>Ga0183098_10035_pt1 | contig 645488 bp, 582 predicted proteins | sample BioMet9_FD_128884 | JGI IMG/M metagenome (GOLD analysis project Ga0183098, IMG submission 128884) | Microbial communities from bioreactor (seeded with sewage sludge) at Lawrence Berkeley National Lab, California, USA - Biofuel... | ecosystem: Engineered > Bioreactor > Anaerobic > Unclassified ...
CACGAATTTTGGCACGACGTTCCATTTCTTCTAGACTGCGTTTTCTTTTTACCATAATAAAAACCTCCGTATGATGTAATTTTATTTTACACCACACGAAGGTTTACACAAAATTTGGGATTGTCCCTCCAAAACGATTCCAAACATTATCCCAAACAAAAATTCAACAAATTCACACTCCCCATTATCAGCGTGCCATCGACACCACGCTCTCCATCCATGTCTATGATTTCTCCATACCCGTCATATCCATGCTGCCATGACTCCCCCGGAAGAGGCACCGCATAACTAGCAGCAATATCCTGCTCCTCAGTGAATATAACAATGTATCTAGGGCAACTGCACCTGCTATTTTTCATTTGAAATCGCCTCGTTATAAATAACATATTATGTATAAATTCCTGCTTATTTTTTCCGAAATTTCGTTTTTAGCCGGTATCCTTGATTCCTTTACCTATATGGTTTTCGGTATAGGCCCATACATAAGAAGAAAAACTTCCATACTTTTTCTGTATTTGAATAACCGCCAATGCATTTTGACGAACAGAGTACACTTTCTTTCTGTTTTTTACTATACCATAATCAGCAATAATCCGTTCTAACTCATCATTATTCATTTCAGCCCAAGAACAGCGTTCGCAGACATTATCTGTTGGTTTATCATATATCGCTCGCTTCCTTAAAACTACAAAAATATTGTTTTATTTCTATTTTACTCACTCAAAGTTTCCCATTTTTCATAGGCTTTATCGAGTTTTTTTTGTGTTTCTTCATACTGTTCCGTCAATGCCATCATTGTTTCAGCGTTGGTTTGATTTTCAGGCAAATTCATTTGAAAATCATACATTTTCAAAGTCGCTTCCCATTCAGCGATCTTCATCTCTATATTTTCCAATTTTTTAGCTGCACCATACAAAGAGGTCTTACGAACAGTGGATTCTACATTACTTTTTTTAACTCTTATTTTCTTATCTTTTTCAGCAGACAGAAAAATATCTTCTTTTTTTTGTACACTATCTGCCTTCTCTAGTAACTCTTGAGCAGCTAATTCTTCTTTTTCCTGTTCTTTTTCTCGATAATATGTATAATTTCCTAAATATTCCTTAAGTTTTTTATTTTCCAAGACTAGCATACGTCCAGCAATTTTATCAAGAAAATATCGGTCATGAGACACAACAAGATACGTACCGCCAAAATCAAGAAGTGCCTGTTCCAGAATTTCTCGAGTAGGTATATCAAGATGATTCGTTGGTTCATCAAGAATCAAAAAGTTCGGTCCGTGTAAAAACAATTCCAACAATGCCAACCGCGCCTGCTCTCCACCACTCAACGTATCAATACGTTTATATACATCGTCCCCGCGAAAAAGAAAACTACCCAAAACGGCACGAGCATCTTCTTCACTATAACTAAATTCGTTCATAATTTCTTCCATAACCGACCACGTACCATGAAGTTCCGTATGTTCTTGAGCAAAATAACCAACATGCACCCGGCTTCCCAACGTAATATGACCGCTGTCAAACGTTTTTTTACCCATAATCATCTGAAAAAGTGTTGTTTTTCCCGTCCCATTAGGTCCGATAAGTGCCGCTGATTCCCCACGACGCAGCAGTAAAGATAAATGGTTAAAAAGTTGTTTATCTCCATAACCACCGCAAATATCATCCAGAACCAGTACCTTTTGTCCGCACTCTTCTACTGGCTTAAATGCAAAGTGGAGTGAATCTCTTTCTGAAGTAAATTCAATGCGTTCCAGACGATCTAGTTGAGATTGACGCCCACGAGCCTGCTTTGATTTAATACCGGCTTTATATTTACGAATATACTCCTCTGTTTCCTTGATCTGTTCCTGCTGTTTTTCATAAGCGTTTTCCATCGCTTTGCGGCGTTGCTCCCGCTGTTGAATATAGCGGGAGTAATTGCCTTTGTATTTTGTTATGGTTCCATTTTCCATCTCCAAAATACTGGTTGTTACCCTATCCAAAAAATATCGGTCATGAGATACGATAAGGATACCGCCCCCATAGGACAACAAATAGCTTTCCAACCATTCAAGCATTTCCATATCAAGATGATTCGTCGGTTCATCGAGAAATAAATAATCCGGGCGACATACCAATGCTTTTGCCAAATTAATTCGTGTTTTCTGGCCTCCTGAAAAACTTTGCACAAGGCGATCCATATCTGCTTCCGCAAAACCTAATCCATGAATAATTTTTCGTGACATTGCTTCATATTCATAGCCACCAAGCCATTCAAACCGTTCCTGTAAGCGGGAATATCGATTCATAAGTTCCTGGGAATCCGGCTCATGCTGCATAGCTTGTTCTGTTTCTTTTAACTGTATTTCGCAACGAAGTACATCCTGCCAAGCTTCGGTAATTGTTTGACGCAGCGTAACTGCAGTGTCAAACGTTATATTTTGCTGCAGATACCCAATCGTTTCGCCTTCAGAAATGACAAAAGCACCCGCGTCATATTCTTCTTGTCCCATAAGACATTTCAAAAGAGTTGATTTTCCCACACCATTAGCACCAATAAGTCCAATTCGTTCACCACGGCGCAATTCAAAAGAAACATTTCGAAATATTGTATGTATACCAAATGATTTTGTTAATTTTTGTACCCTAATACTTCCCACAATATAATCCCCTTATCTTTCCATAATCTATCGATTATTATATCATACATTACGTATAGCAGCATTGAAAAAATCATGGATAACATCTATACGTATTGGTTATGAATCAACATATTATAAAGGCAGAGGGTTTTTAAAATTTTACTTTTGTCAATCTTTCACAATCTCAGCTTTGACCATAATAACAATTTCAGTCTCCTTGCTGGATGTATAATGACTGCGAAACAACCTTCCTATAAACGGTAAACTGCTCAAAATAGGAACTTTTCGAAAATTTTCTATATCTTCTTTATCAATAAGTCCTCCGATAATAAGAGTTTTCCCTTGTTGAATCCGCACTTGCGTTTCTGCCTGACGAGTCATGAATCGATAGGCCTTAAGTTCTGTCACCAGAACAGGCGTACTTACTTCTGCCTGAATGTGTGCGGTAATAGAACCGTCATCGTGAATCCATGGCGTATACATAAGTTTAATGCCTGCATCAGTATAGTCTGTCGTTGTGGTCGTCTGTCCATTCTGTAAATGCTCTGTAAGTATAGGAATTTTATCTCCAATGAGAATTTTTGCCATTCTGCCATTACTTGCCATCATATGCGGTTTAGCCAAAATCTTAGCTTTTCCTTGGGTTTCCAGTGCCCGAATCTGTGCGGTATAAGCAAAACTGCTTTCATGTCCCGGCCCTCCCTCGGCATTCCGCCAATCCCAGTTAATGCCTAATTCTTTAATAGCTTCTTGATTTAAAGCAGCAATCTCTACTTCAACATTAACTTGCCGAGGTGGTATATCAATTTTTTTTAATAGACTTTGTACAGCTGCAATCTCTCTGCTGTTTCCTTGGACAACCAAAGAATTAGTATCTCCATGACAGCGAATATGGGTATCAGATATAATCGCCTGTACCGCTTTTCGTGCTTCCTCTGCTGAAGTATAAGAAAGACCAAAGGTATGCAATTCTTTACCTCCTTCTGTTTTCCGGCCAGCTGTTATCATGTAAATATAACCGCTTTTATCATAATACAGATTTTGGCTGGAAGCGATAGCCGCTAATGCCTCTTCAACAGTTACATCAACAAGATACATCGTTATATTTCCTTGTACAGTATCATCAACAATAAGATTAATTCCTCCACTGCGGGCAAGTCCTTCTACAACAGATCGAACAGGTACATCATGTACGTCAATGTGAATCGTCGAAGCATTAAGTTGAACAACATAAGATAAAAAAATAAAATTTGCCAATATAATCTTTTTTAGCATGTTATATATCCTATTCTTACAAAAAATATTCTTCTCGTCATCCGCCGTCATATTTATTAATAAATGCATTTATTTTCACTGCATTTACCGTTGTAGGTTAGTACTATATCCGTATTTCGATTAGTTTTCCCTCTTTTTTTAATCCAATCGCATTGATATTAATATACATCACAGTACAATCGGCTATTTGGTCTCCTACAGCACAAAGACGTGTATCTTTTCCTGACTGCAGCAAAACCAAACGTCTACCAGCAGATTCCATAAACCCACAATATCGAGGAAATAGCTCTTGTGATATTTTTTTCTGTGATTTTTCTGCATTCTTTTCTTCTGTTTGGCTGTTAACTGTTTTTTTCAAATGCTGTACATGTTTTTCAAACAAATCCGGCATAGGTTTATTTCGTCTCACAGCAGATACATCATACACGCAAATTGCCAAATCAACAGTTTCTATATCTGATATCCCTTCATTTTTATAATGCTTTTCCGAACTTATTTGTTGTTCTTGGGAAACAAAAACAGGGGATGAAACATTCTCTGAATGTTTCACTTCCCCTGTTGTCTGTCGGATTAGATCTATAGAATTGTCATTTCCAAAAAAGCATATGCCCATAAGAAAAATCAAAATGGCTCCATAAGGAAACCATTTTTTATATTGTCGGGCTATATAATGCTTAACACCAAGCATTATAGCCCGTAACTTATCTCGGAGTACCATAACCATGAGGATGAGCGCTGTGCCATTTCCATGCATCGGCAATAATATTTTCCACATCACTATATTGTGGCTGCCAACCGATGACTTTTTTTATTTTTTGAGATCCCGCCACAAGGACAGCCGGATCTCCGGCACGCCGCGGTGCCTCTTCTACAGTAAAATCTCTTCCCGTTATTTTTTTTGCTGCATCAATAATTTGCCGAACACTAAAGCCCTGCTGTGAACCCAGATTAAAATATTGCGATATTCCACCCATACTAAGATAATCCAGTACCCGACAATGCGCATTTGCTAAGTCAGTCACATGGATATAATCGCGAATGCAAGTACCATCTTCCGTAGGATAATCGGTTCCAAATATTTTAATGCTTGATCTTTGTCCTAGCGCTGTCTGCAGAACAAGTGGTATAAGGTGGCTTTCCGGCATATGATCTTCCCCAATTGTACCATCATGATCCGCCCCCGCCGCATTAAAATAGCGAAGCGCCGCATACCTTAACCCATAGGCACGGCTAAATTGATCCAGCATGTGTTCAATCATAAGCTTGGTCTGCCCATAAACATTAGTGGGTTTATATGGCATATCTTCTGTAATCGGTATGCTTTCCGGTTCACCATAAACCGCCGCTGTCGAAGAAAAGACAAAATATTTCACTCCAGCCTGCCGTACCGCCTCCAAAAGACAATAAGAACCAACAATATTATTGTCATAATATATAGTCGGATTATCCATTGATTCTCCAACTTGACTATGTGCGGCAAAATGGACAACGGCTTCTATTTTATTCATTTCCATTATGTTCCGAACCGTATCTATATGATGGATATCCTCCGTAATCAAAGTTACCCCTGCCGGCACAGCCTGACGATGTCCGCGAGACAAATTATCCAATACGAGTACCGTATGACCTTGTGCCACCAGTGCTCTCACAGTATGGCTTCCAATATACCCGGCCCCGCCAGTCACTAATATATGCATCTATATCATTCCTCCTGCAATTCTTTTAATTTTTGCTTCAAAAAAGATTTATAAATCTCCACTCCCGGTTGATCAAAGGCATCCACATTGGCAAACTCTCCTTCATACGCAATAGATATGCAAAGCATAAACATAAGCTCACCCAAGTGGAATGGTGTCAATTCCGGTATAATAAATGTCGCATTATAACGTTCTTCTTTTGCCAATGCATACGCATTTGATTTTTGTGCGGCCTCCAATATACTACTCAATGGTAAGCCGCTAAAAGAAGACAAGGCCCCATATTCATCATAAATATGTGGAACCACTATATCTTGCTGCCACTTTTTCACCGCTACAAACTGCACGACTTTATTTAATGGCCCTTCCTGATGTTCTTGTGTTTGAGCATGCATATCCGTTGTCCCGACAGCTACTACCGGAGTACGTCCGTAATGAATAATATTACCATCTTTATCTACGCGTTTTCCCAGCGATTCAGCAAGAAGCTGAACATACCATTCCGATAAAGATCTCAGGCAATCCCCATAGGGCATAAAAACTTCAATATTACGTCCATGATTCACTCCCGCCAAATATTTCAAAACACTATTAAGAAGTGCTGGATTTTTCCAAATATCTGCAGACTGGCAAAACAAATCCATAGCTCGCGCTCCCGAAAGAAAAGATTGAAAGTCAAAACCAATCAACGCACCTACAATAAGTCCTACCTCTGAAAACACACTAAACCGACCGCCCACTCCGTCAGGCACACAGAAAACAGGCCATCCTGATTTACGGGCAAGTTCATGAAGAAGCGTTTCCCGGCTCCCAGAATGAGGATCGGTAACAGCTATAACCTCTAGTTCAATACCACTATCTTCCAGCTCCTTTTTGCAAATCATAAAATTTGACATCGGCTCGATAGTAGACCCAGACTTAGATATAACAACCGCCATGACTTTATATCCGATTTTACGGCGGCTGTCCGATTTAAGATATCGAATCAATTCGCTGAGCTTACGGGGATCGACATTATTACCGGCAAAAAAAATTTTAGGCCACCCATTTCGTTCTGCATCACTTTTCAAATTCCAAAATTCACCGCACTGCACATCGAACAGAACTTTTCCCCCAAGATATGAACCGCCTATACCAAAGAAAATCACCGCATTCATTTGTCCCTTGACAGAACGGCCTAATTCTTCAAGTGCCATTATACGTTTCGGGCAGTTTATATTTCCCTCAGCTATATAAGGAAGCTGCATATATAACACAGGTTCCGGTTCTCCGTCTTTAGATAAATGTCCGGATACTATACCGGTTTTACGGATATTCATTACAGTATTATGAGCCTCAGTGTACACCGGGGAAAATTTTCTCAGTTCTTCTTCCGTAATTTTTCCCGGTCCATATAAATTTTCCGTGTCAAAAACAAATCCTGTTTCTAATGTAATCCCCGACATATAATCACTACCCTTCGCATTCGATATGTTCTACTTTTATTATACCATAGCAAAAAGGAACACGCAGAAAAAATGCGACATCTGTTAATATACTATTCTTAACTTTTAAGTCAATATATCATGTATATTAGTTTTATTCAATCCATTTCATATTTTTTTAATTTTTAAATGACATTTTTAAATTAGTTCCAATTAAATATTAATCTTTTTTTAACACCTCCAATAAAATAATGTATACTGATAAAAAAGTGATTCGCCAAAATTGGCGAATCACTTTTTTATCAAAAACGCAGCATAGATTTTAAAAAGCTTTTAGTCCGTGTTGATTTTGGATGTTCAAAAATTTCTTCTGGTGTTCCTTCTTCTTCAATAATTCCTTCTGCCATAAATAAAATACGCTTGGAAACTTCTTTGGCAAAAGCCATTTCATGCGTAACAATAATCATCGTCATATTGTCATCAGCTAACTGTTTAATCGTCCGTAAGACTTCTCCTGTTAATTCTGGATCCAATGCAGATGTCGGTTCATCAAAAAGCATAATGTCCGGATTCATTGCCAATGCCCTGGCAATAGCCACTCGTTGTTTTTGTCCCCCAGACAATCGGGAAGGGTAAACATTGCACTTATCCCATAACCCCACCTTTTTAAGCAGTGCTTCTGCTATCGGCATTATTTCTTCTGTCTTCTTGCCTTGTACAATACGCGGGGCTTCCAAAACATTGTCGAGCACCGTCATATGCGGAAATAAATTAAAATGCTGAAAACACATTCCCATACGAAGACATATTTTATGCACTTGTGAAGAAGGTGCATAAATGGATCTGTTCACGCCCTGCGGCTGCCGCGCCATAACATCTCCACCGATGGTAATAGTACCTCCATCAATAATTTCCAAATTACATAAACAACGCAAGAATGTACTTTTTCCGCTTCCAGAAGGTCCTATAATAGAAACAACTTCGCCTTCTTCTACATGCATGGTACAATCTTTTAACACTTCCAAACTGCCAAATCTTTTATGTATGTGATCCATTTCAATTAAGCTCATACTTACATTCCTCTCTTATTCATCATATACGGCATAGCGTGCTTCCAAATAGCTAAATATTTTTGTCAGGATGAATGTAAAAAATAAATAGAACACGGCCGCAACAATAAATGCCGTTGTGTCGAAATCTCGCTGTACAATAGAACGTGTAATACGCAAAATATCATTCATTGCTAAGATATATACCAGAGAGGTATCTTTCAAAAGGTTAATCGTTTCATTTGCTATCGGCGGCAAGACTCGTTTTACAACCTGTGGCAAAATAATGCGACGCATAGTTTGTACATACGTCAGTCCTAACACCTTAGCTCCTTCGTACTGTCCTCGTTCAATAGATTGGATACCGCCGCGGAAAATTTCCGCAAAATAAGCTGCATAATTAAATACAAATGCGATAATGGCAGCCGGAAAATCAGGAAGCCTCAGTCCTTCAATAATAAACGGCAGCCCATAATAAATAAATAAAATCTGCAGCATAAGCGGAGTACCACGCATAACATAAATATAAGCACCCATAAACTTACGCAAGGGAGTCAGTTCAGAAATACGAGCCAATGCCATGAATATACCTAAAGGCAAGCTTAACACAATTGTTATTACAAATATTTTCAAAGTAATCTGCAAACCCACCGCAACAGCAGGTACAATATTTAGTAAATAATCCATGTAAACACTCCTTACATACACTATCCCGGTAAAAAAGCAAAGCCTATAAATACTTAAATGAGGGGCCGTCTGGTCCCTCATTTATCAGCATTCAAAACCTATACTTTTAATTTACTGCACAGGAATTGTAATATCTGTTTTAAACCATTTTTCCGATAACTTCTTCATTGTACCATCTGTACTCATTTCCTTCAATACAGAATTTAATTTATTCACCAACACCGCATCGTCTTGCCTCATACCGACTCCAAACTCTTCATCCCCCATACTGCCTGCAAGTACGCGGAATTTTCCTTCCTTTTTAGTCATATAGTATCGACCGACGACACTATCAACTAACACGCCATCCGTGCGTCCTGCTTCCAAATCCATCAAAGCTGCAACAAAATCGCCATACAATTTTACATCTTGTAAGGAATTCTTAAAATCTGGATCTTTATCCAACGCATCTACAGAACTGCTTCCTTCCTGCGTACCAATGATTTTTCCTTTCAAATCATCCTTAGTCTGAATCGGTGAATCTGCCCGAACAATAAGTATCTGCGCATTCTTCATATATGGTTTAGAAAAAGCAATTTGTTTTTTTCGGCTATCTGTAATAGTAAGACCATTCCACAGCATATCTACCTTTTTACTCTTTAAAGCAGCTTCCTTGCTATCCCAATCTATTGGTTTGAATTCAACCTTTACACCCATCCGCTTTGCAGCTTCATTAGCTAAATCAATATCAAAACCAATAAGATTGTTACTTTCATCCCGAAAGCCCATCGGCGGGAAATTATCATCAAGACCAATAACGATTTTATCAGGCATCTTTTGACTATCCTGTTTCTGTGATTGACTTCCACATCCAATAATCAAAATTGCAGCAGTAACTGCAATCATACCTGCTAAAACCGTTTTTTTCCAATTCATCATGAGTATTATCCTCCTATATTACAGGGAAACGTCCATACCGAACCATTTTTCCGAAATTGTTGTTGATGTACCATCTTTATGCATTTCTTCTAAAACATTATCAAGCTTTGCCTTCAGTTCTGTATCATCCTTGCGCATACCCACTCCGCTCGGAATATCAGGGTATCCTACATCAATAATGCGAAAATCCGATTTATTTTTTGTCATGAAATATCCTGCTGAAGTCTTAGCAACAACAACGGCATCAATGCGCCCGACTTGAAGATCCATAAAAGAAGTAACATTATCAGAATATGTTTTTAACTCCTTAAAAGAATCTCTTAATTCCGGTTCTTGATTAATTGCCTCAAGTCCAGTACTGCCTTGTTGCGTACCAACAATTTTACCAGCTAAATCAGCTTTTCCTTTGATGGGTGAATCCGCACGAACCAGAAGTATCTGCGGACCATTTTCATAAGGGCGGGAAAAAAGAATATTTTTTTCTCGCTCAGGAGTAATAGATAGCCCATTCCAAATCGCATCAATTTTTTTACTTTTCAACTCTGTTTCTTTACTATCCCAATCAATAGGCTTGAATTCAACCTCAATTCCTAAGCGCTTTGCCGCTTCCTTAGCCATATCAATATCAAAGCCGACCAACTCACCACTTTCGTTATGAAAGCCAAAAGGGGGGAAATTATCATCAAGTCCGATAACAATCTTATTCTTCTGTGCCGTTACTCCAGAATCTGCATTCTTTTGATCACCACAGCCAACAGCAAAAAAGACAACCATACTTGCCGCAAGCCCGGCAACAGCTAACTTTTTCCAATTCATGAGGACATCGCTCCTTATATTGTTAGAATCAATATAATTATTGTACTTTATTTTGGTAAAACAAGAAAGTATTTTTACCATTCAAAAATATATATTTATAACTATTTATCTTTTATTATCTAATCTTTTTGATGGTTTTCTCCATTTTATAAACTATTTTCATTTTTCCTGTTCTTTTTTAATTCGTTGAATAATTGTCTGTTTGTGCTTAGAAGTTAAAAACTGCAGATGAATAGGCAATACAGATATACCTCCCTCTTCAGGCGCTCCCAGTTGAATTTCCCGCCAATCATCTGAGATACTAAAAATATTTTGATAAGGAATGAATATCAGTGACTTCTCTTCGTGAATTTGTTCATCTATAAATTCACGAAGAGACATAAATTGTCTCCGTACAATGATTCCTTTCTCTGTCACATAGCACATAATATCGCGCTGCCGATGAATACGCCATAAACAAAAAATAAGGACACCCATATTATCTAATTTTGAAAAAAAAGTTGGTTCCGGCAACATATCCCACAGAAAATACGCTCCAACAAGAGTAAATATAAGTTGCATAAAAATCGAAAAAATACGGGAATTCTCATATTTTTCTTCTATTTTCCCACAGGAAAACCGTTGTATCAATCCTAATGTATTCATAAGATCTCCCTTTGCTATATTATGTATTTAAAATATCTCACTTTTATTTTACACTATTTATGAATTCCCTGTCTGTTTTAGTGGTATTTGTGTGGTATAATAATTGCAAACCTATTTGTTTGTATCATTAAGGGGGATAATTCATGACAAACCCAAATCAACATTCGTTAAAAACACAAATTTACCATATTATAAAAAAAAGATTATTAGATCAAATATATCAAGACGGGCAGATTCTCACAGAAAGAAAACTCTCAGAAGAGCTTAATGTCAGTCGTACTCCCGTTCGGGAAGCTATGCAGCGTTTGCAAAAAGAAGGCTGGGTTCAATATGTCCGCAACAAGGGTATTATTGTAAAAAGCATGGATGCCAGTGATCTGATTCATATTTTTCAAATTCGTACCGCCTTGGAAATTTTAGCTGTTAAATTGGCTTGCTCCCGTATTAACTCGGACCAGCTTCAATTGCTGCGACTGTCGTTGATTCAGCAAGCAGGGAAAAAAGAAGGGACTATGCCCGATTATCAAAAATTTATTCTTTATGATACAGAATTTCATAATATTATTATTGATGCTGCAGGAAACATGATGCTGCGGTCTATTATTGATGAAATTCGCGACAAAATCAAACGAACCGGTATAAATTCCCTATATAGCCGCAAAAGCCGTATCGCCGAAGCTGTTACGGAACATACAGCAATCGTGGACGCCTTGGAAATCAAAGATGTAGACAGGGCCTGCAAAGCCATGGAGAAGCACTTGGATATTTGTTATACCTCTGCATACGGCTACATTGTCCGTCCTGAAATCCAAAAGCAGCATAGCGCAGAAAAGGGAGACATCCATGGATAGTGACCGTCTTAAAGATTATGCCCGCTCCTTAGGATTGGATTGTCTTGGTATCGCCTCTTCCGAATTAGCCATCCCTACAAAGGAGAAAAAAATTTGTCCGCTGGCCGCCGGGCAAGGTATAGATAGGTATACACCGCAAACTTTATTGGAAAATTGCCGTGCTGTTATCGTCGTTTTATTTCCTTATTATGTACCAACAGAAGTACCAAGCAATTTGTCTATGTATACACAAAGTATTGATTACCATCTTATTATACAAAACTACTTAAAACTTCTCCAGTATTTTATGGAACAAGAATATCCGCAAAGCAATCATTACCTTTGTGCAGATACCTCGCCTCTCTGCGACCGATATCTTGCTCATCAAGCTGGCTTAGGCTTTATTGGTGATAACAATTGCTTTATACATCCTATCTATGGATCCTATTGTTTTATTGGCAGTGTATTGACAACAGTACCCTTAGTTCCAGATACACCGCTTACAAAAGAATGTTTTCACTGCGGTGCCTGTCATAAAAACTGTCCCGGAAGTTGTTTTATTAATTCTAACTATGATTATGAATACTGCAAATCTTATTTAACACAAAAAAAAGGCGACTTAACGCCGCCTGAAATTGCAATTATAAAAAAAACTCCTCTCATTTTCGGTTGTGATGAATGTCAGCGCGTTTGTCCCCATAATCAATATATTCCAATCACTCCAATCCCAGAATTTCGCAAAAATCGAATTTTGCAATTACAACGGATGGATCTCCTTTCACTGACAAATAATCAATTCCGCAGGATGTATGGAAACCGTGCTTTCGCTTGGCGGGGAAAATCAATATTACTGCGAAATCTCGAGTATACAGATAAAAAATCTAAAACCCCTTAACTAACGACAACACACTAAAAGTAAACCATACAACAAGAATAACAACCACACAAACCAAAATAATCATTGGCATACATACCGCCAATGTGCTGCGAGCAGTATTCATACCATAGGTAGATCGCACTGTCAATACAGATAGTACCAACGTCCACAGTAAAGATGCAATAGAAATGAAATGAACCAGAAGCGACGGTAAAATAAATAGTAAGCTTTCCGCTAATGTAGCAAAATTGAGAGGTATATTAGAAAATCCCAAACCCGCCGCTAATGCTTTTATAGTACCGCTGCCTCCTAAAAGGCAGGAAATCCCATGGATAAAAATAATCTGCAGAATAAAACACACACCACCAAAAAGCAAAGCCCCAACTGCCGCCCCTATATGAGCGCCTGACAATTGGATTATCGCTGATATACAAGGAAGCATTAGTGTAAATATCCAAATCAACAATCCTTCACGAAGCCGCCTTTCCTTCACGATTTTATCCAATGTAACTTTGGGCTTTGTAATAAAGTCATACGTATATTCCAGCGTATCTAAAATCAAAGGTCTCATCGCTGCAGCACTCCTTTCATAAGAAGTAAGGGCAGTGGTACCGCCGTATCCGTACTAAACTGGGAACGTATAAATTGTGATAACGAACTGTTTCCTTCTAGCAATTGTTTCCAAGATATCGAATGATCATACTCCACCGTAGGCACATCATCTGGATTTACACCGATTCGGTTTCCCGCATCGGCCAAGGCATCATAATAATTCCCCACTTTATCTACGAGGCCCAGTTGCTTAGCTTGTGCTCCCGTAAAAACACGTCCATCTGCAAGGGTTCTCACTTTTGCTTCATCCATATGACGTCCCGTTGCTACAACCGCTACAAACTGATCATACATATCATTGACCATAGTCTGTGTCATCTGTCGTTCCTCCTCGGTCATCGGTCTGAAAGGAGAAAATATATCTTTATGAGCTCCCGACTTAATTTTTTCTTCGGAAACACCAAGTTTCTGACTAAGACCCTGCAAATCATAATAGGACATGTATACGCCAATACTGCCCGTAATGGTAGATGGATTAGCATAAACCGTATCCCCATAGACAGAAAGCCAATACGCTCCGGAAGCGGCGGTATCTCCCATGGAAACAATAACCGGTTTTCCGCTTTTTTTAAGTCGCTCCAATTCTGTCGCTGCCTCTTGCGTTGCTGCAGCACTGCCTCCCGGGCTATCAATACGCAGTAAAACGGCCTTTACCTCTTGATCCTTTCGTGCCTTACGGAATTCTCGCATAAGACTTCCCGATGTTGTAACATTAGAGCTGCTAAATCTCATGGGATCATCATCGCCTCCCACAATAGGTCCGTTAACACGGATAACTGCAACTTTTCCTTTCTCTGCCAATTGATGCACCGGACCTGCTTTCGTATAAAAACCGGCAAAACATACAACTGCCACTATAATGGCTACTGCAGCTGCCGTAATTGTGATCTTCTGTTTTCGTTCCATATGCATTCCTCCTTTGTTACTCCATATAATACCACAAGAAGAAGAAAAAAACGATAGCCATGTTTAGATAGTAAACAAGAGTATTCCTCACATCAAGGCAGAAAAATACAAAAAAAGGATAAGACATCTTCCATTCCGCTGTACACACAAATGGTACGATATATATGCGAACACATTGCCAGATGCAGATCATACTACCGACACCTACGTCTCCTGTAATCCCTGATCACTCTTCTTATGCATCGTTCCATTAACTGGAGCACGTATCCGCCGGAAGTTTCCGAGATAATTTTTCTTTTATTCGGGCTATAAACCTCTAGCATGAATTAATTGAACTCTGTACCTATCTTCAACTTCCCATCATTGAATATAACGTCTACGGTTCTTTATATTATGAACCAAAACCACCCAAACCATTCAAAGTCTTTAATAAAAACGATGTGGTTATCTATCTGAATACCACATTCAAATCCCTGGCGTCCATACTGCATGTTAGTTGGTTTATCACTGCTAAAACAATCATCCAGCGGCTGGATGATACAAAAATGCAAATGGATTATAAAGCAAGTTCTTTATCGCAATTAATTTTAACTAAAATTATTGCACGTGGAAATTATACTGCCTATACTAAACGGCTGCAACATTGAAATATGTCTCTCACCGTTTCAGTCCCGATCATTTTCTCCGCATTTCTTATACCTATTCTAAAGAACAGATATTTTTGATGTCCATTTCATAATCAAAACACTGCATACTACTGAAATATATGAACAAGTGCCGATTTATTATATACTATCCCTTAGCAGAACCGATTATATCCGGCATAAACATCAAAAATCACATGAAAAACTCGATGAAGACGGGCAAAAATCAGATTGTAACACGTCTTTCACATGCGTATATATGATCACCAACTTCTCTAACAGGTCAATTAAAACGACACAGCTCACCTTATTAAAACGCAAAGTTTTGCAATACCTACAAAGAAATGAGGGAGCTATGAACATGTTAAATGATTTTTTTATTATCATAAAAACACTCTTATATAAACCTATGTGCATGAATTTTAACCGACAGATATTTTAATAATAATAAAAGAAACGCCCACACATTATGTCGCGAGCAACTTAAAAGAAACTCGCAAATAATGCATGAGCGCCCATAATACTTACGTAAATAACAAAAATGACAACACCGTTGTTGAATATCGTTCAAGCTTATTATGTACTTAATCCTTCCGCAAGAATATTGATGACGGTCTTATACTGCTCCTCCGTTATAGGAAGACCCGGTGCCCTTGTACAAGTAGAAATATCTAATCCCTGCGCCTTTACAGCAGCTTTAATTGCCACAACAAATAAAGGTGTTACATCATACAAGCCCATAAGTTTTGATATTTTTTTGGCACATATTTCTGTCGTAATAAAATCTTTATTTTCATACGCCTGATGATATTGAACAAATAATTCCGGAACAACGTTAGTTAACCCACATAACACACCATCCCCGCCGGCTGCACGATTAACAAGGTAATATTCATCAAATCCTGACACAACAGAAAAATCAGGACGTACCGCCTTAACAGCCGCAATAAGTTTACGGGTATGGCTTATAGTATCAACTGTATCCTTTATGCCTATAATATTGGGATATCTTTCAGCTAAAGTTCGAACTACATATGGCGTTAAATCAGCACCAACACGGGCAGGAAAATTGTATAATTGAATAGGAAAGGCCACTTGCTCAGCAATCTTACCAAAATATTGAATCGCAGCATCTTCCGTAGGTCCAAAGTAAAAGGGTGCCACAATATTGATAGCATCAGCACCAGCTTTTTTTGCATAATGTGCTAATTCAAGTACTTCTTCAATCCTGGTACTTCCTACACCAATGATAATTTGAGTCCGATGATCCACCACTTTCACGGCTAAATCTATAAGTTTCTTCTTTTCTTCCACAGAACAAGCATAAAATTCACCCAAACTACCAAAAAACAATAATCCGTTAATACCCGCAGAGACCAAATGATCAATATGTTTCGACATATTTGGGAAATCAATGTTTCCTTCTTCTGTCAAAATGGTTATTACCGGTGTATAAACACCCTTTATAATCATATTAATTGCCTCCTTTTATATATATAATTTTCCGCTCGAACTATTCGCAGATGCCATATATGAACGTCATATAATAATAAACTTACTTAAAAATCGTTCATAGTATTGAAAAAATATATCAAACCGGGATTTTTTACGGTTCTCATATTGTATATATCAAAACAAGACCCACTAATCCCTCCCGTTATTAAAATTACATTTTATGTTAGAAAAAGACAACCCGCATAGCATCCTTAAAAAACCATCATATATCCCCAAGAGATTACGTCTTTTAACAACTCACAAAATTACAGACATAGATATATTTTATCAGCAATTGCAAACAGTGAAAATTAAATCTATAGCCTCCAAGTCTGAAAAAGCTGTCAATCAATTTTTTATATTCAAGTCATTCCTCGCCATGATGGGTATCAAGATTCATAAACAACGTACATTCACTCTTAAAGAAAAGTTCTACTGTACCCACTGGTCCATTACGATGTTTCGCTACAATAACTTCGGTAATATCTTTACGATCACTTTCAGGATTATAATACCCTTCTCGATAAAGAAAAGATACAATATCCGCATCTTGTTCCAATGCCCCAGATTCGCGAAGATCACTAAGCATAGGTTTCTTTTCTTGGCGACTTTCAACACTGCGACTAAGCTGCGACAGTGCAATGAGCGGAACTTTAAGTTCGCGAGCCAACGCCTTTAAAGAGCGGGAAATCTCAGAAATTTCTTGTTGTCTATTTTCATTGCTGCGTCGCGATGACCCCTGCATAAGCTGTAAATAATCGACAATAATAAGGTCCAGTCCATGTTCCGATTTTAACCGACGCGCTTTAGAACGCATTTCTGAAACTGTAATTCCTGGTGTATCATCAATATAAATAGGTGATTGATATAGCTTATCGCAGGCGTCAGTAAGTTTACTCCACTCTGCATCACTATTAAGCTGCCCAGTCCGCAATTTTTGTGAATCTAAATGAGATATCTGACACAAAAGCCGCTGTACAAGCTGGTCTTTAGACATTTCCAAAGAAAAAAATGCCACCGTTTTTTGTTGGCGCACCCCAACATTTTGTGCAATATTGAGTGTAAAAGCGGTCTTCCCCATAGATGGCCGCGCTGCGACCAAAATCAAATCCGAAGGCTGTAATCCGGAGGTAAGTTTATCTAAGTCGCGAAAGCCCGTAGGCAAACCAGTAAGACCCGCTTTATTCTCGTATAGCTTGGTAATTTTATCAAACGTTTCTTCTACAACTTCACCAACCGAAGAAAAATCTCCTTTATCCTTATTCTCCGATAAATGAAGAATTTGACGTTCTGCATTATTCAATAATTCATCCGGTTCTTTTTCACCATCATAGGCTTCTGTCGTAAGATCCGTACAGGTTGTGATAATATTGCGGACCAGCGCTTTATCCGCAACTATATTTGCATGATATTCTATATTAGCTGCCGTAGCAACCATATTAGGCAAACTGAGGACATACTCGATGCCGCCTACGTCATCCAGTTTTTTCATCCGGCGCAGTTCTTCCGGCAGCGTGATGACATCAATTTCCTTGTTATCATGATGCAGTTGGATCATAGCCTCAAAAATAATACGATGCACGTCCCGGTAAAAATCTTCGGGACTAAGCTTCTCCATTGCCACGATAACAGCATTATGATCGATGAGCATCGCTCCCAAAACCGCTTGCTCCGCTTCCACATTTTGCGGCGGTATGCGTTGTTCCATCGTTATCCTCCTATATATTTTTTATAAGCATAATATCCAGTACCTCACGAATAGTTTCTACTGGATAAACATTCAAATTCAAATGATCTTTCGGAATATCTTGTTCATTTGCCATTGGTATAATGATGCCATTCATACCGGCCTGACGTGCCCCATAAGCTTTTTCAAAAACACCGCCTACCGGTTTGACCATACCCTGAACGGAAATTTCTCCGGTAATAGCTATATCCTGTCTGACCGCCTGCTGCGTTACCGCCGATACAAGTGCCGTAGTAATAGCACATCCCGCCGAAGGACCATCAATATTCCCACCGCCAATAAAATTAACATTTACATCATAATCAGACAGTTCCTGCCCCGTTATTTCCCGGACCACCGCCGCTGCATTAAACATTGAATCTTTAGCCATAGAACCTGCCGTATCATTAAATCGGTAATATCCCTTACCAGGATTTTTTGCTGAAAAAGCTATGGATTCTATTTCTATAGCCGAACCTAAGTATCCCGCCACTCCAAGGCCAAAAACTTTGCCTACTGCAGGAATAGCCGAAGCTTTTTTCGTCACATATGGAATCAAGCGACTAATTTGTGCTACACGATGGACATGATCTTTCGTAATTATAATATTATCTTTACTTCCCGCTTGATATACAGCAAGCCCATATGAATCAGCTAAAATATTAACGGCCTTACGCCCTTCAATGGTAAATTCACTAATAAGTTCAGGAACATCTTCTTCCAAACGTACATCCAGCGTTCCCGCCGCATTGCGAACAATTTCCTGAATATCCCCCGGTACAAGAGGTTCAAAGAAGACTTCCGCGCACCGTGACCGAATAGCCGGATTGATTTCTGATGGATCACGAGTTGTCGCTCCAATAAGAATAAAATCTGCAGGTGCTCCTTCAGCAAAAAGTTTTCGAATATATGCCGGTACTTGTGGATCAGAATCATCATAATACGCTGATTCAAATTTTACTTTTTTATCTTCCAATACTTTCAATAATTTGTTCAGCAACATAGGATCCATTTCGCCTATTTCGTCAATAAACAAAATACCGCCATGTGCTTCCGTGACAAGCCCGGGCTTTGGTTCAGGTATTCCTGTTTCCGCTAAATCACGGCGTGCACCTTGATAAATCGGATCATGCACCGATCCGATAAGAGGATTGGTCATATCACGGGAATCCCATCGCAAAGTTGTGCCGTCCGTTTCTACAAAAGGTGCATCATTGCCAAAAGGAGTAAAAGGTAGTCCTTTTGCTTCATCTAAAACAATACGTGCCGCCGTAGTTTTGCCAACACCGGGAGGACCATATAACAAAAGATGCTGCGGATAAGTAGACGCCAACTTGCTTTGCATGGCCTCAACAGCACGCTCTTGTCCTACAATAGCACTTAATTTCTTAGGTCTCATTCGTTCCATAATAGATTCTGTAAGTTTAATACCATCCAGTTTCTGTAAATCCTGAAGTTTTTTCTTTGACTGAGGTGTTTCCACTTCATTCATTTCCTCTTTAATGACCTGCATCTTAATTTCCTGTACATATTCCTGTTGTTTTTCTTCCATCTTTTGAGAAATTTTCTTTTCCAAACGTTCTTCCACCGCCTGGCGAGCCAACATCTCAGCCAAAACCATTTCCAACTCATTTAAAATATCCACAACTTGATTATCATCAGGAATAGCTTCATAAGAAGCATCTTCATAAATGAGCCGTTGAAGCCCAACCAAGCGATGGCGCGGATCTTCGGAATGCACATAAGACAATGCCGAATACTTACTGGCACGCAATACCATTTTTTCCGGGCCGATAAGTCCAGTAAAAGCACCATAAAGAACATTAACTTGACGGCGAAGTTCTTCTTCCGCCGTTGGTTCCAGATATTTATGACGTTGCAGTAATTTATCCAACAATTCTTTCATATCGCACCTCAGGGTATATTATCCTTCCACAACATGAATCTTTATAATACTTGTAATTTCAGGGTGAACCCGAATAACAATATCATGATCACCCAATGTTTTAATCGTATCTTTGATTTCTACTTTCTTTTTATCCAAATCTAAATCATATTGTTTTTTTGCAGCATCACTGATAGTTTTGCCTGTAATAGCACCAAAAATTTTTCCCCCTTCACCTACTTTTACAGGGATGGTAAGTTCAACCTTTTTTAACTGGCTTGCCAATATCGCGGCCTCCTCCGAAGCTACTTGAGCTTTATGCTTAGCCGAGGCTTGTTTTTGCTTGGCATCGTTAATATTTTCTGATGTTCCCGGTGCCGCCAGCTTACGAGGCAAAAGAAAATTATGACCATAGCCTTCAGACACTTCTATAATTTCACCCTTTTTTCCTAATTTTTTGATATCTTGCAATAATATAACCTTCATGTTATTCATTCTCCTTATGTATAACTTCATGCAATGCATCGATAACTGCCTTTTGCGCAGCCTCCATCGTCGTATTTTTCAATTGAGCACCAGCAACCGTACGATGACCACCGCCGCCTAAAGCCTCCATGACCAACTGCACATTGACATCTCCATCAGAACGGGCACTGATTCCAATTATATTATCCGGAAGTTCATAAAAACTAAAACCAGTCTTGACATCATCAATATTAATCAGCATATCTCCCAACTGGGCTGCTACAATGGGTGCATTTTTGACATCTTTAGGACACACGGCAATCGCAACTCCGTCTTCCAATATTTGAGTCTGAGATAAAAGTCGTGATTTCATTTTAACCGTTTCTAAGTCGGTACAGAACAATTCTCTGACAATTTGCGGATCTGCCCCGCTGCGACGCAGATATGCTGCGGCATCAAAAGTACGCACTCCCGTCTGTACCGCAAAGTTTTTCGTATCCACGACAATACCAGCATACAGCGCCGTTGCTTCAATCTTCTGCAGTTCTACAGTATCACTATAATATTGTAATAATTCAGTAACTAATTCGCTTGTAGATGAACTTGATGTTTCCATGTACGTCAAAAGCGGCTGTCGAATAAAATCCGTACTGCGGCGATGATGATCAATAACCACTCTGCGGGTCGTTTTTTCCAACAACTTAGGTGCTACCGTCATATCAGAACGATGCGTGTCAACAATAAACAACAGGGTTTGATCATTGCACAATATTTCAGCTGTATCCGCTGAAATAAATATATCCTGCAATTCCGGAACATCCGCAATTTGTTTTTCTAAGCGCATAACAGCATTACTTTCCTTACTAATAACAATATGAGCCGATACGCCTGTCATTTTAGCCATATGAGCAATACCTACAGCAGCACCGATACTATCATAATCTTCCCGTTCATGCCCCATAACAAGTACTAACGCACTGGAATCAATAAGCTCACGTATCGCTTGTGCCACTACACGAGCCCGGACACGGGTATTTTTTTCTACAGATTGCGTTTTTCCTCCATAAAAATGAGCAGATCCATCTTCTTCATACACAACAACTTGATCTCCGCCGCGCCCCAAAGCCAAATCCAGCCCAGCTCTTGCTTTATCTGCTAATTCATTAAAATTAGACAGACCATTTTCTACAATTTCTTTAGGAAAGGTAGAAATTCCCATGCTAATGGTAACCGGAATACGGTTCACCGTATGAATAGCACGAATTTTTTCCAAAAAAGAAAAATTGTTATGCTTTAACACATCCAGTGCCTGTCGACTCAAACAAGCTACATAGTTTTCATCTCCATAAGATCGGACAAATCCGCCCAATTCCGTTAATTCATCCAATAAGCAATTATTAACGTCCGCCCATAAGGTAGCTCGCTGCATATCAGACATACCCTTTGCAACTTCCTCCAAATTATCAATTTCAATATCACAGAATACAGGCATGGCTTCGAGACAAGCAATCTTTTGTTTTTCTGTATCTGTAATATCTTCAAAATAAAGAATTAAATAGTTACTGTCATTATCTGAATCGGTTTGCAAATACTTATAAACTACACGATAATATCGATCATTGATATGCTCAAAAAAATATCCGAATTTCCCCCAAAACTTGTCAATATTAAGATTTTTCATGATTCCCTGAAGTTTTTGATTATCTTCAAAATCTCCAATCCAATCGCGAAAAACACTATTAGCCCAGCATAAACTCGACTCCATATCAACAATCGCAATACCAATAGGTAAATTCTGAACAGCATAACTGGAAGCCTGATCGACACTCTGAGAAATAGCATCGAAAAAACGGCTCATTTCCTGATTATGCTCCATAATGTTTTTACGTGTCAAAACATATACTCCACCTATGATAATCAGAGCCAACAGTGCCACAATCCAGTTATAAACGGCGATAATAAGAAGCAATATTCCAATAACCAGAATAAACGGCTGATCATATCGTTTCGCCAACATATTTCTAAACATTTCTTGCCTCCCGTATTTGTTATGCGGCGTTATGTTTTTTACGATAATTCATCGCCATATCGACGATACCGGCAACAAATACTAAAAATTGGAAAAGAGGAAATATAAATAGTAGAATAACAATACAAGCCTGACCTACCGAACCAAGTTTAAAATGGCGATCCAGCAGATATAGAACAAAGGCAATACCTTGTATGCAAATAAAAAATACGGAAAGCTGTTCCAGATTCAAGCCAATAACGCTCAATCCATCTATTCCTCTGGACGTCCCCCAATATTTGACGACTATTGCCAACACATATAAGTATAGCATACTCCTGGAAATTTCCCAATATCGTACCGGTAAAAAAGGACGCACCGCATAGCCAAGACGAGTTAAAATAATCTGTGCAACTCGTATATTTAAATAAGACAGCATAGCGAGTCCCAGGCAAACCATAAGTGGAATGATTGCCGGCAAGAGACGTGCTACTTCCTCCATCTGCTGCCGTCCCTGTACTAGCTGTACCTCCGACATCCCGCTATCCTTATATGATTCAATAACACTATCCATAAGAATTTGAAATTGCCCATTCAATAGTTGCAGCACATCAACATGGAGCACAATATACATCATCCCGACCAAAGCCACCAGTCCCACACCCAATGCAATTGTTACACCAAATAGCATTTTGGCCGGTGGCCAATCGCTGCGGAATCCCATACCCAAAGCTACTCCCACACAGCAAAACGTCACCATCTGCAACAACGCCGTAACCGGATCTATAAACATCCCCATAAGAGTTCCTACAATAACACCCATCATAAGCGACCAGCGCAGACCAAAACGCATATGGATAATGGCCATAGGAACCGGTAAGATAAAATAGCCTATAATAGAAAAAAAAGGAACATAATTGCTAAGCAGTGCTAAAATCAACATTACAGCAGCAAAACATCCTGCTGTAGTAATAGCTCTGACATTTGTATTGCGTGGATCCACAGAATTTTCCCCTTTCACTACGGCACGACAGCGGAGGCAGTAATGCCTCCGCTGTCGCATACCGAATTGGCTGTTAACCATTACACTTCCATAATAATCGGCAATATCATAGGACGACGACGCGTTTTTTCAAACAAATACCGACTCAATGTATCGCGAACCTGAGACTTGATAACCGCCCATTCACGGATATTGCCGGCTTCACACCGTTCCAAAACAGCCGCAACTTTATCATGTGCTTCATTCATAAGCGCCTCTGAATCACGCACATAAACAAAACCGCGCGAAACAATATCCGGCCCCGCCAAAGGATGACAAGTCCCTTTAGCCAAGGTCATTACGACAATAACCATTCCTTCCATTGCTAGTTGCTGTCGATCACGAATAACAATATTACCCACGTCACCAACGCCTAGCCCGTCAACAAATACACGGCCAGCATTAACATGTCCCGCTTTTTTGCCTGAACGATTGGTAAATTCAAACACCTGTCCATTATCACCAATCAGAATATGGTCTTTTTTGACCCCCATCATTTCTGCAATTTCACCATGTTTTTTCAACATGCGGTATTCACCATGAACAGGGATAAAAAATTTAGGACGCACTAAATTTAGCATGATTTTCAATTCTTCCTGGCTGGCATGTCCCGAAACATGAATTTTCTTTTCTTTACCAGCTACTACATTCGCACCCAATTTCATAAGGTTGTCAATCGTGCGTCCTACACTAGTTTCATTTCCAGGAATTGGCGAAGCTGAAATAATGACAGTATCCCCTGGCATAATGCTCACGCTGCGGTGATTATTAGCAGCCATGCGGCTGAGTCCCGCCATGGGTTCGCCTTGACTGCCGGTAGTCAATATAAGAATTTGATCTGCCGGATAGCGATTCATCTCGTCCGGTTCAATCATAACTCCCTGAGGGACATCCAGATATCCCAACTCAATTGCAATCTGTACATTATTTACCATGCTGCGTCCAAATACAGCAACCTTGCGTTTAAACTGAACCGCCGTATTGACGGCTTGTTGAATACGAGAAATATTAGAAGCAAAAGTAGCCAGAATAATACGTCCCTTTGCTTCTGTAAAAGCTTTGCGGAAAGCCCCGCCAACAATGGTCTCAGATTCTGTATATCCAGGCCGTTCCGCATTTGTACTATCCGACATAAGTAATAATACGCCTCTATGTCCCAGTTCTGCAAACTTATGGATATCCATAACCAACCCGTCAACAGGTGTCTGATCAATTTTAAAATCGCCGGTATGAACAACCGTACCTACCGGTGTCTTAAAAAATATGGCGCTCGCATCGGGAATCGAGTGATTTGTATGAATAAATCCCACTTTAAAAACTCCAATTTGGAATTCATCGCCATGATGAACCTCATTAAGTTCATAGTGGGTAATATGATTTTCTTTAAGTTTGCCTTCAATAAGACCACATACAAGTTTTGTTGCATAAACAGGTACATTGACCTCATTAAGCAGATATGCCAAACTCCCGATATGGTCTTCATGCCCGTGTGTGATTACAACCGCTTTTACCTTATCCTTATTTTCAATAAGATAGCTCATATCGGGAATAACAAGATCAATCCCGAACATGTCATCATCGGGGAAAGACAGTCCTGCATCCAAAACAATGATATCTTCACCGTATTGGAAAACTGTCATATTCTTCCCGATTTCTCCCAGTCCACCGAGGGGAATTACCAATAATTTTTCTTTTGCCAAAATAATATACCTCCTATACTGCTATATCCCGTTCCGGCCGCATTTTCAGTCAAATATCCTCTGCACCTTTCATACTCCTGCTGCGGCTATATCCTTATCCAATTATAACAGGCCGTTCCATCACACCGCTCGCAACCATCATGATGGTTCTGTCGCTCTGTTCTTTTCACGGACATCAACGAAAAATATTTCAATTGTTCACTTATACCATATTTTACGCTATATGTCAAATATTATCTAGTCTAATTTTAATTTTTTGCCCGTAAAGCAGCATAGATTTTTCACGAATTCAAATTTTTCTCTATTTTTCATATGTAATTCCTAGTTTTTCTCTGCAGCTTTCCGTACCATTTTCGGCACCGCTATAGAAATACCATCGGGAAGCGGTTTGCTGTCTACGGTAATTGTCATACAGCTATGATCGATCATTTCTCTTACTAAAGCTTTAGCTTTTTCAGACCCATTAACTCTCGAAGCAACCGCACGAGCCACTGTCTGTACCTGATCAGTCAACAGTCCATCGACATGAATAATACGTTTTGTTTTGGGATCGATCGTCACGACAAAAGAAACATCTCCCGCCTGCTGCAAAGCCTGTAATGCTCGCGCTGCTATCTCCGCCTGCTGTGAACCGAGCCCTTCTTTTTCCCAGTTTTCCTTATCAGTGTTATCATATATACGCCGCGCATCAAAGACAACTTTATACTGATTCAAACCAACAATATCCACAGCTTTTACGCCAGACATAATAGATCGTTCCGTTCCAAACGCATCCGCAAGCGGGGCCTTGTTCTTCAAAGGACGTACCTGTTTATTCCACAACATCTTATCCATTTGACTGCGGCCAGAATAAATATTCAGATGATCTCCGTCCTGTTCCACATATACAGCCGCAAAAGGACTATCCGTTTTATTTAAAGAAGACAGCGTGACTACACTTTTGACTTTAAACGGTTTTTCCTGCAAATCAATGGTATCGGCTAAGGCTATTGAGGTTATGGGCATCTTCAAATTAAGCAGTATAACATACTCGCCTTCAGGATGAGCTGCCATGGTTTGCACTGCTTCTTTATATGCGGTATCCGGATTAGCCGCCGAGCAGGCACTGCTCATCAAGATGACTGTGGCTGCGGCACAAACTATCTGCCTATATTTTTTTTTCATATACTATCACCTCCTATACAATTGATATAACATGCAAAATTATAACAAACCAGCCTTTTTATAAAGTTCATAAAAATGATGAATCGGTCCATGTCCCTTGCCGATAGGTTCTGCATGCTTGATACCTTCAAACACAAAAGCCTTAGCTTTGCCTACTGCCGTTTCCAGTTCCATTCCATTTGCCAAATTAGCTGCAATAGCACTAGATAAAGAACATCCGGTACCATGTGTACTCGTACTTTCAATATGCTGGCTTCTAAAATAATGAAAACCATTTCCATCAAAAAATATATCCGTAGCATCAGATATACGATGCCCGCCTTTGATCAAAACAGTTTTTGCCCCCATCGCCGCAATTATGCGGCAAGCTGTTTCCATATCAGAAAAATCATGTATCTCCTGCCCTGCCAATACTTCTGCCTCTGGAATATTCGGAGTCAAGACATCCGCCAACGGCACTAAAATGGTCTTAAGTACCTGTTCTGATTCTGGAGCTAATAACCGGTGTCCGCTAGTTGACACCATGACCGGATCAACAACAATAAAGGGTGGTTTATATTGTTTCAGCTTTTCACCAATAACACGAATTGTTTCAGGAACGCTTACCATTCCTATTTTTACAGCATCCACCACAATATCCTCAAACACCGCTTCCAGCTGCTCCGCAATCAAATTCGGCGTTATATCCATATAATCTATGACACCTTGTGTATTTTGTGCAACTACTGCTGTAATAACATTCATACCATAGCATCCATGAGCACAAAACGTTTTTAAATCAGCTTGTGCTCCCGCTCCGCCGGAGGGATCAGTACCCGCTATGGATAAAAGATGTTTCATTACCATTAGAAAATCCTCCTTGTACCTATAAAATCAAAGCTGCTGCTTTTGGTTGTACATATAATAATAATTTACCGTGTCCCGTTGGTTTTAATGCCGGATCATATTCAAAAATAGCTATACTGCCTGTTCTAAAATCTATGGGCGTCCCCGTTATTTCCTTAGCCCAATGTCCCAAAAAAGGTTCATGCCCAACAACTAAAACAACATCATTTCTTTCTTTAATTAAAACTTCTTCATAAAAACTCCGCAAGTCTCCCACGGCAAGGGACGGATGTATATCCATAGAAACAGCATGGATTGCCCGTCCCATAATTATCGCCGTTTCACGCGCCCGAACCAACGGGCTAGACCAAATACTCGTATTTCCCGCAGGCCACCAGCGCTTTACCAAAGAAGCCATAGTAGTTACGCGCTGCCGCCCATTTTCTGTTAAATGCCGTTGGCTATCATTACTGCCACGCTTAAATATCTCTGCTTTGCCATGACGCATTAAACACAAAAACATAGTTTATTCCCCGCTTTTAGTATTACTATTCAGCAACATGCTCTAACCCCACTGCCAAAAGAGTAAATACATGATTATCCGCTAATGAATACCAAATAACTTTACCGTCCCGTCGAAATTGTACTAACCGGGCATCCCGCAAAATCCGCAGTTGATGGGAAACCGCCGATTGCCCCATCCGAATCTGTTCAGCAATTTCACATACACACATTTCACCCTCCATTAACGCATGAAGTATGCGTAATCGTGTAGGATCCCCAAGCACCTTAAATATTGCCGCTAACGGCTGTATATATTCCTTGGGAAGACTCGGCTGCGATACGGTTTTTTTTTCTAATTCCACAATGCCGCAATATTTCCCATGTGTATGTTCATGATTCACCATTATCGCCTCTATTTATTAAAAAATAATCATAAATATTCGCTGCTATCACGCAAATCCCCTCCAGTATTATTTTATTATATCATAACTCTTTTCTAATATCCGTACCACTATGGATATTTTTATATTTTCTCATTAGTTTTTGTTGAATCTTCTGAATCTATCAATATATTTCAGATATATTCCTTTCATTTTTCTTTCCCATAAAATATAAAATAATGGTATACTAATTATGGTTTATAATATTTATTAATTATTCCTTGAAAGGGGCTGACCTTTATGAATGAAACGATTCAAACACTACTCACCCGCCGCAGCATCCGCAAGTACAAACCTGAACAAATAAAAGAAAAAGAATTGCAGGAAATCGTCAAAGCCGGAACCTTTGCCGCTTCTGGCAAAGGACAGCAACCCGTTACCATCGTAGTAATTCAAAACCATGACCTAATTGCCAAATTATCCGCTATGAACGCCAAAATCTTGGGTACTAACAGTGATCCATTCTATGGAGCACCTACCATCTGCCTCGTATTGACAGATACAAAAAAATCCGTCAACGCCTGGTCCGACGGGTGTCTCGTCATGGGTAATCTCATGAATGCTGCCGCAGCACTCGGCATTGGCTCCTGCTGGATCAATCGCGCTAAAGAAGAATTCGAATCTCCAGAAGGCAAGACACTGCTTAAAAAATGGGGACTTCCCGAACATCTCACAGCTGTTGGCCATTGCACCCTCGGTTACGCTGACTGCCCGCTTCCCGCCGCAGCCCCGCGCAAATCGGATTTTGTAGTATATGTAAAATAAAGCTATTACAACGAATGATAAAAAGCAAATATGTCACAACGGGTCCGTAACCAAGTCCCTTTTCATAAATGACCGGGTACGGACCTTTTATAATATCTGACATCATCTGATTTGCAATAAATTCTTAATGATTTATCTACAAACAGCTCCAATCAGTCAAGTCAAAAAATGTTATCAAATATACATCTCCGTTATTACGCATTCCCAAATAATGAGCCCGTGCATACATCAACATAGAATGTCCATCGTAATGAATGGAGTGATATGTAAATGAAACGGTTTCTTTCTTCCATTTAGCCTGTTCCAATGACCGCTGCACGATAATTTGATCGGCAGGTTGGATCGGATTCCATCCATCATTACTGGTTGATAGTGTATGCCGCCCCCAAATTTGTGCATACCCATGATTAGCCCATAATAAAATTAATGTACTGTTTTTAAGTTCATATAAACCAATGCCATTAAGCAAATCAAGCAATCCCATAATTTTTCTGTCATATGCCATTATTGTTTTGTAACAACTCATATTATAATCTGTATTGATAATCTCTTCCGATGCAGGCGGTGTATATTCATCCATCAAATGCAGAAAATCCGATTCCGAAATCGGTTTCGAAAAATAATACCCTTGCCCTGTATTGCAACCTATATTTTTTAAATATTCACTCTGTGTCCTTGTTTCTACTCCTTCCATAACCGTTTCTAAATTCAACCATTGTGCCATACGAACAATACTTCCGATAATATCTCCAGCCCGCTGCGAGATATCCATCTGTCGAATAAACAACATATCAATCTTCAGTGTATCGACGGGAAGATTCATCAGCATATTCAATGATGAATACCCACTGCCAAAATCATCCATAAGAATATGAAAGCCCAGTTCTTTAAGCTGCATCAAAATAACATGCATTTGCCGTGGATCATCCATATAAACAGATTCAGTCACTTCCAATTCCAATACCCATGGTGGTAAGTCATACTTTTTCAGCAGTATAGTAAGTCGCTCGACAATATCCTGATGGTAAAAATCTACACGTGATACATTAACAGAAACTGGTACTATGGGACGCATGACATCTAGGCACTGCCGCTGATGTTGGCAAACAGTTTCCCAAATATATAGGTCAAGTAAAACAATCATACCATTTCGTTCAAAAAGCGGAATAAATTCGTTGGGGCGTACTGTCCCCAATTGAGGATGAAACCAACGGACTAAGGCTTCCGCGCGAGTAATTTGTTTCGTCGAAAAATCATACATAGGTTGATAAAATACTTGGAACTCGCCACTATCCAATGAATTTTTCATTGAAGCCGCCAGCATTTGGTCGCGCCGTATTTTATCCTGCATAATATTATCATATACAGCATACGGTTTACTTCCGTTCGGAGTAACGGATTGGAGAGCCACGATAGCACAATCCGTCATTTCTTTGACCGTCATATTTTCATCGTTTACTTTATATATGCCAAAGGTAAAATTAACATTGATATTTAAATCCAGTTTTTCCAACACCGCTTGACAATAACCAATAAAAGATTGCATATGCAGCCGGCCTAATGGCATACATCCGACAAAATGATCCGAATGAAAACGTCCAAATACATCTCTGCCATGTGAATCTCTTTGCCAACGGCGGACAACTTCTCCTAGTGTTTTCAATACATAATCGCCGGCAGCGGTTCCAAAAAGCTCATTAACCAATTTAAATTTGACAATATTGCTGCAAACAACGATATATTCTTTCCGCTGATGAGTCGATAATACCTTTTCTGCTTGTGCAAAAAAATATTGCCGGCTGTAAAGTCCCGTCAACCCATCGTATTTTGCAAATTCTGCTTGTTCGATAACATCTTCCTTCACAATACATTCTCCATAAAAAAACATAATGAATATATCTGTTCCAGTAAAAAAACATCTTGTTTACTATGTCTATATAATCTACAGTTAACATTATATATGATGGAAAAACGTTTCGCAATTTGTTTATGTTTATTTATTTGTTTTTATTATATTCCGTATGTAATTTTTACATATTTCTTTGTGCAGATTTATATCCGCACAAAGAAAACAATGGCAATGTATCATATTGCATATTCTGTAAACAGTGTACCATAGAACGAATATCCGCACGATAGGAACAATTGACAAAACCGATACGCTGTAAACACTGTAAATCCCACTGCGGGCGATTTTCCTGACTAATAGAAAGACCTTTTTTCAAGTTCTCACATTCCCACAATATTTTTTTATCTAACTTATGATGTACATTTTCTTTTTTTTCGGCTTCAGTTGCAAAATTGATAGCTCCGTAATTAGAGTCAAAATTCAGCATAATGCCACCTGGCTTAAGAACCCGCAGCCACTCTATATATGCGGCTGTTACATTTGGCAGATTCCACGTTAAATTCCGTGAAACAACTACTTCAAAAGTATTACTGGCAAAATCAAGCTGCTGCGCATTGCCACATTCAAAATGGATGCTCATTTCATTCATCTGCGCCGCTTGTTCTGCTTGCCGCAGCATTTCTTTTGATAAATCAATTCCCGTCACGCAATACCCGGATTGTGCCATAAGAATAGCCAGAAACCCAGTTCCTGTTCCTACATCAAGGACACTGATGTCCTTTTTTTTCGGTAAATAGGACGTTATGAAATTTTGCCAGGCCTGTGCGTCAGGCCCTGCCAATTCTACGCGCCGGGTATCACCAAACTCTTTACTGCGCGCATTCCAATAATTTTGTACTCGCTTATCAAATTCCATACGGATTCTCCTTTAATTTTGTGTACTATTATACAAGAAATTCTTCTTTTAACAAAATATATTTAAAACCGCCATTGACATGAAGTCCCATCTATGTAATATGATAAAAGAACATGTTTTACATAAAGGAGTTTTTATAGCAATGAAACATTACATACAAACCAGATTGCTCCATCTGATTCCCATACTTATAGGCATTACTTTTTTATCATTTGCTCTTATGCATACAGCCTCAACGGACACGGTCGATTTACTATATGAGCAAAACGGCGGTGCTTCTCCTGCCGCAATCACAGCTCATAAAATCGCACTTGGCTTAAATAAAGATTTTCTTGGTCAATACAGTGACTGGATTTGTAATATACTACAGGGAAATATGGGAACTTCATTTGTATCCGGGCAACCCGTATCATCGGTCATTATAGAAAAAATTCCTTCTACAATTGAACTGATGGTTATCGCTGTATTAATCACACTTTTTATATCAATACCGTTAGGCATGATAACTGCTGTAAAAAAAGGAAGCTGGATAGATTATTTGATACGTTTTTCAGCTTTTACCGGCAATGCTTTGCCTGATTTCTTCATCGGATTGCTGCTTCTTTATTTTTTTGCTGTTAAAATACCTATTTTTTCTTTTTTCAGTACTGACAGCAATACGATTCCTATACTTCCAGCCCTGACACTGGCAATTGCAATGAGCGCTAAATATACGCGGCAAATACGCGGTATTCTGCTGGAGGAACTGCACAAACCGTATATACAGGCAGCTCGCATACGGGGCATACCTTATTTCTATATTCTTACTCATTATGTGTTGCGTTCTGTTTTATCTCCACTGCTAGCACTTTTGGGAGTATCTGTCGGTTCTCTGCTGGGCGGCGCCGCTATCGTTGAATCTATTTTCCTCTGGGACGGTATCGGAAAGCTTGCCGTAGATGCCATTGTTATGCGCGATTATCCTATTATTCAAGCCTATGTAATTTGGATGTCTCTTATCTACGTCCTTATTAATTTAGCCGTCGATATACTTTGCTGTTTCATTGATCCCCGCATCACGATTCATGAGGAGGGGCATTAAGATGATACACACTGCTAAAAATCGTCGCTTTTTTGTTCTTTTGCTGCTGATTGCCGCCGGACTTATTTTTTCATTGACAGCCGAATATATTCTTCCTTTTGATGCTTATAATCAAAATTTATTGCAAGCGTTGCAGCCACCAAGTACGGCGCATCTGCTTGGTACTGATCGTTTTGGCAGAGATATGCTGGCTCGTACAATTGCTGGTGCTAAAATAACGGTATTTACCGCACTGATGATAACCTTTCTAACAAGTTTTTTAGGCTCCCTTATCGGTCTGTTCTGCGGATATCATCGCAACCGCCTAGTCACAATTCTTTTACGTCTTACGGATGTGTTTTTAGCTTTTCCATCTATGGTTTTTGCTATTGCCGCCGCCGGATTACTGGGTGGAGGTACGTTTAATGCAGCTGCGGCTATTATGCTTGTTTCCTGGCCGAAATACACCCGACTAGTACGTACACAAACACTACCTTTACGGCAGACGGAATACATAGAGGCCGCCAAAATGAGCGGATCCTCTTCTTGGCAAATTATGTTCTTTCATATTTTGCCCGTCATTATCGGTCCCATTTGTATTACAGCAGCCCTCGATATCGGTACCATTATTACCGAAATTGCAGGTCTGTCATTTTTAGGATTGGGAACTGCGCCTCCAGCCGCAGAATGGGGTTCAATGATGAGCGGAGCTCGTAATTTATTGCAAACAGCACCTTGGACTATTTTTGCTCCTGGTATTGCCATATTTATCACAGTTTCTTTATTTCAGCTATTTGCAGATTCTCTGCGTGATTTTTTTGATATCCATTAAGCGAGGTATTTATATGAACAAAAAAGCTATCTTTTTTACTGCCGCATTAGGAATTATGTTACTTCTATCTGGTTGCAGCCAAAATAATTCTGCGGCAACTTCCCACCACAGTGAAAAAATATTTCACTACGGCACTATGGCATATGGAACAGCTATGCAGGATGCCGGAACAAATCCTCATGATACATATTGCGGCTGGAGTACTGTCCGATATGGCATTGGTGAAACATTATTCCGTTTCAACAAAGAAATGAAAATTGAACCCTGGTTAGCCGAATCTGCTAACCAACTAGATGATTATACGGTCAAAATTACCCTGCGCAATGATATCATGTTTTCTAACGGCAAAAAAGTAACCGGGGATGATGTAAAAGCATGTTTGGAAGATTTATTGAAAAAAAACGATCGTGCTCCGCATGATTTGAAAATCAAAGAGATTATCGCAGACGGACAAACGGTAACCATTCAATCTTCTGAAAAAGTACCTGCTTTACTTCATTATCTGGCTGATCCCTACGCGGCAATCATTGACATGACAGCGGGAGAAAAAGACCGCATTGTCGTGGGTACGGGACCTTACGTCGCAGAAAAAGTAACAGACACAGAAATTGATTTAAAGAAAAACACTCATTATTGGGGAAAAGTGCAGCCAAAATTAGATAAGATTATTGTCCGCAGCATTACAGACGGGGATGCACTTTCAATGGCGATGCAAAGCGGGGAACTAGACGCTGCACAGGGTCTCCCTTATGCCAGTTTATCAAATTTCCAAGATACCAATAAATATAAAATCAGTTCTGCAGCGACCTCCCGTGTATATCAAGCACTCATAAATTACAGAACCCCGGTTCTTCAAAATGCCAACGTCCGCAAAGCTATTGCCATGGCAATTAATAAAGACCAATTTGTATCTGTACTATTAAATGGAAATGGCGTACCCGCCACCGGCGCCTTTCCTGACAATATGCCCTTCGGACGAGAGCTTAAGGCTGCACCGTATGATCCGGAAGCAGCACACCGTCTGTTAACACAAGCCGGTTACACAGAATGCGATGCTGACGGTTATGTATTAAAAAACGGGAAACCGCTGACACTGCGCTGGCTTACCTACACTTCCCGGCAGGAATTGCCTCTTCTCGCGGAATATGCACAATCAGCCTTAAAAGAAATTGGTATTAAGTTAGAGGTAAATGCTACCGATAATTATAAGGACTTCCTGAAACGGAACGAATTCGATATATATGCCAAGGCCATTGTCACTGCTCCCACAGGAGATCCGGAATATTATTTTACCTCTAATGTCATGTCTGATTCACCTTATAATAACGGAGCATATAATAATCCGGATGTAGACCACCTCTGTGATCAGCTGCGCAATACATTTAACACTAACAAGAGAAATGAATTAGCAGTCCAGATTCAGCAACATATTCTTGATGATAACGCGATTATTTACACCGCATTTTTAAAAATGTCTTTTGTTATGAAAAAAAATGTAACTGGATTAGAAGCACATCCCTCAGACTACTATGAAATAACTCCTGAATTAGATATAAAATAAGGAAGTATACCTAACAATGTCTACCATATTATCATTTCAAAACGTAACTGTCACTGATGGAAATAGAGTCTTATTAGATGCGCTCCGGTTTACTGTCTGTAAAGGAGAAATCCTTGTTATTGTCGGCGAGTCAGGAAGCGGCAAAACAACACTGCTAAAAGCTGCCAGCGGTATGATTTCACCTCCACTGCAGCTACTCGGTAAAGTTTGTTACAAGGGACGTGCATTGCAGCCATCCGACTGGCAAAAAGTATACGGGTATGAATTATCGATACTGTTTCAAGATGCATTATCTTCTTTTTGTCCCGTACAAACCATCCAAACTCAATTATGGGACGCCGTACGCCTTACAGGGAACATGAGTCATTCGGAATTTACGGGAATTGTAAAAGAACGTGCCGTAATGCTAGGACTTCCCGAGGAAAGTCTACACAAGTATCCGATTACGTTTTCCGGCGGCATGATTCAAAGAGCGGAACTTTTATTCCCCCTTATTATGCCTCCTCATCTGCTGCTGGCAGATGAACCAACATCGGCTGTTGACAGTTTAACACAACAAAAAATCGCGGATGCACTACTGCGTCTGCGCCGTTATCACCAAACGGCGATTATCTTTGTTACACATGATATCCGTTTGGCTCGTTATATGGCAGACACACTGCTTGTTCTCAAGCAAGGTCATCTGATCGAATACGGCAAAGCCAGCAATGTGATCAAAAATCCGCAGCAACCGTATACAAAAGAGCTGTTGTTCTTGGCCGGAATACGAAAGGACTGCTAATATGCTGCTCACTGTTAAAAATTTAACAAAAACGTATTATCAATATAAACCGATACAAGCGTTAGATCACATTTCTTTCCAGATAGATGCCGGAGAAATAATTGCTGTAATCGGTGAAAGCGGTTCAGGAAAAAGCACTTTAGCCCAATGTTTATGCCGTTTTATAAATAGCGACGAGGGCGAAATCCTTTTTGATGGACAAGATATCACTCATATTTCTGAACAACACTGCAAAAAAATATATAGCCAGATGCAAATGGTTTTTCAAAATCCAATAGCATCTTTTCATCCACGCAAAACCTTGCGAAAAAGTATCATGGCAGGACCTCAAAATTTTCATATTCATATGAATCAATCAGCATGGTATCAACTTGTCGAAGAAGTACAACTGAATACTTCTTTTTTAGACCGTTACCCCCATCAAATCAGTGGAGGAGAATGCCAACGAGCAGCATTACTGCGGGCATTATGCATTAATCCAAAACTTCTTGTTTGTGACGAAGTAACCAGTGCGCTCGATGTAAGCACACAAGGAAAAATTGCAGACCTGATCAAAAACATATGCTGCAACCATCACATTGCATGTCTTTTTATTACACATGATCTTTGTCTGGCCCGCTGGATCAGTACTAAAACGATGGTGCTGCATAATGGCAGACTAATTGAAAAGGGTCCCACAGAACAAATTTTTATAAATCCGCAGAAAGACTACACAAAAAAATTATTATCTTCACGTATATGATATACGATTTTTTTAACTGCCACACATTATATATATTGCGGCAAAACACAATATATATCTCTCCCCTATCATACATCACGCGCAGCGAAGAACTATTCGCTGCGCGTGATGTATGATAGGTACAAAAAAATAAAAACTTACAAGAAATGGCTTATACCGCTATTTCATGATCTTTCTGCATTCTGGACAATACCCATAAATTTCAAGATGATGCCCGACAATTTGAAAATCTGTTTTCGCTGCAATCTGCTTTTCCAAATCAGACAAAGGACACGGTGAAATATCAACAGTCTTATGACAGCGCAAGCAAATCAAGTGGTGTGTATGCCCTACATGGCATACAGAAAAAACATTTTTCTGCGTACCGGGAAAAAAAGATTTTTCCACAAGACCTTTTTCAACAAAAAGTTCCAAAACGCGATATATTGTAGAAAAATTCACAGTTTCTCCCTGTTGGACGACCGTTTGATAAATTTCTTCTGCCGACAATATTCCATCATGCGTTAACAAAATTTCCCATACCAAATTACGGGGCCGCGTACTTTTAATCCCATGTTGATGCAAATATTCACGATGATCCTCTAACGAACATACCATATTTTCACACCCTTTCTATATCAGCATGATGTCCAGTTAACCGGACTTGTTGAAACGCCATAACCATCATCAAAAGAAGAACAGAAACAATCGCCGTTACCCCGCCAGGCGCCGCATCTATCCAATAAGAAACAAAAAGTCCTGCAAGAATATCAATAAAGCTAAACAGTACCGATAACTGCAATGTTCTTCGGAATCCCCGCTGCAACTGCAGTGCTGTCGCTACGGGCAAAGCAATTAATGAACTAATAACTAAAATTCCAACAATTCGAATAGAAACAGAAATTGTTGCCGCTACAAGTACCGCAAATACATAGTTAATAATCTGGCTTTTTACTCCGGCAATTTTTGCTCCATCTTCATCAAAGGTCAGAAAAACCAATTGAGGATACAGCCGCAAAATAAGAAAAATAGAAATAATGCTGAGAATAAAAACAGACCAGACATCTTCGCGCGAAACAGTAAGTATACTTCCAAACAGAAAAGATTCCACATTTGCATGAACCAAACCGGAACTGATAATTGTAATAGCAATCCCCACCGATAAAGACAATACAATTACTAAAATAAGTTCGGCGTAACGACGAAATCGTCGACGCAACGCCTCTATTAATACGCCAAAAAAAGAGGTAAGACAAAAAGCGCTAAGAATCGGATTTATATTCAATAGTAGTCCCACAGCTACTCCAGCTAAAGAAGCATGTGCCAAAGAATCACCAATCATGGAATATCGCCGCAGCACTAAAAACATTCCAATCAAGGGACATACCACAGATATTAATAAAGCTACAATAAAAGCATTTTGTATAAACGCATATTCAAACATAAGCTTCACTTCCTGTATTTTCGGATACATATTCACGGATGTATTCTTCCGGTGAGCAAAGATGACCACTGCCGCCGGCAACATGATACATCTGCTTGGAATTTCGAATAGCGGCACGCAGATTATGTTCCACTGTAATAATGGTGATACCGTGTTTTTGATTAAGGCTCTTCAAGAATGGATATAACTCGCTTTGACTCTTTACATCAATCCCGGTCGACGGTTCATCAAGAATAATAAGATCGGGGTGCCCCATAAGAGCTCTTGCAATAAAAACTTTTTGGCATTGTCCGCCGGAAAGGGTTCCGATAAGAGATTCTTCGTATCCTTTCATTCCCATCAACTCCAAATAATGGTTAATGCAATCTTTATCCTTAATATGCAGTACCTTCCGATAGCAATTCAGGACCTCCCGAACGGTAATAGGAAATTGACTGTTCAACGATTCAAAACGCTGTGGTACATAAGCGGTCCGCGTAAAATCATTGCGCAAAGCTCCTTTCACCGGTTTCAAAAGTCCTAGCAGCAATTTTACAAATGTGCTCTTACCACTGCCATTTTCACCGACAATAGAAATATAATCCCCATTTTTTATTATAAGATTCAAGTCCCGGAGAAGATACGGACTTCCGGTTTCATAGGCATAATATACATGTTCCAACAAAATCATGGTATGTTCTCCCTCCCCATGCATAAATCTTTATTTTCTTGACATCTTGCGTAACATATTATATCCTATTTTAAAGTGCAAATGCAAGTTATTCGCATTTAGAGAGAAGGGATTGCTTGAAACGCATAGTCTATGCTTTACTATTTATTTTTTCTCTGTTTCTATTAACTTCCTGTACACTAGAAAAGGCTCCCTTTTCGGAAGCCCCTTCAAATAACCCAAAATTACAAGTTGTCGTTTCATTTAATGCCATGCGCGAATTAGCACAAGCCATAGGCGGAAATAAAATAGAAATTAAAACCATCATCCCCGACGGTGTAGAGCCGCACGATTTTGAACCTAAAGCATCCGATGTAACAGCACTTTCCAATGCCTCTGTTTTTATTATCAATGGGTTTGGTATGGAACAAGCATGGGCGGAAAAAGCAATTAAAACCGCAGGAAACAAAAACTTGCTGTTCGTCATCGCCTCAAATGGCGCCACCCCCATTTATGATACTGCCTCTTCCGCTTTTTGGAATAACCAATCTCAGCGTCACGACATAGATCCACATATCTGGCTTAGTCTACAGGGTGCCAAATGGGAAGCCAAGAATATCCATAACGCGTTTATAAAAGCAGATCCGTCAAATAAGGCCTACTACGATGCGAACTATGATGAATTTGCTGCCAAACTAGATCATTTGTATACCGACTATAAGACAAAATTTGACCAAAGTCCGAACAAGGTATTTGTTACTGGTCACGCTGCTTTTTCTTATATGGCTCGTGATTTTGGACTGCAGCAAAATAGCCTGGAAAATGTTTTTGCCTCTGGTGAACCAAGTGCCCGCCGCCTAAAAGAACTTGCTGATTTTTGCTTAAATCATCATATCTCAACAATTTTTGTAGAAGATATGGAAAGTCCCAAAATTTCCCAAACACTGGCACACGAAGTAGGTGCTAACGTAGAAGGTATTTATACATTGGAAAGTTCTGATAGCAACAAAACCTATCTACAAACACAAGAGGAAAATTTAGAAAAAATATATCAAAGTCTATCGCCAGATCATTTATAACGTCTTACTACGTTTTCAACAACGACAAATAATATAGGTATAAGAAATATTCCTATGGCAGTGGCCGCCAACATCCCCCCGACAACAGCTGTTCCCATGGAGGTACGTGCCCCCGCACCTGCCCCAGACGCCAGCATAAGAGGCAGACAACCGATAATAAAAGCCAATGAAGTCATAATAATCGGGCGTAACCTCAGCTGAGCCGCTTCCATAGCAGCTTGTTCTAATTTCATGCCTTGATCTACTCGTACTTTTGCAAATTCTACGATTAAGATAGCATTTTTAGCTGCCAGACCAATTAACATAATCAACCCAATTTGCATATAAATACTATTTTCCTGTCCCGTAAGATATTGGAACAAAAATGCACCAAAAACCCCTGAGGGAATAGCCAATAATACAGCAAATGGCACACTCCAGCTTTCATATAAAGCCGCCAGACAGAGAAACGCGAACAAAAGCGCCATCCCAAACACAATCGGAGTTCGTCCTGCCGACTGTTGTTCTTCCCTACTTTGACCAGTCCATTCATAAGTATATCCATCCGGCAACGTTTCTTTTGCAACTTCGGACAATGCCTCCATGGCTTGTCCTGAACTGTAGCCACCGGCTTGTGTACCGCTTATTTTAGCTGCTTGTACGCCATTAAATCGAGTAATAACGGCCGGTGCCAGCACTTTTTTCATTGTAACCAAGGTGTTAAGAGGTATCATATCCCCATTAGCACTTTTGACAAATAAGTAGCGCAGGGCATCAGTATTACTTCTATACGGACTTTCCGCTTGAACGATAACTTTGTAGTTCCGTCCAAATCTCGTAAAATCATTCACTTCATCAGCACCTAAAAAAACTTGCAAGGTGGAAAAAATATCATCTACCGATACTCCCAAAATTTCTGCTTTCTGACGATCTACATCAAAGCGATAACTAGGTGTTGATGTACTGAAATTAGAGGATACCGCTCCAATTTCCTTGCGTTTTTTGGCTTGTTCAACAAATTGTGTCGCTACTTTATCTAAATCCGTAAGCGTTCCCCCATTGCGATCTTCTATCATAAGCGAAAATCCACCGACTGAACCCAATCCAGGCAGCGCCGGTGGATTAAATACTGTCACATTTCCTTCCAAAAAAGAAGACGCATCGGCTAATGTATCTTGTATTTCCGATTTGACTTGTAATGAAGGAGAAGTTCGCTCCGACCATGGGGCTAATGCTACAAAAAGTTCTCCCGTATTGGTTTTGGAAGACCCTGTCAAAAGGTCCGTTCCCGCTAAGGTCATAACTTGTGTAACTCCCGGCTGTTTTTGGATTTTTTCTGAAATGGCATCCATTGCATGAATCGTCCGAGTCAAACTGGCTCCCTCCGGCAGTGTGACTCCCACCATATAATATCCTTGATCTTCTTCTGGTACCAGGGAACTGGGAACAACTTGATAGAGTAATCCGGTTACAATCAAGATACCCGCTAAAAACAGCATACACCGTTTTGCTCTGGGAATTAAATATTGTATTTCTTTGCCATAGCGAATCGTAATCATTCTCAAATGTTCATTAAAGGATTTAAAAAAACGCTTCAATAGACTCTTTTTCTCTGATTCACGATCCGGTTTCAAGATAAGTGCACAAAGTGCCGGTGTAAGTGATAATGCCACAAATGCCGATAATCCCATAGAAACGGCAATCGTCAAGGCAAATTGTTTATACAGCACCCCCATGATGCCTCCAAAAAATGCTACAGGCAAAAATACCGAAGCCAAGACAAACGCGATCGCAATAACGGGGCCAGACACTTCTTGCATGGCTTGCACCGTTGCCTCCCGCGGACTCATATGATCCTCCTTGATATGTCGTTCAACAGCTTCAATAACTACAATGGCATCATCCACTACCAATCCAATTGCCAATACCATGGCAAATAATGTCAGTGTATTGATTGTAAACCCTAAAAATGTAAAAGCTGTAAATGTACCAATCAATGATACCGGTACTGCCAAAAGAGGAATAAGCGTAGCTCTCCAGCTTTGTAAAAATAGATATACTACTAAAACAACAAGTACCAGCGCTTCTAAAAATGTCCGGCATACTTCGAGAATAGATTCATAAATAAAATTAGTATTATCAATGGTAACGGCATAATCCATGTCCGCAGGGAATTTATCCTTGGCATTCGTTAGTAATGCTTTTATTTTCCCAATTGTATCTAATGAATTGGCATCGCTGTTTAATTTAATAGAAAATCCAGCACTGGCATGTCCATTTTGTTTAGAATCATAAATATAATCCCGGCTTCCCATTTCAACCTTGGCAATATCTTTTAATCGTATTGCTGCACCGGTATCCTTCGCCGTAATAATAATATTTCCGAATTCTTTTGCATTAATGAGTCGTCCTTGCACACGCACCGTATATTCAAATGGCTGTTTTGTTTCTGTTGGCATCTTTCCCAGAGAACCTGCAGGTGCCTGCACATTTTGACTTTCAATCGCCGAAACCACTTCACTTGTCGATACACCCAACTTCGCCATTTTCTCCGGCTGAAGCCATACCCGCATGCTGTAATCCGCTCCAAATGCGGACACTTCACCGACACCTTTAATACGCTTAATATCATCGAGCAAATAGAGAGTTCCGTAATTTTCTAAAAATTTAGCATCATACGTATTATTTGGGGAATACAAGGTAAATGTCAGTGCACTATCATCTGATGATTTCGTTGTCGAAATCCCCTGTGACTGTACCGAATCAGGCAAAGAAGCCTTAACTTCTGATACGCGGTTCTGTGTTTGAACAGAGTCCATGTCTGAATTTGTCCCAGTTTCAAATTGTACATTCAGCGTATAAAACCCCGTATCCGTACTCGTAGATGTCATAGACTCCATACCATCTACCCCATTGACTTGTTCTTCTATTACTTGCGCTACGGTGTCATTAATAACCTCGGCATTAGCACCTTGGTATTTAGTGCTGACAGAAATTGTAGGAGGGGAAATATTAGGATATTGCGCCACCGACAACCCCGCTGCTGATACAATTCCCAAAAGTACGATAATGATAGACACTACAATAGCAAAAATAGGTCGATTAATAAAAAATTTAGCCATGTTGTCTTTTAGCTCTCCCTTTTACGTAACTACGTAATAATGACAAATATCATAATTTATGCCAAAAATGGAATTTTCCAGTTTTCTTTTCAATTGCCACAAACAGAGTAGGAATAAGAAAAATTCCGATTGCTGTTGCCGCAAGCATGCCGCCTACGACAGCCGTTCCCATAGAAGTACGTGCTCCCGCTCCTGCCCCGCTCGCAAACATTAAAGGCAAACAGCCAATAATAAATGTCAACGAAGTCATAATAATAGGCCGCACTCGTAACTGTGCCGCTTCTACCGCAGCTTGGGATGCAACCATTCCCTGATCTACACGTATTTTAGCAAATTCTACAATGAGGATTGCATTTTTGGCAGCCAAACCGACAAGCATAATCAATCCAATTTGCATGTATATGCTGTCCTCCAACCCCCGCAGATATTGAAAGAAAAAAGCTCCGAATATACCCGCCGGTATAGCTAATAAAACGGCAAAAGGAACACTCCAGCTCTCATATAAAGCAGCTAAACAAAGAAAGGCAAACAGGAATGCAAGCCCAAATAAAATAGGTGCTTTAGATGAAGACTTTTGCTCTTCCCGGCTTTGTCCAGCCCATTCATACGTATACCCTTCCGGCAGCGTCTGAGCTGCAACTTCTTCTAAGGCTTTCATTGCCTGCCCGGAACTGTATCCGGGTGCCTGGCTTCCATTGATTCGTGCTGCCTTTACTCCGTTGAAGCGACTGATTACGGATGGTGCATATACCTTCTTAGGTGTAATCAATGTATTGAGCGGCACCATATCACCACTTGCATTTTTCACATGTAAATACTGTAAAGCACTCACATCTCCGCGAAACATGCCGTCCGCTTGGACAGCAACCTTATAGTTACGCCCAAACAGTGTGAAATCATTGACCTCATTGCCTCCCAGAAAAACTTGCAGCGTAGAGAATATATCGCTGATAGATACACCTAATACTTTGGCCTTATCTCTGTCTATGTTATATTCATATCCCGGAGTACTCGCTTTAAAGTTAGAGGAAATCCGGCCAATCTCCGGTCTTTTCTGAGCCGCTGCGATAAACTGCTGCGATACGGCATCTAAATTATTCAGTGTTCCGCCAGCCCGGTCTTCCAACATGAGTGAAAAACCGCCAACAGCACCCAATCCTGGCAAAGCTGGTGGATTGAGGGCCAGTAAGGTACCCTCTTGCAAATGTTTTCCGCTCATCATTGTTTTTCCTATCTCGGATTGGACACTCAAATCACTGTTTTTTCGTTCTTCCCATGGATGGAGCGAAACAAACACCGCTCCGGCACTGGATTTATTACCTCCCCCCAATAAATCCATTCCTGTCAAAGACATAACTTGGGCGACTCCCGGTTGTTGTTGTATCATCTTTGAAACTTTTTCTACAGCTTCCTTCGTGCGTCCCAAACCGGAGGCTTCCGGTAAATTTATCGCAACAATATACCGTCCTTGATCCTCTTCCGGTATAAAGGTAGTCGGGACTAATTTATATAAAACTCCGCTGAAAATAACTAAAAATACCAGAAAGCAAATACTCAATTTAGTCTTCAACATAGATTGGCGCAGACATACCCCATATTTTTCTATATATGCTGTAAGCTTACCATTAAATTTTTTAAAAAAGCGACCAAATACACTCTCTTCAGAAATCGGCTGATACGGCCGAAGAAGTTTTGCACATAAAGCAGGCGTCAAGGATAATGCGACTAATGCTGACAATGCCATAGAAATAACAATAGTCAAAGCAAACTGGCGATATAAAATTCCTGTCATACCCTGGAAAAATGCAACCGGTAAAAACACCGAGGCCAACACACAAGCAATGGCCACAATAGGGCCAGATACCTCATTCATAGCCAAACAGGTAGCATCATGGGGATTTAAACAATCATACCGCATATGATGCTCTACCGCTTCTATGACAACGATAGCATCATCCACTACTAACCCAATCGATAAAACCAGTGCAAACAATGTCAGCGTATTGATATTAAATCGTAAGATAATAAATGCCGCAAATGTTCCAATAAGCGATACCGGTATAGCCAGCAACGGTATTAAAGTAGCCCGCCAATTCTGTAAAAACAGAAAAACGATCAATACAACTAACAATAACGCTTCCACAAAAGTCTTACTCACTTCCAACATGGATTCCCGAATAAATTTTGTATTATCAACAGATACAATATAATCCATATCCGGCGGAAAATCTTTTTTTGCATTTTCCAAATACTTTTTTACCTCATTAATAGACTGCAGCGTATTTGCCTTGCTATTTAAGAGAATCGCAAAGCCAGCACTTTCATTGCCATTCTGTTCGGTAATATTAGTATAGTTTTCACTCCCCATTTCAATTTTTGCAATATCTTTTAAATAAACGATGGAACCATCTGCTTTTGCCAAAACAATTAATTTACCAAATTGAGCCGCATCAGACAACCGTCCCTTTATACGCGTCGTAAATTGAAGTGCCTGTTTGTCATCCGTCGGTCGGGTTCCTAAAGCACCTATCGGTGCCTCTAAATTTTGTTTTTTTATAGCCAATACTACGTCACTAGTAGATACTCCTAATTTTGCCATTTTATCCGGTTGGAGCCATACACGTATACTATAATCAGCACCAAAAGCATTGACATCGCCAATTCCATCAATCCGTTTCAATCCATCAACTAAATATAGACTGCCGTAATTTTTCAAAAATTTTGCATCATAGGTATGATTCGGAGAATATAATTGAAAAACAAAGGCCATGTCCTCTGATGAATTTCTGCTGGCAATACCCTTTTCCTGTACTGTGGTAGGCAAAGAAGGATTTGCCGACGATACTCGATCTTGGACTTGTACCGCTGCCACATTGGGATCTTTGCCCGCTTCAAATTGGATCCGCAGTTTATACGACCCGTCATCAGCTACCGTTCCCGTCATATTATCCATTCCGTCAACACCATTTACCTCTTGTTCTATTACCTGTGCCACAGAATCATTGACAACCTCAGCATTAGCACCCTGATAAGATGTGCTAATGGAAACAGTCGGTGGTGTTATTTTAGGATATTGCGCAATAGACAAATTCAAAATAGATACGATTCCCAAAAGGACAATAATAACGGACAGTACAATAGCAAAAACAGGACGTTCAATAAAAAATTTAGCCATCTTTACGCCTCACTTCGGTTTACGTATTACTGAAGTCATCTGCAGCAACAAATGTAGGTTCTACCAAACTGCCATCCTTAATTTTATCCACACCATCCACGACAACCGATTCTCCCGCTTTTACTCCATCATCAATAATAACCATATTACCCACTTTAGGCCCTAATTTTACTTTTCTCGTTTCAATTGTATTATCTGTCTTAATAATATATATAAAAGAGCTATCCAGTAAATCTTTTACCGATTGCTGAGGCACTAATACGGCATTCTGGCGTATCTCTCCTGTTGCAATGATTTTAGCAAACATCCCTGGTACCAAGAAGTGCTGTGGATTATCAAATACAGCTTTTATCGTCAATGTCCCCGTATCGCTGCCGATTCCTTTATCAATTGCATCAATTTTCCCACGCAGTGGATATTCGCTGCCATTACTTAAAATTAACTTTAAATTACTTTTAAAATCTTCCGGCAAGGAAGCCTGACCATTTTGCGCTAAGGTAATATATTCATTTTCGCTGATGGTATACTGTACCCATATCGGATCCAAAGAAGATACGGTCGCCAACGTCGATGACCCAGCTGAAACATATTGTCCTACGCTTAAATCATTCACATCAATCCGACCATCTACGGGAGATAAAATCAACGTATCTTGTTCATCTTCCATTGCTTCATTAAGCGACGCTTGATCCGAATCTACCGTAGCCTGATCTTCTTCCGCTTGCGCTTCATACGAATCTACCGTTTGCTGTGCTATTCCTTGAACTTGCGCTAACATCTTATACCGCTCTAAATCTCTCTGCGTACTCCGTAAAGCTGCGGTATCTTTTGACAGAGTTCCCCGAGCGGCATTAATTTTAGATTGATATTGCTTATCGTCAATTTGAAAAAGAGGCTGTCCCTTATAAACAACATCCCCGCCTTTAACCATCTTATTTATGATATTTCCCGATATTTTAGACATAATGGAGATTTCATTTTTAGACGCTACTTTTCCTACAAATTCATAAGTCACCGGAGTGTCCTTCGCCTCTACCTTCATGGCTTTCACTTCTACTGCCTGCGGCTCTTTAGGTATGTAAGAATGAAACAGTATCCCTGACTTAGCTATTCCTATGCCGACTGCCATAATAAATATCATAATTCCAAAACATACTTTTCTGGATGGCTTTTTTAACATAATATTCCCCCTGTATGTGATGTATTCATCACAGCATTATGTATAAATATATAACGATTTGCTTACATCTGCTGTTATTATACGTAGTTAATATATCCGTAGTCAATATACTGCAATTATGTTACGTTATTGTTACGCTATTATCACATTTTTGTGACAATAGCTATAAAAAAAGAAGAACTCGGCAATAACGTTCCCGAGTTCTTCTTTTTTTATTTTGACACACAGTCCCATCACATCTACTGAAATTTTTTTTATCCCTGATGAAATTCTACGCCATATCCAGATTCCGGATATTCCCAGCTTTTAATAACTTTTCCATGCGACAATACACGACAAGTCCCACATTCCAAACACCCTTCGTGACTGAAAACAAGTTTCCCGTTTTCGTATTTGTATAATTCAGCCGGACAAGCTTTTACAATACGCATAATTTCTTTTTCATCAGTAAAATCCTCATTAATGATGATATGGGATTTTTCCTCATTTGTAGTAAATTTGAGAGTCCCCAATTTATCATCAATGCTCATTTTTGCCATATTAGAACGCCTCCAATGCTTTAGAACCAAGATCAACCAAACCTGCTAACCCGCCATTTTTAGCCAGAACCATCATAGCAATCATCGGAATCGCCATCGGTGTTCTGCCATCAACAGTAAGCAGTTCAGATGCAAATTCATCTGCCATTTTAGGAATATCATTAAATACCGCATGACATTCAAGCAAACTTGGGAAGTTCTGGTACATCTTCAATTCTTTCAGTACAAAGCTATCTTCAAGCAAGGTTTTGTAATAAGCAAGTCCACCGGCAGAAAAATCTTCTTTTGCTTTTGCCTTGATAACGGCTTCAGCCGCCAATCGGCCGGATTCAATAGCAAAATCCATACCACGGACAGTGTAACCAAGGTTGATAACAAAAGCAGCTGCGTCTCCAACTACAAGAACGCCGTCTTTAACCAATTCCGGCACCATCTTATATCCGCCTTCCGTTACCAAATGCGCAGAATATTCTTGCAATTTGCCGCCAGCAATCAAGGGCTTGATTACAGGATGATTCTTAACACGTTCTACCATATCTGGCACACTAGTATCAACTCGTCCGATATCACTTATAGTTGTTACTATTCCAAGAGAAATGCTATCTGTATTGGTATATAAGAAAGCACCGCCAAGGTTGCCGCAAGTTGGATCACCCGCCATCATCATAGCGGTCCCTTCTCCGTCAGAAACTCCGAATCGTTCATTAATCACCTGTGGATCCAAAGCGATAACTTCCTTAACACCCACCGCCACTTGCGTCGGATCAAGTTCTTCTTTCATTCCCAATTTCTGAGCCAGAAGAGAGTTAACCCCATCAGCTAAAATAACCACATCACCAAATACTTCTTCCCCACCACAGGAAATACCAACGGCTTGTCCATCCTTTACAAGGATATCATCTACAAGAAGCCCCGTAGCAACCATAGCACCAGCTTCTTCAGCCTTATCGGCCAACCATTTATCAAATTTGGCACGAAGTACAGAATAGGAGGCACAAGGTTGTGCTCCTAATTTTCCTGAACTGTATTCAATCGTCATAGCTGTTTCTTCCGTCATTAGAGCAATGCGTTCTTTGACGATTTTACGTTCTATAGGAGCTTCTTCTGCAAAATTCGGAATCAGCTTTTCTAAGCTATGACCATAAAGGCGGCCGCCGCTGGAATTCTTAGCGCCGCAAAATTTGCCACGCTCTACAACCATAACATCCAGACCCGCCTGGGCCATTGCATAGGCCGCAGATAATCCTGCCAAGCCGCCACCTACGACAATGGCATCAAACTTTTCTTCACTCATAGTCTTATCCTCCTTGATTTTACGATTAATATCAATCAACCGTTGACATTATAAATCCGCAGTATAATCAGGTTCCTTTTTATCTCTACAGCGTATATACGTTCTTACATAGTTACTACATCATTTTTACAGCATACGGTTTTTGTCCCCAGTGCAATACGCAGGCTCCGAACAAACGGCTTTTATACCCCACCTCCGTCAGCCCTACATTACAAAACAATGCCAAAAGCTGATTCCTGCGCAAAAAATTACGTGTCGACTGCCACAGCCATTGATACTCTTTATGATGATCAAACCCTCCTCCTAAAACAGGCATGATCATGCGAAAATATATCTCATAAAAAGGCCGGACCCACGGAGAATCAGGAACAAAAGAATCTAAACAATATACCCACCCACCGGGGCAAACAACCCGTCTCATTTCCTGCAGCACCCGTTCATAATCAGACGTATTTCTAAGACCAAAAGAAATACAAGCAGCTGAAAAACTATCATCAGCAAAAGGAAGTTTCATTGCATCCCCCTCCTGCCAGACAAGGTTAGTTAACATCCGGCCTTTTTCCTGTGCTATTGCCAGCATCGACGGAGAAAAATCCAACCCTGTAATCTGCAAATCCTGCCGCTTTGCTGCCAAAGCAATCGCAATATCACCGGTACCGCTGCATACATCCAGCACCGCTCCTGTTGCACTTTTTGAAACCGCATCAACCAGAAGTTTTTTCCAGCTCTTTTCCAATCCCAAACTAATACGGTAATTTCCACGGTCATAAGAATGAGAAATATGCTGAAACACCTGAAACACCCGATCTCGTTTTGATACCTCAGCCATAAATACTCGCTCCCATCAATACGCAAAAGGCCAGCGTAACAATATAAGCACCGTTACCGAATATATTGGCTCGAAGAATTCCTTTCATCTGTACAATACGCTGTCCGGGGGTCAAGCTTGAAGTAAGTAAAAACCTAAATAGCTTATGCGCCGATACTACCATCAGCATAGGACAAATAATTCCCCAAAAGCCCAACAACCATACCGGCAGTATACAGAGAAACAGGATCCATAGTACCGTCACTATACGATACAACCGTACGGCATGCTCATACCCCAAAAGAACAGGCAGCGTTTTTCGTTTAGCTTCACGATCTTTTACAATATCACATATATTATTGGTCATCATAATAAGGCCAATTCCTAAAACAAACGGCAAAGCTGCCAATAATACGATCCAGTGAAAATCGCCTGTAATTGCTGCTAAAATTCCCAAAGGAATCAATCCGCCCATAACAAGTCCCGATACAAATTCTCCCACCGGCAAATAGGAAAGCGGAAAAGGTCCTCCCGAATAAAAAACAACAGCAACTCCACCGGCAACACCAACAACAATAGGTGCAATCCCGGCAGTCAACAGTACGGGCATGACCACCAGCACAGCCGCTCCCAAATAAATCACTGCCAACCATAACGCATGTACCGGATTTAAATTTTCATACACCAGCACGGCATCGTCGGCATCCACATGATCTGCCGCACTATCAACGCCTTTAACATAATCAAAGAAATCATTAAACGTATTTACCGAAGACTGCATCAATATACACGCACATAAAAGCAGTGTCCCTACTATAAAATGTAGTCCGTATCCTGCCAGTACACAATACAGTTCTCCAAACAAAGCCGGACAAATCGATGCAGGCCAAGTATGCGGTGCGGCCAGCCGTAAAGCCAGCTTAGGTGTAAGTACATTCCATCGTTCCATATCACACCGTCCCCAGCTTGCGAACCAACTTTAACAATAACCGAGAATATTCGCATTGCGGAAGTTCGTCTGCAATTGCTTCTGCCTGCCATTGACGCTTTTTTATCTCCTGCCAGGCCGCTTCGACTCCACCTAATCTAGTTACTGCCGTTTCCATCTGAAACATCTCTTGTAATGTCAATGCACCTTCAGCATTACGCCGCATGAATGGAATCAGCGCTTCTCGTCCTCCTGGCTGTTTCATAGCACAAAGTATAGGCATTGTATATATACCTTCTTGGAAGTCCTTATGCGCCGATTTACCGATGGTCAAAACATCCGATGTAAAATCCAGCAGGTCATCCCGAATCTGAAACATCAAACCGAGGCACTCACCGAATAACTCCAAATTACGAACCATCCGTTCATCACAGCCGCTCTCCATAGCTCCTATCCGACAGCAAGCCATAAATAAAGCAACTGTCTTTCCATGAATATTGTTCAAATACTCTTCAACCGTCACATCTTCCTTATATCGGCACATGGCTTGACCTATTTCTCCGGCACACATCGCCTCGATGGTCTTTGATAAAACAATACCCGCACGATTCATAGCTTCCTTCATCATATAATAGCTGATTCTACCCATGAGGAAGTCTCCGGCATATACGGCAGCATCTTTTCCATACTTTTTCTGAATGGAAGGTTTTCCTCTGCGGTAATCCGAATCATCAACAATATCATCATGAATCAATGATGCCATATGTGTCATTTCCACAATAGCGGCCAGCTTACAAAGCCGGTCCTGAGCTGTCTTGCAAGCCGATCCGAACTCACTTGCCAACAATAACAGTCTGGGCCGGATCATCTTTCCCCGGGTAGAAACCACATCATCTAATACAGTCCCCACTTCTGATCCGGAAAAAGGATGAACCGAAAAGAGATCAATATACCCTTCCACTGCTTTCATCCGCTTGTCGTACACATTCCCAATATGCATCGGCATTACTTTGCTGACTTTGTTGTCAAATAACTCCTGTTTGGTCATCAATATGCTCACGTACACCTTTCCAGAGAATGTTTTCGTTTTAGTGAAATTCTGCAGTGAATATCACAGATTTTGTATATTTATTACAGAAATGATTAAGCCAGAAATTTGGTTTTTAAAGACCACGTTTTTCCGTAAGAATCTGTGCCGTATGTTTAACTTTGATATCATCTCTGCCACGAGCATCGAGACCGCCCCTGATCTGCAATAAACACCCCGGGCAATCAACAGCAACCGTATCTGCTCCGGTTTCAAGGATATGATTTATTTTTGCTTGCAAAATCGGTGCCGAAATTTCTGGATATTTGATGGAATATGACCCGGAGAACCCACAGCAGCTGTCACATTCGGTCATTTCAGTAAGTTCCACTCCTTTGGTCTGCGTAAGCAGTTCACGCTGTTCTTTCCAAACATTCATGGTTCTTCTCATATGACAGGAATCATGATAGGTAATCTTCATCGGGACACCATCACCGTCACCGGGAATACCGCCGAGCATGTAAACAAGTTTAGAAAAATCAAAAGTTTTTTCAGCCAGAACTTTTGCACGTTTAAGCATTGCCGGATCATCCTGAAACATATTTTGATAATCAATTAAAGCATGTGTACAAGTCGGACAAGCAGATACGATATAATCGTATTTTTCAGCTTCCATTGCTTCAATATTAATAACAGCAGATTTTTTGGCATTATCCTCGTCACCCATATAAGTCGCAGGGGCTCCGCAGCAAGACTGACCCTGAGGCATTTCCACCTTATATCCGCATGCATTCAGCCCTTTAACAACCGCTTCTGCAATATCTACATAAACAAAGTCTAGCAAACACCCTGTAAAAATACCAATCGTGCCCTTAGGATTTGGTACGTCCTGTTTCATTGTAAGAATAACATCACGGAAAGGTACTTTGGCAACCGTCGGCAAGCTTCGTCCCGCTGTAAGACCGGATAAAAACATAGGCATATGGCGAATCATCGGTTCACCTTTGCTGAGCGCTCCCTGTGCAACAGAAGCAATACGCAGCATGGAGTGGAAAAGATGACGATCACTCACTGTATCAAGAGCAAATTTATGAATCGGATTCAGTCCATCACGCTTTGCATATCTCGTACGCAGTTTCAAAATCATGCCCGCAATATCCAGTTTGCCCGCACATACTTCATTACATTTTTTACACTGCAAACAGAGATTCTGAATATTTTCAGCTCGTTCCTGAGAAGTCAGGAATGCCGTTAATAACGTACCAATTCCTCCGGTGTATACCTTACCGCCATACACATGACCACCTACAAGGCGAAAAGCGGAACAGACATTGAGGCAAGCTCCACAGCGGATACAGCAGAAAATATCCTTAAAATCAGGATCTTCCAGAATTTTGCTGCGGCCGTTATCCAAAATAATTACATGAAATTCTTTTTGCGCCTTTTCATCTGTGTCTTTATTTACTACAACTTCATTGGACCCAGTATACATGCAAACATAACTGGTAAGTGTCTGGGCTGTACCATTACGCGGCAGTGCTTTCATAGCATATCGGATATCGCTAAGCTTGGCCACAAATTTTTCAATACCTACGACGTATACATGGATGGGCGGCAATGTCGCCGTCATGCGTCCGTTTCCTTCATTTGTAAAAGTGATAACGGTACCAGTATTAGCTACAGCAATATTGGCTCCGGAAACTCCCATGTCTGCATTTAGGAATTTATCCCTCATATATTTTCTCGAAGAACGCACCAATTCCAAAATAACCGGATTATTTTGTTCATGAAGGTATTCCGTGAAATATTCTGCTACTTGTTCTTTAGAAAGATGGATTGCCGGCATAACCATATGAACCGGAGTATCCCCGGTAATCGCATTGATAAATTCACCCAAGTCGGTTTCCTGCACATCAATACCATCTTCACGCAGCAACTCATTCATATGGATTTCTTCGGTCGTCATGGATTTAGATTTTACAACGGCTTTAACGCCTCTTTCTTTGGCCAGTTTACGAATATAATCCATCGCAGCTTCACCATCGGCTGCACGAAACACATGTCCGCCTCTAGCATTGAAATTCTTTTCAAATTCATCTACCAATTCGTTAATATGTTCAGCCGCATATGATTTACCTTCATGAATTTTTTCACGAATCGCTTCAAAATCGTACCCTTTATAAACCTTAGCTCTATTGCCGGGATAGGCACTGGTAAATTTAGTTAGGGCATTTTGCAGGGCATTATTCTCTATGGCTGACTCGATCTCCTGCTTCAATTCTTCGTTATCCATATCAAGTATCCTCCTTTATTATTATTGATCATCCACTACAATTACCAGAATTTCCAGCGGACCGTGAACACCAACGGTGCCGACACATTCAATATCGGCAGTACGGCTCGGACCGGTAATAAAACCTACAAAATTAGGCATTTCAGGCATTGCACTAAGCATATCTATCATTGTGTCCAGGTTATCCAAAATAGTAGACCGTTTAATAATAACAATAGAAAACGGCGGCATAATAGCAGCAATACGTTCATCCACATTTTGATGCAGCTGAATAACCGATCCCAAATCTGCAAGACCATACTGTGCATCAATAATACCAACCTGATCTGTTTCGCAATTCAAACGAATATGATCCGTGTGAACCGTAATGCCTGCAGTCTTCAATCCTTCTGCAATGCCAAGTTCCTTAACGTATTCTGTTTGAACAACGGCTGCTGTAGTATCTCCTCTATCGGAAAATACCTTCTTCAATGTCGGAATCAATTCTGCCTTGCTGCAATGTGCACATTGTCCACTCAAGGCAGTCAATTTTTCCTCAAAGCTCTGATACAATTCATCTGCTTTTTCCATTTTCACACCTCTTTCATAAAAATAGCACTGATAAAACGTAGGTCATTCCTCTATCTGGGGATGACATAAAATAAAAAAAATGTCAAGCCCAAAGAAATTTTAAAGTAGATTTTTCCATACCACCTCACTAAAATCCTCACCCCGTCAACAGAATGAGGAAAGCGTTTCTCCATATAGAATAAAACATACGCAATAAAAGGAATTTATTTAAAACCAACAGAAACAAGTAGTATAAAACAACTAATACTTTCACCTAAATACTGTTATCATGTAAAATCACAACTGTCTCTTTACGTATTGTCCATAAAATAGATAAAACTATAATATAAAAAAGCCTATAAGCCTATAGCAGTATCGGCAATTCTTAAAAAATAAGGTACAGCCAACATTGTTTAACATATCTACCATCCGGCAGGCTTTGGCAATAACGTCCAAGTCTATTAAAAATCTTGCAATTTTCCTTACTTAAATTATTCTGTTGAAATAAATTCCGTTGAGATTATGCTTATATTATACAATTTCATTGTTAATTTTACAATAACGCTATGCATTTTATTCATCTATTTTATTGTTAAATTCACATTATAACTATGTGTTTTATTTATAGGATAAGCATATCTTATGTAATAATGCCACATTTTAGTAAAAACTTATACAAAATGTGGTTTTATGAATAATAAAAAAAGTTTCTCCGGACAGATAAAAAAAAAGAAATCCTTTTCATATATTACAATAACGCATTTTACGAACGCAAACTTTGTGATTTTTTTAACATATAATTTCCTATTCAAATTTAAACTCAGCAACTTGTATAAAAATATATTAAAAATCGGCAACGCATTTTCTCTAAGGAAATATACGCTGCCGATAAAATCATACATACTACCATTTATAAAAAGATGCCACACAAAATCCTAGCATAACAATAAGAATAAGCATATTCAACAATGTAAAACCACTATATGCAAGCCATCCGGCAGCTATAACCGTAAGCACCGTAAATAAAGCCTTCTTCTTCATGAAAATACCGCCCCCGCTTTTAATATTCCAGCAAAAATGTCTTGAAAAACTGTTTTGATCCCGGCAATGCATCAACCGGAATTCTTTCATTAACCTGATGAGCCCCACCCCAGCGATGATCCACCAAAAACCCATCAAAGCGGAATACGCGCCGGACAACAGGTGTATAATAATGTGTATCCGTAGCTCCCAGCATAAGAAACGGAACAAGAATAATGTTCTTCCCATAAAGCGTATGAAGTACCCTTTCTACCGTTCTATAATTATCACTATCCGGCGTCGAGGTAGGCATGGGATCTTCTCCTGAAACATGGCGCAGCCGGACTCCTTCAGGCAAAAATTGCTGTAAATATTGCATGACCGATTCTATGGTATCTCCCTGCAATATGCGGCAGCTCATTGTCATCCCTACATGGGAAGGAAGGACATTCGGCTGATTGCTGGCCTGCGCCATTGTAAATGCAAAAGTGGTATGAAGCATAGCATCTAGTTCAGGATCCTGACGTGCCAGTGCACACAACTCCTCCCAATATTTTTTCGGCTCTTGATAAATTCTTTTTTTATCTCCATCTTCAACTGCCGCGGCTGCTTTAAGCTGTGCTTCTGCCAATGGAATCAATCGATACGGATACGGATGTGCTTCAATATCTACAATTGCTTTAGCCACTGCGCCCAAAGCGGTTCCCAATCCAGGTTTGCTGGCATGCCCCCCCGCGGAATCTTTATAAATTTCAATATTAACACAAGCTTTTTCACCTAACCCGATCCGTGCAACAAGCTTATTGTCTTTGCCACGGACAATAGAACCACCTTCGTCAAAGGTACAGCCAATCGTCACACCTTCCGTTTGCAGATTTTGGCATAATAAACGTGCACCATCCGGACCATCAGCCCGATAAATCTCTTCCCCAAATCCCAAGGAAATATATAAATCATACGGTGGACGCCAACCAGAAGCAAATACATCTTCTACCGCTTCCATCTCTGCGGCAAGCAAATGCTTGCAATCTGTTGTACCACGACCGTATACGCAGTCATCCACTAATTCTCCTGAAAAAGGATCATATGTCCACTGCGCTAAATCACCAACCTCCACCACATCTTGATGCGCCATAAGCATAAGCGGTTCTTTTACCGGATTGTCTGCCTTAAAACAAAATTGCAATCCTGCTTCGCCTATTTCCGTCAATCGAAATTCACGATAAATCGTTGGATAAAATTTCTGCAGCCACTGATGCAGTTTGCCAAATTCCCGCCAATCAACTTTATTGCCATATTCATTGGATATGGTAGCGCATTGAATTATTTTTTGAAAATGCGCTGTCATTTTTTTATCTTTCGTAACCTTCATGTCATGCACCTCGAATACTTAGATTGATTTCCTTTTTATTCTACCACGCCGGAACAAGAACACCCGCAAATTCCTTGTCAATATAATCTTTTACTGCCTGTGATTGAAATGCTTTAACAAATTTTTTATAAGCCGGGTTGTCTTTATCTGCTTCGCGGGCAGCGATAATATTAACATACGGACTCGTATTATCTTCTACGGCAATACCATCTTTTTGACTGTTAAGACCGGCAGAAATAGCATAGCCTGCATTAATAACAGAGGCCGCTGTATCATCCAAAGAACGGGGAAGCTGTGCTGCTTCCAATTCAATAATACGAAGATGCTTAGGGTTATCCACAATATCTTGAACGGTTACCTTCGTTGGTTCTTTTCCCTTTGTCAGCGTTATCCATCCTTGTTTCTGCAACAGCAACAACGCCCGTCCACCGTTCGATGGATCATTAGGAATAGCAATCGTCGCTCCATCGGGTATATCTCCAACGGTTTTATATTTATGGGAGTATAACCCTAACGGAGCTAAATAGGTTTGTCCTATACTAACTAAATGTGTACCATTTTTTTCATTAAAAGCATCTAAAAAAGGTTTATGCTGAAAAGAATTTAAGTCAATATCTCCACTGGCCAATGCCTGATCTGGTGTTACATAATCGGAAAAAGTTTTTACATGCACCGTCAAGCCTTCTTTAGCTGCTTCTTTTGTTACCAAGTCCATGATTTGTTCACTGGCACCCGGTGTAACACCAACAGTAATTTCCTTTTTTTCCTGCGAAGCAGAGCTACTTTGATTTCCACATCCTGCAAACAAGCTTGCCGCAGTAAACAGCGCAAGCGCAACAAGTACAATTTTTTTACATCTCATTTTCATCTCTCCTTAATAAAATTAACAAAAAAATCTTCGTCAAAAAAGACGAAGATTAATAACGTAATCGATCATCTTTCGAAATATTTCGCTGGAATTGGCACCTTTCCTTACGGAAGGTTGCCGCAGTGTCATAGGGCCAATCCCTCAACTGCTCTGGATGATATCGTTATGAAATTGTTGTTGCTATTCTAACATGCCGCTCCTTGTGCTGTCAATACAAAATTACCGTCTCTTATTGTACTGCTTTATATACCATAGAAATGATATCGCCATAGCTTACGGTCTTAAAATCATCTGTAACAAAGGTATTAAGTTGTCCTGGTACATTCGGTTCGTGAATCCGATTGGTTAAAAGAATAATGCATAAATTATATTTAGGATCAATGACAATATCCGTTCCCGTCCACCCCGTATGCGCTATAGCCTGAGAACTAGCATAAGAACCAAACTCCCATTCCTGATTTTGTAAACAATTTACATTCCACCCCAATGCAAATCGGGTATTGCGAGGGCGCATGTAGTCATCTATAACGTGAGGACTGCAAAGTGTGTAATTGCCATATCCCCCCTTGTTAAGTATAAGCTGTGCCAAAACAGCCAAATCTTCAGCCCGTGAAAACAAACCCGCATGACCGGATACTCCTTTCATGGAGTACCATGCTTTTTCATCCTGTACCTGTCCCTGTAAAGTGCCTGTACGTATCCCGGGAAAAGTTACCATTCCCCAACGCGTATTGCCACAAGGTTCCGTAGCAGCACAATCTTCTGGCTTAAATCCTTTACACAGCGGATTAAACAATGTATGGGTCAACCCTAATGGCCGATAAATCACATTCTCCGTATATGTATCCAGTCTTTGCTTTGTAATTTTTTCTATTACCGCACAAAGAATCATATAATCCGTGTCACTATACTGTATCTTCGTCCCCGTAGGATAAGAAAGCGGAATAGTATCTAAAAGTTTTAATGTCTTATCTCTATTCAAAGAATAAAAAGCGCCTGCCTGGGGTTTATAAAAACATATTTCCGGAGAAAAACCAGCTGTATGATCCATAAGATCACAAAGGCGGATTTTCTCACGACCATCACTGGTAAACTCAGGTAAATACGTCGATACCAAATCATCAGGACGAACTTTCCCCTCTCCTGTAAGCCTCATAAAAGCAAAAATCGCAGCATATATTTTCGTATTAGAAGCAATATCAAACAGGGTATCCACAGTCATAAGTTGACGCTTTTTTTCGGGGAGCAGTTGTTTTTGATCATACATTTTTGCCCAGCCATATGCTGTTTCTTTTATAATTTTTCCATCTTTTGCCACAAGCAGAACTGCTCCGGGAAATCCTCGTTTAACATCGTTTTCTATCACTGAATCAATACCTTGCAACCGCTTTCCCATACCATTGGAAGAAGGTGGGATTTCTTTGGTTAGAACCGGATAATGCTGCATTGCTTGCGGCGTAATATCCTTCGCAAATGCAGGCATCGTCAACATCATAATAAAAATGATAACTTGAAATAGGTTGCGTCTCACAGCAATGCCTCCTTTCCTACCATATTATATCATGTTAAGTATATACTCATACTAAAGCTTTTTTATTTTCAACAAAAATACAGGTAAAAAAGTGAACTCAATAAGGGATCCCTTTTCCGGAGTCCTTTATTGGGTTCGCTTTTTTGTGTAGGAAGATGTTGCCTACATAATGAATTTTACAAAAATCTTTTATATTTAGAAGAAGAAATTAAAGGTTGACTGCCAGCTATTATTTAGCTTATCTCCATCAATATATTTAATGCGGTCATATGTCAAGGTCCATTGTACATTACGCCATGGTACATAGACAAAATCAGCCCGCCATGCATTGATACCGTCCAGTGCATTTTGCCAATTACCATCCACATCCGTCGTAAGCGGAACCCAACTAAAAGCACCTCGATTCCACAAACCGGCTACACCGCTTGGCAAATGTCGATAGGAAATTCCCCATCCCCAATCTCCTTGTTTAAACGGATTGACCATATTCGTGTATAAGGCCGGCATATAATTTGTTGCCTTGTATTTAGATTGAAGAGCAATAAAATAACCATTTTGTTTGCCAGAGGCATGTCCGTAAGCATAATTGCTGGGATTAGCATTATTATGTGCATATTCAAAGGATAGTGCCAATTTTGGTGTAATTTCAATAGCACCGTTAATGACGCGCAAATCCAAATCGTCAACTGTATCAGAATAGCTTTGACGTAATGCATACGCACCGATATCCATTTTACCATTCGGCTTATACTGCGCTTCCATAAATTTAACGCGTTGTCCCGATGATATTAAATAAGAACTATTAGCTAAGCCGCCTCGGAAAGTCCATTTATCTTGCTTACGAGTATAGTATACTCCTTCCGTATCACCTGTATTGCCAAAGAAAGCGCCTTTCCCCGGATATAATTGCATTTTACCAATTTCAAGCGTACCGCCAAGCATATTTTTTCCTGTCATCCAGAATCGATCAAAGCGAACCGTTTCAGACGTATTTGACTGCCAATTCCACTTCGCCTGCACTAAGCGCGAATTCCATGTCCATCTATCCCCTACGTCCGCACTCATATATACCCGGATACGTTCCATTAACTGATCGGAATTCTTAATATTTTTCCCCGTAACCCAGGCCCCTCCACTGTTATTGCCTAAGCTATTATGTGTATATTCAATACGATTATCAAAAAAGAAATTCACATTAGGCTTAGCTGTCGACTTTACCGCTGCCGGAGCTGATTGCGTCGATTGAACCGCACCAATTTTCTCCAAATCCTGCGCATATTCTACAGCTAACTTTTCAATGACACGTTTTTGTTCCGGTGTTGCTTCATCTATTTTGGTCATTGCGTTAGCTACCAAAATAGACATTTCATACCGTGTCACCGTCCGTTTCCCATCAAAGCGTGTCACATCTCCTGATACGACACCTTCTTGGGTTAATTGTTTAATTGCACTATAAGACCAGTCATTCACAGGAACATCATAAAAAATGGCCGAAGGGGCGGCAAACCCTGAAATAGTTACACCCACAGCCATTATAAACGTCATCACTGCCAAAACATTTTTTGACATTCTTTTTTTCACGTTCTTTCCCTCCTTCAATAGTGTTTAGCTTACATCATGCCTCATACCGTTATGGACATTATAATGATGCAATAAATTGTCGTACTGTTTCTGCAAACAAATCAGGTACTTCTATTTGCGGATTATGTCCGGACGCCGGCAAAATAACTAAGGATGCATGAGGATACAGTTGTGCTGTTTTTTGTGCTTCCGACAAAGGAACAACTGCGTCTTTCTCTCCTTGCATGACTAGAACCGGTTTCATAAAGAAAGACGCTTTTTCAGAAAAATCTACAGTAGTCAGCGCCCGGGAATTAGGAATAAACACGTCTTTAGCCAAAAGACAATCTGCGAGCAAACCTTCCATAAGTGCCGGAGATACCTCTACAGCCAAAGTTGCTTTCAAAGAAGCCAGTAATATTTGTTCGTCTTTCACTACTGTTTCCAGCAAAGAATAATCAAATGGGCCCATGCCTCCGATATAGGCTGAATCTACAAGAATCATAGCCTTCAAATAACTCGGCATATCCACCGCCAGCTGCATGGCTACTGCTCCGCCAAGAGAATGTCCCGCGACAGTACAAGGAAAAAAATTCTGTTGCCGGAGAATCTCCATAATATCTTCAGCATGCTGTTCTATCGTTATATCTGTTTTTTCGCGTTCCGATCGACCACATCCCCTCAAATCAACTGCCAGCATGTCGAAAGAATCGTCAAGACGGATCATGGCCGGCCTCCACCAATGGGAGGAGGCTAAATTACCATGAATAAATAGTATTTTTTCCATCCCGTTTCCAGAACGAAAATAATGAAGCGTTTTCATCATACGTTACCTCTTTTAGTACATATCAATTTCACTGTGATCCCAAATACTGAAAACTTTATTCGTTGATTCAGGAACACCGATAGTCATACTTTGTGGTGCCGGAACGCCATTTTCCACCCAATTCACCAACGCATCAAAAGCCTGATGTACATATGGCATAAGCGGCTGTAATGTATTTTGAGGATCTACTTTAGGATTACTCACAAAGGAGTCAAAATGATTGCCGTGTTCGACCATATATAATCGGTACATACGGATATCACCATTTTTTTCCACAAGTTTTTCATACGCCGCCGCATGAACGGTGGGGAATAGCAGTGCATCCCAAGTTCCATGAATAGTAATTGTCGGTTTTGTAATTTTCCCTGTATTTTCAATAGTTGCAATACGTTTCATCGCTTCCGGCCGCTTAAACCAATCATAATTTTTATAATCTTCAGGATGGCCTAAAAATTCCCACCAATTACGATTTTTATATTCCGGATCATATTTGACTCGGTGAAGATTTAACGTCGGCAGCCAATATAACGTACCGTATATCGGCCATAACATACTAGACTGTTCAGGCAAACCCATTTTTTCCAAAGATGCTCCCGCTAGTTTCTTTGCCTGTGGCGATGCTGTTTGATCTTTTAAAATTTGCCATGCATTAACTGCTGTCGAAAGACTGGAAATAAGATTTTCTTCATGCCCTCTCCATAAAACACCTTCCCAATCGATCATGCCGCTGTATAATTCCGGATGATGTTCCATCGCATAACGGGTTACATACCCACCATTAGAGTATCCCAACAAATAAGTGTACGCCGGCTCTTTATTGTACAGTTTCTTCAAAACTTCCCGTGATGCCATCGTCAGTTGATAGAAACGCTGATTCCATTCACTCAAGGAATCTTCTTTATTGCTAAAAGCATTCATCGCCTTCGCCCAAGGATAAATAACACCGTCCGGAGCGGGTATTTGTTCTCCCGTCGTCCCTTTATCACAAACAGCATACGCATAACTGGCACCATTTTTATCGACTTTTGTAAGAACATAATCACTGATAAGTGCATCCGTCGAACGAGAATCACCGAAGCCAGGTGCTCCTACAATAACCAATCGACCATTCCATTTATCAGGAACACGAATAACAAAATTACAATCATCAAAATATCCGCTTATTTCTTTACCAGAGATCTTTATTTTGGGCGCATACCAATCAGGGCGCTGCGGCTTCCCCGTTGACCAATCACTTACTGCCAGCGCAATGCGGCGTCCTTCCGCTAATTTACCTATGTCCGGATTATTGGTAGTTAAATCGGCATATTGTACTACATTGACACTATGTGCACCCGTAATATAGGTAGACATAGCATTTGTTAAAAAACTCGGAGCTAAACTAAAAAAACACAATCCTGACATCAACAAAATTATTTTTATTTTTTTTTTACAGTCAATCAACGTCTCCACATCCCTTCTCTTTTTAATATCCGTATGTTTTTAAAAATCCAAAAATTCTCCTGCCGCACATTCTGGCTGTTCAATAAACGGAGAGTGTCCGCATTTCTCCAACAAAACCACACGTGCCTCTTGCATCACACCTATCGTATGAATCATTAGATATTTGTCCCCCCATGGAATGTCCCATGAAATTGTTTTAACTCTAATTTTTCTGCCAATGTTTTTATATCATCAACAAACTGTAAAATTTCATATCCACTGCTTGTATGCGTACTTTTACCGCAACCGCGAAGATCCATTGCAATAGAACGATACGAATCGGGAATATGGGGGAATAAAAACTTCCACCACAATGAAGATGCTAAATTACCATGAACAGCCACAATCGTATTCGGTCCGGTTCCATATTCTTCATAATACATTCTCCATTTCGGCAGATTTAGAAACGGCATACTTTTTCCTCCTTTCTAAAAAATTTTTATATACTACATCAGGTAATTGTTCAAGAAACTGAGATAGCAGTCGATTATATTCCTGTGGGTTTTCCACTTTAGACATATGTGCAGCCGCCGGAATAACAGCAAGCTGTGCCGTTGGAAGATTTTTTTCTAAATATTCCGCATAGGCTAACGGTGTCGTCTGATCGAATTCTCCTACAAGCAGCAAAAAAGGGAAATTCATTTGCTTGTGATATGCCCGGTAATCTGCCTTAAAGGTAGCAATAGTTGCTTGTTTATACGATTCCGATTCATTATGCAAAAATAATTTTTTAATTTCCTGCCGCACCTCCCGCGATGTCTGAGGAGCACAACATCTTTCGGCAACCATTTCCGCCAAATCTTCCATAGCAGCTGTTTCGAGATATGCTAATCGCTCTCTCAATCCATCCGTACTAAACGGCGGTGGATAAAATCCAGCAGCATCGCTTAACACAAAAGCAATCGCTCTTTCCGGATAGTGGACCGCAATTTCCTGACAAATTAATCCTCCCATGGAATGACCTATAAAAACCGTTTTTTCAATGCCAAGTTTATTTAATAATTCAATAATATCCTTTGCAAAAAGAGATATTGTAATGATTTCTGCATCATCATTGCTGCTTTGTCCATGAGCCCGCAAGTCAAGATTGATTATTCTATATTTTCGACTCAAGCAGGTAACCTGATGGCTCCATGATTGCATGCACTCTCCCAATCCATGAATAAAAACTAAAGGCGTTCCCCTTCCTTTCGATTCATAATTTAGTTGTATATTGTTAATTTTTATAAACACAGGCAGCTCCTCCCTTATACTAGATAACATCCTTTTTGCATAAATTATAATGTTCTCATCCATATCATTACATTTATTAATAAAATACATCTATTTAAGTAATGAAAGTATATCAAGTAGTAGTTACGTATAAGTTACATTTTTGTTACAAAAAAAGGACTGACATAAAAAATAAATGTCAGTCCTCTTTATAAAATATAAATATAATGTTAAAAACTTATATGCAAAAAATCATACGATCGTACTCATCTTGACAACAAATGTAATTTTTCCATTCTCATAAGACACCTGAATTTTCCCCTTGATAAGCTGTGTTAATTCTTCTGCCATGGATAAACCAATGCCATATCCGTTTTTTTGACTATTATGAGATACATCCCCGCGATAAAATCGTTCAAAAAATTTAGAATAATCAATAGCAGCTCCCTCAGCGTAGGTATTAGAAATGGTAATGACCGCCTTTTTTCTCTTTTCCTTTGCAAGAACAACATCAATGACGCCCTTATCATCACAATATTTGACAGCATTATCAACAAGGATATTTATCAGTTCATATACACATTTCGCATCAGACCGCACATAGACAGGAGAAACAATACGGCAATTCAGTTGCTTCCCCTGATCCTTTACCATTTGTTGAAATGATTCTGTCACAGTGGTAACCGTTTCAGATAAATCCATTTTCGTGATAGTAAGATCCACATAAGAGCGTTCTCCCATTTTGGATAACATAATCAAATCATCAATTAAATTGGACAATCTCTTGACCTGTTTTAAAATATTGCCAGTCCATTCATTCTTTCCATTAATAAGTTCTATTGCTTCTGTATTAGTAGAAATAATAGCAATCGGTGTTTTCAGTTCATGTCCCGCATTGGTGATGAACCGTTTCTGATTTTCCATATTGCGTACAAACGGCTTAATGGCCAAATTGCATAATGCCGCCAGAATAAACACGTACAGTAAAATGCAAATAAAGCCAAGCATTACAGAATAGCGGACAAAGGCTTCCACCGCACCTACGTCACGAGTGCAATCCATAATCACGATAAGGAAATCTCCATCTTTGTTTTTGGTAATCATGTACGCATAACTGGCTCTGTCTTTTTTGAAGAATCCTTTATTTTTTCCTTCTTGCACAGTAGTCCGCGCATATTGAATCGCTTCATTCTCCGTAAAGGCGGCAATATGCTTAAGATCAATTTCCTTTACATACCCATCGGGATCGACCAGTACACTGAAAAAACGAGTTTGATAGGAAAACTCCGGGGTATCATCTGACCAATTAGAATCACCAAACCAGCTGCTATCAGGAGGTATTTTTTTAGGCAGCACATTCCCACCATTTTGTGAGATATAGGAAAGAACCGATTCCACTTGGGCATGCATGCGCATATACGCAATCGTATTGATCATTCCCAGTGCTCCGACAACAATAATAACGACGGCTGCCGTAGCAACTAAAACAAATTTTTTCCGCAGATCTTTTATCATATTCATGATTAGTGCCGCCTGCCTTTACATGTAGTTTGACTTTCATCTTTCTATCAGTAAAAATTTTTTGCCCTTCTCCCCCACAATCTGAATATCAGCATCAATGGATTCCAATTTTTCCCGCAGATAGGATACATATATCCAAACGATAGTCTTATTTACGTCCGTTTCATTTTTCCAAACATGCGAAAAAATCAATTCTGTTGAAAGTTCTTTTCCAGCGTTCAGCATAAAAAATTTCATAAGTTTCGTTTCTTTATTAGCCAGACGGATAGAATTTTTACAAGATAATTCCTGTTCTTCCACATCCAAAGCAACGGCACCTACAGAAAGTTTCGTCGGCGTAAAAGAACTAAGGCGGCGCGTCATGGATCGGATACGTGCCAATAATTCACCCATAGCAAACGGTTTTGTCAAATAATCATCTGCACCTGCATCAAGACCACTGATTCGATCATCAATTTCAGCCTTAGCTGTCAACATAATGACCGGAGTTACATCCCCGTTGCCTCGTAAGTGCTTCAACGCTTCAACACCATCCATCTTAGGCATCATAATATCAAAAACCATACAATCATATGTATTTTCCTGTGCTTTATTTACTGCTGCCGCGCCATCATATACAGCATCTACTTCATATCCGGAATGACGCAATATAGCCGTTAACGCTGCCGACATATCGTGTTCGTCTTCTGCCAGCAATATTCTCATCCTATTCACACTCCTCTAGTTCTACTGCCCCGTATGAATCAAATTTCGTATAGTTTGCATAGATACATCACAAGCAGCCAGTTCATCTGCACATCGTTTCAATTCCCGTACTATCATTTCGGGATTCTGGATATCATGCTTATATTTCATTTGATGTTCCAAGCTGGCCCACGAATCCATAGCAATCGTCCTGATTTGTATTTCTGCAAAAAAACGTCCCGGATTTTCCCCGTCTACATCCTTATATGGCTCTGTCAGTTCGATAATCATGTGATAGCTGCGATATCCATTCGGCTTAACCTGTTTGATATAATCTTTCTCTTGAACAACACGGCATTCTGTAAACGCTTTAATATGATTTACATTAACATAAATATCATCAATAAACCGACAGACAATCCGGAGTCCGATTGCATCCCGTATATCATGTACAGCCGAATGCGGAACTTGCGGCAATCCTTTGCGTCGGCATTTATCCATCATGCTTTCCTGTGATTTAAGACGGTAAATCAAATGTTCATATGCTGCTTCTCCGTTTTGTTCTTTCTCTTCTTCATTATATTCTTGGATACGTCTTACTAGATCCTTCAACACGGCTTCCAGTGCCGGGACATATTCTCCATATATAGTATCCGTCATTCCTGTTTCACCTCAATTTTAATTACATCATTATTATATCATACCACTATCTGCCATAGTATTATCAAAAATATATATGCTGCTTTAATAATTTAATTGCATGCTCAGCTCTTTATAGACGTATGTACAGTTTCTTGATTAATAATCTGCACATGTTTCATCCAACATTTTTTTAATGAGTTGCACTCCGTCAGCCAGCTGTTCACGTGTTCCCGGTGCCGCTACAGCCAATCTTACAGCATTTACAGATTTCGCATTTCCTACAGCAAAACACTCAGCCCCATAAACATGCACGCCTTGCTGATATGCACTTGCTGCAAAAACTTCTCCTGTAATATGTGATGGCAGAATAAGCCAACGCATGATTCCTTCTGGTACGCCGCGAACATCATAATTTTTCAAATATCGGTCTACAATGTTATTTCGCTGTCTGTTTTCATTACGATGCTCTTCTATGATTTTTCCTGCATCTTCCGATACGATTATCTGGCACACCAGCTCCGCCATCATAGGAGGTACGGAAATATTCATATTGTATAACGCTTCCGTTAATTTCTGCCTGAAGCTTTCAGGAACAGCCAAAAATGCCATCCGCAGCCCTGGTGAAATAACTTTAGAAAGGCTTGATATATATACGGTTCGTTCAGGAGCACGCACTGCAATCGGTATACGCGGCGTATCATACAAAAGGCTGTGAATAGCATCTTCAATTACAATCAAATGTTCCTTCCTGGCAATATCAGCAATTGCGTTTCTACTGGCTTCCGACAAGGTATGTGTCGTAGGATTATTCATATCCGGTATAACGTACAGTCCCTTTATATTGCCATTCTTACAAGCATACAACAAGTTTTCAGCAGTTATTTCCTCATCATCACACGACGGGATAGGATATAAACGTATTTCCAGCATGTTAGCCGCCGTTTTTATACCCGGATATGTAAATTCACAAGTACCGATCGTATCTCCTGCATGGAAAAGACCCGCTAACACAGCCATAATAGCATTTTGTGCTCCATTGGCAAGCAATACTTGGGATGATTGTACATCATAGCCAGCCCGGCATATTAATTTTGCTGCTGTCTCCTTTTGCCACAGCGTTCCGTTAATTCGTCCATATTGGAAAAGTTCTGGAAAATCTGGTTTTGTAATCATCTTTTCCATCTGTGCAGCAATAATCTCGTTACTATTCTTCGAGGGAAAAACTGGACCCATTTCAATAATATCAGACAATTTTTTTTCAGACAATAAAAACGGATCAGCCGCCGCATCGGAAGCAACAAAAGTACCATTGCCGACAGTCGAACAAATAATACCTTTTTGTTCACATAATTTAAATGCTCTGGAAACAGTGCTTACATTGATATCCAAAAAATCCGCCAATTCCCGCTGCGGTGGTAATCGTGTACCCGGAGTCAAAATCCCTTCCCGGACATCATCTTCCAATTGTTGCGCAATTGTTTTATAAAGAGGTCCCATACGCTTTTCAATATCAGGTTTCCAACTCATAGGATAATCATCAAAAGAATTGATTGGCATACACCCATTCACCCTTCCAAATTGTATTGCACACAATTATAACATTGTGTGTATAAAATGACAATGTTATACTATGAGCTACTACATTAATTTACGTAAGGAGAGATATGTTCATGCATAGTAAACGCACTATATTTTTGTCCAATCTCCGATTCTTTGATGCAGATTTTCAGCAAGGAATCCTAGATGGATGCCCACTTCTATTAGGCATAATTCCTTTCGGAATTACGTGCGGAATCATAGGACTTACTGCCGGACTTACTCCATCTGAAACACTTTTCATGTCTTTACTTGTTTTTGCAGGAGCTGCTCAATTCATTGCAATTACTATGCTGGGTACAGGTTTGACCGGGATCGGCCTTATTACATTAACGACGCTGTTAGTCAATGCACGGCATATGTTGATGGGTGCCTCCTTGGTGCCTTACATGAGCAATCAAACACGCCCGCAGCAATTACTTCTATCTTTTCTAATGACCGATGAATCTTATGCTATAACAATCAGCCATACATACCGGCATAGTTACAGTTTCTCCTATCAACTGGGAACAAGCCTTTGTTTTTATATCATATGGAATCTTTCTACTTTGGCAGGTGTCCTAGCGGGAAGCTACATTCTCGATCCCCTGTCTTGGGGTCTTGATTTTGCCATGCCGGCAACCTTTTTAGTCCTGCTGCTCCCCCGTCTGAAAGATTTTGTTAGTATTACCGTCAGTATTACCGCTGCCATATTGGCAGTCATAGGTGCTGTTTATCTTCCCGGAAAATTATATATGATAGCAGCTTGTCTAGGTTCCGTATTAGTTGCGAGTCTGTTGGAAGGAGCAAAAAAATATGCGAAGTGAAATATTCTATATCATCATTGCCATGGCAGCTGTAACTTTTATCACCCGCTTCAGTTGTATCGCCATAGTAAATCAAAAAGGCCTGCCCTCCTCCTTGGCACGATGGCTGAAGCATATCCCCACTGCTATTTTAACCACATTAATTGTGCCTGCATTACTCTTGCCGCAGGGAAAGGTAGATTTTTCTCTGCAAAATCATTACCTTATCGCCGGGATAGCCGCTGCCGTTGCCGCCTATAAAAGCAAAAACATCATGATTACACTAGCAATCGGCATGGGCGTAATGATTGCGCTGCGGCTATTGAATTAGAAAAAACAAACGTCCACATACACTCCAGCTATAGGAGAAGCCTTTCGTCATCTGTCAAAAAACATATTTTCAAATGCCAAATTACCATATTCACATGACAACAATACCTCTCAGCAAATATAATAATTACATCTTTGTTTTAGGGGAAGATTCTAGTATAACCAACACAATAGTCAGTCATAATCTGGAAAAAATGCTGCAAGATATGATGAAATACGTTGTTTTTAGAAGTACCTATCGAACAAGATTCCATACTGGATCAAAAAAATGTGATTTGGGAATTGTCGATTGTGTTTTCATACTTCATTACTATCAAATAATACTATGTAATCGGATCAATCGTGCCAGTACAACGCCAATACTCATGCGTCATGACCCACTAACAGCAGCTGCAAAAATATTTACAATCGGCATATCGAAAACCAATTATATCTATATGACAATAAGCAGCGGTGCCGGTCATGATGCGCAGCCCATTTCACATAAAGTACCAACCGCCATGCTTTTTATCCCCAGCAGGAACGGGAAAAGTCATTGCCCGGAAGAATATACTGCCGTGGAAAGTTTAGTCAAAGCAGTCCACGTCCTGCAAAAAACTATTAATACTAAACAAGAAAGCACGATGCTAACATCCATTTCCAATTTTATTTCGGATTCCAGCAAAGGATATTCACCTATAAGAAACCGTTTTATTTCACTATATACCTTAATTAACGCAGTTCCAAATTAACAAAAAAGCAGCCATCATCAACAAATATCCGTTATGATAGCTGTTTTTATTGTTCTATTTTATATTCATTACCAGTAATTAATCTTCTTGAAAATTTCTAAAAAATTTATTTACCATGTTTCCAGTCATTAACATAAATAATATTAGATGGATGAGGACTGGAATTTTTATCATTCATATGATAGTTTGATAATTCCACAGGCATAAATCCACGATTTACCAGTTTTCGTGTATGATTGGAAAGATCCACAAGTGCCCGTGTTAATACTTCTAATCCTGTATCATCCGTTAGTATTATACCTTCTTCCTCCAAGAAATCCAACATCGTCTTAAGAGAGTCATCATATAGGGACATCGTGTAAATATGACTAACTAAATCCAGTAAACCATCCTCTGGGTAATGAAACACTTGTAAGAAACAATGCTCCAAATTACGTATGTAAGGTGAATCAGGGATGTACGAACAGCTTAAATCTTCAATTTCTTTAATGGACGGAATATAAAAAGGTTTGTCGTCTTGCGCATTCAACAATACGTCATCGTCTATACCAGCCATAATTGTATAAATAGTAGTACCCTCCAACACAAAAGGGAAAATATCTTGCGGAATCTTCTTTATTTCTTCGATCAGCGCGTTACTAGTCGTCCGATACTTTTTATGTTGATTAAATAACGTCATCAAAATTCGTATCGGCACAATACCATATAATACTGTTGCAACTTTCATACAATCCAATAACCAGCAGCACCGTATTCTCCGCTGTACAAAAGTCTGCGTATACATCTGGTTAAGTCGATTGGTAATCTCTACAGGTATTGCAATTCCCCATCCATCAGCATAAGCGGCATATGCTCCTGCATATAATACGGGAAAATCGTCTTCCTTCATATTCACAAACAGTGTCTTCTTAACAGCTGCTTTTTGCACATTCCTTACCTCGTCATCCTTCATACATAATAAATATGTTTCTATGACCTTTGGATTCATCATGACTTTGACAATTTTCTGTACTATACCCTCTTTTGTATCATGAGATTTTATAATAATTTTTTTGTCATCAGCAATACACTTCAAACTTTCCTTATCATATTGCCGCAAATTTTCTTCTAACGTATTTTGTCCTCGTAATGTTTCTGTCCATGATTCTTTTTCCAAAAACTTTACTAATTGATCAAGTGTTTTTGATGCACATTTTGGTTGATGACTTCTTTTTTTATGACTTATCTTAGAAAAAAGTCCCAACGTTCCATTATCAAAATCCCTATATATAGACTGCTCATCCCGCTTTTCTACTTTCTCGGGCCTTAGGAAGCAAGTTTCTTCTAGTTCTTCATTTACATCGTCCATATTATAATCTATCGTATTATCTTCCAATTGTTCTTCTGTATTGTTAGATTGCAATACTGTATAATATCCATCAATACCTCCACAATCTTCCGGTGGACAGTTTCCTTTATATTTCAATACGCAAGGATACGGCTTATCATAATCAATCACTACTTTTTCTAACGTGATACGATGCTCCCACTGATCACCAAAATCATAGGTATACGTAAACCATTCTTCCCCTTCTATAAAATCGCGAAGGTATGTGTCTTGTGACTGAAATTGTTGATATCCCCCCCAAATAAAGTCGGCATCCTCCTTCTCTTCGGAAATAGATATGCGTTGTTTACGAAATTCATAATCAGATAAATGGCTTCCACTCCACCCCATTATCATATTTAATACAACAGATAATTGAGAAAACGTAAAGTTAGAAGGAATAACACATCTGCGCCAAATAGGTGGATGCGAATTCTTGATTTCAATTTTTACTTGGTATGCTTTCATATAGATCCCCTTTCTTTAGTGTAAACTAATAATTTTATTGTTATATCATATTATGAAACAAATTGCTATTATACAAAAAGCATCTATCAAGAATATAGTCATCAAACATCCGTTTATTCCAATATGCATTGCTGGAATAAACGGATATGATTGGACACATAAGTTTCCAATCATATTAAAAATATCTTTACTAATTCATTTCGAGAATGTGGAAATTTTTGTGTAGCGTACCACCACCAGAATAGTCATTGCCCCTATACAATGATGCTCATTGTTGTTAAATACAATAATTTTATCAAATCAGTATCCAAAACAAACATACTTTTTGTTTTGGATACTTTTCACAATTGATGGTTGAAATTTTTAATCACATGGGTTATATAAATTAATTTACGTATCAATGCATTTTGACAAAACCGTGGACATCATTCATGTCTTTAACACCATTTTCATTACTTACCATAAGGAAATATCTCTTATTCTAATTTTATTTTACCTAATATCAGATCAAAGGTTTACATAATTATTTCAGCACTACCTTCACTTCCCAATTACTGGCACAATAATTGCATATATTTAGTTAATCATTATAATATCGGAAATAACGTCAAACAGCCTACCGATCCGTATAATTGAGATTGGACTCATACATACAAAGATTCTCCACTTATATTACCATCAAATCTTTTATATTTTCACCAAATATAAAAATATCCAATGTATTATTCAGACTCTTTTATATACCTGCTTATCTTTATTATTGTTAGCATACTTGCATATACTCTTATCATACCTATAATTATTCATTCTTTTCATTAATTGTACTACTTTTTTTAAATGCTTACTCTGTTTATTTAATCTAATTCAATGCTTTCATCAAAAAAAAACACAAATCCTATGAGGAGGTAATATATCATGGAAACAATATGCTTTAAAATTCCCAATGTAGATCGAATCGGATTAGTACAAGATGTATCAAAAGTACTAACAGCGTATCATATCAATATTTTATCGATGGAAGTGCAACTCAATTCTTTATATGTAGAAATTGAACAATTATCAAAAGATAAAACAACCTTGGTTTTCGACAAGCTGAAAGGCATTCCCAGTATCATTGATGTGCAAAAAATCAATTATATGCCCCGACAGCAGCTTACCCAAGAACTGCGAGCTATTTTATCTTCTATAAGTGATGGTATTATTGCCATTGATAGCAATCAGCGAATTACACAATATAATCCGGTAGCCGAAGAAATTGTTCGCTTGCCTTATAATACCGTTATTGGCCATCAATTCGCAGAAATATTTCCCTCCGACCTTCCGTTATTGGAAACCTTAAAACAGGGAACAACATATGATAACAGGGAAATAATTCTAAAACAAACAAGCAGTCATTATTTAACAAGCGGGCGGCCTATTGTAGATACTGAAGGAAACATAAACGGTGCCGTGGCGCTTCTTAAGGATATCGGCGAAGTCCGCAAATTAGTTGCTTCCTTTACTAGCAGCAAACCACATGTTTTTCATGATATCGTATATCAAAGCAACGCAATTCAGCAGGTTGTGGATACTATCAATACAATTGCCGCCGGTACCTCTACCGTATTTATCCAAGGAGAAACAGGAACTGGGAAAGAACTTGTTGCACGGGCAATCCACATGTCTTCCTCGCGAGCACAAGAAAAATTTGTGCCCATTAATTGTGCTGCTATCCCGGAATCACTGCTAGAAAGCGAATTGTTCGGATACGCCAAAGGTGCTTTTACAGGTGCCGACAAAAATGGCAAACCTGGATTATTTGAATTTACTGATGGCGGCACACTTTTTTTAGACGAAATCAGTGAAATGCCTATGGCATTACAAGCCAAACTACTACGGGTACTGCAAGAACGGACAGTTAGACGAATCGGAAGTTTAGAAGAACGTCCTATTGATGTCAGAATCATTGCCGCTACGAACCAGAATATAAAAAAAATGATTGATACCGGCAAGTTTCGAGAGGATCTATATTACCGTTTAAATGTTATCCCGCTATACGTTCCGCCTTTGCGAGAACGTCGTGCAGACATCTCACTGCTAACACAGAATTTTTTACAGCATTTTTCTATTAGATTGCAAAAAAGCGTATGTACAATCAGTGAAACCGCTATGTCAAAATTAATGCAATATGACTGGCCGGGTAATGTCCGGGAACTGGAAAACGTCATGGAAAGAGCTGTAAATTTAGTTACCGGTACCATCATTTTGCAAGAACACATTGTCTTTGACTCCGATTTTAAACGTGATACTTCACAACTTTTTGCACAACGCGCTCATTCTACAATGTCAGAAGCTATATCTCATTTAGAATATGATATATTAGTCCATGCAATGAAACACTACCATAGTTCCCGCAGTCTGGGACATGCGTTAGGAATGTCTCATACAGCCATTATAAAGAAAATGCACAAATATAACTTAAAGTTCTCAAAAAAATGATTTAGTGGAATGATTAGATACCATTGGACATAAAAGTTTCCATCTATTGGAAACTTTTATGTCCAATCTATATTGTAAAACCTGTAATTATGGGCTTTCTTATTTGGCATAATTATTTCATATATTTATACAGGTGGAACGGTATGTATTCACTGAACTTTATTATATTATTGGAGGGATTCATATGATCGTAGGTACAGTAAAAGAAATTAAAGACAACGAATTTCGAATTGGATTAACTCCCGCAGGATGCCATGCACTAAAAGCTGCAGGACATACTGTATTAGTTGAAAAAGGTGCTGGAGAAGGCAGCGGTTTTTCAGATGCCATTTACAAAGAAGCCGGCGCAAAACTTCTTTCTAAACGCGAAGTATTTGATCAGTCCGACATGATTGTCAAAGTAAAAGAACCGCTACCACCGGAATATGACATGTTCCATTCAGGCCAAATACTCTTTACCTATTTACACCTTGCTCCCGAACCGGCATTAACAAAAGCGTTATTAGATCACCAGGTTGTAGGTATCGCCTATGAAACGATTCGTGATAAAAGCAACACGCTACCGTTACTCTCCCCAATGAGCCGTGTAGCTGGTAGAATGGCGGTACAACTAGGTGCCCAATATCTAGAAAAACAATACGGTGGCAAAGGTATTGTCCTAGGCGGAGTTCCTGGTACGGAAGCGGGTCAAGTAGTCATTATTGGTGGTGGCACAGTAGGAACAAATGCAGCCAAAATGGCGGTTGGTTTGGGTGCCAGAGTTGCTGTTCTTGATATGAATCCAGAACGGTTAGCCTATTTAGATGATATGTTTGGCGGTAGAATAGAAACTGTTGTATCTAACTCCTACATCACGGCACAATGGGTAAAAAAAGCAGACCTACTCGTCAGCTGCATATTAATTCCGGGTGCTATGACCCCTAAAGTTGTTACAGAAGCTATGGTAAAAACAATGGAACCTGGTTCTGTAATTGTAGACGTAGCTATTGACCAGGGCGGTGGTGTAGAAACCTGTGATAAAATCACAACACATACCGATCCTATTTATGTTAAACACGGCGTCATTCATTATGCCGTAGCCAATATCCCCGGTGCCGTCCCCCGTACATCAACTATCGCCCTGACAAATTCCACATTGCCATATGCATTGAGCATTGCGAATAAAGGCTGGAAAAAAGCATTACAGGATGATGCGGGATTAGCAAAAGGTCTTAATACTGTTGCAGGAAAAGTAACGTTCAAAGCTGTATCCGATGCACTCGGTCTGGCTTATACACCAGTAGAACAAATACTGTAATACAATTGTCGCAGGTGCTGAAAAGCTGAAAACAAAAGATACCAGTGAATCATGTTTTCAGCTTTTTTGGCAATCTTCAACGACATAGACTATTCCAACTGGTTTTATGATTGATGGAGGTAAATTATGCTGGATATGAGAAAAAGGCGGCCTATGTGGGCCGAAATTGATTTAAACGCTTTAGACAGTAATATGCGGGAAATACGTCGTATCGTCTCCTCCGACACATTAGTAACCGCCGTGGTAAAAGCAGATGCTTACGGTACCGGTGCTGCTGTTGTTTCAAAAGAACTGCTGGATAACGGAGCTGACAGGTTAGCAGTAGCTGTGCTTGATGAAGCCGTAGAATTACGGCAATCCGGCATTACAGCTAAAATACTGGTTCTCGGCCCTACGTCCGGTTCCCGAGCCGAGGAACTAATCAATTTCGGAATTGATGCTCCTATTTTCCACTATGAAGACGCTGTAGCATTTTCTGATGAAGCAGTACGGCAAAACAAACCAGTCAGTCTTCACATCGCAATCGACAGCGGCATGGGACGCATTGGATATAAACCTACAGAAGAAAGCATCCAAGAAATAATAAAAATCAGTAAATTACCTAATATTATTTTGGAAGGCATATTTACACATTTTGCATCTGCTGATACAAAAGACAAATCATTTACAAGAAAACAATATAAAAAATTTAAAAGTGTGTGTAACCGTCTCCAAGAAGAACAAGTATCCATCCGAATCCGACACTGCTGTAACAGTGCCGCCATATTGGACTTACCGGAATATCATGACCAAATGGTACGTGTCGGCATCATTATGTATGGACTAGCTCCCTCATCAGAAGTGGATATTACCCGGTTTAATCTAAAGAAAGTGATATCGTTAAAATGCCGTATTGATCATATAAAAACCATTGAAAAAGGGGACAGTGTAAGCTACGGGAGAAAATTTATCGCGGCCGGGCCAACACGTATCGCCTCTCTTCCGATTGGGTATGCCGACGGATATACACGAATGTTATCTAATAAAACCGATGTTTTAGTACACGGAAAACGGGCAAAACAAGTCGGTTCTATTTGTATGGATCAGTGCATGATCGATGTAACAAATATTCCCAATGTCAAAATAGGTGATGAAGTAGTATTATTTGGAAAGCAAGAAGGTGCAGAACTACCCGTGGAAGAACTGGCAAATACAGTAGGTACCATCAATTATGAAATTATTTGCATGCTTGCCAGGCGAGTACCTCGTGTATATATGCGCAACGGAACGATAACAACATGCCGTGAATATTTAAAGGATTAAATATATACTATTTGTATAGTATCTTGTCGGGTTACTATGTATGTCAAAATCACACAAATTCAAACAAAATCACAATTTCCATCTTGATAAATAACAAAAGGGGAAAACGTATCGGTCAAGACAATATATTGAAATTTTTCGATATAATTTTATACATAAGGAGTTGAACAAACATGGATCAAAATAGTCAGCCCAAAGTGGATGCAATGCATGAAGATCTGCACCGAGGTCTTCAAGAACGGCATATTCAATTAATTGCTTTAGGGGGTGCTATTGGCGTTGGTTTGTTTTTAGGATCTGCCTCGAGTATTGAAAAGGCAGGACCAGCTGTTACACTAGCGTATCTGATTGGCGGTATTGCAATTTTTTTCGTTATGCGTGCCATGGGAGAGTTAACTCTCGAATATCCTGTATCCGGATCGTTTAGCGCTCATGCATCTAAATTTTTAAGCCCTTTAATGGGTTACATCACCGGCTGGAATTACTGGTACGTATGGATTGTTACCTGTATGGCTGAAGTCACAGCCGTCGGAATTTATATTCATTTCTGGTTGCCAGATATGCCGCAATGGATATCTGCCCTAGCTGCATTAGCTATTATGACATGTGTAAATATGATTGCTGTAGAAGCATACGGAGAATTTGAATTTTGGTTTGCTTTGATAAAAGTTGTAACAATTATTTTTCTGATTGTTATTGGTTGTGCTATGATTTTCTTTGGATTCAGCAACGGCGGAGTCGCTATCGGCATCAGCAATCTTTTTTCTCATGGAGGGTTTATGCCATACGGCTTTACCGGAGTTTTTGACACCTTGCTGATGATCATGTTTGCCTACGTCGGCATAGAAGTCATAGGAATCACTGCCGGAGAAGCTCAAAATCCGGAACATACGTTACCTTCAGCTATTAATAAAGTAATCTATCGAATTTTATTATTTTATATTTGTGCTTTACTCGTTATTATGTCCATTTATCCCTGGGACCAAATTGGACATGCAGGAAGTCCTTTCGTTTTAGTTTTTGAAAAAGTGGGCATCAGTGGTGCTGCAAATATTATCAACTTTGTTGTCGTTACTGCCGCACTGTCATCCTGTAACTCCGGTATTTATAGCACAGGCCGCATGCTGTATAATTTATCCTTGCAGGGGAAAGCGCCTAAATGTTTCGGAAAAGTCAATAAACGCAAAGTACCTGCACGAGCCATTCAAATATCTGTACTTTTTATGCTTATCGGAGTAGCTTTAAACTATTTTGTACCTGCCTCTGTATTTGAAATCATTACCAGCGTCAGCGCATTCGCAGGAATACTAACATGGGGAATTATTATTGTATGCCAAATGAATTTCCGTAAACAATTATCTCCGGAACAAGTCAAAAATTTAAAATTTAAAATGCCCTTTTATCCCTATGCAAATTGGTGCGTCTTAGCTTTCTTTGGCGTTGTTCTTTTCTCAGCATTTTTTAATTCAAATACACGTATTGGAATTATCTCTACTGTAATATGGATAGGTGTACTTCTTGGAATATATTATGCAATGGGTATGAATAAAAAAGAACGTAAAAACAGCTTGGAGGAATAACGATATATCATGAGTAAAACCATGAAAATGATTGCCGACATTGGACTTATTCCGCAAATTTCTCTTAATGATCCAGCGGACGCCGAGCCGTTAGGCCGTGCTTTAGTAAAAGGCGGTATTCCCATTGCAGAAGTTGCGCTTGACCAAGATACCTCTTTAAAAGTAATCCAAACATTATCTAAACAAGTGCCAGATATAATCGTCGGTGCCGGAATGATCCGTACGGTAGATCAAGCTCGCAGTGCAGTAAAAGCAGGTGTCCAATTTATTATTACACCTTCCTTTAACCCCGCCGTTACAAGATGGTGTCTTGCAAATACCGCAAACACGGTGGAGATTATCCCGGGCATTACATCTCTCGCTGATATCGAAAGAGCCCGGGATATTGGACTTACAGTATATAATTTTTTTCCAGCAATCTCCGGTGGCATCGCAGCATTAAAAACTTTGTTCGACCTGTTCGAAGATATAAAATTTATACCGATGGGCGGCATTGACAGAACTGTCATGAACGATTATCTGGACCTTCCTAATGTCGCAGCTGTCGCCGGAAAATTCATGACACCCTCGGATATAATAAAAAACAAAAACTGGGGTGAAATTACAGCACTATGTAAAAAAGTATTCAAGCACCTGCTCCGTTTTGAATTAGGACATATCGGACTGCATGCCGATACACACAATCATGCTGAAATCATCACAAATGACCTATGTACTCTCATGCTGCAAAATAAATGTATCAAGGGCGATCGTTGTTTTGTTGGTTCTGCCATCGAAGTCTATGATCGTTCTATACCGGGATCCACCGGGTATATCTGTATCGATACACGAGATATAGAAAGAGCCATTGCCTATTATAAACGCCGGGGAGTAGAGTTCGATCGAGAACGGTGTATAAAAGATGAAACAGGAAAAACAAATATAATATATTTAAAAAAAGAAGTACATGGATTAGCCATTCACTTGCACCAAAAAACAAAATAATTTTCCTTAAACATTAAAGATAGCGGCTTCCAAAAAAAAGGAAGCCGCTATCTTTAACTGAAATTGTATATCGTATTCGAACCAATACCCAGTTTATTACAAAACCTACAGTTTACAACTGTATTTATTCTATAACTTTTATCCAGCCCTTCGGAGCTTCAATGAGTCCCTGCTGAATTCCTGTCAATGTATCATATAGTTTCTGGGTAATAGGTCCCATTTTTTCCATGCCGCTCGGAAAACAAATTTCCGTTCCGTGATCTACCACTTTGCCAACCGGTGAAATAACGGCTGCGGTCCCGCACAAACCACATTCCGCAAACTCTTCTACTTCTGTAAGTTTAACGGGGCGCTGCATAACCTTAAGTCCCAAGTAGTGTTCTGCAATATAAAGCATAGAACGCCGTGTAATAGACGGTAAAATGGAATCTGACTTAGGCGTTACAAGTTCATTATCCTTCGTTATAAATAAAATATTAGCCCCGCCAGTCTCTTCTACATAGGTTCTGGTAGCTGAATCAAGAAACATATTTTCATCAAAACCATTTTGATGGGCCAAAACATAGGGATATAAACTCATGGCATAATTCAGACCTGCTTTTACATTTCCTGTACCCTTAGGTGCCGCACGGTCAAAATCACTAACACAAAGAGTAAGCGGCTTAGCTCCTCCTTTGAAGTAAGGACCTACGGGTGTGCCAAATACACGGAATTGATATTCATCGGAAGGTTTTACCCCAATAACCGGACCGGAAGCAAACATATAGGGGCGCAAATATAAAGAAGCACCTGTTCCATACGGAGGTACCCATGCAGCATTGGCTTTTACGACACACTCTACAGCTTGTAAAAATATCTCTTTTGGATACGGCGGCATTTCCAGCCGTTTAGCAGAATCTATCATTCGCTCCGCATTCAAATCCGGTCTGAATGCAACTATATGTCCATCTTGCGTCGTATATGCCTTTAATCCTTCAAAAACCTCTTGGCAATATTGCAAAATACCCGCAGATTCATGTAAAACAACGGTTTCATCAGCTGTCAGATAACCGGCCTCCCATTTGCCATTTCTATAATTTGCGACATAGCGCTGCGGCGTTTTCCGATAATTAAAGCCAATCGATGTCCAATCAAGATTTACTTTTTCCACGCTAATCATCACCCTTTTTTATTTACATCATATCAAGTTATATAAGATTTAGCAAATAAATTAGAAGTCGGGAAACTGTTAAAATATATGCACTAAATATGTTATAACGTTCATACCTGCTGGTATTTTCCTTTTCCATGCAGGATCTTCTTTTATAATTTTCTTTCTATTTTTTTTAAAATATAGTTAATGAATAGTGTAAGAAATAAATAAATTAACCCGGTTGTAACAAAAGATTCCCACACTCGAAAATATTGTGCATTCGCAGCATTAGCCCAATACATCAATTCAGGTGTTGCAATAGTAGACGCCAATGAAGAATCTTTAATCAAACTTATAAAAGAATTCCCTAGTGGAGGCAGTATCTTTTTCATAGCTTGTGGAAGAATAACATATTGCATAGACTGATAATAACTCATTCCCAAAGAACGAGCGGCTTCCATTTGTCCTTTTGGAACAGATAATATACCTGCTCTAAATGTTTCCGCGATATAAGCTGCAACATTTAAAGATAATGCTAAAACAGATGCTGCAATCCCATCAGACTTGTTCAAAAATAAAGGGATTACTCCAAAATAAATAATTAGCAATTGTAATAATAAGGGCGTTCCTCGAAAAATTTCAATATAAAAAATTGAAGAATATGATATTCCTCTAATATGTGATAATCTGCCCAATGCCAATAGTAATCCCAAAATAGTCCCAATAATGATGCTAGTTAGTGACAATTTAATGGTGAGTATAGTTCCTTGAAAAAAATAATAACTATATTCTTTAATAATAGAAAATTTAAAATCAAATATCTTTTTTTTATTATTTAAATTCGGCTGTTGCACTATCGCATTTTTTAATTGACTAATATCAGGATTTTGATGAAAAGACTTTCGATATATTTCTGCATATGTCCCATTTTCAATGATCTCATTCAATGCTTTATCAAAATTTTCTTTAAATACGCTATTTTTTGGATACATGATACAAAAATATTCAATTGGGAAAGCATTATCGTCATATATAATTTTTAAGTCTTGATTTGGATACTGCTGAATAAGTTGCTTTGCTTGTGTATCATCACAAATCAATGCATCAACTTGATTATTCAATATCATCTGCAAACTCAATGCAGTTTTTTTAATATTAGGATTATTTTTGCCCATTATTTTTTCTATGCATACCTGTCCTGTAGAGCCATTTTGTACGGCAACTGCTCGATCATCTAACAATAAATCTGCAGCACAATATATTTTACTATTTCCCTGAACAACCATCGCTTGCCTAGATGCAAAATAAGGTTGAGAAAAATCATATGTTTCTTTCCGTGAATCGGTAAGCGTAATTCCAGAAATTGCGGCATCAACAGTACCATTTTTAACTTGTTCAAACATTGATTCCCAACCAGCATCTTTAATATCATACGCATACCCTGTTTTATCAAGTATTTCCTTAATTAAGTCAAGATCAAACCCAACTATTTTTCCTTGTTCTAAATATTCAAATGGCTTCCAATTAGCATGTGTAACAATATGGACTACCTTACCTTTACTCTCATATTGTGAAGTATCTCTATTAAGACATCCTATTATTAATAAAAAAATCAGTATAATCATGCATCCTATCGATAATTGTTTTTTCATTTTCAATTTACTCCACCCGAACTTCGCATATAGAAGACAATGTATACATTTTAATGTCATATATTCAAAGAATATAACTCTCTTTGGTTATACAAAATACTGTAAATATTTTTCCCGATTTGCTAACAAGGTATCATAAAAAATATAAAATCTTTTAGTTTTCAATATAATAGATTTTTCTGATAGTATGAGTCGGAATTTTGTCATCAATACCTGCAAAAATTTTCTACTTGGTGTGTTTTCTTTCCACAATCTTAATTACATTTATAAAATCCCCTTATTATATACTATATTTAGCTATTATAAACTCTCTACTATATATAGAGTCAATATCCAAATATCATAGCAAAAATTCAGTTGCTATACAGCGGACCTAATTATCTGCAAAGCAAAAGCTCTTCCAATTATACCTACTGATTAACATTAAGAATTCGATACTTTTTGTAAAGCAATATCTGAAAATTATTTATCAAAACATACATGGTTCTAGTGTTTTCCATGATATTTAGTCCGTAAAACATCCTTATCATACGTTACTGCCTACTTATGATAAAGTAGGTATTCCTTAGGGCTTTCATAAAATCATCTGAATTTTTTATCATGACGCATTACAATCCTGCTTAACTATACATATGGAATCAAAAATATAGTATAATAAATATCGCATAATAATAGACCATTTATTAATAAGTCTATTTTTTGGGGGGCTATCAAAATGAAAAAATTTTATACAATTGGAGAAGTTTCTAAAATAATGGGGGTTTCCGTCCAAACACTGAGATATTATGCTAATATTAAGCTTGTAGAACCAGAATATATCAGTCCAAAAACGGGATATAGATATTATACGTATGAACAATTTCCATTTATTGATCGTATCAAATATTTACAAAAATTTGGATTTTCATTAGAAGAAATCAAATCAATCTTGTTAAGAAATGATATTAATAAGTTAGTAATCATGTTGGCAAATAAAAAAAATGAAATAGAAAAAAATATCGCTGACTTAGAAAAAACAGCAGATATGATTAGCTGGTATCATGATTATTTTATTCGGAGTCAAACAAGTCAAAAAACACATATAAGCCATTTTAATACGCGATATTTAGTACTAACAAAAATAAGACATGATGAATCTAAAGAAAAATATCATGTTCGATTGCAAAGTTTAAAAAATACTGGATACTTAAAAACATTGGTATATAAGAGACAGTTTTCTTTACTATTTAACTATAGTGATTTTATCAAAGGAATAAACAGACCTACCCATATTGGTATGTTTCTAAATGATAAGCCAGAGCATGCGTCCGAATATATCATACAAATTCCTGATGGTAATTATTTTTGTTTAACTTCACATATTTTATGTGAAGAATGCAACCCATATGAAGCAATAGAATTTTTCAGACGTGAAAAAAAGACACCGTCTCTAGTATTGGCAAATGAATATGAAAATAATCTATACGAGTATACGAATTGCCCCTATGAAATTCAGATTTTAATTCCCTAATAAACGTACAAAAACATACATATGTAGATTTTCACAACGTGCAAAGTTTTATTTCAGCATAGATTGTAAATATAAAAAACAAACTAGTGAATACTACGATTTCTATATTTAAAAAAACAACAGGGTTATGATGCATTGGTCATAACCCTGCTTAGTGTCAAAATATTGCGTTACTCCTTATAAGCAACTTCCAACGCATCCAAAAAGTCTTTTACTAAATCATTCGTATCTTCTATCCCACAGGAAATACGAAGAAGACCATCTGTAATACCCATTTTTAAGCGTTCTTCTTTAGGCACATCATAATGAGAAGACATGACCGGATAACTTAAAGTGGTTCTATAACCACCCAAAGTCATTGCATAATGAGCAAAGCTCAATGCTCTCATGAATGCATTCATTTTGCTGCGATTTTCCGGTAATTCAATGCTCAGCATTCCACCAAATCCATTAAACTGTTTTGCAGCTAATGCATGTTGTGGATGTGTCGGAAGACTGGGATGATTTACTTTTAGTACATATGAACTTTCATCCAACGCCTTTGCCAATGCCGTTGCATTTTCTGCTTGTTGTTTAATCCTAAGAGTGATGGTTCTAAAACCTCGCTGTACTAGCCAACTGGAGAAAGGGTCCGCTTGTGTACCAATAAGAACTTGCAATTCATATGCTTTTTTTATAAGAGATGCACACCCTGTTACGGATCCACAAACAGCATCACTATGACCATTCGCAAATTTTGTCAGGCTATTTACTATAAGATCTGCACCTAAATCCAGCGGACGACATTGTACGCCTGTCATGAATGTATTATCAACAACTAATATAGCATTATTATTGTGAGAAATGTCAGCAATAGCTTTTAAATCAGGAACTGTAATCATAGGATTGGAGACTGTTTCTGTATACAGAAGCCGAGTATTGGGACGGATAGCTGCTTTAATACTTGCTAAATCAGTGAAATCAACAAACGTTGTTTCAACACCATAATGTGCTAAAACTTTTGTAAAAATATCAATTGTTTCGCCATATAACGTCATATCTGATACAATATGATCTCCTGCTTTTACATTTGAAATAATGGCAGTCGCGATTGCTCCCATACCCGAACTGCAAGCAATGGAATCTTCACCATTTTCGGCATATGTCATTAATTCTATTAACGCGCTACGGTTAGGATTTCTATTTCTGTTGTAGCAAAAACCATGTTCATCATACCGTTTCTGTAAGTCATCTAAATCCTCTACATTAAAAGCCGTAGTCATGTAAATCGGTGTAGCTTCCGGATTAGTAACAGGTTCATTAATATAAATACCTTTGGAAAGTACATCCGTACCAAAATTAAATTTTTTGCTAGTTGATTTGAACATTTTTTAGACCTCCTGTAATTTAAAGTAATTTCAGTATATTCTCTATAGTTGCAATAGAGTCAATAATGAAATTCGCAAAAATTATTGTTGACTCTATTGTAACTATAGGATTTAAGATAATGCCATCGAACAAATGCATTTGTACCTTGAAAATTTAATTAACAGGAGGAATGTATATGTTAGCGCATGTACTAAATTCAATTAACGATTTTTTTTGGAGTATACCGTTTATTACCTTCGTTATTTGTGTAGGAGCTTATTTCACGATTGGATCTAAGTTTTTTACAATAATTCACTTTGGTCATATTTTAAATAACACATTTTTAAGCATGTTTAAAAAAGATGCCCATCAAAAATCAAAGGGTACTGTTTCCCCTTTTGAAGCAATTTGTATCTCTGTCGGTGGAAATGTTGGCATGGGGACAATTGGTGGTGTCGCTACTGCCGTTGCAACGGGCGGCCCCGGTGCTGTATTTTGGATGTGGCTATGGGCATTTTTTGGCATGATGGTAAAAATGGTAGAAACAACATTGGGATGCTTCTACCGAAGCCGTAATGAAAAAGGTGAATATTATGGTGGCGGTACCTACATGCTTGAAAAAGGTATCGGACGCGAATTACATCATGCCAAATTTGGTACTGTTTTAGCTGTATTATTTGGTGTTGGATTTATTGCTCAGTTCTTAGGCGGATCTCAGGTTTACACTATTTCAGAAATTCTGAAAACTAGTTTTGGCATCGACCAGATGTTGGTAACTGTACTTTACACCATCCTTTTATATTATGTTATTTATCATGGTATCCCCGGTGTTGCTAAATTTGAACGCTATGCTACACCAATTAAATGTCTTTTGTATTTGGTAGGATGCTTATTTTTAATAATATTCAACTATCAAAATATTCCACATATGTTTTATTTAATTTTTCATGATGCCTTTACAGGTACTGCTGCTACCGGCGGATTTGTAGGGGCCACTATTTCCAAAGTAATTGGTGATGGTGTTGCCAGATCCATCAATGCGAATGAAGCCGGTCAAGGTTCCTCTCCATTTATTTATGGCTCTGCTCAAACAGAACACCCTGTACGCCAAGCACTATGGGCTTCTTTTGATGTTTTTGTCAACACAATGATTGTTTGTTCTCTAACAGCTCTTTGCGTTATCTCTACGGGAGTTTGGAACTCTGGCATTAAGGGAGCTTCCCTCAGTATTGCCGCTTTTGAAACCGCTTTTGGTTTCGGTGGAGATATATTCTTAGGTATTGTCGCTATTTTATTTGGTATTACTGTTACCAGTGGATGGTTCAGTTTTTATGTTGCAGTGATTAATCATGGATTTAGAAGTCGTCCAATTTTACGCGATAAGTTGGTAAAGATATTTAAACTCATCTATCCTATTCCCAATTTAATCATTGTGGGATCAATTGTATATACCGGCAATGGACCAGATTTATTCTGGACAATTGTCAATATTACATTAATCGCTCCCGTTGCAACAAACTTATTCGGTCTTGTTATTTTAAGAAAAAAATTTTGGGCGTTACTTAAAGATTATAAAGCCAGATATATGGGAATTGGTAAAGTAGATCCCCATTTTTATGTGTTTTACGAAGATGATCCAAAAGTATTTGCCATAGAAGAAGCCATTCGTCAAAAAGCCAGAGATATTGATGCAACAGCTCATTCACAACCTCAACCTTAATCCATTTTTATTTAATACAAAAGTAAAAAAATATCTCAAAATAACTTAAAAGGAATCAATCCCAAATTTTGTGTAAACCTTCGTGTGGTGTAAAATAAAATTACATCATACGGAGGTTTTTCATTATGGTAAAAAAACGCAATCTAGCAGGAAGGAGACGAGACGTCGCGTTAAAATTCGCGAATTATTGCAAATGAGAAACATCACCAGCATGGATGATACCCAGAATATATTCAAAGATACCATTGCCGAATTTATGGACAGCCCCAACGAATGGAGGGGACAACGACCTGATTAGAGTAATATCCATACACAACTTGCGGTGTATTTTGCAAATCGTATGACGAGTTGATTGACAGGGACATACCTTTGTTGTTATATTGAAAACGAGTCAACGGCGTAGCCGTTGACTCGTACATTCTTACTATTTTACACCACTATGTTGAGGTTACACAGAATTTGGCACACTCACTCGGAGGCGTGGACAAATTTACCGTTACGATGCTAATCCTAAACTCTGTTGGAATTCCAATGGACTCATATTTCCAAGTGAGATTTTAATTCTTTCGTTATTATACCAAACCAGGTATTCGTTGAGAATCCCACAAAGTTGTATTAGACTTATACCCGCCCAACTACGGGGATAGAACCTTTCATTTTTCAGTCATCAAAAGAAACCTTCACAGGCCGAATTGTCGGGAGAGCACCCTTTCTTTGACATGGAACATTGTAAATTGGCTCTTTTCATTCTTTCAATTCAACTGTGCCGACGGTAATGACAGCCACAATCTGTGTAGACAAGAGGTACTCATTTTGTGGTAGGGCATGTCTCGCATCTTCCAACATACTATTTACCAGTAGCATATGGTGATAGGGTGATAGGCTAATTCTCCAAGCGGGAAGCATTCCATCAAAACAATCTACAATGGGCGAAAAATATACTTTGCCCGCTGGAATGATAAATTCTGTGATATCAATTAACCACTTCTGGTTTGGTGCATTGGCATGAAAGTTACGTTGCATGATATTGGGAACTGTTGGTGTAATTTCTCCCTTGTACGAATTGTATTTCGTGATTTTGCATCGGTATGTTCCGGTTAAACCAAGTTCACGCATGAGTCGACGTATCACTTTTTCAGAAATGCATATTCCTTCTCGGCGTAGCAATGCATACATGCTGCAGTAACCATAGCATTGTTTGGTTCCACAATTGAAGGCTTCGAGTCCGTATTGCTGTGTACTTATCCCGGGATATCGTTAATTTACAATAATAGTAACTACTTTTTGCTAAATGAAGATTTTTCAATAACAACGGCAAAGAATATGTGTGTTTTAAGGTGGCAACGATGACTGTCTTTTCCCAATTTCGAAGTTTTTCCATATTGGCACCGGGGTCTTTTTTTAATAGATTCGAGGTTTCCTTTAGTACATCAATTTCCAACTGCTGTATTACTGCACCAATGGATTGACATTGCGGATATAGGTTTAATGCTTTAGCTCTTTGCTCAGTGGTATACATATGTTGCTCTTTTTCCGTATCCATTGAGTTCAGTTTTTTTGTCTGCCCCCCTAATGATTATTCCAAATAATGGGCAAAACTGATGTCTTCGCAAAGCTTTGTCATTTTTATATAAAGGGAATATATTAATTTTCCAATTTCAACTTACAAATATCGTAACGTTTCCGATGCGATAGGATCTAAAATATATGTTTTTATCTTCTATCTCTTCTAAATAAAACTTTCCAAAGTACCATTGTCTGTCACGCTTAAATTTTTACAACTATATTCCCGGTGTATTTATTATCTCATCTACTAAGCATTATAAGTTTATAAAAATTAAATCACATTTTTTTTCTTGAGTGTTTCTATCGTTTCCTCACTAATCCCTAATACTGAATGATAAACTTCATCATTATATTGACCTAACTTTGGTGCAGGCATACGAAATTGAACCGGCGTATCCGAAAACTTTAAAGGGGAACCTGTCACTGTAATCATCCCAGCTCTTGAATGATTTTGCTCAATAAACATATTTCTGTCTTTGGCAATATGTGGATCTTTATAAACTTGGTCTACATTATAAATGGGTCCTGCCGGTACCCCCCCATTCAAACAACGATCTACAACATCTTCCACAGAAAGTGTCTTTGTCCATTTTTCTATAATTACTTTAACTTTTTCATGATTTTTAATCCTACCCTGCGTATCTGCAAAATCTACATTTTCTAACAATTCCGGCATTCCCATAATTCCACAAAATAATTTCCAAAGTTTATTATTACCAGCACCTATAACGCAATCACCATCAACACAATGGAACGAATCATAGGGATACATGGATTCATAGCGATTTCCGATCGGTTTAGGAATGCGATTTTCACCAAAATAAATCATATTGATATTTCCCATTGCGGATACCGCCGCATCAATTAACGCAATATCTACCTGCTGACCTTTTCCAGTATGTTGCCGCGCCTGTAAAGCTCCTAAAAGGCCGATAGTTAACCACAGTCCCGACAATACATCCCCTAAAGGCGTCCCGGTCCGAGTTGGTCCCGATTCAGGCCACCCCGTCGTGCTCATAATACCACTCATAGCTTGCGCAATAATATCATAACCAGGACGTTGCTGATATCGACCTGAATGTCCAAACCCAGAAATGGAACCATAAATAATACACGGATTTATTTTTTTTAATACATCATATCCAAGTCCCAGTTTTTCCATTGTGCCTGGACGATAGTTTTCAACAACCATATCCGCTTTCTTCACAAGTTTCTTAAATATCTCTTTTCCTTCTGGTGTCTTCAGATTTAGCGTCACACCGTATTTATTACGATTATTGGTCATATAATATAAACTTTCGCCATTGATAAAAGGTCCTAAATGACGAGTGTCATCGCCTTTAACAGGTTGTTCAATCTTTATAACTTCAGCACCCATATCCGATAAAATCATTGTGCAGTAAGGGCCTGCTAACACTCGTGTCAAGTCAAGAACTCGGATTCCCTGCAGAGCTCCTTCTAAATTAACTCCCATACATTTTTCCTCCTTTTATCAAAAAGAGCTGTCTCCATAGTGCTACAGCTCTTTTTTCTTTTCATTTTTAATGTTTCTCTGCCAAGGCTTTTTGTGCTGCTTCATACCCTAATTCTATGGCCTTACGATTCTGTTCTACAGCCTTGTTTCCAATAGATTCCAACAAGGCTTCCACAAGATGCTCTTTGCTGACATTTTGAACAATGCCATCAACAAACCCCATAGCCAGGGCATTAGCAAACAGTTCCTTACCTAATTCAGTAATAGCAATTTCTGTCAATGGTGCTTTATATAATTGGATATCTTGACGTTTGGGAAAACTATCAATATAAAAGGAATCACAAATAACGGTGCTTCCTGGTTTTACAGTATCAATAAACTTATCTAGCGCTTTCTGTGACATAGCCAAAAGAATATCTGGCTGTGTCACGTGCAGATGGTTAATGGGTTTATTGCTATAAATAGCTTCGCCACTTGATGCTCCACCACGTGCTTCAATGCCATATACTTGCGATTGGATAACATTGTAACCTTCTTTAGCTAAAGCTGTACCATAAATGATGCTGCCAAGAACAACGCCCTGTCCACCAAAACCGCAAAAGCGCATTTCAATACGATCTTGTTCCATGCTGATTTCCTCCCCTTATGCCTGCCTCTGTACACGCACTAATAAATTATCGAACCTAGTATTTAAATCAACAGCCGTTTTATCAACAAAGACTCCAATAGGAAATTTACCTTCCAATTCTTCTTCATTCATGGTCCTTGCTTTTTCAATGGGAATAGTCATATCTTTGATGCGATGAATCATTTTCACAGGATCTGCGACCTTGTTGCGTCGTCCGAACTGTGTAGGGCACGTCGTCAATGCTTCAACGAAAGAAAATCCTTTATGATTCAATGCCCCTTCAATAACTTTTTCCAGGTTGGTAACGTTATATACATCTCCGCGGGCAACATACGTGGCTCCAGATCCTGCTGCCAGCTTACATCCATCAAAACTTGGTTCAATCATCCCATATGGCGACGTCGTTGCAATTCCTTCTAGCGGAGTTGTCGGTGCATATTGTCCTCCTGTCATACCATAAATCTCATTACGAAAGGTAATTGCCGTAAGGTCAATATTACGACGGCAAGCATGGATAAAATGATTACCCCCAATTGCCAGAGAATCTCCATCTCCCATAAAAACAACAACCTTAGTATCCGGTTTTGCTAATTTAACTCCCGTTGCAAAGGCTAAGGCTCTTCCATGCGTAACACGGAGAACATTAAAATCAAGCAAGGTAGGTGTACGTCCTGCGCAGCCAATCGCACAACAAAGTACGGTATTACTGCGATCATAATCTAATTTTTCAAACGCCCGGAGAAATGCATTCAGTACAATACCGTCTGTACAACCTGGACAGGTAAACAGCGGAAAAGCACTTTTTTTAATCATATCTTGTACACTCATTTTTTATTGACCTCCTCGATGACATGTTCAATCTGTTCTGGCATAATAACCGTCCCATCATAAATATTAATCGGTACGACTTTTACCTTGTCATTAGCATATTCTTTAACGATATGGATAAGCTGTCCCATATTCATTTCTGGTACAACAACGACTTTCGTGTTTTTTATAGCGTTTTTTAATGGTTGATCAGGAAATGGCCAAAGAGTAATCGGGCGGAAAAATCCCGTTTTAATTCCCTTCTTACGCATTTCATGAACTGCTTCTGCAGCGGATCGAGAAACACAACCTACAGACACAACGACAACATCTGCATCATCCGTATCAATTTCTTCCCATTCCCAGATATCTTCCTTATGGCGTTCAATCTTCCCATTGATGCGATCTAATGAACACTGCAATACCTCTGGAGCAAGGTTTGGCATACCGTTACTACCATGATGCATTCCCTGGATGACGTACCGATATCCATTTTTATTGCCAAAAGGCATCAGCCGAACAATTCCATCTTTATCCGGTTCATATGGTTTATATTCTTCCGGTCCTACTTCCGGACATTTACGATTGATAATTTCCAATTTTGCATATTCGCTGAGATCGATGTTTTCACGCATATGCCCAATCGTTTCATCCATGAGCAGAATAACCGGAGACATATACTTTTCCGCTAGATTAAATGCTCTAACCGTTGTTTTATATATTTCTTTTACAGAGTTAGGATATAAAACAATCATCGGACAATCGCCCGAGCGACCATATTTTGCTTGCAACAAATCCCCCTGCGCACAAACGGTAGCCCCACCTGTACTTGGACCACTGCGTTGTACATCAACAATAACCACAGGAATTTCTGTCATAGCTGCATATGCGATATTTTCCTGTTTCAAATCAAAACCGGGACCGCTAGTCGCTGTGATGGATTTTACGCCCATGACAGATGCCCCAATAACTGCCCCCATACTGGCTATTTCATCTTCCATCTGAATAAACTTTCCACCTACTTTGGGAAGTTCTTCAGAAAGAATTTCACCAATTTCGGAGGCAGGCGTAATTGGATAGCTTGCACAAAAACGAGCTCCCGCTTTAATAGCACCCATTGTGCACGCCTCATTCCCTTGAATCAGTTTTTTTGTATCTGCCATGATCTATTCTCCCTTCTCTATCACAGTAACCGCGAAATCAGGACACCGCAATGTACACATTTTACAACCAATACATTCATTCTCCGTTTTTACGAAAATTTCTTTTTTTATGGTGATATCAAAAACATCTTTTGGACAAAACCCCTTACAGATACTACAGTTTTTACACCATTTTTTGTTAATTACCACGCTATATTGAGACACTTTGCACACCTCCAGATTAATCTTAGTCTTCAAAATCTTTACGATACAGCCAAACAGCACCGTTTTCTGCCCCAGATACACCATGCCGATATGCATTCAAAACACCTCGTGCTTCGTGATTGGGTCTTTTAACATCTTTACGGCGTGCTTCCAATTCTGTATCTGTCAGTTTGACATTAATTGTATTTTTGTACAAATCTATTTCAATGATATCTCCATCCTTGATAAGTGCCAACGGTCCTCCATCCCATGCTTCAGGCGTAATATGTCCAACACAGGGTCCTCTTGTCGCTCCAGAAAAGCGTCCATCTGTAATCATTGCAACAGAAGTATGAAGGCCCATCCCTACGAGCATAGCTGCCGGAATAGAAAGTTCTCTCATCCCCGGACCACCTTTTGGTCCTTCATAACGGATAACTAGTACAGAACCTGGTTTAACTTTTTTGGTAAGAAGATAATCACGAACCTCTTCCTCCGAATTAAATACAACGGCCGGACCGGTATGGTGATACATTTTAGAATCAACACCGCTTTTTTTAATAACCGATCCCAGCGGTGCCAAATTACCTTTTAATATTGCATAGCATCCATGTGGATACAAAGCATCCTCTGTTTTGTGAATGATATCTCGATTAATTGTAATATCAATTTGATTTAGGTATTCACCCAGTGTCCCGCCAAAAGACATAGTTGCTGACAAATCTAAATATTCACGAATAGTCGATAATACCGCAGGAACACCACCTGCCTGATGATAATCATTAATATTGGGTTGTGCCGACGGTTTAAATTTTGCAATGACAGGTACATCTTTCTGAATTTCATTAAAATCTTCCAAAGTAAACTCAAGTCCCATAACATTTGCAATAGCAAGACTATGCAAAATCATATTGGTTGAACCTCCTGTAGCAGATACATATTTAATCCCATTCTCTAAAGATTGGCGATTAAAGAAATGAGAAAACTTCTTACCTTCTTTGACAAGTTTTACAATCTGTTCCCCCGTATCACGAGCTTGACGGATTTTTTCACTGTCACAAAACAACATTGTTGTCGAACCAAATGGGGCGATACCAACGGCTTCAAGAAAACATCCCATCGTGTTAGCCGTACCGTACATGGAGCAGGTACCGCAGGAAGTACACATTTTCGTACGCCATTGATCAAATGTGTCTTCGGAAATTGTGCCTTTGCGCCGTTTACCCATTGCTTCTTTTAAATCGCTAGTACAATATGTAATACCATTTTCATGATATGGCAGCATGGCACCGGCTGTTAGAAAAAGCGCCGGCAAATCCAAATGCGCTGCAACCATAATCATTCCCGGAATAATTTTATCGCAGGAACCCAGAAAAATAAGACCATCAAATCCATGCGCAGAAACCATCGTTTCTATTGAACCCGCAATCAAATCACGCGATGGCAGAATATGATGCATTCCTACTCCCTGAGCCATACCATCACACGGACCAGGCACTCCAAATTCAACAGGTGTCCCACCAGCAGTCCAAATACCTTCTTTCACATACTTAGCAATTTCTCGAAATGGTTTATGCCCCGGATTAGCTTCATTGTAAGAATTTACAACACCAATAATTGGTTTCTGCAAATCTTTTTTTCTGTAACCAGAAGCACTCATAAGACCAATAAAATATGCTTCTGTTATATCTTCCGAATTTCCTCTTTTAAACATATTTTTCTCCTTTCTATTTTTCATCCCTAATTTATCTTCTAGCAATAACAAATAATTCGTCCCCACCAATAGCTTCAGCTGCCGTCATTTCTCCGCTAGCAACACGAATAATTTTATCAATAAATCGTTCGCCTTCTTCATCGATACTTTTCCCATCAGTAATAACACTGCTAGCATCGAAATCAAAGTTTTCTTTCATACTTTCATACGTGCGATGATTGCCTGTTACCTTGACAACCGGCACAAAAGGAAATCCAGTCGGATTACCGCGCCCCGTCGTAAAGGCAACAATCTGTGCTCCACATCCGACCATCCCTGTGACAACTTCGCCGTCTTGACTTTCATATTCCATAAGGAATACACCTTTTTTCCCACCTTTTGGCGGTTCCGCATATGGGAGTACATCAACAATTGGGGAAGTTCCAGATTTGTACACACCACCAAGTGCTTTTTCTACAATAGTAGACACACCCCCAACAAAATTTCCTGGAGATATCAAAGCATTACGTGAAGGAAATCTTAAATCAATACGTGATTGCAGATGATTTTCAATATGTTTAACTGCATTGCAAACTTTATCTGCAATTTCTGTATTCACAGCTCGTATCGACAATTGTTTTTCTGTACCAATAAGTTCATTTAGTTCCGAGAGGATAGCACTGCCATTTTGGGCTGCAATAATATCACACGCTTTCCCAACAACTGGATTAGCAGCAATGCCACTGGTCGCATCAGTACCACCACACTTAGTTGCCAGCATTAATTCCGACAGATTACAATCAACTCGCTGCATCTGCGAAGCTTTACAAACAAAAATTTTTGCTGCTTTAATCCCTTTAGCAATTGTATTTGTTGTACCTCCTTCTTCCTGAATAACATAGCGTACAACTGGTTTACCACTTTTTTTAATACCTTCATATAATTCTTCTGATTTAAAACGTTCACAGCCAAGCCCAATAACTACTACCGCTGCAATATTGGGGTGGTTCCCCATAGCAATTAATGTTCTTGCCGTCAATTCAAAATCATATCCAATCTGCGTACAACCAACAGGATGCCGTAAAGCAATCGTTCCCGTTACCTGTCTAGCAATAGCCTCTGCTGTTGAGTTCGCACAAAAAACAGAAGGAATAATTGCCACATAATTTCTGGTTCCCACCGTTCCATTTTCTCGACGATATCCTTTAAATATTAATTTTTCCATCAAATCACCTCTTTTTTGTCCCTCTATCACAATAAATATTTTCATGAACCCAAGAACCTTTAAAAATATCTTTTTTTGCTTTCCCAATAACAGCTCCGTACTTATAAATAGGTTCATCCTTTTGAATATTCTGCAATGCAATTTTATGAGCAAATCCAATGTCTTCTAATACGGATATGTCTTCATTTTTTTGATGAATATAATCCCCCTTATGAGCATCTTCCAGCACAATAGCAACAGTATCATTAGGATGAATCAAAAGACTTTTTATTAGCATATAGCATTTTCTCCTTTCTACAATCCAATTGCATTAAGCAATAAACAACCGCCCAACCCCATAAGTCCCAAAATAGTTGTATAGACTGAGCGTGTCTTCATAGCATCAATGACAGATAAATTATAATATTCTTTGTAGAGCCAGAAACCAGCATCATTGACATGAGAAGTAAAAGCACTCCCACAAGATGTAGCTAAAACCATAAGTTCAACACTGACCCCACAATCAGGGATAATAGGGGCTATTAATCCAGCTGCTGTCATAACAGAAACTGTCGCTGAACCAACGGCAAGACGCAGTGCAGCCGCAATAGCCCAAGCTAATATCAGTGGAGATACATTTAATCCCAGAACCATATCTCGAACAGTTATTGCCACACCAGAATCAACAAGAACTTGTTTAAAAGCACCGCCAGCGGCAATAATTAAAATAATCATAGCAACACTTTTAACTGAATCTTTAAGATTTTTCACAACATCTTCTGTTGTCCGTCCCCGTCTAATTCCCAACATAAACGAAGAAAATAATACAGAACATAATAGTGCAATGGGCGCTCCACCAAAAAAATTGACAACTTTCATTATTGGTAAACTTTTAGGTATAAACATGTCCAACACGGTAGCAATGGCAATTAAAAGTATGGGTAATAATGCACAAAGTAGACTGACACTAAAACTCGGCATTTCTTCATCCTTAAAAATTTTAGGAGTTGTCATCCCCTCCGGAATTGTGCATTGAATACGTTTTACATAAGGAAGTCTCTTAAACAACCAAGTTATAAAAAACGAAATAGGTAAAGCTAATATAAGACCATATAATAAAGTTTTTCCTACAAGTGCCCCATACGCATCACAGACTGCTGTAGGTCCTGGATGCGGTGGCAAAAATCCGTGTGTAATAGAAAGCGCTATGACAGCTGGCAATCCTACATACATAAGTGATTTTTTTGTATCAATAACCATAGTATAAATAATAGGAATCATAACAATCAAAGCTGCTTCAAAAAACATGGTAACACCAATGATAAAAGCGGTAATCATCATAGCCCATTGGAGATGACTCATACCCAACTTTTTTATCATAGTCATAGAAATTTGCTGAGCCGCTCCTGAATCACTAAGCATCCGTCCCAACATGGCCCCAAATGCGATAATTAAAATAAGACTCTTTAATTGTCCCCCAATGCCATTGTATATAGATACAGTAACCTTGGACAAATCCATTCCTTCTAATATACCAACCCCAAGGGAAACAATAATCAAGGAAATAAAAGCATCAAATTTCAAATATACCAACATAATCAATAGTGTTATGACCCCTAACGCCACAATAAACAAACTCATACGTACACATCCTTTCTTAAATAAAATAAATTCGTACTTTCACAATTTTTTAATTCTGTAAGTTGCAACCTCTAGTTATACATTAAGCGAATGTTGTATATATGTAAAATGAATATTATCGGATGATACCATCACATTTTAGAATAATAATTATAATAAAACCGCTAATATAAGATGTTTTCTTGCTTTATATATATTTTTAGTCGTAATACGAATAGTAATTATTCCATTATCGTATATATAAACTGTTCCAACCATCGGGATTTCAATTATAGTTGAAAATTATATATATACCCATAGCCCATTAATTTGACGTTATTTATTACAATTCGTATAATATTGTTATAAACTTTAAGTGAATATTGGATATTTTTATATTTTTTGCGAGGTAATCTATGTATGATATTTCGGACTTAGAAATTTTTTTATCTATTTCAAAAACATTGAACCTATCTAAAGTAGCAGAACAACTAAATATGGCTCAATCAACAATCAGCAAAAAGCTAAAAAATTTAGAAAAAGAACTAAGTATAACCCTAGTGGAGCGTAATAAAGGTACAAAAACACTATGCCTTACAGAGGCCGGCATTAATTTTCTTGATATCGCTAACGAAATGACTGCATTATGGTCCAAAGCTCATGAATTAGACAGCCGGTCTTTTCGTCCTGTTTTAACAGTCGCTTCTTTGAGTAGTCTCAATCAAACCATATTTGCGCCCATGTTTACCCATATCCACGAAGAGCATCCAGAGCTTAAGCTTAATATTCTCACTGTACATTCTGATGAAATTTATCCTATAATTGAAAATCGTCAAGCAGATATTGGCTTTACTTTGATTGAAAAAATTTATCCTACTGTCACCGTCAAAAAATGGTACTCCGAACCAATGGTTGTTCTGCGCAGTCCCAAAGCTAAATTTCCAAAAAATAAAATATTTTCACCACAAGAATTAGATCCAGAAGAAGAGATATTTTATGCCACAGGTATCACTTTTAGCCTCTGGCATGATCAATGGTTCCCACCATATACGAAATGTAGTATCCAACTTGATTCTGTTTCTCTTGTCCCGCGTTTTTTAGCAGATATTAACCATTGGTGTATCCTACCTCTATCGATTGCCCGTTTTTTACAAGAATTACAACCCTACCAAATATTTCCTTTAGCAATCACCCCTCCACCTAGAATTTGTTATAATGTTATTCATCGTTATCCAACAGTAAATACACTTAAGGCACTGCAAATATTAAAACCTTACCTAATGAACTGCACTGCAAAATATAATCCTGAAATACTAAAATGAGGGAATTTTTATGAAATTGAATCAGCTTCTTTATTTCTGTCGCGCTTGTGACAACGACAACATCAGTCATGCTGCTGAAGAACTCCACATTTCTCAACCAACAATTTCCATGGCAATACGAGACTTAGAAAATGAATTTGGCATAACACTTATCCAACGCAATAACAAAGGATTTACGCTTACACGAGAAGGACAGTATTTTTATGAAAAAACCAAAATCATACTTTCTCAAACCAACAAACTGGAACAAATTATGCTTGATATGGGAAACAGGAGAAAACATATTCAATTAGGCATACCTCCTATGATTGGAACATTTCTATTCCCACAACTATATCAAGGCTTCCGGACAATTCATCCTGATATTGAACTTTCTTCTTATGAAGGGGGAACAACCGAATTAGTCAGACTTCTTGATGACAATAAATTAGATTTCGCCATTGTTACCAGCAACCACATCCCAGAGAAACACTATCAAATTCTGCCACTCATGGAAACAGAAACTGTCTTTTGTATCCGTTCTGACCACCCATTAGCAAAAAAAAAGACGATTTCTATGAAAGAACTCATTTCAATCCCACTGATTATGTTCCACGAAAGTTATTCACAAAGTCGTCTTGTGGAAGAACGTTTTAGTCAAGCAAACTGCCACTCTCATATTATTTATAGATCTGGACAACTGTATACCATCAAAGAATTTATTACCCGCGGCATTGCTGCCGGATTCTTATTTCGCGAATTAGCCGATGCGATTCCAAACATTACAGGTATCTGCCTTACTGACCCGCTACGTATACAAATCGGTCTAATTTGGAAGCCCGGTCAGTCGTTATTTAATGACGCTGTCGCTTTTTTAAAGTATGCCAAACAATATATGAAAAAATAAAATTTATGTTCACAATATTATTGATATAATTTTTTCTTATATCAATACGAAATAAATCTATTATACAAGAACGGAAAACAGTAGTATGATAAAAGCGCAAAAAATTATTGATATATTTACATAATAGTTAAATAATTGGAAAAGAGGCGCTTTTATATGAAAACACACAATATTGCAGTCATCCCTGGCGATGGCATCGGCCCAGAAGTACTGGCAGAAGGTACAAAAATTTTGGAAAAAGCAGCTGCCTTGGATGGTACATTTCGTTTTAAATTTACTTATTTTCCCTGGGGATGTGAATACTATCTGAAGACAGGAGCGATGATGCCATCTGATGGTATCACTCAACTGCGCAACTTTGATGCTATCTTCCTTGGTGCTGTCGGCTATCCTGGCGTACCCGATAACATTTCCTTACGCGATTTACTGCTTCGCATTCGTCATGATTTTGATGAATACGTCAATCTTCGTCCGGTCAAACTCTTGAAAGGCGCCCCCTGTCCGCTGGCCAACATCAAGCGTGAAGACATCGATATGACTTTTATTCGTGAAAACAGTGAAGGGGAATATGCTGGATCAGGAGCTTGGCTTTACAAGGATCAACTAAATGAAGTAGTTATTCAAAATAGTGTTTTTTCTCGTAAAGGCTGTGAACGTATCATTCATTATGCCTATGAACTTGCCCGCAAAGAAAAGAAAACATTGACAAACATCAGCAAAGGGAATGCCCTCAATTACTCTATGGTCTTTTGGGACCAGATTTTCAAAGAAATTGGCAAAGACTATCCTGATGTAAAGACCTATTCGCTTCTCGTCGATGCAGCCAGCATGTTTATGATCAAAAATCCAAAGCGTTTTCAAATTATAGTCACAAGCAATCTCTTCGGTGATATTCTTACCGACTTAGGTGCCGCCATTGCTGGCGGCATGGGACTAGCTGCCGGTGCTAACCTTAATCCAGAACGAAAATTTCCTTCCATGTTTGAACCAATCCACGGTTCTGCCCCAGATATTGCAAAACAAGGCAAAGCCAATCCATTGGCTACAGTATGGTCTGCAAGTCAGCTCCTCGACTTCTTGGGTCATGAAACATGGGGTAAAAAACTTATTGATATTGTCGAAGAAATGCTTATGGAAAAGAAAGTTCTTACGCCCGACTTAGGTGGTACCGCTACAACAAGTCAAGTAGGTAATGAAATCGTACATAAACTTGGATAATTATCCCTATTAAACTATACCGTTTAATATAGGCTAACACAAACCATTTCATAATAAACAGTTTTTTCTATTTTTTTTTTGCAACAATGCCATTAATATGAAGAGAAGATAAGGGGAAATAGAATTTTCTACCAACTATAGAACTAGCACATGCGAAACTTTTTTCCGTATCATAAAAAAGAGCTACAATGGAATGAGATAATTTACTTCATTTTCATTATGGCTCTTTTTTATTGCAAAATATTGAGAAACTTGCACATGCTGAAAACTGGATATTTATATACATTGACGTTTGATAAAGCTAAAGTAAAGCCCCCGTCCTTACAATCTGATCTATCTAGCGACATAACACGCGGTGCAATATATTTCCGGGGAGGTAAAGAAAAATGTTAAAACAATTCTTGTTGCTATTGCGGTAAATCAAAACGGATATAATGAAATAATTGGTGCAGCAGAAGGAACGCAGTTTTTCTCTCCATCTATCTACCACATCTACAGGATTGGCCTCGAATAGTTTTGGGGTTCGGTTTATTATGCAACCTTACCCAATTACTCCTGCCTAATATGTGGTTTCTGTTTGTCAGACCAGAGATTTGCCACCGGCTTCCTTCAGATTCCACCTTGCGATGGACACCCTTGCTTAAGCTATGTACTTTTCACTATTAACTCTCACTCGTAAAACTACGCCCATGCCGAGCGTATCCAACCAAAAACGGGCAGCCGCTATTGACTGTCCGTTTTGCCGTTATTCCAAAATTATTTTCCTATCACCATACGCGTTCTTGCATGATATATTGGAATTGTTTCGCCGCTTCGCTCATAGCATTGCGGCGTTGTTCCCGCTGCGAAAAATAGGGATCAACATATTCATTTTTCACAGCATCCGAAAGCCAAAGTTGCTCAACTCGACCATCGAAATGGGAAAAAAAGCGTCTACCATATTCCCTACGTGCCAACTGCATCGCCATACCTGGATCCCCACACCACATCGCTATTGGGTAAATATATATTCCTGATGCCACCCATGTCAGAAGGTCTTTCAACTGGTTGACAATTTTAAACCCATTCAGTCCGATAATAATCCATGTTTCATCTCTTGTGTTCGTAATCATATTTTGTTGACTTTGCCGCTGATCCTGAACAGCCACGGTGTACCCGTTACCTGTATTACCTGGCAGTGTCAATACCTCGTCCGGCTGTTTAAGGAAACACAGATGCTGATATTGATGCTGCGCCAGTTCATAAAGCGGGGCTATATCAGCAGACGCATACACCAAGCAATTTGGCGAAACTCTGTATAATAATGCATTGTATAATGCATTATTATCCTTCACAATGGCTACATTTTGCGTTCCAAGCATCAAAAAATTCATTTCAATCGTCTCCTTTGTTTATCATTACATCTACTGCCTGCATATTTATCACAAGCATTTCAGTCAAATGACCGTTAAGTTTAATACGTTTTAGATACCGTCTATGTATTCCACCTCGGCCATCTGCATTTTCGTACCCTCGCGATAGTTTCTGATCGTACAACTTCTTAAACAGCGTTCCTGCATCCGTAACGAATGGAATCCCTTGTTCTGTCAACCACCGACCAACAAAGGAAAAAGTTTGTTCGGGTGCCAAGATGAGTTCTGATTCGCCACGGTTGACACGCGTATACCCCATATATTTCCCGTTGCCGTTTTCGAATTCAATTTTATCGGAAGCCAGCATAATAGAACCAGTCCCAATCGCCTGTTGAATTGTTCGTAAAAACTGTTTATATGGATCGCTATTCATCGCATAGGCTTCATTCCGATCGAAAAAGTTATCCAATACCATGATCCATAACTGGTACACTTTTTCCACATCCTGCTCTGTTATACATTGCACACTTTTCCCCCAACGTAGTATCATCTTCGCCAAACAGCATAAAAGAGAATAATTGTCGGTATGCCGCTTAAACCGAAACTCATGTTGCGGCGGTACAAAATTTTCTATAAAGTTCACTAACTCGTCATAATGACATTCGAGATATTGGATCCAGGCGGCAAAATGAGCCTGTACCATGTTGATCGTCCCGTTTCGTTTCGCAAGTTTTTGATCATTCTGAAACACTCTAAGCGCCTTACCCTCAAAAGATTGTTTATTAACAAGAACCATCAAGGTCCGCAAGTTAGAGGATTGTTGCGAATTTAACGGGTGTTCTCCTGTCACAATACCGCCTCCGCGTCCAATGATCTGTTCTGTCCCGGTGAAATTCGGCGTATCCGGTCCTGTCACAGCCTTCGCCCGTCCAATCCCGTCTCCAAAAACGCGTAATACATCACTAAATTTGCTAAGAGCAGCTTTATCTTTAGAGGAAAAAATATCATCTAAGATCATCGTCATATCGATTGATTGCTCGCGATACAATTCAATTGCCCGTTTTGTAGACTGCAAGTTCAGTATGCCTCCTGGATTAAACGGTTCTACCAGCGTCTTGCACAAACTGGTTTTCATGGCCCCTGAATCGCCAATAAGCAACAGCAGAAAATGCAATGGGTTTCCCGCATCCTCGAATAACTTAGCGGCATATCCCGCATGAAAATACAGGAATAAAGGTAATATCGCTTGTAACGATAACTGAATATCAACATTGCCATCACTTCGTTGAATCTGTCGACCAATACGCAGCATATTCATTCCATCGTTCCATGCTTTTGGCATTGCTGAAACAGGAAGTCGAGGAATGTTGACTTTTGAACATGAAAAAGATGGATGCGGTGTGACATACTGCATATGTCCATCTACGTTAAACCAGCCATGAAAACTGTACACGGTTGTTTTTCTCCAGGTTTTCTTGACATAAGAAAAGACTTCGCCGGCATATTCGTGTAGACACTGCTTAGATTTACCGGTAAAAGATGCCGGAACGTATAAATCGGGATGCTCATCAATTAACTGATCCATCACGCAGGTAAAATCTTTTTCCCGGATGTTAAGACTGTACGTCGTATCTGGAACCTTAACGCGCAGCCAATTGACTTCACTGGTATCACGACTGACAACACAGACCCAGTCACACACGACGATCGTAAAATCGCATAACAATCGGCTTTTGTCATCATTTCCTACGTAATACACACCTTCCGGAGTTTCACAATAGTGTTTTCCTACCATTCTTCCATTCGGCATTGCACCTCCATTGGGTCGAACGATAGATCCGGGTACTAATAATCCTGTTTGCTGCTGCAGTGCTTCCACCGTTTGGTAGGGATTTGTTGTTACTGCCGGAGGATTATATTCTTCAGGAGATGTAGCCTTTTGTGATACACGACTAACAACTAATTTGAGCGTCTTTCCTTTAACGTACGGATTTCCCGTATCCTGATATTTCATGAGAATCCTTCCTTTCAAAAAGATTTTTTTCAATGTACGAGCCCTAATCATTTTTAAGGCTAGTATCAGTATACTGAAAATTATCTAACATTTAGTCCCAATTTTTATGATTTTTTTAATATATTTTAAACGTATATTTTATATTTATTATAAAATATATTTATTTTTTACGTTTAATATTATATAATAAAGTATAAATTAGTAAGGAAGGACTCTATAATGAAAAATTTATTTGCCTACATTGATAATGAAATTCTTACAAATATGAATGAACTACAAAATATTATATTTAGACTGATTCCGCTAAAAAGCTATAATGGAAATATAAAGTTATTTGAAAACATAAACCAAATAGAAAAACTGGACAATTGGGAATCATTATTTGAATTTTCTATTGATTCTGACAAAAACATATTAGAACAAGTATCTGCTATTGTACTTGACTTATGTAATCCGTATTTATACTTTCACAAAAATCTGCCTCCTAAAAATTTAATACAAGAATTGTTCTCCCCTCATAAAAATACAACAATGGAAGAGTTATGGTATTCATTTGAGACAAATATAGTAAATTCTCCTACCTATATGGATGAATTAAAAAATATAATGATTTTATCTTATAGCTATATACGAACTATGAACAAAAAACGGATAAGCAATGAAAGCAACATTATTACCGATTATATATTTAATAAAAACAACAACAAAAATGGTATTTCTCCTCGAGCATTAAATGATAAAATATCTATTCTTAAAAAGAATAACAATGGACAAATAATACTACCTCAATTTTTGTCAAACTTCTCCCAAAACAATAACAATTTGCTAGATATCCGTTCCTATCTTGATATAGAAGTCATCGTCGGACTACTAAACTCTAGAAGTAAAACAAAAAATCCTTTTATAGGAAAAACAAACCTTGATAATGAATCACGAAGATATGATTTTCATTTCAACTTAGACGGATTTTTAAGAAATTTTTCTGGTATCACGCTCAATAAAACACAAAAACCGTCTGTCTTTTTAGATTCTAAGAATACTATTACATTTCACCATCTTATCGCACATAACCAATTTTGCTTAGAACGATTTACAAACATTAATTTCATAAATACTTTATATGATCTTTATGAACAACAACATATATCACCTATATTAAGTAATGCATTACGAGAGTATATGTCGCTTCCTCTTGTCAATACAAGATTAAATATACTTAAATTTCACCACAATCTGATAAATGACGTAGCAAATACAATCTTACCTTATGATTTCTATGAAAAGTGGGCGAGCCGTTTACGTCATTTTTTCTTAGAACAATTATTCTGTACTATTCCTATAGTATTAATAGTATTTCAATATCTAATGATGTTACTAGAAAAAAATGAATCATTTATGAATAAAATTTCTATTGACATGGATACATATTTTAAAAAATCATACACTAATGATGATTTTCAATTTTTCCATTATGACGATGATGTATTATCTCCTACCAAAAGATTCCCTGCTATACCCGCTATTAAGTTTGGAGAATTTAGTCTTCCCTTATATGATATATTTAATACACAGTCATGCTATTATGCCATAAATTATTCGTTCTTTGATCATTTAGTCTATACCTTTGGTGACAACTATCCACAATGGCTAGCCGCATCATTAAGCAATGTCTCTCCCCCATAATTTCACTATTCCTCATTAAAAGAATGATATTTCACCAAATTCACCACAAATATATAGCTATATATACGATAAAATCGAGTTATTATATGTGGCGAAATCGGTGAAATACATACAACGACATCAAATAGTTGACCTGTTGTAACTTCTCATAATACTTTGACAAAATTACGGTATCGGAGATTGTTACAATAAATCAAAATATGCAGCAACGCTCAAGGAAATCACCCATATTTAGTTGAAATAAGATAGTATTCCTAAAGTCTCATAAGATTTATTATTATAAATTCAGTTAAAATGATCCACAATTTTACCCATATCTATAAAATAAATTAATTTTTACTTCGATACTGTCAGTGTATTTTTTAAGTCGATTATAATGAAATTGCTGTTAAGTTTCGACATCGGAAGCTATTACTATTTATAGCATCGTCAAAAATCGACACTTCGTTCTATTTTCATTCAATAATTATAATACAATATCATTCACGTCATTACATAATAATCTTTCATCAATCCCTTTTGATGGTGGATTGATTGTCACTGCCAGTTTAAGGAATTTAAAAAAATGACGTAGCGATCGTTTTCGTTTGATTAAAACTGATTAATTTAATCCGTCATTGTGTGCCCGTTTTCACCAGATTCTGACAATTTCACCAAATTCGCCACAAATGCATCGTAAAATACACAATAAAATCAAGTTATTATATGTGGTGAAATTGGTGAAATATATACAATTGCATCAAATGTCCCACCTCTGTAATGTTTAACTTTATAAGAAACAATTCACCTTTATATTTTTCCCATGCATCCGTAATATTCCGTACGTTTATAAATCATTTTTCTAAATTATTATTACTGTCGCCATAGAATAAATATCGTAATAAGCCAAATTGGTAACAGAAAAGACTAATCAAACACCACTTTTTTATATCTGATCAAGCTGGATTTACTGATACCCGTAAGTTTTTCAACTTCTCTATACGTATGATTTTCCTTAAGTTCTAATGCCAGTCGAAGTTTATCCGCATCAATACGCGGCCTGCCTTCATGGTATCCGTCTTTTGTTCTTGCTATTTCTTTCCCAGCCATCGTCCTTTCAAAAATCATGGCTCTTTCTAATTCGGCTACAGCAAGAAGTGTCGTTAAAAAGAAATTTCCCATTGCTGTATTTTCGAGTAACCCAACGTTTAGTACATACACTTTTACCCGTTGTGAAAACAAATAGCGGATAATCTCAATTCCTTCCGTTACATTTCTTGCAAACCGATCCAATTTTGTTACAATCAGCATATCGCCAGTTTTAAGTTCTTGAATAAGTTTTTCAAATTTAGGCCGGTTAGTAATCGCCCCTGTATATTGTTCCGTAATAATTTCATCACATCCCTGCTGTGTTAAAAGCCGAATCTGGTCTTCCATGGAATTGCCTGCAAGCTGTTTTCTTGTACTGACTCTTGCATATCCGTATCTCATATAAAACTGCCCTCTTTTTACAAATTGCTTTGATACCAAGTTTTGGTACCTTATAAATATAGTAAATATCGTAAAAAAACAGGAGAACCAAAAGTCTAGACTTCTGGTTCCCCATAGCGTTTACTTCTATAACAAAGACATCATCACTGTAATACTATCGTTTTGCCCAGATTCGGATACCGAACAGGACAACTAAGATGCCGATAATATACATATAATCATCCTCGATAAAGTCAATCACCCAGCTTACTGCACTTGTTAAACAGCTTAGCAAAATATATCCCACAAATGCAGTCCCAACAACACAACTCAACCAAAGGCTGAAAATTCCCATCAGACTGGGATTTACAATAAAGCTATTTGCCAACAATACTCCAAATACGATCGTCCCCACAACACCAATGCCAATCAACATGCCTAATCCTAAAAAGTCCATTCATCTATCCCTCCTATTTACTACAATATTCTGTATTACTTTTCCCCTATATTCCCGCCTTCTTCCCACCAGATCTTTTTTTCTCTTTCTTCGAAGGTGACCAGCAGAGAAAGGTCTATATTAAGGGCATTGGCAATATCAATCAAGAGGGACAGTGGCACATTATGATTATATTTTCCCCGTTCAATCCGTCCAATAGTACTGCTGCTGACGTGAGTTAGCACAGCTAATTCTTTTTGTTTTAAATGATAGATATTCCGATAGTAGGCAACTTTGGCACCGATTTGTTTGAATATCATATCTTTATCTGCATACAAAAACACCACCTCCTTATTGAAGGGTTTAATATAAAAAAGAAGAGTACACTGTACCGGACACACTACTATTTCGACGGTAAAATGTACTCTTTTTATAACTTTGTTTTGGAATGTACACTGAAAATGGCTATTCCTCGTTTATATATGCGTAAGCATCAAGCTATCCCTTTTACACTACGCTGACAGTCCATACACAAGGCTCTGCCATATTTATCCTTGGAAAACTGGAGTACCTTTTCCGTAATCACCGTACCGCAGACACTGCAAACAGGCTGCCGGGTAGATTGCCGAGTTAGGTTCGGTACCGACTGCATCTGATGACGATGTGCTGTTTTTTCTTCCGGAGCAGCTGTTATTTCATCCGTATGGCAGTCGGCTTCCGGATCATCACCAGTACTAATGGCAAAGCTTAACAGGTACGCATACTTGATGGCAGCCGTCTGGGCTTTCATTACCGCCTTATCCCCGACATCCTGTCCGCTGCCGAGTCCTGTGATCTGGACCGTTTCTCCGGATTCCATATCCGTCAGTTGGATATCCATCCGTACGGTTGCCAGTTTTTCCACATTCCCCTTCGCCGTGGTAATATCATCTAATCGGAGCAATTCCGGTACTGCAGCGGATGCAATCCCATACTGAACGAATGCCGTATTTATTTTTTCCAATACATCAGCACTAGTAGCATACGTATACCCGTGATACTTGTTTTCTCCTTTTTTCATCACATATCTGCAGTCTTTCATGACGGTAATCAATTTTTTCGCTAAAGCTTTCATACTCATTCACTCTCCTTGTAATCAATAGAAGCTTACCCATGCTATCATTTTTCTCAATTCACCACTTTCACCACAAAAAGCAGAACCATTACACTGTTATTTCTTATCTATTTTTGTGGTGAAATAGGCAAAACATCACACGGCAGCATCACAATTATGGCAGTCTTCGCAGCCGTGATACTGTTTGTGCCCTTCATTATCGGTATAAAGACAGGGAGATGGTCCCCAACAGGTTTCATAAATCTCGTACGCTGTACTGGAATGATTGGGCGCAGTATATTCTTCCTGCAGCTTTCCGTCTTGATACCGCATCCATCCACAATTGGTGCCGATATCTTCATCGGCCCACACATGTGTGATCGTACTATTCGGAAACATCGCTGCCAGCTTTTGGATGACCGGTATCGGTGCAGCCCATGCCGTTTGGAAGGAAATAGTATGGTCTGGATCCGTCATCACCACATCCATGGCATTCCATTTGGTTCCCCAGTGTGCGATAGACCAGCCATACCAATCTGTATGTCCGTATTGTTGCTGATTCTGATACGCTTTTCTTCCTAAATCCCGGTTAATCTGCCGTTGTTTTTCCAACCGGCGAATATACGCTTTAAGTGACTCATGCGTATGCCGTTCTTTTTCATAGCGGCTGCGAAGGTCATCCGGAATGATGCCTTCCTGTAAATATACTTCAGCATAAAAAGATAATTCCATTACACTGCTGGATTCAATCTGCAGGGACGGCGGCATCGGAAGTATTCGGTTAAAATCCAGCAGGCTGTCTTTTCCTTTTACGGCCTCCCATAGTTGTCCGATATGGGGACTGGTGATCGTCATCTTGTTTTGCACGTAATTCGGCATGATTCTATTCTCCCTTCATTTTTGATTGGCTGAATTCTTATAGTACATCATTACCCGGCTTTTCTAAATTGTTGTAACTTTTTGCCATAGGGGCAGAACTCCCTGCCGTCACAGTAATCCAAGCATTTCCGATTCTGCCATCGTTCCCGGGAGGAACAGATCGGCGGTAGGATATGGGTTTCTTTTGCCTGCTGCAGTAACGATGCTTTTTTCGTAAAATAGCGTTCGATCCATCGGTCACTGATTGGATAAATCGGAATGATATACAACGGCTGGTCAATTCCTCGTTCTGCTGCAATACGCAACCCACTGTCCCGGCATAACGCCTGAATATACATCCGGTGTACCGGAAATCCCGCCTGTTCCAACAGCATCCGGTAGTAATTCAACTGTACAGCCCAGTCCCATACGTGCCGTACGCCGTCATGACAGAGAATAGTCTTGTATTTTAGCTGTCCTTTTCGTAATCCGGTTTTATACACTTCACCGGTTGCTATTTTTTGTTTATATATCCCCAAGGCTTTCATCAGCTTATAGGAACTCGTGACCTTTAAATCGCCTAATACCCCTTCTTCCGTATCGAGGATCTTACCGTAGAGGTCGAATTGGCCGCTGGTAATTTGATCCTTCAATCGGATCTCACTTAAGATTTCGCCCTGCGTACAACGTTCATGCATGGTATGGACAGCTTGTCCCTGCAGCGCATAGAGAATACGCTGGGGCGATACGGCATAGGGCATGGTTTTCTTCAAATACGTTTCTCGTACCCCGGCAATCAGTTCCGTCACCGTCGGTTCTGCTATGGGCCGATTCACCGATTGGGCAATGGCCCGAAGTGTTGGCAGGAACATGCATCGGGTTTGTTTTGGACAGGTTGTCAAGCATTGCAGAATAGGAATACGCTGCCCGTCCGGGCAGATAAACTGTGTCGCTGGCATCTTATTCACTTCCTTTTCGCACAGTTACGTGCTTCGTATCCGGCATAAACTGTTCATCTGGAAGAGTATTCGGTACTTCCGGTACGCTTAATTTCATGATCTTGCGTTCTTCATCCTGCACAGCGATATATACCTGCCGTGTTGTCTGTGTCTGGATCAGGCCGATGGATATGCGTCCGACTTGCAGCGCCATCCGTCCCGACAGATTGGCCTCTATAATCAATTGCAGCTGGTTCATCTTACTCGTCATCTTCTTTCCATAACTCATTCATGGCTTTCCGAAAACTGTAGCAGTCATACTTGCCGATGATGATATGATCCAGCAACTGGATATTCATCAGGGTTCCGGCATCCAATAATCGTTTCGTCATCGCCGTATCCTGTGTACTCGGAGAAGAATCACCGGAGGGATGATTATGGATCACAATCACTGCCGCTGCCATCTGCTGTACGGCCGCATGGAATACTTCCCGGGGTGTTGCCAGGGATGCATCAACTGTACCAATGGTGATCTGTTTCTTTCGTAAAATATGGTTTTTGGCATCTAACAGCAAGGCCCAAAGTTCTTCCTGCTGCCGGTCCGCTAAAAACTGGAAACATTGGATCGCCTCAGACAAACAGGTGATACTGGCGATTGGTTTCGTCCGTTCTTCCTCTACTTTCGTGATGACTTCTTGGAGGCAGCGGATCCGTTTTGCATTTCTCCGTCCAACACCGGGAACGGCTTGTAATTGTGCTTCTGACGTATGCAATAAAATGTGATATAAGCTTTGGTATTCCCGCAGCAGCTGATTAACACAACTCTTCGGTAAAAACGTGGCCAACAGTTCTTTCTCTGTCAACGGGTGCCGTGTTGTATTGGTATGATGCATGTTGTTTCCTCCTAATCAAAAAAGCTCCGGATACCCATAGTATCCAGAGATAGATGTAATGAAATATATAGTTTGTATTGTATAATTGTCCATAACCCTGTTTATTTGACGACTGTCAGCCGTGGTACATCCGGTGTCACATTCCGCATGGGTTTCGCTGGCCGCTGTCCGGACAACAATGTTTTCGGAACCGGGTATGCTAATAACTCTCCACCGATCCGTTCTAATTCTGTGGCCCGTTCATAGGATTCGGATAACTGGCTGGCCGCGGTTACCGCATTGATCAATCCGTACCGGCTGCAGTCTTTTCCTAAGAACAATTGGCGCAGTACATCGCCTCGTTCATTCTGGTTGAGCTGGAAGGTATCTGCCAGTACTTCCACCACTTCTACCGGATTGTGAGTCAACGGAATCTGTTTTGCTTCCTGCAGCTTACGGACAGAAAGATGAAACTTCGTCTCATCGACGGCACTGCGGACAATATCCTGCACTTTCATGAAGAAAGCTTTATCATCCTGCGCCAGTGTTTCATCGGAATAGAGTTCATAGGCATCGTTCGGCTGGTCATTGATTTGCCGCCCCACATGGTATTTCTTCTGGGCGTAGTCCTTGACGATTAACCCATTCTTGCAGACTAAGCGAAATACCAGCGGTTCTACCCGCAAACTTCCCAATCCGATTTCACTATTGCTGATGACAAACCCGGCTTGTACCACATCGCCTACCGTCACTTCTTCTTTCAATTTTCGGTTGATAACCTTCAAATACAAATGGGCGTCAGTCACGTCACAACTCGTAATCTCGGCTCCTTTCATCTCCTGAATCAACGGTAACACAGCACTGCATAATTCCAGATGGTCCAATCTGCGATATCGATCAGACAAAAATGCTCGGACGTTATGATCCAGTACCCGGACCATCCGCCGTTCCGGACTCTGCCGGAACCAGCCGTTCACGCTTTCATCCAACAGCATAGGAAATTCCTGCTGCATTTTTTGATAATACCGATACGGAATCTGCAGCCGGGATGCAATTTGCTGATGAGCGATCGGCCCAACGGCATATTGCTTCTCCGTATTGCCAAGCAGTACCGCTAATTTCGATACCCCCTCTGTCGTCTCCATCTCCAGATTCCGGGTATCGGCCAGAAAATCTTTCCGGCTCTTCCGCTGCCGTATCAGCTCGACACCTATTTCTTGTAACGTTCGTCCTTGTTTCATGATGAATGCCTCCTTATGTACTATATGTAATGTAAACTGCACAAACCAATAGTGTGCATAACTGCAGTATTCATCAGCGTTTCGTAGTATAATAAGTGCATGAGTATGGTGGAAAACAGCTCAAAATCCTTGCACACAGGTGACGTAAAATGTATAAAACTCCTTCTAAACAACTTTCCTTCGAAGATTTTAATCAACCCTTGGGATTACAAATGGATCCGAACAATCGTTGGATCAAGAAAGCAGAATTCATCCCGTGGGATTTGGTAGAAAAGAAATATAAAAAACTGTTCAAAGGATTCAAAGGACATGTAGCCAAGCCTGCCAGAATGGCACTAGGCGCGTTGCTCATTCAAATTGAATACGGGTACTCGGATGAAGAAACCGTCGAACAAATCAAGGAAAACCCCTATTTGCAATATTTCTGCGGTTTGCTTGGCTATGAATATAAAGCGCCGTTTGATGCGTCTGCCATGACACGGTTTCGTAAACGCCTGACGCCGAAACGGTTGGAAGCCATCAACAATTTCATTATCCAACAGGCAGAAACTGCCAAACAAGCGCCGCAGCACACCGAAAAAGACACAGACAAGAAAGATGACTCTCATCATGATGATACGCCGCCGTCTATCTCCGACAAGGAAGGGACGCTGATTGTTGATGCTACCTGTGCGCCATCTCGTATCAAATATCCCAGGGATATGGAATTGTTGAATGAAGGACGAGAAAAGCTGGAACATATCATCACTGTGCTGCATACTCCCACCGATGGAAAGAAACCGCGGACCTATTGCCGGAAAGCCCGGAAGGACTATTTGAACATCGTCCGCTCCAAGAAAAACAAGGCGAGGAAACTGCGGCATGGCATTCGCAAGCAATTGCAATACATTGCTAGAGACCAACGGTATATCGCCAATCTGTTACAAGACGGCAGACAGCTGGCACACAAGTATCAACAACAGCTAGTCGTGATTCAACAGATGTATGCACAACAGAAACACATGTATGATCATCATATTCATCGCATCGAACACCGCATTGTGAACTTACGGCAGCCTTTTCTGCGGCCAATTGTGCGTGGCAAAGTCAAAGCGCCTGTAGAATTTGGCGCCAAACTGGACATCAGCGTCGTGAACGGCATGGTACGGTTAGAACAACAGAGTTTTGAAACCTATAATGAAAGCACGTTGCTGCCACAAGAAATCGAACGATACCATGAACGGTATGGTCATTATCCAGAACGGGTGTTGGCCGATAAGATTTACCGCAACCGTCTCAACCTGGCATATTGTAAAGAAAGAGGTATCCGGTTGTCGGGACCTGTTTTGGGACGTCCCAAGAAAGATGCTGTCAGAGACAGACGGTTGGAATACAAAGACAATTGTGATCGCGTGGAAGTAGAACGCGCCTTCAGCTTAGCAAAACGTCGGTTTGGCCTTAGCCAAATCAGAACATATCTGAAAGAAACGACACAGAGCGTGATCGCGCTGTCTATTTTGGCACTGAACCTGGGAAAACTCCAGGCTATTCAGTGTACGCCAATTTTATTTTACATACATTTACTACTGTGGAAAGTAAAACGGGCCTTAAAATGGCTGCCGTGTCAAAAAGTGGCTTTTGCGCAGTAGACATTATGTAAAATATGTGTTACCTCATTCAGACAGCAAAAGGCCCGGACTGCTACGAGCCCGGGCCAGTTGTTTTCTATGTTACTATGTTCCTCTGCAGGGGATTGCGATGTCATTCGCAATACTGCTCAGTCATGTATATAATATATAAGTCAAAAAGGGGGAAATAACAAATTTATTCATTTGAGTCATTTGTATACTTTGATATTGCTGGATCCCTCGCAAATTCAAAAGTTACCCAATCATCATCTTGGTTAGGTTCGTGTTGAATTGTTATATTGGTAATCGTCTTACCATTACATAAATTTTTCATAAAGGAATTGTGTATCTCTTCCCCAAATGCCTTCTTAAAATTATCGTATGATAATTGACCACTTAATAAGCTTTGCAAGACACGCAACGAAATAGTAATTGTATTAGCAGTCATACGACACCCTCCCCAAAAGCTGTCTCTTCTATAATCTATTAAACTTCCTTTTAAACAATATTTTGCATTTCGAGGGCTATTTAATAATAAAGGCATATGTTTTTCAAGATTTTCATTTATTGTCATAAATGTATTAAAATCAGATTGACATTTACAAAAAGAAATGCATTCAATTTTATGTTTTTGTACATTACTAGGTCTCACCACTATGATAAAATCCAAAGTATGGCTCTGCATCAAATAATGATTTATGATCTGCACATAGGTTTTACTCTTCCAATCACTAGTATCTTGTTCCAATAAATAACATGATCCATCACATAAAATAACCCCTTTGAATCCATTAACTTGAACATTTCTTAATTGATTTGATTTTTTATCCAATGCATTATAAATGGGATTATTTTTCATTTGACGAGCGGATTTATATGATGAATAATGGCCACTCGTAAATTTCTCACCAGGATTATACGATATAACAAATTTACAATCCTTTTCATTAACTATAAATTTATGGTGTTTATTTATATCAGGTAAGATTTCATTTTTTATAAATGGAATAAATTGGCTACGTAAAACCTCCTGATAATTATCTAGCAATAATACAGAATTTCGTTCTTCCTTACTTGCTATATCATAACTTAATACTCCTGGAAGTTTATATTGTTTTCTTAATCTAAAAAGTTCTTTCATAAGTTCAAATGATGGATTCCTTTTATCCAATCCCTCATCTGAAACATTCGTAATGTCTGCCAACAAACAATATCGTGCATCAAACGGATAAAATAATAAATCCGGATGTGTAGACCCTAAATCTCGGGGTTCATGAATAACCGTTCCAAATTTACTAAAAACATTCAATACAACAACTTCCCACTCCGTAGATAAATCAGTTGCATTATTCAAACGCTTAACGTGATTTTCTATTTGTAATGCTGTCAAAAAAGTTGAATTTTCTTTTATGATTTTTTGAATGATTCTTCTAGCAAATAAAGTCATTTTTCACTTACTCCACAATGTTGAATACTAAAACAAGGTGTAATTTAAAAATCTATTTTTCATATATTTTCCAATACTCCCGTTTTCTTGCGATGTGTATACACGCTAATTTTCAATTTACAAATTCATCTTACCAACCCATTCAATTCTGAATCCTGATCAATAAATCTTGATTCCTTTAGATTCAAAATTTCTTCTCTTTGTCTTTTTTTGCTGGAAGACATACAAATGCTTCACATTGCCGCGATCTGCTATTTTAAAGACCCTTTTTGCAATGTACATAGTATTCATAGGATTCGTAGTAGCATATACATTAACATGAACACCTTCAGGAAGTTTTCTAACTTCATTAATAATAGCTTTTACAAATTTTTGACTAAAGTGGCGTTCCATACTTTGTCCATCATTTCTACTCACTTTAATCGTAGGCAATTTTCGTTTCTCAAACGGTAACTGTTTTTCATTAACTAAATATGTATCTTCAAGAATTAGATTGATTTCAGAATTATTATCTGTCTGATTGATTTCAGACACGCTACAATTTGATTCATCATTTAAGACAGGATAATCTTTCTCATCTAATGGGAACTCATCAAAAACATTTTGAATAACAAGCTGAAATTGCATATATATTGGTACAAGAACTAAATTACATTTTTTTATTCCAAGCATTTTAGCACAGTAGTAATACCAAGCCAAAGGATAATTATGATAAATATTTTTCTGGTTCATAACGAATTCTTTATTGTATTTCCTGATTTTCAAAAATGCTAAAAAGAAAAGAATTATTGCCGCTACATATTCCCCCTTTTTTATCGCCAAATATGAAATCAAATTTTGCGGAGTCAAAATTGTTTGCTCTAAGTAGTCCTTGAATAACTCTGAAATATTAGCAATGAATGGAAATACTACACAAAACACTAAAAGTAATGTTTCAAGTATTTGAACTTCATTGTCTCTAATCCCTTCAAATATTTTCTTCATCATCTTTACTGTTTCCTTGTATGTCATCAATGTATATGCCATTACTATTCTTCTCACACTCAATGATTTCAGTTATCTTCCTAGTTTGAAAATCTCCAACCCACGCCCTAATCACATCTGTACCAACTATGAGAAAAAAGACATACTCACAACCCGTTTTATCCATTTGCATCGTCTCATACCAATCATTCCAATCAATACTGGAAGGAATTGGAACACATTGTGGATGTGTATGCCAAACACCCATATAATAGCTTTTATGCCTCTTAACCTTTTTAAGAAACAACTTGTGACGCAGATCTCTAATATCAAATCGCACTCGGTTCTTTACATCCATCAGATAAGGATGTGAAACTTTTTCAAGAGAAATATTCCCCGTTCTTTTATGCTGATATCCTACTATATAACCACCACTCTCAGGTTTTTCATTGCTATCCTGTAGCCACTTTTTAAGTTCATCAAATACAGGCGTTAGTATATCTACAACCCTTAAGTTTGGAAGTAACATCTTCACACATCTGTTATTCGTTTCTATGACCACAACACTTACACTCCTTCATCGGAACAATATGCGCAGGATATGTAACGTTTGCTGATGTTATGTCAATCAGAGTATTATTTTTTATTTCTCCTGATAATAATTTTTGAATTGCATCCAATAATACAGCAGTTGTACGTAAAATCACTGCCGTCCCATATGCAGCTCTTGTTCCACCACACCCATTTCTCACAATATTAACGTCAAAGTTATGATCGTCGTTTATACTTGCTCTGTTATTTACCAAATTACCCTCCTTATTCGTAAATAAACATTGATAACAACCTTTCTTATCATACTCAACAGTAAGAATATGACTAAATTTTCCACCCGCTTCAAGCCACGCATAGATTACGGGAATATGACAAGCGTTTTGTTTCAGTACTTGATTAAATTGCAGTTGTGAATCGCTGTTTCCAATAGTGAAAATAATCATATCTACCTGATTCATTTCTTCGATGAGCGTCTTCTTATCAATATTTGTTGATACAGCATTCACTTGAATCTCTGGATGAATAAGTTCTAATAACACTTTAATAATGGTTGTTTTATTCGCTTCTTTTTCTAGTCCACCATAGGCCCATCTCATTATATTTTCATCAGCCAGTTTGTCCTCATCATATACTGTAAGTGAAGAGACGCCATTCTTTACCAATTCAAATGCAACATAACTCCCCAATGATCCAGCACCAACAAGAAGTACCTTTTTCCCACGCAATCCGATATCATTTCCAATTTGATTGCTTAAATAAAAATAGTCTTTACGCTCAGTAAATATTGGCTCTACAGATAATGCATCATCACAAATTTTTTCCATTAGTGTTCTGCCAGTAATATTTTTACATCTTAGCTTAGCTGCGAAAGTAGCCTGCAATTGTTCTCCCTGCATTCCAAAAACAAGAATAATATCTTGGGTAGATGCTCGCTCGTTTTTGATACGCTTGTATGTATCACAACTTACATGATCTATTTGTTTCCCACAAACAATATCACGAACATTATCAATTGCCCACGAATAGCCTCGATGCGGAGGTAATATTTCTCGTCTATCCGTAATAGGAATAAAAAATACATCATTTTCTATATGATGTTGCCACCTACGTTTATTTTTTTCTCTAACATTAAGATCAGATAAATATACTCCTTCTTCAATGTATCTTGTGCCTTTTTTACTACAATAAACCTCCATCTTAGTAAATTGTTTTTCTTGTCCCAAATAAACTGTTGCAAATTGAGTCGTTGATGCACTATTCCAATAAAACATAAATTCCTTTTGGAATTCTTTTTTCCTATCCATCTCGCTCATAGATAATAGTTCTATTAGTCGATCTATTACATCAACTATTTTATCATCAAATGAAATAATTGAGTTTACGATACTCTCGTTTTCATAAAGACAAACCAAGCGATATTTTCCTTTAGGATAGCACAATACATCCTCAAATTCTTTCTCCCGGAGCATAACATGTGGAAAATCAAACCCCTCGTCGTTATACAAATATACAGATGGTCTTGATTCCAACTTATCTGCATCAGGACAAACTAGCAGAAAATCTTTGCCAAAAAGTTTGAACATAAATACCCCATCAAGAATTTGCTTCTCAATAGTTATATTCTCATAAGATTCCAGTATTTCTCTTACGATAACCCGATTATCCAAAACTATGCTCCCTTTTGCTCTGCGTAATAACTGCAACTGCCTCTTTTGCTGGAACGGTATATTCTGTCCCCAATACTTTTTGTACATACTCTGCCGCATCATGCTCAGATTCAACATTTACTGCATTCGTAAGATTATCTACAGCTTTTGATAATTTCTTATAAAAAGTCACCATATAACTGTCGCTACTGTCCTTCATCTTTTGAAAAACATCAGTGCCCGGAGTTACTGGCAAATAACAACTACCGGTTACTGACACAATGTCGCCTTGACTATTGCGTGTACAGATGAATTTGTCTCTGATATCCTTCATCGTTTCTTGCAACGCGAGTAAGTCGTCATCTCCATCACTACCCGTTTGTACACTAAAACATTCACATGCCATGAGTGTTAACCCAATACTGGGTGGAACTTCATGATCACTTTCAGAACTAGCATACTTTTCATTTTTCCATTTCTTGATATAACAAATAATTCGCCGTAATTGATCATGACCATTGATTTTATCACACAGATAATTATTCAAGCCATCAGGGTCCGCGCTTTCCCATAAATAGCTGTCGCTATTTGCTTTTCCACGAGCCAAATATATGCTTTCTCCATCGTTTGCATAAAGTGGCAAATCAATGTGAAGCCATTCATCTCCATTTTCATAGTAGGATGCCCTTACACATGGCTCCTTAATAGTAACCGTTCGGGAAGAAATAGTTATAGCATTTTTTAGATATTCTTTGATCTTGCGTGGGTCAGAATTCATATTCGTATTTAAAGGAATCATTACCGCAATATCACGGTCAACAACATCTGCCTTGATGGTCGTTTTATATTTATAACTTCCCTGGTCAATCATCCGTATGTCACTCTTGTTAATATCAATATCATGATTTTCCAAGATATCTGGAAGTTTTCCTTTAATATCATTTTCGAGAATACCTCTCTTATCTCTTAAAACATTGGTTTCCGAATCAATTTTTATACAATCATAGAAATCTGAAAATTCTTTTTTTAGTTTCATTTGTTTTCTCCTCATTTCAATCCCAGCACATTATATAATCGTATTTTGGCACTACTATAAAAATCAATCCATTTTGTCAATATGTTACACTTAGTAATCAACATTATGAAAACATAGTATTCCTTCTTTATATAGCCTTTCTCAATATCGATTTTTTTCAGTATAAAACAACAGCACAGAATTGTCAAGAACATTATACAATATATCATGTATGTGCGCTGTAATTATGCCGATTAAATACTATATATAGTATTTAATCGGCATAATATTGTTGAGTGATCAAAAAAAACCACCGGCTTAGCCGGCGGAATGTACTGACCCCATAAAATTAGACCTAACCGTAAGCGGACGATAAAACAGTGGATAGAAAAATGCCTGGCATCCTGTTATCCTAAACATAAATGCCAGACATAGGGTTTATCTATTTATTTTTCACAAGCTGTTCGAATCTCCGGATTCCATGGCATGTACCTATCCAGTACGTCTCTATCTGGGAATTTCGTTTCATTCGGCAGGTGTTGGAACAGATACAGTAGATAGTTTTCGGGATTGATCTGGCTGGCTTTGCAGGTTTCAATCATGCTGTACACCGCAGCACTGGCCTTGGCCCCTTTCGGGCTACCGCTGAACAGCCAATTCTTGCGGCCAACGGTAAACGGCCGGATGCTGTTTTCAGCAATGTTATTCGAAAGAGAACAACAACCATCTTCCAAATAACGTGTCAGACCATCCCAGGTAAGCATCACATAATCTTCTAAATCAAGATTTTTTCTTCTCAATTAATAAATATCAAGTATAGTTGTTCCATAAACTTTTCTGGTGAATAACCTCTTACATTTCTTTGGAGTGAATAAAAATCCCTACTTAAAGCAATCAACAACATGTCTGCCCTAAAAACACTGCTGGGTGGATTGTGTTCGGCAACACTCATTTCGTCAAATAATGCAACAAATAATTGGTACATTTCATTATATAAAGGACTTCGCACACGAGTCTTCAATGAATTTGTCGGTGTTGGTTCCTCAACACCAGCAAGCAATTGCGCCTTTTTTTCTCTAAAATTGACAAATATATGAAGTATTCCTCTTAAACGTTGATCCGGTGTGTTTTTCCAGTTTTCCTTCAAATATCTATCAATATCAGCAAAAAGAAATTCGATATTGTCCTTAATTAAGTCCAAACATAATTCACTTTTATTTCGATAGCGACGATAAAGCGTTCCCGGACCAATCTGAGCTTCTATGGCAATTTGATTCATACTAACCTGCTCAACACCGTTTTGTTCAAACAACTTAATCGCCGAATTTAATATTCGCTGGCGGTTTTCAGCAGCATCACGACGTTCATGGCGAATACGGCTTATGTTTTTTTCATTCATTCGATTTTACTCCTGCAGTTTAATTATAATTTTTCTTGACAAGTGGAGACGTCTCCGTTTATAATTAAGTGGAGATATCTCCACTTAATTATATCATATGAAAAAGGAGTCTACAACCATGCAAAATCAAACTAGAAAAACTGCTTTGTTAATAATGGATATACAAAACGGTATTGTATCACGTTTGGGTGAAGATACTACTGCTATGCTAGTTTCGGTCCAGAAAGCTATTGAAGTGGCACGACAAAATCACTTTTTGATTATTTTTGTCAAAGTGGGATTCAGTGAAGGGTATCCCGAAATCAGCCTACAAAACAAACCATTTTCTGCTATACCTAATCGGGGTGGAATGACCATCTCCGATGAATCGACGCAAATTCATGAAACCATTTCTCCCATAGAAAATGAACCTGTTGTAACGAAATATCGAGTCAGCGCATTTACAGGCAGCAATCTTGAAATAATACTTCATTCGCAACAAATTGATACTCTTATTCTTAGTGGAATATCTACAAGTGGCGTTGTTTTATCTACCTTGCGAGAGGCTGCAGATAAAGATTTTATTCTTACTGTCCTTTCTGATGCATGTTTCGATCCCGACCCCGAAATTCACCGCATTCTCATCGAAAAAGTTTTTCCTGTTCAGGCAGATGTGTTAACTGTTAACGATTGGATTAACAGCTTACATCGTACTTGCAATCGTAAAAAATAAAAAGAAAAACGAGGTTATATCAACAATGCAACGTAAGAATCCTTTCTCATGGCAATTTGTAGCACCGTTATATATGGGGGCCACACTTAACCCAATTAATAGTTCCATAATTGCCACAGCATTAGTACCCATCGCGGATGCCATGAATGTCTCTGTAGCTCAAACCACACTATTAGTCACCGTACTCTACTTGGCAAGCTCGATTGCTCAACCTACTGCTGGAAAACTTTCCGAGGAATTTGGGCCACGCCGGATATTTCTCACCGGAATTCTCATGGTTCTGATCGGAGGTTTATTGGGAGGTTTAGGATACAACTTGATTATACTGGCGGTAGCACGTATTTTCATAGGCATTGGAACTTCAACCGCTTATCCATCGGCTATGCTCCTGATTCGTCAACGAGCCGATTTAGCGGGGCTAGCCGAACCACCTGGTCATGTGCTTGGTACACTTCAGATCGCCGCGGTAGTGACGGCCACCATAGGACTTCCCATTGGGGGAATTCTCGTAGATGCATTGGGATGGCGCACAACGTTTCTCGCTAATATACCCTTTTCCTTGATTGCATTTGTCATGGCCGCACTATGGATTCCGCGAGACGTACCTATCAAGGATGTAGTCACACGAGAGATAGCATCCCGCATTGACATACTTGGCATCATTGGCTTCACTACGACGATGACTGCCTTACTAGTTTTCTTGTTTACGTTACCTGATTTGTCCCTACCAGCTCTTGGGATAACCATTGTGTCAGGTGTTTCCTTTGTCGGATGGGAGCTCAACGCAAGACAGCCATTTATTAATGTACGTATGCTGGCCTCGAATCTAGCGCTTACCCGTACGTATACACGTTTCATGTTAATGATGCTATGTATGTATACCGTGTTGTACGGTATCACTACATGGATTGGGTCCACACGGTTTGTTTCCTCTCGAGACATGGGATTATTCTTACTACCTATGAGCATAATTTCTACCATCGTAATGGAACCAATTTCAAAGCGAAACTTAATACGAGGTCCCCTAATCATATCGGCAGTGTCATCCATTATTGCATCTATTGGAATATTATTTATTACCGCAAGCTCACCCATACTTTGGCTTCTGATTATCACACTTATTTTCGGTATCGCTATGGGCACAATGCTCAGCGGTAATCAAACAGCGCTATACATGCAAGTTGCTGCAGAACAAATAGGCACCGCTTCCGGGCTTTTCCGCACCTTCGGATACATCGGATCTATTGCTTCTTCAGCTATAATCGGCATAGCATTTCACACAGAGGTTACTGATGCGGGCATGCACACGATTGCTATCACTATGATAGCTGTCAGTGTCATGGCACTATTTATTACCATAACTGATCGCCAACTCCATGTTTGAATTAACAATCTACAACCTATTACTCAACATGATAGTAAACTTTAGTAAATAGATATGGCAGGATTTCATCAATCGACAAAAGGATCTACCAAACAGCACATTTTTTAACAATCATTTACTGCATCACCATACCGGTCACCGTTACATAAGAGAAAAACTGTGCGGCCCAAGCTAAAACAAACATACAGAGATGTCAGTGAAATAGGATATCTAGTACAGCATTTTTTAATTAAATGGTTAAATATATTGGTGCAAGAATTCAATTAAACATAATAAACAAAAGAAAGTTTTGCAAGTTAATATATCCAGTTAATTTGAATGCGTTATACTAATCACATCCATAAATACTTCATCAATGGAATAGGCATGGATATCCTCTGGCGTAATGTATTTTAAGTAAATTTGATAGATTTTCATGCTGTATCTGACATAAAGCCCCATCCGTGGCGGAGGCATGATGCAGTCCAGCGCTAATGCTGGCGAGGCTTTCAGCTTAGTATCATCAAAAGAAGAATCTGCAAAACGGAAGTTCATGACCGGGAGCCATGAACTTCCGTTTTGCATTCACTTCCCTAGCCTTCTGCACAACTTCAAATAGCCTGGACCGTCCGGGAATACCATACGCTTTGAGCGATGGTGAAACAGCAAGACATATCGTCTTTTCCGTCCGACTTTCATCGGCTACTACAAGGTTAATTGTCAGAGGATCCAGATTGCGTTCTACACATTCCACAGAGGCGTAGAACGATTTCAAATCAATAAGGCAATATAAATATATGCTTGTCCATACGTCACGACCTCTTTGATGAATGTTTTCACTGCTTATATTTTATCACAACAAATATCAAACGCTCTACTTTAAACGCCTAAGTGCTTATGTAGTTGAAAATCGTTCCTCCCCGCTCAGAAATAACCTTCTTGGCGTTGAAAAATACTAACATACTGGTAATAACAATTAAAAGGGAGGTTCCAATGACTATGAAAGCATTAGCAATCACTAAAATCGTTCTCCATGTTTCCGATGTGGCATGTTTGATGAATTGCAGTTCCATGAAAGTATACGGCTTAATCCGAACTGGCCAGATTGATGCACACAAAGCCGGAAAAGCATGGCTGATCACTGTAGACGCTTTGGATAATTATCTGCACGTTGAGAGTTGCCGTTAAGCCATGATATTGATTTTTCCGGCATATGTACCATTTTGAAAGTATTCATATATAATCTACAAACTTCAAAATTTTACTAACATCATAATGAGAAAAAATTATAGAAAGAGGTGCATAATTATGTTTGACGATTTCGAAGATTTGTTAACTGTAGAAGAATTTGCCGACATGTTGTCCATTGGGAAAAATGCTGCTTACAAGTTAGTAGCATCCGGTAAAGTAAAGTGCTTTCGCCAGAACCGAATTTGGAAAATACCCAAAGAAGGAGCCATACAATACATTCGAGAACAGAGTCACTTGATATAACTATAACCACCATAATAAAAAGCATTATCACAAAGAGGAATTGAACCATACAGGAGGCTAGCCCACACAGCTAGCCTCCCTATTTTTTGTTCAAAATAATGTAAAACCCATTGTTCTTCTATATCCGATGAAAAAGTTAACCACTACGGTTATATATTATATATCTGGAATATCAACTATATCTTCCTTTAGTAGAATCATTGCCTGTTCTTATTTTGTAATACGTTGTAAAAAGTTACAAATTTATTAACTAATTAGTAATAGTAGCAAACCGTTAGCATGATTTTACCGTTGTTTGTTACTAAAAATTAAAAGAGGTGTTTTACATGAATACTGATCATTTATTAACAGAAAAGGAATTAGCTGCCATATTAGGCATATCCCACTGGACAGTCCGAAAAATGCGATTGCAAGACGGATTACCTTTTATCCAAACCGGCAGCCGTATTTATTATCGCCTAGAAAAAGTCAACAGCTGGATGAACCAGCAAGAAGAAACAAATGCAAAAAATCATACACTTCCTAAAGCACGACCCATGAAATACACATGGTAATTAAATTGAAATGGTGAGCATAGCCGCAATATCACGCTATGCTCTTTTTTTATGTCTGAAAGGAGAAACCAACTATGCCTTCAAAAATTAGAAAACGGGGAGAAAACACATATGAATTAGCCGTAACCAATGGATATGATTATTATGGACGTCAAATCGTTTACCGAAAAACAGTGAAAGCATCCAATATGAAAGAAGCCCAAAAATTATACTATGAATTAGAAAGCCAGGTACGCCGCAAACAAATCCTGCATCCTACCAAAATTAAATTAGGCGATTTTGCGTTTCAGTGGTACAAGGAATACTGTGAACCTCGTCTAGCAGTATCCACATTACAGAATTATAAGCGATGTCTGCAGCAGCATATTATTCCGGCGCTAGGACATTTAGATATCCGGGAGCTACAGCCCGCTCAAATAGTCCCATTTATTAACGCCCTATTAGAGCCAACTGAGAACGCGCATGGAGTCATATCCCGTAATGAACAATCCGCCTTATACTGTTATCGAGTACTGTCTTCTCTGTTATCTGTAGCCGTAAAATGGGAACTAATTTTTTCAAATCCCTGCGATAAATTGGATCCGCCAAAAATCCAACGGCATGTTGTAAATTCTTATAATCTTCAACAAGCGCAGCAATTATTAGCAGTCGCCAATCAACTTCCTATCCGGGAAAAGACCTTACTCACATTAGCCTTATCAACAGGTATGAGACGGGGAGAAATTTTAGCACTGCACTGGCAGGATATTGATTTTGCTGCCGGAAATCTGTTAGTAACCAAAAGCTGTGAAGTAGTTCCGCATCAGCCAATCACAACAAAAGAACCAAAAACAGAAAATTCCATGCGATGCATTACATTACCCGCTTCCATGATACAGTTGCTGCTGCAATATAAGCAATGGCAGGATCAAGTTAAACTACAATATGGTCAATCTTGGAATTATAATGATTGGGTATTTATCACAGATAGAGGAATTCCCATTCATCCTTCAACATTAAGTCATTGGTTTAAGCGATTTTTAGCTCATAATGGATTACCACCGATGCCATTTCATGGATTACGACATACGTCTGCCACTTTATTATTAGCTGCCGGAGCTCCTATTAAAAATGTGAGTTCCCGGTTAGGTCATACGGATATCAGAACCACCGGAAATATTTATGCGCAGGCTTTACAAAGTGCAGATAAAGAAATTGCGAATACTATGGAAGAAATCTTACAATCTCATAATGATGAATAATATTCATTCATCGCTATAAAGGAGTAGAACATCATACACTGTTCTGCTTCTTTATTTTTTAATTCCATACAATCAATTAGCCCAAAAATTAATAGCCCACATCAAAAGAAATCCGTACTTTCAAATATAACGCATTCTTATAAATGAAGCTTCATCCTATAGCAGATACACCATATCATACTATGATATGGTGAGCATGTTTTCGATCCCATAAAAATTTTACAATCATACTCTTTACCAAAGAATCCAAAATACGTTTTAAACTACCAATCATAAAAACAAATCTCCAATTAAGTACTATATATAACCAACACAAATCAAGAAAAACTAATAAATAATTAATGAGAATAGTATATTTTTTACTGTTTCTGCATATGACATTATATATCTTAATATAGTAAAAATATATAATCTACATTACATAACATTATAGTATATACAATATATGCGATATAGAATGATTAATACTACAATATCTATTATATAAGGCTAATAAAAATCATATAATATATTATAAATATGGATATACTATTATTTCAAGTTATGCAATCATGCTGAAAATTATATTACTTTATGGAGGAATTTCTAATGAAGAAAGCTAATAGTACAGACATTCATTTTCACGTTGACGAAGAAACCAATTCCATCTTGCAGGAAAAGCTGCAGGAAACACAACTAACACCCAGTGCATTTTTAAGAAAATTGATACGAGACGGTCAAATAACCTACACGCCCTATGGAAAAGAAATGTTAATACAGCTAGCTAAAACCCATAACGAAGTAAATCAAGGGATGTTAGCAATAGACAATGAAATTTCAAATTTAAGTCAAAAGGTCGACCGGCAAAATCAATACATTACTCAATTATCTCCCCTTCTATGTAGCGAATACGGAGAGCAAATTGCTAATTCTCTTACAATGCTTGTTATGCAAAACCATATACAGATGCAAGATATCATGAACCGTACTACAAAACTAAAACAGGTTGCAGAAAGGATTACGGTAAAATAAATGTCAATTTTTAAAGTTGTGCATCGAAAAAACAGGGATGACTGCGTGATGTTATCCCAACGAATAAATTATATACTGAACCCTTTGGCAACAAAAAAAGAATTGATTTATGGACAGTATATCAGTACACACTATCCCTATGAGGAAATGATATATGCAAAAACATGTTTTCCCCCTTCTCCAACATCTCCCAGAGATTCACTGGAAGGCAAAGCATTTTACGAATACTTGATCAGTTTAGCTCCCGAAGATGGTTATCCAATCAATCAGTTTTTCCAATGCATGGCCTGCATCAATCAATATTTTTCTAACTATGGAGGAAATCATTACCAAGTAGTACATAGCCTGCATATCAATACCGATCATCTTCATGCCCATTTTATTGCCAATAATACAGATTTTCTAACGGGTAAACGCTTTCGGTCTACACGAAGTAGTTTCTGTACGATGATTCGATATATAAATAAAATCTTAACTGATTTCGGTTTTTCCGGTATTCCCCAATATCACTGGGAAAAATATGAATCATACAGTATATAGGTAAATCCAAACATTTTAAAAGCCGTTCCAAGAAATTCTGGAACGGCTAACATAAAGTGAAATCTATATGATTCAGCACCGATTATTTAATATCGATGCGGTGGGTAGCGTCTACAGCAGCTGAATCTGTTTTCGGTAATGTAATTGTTAAGACGCCATTAGAAAAGGCAGCTTCTATGTTATCTTTTTCAATATTGCGAACAACAAACTGCCGACTGAAAGCACCACTTACCCGTTCTTTACGGATGTAGTTTGTATCTTTATCTTGTTCTTCTTTTTCCTGATTATGCTGTGCAGCAATGGCCAAAACATCATTATCATAGGTAATGGTAATATCTTCCTTTGCAACACCCGGTAAATCAGCGGTAACAATATAAGCTTTGTCTGTATCTTGCACATCAACTTTCGGAAGCATCATCTGACTAAATTTTATTGGTTGTAAGAACCGATTGAAAAAATTATCAAATATGGGATCCGGAGAAAAAAAGTTATCAACATTAACAGGCAATAAATTTTTCATAGTAGCAATCTCCCTTCAATCAAATCAAAAATCATATCTGCAGGATTGTATTTGACCTTTTGACTTTTTATGGTAAGCTACTTCTTTCTTTTCCTGCTTACATGTATAGTATACATATTATTGGCACTCTTGTCAAGTGAGTGCCAATAATATGTCTCACTTGTATCATTCAATCATAGAACATACAAACCCGTATAGTTATACCTCTTCTGTTTTTATAAAAGTGATGCATATTATGGCTGTTTATTACTTTGTTTTGTCCACTTACATAACAGGACAAATACGGGGTATTTGTCCCTTGTCCAGTGCGTTATATCAAATAATATGATTCCCATCACACTATATACCCCTAATTATTTTAGCGGACAGACAGGACAAGCGGACAAGCAAAAAAGGATAAACTGCATCACTTTATTAATTTTACATAGCATAAATCATAGATATATACCTCATAAATATAGCGCATTTATTATCACTTTTCGTAAAGCCATTATGGTCAATACGATTTTTAAGGCGCAAAATAAGGCGCATTTTTATCAAAAACAAAAAATAAGGCTTCCGGATTAACCGGAAACCTTGATGTTTACTGGAGCCACTTATCGGATTTGAACCAACGACCCTCTCATTACGAATGAGATGCTCTACCAGCTGAGCTAAAGTGGCGAGTACTCATATATTATATAGTTTCTACGCTGTTTTTGTCAAGATTTTTTTCTTTTTTGTATGTGTCAATAGTTTCTCGGTAAATTTTTTGACCTTGATAATAGCGGGCTTTGCGGGCTTCGTTATGTTAGAAAAATACAGGTGTAGAAAAGCTTTTGGATAACTTTCCTATGGCACTGCTGACATGCCCCTGATTGCGTATGCTTCCTCGATGAATTCCCACATGGGGCTGTATCGGCATCTTCTTCATTATCCGTCTCATTGTTCCTTTAAATGTGCGACTTATCGGTGCTGTAAAGCCCTTTTCCCAGATGGTGAAGGCGTTGTCCAGCTCTTTGTTTCGTATGGCCGTAATCACCTTGACCATGGCGGTTCCTCCTGCCTTGCTCCAATGACGTCCCTGTTTCTTCATTCGATAGCTATAAAGGCGGTGATTGCTCTCGCACGCTCCGATTCCTGCGGGCTGTACCTGGGGTGTTCTCATCGTTATGGGTTTCAGCGATTCCCAATTCCTTACTATATATTTCCGAAGCTTCTCTACGTGAGCGGCTTCCTCCGTCGTTGCTGCCTGTGATTCGGCCGTATCCAGTAACACCCGCATCGTGTCTGCCTTGTACTCCCGCAAGGCCTTATGTATTTCGTCCTGTAAAGCGGGTTCCACAAAATACAGCCGTTCTTTCAGCTTCCGGTTCACATGATACCGGTCTAGCACATGCTCATGTTGGCGACAGCCGATGACCATGCTTTCGAATATCTCTTTCCCATAGCCGCTGCCTCCATCGCTGTTGCTGACCACTGTCAGTTTGGCCAGGTCGTATTCCCGTTGCAGATAGGCCGTCACTTGCTGGATCAGCGCCTTGTGGTTCAACCCTGCAAAATAATGGGCATGAACCAATACACTTCGCCATCCATGCTGTTCCCGACCTTCACTCACTTGCACCCGGTGGATTTCCTGTCGTTTTTCTCCCTGACCTTTGATGATCAGCCCGTCCCCTTCGATACAGAGCATCGCAGGTCGGCGCTGTTCCACTGTCGGGAGCACGGCTCTGTCGATTTCTTGTTGCTCCCATTTTTCATAGTTCCTTCCCACCTGTTTGATGATGTTCCCCACGGTCTGATGACTGATGGTAGTCAATGTCAGACGGTTCATGACATCGGCCGTGGTACGATATACGCTTGTCGCGGCTACTTCCGTAACCCGTTTCATATATAATGCCGTATACCGTTGGTATTTCCGCAATCCCAGCTGATTATCCAAGGGATAGAACCCTTTGGCTCGCGGACCCTGTTTCCGTACCCGCCGCCGCTCAAAGGTGATCGTGCCTAACAGTCCTTGAATCGTACGGAAATCCCGTCGTTTAATCTGATACCCTTGTTTCGTGTATTCTGCCGTCAATTCTTTATCGATGGTTTCTAGTGCGATAACTAACGCCTGTGTGAAAATACGGATAAACAACTGAAGCAATCTCATTTCTCGTATAATGGCTGTATCGGAGTCCTTTATTATTTTGATGATTTCTGGTACAATAAATTTCATGGGAAGACCTTCTTATCTGATATATTTCGCCTTGAGAAGCAATATATCTATTATCTAGGTCTTCTCTTCTTTTTGCAATACCTTACCGAGAACTATTTTACACTAAGTTCTTTTTTTGACAGGTATTGTCCGTTTTATTAGCTGATATTTTTATGTAGTTCGTACGTATTGTTACAAATAGAAGTTTTATTCTTGCTTCCTGTGGAATTCATGATACAATACTGTTGTTATACTAAAACAATAGGAAAAGAAATGAGCATATATGAAAAAATTACTAACAGCGTATATTACCGGTCTTATTTCTTGTATGGGATTTCCCATATGGGCAGCAGATACGCAGGTGCCTATCGATAATTTAGTGCAGGTTGTGTCGGAAAATTCAGCGACCGCTTTCACCGTATCTTGGCAGAATGATACGGCTCGCAAGGATTACACCGTCCAGTATCGGCAACCGGGAAGTACGAATGTCCAATCGGCTTATGTTACAGCACCTAAACGACCACCCGCGTATGATCCGCAAAATCCTCCGACAAACACATACGGAGCCTATATTAAAAAATTAAAACCTGATACGTCCTATGAATATCGTATTCGTGCAGATGGTACTGCTACTGCATGGATTCCTTTCAAGACAACGCCGGAACAGTTAGCTCGTTATAAAGTTCTCGTTTTTGGCGATTCTCAGTCTGTAGATTATTCTGTTTGGGGCCAGACCGCTCAGACGGCTTGGAAAAAAAGTCCCGATGCTGCATTTTTTATTATGATGGGGGATATTACAGATAACGGCCAGGCTTGGTATCAATGGAAAAGCTGGTATGAAAATGCCAATGTTCTGACTTCGCATATTCCCATTGCCCCAGTCTTGGGAAATCATGAGGCGTACAGCTTACATTGGAAATTTGCAGAACCCTACACCTATAAGGCCTTGTTCTCTGTGCCCTACGGCGGTCCCCGCGATCAGAACCGGCTGGCTTATTCGTTTGATTACGGCGATGTCCATTACGTTTCCCTCAATACCGATTATGAAGAAATACATGAAAATCACCCGAATATGATGGAAAACGAAGCACAATGGCTGGATCGTGATTTAGCTAAAGCAACCCAAAATAAAAAGCGGATTATTGTACTCATGCATCGTCCTCCTTGGGACAGTCCGTATCACGGTGTTTTGGATATAAACGGCAAAACCTTCATGCCTATTTTCGATAAATACAATGTTCCTCTCGTTTTTACAGCTCATGAGCATTGTTACGCTCGCACTTCGCCTGTAAAAAACAATCGGACAGCTGCCGCCGGCACGATTTATATTACGACGGGACGTAGCGGCACGGAAACTTGGGATGCCTCCGTCCGCAAACGCTTTGATGAAGTATATTATAATCCAATGGATATGCCCATGTATCTTACACTTCTCGTAGAGCCAAAGGATTTCGTCGTTACTGCTTATAAAACAGACGGAACCGTTATTGATATGACAAGGATCAAAACAACAACCTGATCGGATAGCCGCCACGCCTCATACATTTCCCAAATACCATTTGACAAATTGTGCAGCAATGCGTCCATTCCTGCCGGAATGCTCCATTTCCCAGCGGATCCCTTGGATACGAAGTTCACTTTTAGCTAATGTGATACCTGATTTTTTCAGCTCATGATCAATTATTTTCAAATATTCTTCTTGTGTCGGCGATTCATAATGAAGTATCAAGCCAAATCGATCGGAAAGGGAAATAGATTCATTGGCACTATCATGCCGGTATACCTCTTCCAGTTCTTCCTTACGGTCTTGCCATGTCTCTTTGAGCAAATGACGCCGGTTGGAGGTGGCATAAATGAGAACGTTTTCCGGCTGGGCCATTACACTGCCATCAATAGCAGACTTTAAATATTTATATCCCGATTCACCTTCATCAAAAGACAAATCATCAAAAAATAAAATAAATTTTTTGCTTTTAATATTGCTCAGTTTTTGCATAACCGCCGAAAGCTGGACAAGTTGATCCCGTGTAATTTGAATAAGGCGCAGCCCTTCTGTATGGTATATATTGGCCAACGCTTTTACTGCCGTCGATTTACCCGTACCTCTGGCCCCGGTCAGCAGCACGTTGTTGGCCTGTTTTCCTTGGACAAAATTGCGGGTATTGATCCGAAGTTTTTCTTTCTGCGTTTCATATCCAATGAGATCTTCCCAAAAAAGGGTGGGAAAATCATCAATACCGATAAATTTTCCATCATGGGCAATACGAAAGGCAATATGCCGTGCCAAGGTACCGCGTCCATACCGACTGTATTGTTCCAAAAGGACAGCGGCTGCCGACACGGCATCTTCACAAGCCATCAAGTTTCTGGTTAAAGAAGCACTGCATTCATCTATCAACGACCGAGCCGGCGTATAGTCATCGAGAAATGTCCCTTCTATGAAATCCGACGCTTTGCTTTTCACATACGGTAGCAGGAGTTTCATGTCTTGTGTCAAAACTTGCTTAAGTCCTGCCCCATAGGTGCCTTTGGATTCTATTGTCTGGGCCGCAATCGTATCTCCTTCTCCCAAGAGATACACCAGATATGCTGAAAAGACATTTCCCTGCAGGCCTTTTTCTTCAGCTTGCTGCAGTAACACTGCCGCAAATCGACTCTGCGCTTCTTTATCCCGGGGATCATCCTGCACATCAAACAAAGTTCGAAAAATATCTTCCTTCAAAAAACTGCGGCAGGCGACCAGCAGGTGCAAATCAGGATATGCCATACAATCCCCTCCTTATATTGAACAGGGACGCTTGAGCCCCAGCGCCCTTGTTTATCATATATATAACTTCCTCTATACCTTGCTTATTTTGCTTCCTCACTGTCACCGTCGTCACTGCGGCTGGCCCAATAGCCCGCCAGTATCGACCCTGAAAAATTGTGCCATACACTGAAAATCGCTCCCGGAATCGCCGCCATCGGATCCAGATGCGCCAGTGCCAGCGCCACGGCCAGCCCCGAATTTTCCATCCCGATCTCAAACGCCACGGCCTTGCTCTTATAGTGGTTCATCCGTCCCAGACTCCGCGATACGCCGTATCCCAGACTCAGGCCCAGGCAGTTATGCAGCACTACCGCCAGCGCCGCGATTCCTGCCACCGTAGCCAGCCGCTGTGCATTCAGTGCTACCACGATCGTAATGATCATCACGATCGCCACTACCGATACTACCGGGATAATCCCCACCAAGTGATCCACCACCCGCGACGCCGCCATCCGGATTCCTATCCCGATGATGATCGGAACGAGCACTACCTTGCAGATATCCAGCAGCAGCGCCGCTGCATCTATCGGGATCAGCGAACCCGCCAGTGCCATAAACAGGGCCGGTGTCAAAATCGGTGCCAGCAGGGTATTGACGCTCGATATCGTTACGGACAGCGCCGTATCCCCTTTTGCGATGAACGTCATCACATTCGACGCCGTCCCGCTGGGACAGCAGCCTACCAGGATCAGTCCGGCTGCCAGCATCGGATCCAGCCCCAGCACTTTTCCTACCCCAAACGCCACGCACGGCATGATCGCATACCGCAGCACGATCCCGAAGATCACATCCTTCGGCCGCGTCAGCACCAGCTTGAAGTCCTTCGGCGTCATCGTCAGTCCCATCGACAGCATGATCAGCGACAGCAGCCACGTCACCCAGCCGCCCATTCCCATGAACGGCCCCGGTACAAAGAACGCCAGGGCGGCAAACAGTACCACCCACACCGTAAAGTATTTCGTAATGAATTTACAAAGCTTCTCTGCCGTTTCCATAGGCCCTCCTTATTCCAGCACCGCGCCCGTATTGGCTGACGTTACCAGCTTGGCATACCGCGACAGGTACCCGCTCTTGACCTTCGGTTCCGGCTGTTTCCATGCTGCCCGGCGCGCCGCCAGTTCCTCGTCGCTCACGCACAGTTCCAGCTTTCTCCCCGGGATATCGATGGCGATCGTATCGCCGTCCTTAATCAGAGCTATCGGCCCGCCTTCCATCGCTTCCGGCGATATATGGCCGATACAGGCTCCGCGGCTGGCTCCGCTGAACCGTCCATCGGTCAGCAGGGCTACCTTCAGCCCCATCCCGGTAATGACGGCTGTCGGGTTCAGCATCTCCCGCATCCCCGGACCGCCTTTGGGCCCTTCATACCGAATCACCACCACGTCGCCTTCATGGATCTGTCCGTCTATGATCGCCGTTATCGCGGCTTCTTCCGAGTTGAAGCATTTGGCGCTCCCTGTGTAGACCAGCAGATCTGCATCTACGGCACTTTCCTTGATCACGGCCCCATCGGGTGCCAGGTTCCCGCTCAGGATTGCGATCCCGCCTTTATGCATATACGCCGTTTCCACCGTATGGATCACCTCCGGCCGTTCGATCACAGCATGGGCAATTCGTTCCCCGATGCTGCCCGTGACTGTCCGGGCTTCCGTATGGATGATTCCCAGCTTGGTCAATTCCTTCATGACCGCACAGATCCCGCCGGCTTCTCCCAGATCCTGCATATGGTAGCTGCCGCCCGGGCTCATCTTGCAGATATACGCGGCTTTTTTACTGATTTCATCGAACTTCTGCAGCGGCAGTTCGATTCCTGCTTCATGAGCGATGGCCGGCAGATGCAGTACCGTATTCGTCGACCCGCCGATAGCCATATCTACAGCGATGGCATTTTCAAAGGATTCCTGCGTCATGATATCCCGCGGTTTGATGTCCCGTCTCACCAGATCCAGGACGACCGCGCCGGCCTTCTTGGCCAGGATCCGCCGCGCTCCGAAATAGGCGGCCGGGATTGTTCCGTTCCCCGGCAGTCCCATCCCCAATACTTCGGTCATGCAGTTCATCGTATTGGCCGTGAACAGGCCGGCACAGGATCCGCACCCGGGACAGGCCTTATTTTCCATATCTGCCATTTCCGCTTCCGTAATCTGCCCCGATTCCAGTTTCCCTGCGGCTTCAAACATCGTACTGACACTGATATCCTTGCCTTTATAGCGTCCCGCCTGCATCGGTCCGCCGCTGACTACCACCGTCGGGATATTTACCCGGCCTGCCGCCATCAGCATACCGGGCACGATTTTATCGCAGTTCGGGATCATGACCAGTCCGTCGAAAGCGTGACCGTTGGCCATGGCTTCGATGGAATCGCAGATCAATTCCCGGCTGGCCAGCGGATATTTCATGCCGTCATGGCCCATGGCAATCCCATCACAGATTCCGATCGCCGGAAACTCGATCGGCGTCCCGCCGGCTGCTGCAACCCCCAGCTTTACCGCCTGGGCGATTTCCCGCAGATGCATATGCCCCGGAATAATTTCATTGAATGCATTGACGATCCCGATCAACGGTTTTTCCAAGTCTTCGTCCGAATACCCCATGGCATGGAACAACGTCCGATGGGCCGTCCGGGTACTTCCTTTTTTTACTATATCACTCCGCATATCGATTTCCTCCGTTTCCGCTTTTTGTATTAATCCGCTTTTTCTTCTTTAAGCCACGACATCATATTGCGAAGTTTACCTCCGACTTTTTCAACAGGGTGTTCCGCATGTTTCTTGCGCAGCGCTAAGAATTCCGCACGGCCGGCTGCTTTGTTTTCCAACAACCAGTTTTTGGCAAAGGTGCCTTCCTGAATTTCCTTCAGCACTTGCTTCATTTCGGCTTTGGTTTTTTCCGTTACAATACGCGGACCTATTTTATAATCACCATATTCAGCAGTATCACTGATGGAGCTGCGCATGTTAGCCATCCCGCCTTCATACATGAGATCCACGATAAGCTTCATTTCATGAAAGCATTCAAAATAGGCGATTTCCGGCTGATACCCTGCTTCACACAAGGTTTCAAAACCAGCCGTAATCAGATGTGTTACACCGCCGCACAATACCGCCTGTTCTCCGAAAAGGTCGGTTTCCGTTTCTTCCTGGAAAGTGGTCTGTATAACTCCCGAACGAGTGCCGCCGATTCCCCGTGCATAGGCCAGCGCCAAATCAAACGCGTGTCCCGTAGCATCCTGTTCTACGGCAAATACATCCGGAACCCCGCCGCCTTCCACAAAAGTACGCCGTACCAAATGACCCGGACCCTTAGGTGCCACCATAAACACATCGATATCTGCCGCCGGAACAATCTGTTTGAAATGAACGTTAAAGCCGTGAGCAAATGCCAACGCACTGTCCGGTTTCAAATTAGGCCCAATTTCACTGTTATATACATCTGCTTGTTTTTCATCCGGAATCAACACCATGGTAATATCTGCTTCTTTAACAGCTTCGGCAACAGTCTTGACAACAAACCCCTGTGCACGTGCTTTTGCTGCTGATTTACTACCTTCATACAAACCTACTGTCACATCAAGCCCGCTTTCCATCAGGTTCAATGCATGGGCATGCCCCTGGCTGCCATACCCGATAATAGCTATTTTTTTCCCTTTCATAACATCCCAATTTACATCTTGATCATAAAATACTTTTGCCATCTTACATCTCTCCTTTGTTTTTGGTCTTGTTAGTTTTAGGGCCGTCTTGAAAGGGTCCGGGGTAAAAAAAATACGCCCCCTATATACTAAGGGACGAATGTGATTCCGCGATACCACCCTGGTTCCTGCAGCATTACTGCCTGCAGGCGCTCTACAACGTACTAACATACGCGTTTCCTGTAACGTGGAAAACTCGTCGGCGCCTAATTATGCTTCAGCTCCGCTCTTCAGGGAGGATTTTCAAATATCCGTAAACACCGGTTCACACCACCCACCGGCTCTCTGTTGTTTAAAAGGATATATTACTCTTTCCCGTCATCAGATTTCAATCATGGCTTCTCATAAGAGAAGTTTCGTCCATTATATGCGAACCTATTTCTCTTGTCAACTACTTTTTTATTATTTTCACCTCCTGCTTTCTGATATCGTAGTCGCAGAGCTGCTTCTAAGGGTTAAAAATGAGTATAAAAAATCCGCCCCTCAAAAGAGGGACGGATACAATTCCGCGATACCACCCTGATTCCTGCCGTATTACTGCCAGCAGGCACTCTGCAACGTACTACCATACGCGTTTCCTGTAACGTAGAAAATTCGTCGGCACTTAATTCTGCTTCGGCACCGCTCTTCAAGGAGGAGTTTCGTTTTCCTGTAATCACCGGTTCACACCACCCACCGGCTCTCTGTCGTTTTACCCAGATAACTACTTATTCCCATCATCAGATTTCATTATGATTCCCTTCGTTTAGGGATTGCATACATTATATGCAATCCAAAACAACTTGTCAACTTATTTTTTGTAATTTTGGACATTTTTATACGATTTAATTCATTTTTAGTATACGTTTTTATCTACCATGCCGCCACCATTCCATCTGCACGAGGTTCTGTCGCTCCCATAAGAACACCTTGCGTATCCCGCCAAATAATTTGTCCGCGACCATAGGAATTCCGATCCGGATTAATAATAATAGTGTGCCCCCGATCCCGAAGTCCTCTGATAATATTCTGCGATACTGTCGGTTCTATTTCAATCCGTTTATTTCCCAGCCACTGCCATCTCGGTGCATCAAGCGCGGCTTGCGGATTCATATGAAAATCAATCGTGTTCATCAATACTTGCATATGTCCCTGTGGTTGCATAAAACCTCCCATAACGCCAAACGGACCAACGGGTACACCATCTTTTGTCAAAAACCCCGGAATGATCGTATGATATGGTTTTTTACGAGGGGCTACACAATTATCGCTGGCTGCCTCCATACTAAAATTATATCCCCGATTGTTCAATGCAATTCCGTATTCAGGAACCACGATACCCGAGCCAAAACCCATAAAGTTACTTTGTATATAGGAAACCATATTTCCTTCTCGATCCGCTGCACACAAATACACTGTCCCGCCGCAATTAGGATCCACCGGGGACGGCATAAGTGCCTGTGTACGTATTTGTGCCCGCCGCTGCGCTGCATATTCCTCGGACAGCCAATACGATAACTTTGTTCGCATATAGCGGGGATCGGCAATATATTTCCGTCCATCGGTAAATGCCAGTTTCATTGCTTCAATTTGTTTATGGAACGTATCCACCGTATCTCGTTCTTTAAATTCCAATCCCCGGGCAATCGCCATCGCCATAAGCACGACCAAACCATGCCCATTCGGCGGAATTTCCCAAACATCATATCCCCTGTAATTCGTAGAGATGGGATCCACCCACTGCGGTTTATACTCCATGAGATCCTGCTTGCGAATATATCCACCGGTAGCTTGGGAAAACGCATCTATAGCATCGGCTATATCGCCTTCATAAAAATCACGACTATGACTTGCAGCAATCTGCCGCAATGCGCGGGCTTGTCGAGGTAACGTCACTATTTCACCGGCACGCGGAGCGCTCCCCTTACTAAAAAAAGTAGGGAATAAGCCGGCAAAAGCCGGATCATTTCGGAATTTAGCAAAAGTCCGTTCCGATTCTTTCCACAATTCCGCTAATGTAGGCATAACGACATAACCATGTTCGGCATAGTACAGGGCCGGTTCAAAAAGTTTTTCAAACGGCAGCCGGCCAAACCGCCGATGGAGTTCCTCCCATGCCGCCGGCGCACCTGGCACAGTAACCGATTCCCAGCCGCGGGCAGGCATAGTCGAAATGCCGTGTTCCAGCAACGCTTCCCTTGACATCGCCGCAGGAGCATACCCACTTCCGTTAAGGCCGTAAAGCGCCCCCTTTATCCAAACCAACGCAAATGCATCACTTCCCAATCCATTGCTGGTCGGTTCCAATACGATTAAGCTGATAGCAGTAGCCAGTGCCGCATCGACAGCATTGCCGCCCTGTTTAAGCATATCAAGTCCCGCTTGGGCCGCAAGTGTCTGTGAAGTACACACCATCCCATTTCGGGCATATATAATTTCCCGCCGCGACGGGTAAGGATACTGATGGGGATCAAATTGTAAATACATAGGAATACCTCCTTTTGTTCATATATTATATATTTACTATATCACAAAAAAAACATTGCATGAAAGAAATATGTGCATATTTTTGAATCTCCTTCTTCCTCGAAAATAAAATAATTGCCGGTTACATCTTCACTAAAGTTGATTTTTAACCTATAATAGTATTAATATACACTTTATAAATAGTTTACTATACTAACTATATACTAAGGATGCTAAGAATATATATTCTCATATACAATCTTGTATATAAAGGAGGAAGTTGTTTTGGGACGGTGTTTGTTGATCGTCAATCCGACAGCCGGGCGTGAACGAGCTAAGTATTTTATGGGCAGCCTGAAGCTTCAATTGGAAAATAATTTTGATACTGTCGATTTGCGGCAGACCGGAAAAAAAGGCGATGCTACTGCCTGGGCCAAGGAAGCCGCCCTCGAAGGATATGACAGTGTATTTTGCATGGGTGGAGACGGCACCTTAAATGAAACCGTGAACGGATTAGCTTTGGGAAACCGTCCGATTCATTTCGGTTTCATTCCCTTGGGAACGGTCAATGATTTGGCACGGGCATTACAGATTCCGCTTCATCCCGAACAGGCCATTGCCATGTTAAAAAAAGCGAAGACCGTTCCTCTCGATATCGGCAAAGCAAATGACCGGTATTTCGTCAATACGATTGCTGCCGGAGTCATGCCCGAAGCAGTAGGTCAGGTATCCATCGAGCAAAAGACCCGCCTGGGTCCGTTGGCTTATTTTTTAACTGGCCTAAAAACGTTGCAATCTCATAAAAGTTTTTTATTTAAAATGAATATCAATGGGGAGACGACAACACGCCGTTCCCCTCTCATTATTGCTATGCTGACAAATTCTATCGGCAGTTTTCGCAATATAGCGCCGGAGGCCCGCGTCAATGACGGTAAACTTTGGCTGGCAACCTTCAAAAATATTACCCCGCTGGATTTATTGAAATTGGCTCCGGAAATGCTAGCCGGTACTCCTGTCAGTTCCGAATACATGTATTTGGAACAAGTCGACCATGTCAAAATAGAACTGCTCAACAATGACCATTTATCGACGAATATGGACGGAGATACGGGGCCTGATTTTCCTCTTGAGTTACAAATACTACCCTCTTTTTTATCGGTATATGTACCGGCAGACAGCGACATATAAGTACAGTATATGTATTTCCTCCTGTCCTTATTATTAGCTTCCACCTGCGGTTCACACTCACACTACGCGCTATCACACATCTATATCACAGAAAGGTAAAGAGTTCCTGCATCGCGATTCTTTACCTTTTTTGTGATATTCTGTCTTAATAAAATCACTTTAGTTTTACTCGTTTTTTCTTTTTATCTTCCCCAGATATCGATAAATAGTGGGCTCGGAAACATCAAGCCACTCGGCCAGTGATGCCACCCCACCTTTCAACAAAAACAATCCGGTATCATTTAAATCATGAACAACGGAGATTCTTTCATCCACGGATAATCGTTCCGGAGCAACAGAATACTTAGCTAGTGCATGTTCAATCATCATATGAGTAACATCCTCCATACTCCCTTGAAAATGTTGAAATACGTTGGAAATTTCATTGTTTTTATTTTTAGATTTACATGTATTTTCCAAAAAAAACTCATTGCCAATAATGTGTTTTGTTAATTTTTCTCGTAAATCAACAAATGGAGTTATATTGAAATTAATACACAACATGCCCTGCAGAATCCCTTCATCATTACGAATATAATAACCGGAAGATCGGAATAAATGTCCATTCACATTGTTAATCCTATAATTCACAACACAGTCCGTATCCTGTTCAATGTCATATTTTACTGTCCGCAAAACAAAATCAGAAGCCGTATCTCCCACGGTTCTTCCGCTTAAACAGCCGTTCGCAATAGCTATAATAGAATGTTTCGGATTGGAAAGGTCGTGGAGGACGATTTCATAATATTCTCCCAGGGCCTTACTTAAAAAATCGACCATGGGGATATATGGTTCTAATTTTCTGTCCATTATGTTCTATCCTCCTTTCACTGTAACTTGCTTTTTTTAAGCATATCATTATGATTTTGATTTTACAATAAATCTTTGTTTTTATTTTATCCATACAATGCGTTTACATAAATTTTCCTGCTTCATAGAAAAACAGCCATCGTGTACCCCACGATGGCTGTTTTGTATTAAAATTATTCAGCTGTATACGGAAGTAATGCAATTGCTCTGGCCCGTTTAATAGCAATAGTCAGCTTACGCTGATGTTTTGCACAAACACCGGAGATACGGCGAGGTAAAATCTTGCCGCGTTCTGTCGTAAACCGACGAATCTTTGCAATATCCTTATAATCAATCGTATCTGCCTTATCAACACAGAAGCTGCATACTTTTCTTCTCGGTTTTCTTGTACGTTCTCTTCTCATTGTATATCCTCCCTTTAAAATTAGTAAGGGATCCTTTTGACATTAAAATGGGATTTCTTCATCATTCGCATCTTTGCCAAAGCTATCAAAACCTTTGCCTTCAGCAGCCGGTTTTGCAGTCGGCACACTTGTCTGCGAAGCTGCCGCAGCAGCACGTTTCTCTGAACCCATTGTCTGTGCTACAAAATTAGCAACGACTTCCGTCACATAACGTTTCTGCCCATCCTGCGTTTCATAGGAACGGACAGACATACGCCCTTCCACAAATACACGGCTTCCTTTTGCCAAATTATTGCCACAGGTTTCCGCCAAATTACCCCATGCTACAACAGGAATAAAATCAGTTAATTCACGTGTTTCCTGGCTTCCAGCCGGTATATAAGACCGCGTAACCGCCACAGTAAACATCGCAATAGCTTTGCCGGTTTTCGTAAACCGAATTTCCGGATCCCGGGCTAAATTACCAACCAATTGTACTGAATTCATACCTTTGCGCCTCCGGTTATTTGTCGTTCTTGACGATCAAGTGTTTAAGGATCTCATCTTGGATTTTCATAACGCGGTCAATTTCATAGATCGCAGTCGGATCTATTTCAAAATTGATCAGAACATAATAGCCATCGTTCTGTTTCTTGACCGGATAAGCTAAATGGCGTTTTCCCCAACGATCAACCTTTTCGACAGTGCCGTTGTTTTTAGTGATCAAATTCGTTACTTTTTCAACGATTGGATCTACTTCTGTTTCTTCAAACGGCTTTGCGATAAACATGACTTCGTACTTATTCACGAAATCACCTCCTCTTTTGGACATATGGCCCTTTCCGAAAAAGGGCTAGGAGCTTGATATAATTTTATTCAAGCTTTAATATTATACCATTAAATTTTTATAATTTCAACGCTTTTTATATGCTTTATGATATGTTATAACAGACTCATATGACTATGTACAGGAAAGGACATGTATAATGAAATGGCTACATTCGCATAATTCCAACATGATTTTGGCTGATATCACACTGCTATGTACGGCGGCAATTTGGGGCGGCGGTTTTATCGCAGCCAAGGAAGCACTCGTTACCCTGTCCTCCTTCACTATACTTGCCTCCCGTTTTTTATTATCGGCACTAATCATGTTTTTCCTATTTTATCCCAGAATACGACGTGCTGCAGCAAAAGAACTTCGTTTTGGCATGCTCCTGGGTCTCATTCAATATATCGCTTTTATATGCCAGTTGGAAGGATTAAAAACGACCACCGTAGAAAAACAATCTTTTCTCGTTACTTCCTATGTCATATTTGTGCCTGCGTTATCCTGGCTTATTACAAAAAAACACATACAACCCCGGGAAATAGGGTGTGCACTGCTGGCTTTATGCGGTCTGGCCCTGTTGTGCCTGCATTCCGATGCACTCGTACTGGCTGCCGGGGATATATTATCTATTGGGTTTGCAGTCTTTTTTGCCCTGCAAATTGTGTACGTAGGAAACGTTGTTAAAAACGCAGATATATTCAGCATGACTTTCTTTCAATTTTTAACTACCGGTCTGTTGGCACTGCCTTTTCTAGATATATCCGGCCTGCAGCAAGTCCGCGTATCGGCAATCTACGGAATGTTATATTTAGTTATTTTAAATACAACATTTGCATTTTTAGCACAAAATCTGGCACAGCAGTATACCAAAGATACGCATGCTTCCCTAATTATGTCTTTGGAATCGGTATTTGGTTTTTTTATGGCCGTTTGGTTTTATCATGATCCGGTAACACTGCAGGAGGGCACCGGCTGCCTAATGATGATGGCGGCTATTATATTGTCAAAGGTCAAGGGGTGATACCCGCTGTACTGCTATATTTATAAGCTATTTACCAAAAAAGGGAAATACCTAATGGGCAGTTCCCTTTTTTAGTTTACAGCAGTTTGCTGCATTATCTGGTAAAATACCGTTTTTTATTATTTAAAATATACTACCCCGGCAGAGAATATCGGCTGTACCTTATTACCCGAAATGTTTTTGAATACACTGGGAGCGATTCCCCGTTCGGAATGCGCCATTTTGCCAAAAACCCGGCCATCCGGACTGGTAATGCCTTCAATGGCAAAAATAGATTGATTCGGATTAAAGGTACTATCATATGTTGCCGCTCCGGAAAAATCTACATATTGTGTTGCAATCTGCCCCTTAGCCGCCAATTCTTTTATTTGTTCCGGCGAAGCTATAAAACGCCCTTCTCCGTGAGAAATCGCAATCGTATGAACATCACCCGGTTTTACATTACTAAACCAAGGTGACATAACGGATACGACTTTTGTATTGACCATGCGGGACAAATGTCGTCCAATAGTATTATATGTTAAAGTCGGACTATCCGCTTTTAATGGCTGTACGTGTCCGTACGGCAAAAGTCCCAATTTGATCAGTGCCTGGAACCCATTGCAAACTCCCAGTGCCAACCCATCTCGTTTGTATAAAAGTTCTTCCAGTGCTTCCGACAATGCCGCACTGCGGAACAGCGTCGCAATGAACTTACCCGATCCTTCCGGTTCATCGCCAGCACTAAAGCCGCCGGGAAACATGATGATCTGTGCATTGGCAATACGTTTCGCCATTTCTTCTATCGATTGTGTCAACGCTTCCGGAGATTCGTTGCGCAGTACCATGGTATCCGTATTCGCTCCTGCTGCAGCAAAAGCCGCCGCTGAATCGTATTCGCAGTTTGTCCCCGGGCAAACTGGGATAAATACAGTCGGTTTGCCAAAATTTTCACTTCGGCAAGGTCCATATGTCGTATAGAGCGGCAAAACCGGATCCCCTGTTTCACTTTCACTTTGAATCGGGAAAATACTGTTGATCGGTTTTTCCCAGGCCGACAACAACTCCGCAAGAGGAATCACTGTCTCACCCAGCTGCATGACGCTATTGCCGCGAGTCAGTCCGACCCGGCAGACAGCATCTCGTCGTACCCAATCCAGTGCGTGATCCGTATCAACTTCCACAATAAATGAACCATACCGAAGATCAAACAAATCATGAGAGGAAAATGTCGTATCAATTTCTACGCCTATGCCGTTGCCAAAAGCCATTTGCGCAATAACTGCCGCAACTCCGCCCTGACCGACAGCATGCATAGACTTAATGCTTCCTTCTGCTGTTTTTTCATGAAGAAAATCACAATGTGTCTTGAATATTTCAAAATCAGGAATTCCTTCCGTATCCCGCGGTACATCAAAAAGAAGTACTGCATTACCCGGCTGTTTAAATTCCGGTGAAACAATATGCTGCGTTTTTTCCGGAACGATAGCAAAGGAAACGAGTGTCGGCGGAACCGTAAGATTTTCAAAAGTACCGCTCATGCTGTCTTTCCCACCGATGGCTGCTACTTGCAGTGCCCGTTGTGCGGTGTACGCTCCCATCAGTGCACTAACCGGTTTGCCCCAAGCTTTTTCATCGACTCCCAGATTCTGAAAGTACTCCTGCATAGTCAAATACGCTTGTTTTCTATCACCGCCAAGTGCCACCAATTTAGCCACCGATTGTACTACGGCATACAGTGCCCCATGAAACGGACTCCATACCGCCAAATCCGGATCATATCCATGAGTAAAAATGCTGACCGTCGTCGTATCCCCGTGGAGCACCGGAATTTTAGCCACCATGCCTTCTACCGGCGTTTTTTGATATTTGCCGCCAAACGGCATCAATACGGTACGAGCGCCAATCGTACTGTCAAAACATTCCGCAAGTCCCTGTTCAGAAGCGATATTAAGCTTACCCATTGTATCCAGCCAGGTTCTTGCAATATCTGCAGTCGGAGCTGCCGTAAAGAAATCTTTTTCCTCCGGCGCCGTAACAACCGCCTGCCGATGCTGTGTCACTCCATCAGTATTAAGAAAAGCACGAGAAATATCCACAACATTGGTACCACGCCAATGCATCACTAAGCGGTTCGTATCTGTTGCAACGGCCACAAGTGTCGATTCAAGATTTTCTTCATCCGCATATCTCATAAATTCTTCTGCTTTATCTGCCGACACAACGACAGCCATCCGTTCCTGTGACTCGGAAATAGCCAGTTCAGTCCCATCTAAGCCTTCATATTTCTTCGGTACTTTGTCAAGGTCGACATCCAGTCCATCGGTCAACTCACCAATGGCGACCGATACGCCGCCAGCACCAAAATCATTACAGCGCTTTATGAGGACCGTTGCTTCATGACGGCGGAAAAGCCGCTGAATTTTGCGTTCCGTAAGTGCATTGCCCTTCTGTACTTCTGCACCGCAGGTTTCCAACGATTGAATCGTGTGTTTTTTTGAAGAGCCTGTCGCTCCGCCCATGCCATCCCGACCGGTTTTCCCCCCCAGTAAGATGATAACATCTCCGGGGACAGGAACCTCACGAACCACATTACTTCTTGGTGCAGCACCGACAACAGCACCGATTTCCATTCGTTTAGCAACAAACCCGGGGTGATAATATTCTTTGACTTCACCGGTAGCCAGTCCAATTTGATTACCGTACGAACTATATCCCTTAGCAGCTCCTTTGGTAATCGTCCGCTGCGGCAGCTTACCTGCCAATGTGTTTTTAACCGATTGGTGCGGATCACCGCTGCCGGTTACACGCATTGCTTGATATACATAGGAACGACCGCTCAAGGGATCACGGATACAGCCGCCCAGACACGTTGCGGCTCCCCCAAAAGGTTCTATTTCGGTAGGATGATTATGTGTTTCATTTTTAAAGAGGAGCAACCATTCTTCTTCCACACCGTCTACGTCAACAGGAATAATAATAGTACACGCATTGATTTCCTCCGAAGCATCGAGATTTTGGAGCATGCCGGCTGTTTTTAATTCTTTAACAGTAATCGTACCCATATCCATCAAGGTCTGCGGTTTCTTTTTCACCGTATATAACGCTTCCCGCGTCGTTTTATATGTTTCATAGGCACGCATGATAGGCTGCGCATAAGTGCCGTTTTCAATAGTTACATCCGTCAATTCCGTCATAAATGTCGTATGACGACAATGATCTGACCAGTAGGTATCAATCACACGTATTTCCGTAATTGTCGGGTCGCGTTTTTCTTCATCCCGGAAATAGGTTTGACAAAACAGCAAATCATCAAGACTCATGGCTAATCCCAGATGGCACCGCAAGGTATCCACTTGCTCCCGGGACATAGCAATAAAGCCGTCAAATACTTCTACATCTTCCGGCTGTTCCCATTCCATTTCCAAACTGGCAACAGGTTCCAATGATGCTTCGCGCGCTTCGACCGGGTTAATGCAATAGTGCTTGATGGCTTCCAGATCTTCCTGTGATAAGGTTCCCGATAAAACAAATACTTGTGCCGTACGCACAAGGTTGTCGTTTTTCATCGTCAGCATCTGCAAGCACTGCATTGCCGAATCAGCACGCTGGTCATACTGCCCGGGAAGATATTCCATAGCAAGAACCGTGTCTTCTTTCGTTACGGGTATTTCATCGTAAACCGCATCGACAGGCGGTTCGGAAAAAATCATATTTTTTGCCGCTTCAAAGGCCGCATCATCCAGACCGGTCACATCATAGCGATGATAAATCTTGACATGGGTCAGCCCCTTGATGAGTAGGTTTTCCTTTAAATCTGTACACATCCTTTTAGCTTCTTGGGCAAAAGGACCTTTCTTGGTGACATACAAACGGCGAATAGATTGCATGCAGCGACCCCTCCTTAAAAAATTATGCTATATAAATACAACGTTATTATACCTGTTTTAAGGATATAAGACAAGGAAATTTATCGTCTGTCATACTAAGCAGACAGAGGTACCGGGCGGTAACCCACCTCTTTTTATAAAAAAAAACAGCAGACTTGATCTTATTTTTCTGTCGAACATAGGCATATATTTCAGCGGTCTGTTGGTTACTGTTTGTCAGCCGCCGAATTTATGTTGACTTGCCTAAAATTTCGTATTAGACTGGAATTAGTATTATAAGAGGAGGTCTTGTATGAAGGAATTAAAAGAACGAATTATCCATGATGGTATGGTAATAGATAACCGCATATTGAAGGTAGACAGCTTTTTAAACCAGCAACTGGATCCGGCTTTGATTTGCCATATCGGAGGTGAATTTGCACGCCGTTTTTCAGATACCCCCGTCGATCGTATCGTAACCATAGAATCCTCTGGTATTGCCGTCGCTTATGCTGCCGCCTTGGCTATGAAAAATATCCCGGTAGTATTTGCCCGTAAGAAAATGCCGTCACACGCTATGGAAAACACCTATCATACATCCGTCTATTCCTATACGAAAGAAGAAACCTATGAAGTGGCAATAAGCAAGCAATTTCTTCCCGCCGGAGAATCGGTTCTTATTATTGATGATTTTCTCGCCAGCGGCGAAGCTGCGCTGGGTCTTGCCTCCCTTCTCCAAGAAGCACAATGTAACGTTGCCGGCATCGGCATTGTCATCGAGAAGTCGTTTCAGCCGGGTCGTCAGCGCCTTCAAGAAGCCGGTTACCGAGTAGAAGCACTGGCGCAGATTGAAAAATTCGAAAATGGCAGGCCTGTATTCAACCGGGCCAAGTAATAGATAGGAACAGGAGATAATTTATGAGAGCACAGTTTTTTGATGGCTTTGATTTTGCAAAATATAAATACAGTATCGTTGCAATCGAACACGTCCATGATTTTTTTAATATTGCAAAATTTAGTATACATCCCATTATGTTCGATGAATCTTGTCTTCGCGGGTATTCTTGTATATTTGGCTTCAATGATGAAAAACAGCTTTCCCTGCATAAATTATTTACTAACAATAACAATCAAGAAATGCCCGAAATCGATGGTATAAAACCTATATCCTTCCACTCTCCTGCCGGAGAATGGAAATATGAATTAGAACATCCCCTGAACTATACCGGTTCTCTCTTGATTGCCAACGATTTTATTCAGAAATATTTTGTTCCCTTCGGATTTCAGCTGCCTCATGCATTTAAAAAAGTTTTTGAACTAACATTTGAGGCCGGTATGCTTCAGCATGTCGAGGACAAAGCAGAAGAGGCACATCGACTGCGTATCGAATATGAAGTTCCCGTCAGTGCTGCCACAAAAGTAAAGATGCGTGTCGGCCATATATTAAACAAGGAAGAACAATACGGCTTCGATGATGATGTTATAGAACAATATATGGATCTCAGTTACGATACGAAATATCTTTTTTAATCTTTTCCTTCACAACATATTATCGTTCCTGTCTTATGCTCACTATGTTCTATTTTGGCCGTGTAACAGGAAACGTATCTCAGCAAAACACATTGTTTTCATATAGGTTTACAGTCAACCCACACTAAAATCAAAAGGGATAAATGCCATTAATATCGCATTTATCCCTTTTTTGTTTAGTGACACGACTATTTATATCCGCGCAATCCTATGCAGGGACCCCGAAGAATTCACAGCTTCTACATGAATCCTCCTCCTTGTATATACCATCAAAACTCAATTATTTTACCGGTTTCATGGCTTCCTGCATACGAACATAGCTTTCATAGCGTTCTTTTGCATCTTGTTCCGTTTTTTCAAACAGCGCTTCTGCTGTTTCCGGGAAGGTCTTCAATAACGAAGAGAATCGGACTTCACTCATAAGGAAATCTCGGAAGTTTTCATGAGGAGCCTTGGAATCAAGAGTAAACGGATTTTTCCCTTCCGCTTTCAACGCCGGATTGTAGCGGAATAAATGCCAATATCCACAGTCAACCGCACGTTTTTGTTCTTCCTGACTGAACCCTTGTCCTTTTTTCAACCCATGGTTGATACAAGGAGCATACCCAATTACCAAAGACGGGCCGGGATACGCTTCGGCTTCCGCAATGGCTTTAAGGAATTGATTCTTATCAGCACCCATGGCAACTTGCGCAACATACACATATCCATAGGTAGCCTGCATCAAACCTAAATCCTTCTTCTTCGTTTTTTTGCCGGAAGCTGCAAATTGTGCAACCGCTGCGGTCGGAGTCGCTTTAGAAGCTTGTCCGCCCGTATTGGAATACACTTCTGTATCAAATACGAGAACATTGATATCTTCGTTTTGTGCTAATACATGATCCAAACCGCCATACCCGATATCATACGCCCAACCGTCGCCGCCGAAAATCCATTGTGACCGTTTAACCAGAAATTGTTTCATGGAATACACTTTTTCAAGAGCCGGTTTACCCGCTTTTTCTTGTTCAAGAAGAGCAATAATTTTATCCGAACGTTCACGGGAACCTGCCCCGACAAGTTTCTTGTCATCCCATTCTTTAAAAGCAGTCTGCAGTGCGGGACTGGCTATATCCATGGCTTCCTGAATATATTTTTCCAATAGTTTACGTTCCGACTTTTCAGCCAGCATCATCCCAAAGCCATATTCGGCATTATCTTCAAAAAGAGATGTCGCCCAAGCAGGACCATGTCCCTTGGCATTTTTCGTATAGCCGCAAGTCGGTGCACTGCCGCCCCAGACACTGGAACAGCCATGAGCATTGGCAATCATCATACGATCTCCGAAGAGCTGTGTGACAACTTTGCAATACGGTGTTTCCGCACACCCTGCACACGCACCGGTAAATTCAAGGAGGGGCTGCTCGAATTGACTGCCGATTACTGTAAATTTACTCATCGGATTTTCTTTACCAGATATATTTACCGCATAGTCCCATAATGCTGCTTTATGCTGTTCTTCATCAAAAGGTTTCATCGTAAGTGCTTGTTTCGGACAAATATTCGTGCAACTGGTACAACCGAGACAATCCATAACAGAAACAATGATGCTATATTTATAACCCGGTGCTGTTTTGATTTCTTTGCTTGTATAACTTTCCGGAGCATTGGCCGCTTCTTCCGGCGTCATAAGGAAGGGACGAATTGCCGAATGGGGACAAACAAAAGAGCACTGATTGCAGCCGATACATTTTTCAACATCCCAGCTAGGTACAAACATGGCTACCCCACGTTTTTCTTCTGCACATGTACCCGTAGGCCATCTGCCGTCTTCACGGCCGGCATATATACTAACAGGTAAATCATCGCCTTCGAGACGATTCGTCGGAACGGCATATTCTGTATAGAACTTTGTATGACCGGACATATCGATCGGTTCATCTGCTGCATCAGCCCAGTCCGCCGGAACTGCTACTTTGACAATAGCCTGCAGGCCTTCATCAATAGCGGCATTATTCATATCGACAACCTTCTGACCTTTTTTGCCATAGGATTTAACAACAGATTCCTTCAGTTTATCAATGGCTAAATCCAACGGAATAACTTCAGAAAGTTTAAAGAACGCTGACTGCATAATCATATTGATACGGCCGCCAAGTCCGATTTTACGAGCAATGCCTACTGCATCAATGATATAAAATTGTACATTGTTTTTTGCAATATCCCGTTTCAGGGATGCCGGCAATTTTTCACTCAATTCTTCCGGAGTCCAAACCGTATTCAGCAAGAATGTGCCGCCACTCTTGATTCCTTTCAAAAGATTAAAGGAATGAACATAGGATTGACGGTGACAAGCGATAAAATCAGCACTGTCAATAAGGAATGGCATCTTGATCGGCGTATTGCCGAAACGCAGATGCGAAACCGTGACCCCGCCGGATTTTTTAGAATCATAGGCAAAATATGCCTGTACATACATATCGGTATTATCCCCAATAATTTTGATTGCACTTTTATTGGCCCCGACAGTACCATCAGAACCAAAACCCCAAAACTTACAAGCTTTAAGCCCTTTGCCACCAATATGAAGATCACAAGTGCGCGGCAGTGATTTATACGTAACATCATCGTTTATGCTTAATGTAAAGTCATATTTTGGTTCAGCAGCCTTCAAGTTATCAAAAGCAGCAATGACGTCTGCCGGTAAAAATTCCTTGGAAGCAATGCCGTAACGGCCATTGTATATCTTCGGAGAATTATCTATGCGGGCAAACGTAGCCGCAACACTATGGTATAAAGGTTCCCCATTAGCGCCGGTTTCCTTCGTGCGATCCAGTACGGCAATCCGTTTAACCGTTTTAGGAAGTGCTGCCAGAAAATGCTTTTCAGACCACGGACGGAACATATGTACATTAATACAACCGACTTTTTCGCCCTTTTCAACCATCAGCTTAACAGTTTCTTCTACCGTCTGTGCTCCGGAACCCATTAAAACAAGCACGGTTTCTGCATCAGGAGCCCCTGTGTAACTAAACAAATGATATTGACGGCCAGTGATTTTGTGGATCATGTCCATATAATATTCTGCTGTTTCTGGTACTTTATCATAGAACGTATTCAAAGATTCGCGGTGCTGCATATACACTTCTGCCGATTCGCAGAAGGCAATAGCTTCCGGATTATCTGGATTCATGCCGCGTTTGCGGAACGCTTCAACCGCATCCATATCGAGCATGGGACGAAGTTCTTCATACGGAATAACTTCAATCTTTTGTAATTCATGAGAGGTACGAAATCCATCAAAAAAGTTTATAATAGGGACACGGCAAGAAATTGCAGTAGCATGCACGACTGCCGACAAATCCATTACTTCCTGAACGCTGGATTCCGCCATCATACAGATCCCCGTTCCACGCATCGCCATTACATCGTCATGACCGGCAAAAATCGTGTAACCATTGGTTGCAACCGTACGAGAGGCAACATGGAAAACGCCTGGAAGCAGTTCTCCTGCCACTTTGAACATATTGGAAAGCATAATCATCATACCTTGGGATGATGTAAAAGTTGTCGTCAGTGCACCTGTATTCAGTGCCCCGTGCATAGCACCGGCAGCTCCTTTTTCAGACTGCATTTCCTGAACTTCTACGGTTGTACCAAATAAATTTTTGCGGCCATGGGCAGCCCATTCATCAACATGTTCCGCCATTGGGGAGGACGGTGTAATCGGAAATATAGAAGCTATTTCAGTAAAGGCATATGCTGCATATGCGGCTGCTTCATTCCCATCCATCGTTTTAAACATTTTTTTAACTTTTGACATTATCTTTCACCTCTCATGTGTTATATAAACATTTCTATTTCGATTGTATGATACGTAAAACGTATTAGCAAGTTAAAACCACTTTTTTTAAGGCTAAAACAATTTTATTAAAAAAAATAAAATGGATAAATGCCTTCATTATCGCATTCATCCACCTTATTTTGAGTGGCACAATATTTAGAACCACTTGAATGCCACATCTATTTCAAGTAGCTTTCTTTTTTAATATAGGTATACAAATTAAATCATTTCATCCGTTTCAACGTATCGGCAATAAGACGTACCAATATTGCGACGGTATCTAATTCCAGGGTTTCCTTCGGACTATGTATATCATGTGTTGTTGCCCCGATAGATACTATATCCAAATCCGGATTTGCCGCAAAGAAAAAACCCGTTTCAAGACCACCGTGCATAGCTTCTACACGTGCCGGTTTTCCCGTTAGTTCTTTATAAATATCTGCCATTAACGGACGTAATGTGCTGTGCGGATTTTCAGTCCAAGCCGGATCCAATCCACCGATCGTTATTTCAAATCCGGTCAACTCAGCCAAGATAGGCAGCGCAAGAATAAATTCTTCCAATCTTGCATCTGCTGAAGAGCGAGGAAAATATTGAATCGTCACTATATTATCTTGGGTTCTTACCGTCCCAATATTCGCTGACAAATCAGGCAGCTTCGGCAAATGCTGATTCATGGCCAAGACTCCGCAATGAAGAAGGCTCAAAAGCTGTACCACAGCCTTTGTATCTGCAGAAGAAAATACATATTCCGGATTTTCTGTTTCTGCTACAGTAAAATCTGCTTTTTTTTCGATTTCACCGTAAATAAGCTGGCAATTTTGTTTTGCCTTGCACACAACTTTTTTTACACTTTCTATATCTTTATGATGAAGCGCAATAACAACCTGTGCGGAAGAAGGTATCGCATTAGCCGCTGCGCCTCCGTCCATATGGGCAATCGTATATGCAATACCCTGAACGGCGAGGCGCTGCAACAGTAACGCCAATTCTTTTATGGCATTACTTTTCCCTGCATTGATCGTCTCTCCGGAGTGTCCTCCTAGAAAGTCTTTTGTCGATAGTATCAATGCGGCATCAAAAGAATTCTTCTGCTTCGCCGCAATCCGGGAAAAATCAATATGACGGCTGCCGGCAGAACCAACCACCAGAACGTCAATGGCTTCCGAGTCACAATTAATGATATACTTAGCATCTCGAACATAGGCTGGATCGAGGTGTGTTGCTCCCACCATACTGGTTTCTTCGTCCACAGTAAAAATAAAGCGCAAAGGACCATGAGAAATGCTGCACGTCAAAAGATATAGCGCTACCGCCACGGCAATACCGTCGTCAGCTCCTAAACTGGTACCCTCTGCCGATAAAATATTCCCGTCTCTTTTAATACGGATAGGATCTGTCAAGGGATTAAAGGCAACTCCCGTTTCCGCAACACAGACCATATCCATATGTCCTTGGATAATCGTAAGCGGCACATTCTCATATCCTGCTGTCGCCGCAATATCGGCGATAACGTTATTGACTTCATCTTGAATCGGCTCCACCCCTAATTCACGAAGTCTGCGAACAATATAATCACTGACCTTCTTTTCATGATGTGACGGTCGAGGATATTTTGCCAATTCGGAAAATTCGGCCAATACACCTTGTATAATCTCTTCATTTGTCTTCACGCTGCATTCCTCCTTTTTCATTCGTTATCATTGTAGCACAAATAATTCGTATCTGCAGTGGCTATTTTAACTATCCGCGGTATGTTATCATAGTTTATACCTTCCTTATATTTGGATATTTAATCGTATTTGATTTTTATTAGTAAAACGTTTATCATATATAATATACTTAATAGTAATAGTGTATTTGGATTTTTAATTTTATTTACATGGAGGTGTTTTATATGAAACCAATGCAAAATTTGACAGCACCCCCCCAATTACCTGAATTAACATTTCGCGGCATGTTCCTAGGCATGCTGATTACCGTAATTTTTACGGCATCAAATGTATATTTAGGTTTGAAAGTCGGTTTGACATTTTCTTCGTCGATTCCGGCAGCTGTCATTTCCATGGCTATTCTGCGCATGTTCAAGGACTCCAATATTTTGGAAAACAACATGGTACAGACACAAGCCTCTGCGGCAGGTACTTTATCCGCTATTATCTTCATTTTACCTGGGCTGCTCATGATTGGCTACTGGCAAAGCTTCCCGTTTTGGGAAACATTTCTGCTATGTGCCTGCGGCGGCTCTCTCGGTGTACTATTTACCATTCCGCTGCGGCGCGCTATGGTTGTCAACAGTACACTGCCCTATCCGGAAGGCCGAGCTGCTGCTGAAATATTAAAAGTAGGCAGTGATTTACGGAAAGAGGAGAATACTCCCGGTCATAAACGCACGGCTCAGGCTTCCGGAATGAAGGATATCGTCAGCGGTACGGCCTTAGCCGGATTTATTAGTTTATGTGCTAATGGCTTTCATGTTATGTCGGCAGAATTCAGTTACTGGATCCATATAGGAAAATCAATTACACAAATCCCCATGGGATTTTCCATGGCCCTTCTCGGAGCCGGTTATTTAATTGGCATCACCAGCGGTATTGCCATCTTAGTCGGTACTGTATTGGCCTGGGTTGTTTTTGTCCCCTATCTGACCAGTGTAATGACCCCGGTTGATGGGCAGACGGCGGCAGCCTTTGCCAAAATGATTTGGGCTCAAAAGGTGCGTTTTATTGGTGCCGGCTGCATCGGTATCGCAGCGATCTGGACCTTGATTACATTGGCCAAACCGGTTGTCGATGGCATCAAAATGTCGATGGCCGTCATCCGTTCCAACGATTCTGCCGAAAAACGAGAACTGCATCATACGGATATTGATATGACTCCCAAATCCGTTGCCATCGTATTTATTGCAATTCTTATCGGTCTTGCCTTGACCTTTTATTCATTCGTATCATCTGCACCCATTCCGACTTCGTTAATGGTCATCTATATTATAGTTGGAATTGCCGTAGCCGTCCTAATGGGCTTCTTTGTTGCAGCTGCCTGCGGCTATATGGCCGGCCTTATCGGGACTTCAGCAAGTCCTATTTCCGGTATTGGTATTTTAGGCATTATCGTCTCTTCTTTAGTCGTGTTAGTAATTGGATCTTCCTACAATATTTTTATAACACCCGAAGGAACAAAATTTGCTACTGCACTAGCTATATTCATTACCAGTGTCATTGTCAGCATTGCCTCTATATCAAATGATAACCTGCAGGATTTAAAAACAGGCTATCTTGTCGGCGCAACCCCCTGGAAACAGCAGGTTGCTTTAATCTTAGGCAGTGTCATCGGCTCTTTTGCGATTGCTCCCGTCTTAACACTTCTTTATCAAGCATATGGTTTTACAGGAGCATTGCCCCGACCTGACATGGACCCTACCCAAGCCTTAGCTGCTCCCCAGGCAACACTTATGACCACGATTGCACAAGGTATTTTCAGTTCCAATCTGGATTGGAATTTTATTTTATTTGGCATCGGCATCGGTATTGCCGCAATCATTATTAACTTAATCCTTACCAAGGCAACAAATCAACGTCTTTCGTTACCGCCTCTTGCCGTCGGCATGGGAATTTATTTGCCGCCGACATTAGAAATTCCGTTAGTCATAGGGTCTGTGATGGGCTATGGCATTCAGCGGTATCTCCGTCAACGCGCTGCTAAACGCAGTCCCGGCTACGAAAAGGAAGATGTGGAAGCTTGTAATCACCATGGCGTACTCTTTGCTTCTGGATTGATTGTTGGGGAAAGCCTTATGGGTGTTATTATTGCTATGATTATTGTCTTTTCCGTTACGTCTGGCGGCAGTGAAGATCCCTTAGCCTTAGTCGGGAAAAACTTTTCCGGCATAGCTGACTGGATCGGCTTAGCCGTATTTGCCGCAGTTATCGTGTCATTTATCGGTCACGTGCTGCATACAAAATATACGATTGAAAAATAATATAGTTTAGCCTTCCAACAAATGGAAGGTTTACATAATCATATCGGAACTGGGTTGTTGCCGGAGTAAAAAATCATTCCGGCAACAGCCCATTTTAAATAGTTTATTGCATAAATTTCATTTAAGGTGCCACCATTTTTTTACAAAAGTTTCTATTACAGCATAACTATAACATATGAAATCAGCCCAATGTATTGCCCATTTGCTTCGTGCTACTAAAAAATGACTTATAGTACCCAAGAAAATACCACCTAAAACGTCCGTTATATAATGTACTCCTGTATAAACACGGGAAAAACCAAGAACCATGCTGTAAAAAAACAGTGTAGGTCCCCATACAGCTCTGTGGCACAGCAAATGAAGCCCCACTGCAGTGGAATTTGCAGTATGGTTACTGGGAAAGGAAGCATTATCCGAATGCACTATAAGTCCTAACGAAGGTTCTTTTACAAACGGACGCTGCCGCGGCCATATTTTTCCGATAATAAAAGAAATTCCCGATCCAATGATGACAGAAAAAAGGCAATACAGCAACATATGCCGACGTTGCTGCAATTCACGAAATGGTGCTGGTCGAAACCACTCAACAAACCCATAGAGGATATACAGCACATATCCAAAACGGGAAATCCCTACCAACAAGACATGTATCCATCCGCTTCTGCCGACTACAGTCTGTATGCATTTAATTTCCTGTGATTTCACCATCAACCTCTCCTTTTTACTATATATGCGGGAAAGGCATACACGTGCATACACCTTTAGCCTGAAATGTTGTTTTATTCTTTTGCGTAAATAGTCTTAGTACTGACGTACGAAAGCATGCTTAATTTATCCGATAATTCCCGGATAACCTCTTGCGGTGCATCAATAACAATACTGATGACAGACACCTGTTGCTCATGATACGGAACACCCATACGTCCCATAATGTAATCGCCATATTCATGCAAAAGCTCATTCAATTGATCTACATTTTCCCGATTATTGACGATGATACCGATTAATGCTAATTTTTTATTCATGTCTGTCCTCCTTTAAAAACATCCACTTACCGCAAATAACCAAAGACGTACATATGTTCATCCATGTACATTTTTCACGCAGGCATCTTCTTTGTGATTACTACAAGGATTTAAAAATGGTATACTCTCAGAATGATCTTATAGCGTACCTTTGATATTTTCAGTATACCATCAGATTTTTATTTTTCAAATATATTATTTTTGTCAAAATTGCTATACTAAATTAAGTAAATCGTAACATGGATGTCATTGAATTGTAATAATTATCGTGTATAGTACAGATAGTACTTAAAGTATAGAAATAATAAAGGAGTGAATAGTATGAAAACAACGCTCGCTTTGCGACAAAAACTTTTAACAACTTTATTGGCCGGCACTGCGGTTGCCGTATTAACTACTGCTTCATTTATCCCGGTCTCGGCAAATGATGATATGGCTTCCGGTTCCGATACCCCTATTACCACAACTGCACCTGCCCATCATAACCCAATGCAGCACCGCATGGCTGCCATGATCCAGGAAGGAAAAATTACCCAAGACCAAGCAGATAGTCTCCATGCTGCTATGCAGGAATTTCATCAGCAGATGAAAGCGGATCATCAAAAATTTATGGCACAATTACCGGATAAAACCGGGATTGATGCCGCTGTCTTAAAAGAAATCCTTCCTCCCATGCACGGCCATCACCATCCCGGTCACATGAAGCAACACATGGATCAGCTCGTACAGCAGGGAACCCTTACCCAAGACCAAGCCAATACTTTAGAAACTTCACTTCGTGATTTCCATCAAAGCCAGAAAGAAGAACAGATGACAGCACGAAAAGAATTTATGGCGCAGTTGCCGGATAAGACAGGAATCTCCAAAGAAACGTTACAGAAGGTTTTTCCTACTCCGCCGATGCGGATGAAACAACACATAGATACGATGGTCCAAGAAGGAAAAATCACGCGTGGTCAGGGAGACAAGTTAGAAAGTGCCATGCATGATTTCCACCAAAAAGAACAGGCAAAATGGAAAACATTTATGAATCAGCTGCCTGATAAAACAGGAATTTCCAAGGAAACATTAAAAGAACTTTTCCACCATTCGTCACCTATGCCTTCTCCTGAAAACTAATTTTCCATACATTGATTCTGCAGCTTCTCGCACTGCCATGGATATTGCAATCCTCGGTCAGTGCGAGTTTTTTATATACTTAAAAAAGAAAATATTTTATGTTAAATGATTTAAATGCATCTGTAATAATTTTATACATACATTAAAAATTATATCTTGACAATTTTTGATAATGTATGGACAATAAAGATAGTGTTTTTATCATTAGGAGGTTTCATTGTGATCAAAGCCTTAGGAGCCATTTATTTTATATGGGGTTTTAATTGGGTCGTTATGAAAGAAGCCAATCTGTTCTTCCCACCTATTGTATTTGTGGCATACCGTTTTGCCTTGGGAGCTGCCATATTATTACTGGTAACTATATGGCTTCGTCTGCCGCCGCCACCCCGAAAATATTGGAAATGGATCATTCTCACAGGTATATTGCAAACCGCAGTTAATAATGTTGCCGCTCAAATTGGCATACAATCGCTGGGAGCCGGTCTGGTCGCCGTACTAAACTACAGCATGCCCGTCTGGGTTGCTATTCTTGCACACTTTTTCCTTCGTGAACATCTGACACTGCGAAAAATCCTGGGGATTGTCATTAGTATGACCGGTCTTTTTATTCTTATGAATATTAACACAGTCGGAAACATCGCCGCCATTTTACTTACATTAGCCGGTGCGGTGGCCTGGGCCGTAGCAAATATCATTATGCGGCAGCAAAACCAAGTTATGCAGCAAAGTAGCCGCTGCGGAAACAAACCGGATTGTACTATTATTCAATATACTACTTGGCAGATGATCGCCGGTACGATACTTCTTTTTATTTATATGGGATTCACGGATCAAGGTATTGTACAATGGACACCGCTGTCTATCTCCATACTTTTATATAATGGTATCCTTGCTTCGGCATTGGCCTTCTTTCTCTGGAATTATATTCTTTCGCGTATGGAAGCAAGCAAAGCCTCTGTCGCAATTTTAGCCGTTCCCGTTGTCGGCGTCATCTGCGGCATCATCTTTTTGGAAGAAGCCTTGACAATAACGACAACATTAGGCATGTCGCTTATTCTTATAGGAATCACACTGATTGTCACACAAAAAAAAGCTGCCTGAGTGCTGCAAAAATGATAGTTCTAAAGTAACGGTATTCTTCCATACTTATACTATATACACAAATCGCTACATACTAATAAAAGGGGTTGACATAATGAAAAATCTTGTAAAAAACTGTAAGATGGCCCTCATACAGGCCGCACCGATTATATTGGACAAAACTGCCACGTTAGATAAAACTATAGAAAAAATTATGGACGCTGGAAAAAAAGGAGCGCAATTTATCGTTTTTCCTGAATCATATATTCCTTGCTACCCTTACGGCATGACGTTCGGTTTTACCGTTGGCAGCCGTACGGAAGAAGGACGCGCAGATTGGAAACGGTATTACGACAATTCTGTTATTGTACCCAGTGCCGACACTGAACGTATCGGCAAAGCCGCTGCCGCAGTACATGCCTATGTCAGCATAGGAATTACAGAACGGGACACCATTTCCTGCACACTATACTGTACGAATCTTATTTTTTCTCCCGAGGGGGTTCTTATCGCTAAACACCGTAAAATTAAACCCACCGGAGCTGAACGGTATATCTGGGGAGATTCCCATGATCCTGATACCTATTTCCCTGTCATAGATACTCCCTGGGGACCTGTAGGCAGTCTTATTTGTTGGGAAAATTACATGCCATTGGCCCGTGCTGCCTTGTACCAAAAAGGAGTTTCTATTTATTTAGCCCCAAATACCAATGATAATCCGGAGTGGCAGGATACCATCAAGCACATCGCGATTGAAGGACATTGTTATGTTGTCAATGTGGACCAATATTTTACAAAAGCTATGTATCCGACCGATTTACACTGTATTGAAGAAATTACGATCTTAAAAAATAATATCTGCATTGGCGGCAGCTGTGTTATTGATCCTCGCGGACATTATATCAACGAGCCTGTCTGGAATAGAGAAGAAACCATTTACGTGGATCTTGATATGGATACTGTACCTATGAGCCGTATGGAATTTGACGCGGCCGGGCATTATTCCCGGCCGGATATATTAGAATTAGTCGTTCACGAAGATTAAAACAAACACCTTTATAATAAAAAAAGAGAACCATCGCTGCCGTATATCATCTATACCGCAGGAGGGATCTCTTTTTTTGCCTAAAACAGCGTATTCATTCTACTCGTTATACCAGCCTACTGCCCGCACGGGTGAGCCCGAACCGGCATCTATCTTCAGCGGTAATGCCATAAAGAAGAACTCCGGCGGTAATTTTTGCAAATTAGCAAGATTCTCGATAATTGTTATTTCTTGCTTCAACAGAATTTCATGCGCAGGGAAATTAAAAGATCCATATCGATCTATCGACAATGCATCCGTGCCGATTCCCTTGATTTGTTTACCCGTCAGATACCTTGCTGCTTCTTCTGAAACGCCCGGCCAATTTTTTAAAAATTTTGTCTTATCCTCCCAAAATTGGTCCCAGCCAAAATGCACTAATACAATATCACCGGACCGAATTTGCATATAAGCAGCTTCCCACTCTGCAATATCTTTTTTAGTAAGCAATCCGCAGTTTTCGATCTGTGCCGCCTCTATTTTTACCGCATGTCCATAGAAATGAGGCAAAGGCATACGATCTATCGATTTTCCTTCCGCATAGCGGTGCCGCGGAGCATCTACATGGGTACCACTATGTTCATCTAATGATATCTCATAATGCATAAACAATTCTTCTTGTCCATCTATCTCCAGGGTTTTATGTCTATACGGCGGATCTGTCGGCCAAGAAGGCATGCCCGGCTTCATCGAATGGGTTAAATCAATAAACACCCGGTGTTGTGTTATTGTCATGTATTATATGTCTCCTCCGTTCAACGATATTTAATATAGTTCATTATCCCTGATTTTTCAACTCATTATATTTTTTTGCGTTGCCATAGGCTTTGTCTGCAGGATATTTTTTACCATTCTGCAGCATTTTATTGCAAATAATCTGTTCTATATCCGCGTCTATTGCCTCGGCCATCAAAACACAATACATCAGAACGTCTGCCAATTCATCTTTCATCTGTCGTTGTTTTTCTTTTACCTCTATATCCTGCCCCGTCCATTGAAAGCACTCCAGTAATTCTGCGGCCTCTAAACTGATAGATAATGCAAGATCCTTAGGATTATGAAATTTTTTCCAATCTCGATCTTCTGAAAATTGCAAAATCGAAGTTATGGTTTTATCTGAAATTCCGTTATGCATAGTATCACACTTTCTTACTTCCTACTGTTTATATTGTTTCCACATATGATAAGTATCTGCCACCGTATCTCAATTTACTTATCACTATCCCTTTTTTGTATCTTGCTGCTATTTTGCTCCAGCATACGATCCAATATATGTTTAGCTTCCTGCGGTACCTGTTCCTTAATAACCCGACTAACTGTATCATATCCTAATCGTTGTATATAATTAGCGCCAAAAGCTGCTGATATATCTAAATAATACTGACACTGCGCTTCATTTACCGTAAGAAGAGAAATACATTTTGTACGAAAAATAATGACTGTTTCCGTTAACAACTGTAAACTTTCCAATAGCGAATCGGCAATAAGAGGTAAAAATGCATTAAGTTCAAATTCTCCATGAGCCGCTGCCATAGTAATCGCCGTATCATTAGCAATAACTTTCATGGCACATTGCATAACCATTTCCGGAATAACCGGATTTACTTTCCCTGGCATAATAGTACTTCCCTGCTGCAAAGCTTGCAATTGTATTTCATGCAATCCACCTTGTGGGCCCGAGTTCATAAGACGCAAATCATTCGCAATTTTCATGATATTTACGGCTAATGCTTTTATCAATCCAGATACTTCTACAAATACATCATTATTTTGCGTTATATCCATTGGATATTCTGCTGCGGCCAATCCCATATCCGTAATACGACGCAATTCTTCAATAACGCGAAAGCGATATTGCCGCGAAGCATTCGTAGCAATTCCCACTGCTGTCCCCCCCAGATTGATCTGCCGCAGCCGCTCTTCCACTTTATATAAACGCCAACGATCCCGAGATATTGCCTGAGCGTACGCACCAAATTCTTCCCCAACAGTAACCGGGACTGCATCCATCATTTCTGTTCGTCCTAATTTATGAACGTGTTCATATGCATTTTCTTTTTCCTGCAGGGCTGTCTGCAATTCTGCACAAGCTTGACTCAATTTTCTTAATGATTCAATTGCAGCAATGCGCAGTGCCGTAGGATATACATCATTTGTCGACTGGCCGCGGTTTACATCATCCAAAGGATGAATAATATCATATTGTCCATAGTTTTTTCCTAATTTCTTCAGTGCCACATTCGCAACTACTTCATTGACATTCATATTGGTTGAAGTACCTGCTCCGCCCTGCAGTGCTTCTGTTGCAAAAGCATCATCATATTTCCCGTTCAGGATTTCATCGCAGGCAAATACAATTGCTTCATAAATACCCTTTTCCCGCACCCGCAAAGAACAATAAGTGAGCGCCGCTGCTTTTTTTACTTTAACAAGCGCATAGATAAGCCGCATATTAGTTATTTTATGATGGAGAGAAAAATTTTCCATCGCCCGCAAAGTATTAATGCCATAAGGAGCTGACCCAGATAATTGTTTTTCTCCTAAACTGTCTTTTTCTATACGCATGTACCGGATCCTCCTATGCAATACTATCTGCCAGATAGGGAAATAACTGCAGACTCCGTTTCAAAATCCCCTGCATGTAAGCAATCATAATTCCGTAATTTGTTATGGGTACCTGCTGATCCCTCGCACATTTCATACGATATCGCACTTCCCTTTCATTCAACATACAGCCACCGCAATGAACAATCAGCGCATAGGGAGATAAATCATCGGGAAATTCCACACCGCTTACAGTATGAATTTTTATATTCTTTCCCGTATAATTCCGCAGCCAGCGCGGAATTTTAACGGTCCCAATATCGTCACATTGCCGATGATGTGTACAGCCTTCGGCAATAAGAACTATATCTTCATCTTGAAGTTTTTCTACTGCTGCCACACCATGAACAGCCAATTCTAACAATCCTTTATGGCGAGCCATAAGTATAGAAAAAGATGTCAGTGGAATATCCGGTGGTGTATCGGCAGACACTTTAGCAAATACCTGACTGTCCGTAATAACTAATGCTGGTTTTTTCCCAAGATGGGCCAGCGTATCATGTAATTCATATTCTTTTACGACAATAGCGGCTGCATCCGCTTCCAATATGTCCCGTATCGTCTGCTGCTGCGGCAATATCAAACGGCCTTTAGGGGCAGCCTTATCAATAGGAACTACCAAAACGACAAAATCAGAAGGATGAATTAAATCTCCAACAATCGTCAATTTTCCTTCTGTATCAGACATCAAGGTACCTAGTCTTTCCTTTAGTTCGGAAATCCCCTGCTGATACAAAGCACTAACATATATTTGGTCTTTTTCTGGTTTACCCGCATTTTCCAGTAAATCCAATTTATTAAAAACAAGTACATACGCAATGTTTTTTTCTTTAATAAGCTGCAGCAGTCCTGCATCCGCGGCGGTCATCCCTTCCGATGCATCCACAACCAGAACAGCAATATCTGTTTTATTCAGTACTTGTCTGGTTTTCCGAATACGAAGTTCTCCTAATGTTCCTTCATCATCAAATCCGGGAGTATCGACAATCATCACAGGGCCTAACGGAAGCAGTTCCATTGCTTTATAAACAGGATCGGTAGTCGTCCCCTTGGCAGCAGAAACAATTGCTAAATCCTGACCCGTCACAGCGTTGACTACACTGGATTTACCGGCATTACGCCGGCCAAAGAAACCAATGTGGATACGTTCACCTGAAGGAGTATCATTTAGTCCCATATATATCTCTCCTTAACCATTTATATTTTTTGCAAATGCTTCAGCGCTTTTAATTAAATTGGGTATCTCCTTGCGAAACAGCCGTCCAGAAAAAGCTTCATGAGGCAACGGAACAAATCGTGCCGTTGCCGGACAAATGGGGTGATACAAAGGATCTGCAATAATTACATTATGCGAAAACAGCAATTTTTCTAATTCACCTTCAGACATGCCATGCCGATCTTCCGGTACTAACAAGGCCGTTTCCGTATCCAAGGGACAAAACACACAGGCCGCCGGTCCACCGTTCTCTGCAATAGCCCATGCCAAAGAAGCACTGTAAATACTTTCACCAACAATGACGGTACCGCTCTCATCTACTTTGCGGTTTCTGTAAGAAATTATATTCGTTTTATATGCTGCGGACTCTTTTAAATCAGATGCTACTTGTGCCGCCATTACTGACCCAAAAGGAACTCCGATAACATACGGTATCGAAAAGCGGCGCTGCAGGATTCTGGCAGCTTCTAATCCAGCATATGAGACAACCAGATTTACATCTGCCAATGAGGCTTGCACAATATTTTCAAGAGAACTTCCCATCGCCCAGATGCTTATTACGCGAAAGCCACGCTCCCGCAACACTTGTACCATAGATTGATCACTGCCATTGAAGGAAAAATCCAAGGGGGTAACTCCTAATATATTGACTCCTAACGATTGCGGCACTGCTGCCGCGGGCATATCCTTTACCAGCGAACCGTCAGTAGTATACTCGGCCTGCCAGCTACAACTCCAGCGTTTGGGAGTAAGCGGCGGCAATATTTTTCCTTCGGGATTTTCAATCATATGTTCTGCTAACATCGCAAAGGCCATGGATGCTCCTTTGACATACGAATGCATGCTGTTCGTCTGTAGTGCAAATGTCATAATCCCCGTTTTCTTTTGCACTAGTTTCGCCACAGCTTCTAAATCGGTTCCTATCATATAGGGAATCGGACTTTGCAAAACTGCAATAAATCGCGGCGATAGGTCTTGCGCCGCCGAAACAATATCATGAATCAGTTTGTCATCATTTCCCATGACTGCATCTATTTCTGTCAGACCGGAAATAAAAAACAGACTGTCCATATCATACCAGCGAGGTTCATCATGCGTTGCATAGGTTGAGTTGCAGCCTGATGGATCATGAATAACGATCATACCTCCCAATTCAAATAAAGCCGAGCAAGCACCGAAAACATCGGCTGAATAGGATGACACACGCGCTATAGTCTGTTTCATCGACATATCCTGCACCTCCATCCTTTAATTTGTATGTAATCACGGGCATCTTTTTCTTCTAAAAAAGCTTCTACCATACATGTCGCCATATGACTGATACCTGTAAATCCATAAAATCCGCCGCATTCAGCAATATCAACAAAGTGTTTTGTCCCTGTAAAATATGCCGCTTTCTGCCCTATAGCCAACAAGGGTTCTGCCGTATGTCGATCCAGGACTCGCATCTTAGCATGAACGGTAGCATACAACATAAGATTCGGATAGTATTGCTGCAAATATTCAAAATCAGCTTTATCTTCGCCAGGTATCATATCTACATACATGCGAGTTACGTTAAAACCATGCTCTAAAAGCAATCTCGCTAAACTAAACGGTCTGAAAGTAGCAGTATAATCAAGAGCAATGGCGATATTTCCAACAATTTCTCTGGCTTTGGCCAGACTTCGTTCACTCTGCAGCATATTTTGGCTGTAATCGGGACGTTCCACTCCTAAAAGATCGGCTAATCGGTATAACCCATTACGGATCTCCAAACAATCAAAACTTAATGGAATATATATATTCTTTTGTCCTAGTTCTTTTTCCATCTGTCGTCCGCCATATATCATCTGAGGATTATAAGAAACATTTACAGCACTCTTTCCCATTTCCAAATACTCTTCATAAGTCCTGCACAGTGTCAGATCTCTCAGAATAAATCCATTGTCTTTAATAAGACGGACAAGTTCACTATCTTCACTTGTAGGTAAATTATTACCGATGATATTAACAGAGTTCAAATCATGCTTTTGTGGTGTCAAAAAATGGTATAACTGCCAGCGAGTCCTTGCTTCTGCCGTAAGTCCGCTTTTTCGCATAATAGGATCCATGCAGCATTCCCCAAAACCGATATCCGGATAACGGCGCTGTAATTCGACATAAACAGCTTGCATATCGCACCCCATAAACCGATGAATACAAGCTGGGTATATAAACATGACCTTAGGCCGCCGCGGCAGGCGCTCCAAAATATCTCCCACCCCATCTACGATCAAGGTCTCCATAGAACCATCCATCAAATTATGTTCCTCTACCAAAATGGAAGAAAACCGATCCATAGCTCCCATTTCCGCCGCAGTAAGTACCACTCCGCGCAGACAACCCGCAGCGCAAATATAAACTTGATGCGATTCAGGCACAAGCATATTCGTATGAACAATATTCCATGTTCCTCGTGCGGGCGGCGTATATTCCAATCCAGATTCAAACGGATTCGGATATGCGGCTTCCTTGATATGAACCGCAGCTCCCCGCAGATCAACAGCTTTGCCAATTCGCGTTAACATAGACTACCTCCTTTTCTGTGCTTCCCTATATACCGCTGCCGCCACCTTCCGGTACTCTTCCGCCATGGTACTTTCCGGATAAGCTTCGATAACAGTCTTATGAAGTTCTTCTGCTTCCTGTACCACTGCGCTGCGGTCTAAGCTCCCTATGACTGTAGAATGGATATCTGCTGCCAATTCCATGACCTTTTCCGTTTCAAGTTTTACGCTGCGGCGATTTAAAATAATACCTGCCAAACTAGCATAGCCGCGATCTTTAAAGTTATCTAACGCCATTGCAATATTAGCAGCCGCATGGATAGACATATTTTCTCCTGAAGTAACGATGAACACGGCATCAGCATATCCTTTACGCATCGGCATAGAAAAACCACCGCATACTACATCTCCCAAAACATCATACATAACAATATCCGGTCTATATGTATCATACGCTCCTTTTTCTTTTAACTTTTCTAACGCCGCAATAATTCCACGACCGGCACAGCCCATCCCCGGAGTAGGTCCGCCTGCTTCGACACACACTACTCCTTTATATCCTCTAACCGTCATATCTTCTAAAGAAAATGCATCCCCTTTATGACGAATCAAATCAAGAACCGTAGGAATCGCACCTTGTCCATGCAGACTATTTGTAGAATCAGCCTTTGGATCACAGCCAATCTGCATGACTTGAAGTCCTCTATCAGCAAGGGCTGCTGCTATATTGGACGCCGTCGTAGATTTTCCAATGCCACCCTTGCCATAAATTGCAATTTTTATCATAGTTATATCCTCATCAATTGATTACTTTAACAAATCCGGGGCAAAAGTTCTCCCCCCGGTGGAGGAAGTATCGTCTCTGTCCCTATTTCTGTTTTCATGATTACGCGCCCAGACATTTCTGCCGTTACTTCACCAATAATAGCTGCATTTTTTGAATATATCCCTTTATGTAATGTTTTCAACAATGCCGCTGCCTCTTCTTTAGGCGCAAATACTACCAGACGACCTTCACAGGCTAAATAAAGCGGTTCCAAACCCAGCATCCCACAAACACCGGATACCGCATTATCAACAGGAATAGCTGCCGCATCCAAGTGAATACCTACATTACTTTGTTCCGCTATTTCATAAAGCACGGTTCCCACACCACCCCGCGTAGCATCACGAATAACATGAATATTCTTAGTCGTATCGAACATCGCTTTTACGGTTCCCCATAAAGGCGCACAATCACTTGTTACATCTGCTTTAATGCTATAGGTATCCCGAGCCAGAAGAATAGTACAACCGTGCCGCCCTACATCGCCTGTTACAATCACAGCATCACCCGGACGAGCAAAGGTTCCCGAAGTATGGCAGCCTTCCATGACGCGGCCTATTCCTGTTGTCGTAATAAAAAGATGGTCTACTTGTCCTTTTCCAGCTACTTTCGTGTCTCCTGCTACGATCCGTACACCTGCTTCGTTAGCTGTTTTTTCCATTGACACCGCATACTCTTCGACCTTTGCTAAGGAAAAACCCTCTTCAATAACAAAAGCACAAGATAAGTACAATGGTTGCGCTCCCATGCACGACAGATCGTTGACTGTGCCGCAAACACTTAATTTTCCAATATTCCCCCCCGGAAATTCAGGCGGCGACACAATAAAACCATCCGTAGTAAAAGCCAACTGATTTCCATCTATTTGTAAAACAGCTGCATCATCACCGGTAAATTCAGGATTTGAAAAATGAGTTTTAAATACTTTCTCTATTAACTCTGCCGTTTTTTTGCCGCCGGCGCCGTGTGCAAGTGTAATTATTTCATCCATGATGTATAACCTCCATATTGATAGAATGCCGAGCAAGCGCCTTCATGGGAAACCATACAGGCTCCTACCGGATGTTCTGGAGTACAGGTCTTGCCAAAAAGTTTGCAGTTGTCAGGATAGCATTTTCCCTGTAATACTTCACCGCAGCGACAAGCAATATTGCTATGTCCCACAAGTTTCGGCATAGTATACTTAATTCTAGCATCAAACGCTTCATATGCCGCCGTCAGCTTAAGTCCTGATTTTGGAATAGTCCCTAATCCCCGCCATTCCGCATCACAAGGTTCCATAACCTCTTTCATTACTTGTTGTGCCGCTTTGCTCCCTGCAGCGGTAACTACGCGCGGATAACAGTTTTTAAAAAATGGTTTTCCTTCTTGGTGTTTTATGATAATAACCGCCAGCGCCGTCAATATCTCCTTTGCCGTAAAACCAGTAATAACACCAGATATTCCTTCTTTTACCAGTTCTTCACAAGAAGTTGTACCCATAACGGCATGAACATGTCCGGGATATAAAAATGCATCGGCACTGCCTTTTAACGTCTGGTATGCTTGCGGCATTGTTTTATTAGCTGTCAGTAAGGAGAAGTTGTCAAGATGATCCTGCTTTGCTTTTCTTACGGCAAGACAACTAGCCGGTGTTGTCGTTTCAAAACCTACTGATAAAAATACAACTTGCTCGGTTCTGTGTTTTTCAGCATATAGGCATGCATCCATTGGAGAATATACAATTTCTACTCCAGCCCCTTCACTGCGTGCCTTCGCAAGACTACCGGCTGTACCTGGCACTCGTACCAAATCTCCGAATGTACAAACTGTAACGTGTCGCTTTTGTGCTAAAAAAATAGCTTCATCAATAAAATCTACAGGTGTAACGCAGACTGGACAGCCAGGACCGGAGATGAGCTTTACCGTATCCGGCAAAAGACTGCGTATTCCCAATCTAAAAATTTCATGCGTATGCGTACCACAAACTTCCATAATACGAATTGCAGATCCATTATATGTTTCTATGATCTCTCGCGCTGTCCTTTTTTCATCCTTCATAATTCCTCCATGATACCATCTGTTTCATCCTCATCATTGTCGGTTATTTTAGCAATAGCCAGTCCTGCATGCACCATAACGTAGTCGCCGGGATCTAATTCATCAAGAAGTTCCGCTGAAACCTCCCGCTTGGCACCCGATGCATCAACTAAAGCAATTCCGTCTTTTATTCTTATTACACGAGCTGGTAATCCTACACACATAGTCCCCGTCTCCTTTATATATTCTGTATATACTGCATTGCCGCAACCGCTTGTCCCAAAGAAATCCCTCCATCATTAGGCGGCAGCAGGCTATGCTTCAAAACGCGAAATTCATAGTCCTGCAGTCCTTTGTCACACATCCGCAGCAGCAACCGGTTCTGAAAAACACCTCCGCTTAGTGCTGCCGTTGTAATTCCCGTATCTGCACGAACTTTTTTACAAGCCTTAATAATCATATCCGCCAATGTCCTGTGAAAAATATACGCCAAGCATCCTACCGGCCATCTGGCCAATACTCCTTCGACCATATGCCGTACTAGTTCATTGGTAGGTAAATAAAATATCCCATTCTGCAATTTCAAATCATATCGATGAAGAAGTTCCGGTTCCTTATGCTTCTTTTTCCATCTCTCTGCCGCAAATTGTAAAGCCATGGAAGCTTCCCCTTCAAAAGTTGAACTTCTGCATATACCTAAGATGGCGCTTACAGCATCAAATAAACGTCCAGCACTAGTAGAACCGATACTATTGATATGATTATCTGCCATGAAATGCTGTGCCATAAGATTATTTTCATCACAAAGATTTAATTGACGTACACTTTTCTCAAAAATTTCACTATTTCCAAAAATGCTGTACAACATGGATATGGCAACACGCCACCCTTCTTTAACAGCAATGTCACCGCCTCTCTGCATAAATGGTTCTATCGCACCCCGCCTGATAAAACCAGTATAATCGGCAGTTAATATTTCGCCCCCCCAAATAGTTCCATCTGTACCAAATCCGGTACCATCAAAGGCTATACCGATAACAGGTTTCGAATAATTATTTTCAGCCATACAAGAAAGTATATGCGCGTAATGGTGTTGCACGGGAAATACGGGAAGGCCTAACTCCCCGGCAATAATTGTCGTATTATAACGAGGATGCATATCACAGGCTACTATACTTGGTTTTGCTTCCAGCAAAGTCTCCATCCGCACTATTGATTCACGTAATGCTTTCATTGTTCTGACATCCGCCATATCTCCCACATAAGAAGATGGGTAAAATAAATTGTTTTTACCGAGACAAAAAGTATTTTTCAATTCTCCGCCTATCCCCAGAACTTGACCTTCATACTGATGCGAAAGTATAAACGGCAGCGGTGCATATCCGCGGGACCGGCGAATCATGTATGGTTTCCCATCATAAAAATCCATTACGGAATCATCCACACCCAGACGAATTTTACGATTGTGTGATATGACAAGATCACACATATTTAATACTTTATGACGTATTTCTGTATCCGTTCGACAAATAGGTGCTCCCGATTCGTTAGCACTGGTCATAACAAGAATGTCCGGCATAATTATATTATCATCATAGGTAAACAGCAATAGCTGCAAGGGTGCATACGGAAGCATAACTCCTATCTTGGGATTTCCTGGTGCGATTTGCTGACAAAGTTTTCCTCCTGCTTTTTTATCTAATAATATGATAGGTTTTTGATGCCCTGTCAATACAGCTTCTTGATCAGCATGTATAACACATTCACGCCGGACAACATCTAAATTCTTTATCATAACAGCAAACGGCTTTACCGGACGCTTTTTCAGTCTGCGCAAGCGGCAGACTGCCTCTGCATTTGTGGCATCACAACTTAGATGAAAGCCACCGATTCCTTTGATAGCAATAATCCCGCCATTGCTGATAACGCGTCTGGCTTCCGTAATAGCAAATGAGCCGCGTTCGCAGCGATCCATAAGATATACTTCAGGGCCGCATTCCTTACAGCACACCGGCTGGGCATCATATCGTCGGGTTTCCGGATGTGTATATTCATATGTACAGGCTGCACACATGGGAAACTCTCCCATGCTGGTCCGTTCCCTATCATAAGGCATAGAGTCAAGAATTGTAAGCCGCGGTCCGCAAGCTGTACAGTTGATAAATGGATGCAGATAACGGCGATTTTTTTTATCAAAAAGTTCTTTTTTACAAGCATCACAAATACCAATATCCGGTGAAACAAAAATGTCTCCTTTCTCTTTCGTACTTTCTATAATATCAAAAGAACTATATGTCTTAGCCCCTTCTGCTTTTTCTTTATCGATTTTTAAAATTACAGAGCGCGGCGGTGGATTATACTGCAATTCATCATAAAAAGATTGCAGTGCTTTCTTTTCCCCTTGTGCCATAATTTCCACGTAAGAACCCTTATTACAAACACACCCCCGAATATGATTGGCTGCCGCCGTTCGGCTGACAAAAGGGCGAAAACCTACTCCCTGGACAATACCAAAAACACGTATCATTTGTGTCGTCCTCACAGCTCTTCACATCCTTCCAGATACAGCAAAGTGCGGCAATTCCAAGTATGTTCCCGTAAAATGCTTTAACGCCTTTCGGAACAAATCATCTCCTATGACGATATCATATGTCTGATTATCTGCTAACTGAATAAAATCATCTTCTTCGCGAAGTGCTATATCATAGGCCTCCTTCAATGTCTCTTTAAGCATAAACCAAGAAGCCACTGTGACAGCAGACGCTCCCGCTTCTAACAATTGCTGCCGCAGTGTATTGGCCAAAATTTGCTGATGAACGATCAAAACTTTTTTTCCTGTGAAATCACATCGCCATTTTTTTTTCAAAAGTGGATATGCAGCAGTATAAGGAGTACCAAATTTTTTTTCCAAATACACGGCCGTTGCCATGCCAGCCGGTGCTATGACAAAATTTCTGGCCACAGTCCCAGCTTGCTGTATATTGCTCAACCCATTTTTTCCATATATAAGAACTCTTGACCAACCTTGTCCGGTCAATATGTTCTCAATATGTAAAGAATCTTCTAAACAGGTCATATCTAGAGGAGTGGCGCCAATAACTCCCACCGTTCCTGATTGTATCGGTCCAGATTCAACTGCAAATGTACGAAATAGTTCCAGATAGGCTTTTTCCATTCCCACATCATATAAATTCATACCCGTTGTATCAACCGCCATAACGGGAAATTCCAGTCTTTTTTTTGCCATGCGTCGCAGCGCTTGATAATCTGTTCCAATAACAGCCGGTACCGGTGTACCTACGAAAACCGCAAACATAGCCTTCATATCCGCCGCTGCTGCACACAATTTTTCCACAAGGAGCGTATCCCGACCAAGAATAGCATCCATATCTCGTAAACCCGCGCTAAAAATCGCACTTTTTTTTCCAAACCAGCGCGGCTCATCAAATCCGCAAATATTTCCGGCACATCCGCCGGCATCCACAATAACAACAATCCCGCCCAATCCATAAAATACGGAACAAGCACCTGCCTGATCCGGTGCAAAAGGAGAAATGTATTTCCATAGTCCTTTCATCGCAAATCTCCTCCTTCTGTATCTAATGCTTCTTGCAATTTTTTGAAAAGTTTCGTTACCCCAGCATAGCCAAAAGGTTGTTCTTCTTCTGTCCATAAAACATGTATCGCCCGAGGATGATAATAAGCAGCATCCTTGCCCAGTGTCACGTGAATATGATTGCCTGTGTCCTTATAATACAACATAGATGGCGATATATTAGAAAATACGCGGGTATCTGGACTCAATGCAGCGAGTTGCTTAAGAAATACATAATCTTCCGTCCCTAAATTACTGTATATTTCAGCAACACAAAGGCCGTATCTGACAAGCGCTAACGCTAGTTCAAAAGAATTTCCATTCATCATTTCCCCCACAGCAAAAATCACATTTTTGTGGGACTGTACAAATTGCGTTACCGTATCCCGTGCCTCGGCAGCGTAAATTGAATCATCAATCATTGTTCCTAATGTTTTTGCAAGAATATGATACTGTTTCTGAATTTTGTCTATCTGATACATACGTGTCAGTTCAATACTGGGAATTTCCAAGCGCTCTTGTAAATCTTGGGCCGCAAGGCGTGATTCCGGATGAAGAATCAGATTAAAATTAGCCGCTGCCATATTTTTATATTCTTCCATTGTTTTGCATCGGGAAAGTTCATTTATCTTTTTAATCCCCATTTGCCGTAAAAGAGGGTATATTTCACATTCATTCATCAACGGCGAAAAATATCCTAAAATATTAACCATGTTTGCTTGTTTTTCCCTCTTTTCCAAAAGAGAATACACAGCTTGACGTACTGCAATCATAGGTGGTTTACGACCTTCCCGTGTCAATGCGTACATATAACAAGGCACAACAGGTATGCCCACACACACGGCAGCTTTTCGGCAGACTCGTTCCATATCCGTTCCTAATAGGGCATCCACACAAGTCATACAAATCATAACAACCGTTGGCGGCGTCTCCAATGTTTCACATACCTCCTTTACGACTTGCGGTATTTTCGTTAAATGACGGCCTGTCACAATATCTGTTTCATCCATAATATAAAAGAAAAATCGATCACTATACCCACTCATTTCACTAAGTATAGTGGTATTTCGGCCACAACATCCCGGACCAATAAGAAGCATAACCGATCCCGGAATAGCTAGCCCTGCTCGTTTTACGCCAAATCCTTCTGCTCCGGGAGAATTAAATGCAAGTGCCGCTGGTGAATTATAAATAAGGTGCGTTGAAGAAATACATTCTTCTGGAATATTGTTACGGCCTCGTTCTACTAATTCTTTTATAGTGATAGAGTAGGGTTTATTCTTCATGTTCTGTTTCCTCATGTTCCCATAATAACCGTGCGATTCGTAAAAATCGTTTACTAATAGGCAAACTGCCATCTCCTTCAATAACAGTTTTTCCCATATCTTCAAACTGGGTTATATCATCATTACGCGGAATATCTCCAATAATTTCTAAGTTGCGCTCTGCGGCAAAATTTCGTACTTTATATTCCTCATCAACAATATTACGGCGATTTAATATAATTCCCCGTACTCTGGCGTAGCTTCGGTCAGCAAAATTGTTTACAGCTGTATTAATATTATCAGCAGCATATAAAGCCATTTTTTCTCCTGAAGTAACAATAATAACTTCATCAGCATAGCCGGCTCGGAGAGGTGCAGCAAAACCACCACAAACCACATCGCCTAATACGTCATACAAGACAACATCCGGTTTAAATTGTTCAAAAAGACCTAAATCCTCCAATAAGCTAAACGTAGCAATAATGCCTCGTCCTGCGCAGCCTAATCCTGGCGTTGGTCCTCCCGTTTCAATGCATAACACTCCACCAAACCCAATTTTTGAAATATCTTCAATGCGTTCCGGATCTTCATCAAATTCCCGTATATAATTCATGACAGGTTGTACCGGTTTTCCCCCTAACAAGTTAAATGTAGAATCTGCTTTAGGGTCACAGCCAATTTGAATAACACGTTTTCCTAATTTGGCAAAAGATGCCGATAAGTTACTCGTTATTGTTGATTTACCAATGCCACCTTTACCATATATTGCAATTTTTAACATAATAGTCTCCTTCTGTTTTATTCAGGCAGTTTGGCATATGTAGTTTTGATACTTACATTGGGAACCATCCCCAATTTTCCGGATAAAGCACTAATTACCGTCTGCGGTGCATCCATAACAATACTAATGACGGATACCTTCCGCTGTTGGTAAGGAATCCCCATACGTCCAATAATATATTGGCTATATTCGTGCAAAATACTGTTTAACTTAGTGACCGATTCTGGACTGCTAACAATAATTCCAATTAACGCAACTCTGGTTTCCATAGGAAAACACGCTCCTTAAAAAAATTAAAACCCCGTACGAAAGTACGGGGATAGCGTATGACAAAACTATTCACTCGACTTTCTGCGCAGGGACAGCCCTTTGCAAATTCAGTACGATGCATTTATCCATGTTGGTTTACCGTTAGACGAATCTTCGGGTTTACCTATATTTATATCAAGTATATCATGATAGAATAATCTTTTAAAGCAATTTTAACTATTTTTGTTTATTTTTTCTAGCAGCCATTCTTTCAAAACGACTGCATTATTACATATTTCATTTTTTGCAGCGTAAACAAGCGTTACATTTCCTTTGGCAAGTTTCTCACGGCATAAAGCAATAAATGAAGATGCTTCCATATTTTTTTCTAATTCCAGCACATATGCTTCTTTAAAACCTAAAAAATGATTTCCTCCATGAAAAGCCTTTCGCAATTCTTGCGAAGGTGAAATATTTTTAGCCCACATTTCACAATGCAATCGTTCTTTGGTAATGCCGCGCGGCCATAACCGATCCACTAAAATCCGGTACCCATCACACTCATCACAGGCTGTATATACCCGTTTTAGTTTAAGTTCACTTGTCGCCATTTAATCCATTCCTTTCCACAATATATATAAGGATATCACGAAAAATAAGAAAGCTCAATACGACAAAAAGACCAGCATACTGGTAAAGTATGCTGGCTTCCAATCAGCGGCTTCCTATCCTCCCAGGGCGCTTCCACCCAAGTACTTTCGGCGTTTGCGGGCTTAACTGCTGTGTTCGGCATGGGAACAGGTGGATCCCCGCAGCTGTCGCCACTGAATCGTTCAGGGTCATACCCTGACAACCACAAAGAAAAGTATCTGCGAACTAAAGGTCTTACATAGCGGATGTTTCGTGCTTAAGTCAAGTCCTCGGTCTATTAGTACCGGTCCGCTCCATACATCACTGTACTTCCACTCCCGGCCTATCAACCACATCGTCTCTGTGGGACCTTACTTACTTGCGTAATGAGAAACCTCATCTTTAGGCTGGTTTCACGCTTAGATGCTTTCAGCGTTTATCCGTCCCGGACGTAGCTACCCAGCTGCACACCTGGCGGTATGACTGGTACACCATTGGTCCGTCCACTCCGGTCCTCTCGTACTAGGAGCAGCCCCTTTCAAGTTTCTTCCGCCCGCGATGGATAGGGACCGAACTGTCTCACGACGTTCTGAACCCAGCTCGCGTACCACTTTAATGGGCGAACAGCCCAACCCTTGGGACCTACTTCAGCCCCAGGATGTGATGAGCCGACATCGAGGTGCCAAACCTCCCCGTCGATATGGACTCTTGGGAGAGATAAGCCTGTTATCCCCAGGGTAGCTTTTATCCGTTGAGCGATGGCCCTTCCACTCGGATGCCACCGGATCACTAAGCCCGACTTTCGTCCCTGCTCGACCTGTCCGTCTCGCAGTCAAGCTCCCTTCTGCCTTTGCACTCTGCGCGCGGTTTCCGTCCGCGCTGAGGGAACCTTTGGGCGCCTCTGTTACTCTTTTGGAGGCGACCGCCCCAGTCAAACTGCCCGCCTGAGACTGTCCGCAAGCTTGTTACGCTTTTCGTTAGAATTCCGGTAAAACAAGGGTGGTATCCCACCAGCGGCTCCGTGAATACTGGCGTACTCACTTCCCTGCCTCCCACCTATCCTGTACGTCTCTTACCAAAATTCAATCTCAGGTTACAGTAAAGCTCCATGGGGTCTTTCTGTCCAGTCGCGGGTAACCTGCATCTTCACAGGTACTTCAATTTCACCGGGTCCCTCGTTGAGACAGTGCCCAAATCGTTACACCTTTCGTGCGGGTCGGAACTTACCCGACAAGGAATTTCGCTACCTTAGGACCGTTATAGTTACGGCCGCCGTTTACTGGGGCTTCAATTCACTGCTTCGCTTGCGCTAACACTTCCTCTTAACCTTCCAGCACCGGGCAGGTGTCAGCATCTATACATCAGGTTTCCCTTTAGCAGACGCCTGTGTTTGTGGTAAACAGTCGCTTGGGCCTCTCTTCTGCCGCCCATTCCGGCTCCGCGCGCTTCTGCGCTTCACCTACTCTGGGCTATCCTTTTCCCGAAGTTACGGATATATTTTGCCGAGTTCCTTAACGAGGGTTTTCCCGCGCACCTTAGAATTCTCTTCCTGCCTACCTGTGTCGGTTTACGGTACGGGCACCACAGTCCTCACTAGAAGTTTTTCTTGACAATTTAGGTCCGGCCCCTTCGCTTCTGTCTCCAGAAGCTCCCCATCGCTTCTCGGCCTTCCGGATGAGGGATTTGCCTCTCATCCAACCTACCGGCTTGGACATGCTCTTCCAATCGCATGCGCGCTTTCCTTCTTGTGTCGCTCCTTCGCTCGAACAGACTGTCGTGGTACAGGAATCTCAACCTGTTGTCCATCTCCTACGCTTCTCCGCCTCGGATTAGGCCCCGACTTACCCTGGGTCGACGATCGTTGCCCAGGAAACCTTAGGCTTTCGGTGGAAAGGATTCTCACCTTTCTTTTCGATACTCATACCGGCATTCTCTCTTCCTGCCGGTCCACCTGTCCTTCCGGTCAGGCTTCTTCCCTGCAGGAACGCTCCCCTACCCATGTGTCCTCAGACACATGCCAAAGCTTCGGTTCCGTACTTTAGCCCCGGTCATCTTCGGCGCAGAGTCTCTCGACCAGTGAGCTATTACGCACTCTTTTAATGGTGGCTGCTTCTGAGCCAACATCCTGGTTGTTTTCGAAATTCCACATCCTTCGCCACTTAGTACGGCATTGGGGACCTTAGCTGTTGGTCTGGGCTGTTTCCCTTTTGACTACGGGCCTTATTACTCGCAGTCTGACTCCCATGTATAAGTACAGCCATTCGTAGTTTGATTAGGTTCAGTATCCGGATAGGACCCTACCCCGTTCAGTGCTCTACCGCCTGTACTCTCGCCATGAGGCTAGCCCTAAAGCTATTTCGGGGAGAACCAGCTATCTCCACGTTCGATTGGCATTTCACCCCTACCCACATCTCATCCAAAAGCTTTTCAACGCTCACTGGTTCGGTCCTCCACACATTTTTACCTGTGCTTCAACCTGGACATGGGTAGATCACTGTGGTTTCGGGTCTACTCCATCCAACTTGTCGCCCTGTTCAGACTCGCTTTCGCTGCGGCTCCACGTTTCCCGCTTAACCTCGCTGGATGAAGTAACTCGCCGGTTCATTCTTCAATAGGCACGCCGTCGAGCTGATATATATACGCTCTCCGACTGCTTGTAGACATACGGTTTCAGGTTCTCTTTCACTCCCCTCCCGGGGTGCTTTTCACCTTTCCCTCACGGTACTATGCGCTATCGGTTCATGTCAGTGTTTCGCCTTGGAGGGTGGTCCCCCCTGCTTCCCACAAGGTTTCTCGTGTCTCGTGGTACTCTGGATCCTACCCCGCGCGCGCCGTTTCGCCTACCGGGCTTTCACCGTCTCTGGCCCAGCTTCCCAGCTGGTTCGGCTCGCCTTGCGCGCTTGTTGGTAGTCCGCAACCCCGGGTCGGTTGCCCGTCCCGGTTTGGGCTCTGCCCCGTTCGCTCGCCGCTACTTGGGGTATCTCTGTTGATTCCTTTTCCTCCGGCTACTTAGATGTTTCAGTTCACCGGGTGCCCTCTCTCACTTGCGTGGAGTGGCAGCACTCCTGCTGCCGGGTTTCCCCATTCGGAAATCTGCGGCTCTCTGGTTACTTGCACCTCCCCGCAGCTTATCGCAGCTTATCGCGTCCTTCTTCGGCTGACATGGCCTAGGCATCCGCCGTACGCCCTTACTTACTTGACTTTCTCTTGGTACGTTCGTACCCACCTACTATGTTTGAGTTTCTTCGGTTCGTTAAGTTTGACTCTCTTTATTTAAAGAGGTTTTACTTATTCAATACTTTTCTATGCAGTTGTCAAGATACGCGTGAGATACCATACAAAAATGGCCTCTCAAAACTAAACAATGTAACGTACATGTACCAAAGTGCCGACCTAAAGATGACTGCAGGCACCCCGTCGGGGTCCTGCCCATGTCTCCCTAGAAAGGAGGTGATCCAGCCGCACCTTCCGATACGGCTACCTTGTTACGACTTCACCCCAATCATCGCCCCCACCTTCGACGGCTGGCTCCTTGCGGTTACCTTACCGGCTTCGGGTGTGAATGACTTTCGTGGTGTGACGGGCGGTGTGTACAAGGCCCGGGAACGTATTCACCGCAGTATGCTGACCTGCGATTACTAGCGATTCCTGCTTCATGCAGGCGGGTTGCAGCCTGCAATCCGAACTGGGACTCTGTTTTTGGGGTTTGCTCCGGATCGCTCCTTCGCGTCCCTCTATTGAGAGCCATTGTAGTACGTGTGTAGCCCAAGCCATAAGGGGCATGATGACTTGACGTCATCCCCGCCTTCCTCCGCATTGTCTGCGGCAGTCTCTCCTGAGTCCCCACCCTTACGTGCTGGTAACAGAAGATAGGGGTTGCGCTCGTTGCGGGACTTAACCCAACATCTCACGACACGAGCTGACGACAGCCGTGCACCACCTGTTTTCTTGTCCTCCGAAGAGGAAAAAGGCATCTCTGCCTCGTTCAATCAATGTCAAGGCTTGGTAAGGTTCTTCGCGTTGCGTCGAATTAAACCACATACTCCACCGCTTGTGCGGGCCCCCGTCAATTCCTTTGAGTTTCAGCCTTGCGGCCGTACTCCCCAGGCGGGATACTTATTGCGTTAACTCCGGCACAGAAGGGGTCGATACCTCCTACACCTAGTACCCATCGTTTACGGCCAGGACTACCGGGGTATCTAATCCCGTTTGCTCCCCTGGCTTTCGCGCCTCAGCGTCAGTTGTCGTCCAGAAAGCCGCTTTCGCCACTGGTATTCCTCCTAATATCTACGCATTTCACCGCTACACTAGGAATTCTGCTTTCCTCTCCGACACTCCAGCCTGCCAGTTTCCGTCCCATCACGGGGTTGAGCCCCGCACTTTTAAGACAGACTTGACCGGCCGCCTGCGCGCCCTTTACGCCCAATAATTCCGGACAACGCTTGCCACCTACGTATTACCGCGGCTGCTGGCACGTAGTTAGCCGTGGCTTTCTCTTACGGTACCGTCACTATCTATGGGTATTGGCCATAGATACGTTCGTCCCATATAACAGAGCTTTACGACCCGAAGGCCGTCTTCACTCACGCGGCGTTGCTCCGTCAGGCTTTCGCCCATTGCGGAAGATTCCCCACTGCTGCCTCCCGTAGGAGTCTGGACCGTGTCTCAGTTCCAATGTGGCCGTTCGTCCTCTCAGACCGGCTACTGATCGTCGCCTTGGTGGGCCGTTACCCCTCCAACCAGCTAATCAGACGCAAACCCCTCCTCCGGCGATAGCTTATATATAGAGGCCATCCTTTCATCATCCGGCCATGCGGCCGTTTGATCGTATTCGGTATTAGCAGCCGTTTCCAGCTGTTGTCCCCATCCTGAGGGCAGGTTGTTTACGCGTTACTCACCCGTTTGCCACTCGGTCTTTTAAGAAGCAAGCTTCTTGAAAGACCTCGTTCGACTTGCATGTGTTAAGCACGCCGCCAGCGTTCGTCCTGAGCCAGGATCAAACTCTCCATGATATATGAAGAGCCATTCGGCTCCTTCTTGCTATTGTTTTTGGTTCGTTTTCTTACTCGTTTTGACGTCTTGTTTCCAAGACCTCGCACTCTGGCGTTTGTTTGTTCGTTACATTGTTCAGTTTTCAAAGGTCATTGCTGTCGTCCGACAGCTTAATTAGTATATCAAAATCTCTTCCGTTTGTCAAGAGACTTTTTTTCGTCAGCCTTGATGGAGCCTCGTTTCCTTGCCCTCATCGCGACGACTTGATTAGTTTATCACAAGTCGTTTATCCCGTCAAGAGGATTTTTTCGAAATGTTTAAAACTAACAGTTTAGCATTGTGTCCCGCACGGGACAACTTGTATATGATATCATAATTCAAACACCTTGTCAATGCACTATAATAGTAAAAGCAAGGATTTTATCTCTTAAAGATCAAATCCTTGCTTTCTGATTTTTATTGTGCCATTTTATATATATTATATATATCTTTTGCAGTGAGCTGTCCAAATGCCCCTTCGCGTTTTGTATCATTGTGCGTACATTTCCCAGCCATTTCCCAATACTGCTCTTCCGTTGGAACGACACCTAATTCCGTTAATGAAGTAGGCATATCAATCGAATGGAAAAATTGTTCCATTCTGTTTATTCCTTCTAAAGCTGCTTTTTCATCTTCCACTTCGTTAACAGAAAAAACGCTGCGTGCTAACTTAGCAAACCGTGCAATATCTTTTTTACAAACATACCGAGCCCAGCTTGGCCAAACAGCTGCCAGTCCGGCCCCATGAGCAACATCAAAAATAGCACTGATTTCCATCTCAATATGATGCGCTCCCCAATCTCCCTTGCCGTTTCCGCCCTCTAAAATCCCATTATGAGCCAAACTGCCTGCCCACATAATTTGAAACCGGGCATTATAATCACAAGGAGTCATTTTAACAATTTCACCGTTTTTGATGACATTGCGAATAATAGCCGCAGCAATCTCGTCAGTCAAATCATCTTCTGCATGCGGACTAAAAAAACGTTCCAGAATGTGCATAATCATATCGACTACGCCGCACGCCGTTTGATAGGGCGGCAGCGTATAGGTCAATTCTGGATTCATAATAGTAAACACCGGACGCAGTACATCATTTTGATACCCCAGTTTAAACCATCCATCCTCATTTGTCATAACGCTGGCCCAGCTCATTTCGCTGCCTGCTGCCGCAATAGTCAAAATCGTTCCAAGCGGAATACAGCCATGGTCAGGCTCCTTGCGAGTGTAAATATCCCATACATCACCTTCATAACACAATCCCATGCCGATACATTTAGCTTCATCGATCACACTGCCGCCACCGACAGGCAAAAGAAAATCAACGTGTTCTTTTTTGCATAACTCAATTACAGCCCGTGCGTGAGACAACCGGGGATTCGGATGTACCCCGCCCTGCAGAACATATGGAATCCGGGCTTCACAAAGCGATTTTTCAACCCGATCCAGCACTCCTGACTTTTTGGCACTTTGTCCACCATATAGAACAAGTACTTTTGTAGCTCCATATGCTGTTAGTATTTCTCCTGCCCGGTTCTCTTCTCCCTTTCCAAAATAAACTTTTGTCGGTGTGTAATATTCAAAATTCTGCATATACTATCCCTTCTTTCCTGATTGTGTATACTGATATAAAATAGACAACCTTTTACTAAAAAAGGTTGTCTATTTATAATTATTCCTTAAATAAATTTTCCTGCGGTGTATCGTCTTCTGCTCCATCGACAGTAATCGTATCCAAGGCTGCTACTTTATCATTTTCTTCCAGCTTTTGAATCTTTACACCGGATGTATTACGGCCCTTTTTGATTCCTATACTTTCAATGTCTGTACGAATAACAATTCCGTTCGTTGTGATAAGTATTAATTCCTGATCCGCCCGTACTACTTCAACACCTACAATATCCCCTGTTTTATGGGTAATTTTAAAGTTCTTTACTCCTTTTCCGCCGCGAAGTTGTACTTTATAAGCATCAATATTATTGCGTTTGCCAAATCCTTCTTCACTGATGGTTAACGCCTGACAACCTGGTTCCAGTACATCGGCACCGATAACCATATCCGATTTGGCTAAAGTAATACCGCGGACACCCCGCGTATTTCGTCCCATAAGTCGAACATCTTCTTCTTTGAAGCAGATTGCCATACCCAATTTTGTCGCCAGAATAATATTTTGATCGCCCTTGGTCAGCAAAACTTTGGCAAGCTTATCTCCATCCATTAAGGAAATTGCGATCAGCCCATTACGGCGTACATTACGGAATTCATGAAGTACCGTTCTCTTAACAAGTCCTTTTTCCGTAACCATAAACAGATTCATAGTAGGATCTACCTGATCTATATCAATCAGTGCATTTACCTTTTCATGGTGGTCAAGGGGCAAAAGATTTACCGCTGCTACTCCTTTAGAGTTACGGGTATTGGCCTCCGGAATTTCATAGGTTTTCAAACGGTATACACGCCCCAAATTGGTAAAGAACAAAACGGTGTGTAAGGCAGACGTATATAATAAATGATTAACTGCGTCTTCATCCTTTGTACTCATACCTTTAATTCCCCGGCCGCCCTTATTCTGAGTACGGTACACATTGGCATTCATACGTTTGATGTATCCGCGACGAGTAAGTGTCAGAACCATTTTTTCGTCGGGAATCATATCTTCAATTTCAAAATCCGATATAGCTCCTACAATTTGTGTTCGGCGTTTATCGGCAAAACGTTTCTTGGCGTCCAGCAATTCTTCTTTTACAATTTCCATAACCTTACGTTCATCTGCCAACACGCTGCGCAAATAAGCAATCCGTTCTTCCAATTCCTTATATTCTGCTTCAATCTTTTCACGTTCCAAACCCGTCAAGCGACGTAACCGCATATCAAGAATAGCGATAGACTGCTTTTCACTTAAGCCAAAGTTGTCCATCAGCGCTGTTTTAGCTATTTCATCCGTCTGAGAAGCTCTAATTGTCTTGATGACTTCATCAATATGATCCAACGCAATAAGCAGGCCTTCCAAAATATGTGCGCGGGCCAAAGCCTTGTCTAATTCAAATTTACTGCGTCTTGTAATAACCGTCTTTTGATGTTCCAAATAATAAACAAGAACCTCTTTCAGCGTAAGAACCCGGGGATGTCCGTCCACCAGTGCCAGCATAATAACACCAAAAGTTTCTTGGAGTTGCGTATGTTTATACAGTTTATTCAATGTGATATCGGGATTAACATCCGCACGAAGCTCAATAACAATACGCATTCCCTTACGATCTGATTCATCCCGCAAGGCAGTAATGCCATCAATTTCTTTATTGCGGGATAATTCCGCTATGTTTTCAATAACACGTGCTTTATTAACTTGATATGGGATTTCGGTTACAACAATACGATTTTTTCCCTTTCCCATTGGTTCCACTTCAGCACAAGAGCGCATTTTAATACTGCCACGGCCAGTAGAATATGCTTTAATAATACCATCCCGTCCCATGATCTGCGCTCCTGTTGGAAAGTCCGGGCCCTTGATTTTAGTCATTATTTCTTCCAGTGATGCCTCCGGATTATCAATCAGAAGCACGCATCCGTCTATGACTTCACCTAAATTATGCGGTGGAATATTCGTTGCCATACCTACAGCAATTCCTGCCGAACCATTAACCAATAAATTAGGAATTTTCGAAGGAAGAACCACGGGTTCTTGTAAAGAACCATCATAGTTTGGCATGAAATCTACCGTATCTTTATCAATATCTTCCAGCATTTCACCGGCAATTTTGGACATACGAACTTCGGTATAACGCATAGCTGCCGCAGAATCACCATCAACAGAACCAAAGTTGCCGTGTCCATCAACAAGAAGATAGCGCGTGGAAAAATCTTGTGCCAACCGGACTGTTGCATCATACACCGAACTATCACCATGAGGATGATATTTCCCCAAAACTTCTCCAACGATACGCGCCGATTTTTTGTACGGTTTATTCGAAGTCATACCCGCTTCGTGCATAGCATAGAGAATACGGCGATGTACAGGTTTCATCCCGTCACGCACATCCGGCAGTGCTCGTGTAATAATAACGCTCATCGCGTAATCAATATACGATGTCTGCATTTCGTTTTCCAGACAAACCGGTAAAACTTTATCAGATTGAAATTCGTCCACAATGTCACCTCATATAACAATATAAATAATTAGAATATATACTAATACTATTTAATAACTATCTTATACATTATACCAAAACATCAAGCGAATTTCGAGCTTTTTGACAGTTTTTAGATAAAAAAGTCAAAATCCCACTCAAAAAGCGCTGAGCGGGATAAATAGACGCATTTTAAAACGTTATAAAGCCAGATGTAACGATAAGTCTTACGGCTAGCAGCAAAAGTGCAAAAGAAAGCAGCATTAAAATAAACCGAGCTTTAACTTTTTTAGATAACTTAGCTCCCAGCTGCGCGCCAAAAACAGCTCCGATTCCTGCAAAAAATGCTGGTTCATATAATATATGATGTTGTAAAAAATGAGATAAAACCCCCACTAAGCTACTAACTGCCAAAACAAAATGACTAGTTGCCGTTGCAATATGCGTCGGAAACCCAAGCAGATATACCATTGCCGGAACATGAATAATGCCACCGCCAATTCCAAAAATGCTGGAAATAAATCCTACAACAAAACTAACGGCAATCCCTCCTGCCATGTTGAAATGAAATGTCTCTTTGTCTATTTCTACTTCCGGATCACCTTTTCCTTTATTCCAATTTTTGAAACCAATAACTAAGGAAATAAACAAAAGCAACATACCAAAGGAAAAACGAAAGGTCACACCTGTAAAATAATTAGACCAGACAGCTCCTAGAACAGCCCCAGGAAGTGTAGCAACACTAAAAGCAAAAGCAGCTCGATATAATACCTTCTTCTGTTTGATATATGCATAGGATCCAGACATCGCATTGAACATGACAACTGTCAGTGAAGTACCAATAACCAAGGTTGGTTCCCAACCAAAAACATACAGGAAAATTGGAACAAAAAAAATGCCTCCGCCCGCACCAACTAATGTACCAAAAGCTGCAATAAAATATCCCATCACAATAAAACCAATATCCTGTATAAATGTGAATTCCATAAATAAATACCTTCCTTCTTCTGTATAATTGGCATTTTTCCATAAGCAAGAATTGGCAGCTGATAAATAGACAATTTTATTGTACTACTATACTATTTTTTTTCCTAGACAAGTTTGACATTAATCGAGTAGGATGTCACCTATTCGTTGAGGAATCGACCTCTCCCACCACCGTACCTATCGCTCGGGATACGGCACTTCCATTGTTTGCACGCTGTTTCCAGATATACATCCGTATTCATCGCCGCAACCATGAGTTCCAAGCCCTCGGTGTTCGTTTTGATATCTGCTATGTTATAGCAGCCCAACCAGCCACGTAGGAATATCTTCACTTCCTGCTGGACCGCACGAATATAATATACCGTCCTATCTTTCACATTTCATGCTATCCGTTTACGGGCAGCCATTCGGTTTTCTGTAATCATCGTACTAGTTTCTTTTCTTATAAAGATTTAAAATTTACAATGATTCCGCCCTTCTCCAAAATTCAAGGATTATGTCCACGACGGACATCTCACAGCAAACATACTCCATTTTTGGATAACCTACTCACGTCTGTGAGACCTCCCAACGTAAAAACGCAGTCTTTCTCTCCCTCTGTCTGTCATATGTACAGAATTGGCCTCGAATAGTTTTGGGCTTTAAATTTGTTAAGCAACCTTACCCGGTTACTCCTGTCTTGTATGGGTTTCTGTTCATCAGACAGGAGATTTACCGCCGGCTTCCTTCCGATTCTACCTCGCCATGGACACCCTCGCCTTACGCTATGTACTTGGCACTATTTCCCGCACTCGGGACTTTTATCCGTTAGACTGCGTCCATGCCGGGCGCACTTATAAAAATATCCTCCCCGTTGATGAGGAGGATATGTCATATTATCATTATCTCTTATTGCTATACCGCCAGATTTTCATATCTTCAGCTGCCTTGATCAGTCCTTCACGAAAGTCCGGATGAGCCAGGCTGATTAGGCCTTCGGCACGTTCCCAAGTGGATTTACCCATCATATTAACCATTCCGTATTCCGTAACAAGCCAATGAACCTGAGAACGCGGATCCGTTACAGTCGTACCCGGTGTTAATGTCGGCAAAATACGTGATTCTGTTTTACCTGTTTTTTTGTTCGCAAAAGTAGAACGGAAAGCAATGAAGCTCTTCCCGCCCTTAGAACGGTACGCACCATCCGCAAAGTCTAACTGTCCACCGCTGCCGCTGATTTGTTTTGTACCGGCTGATTCAGAAGATACTTGTCCAAATAAATCAACATCAATACAGTTATTAATAGAAATAAAATTATCCATCTGAGAAATTACAAACGGATCATTAACGTAATCAACCGGATATGCTGCTAAAAACGGATTATTATCAACCCAATCATACATTTCCTTAGACCCTAAAGCAAAAGACCAAACGGCTTTATCTGTATCCAAAGCTTTTACTTTATTAGTCAACCGTCCTTTTTTATACATAAGATAAAAAGCATCTACAAGCATTTCTGTATGCATGCCGAGATCCTTTAAATCCGAATCGGCAATCATAGCTCCAATTGTATTGGGTAATCCGCCAACACCAAGCTGCAGCGTAGCCCCATTGGGAATTTCCTTAACAATCATTTCCGCAATTTTTGTATCAATTTCATCACCTGTACTGAAAGGAATAATAGGCTGTGGTATATTCCCTGCTTCTACAATAGCATCAATATCACTAATATGGATACATTCACCACGACCGCCTAATGCACGCGGCATGGATTCATTTACTTCAACAATGATTTTTTTCGCTTTTTTGGTAATAGCTTCCGTTGCAGAAACATTTAATCCAAAATTAAAAAATCCATGTTTATCCATCGGTGCAACTTGAATCATAGCAACATCCACATCAAGAATATTCCGATACAAGGAGGGTTCATTACGATAACAAAATGGCGAGAAATTCATCTGTCCAAGTGCACATTTTTTACGGTCATACCCACTCATATGCCAATTAGATACAGTAAAAGCTTCACGATTTGGATCTTTTTCGACTACCTGGCGAGGTGCAAAAGAAAAAGATGTACGTATTTTCACATCTTTCAATTCATTTTTGCGGTTAGCCAGTGCTTCATCTAACAAAATCGGCTGCGTTGTTGCCATACCATATTCTACCCAATCGCCCGATTTCACTACTTTTACGGCTTCTTCCGGAATTGTTAACTTTTGACGATACATATCCGTCCATTCAGACATTGTTTCCACCAATCCTTTCACTACTGTAATAATTATGTTCCGTATTTCACAATTATTATTATAGAACTTTTACACGTAATATACAAGTAACTACGTGGTATAAATTTATATGCCAGAACGATACGGTGATACAAATTATATGTCTATGTATGCAACAAAAATGCTCCCGCCATTTTGTGGAGGGAGCAACGTGAGGAGGATTTATTCTTCTTTACTAGTTATATAGTCAAAAATAATTTCATCTGTCGTTTTCTTTGGAACTTCTTCATAATCAAAAAACACCATGTTAAAGGTTCCTTTACCTTGTGTCATGGAACGCAATGCGGTGACATATCCTTTCATCTCTGAAAGCGGTACTTGGGCTTTGACAACAATAATACCTTCCCGGTTGCGATGATGCTCCATTCCGAGAATTCGACCTCTTCTACCGCTGAAATCTCCCATGACATCCCCCATATACTCTTCCGGAATAACGACATCAACAGTATAGATAGGTTCTAAAAGAACTGGCTTTGCTTCAGGAACCGCTTTTTTCAAAGCAATAGAAGCCGCTACTTTAAACGCCATTTCTGATGAATCTACTGGATGGTATGAACCGTCGGTAAGTGTCACTTTAACATTAATCATCGGATACCCTGCAATAAGTCCCTTCTGCAGCGTTTCTTTGACTCCTTTTTCAACAGCCGGGATATACTGTTTGGGAACAGCACCACCAAAAACAGCATCGACAAATTCAAATTCGTTACCGTCTGTAAGTGGTTCGATTTTTAAGAATACATGTCCAAACTGACCATGTCCACCGCTTTGTTTTTTATGTTTCCCTTCCATGGTAATACTTCCCCGAATCGTTTCACGATACGGAATATATACATCTTGCAAAATAGCTGTGACACCATATTTTCGTTCCATTTTATTAATGATGTGGTCGAGATGCACGTCTCCCATACAGCGCACAAGGAGCTGTCGTCCTTCGGGATCTTTTTCCACTTGGCAAGTTGGGTCCTCTTCGCTGATGCGAGATAATGCCGACATTAGTTTTTCATCTTCCCCTTTCTTTTCCGGAACCATGGCAATCGTGTGAAGCGGTGCAGGAAAACGGACAGAATCGTATTCGACAGGGAATTCAGCGGCCGCAAACGTATCTCCTGTCCTAGCATTGGATAACTTAGGAATAACAATAATATCACCCGCAACTGCTTTTGCTAAAGGCAACTGTTTTTTACCAATCAGAGTAAACATCTTGCCAAACTTTTCCTCCTTGTCCTGTGTTACATTATATAGTTTATCTCCTTCCTTGAGTTCTCCGGAGAAAATGCGAATATAACTTAATTTTCCAGAAAAAGGATCGATAAGAGTTTTAAAAACAAATCCTGTAAACGGTTTATTGGGATATACCATGACCGGTTCTCCGGTTTTTTTATCGGTCCCCATCATAATTTTTTGTGAAGCATCCGGCATATATCGTATGAGGCGTCCCAGTAATTCCGCCGTACCAATATGACGTATCGCACTGCCGCACATAACCGGGCAAACACGACCGGTTAACATCCCCTGCCGCAACCCATGCCGCAATTCTTCCAGTGTCAATTCTTCGCCTTCAAGATATTTTTCCAACAAACTATCGTCACCTTCAGCAGCGGCTTCCATACACATTTCACGAACTTCCCGAGCCTTGGACATATATTCGGGCGGAACTTTAATTTCTTCCTGCTTCCCGTTTTTCCATTCCCACGCAATCATTTTGCAAACATCGATGATCCCACGAAAATCCGTTCCTTCTCCTATAGGAATCTGCAGTGGCATAATGGATTTACCAAATGCTGCCCGCATTTTTTCCAAGGTATCAAAAAAATTGGCTTTTTCCGCATCCATTTTATTGATATAAACCATCCGCGGCAATTGTAACTCTACCCCATAATCCCAAGCACGTTCCGTATCTATTTCCACACCTGATTCGGCAGATACAACCAACAGAATTCCATCACTGGCACGCAAGGCCGCTCGAACTTCTCCGCAAAATTCCGAATATCCAGGAGTATCAAGGAAATTCAATTTGTACCCTTCCCATTCACAAGGTGCAATTCCGAGTTGAATAGTAACATTACGTTTAATTTCTTCCGGTTCAAAATCCATAATATGCTTATTATCTTGCCCTGTACCGACGGCATCGATAGCACCACAAACGAATAACAAGGACTCCACGACGGCAGTTTTTCCAGCACCGTCGTGGCTAAGCACAGCTACGTTGCGAATCTTATCACTAGCATACTCTTTCATAAACAATCGCCTCCTATGAATCACGTTAATTAAACATATTCGCGATGTTATGAGGATAATCCTTTTTTATAAGTGAGTTTTTATAATTTTATCTATGATAGTTAGTAATATCGTGCTATGTATTGATATCTGAGAGAAAATTAAAAGAACTAAGCCGGCGTAATGAATCCATAAAACAAGGCATATCCGAACGAAGAGAACCAAAATATGCTGCATCAATGGCTTCGATCAGCGGCAGTCCTTGATTCACTTTTTTCAAACCGGCCTCTAATATGAAAATCATTTTTGCCCGCGTATCTTGGGGATGCTGCTTCCGTTGTATATATTTTTTCTTCTCAAGTAATCTTATTATCTGGGATGTCGTCATTACATCAATAGAAGCATAATCCGCCACCATTTTCTGCGTTGGATTGCGCCCCTCGTGTTGTAAATACGCAACAACGGTTAATATAACAAATTGAGGATGTGTCAGATTAATAAGACGCAGCGTTTTTTGTATTTGAGTATGCCAGTTATTATATGCTCTGATAAATAGAAACCCGGGACTTTCAAAAGAATCGTTTTCAAATTGAGAGTTAAACATTTATTTTTCAACAGCTTTCTTTATAGTTAATACCGCCTGTGGCGTATCTGAAAATACTTGAACCAGAAATTGAATATCTTCGTCTGTCATTTCACCGTGTTCCTTCTCAAGTCTTACGCTGATTTTCACGGTTGTCTCATTATTTATTTCATTAAATTCGTGTCCAAAGCAAATCGAAATCCCCATTCCGGGAATTTCGCTTTTATCCCAATATTCCTTATAAGGTATAACCGTCGTAAGAGTATACGGCATCTCCAGCTGTCCCTGCAATTTCATCCTGCCGGAAGTTCCTGTTGAAAAATTTCCTTGCAGTATCATATATTCCAAATCAGTTTCCCATTGACGGCGTTTATTAAAATCAACATACATTTCCCAAATTTCTTTTGCAGTTGCATGCACTTTTGTTTGAAATGTTAATTCTGTCATTGAATTTTCCTCCTTTTATATTATACGTGCTTATATTATATGTATACTTATAATATAAGTCAATGCTTTTTTTAAAAAATCTCCCACTGCAACACGATAGCAGTAGGAGATTTTTACTCTTAACTATTTAAAATATGCATATATACGCTACTTTTGTTTAAGTGCCGATAATGCCAATGCCGACAGTAGTTCTACGCCTATAGGCAAACTGTTTTCGTCCACGGAAAAACACGCATTATGAAGAGGATAGATTTCAGCATCTTCAGCAGTGACTCCCAGCCAAAGAAAAGCACCGGTACAAACCTTTAAATATCCAGAAAAATCTTCCGCCGTCATGGCCGGTTCAGGTACATCTACCAAAGCCTTTTCCCCGAATCTATCAGTCACTACCTTGGCCGCTAATGCAGCCTGTGCAGTACTGTTGACAACGGCATCATATCCGCGGTCATACTGAAGGCGGCTGGTTGTCCCAAAAGCAGCATCAATACCTTCCAGTATTTTCTTTAAATGCATTTCAACCGCATCTTGTGTCTCCTTATGATACGTACGACAAGTTCCCTCAATATCTACCGTGTCAGCAACAATATTGTACCGGCTGCCGCCGGTAATTTTCCCAAAAGTAAGGACCGCCGGATGAAGCGGGTTAATTTGCCTGCTTATGATATTCTGTACCGCAGTAATACACTGTCCGGCTGCAGCAATAGCATCAATCCCTCTATGCGGCATGGCAGCATGACTGGGTTTTCCTACAATCTGTATACTGACGCGATCTGACGCCGCCATCACCGGGCCCGTACGAACCCCTATTTCACCCGTACGCAAGGTCGACCAGACATGAAGACCGTAAATAGCATCCACATCATCTAAAAATCCTGACGCAACAATATTTTTAGCACCACCATCTGGAGATTTTTCTTCAGCCGGTTGAAAAATAAATTTTATTGTACCATCGAATTGATTCCGCATATCATGCAAAACATGAACAGCACCTAACAACATTGCCGTATGTGCATCATGTCCACATGCATGCATCTTCCCCGGATGTCGTGACGCAAAAGAAAGTCCCGTTTTTTCTTCAATCGACAACGCATCCATGTCGGCCCGCAGCGCTATTGTCCTTCCCGGATTGCTGCCATGCAAAACAACGAGAACACCGTTACCGCCAGTTGTCGGAGACGTCACTTCCACGTGTAGTCCTTGCAATTCAGAGACTACTAATGCTGCCGTTTTGACTTCTTCTCCTGACAACTCCGGCATTTCATGAATCTTTCGCCGCCATGTTCTTACGCAGTCTGTATATGCCTTTACAAGATCCCTCAATTTATCTTCTCCTGCCATTTTCCCTCGTTTTCCCCTTCCATTTTTACTAAAACAGATTATAATACTATTATAAACATATAAATATCAATTTAATGTTGTTTCTCATTATATCATAGGGAGTGTTATCAATGAAAGCATATGACATGGAAAACAGTGCTTGGGCACGATTTTCTGAAGAAGAACGTATAGAGGTAGAGGAATACAATAAAACCTACAAAGAATTCCTTGATACCGCCAGAACGGAACGTCTTGCGGTAAAGGAAATTATACGTCAGGCGGAAGCCGCCGGTTTTCGGTCTATAGAGGATGTTGCTTCGCTGGTTCCTGGCGACAAAATTTACTGGAATCAAAAAGGAAAATCAGCTATTCTTGCAGTTATCGGTGAAAATCCGCTACCTGCAGGCTTAAAGATTGTCGGATCACATATTGATTCTCCCCGCCTTGATTTAAAAGCAGCCCCCGTTGTCGAAAACAAAAAAATAGTATATCTAAAAACCCATTATTACGGCGGTATTCGGAAATACCAATGGGTCTGCATGCCACTAAGTCTCATTGGTGTTGTTTATACAACTGCAGGAGAAAAAATAGATATAGCGCTGGGCGAAAATCCAAATGATCCTGTTTTATTTATTAATGATTTACTTCCCCATTTGGCAAAAGATCAAAGTGAAAAAAAACTCAGCGAAGCTATTCAGGGCGAAATGCTTATGCCCATACTTGGTTGCAACAGCACAGAAGAAAAAACAAAACCGGTTATCCTAACTTTATTAAAAGAAAAATACGGAATTGAAGAGGAGGACTTTGCTAGCGCTGAATTAGAAATTGTTCCTACTCAAAAAAGCCGTGATGCCGGCCTCGATCGATCAATGATCATGTCTTACGGCCATGATGATCGTGTCTGCTCATACGCCAGCCTTACTGCAATCCTTAATGCGGAAAAAGGATCACACACACAAGTATCACTTTTTACAGACAAAGAAGAAATCGGTTCCGTTGGTAACACCGGCGTCCAATCTTCATTTTTCCTAGATTTTTTAGCAGAAGTACTTGCTTTGCAAGGGCATACAGATGATCTTGCACTGCGGCGTACATTGAGACATAGTGAAGTTCTTTCCGCTGATGTCAGCGCTGCTCTTGATCCTATATTTGCCGATGCCTATGAAGAAGCAAACTCAGCTAAACTTGGCTATGGCATATGTATCTGCAAATATACCGGAGCTCGCGGTAAATCGGGAAGCAATGATGCGAATGCCGAATTTGTGTCAAAAATCCGGCAGACATTCAATGCGGCCAATGTTCCTTGGCAAACTGGTGAATTAGGCAAAGTAGATCAAGGAGGTGGCGGTACCATCGCTTATATTATGGCTGATTGGGGTTGTGAAGTTGTCGATTGCGGTGTCGCTATGCTGAGCATGCATGCTCCTCTGGAAATTGTAGCCAAAACCGATGCCTATTGTGGTTATTTGGCCTATAAGGCATTCTTTGAAAGTAAATAGGACGACTAAGCCATATTTTATAGCAATTTTATGTATATACAAATACCCTCCGGAAAAATCAGGAGGGTATTTGTATGTTACAAGCGCCTTTATTGTCCATCGTACTAAATCATTCATGCATATGACGACGCATATTACTATTGGCAATTCCTAAAATCAATCTGAATTTAGCAACAGTCCTCCGGGCAATTAATATATCCTGGCCCTGTAGATATACAGCAATTTGCTGATCCGAATACGGATGTTTAACATCCTCTTCTTTAATAAAACGAGCAATTTTCCCCATAATAGCCCGGCTTGAAATATAGTCTGTTTCGTTTTTATCACTAATCCGGCTATACGACTGAGCAAAAAAATCCTGTATAGCATATATTCTTCGATCAAACAAAACATAACGATCCCGACAAACACGACTGACCGTAGACGTACTAAGCCCGGTTTCTTCCGCTAATTCCTTTTGATTTAACGGACAAAGTGCTTCCCCTTGCAAAAAAAAACTTTTCTGATGTTGTGTCATCGCCGTTACGACAGCAAAAATCGATCGTCTGCGGTATGCCAATGCTGACTGTAAGTCCATAAAAGCCCGCCGTGCTTTATGAATATATTTTTTTGTTTTACGATCTCCCTCTTTTTCGTATGAAGCATATAAATCATCCCGAAAAAATACATCCGGAATGTCTTCCAGCATCCGTATCGCCAAATCTCCTTTTTCATCCTTATATATTTCCATATCAGCTCGGACAAATTCTTCTTTTTGTATAATCTGCTGTGCGGGCTGTAATGATAGTTTTTTTAAAAAATCGCATATACATTTCAATTCTGTGTCAGAAATATTCATTTCTGTCCGCAGCCGTTGCCATTTTCCTTTAAGAAAGTCTTCGTAATGGTATTGCAGCAATTCCAAGGTATGATCTGGTACCTTTTCACAGCGACGTGTCTGAATTAGTAATGCTTCATTAATGCCAGAAGCTCCAATCCCCGGGGGATCCAGTGTTTTCACAACAGCCAGCCCTTGCTCCATCTCAGCTAACGCAATGCCATAATCCATTCCAATACTATCTAAATTATCTGTAAAAAAACCTTTTTCATCAAGCGAATGAATAACCAATCCCGCCGCCATTTGTATTTTTTTAGGGATAGTAAGGACACGCAGCTGTTTCATAAGCATTTCTTCCAGCGAATCTTCGCGGCTGTGAATATTATCAATGGGTTTTTCTGCTATATGGGTATTGCTTCGTTTCACATCAGGATAGCGGACATCTAATAGCGGGTTATCTGTAATCTGCTCATAGAGAAACTCTGTTAAATCTTGTGTTTGTAATCCCAGTATTTTGATCGTTAAGCTTTGAATCTGCGTCATTTTTGGTTTTAATTGAAGTTTTAGGGAAATATCAGCCATATCAATGCCTTCTTTTACATACGAGGTATACCTATTACAACATATTTATATTTTCCCATATTTTTCCTATATTAGTCAAATAGGAATTTTAATTATGAATTTTCTACTTACAGAAAAGCTATTGTATATTTTTAAAATACAACAACTTTTCATATGCATTACACAAAAATAATCTATATTTTACTAAACAACTCATTTCCCTGCTAATTTAGCATACCGCTTTTTTCTCTCATAAATAGAAAACTTATTTCGACAAAATCTGACCAAGTTTGTTAAAACACACAAAAATAAAAAATGGTTCCAGTAACAAACTTCATACATATCGCCAAAACCATTTTATTGTAAAATAAAATGGAACCATAATAAAAATGAAGTAAATTACCTCATTTCATCATGGTTCCACAAAATAAGCATATCGTATATCAGTTCACTATTTGATATGAAAATTATTATTTCAATTCAACAGTAGCGCCAGCTTCTTCCAATTTAGCTTTAAGAGCTTCAGCATCCGCTTTAGCAGCACCTTCCTTAACGGCAGCAGGAGCGCCATCAACAAGAGCTTTAGCATCTTTTAAGCCAAGGCCTGTTACTTCGCGGACAACTTTAATTACACCGATTTTCTTTTCACCGGCTTCTTTAAGAATAACATCAAATTCAGTTTTTTCTTCTTCAGCAGCAGCAGCGGCCGGAGCAGCAGCAACGGCAACCGGAGCAGCAGCGGACACACCAAATTTTTCTTCCATAGCTTTTACCAATTCAGAAAGTTCTAAAACGGTCATGTTTTCAATGGCTTGCATGATTTCTTCTTTAGTCATTTTAAAATACCTCCAAGTATCTTTTTTGTGAATTAAAAATTAAGCACTAGCTTGTTCTTCTTTTTGTTCTCGTACAGCATTAAGCACATATACCATATTGCGTATATTGCCCTGCAGTACATTGACAATGCCGGAAATCGGCGCCTGCATACTGCCAACCAATTTTGCAAGAAGTTCTTCGCGACTTGGTAAATCTGCCAACGCATTCACAGCAACACTGTCAATTACCTGTCCATCGACTAAACCTGCTTTGATTTCTAAAGCCTGCGTCTTGGTTTCTTTGATGAATTCCTTTAAGATTTTTGCTGGAGCAATTGCATCTTCTGTTGAAAACGCCAAGGCTGTCGGACCTTCTAAGTGTTCACCCAAAGCTTCCAATCCAGATTCATTAGCAGCAATGCGGGTTAAAGTATTTTTAATAACCTTATATTCCACACCACCTGCTAAGAATTTACGGCGAAGTTTTGTTACCTGTGCCACAGTAAGTCCTGTAAAACCAACAAGGACAGCACCTTTTGATGTTGTCAATTTTTCTTTCATATCGGCAACAACAGCTGCTTTTTCTGCAGAAACAGGTTTTTTTTCATAATTAGACATTATTCGATACACCTCCTTAATTTGGGATTTATATCGTCTTAGCAAACAAAAAACGGCCTCATTAATAATATGAGGCCGAACTAGTTTCAATTTATATATCTACTAGTTACATAGCCTCAGATGGCGGACTTACGTCCATTATACATACCCTCAGTCTACAGCTAAGAAAGATATTTAATTTTCGTCAGCTTTTACAATCCCTTTAACGCTGAACTGATTAATACGGATACCAGGTCCCATTGTAGAGCTTACAGTAATAGACTTGATATATTGACCTTTTGCACCTGACGGTTTAACCTTGACGATTGTATCAACAAGAGTAGTCAGATTTTCAATCAACTTTTTCGCATCAAACGATTTTTTGCCGATAGGAGAATTAATAATACCTGCTTTATCCGTACGGTACTCTACTTTACCAGCTTTACTTTCTTCGACAGCTCTTGCTACGTCCATCGTTACCGTACCAATTTTCGGATTAGGCATCAACCCTTTAGGTCCTAAAATCTTACCTAAACGGCCAACTTTTCCCATCATATTCGGTGTAGCAATCGCTACATCAAAATCCGTCCAGCCACCTTTGATTTTTTCAATCAGCTCTTCTGCCCCGACAAAATCAGCACCGGCTTCTTGAGCTTCTTTTTCTTTATCGCCTTCAGCAAATACAAGAACCGTTTTGGATTTACCGATACCATGCGGCAATACAATAGCACCCCGCACCTGCTGATCAGCATATTTCGGATCAACATTCAGATTAACAGACAATTCAACGGTTTCGTCAAATTTGGCCGTATCCATTTTTTTCAAGATATCAATTGCTTCAGCCGGTTCATACAGTTTTGCTTTATCAACCAGTTTTGCAGCTTCAGCATATTTCTTGCCTACTTTTGCCATCTAATTTCCTCCTTATGTGGTAATGACGGGGATATCCCCTTCCACGGGATACGCATCAATCAACGATATCAATGCCCATGCTGCGTGCAGTGCCTTCAATCATCTTCATTGCCTGTTCAACTGTGTTAGCATTCAAGTCAGGCATCTTTGTTTCCGCAATTTCACGGACTTTGTCGCGTCCCAATTTTGCAACTTTTTTCTTATTCGGTTCACCCGAAGCCTTGTCAAGACCTGCTGCTTTCTTTAATAATACAGCTGCAGGCGGCGTCTTCGTAATGAAAGTAAAGGATCTATCGTCATAAACAGTAATTTCAACAGGAATAATATAGCCGACCTGTTTTGCAGTCCGTTCATTGAATTCCTTTACAAATGCCATAATGTTGACACCAGCCTGGCCTAATGCCGGACCAATCGGAGGTGCCGGAGTTGCTTTGCCAGCTTCGCATTGAAGTTTTACCATTCTTGCTACTTTTTTTGCCATGGTTGTTACACCTCCTTACAATACAAGATGTGGTTAAACGGATTTTAATATCCTCCCACTCGCGGCAACAAGTACCGCATTAGAAGCATTTATTCCAGACTCTTCTCTATTTGAGAATAGTCGACTTCTACCGATGTTTCCCGGCCAAACATATCAATAAGGCCTTTTAAGGTTCCTTTTTCTTCATTAATTTCCATAATAACGGCAATGAAGTTTTCAAATGGACCGGATGTAATACGAACTTGTTCGCCTACTTCTACCGAAATATGCGGACGCGATTCATTATCCATACCCTGCGATTTAAGAATGCGCTTAACTTCGTCCGGTTCTAACGGAATGGGTTTCGTAGCTGAACCGACGAAACCGGTAACGCCCGGCGTATTGCGAACGACATACCAAGAACGGTCATTAACTTCCATTTCCACTAAGACGTACCCCGGAAACACTTTACGTTTAACCGTGCGTTTCTGTCCGTCTTTCATATCCACTTCATCTTCCATCGGCACAAGTATACGGCTTACCATATCTTCCATACCCATAGATTTGACCTTGCGTTCCAAGTTGGCCATTACTTTATTTTCATAACCGGAATACGTATGGATGACATACCATTTTTTGTTTGTTTCCATCTATACTCGGGCCCCCTATCCAACTACTAAGCGGAGCAGTTTAAACAATTGAGAAAAAACACCATCTGACACAGCAATAACAGCCATAACAACAATCATCGTAACAAACACCATTACGGTGTATGTAATCATTTCTTTTTTTGTCGGCCAGATTACCTTTTTCATTTCTACTTTTACTTCACGTAGGAAATTGCCCGATCCCTTTTTTTTCTTTTTTTGCGACGCCGCACTCGGTGTTGCCATATGACCTCTCACATCCTTAAGTTAGACCTTGATAGTCTTACTTAATACACAGAATTATTTCGTTTCTTTATGTAATGTTTCTTTTTTGCAGAACGGGCAATACTTCTTTAATTCCAAACGATCCGGATTATTTTTCTTATTTTTGTTTGTCCGGTAGTTACGCTGTTTGCATTCTGTGCATGCTAATGTAATCGCAGTACGCATCCCTTACACCTCTCTCAGTAATAATCAAATTAGTAATCGCAAGCCTAACTCGCGCATGATTGCTATAATACTTTATCACAAACAAGCAATCAAAGTCAAGATTATTTTTCCACAACTAAAAAAGCTAGGTGTCAAGCACCTAACTTTTATCAGTATATCATATAAATACTCCGCTTGTCAATCTTTATGCGGTTCAATATCCGCTCCAAAAATTTCTTTTCCCAAGCCTTGAAACCAAAGAACAATAATTTTTTTTAAACTATCTTTATCATTTCCAGCATCTCCCATGACAGTAGTCAAAAGATGTTCCACCACCATTTTTGCCCAATTGTAATCATATCGTTGAAAGGTTCCTCTGCTGGAAAGTTCGGGAATTCGATCCATAAGAGGTTGGAAAATATCGTTGCTGATTTCCAAGATATTTTTTGAAATAGGGTACGAATATGTTGATTTATCTTCATCATTTTTCATAAAAATTAATGCTAATTCATCATTTTTCTCATTATCTTCTGCATATTCCACATGATACGCAGGAAGATAAAATTGTTTTTTTTCTTCCTCTTTCAAAAGATGGAACGCCCCATATTTTATAAATTCATACAAGCGATCATCATAGGAACTTTCCAATTCAATAATTTTTTCCCGCCATTCGCCCCACGAACGTGCCGTGCGGCAACAGTAACTTTCATAATCGCCCACTCCGAAAAAATCACGAAGTTCACCAAGACTCATTTCCATATTTATATCAGGCACAAGCCAAACCATAAATTCCCTGCCCCGATCAATATATAAACAAGGTGCATCAATACGAATCCTAGAAAAACACTTCGGACAAAAGTAAAAAAACAACATCGGGTCGTGCAGCAACCGTTCTCTCAGTTCGGGATTCTTATCCGCATCAATGCAATCCCAAGTTTTAAAGCTCCCCTCACCTTGGCATTTTGGACATGTAATTGCAATTTCAACCGCATGGGTTCCATCTTTTGCAGTCATTTTTATCCCCCTTTATATTACTATATATAAATTACTTCATATAAATTACTTCAATATGCTTCCATAATTTGTAATGCCGCTTTTTCCATATCAATAATACTATTTTTTTTTCGTATATCGAGAAAAGGTCGTAAAAATCCTTTCATTTGCCGTATTCCCTCAGATAAAAGAATCGGATCGGGCTCATTTTCCTTCATATGCAGTAACGTTAAGGCCGACATTGCTTCGTCAATACACTCCAGTTTTTCATTTTTATCAGCTGTAGCTAGATACTCCAACCAGAATATAACAGTTGCCTTAGTATAGGCATCTTGTGTCATTTTATCAGGGCACACCATATCAATCCGGTCCAATCCCATACCATCAGTCATGATAACAGGTACAGCAGTAGCCGCTGCTTTTGCCAAAGGATACCGTTTATCCGCAGTTGCTATAGAAGTAAAGGCAATATGATGCAATTCTCGCTCTTTAGCCAGCGCCAAGCTTTGTTGATAGCAGGAAATAAGAATTTTATCCTCGTTTTTTTTACCACCCGTCCACAAGGGGCCCACGGTATGTATTACAAACCGTGCCGGCAAATGATAGCCATACGTAATTTTGGCTTTTCCTTCCGGACAGCCGCGAAGGTTTCGACAAGCAGCAGTTAAAGATACACCCCCAGCCCGATGAATCGCACTGTCCGTTCCACTGACACCTAATAACGTCGAATTTGCCGAATTAACAATTGCATCGGCTTTCCATTTTGTTATATCTCCTATCAAGATTCGGAATTGCATAAAATCACGTCCTTTGCATGAAGAAAATAATACAACACATTGCACTATGATAATTATACTTTATACTGGCAAAAATAGAAAGTAATGAAAATCGGGTACCAGCATAAAACATGTATCGTATTCATCTCTGCATTAATAATACAATGAAAATTTATATCTTCCTTGCTTTCTTCATAAAAAAAGTGTATATTATTGTCTTGTAATTTGGTTAACTTAATTAACTATTAATTTGTTGTTTTAAAACTAAGGAGTATCTAATGAACCCTTTATTTCAAGAATTATCCTATGCCGCACGACGAATGATCAAGGCTGAAAATGAACTATTAAAAAATTTTGGTATTACCTATTCTCAATGGGCTTTTATCGTATATTTACATCATCATACTGCCACTCCATTAGTTGCTACTGCCCGCTACTACATGATAAAAAAACCGGCAATTACCGCCATGAAAAATAAATTTTTGGAAAAAGGCTGGATATGTGAAGAAACGGGCCGCGATCAAAGAGAAAAGCGTATTTCTCTTACCGTAAAAGGCCAACAACATTTTACGGTAATCAATTTGCAGATCCGAAAACTTGAAATTGATTTTTTTCAGATGCTGGATGCAGAGGAACAACATCAATTACAAAAAATGCTATCGCGTATTAATGAAGGAGAACCCAGTTTATGAAAAGTAAATTATGGACACGAAATTTTATTCTTGACACTAGCATCAATTTTCTTTTATATGTTATTTTTTATCAGCTTATGCTATGGTCTACAAATTATTCTATCGTCACCTGGCATTCTTCTATCAGCGAAGCCGGACTCGCCTCAGGAATTTTTATTATTGGGGCACTTCTTTCAAGAATTATTACGGGACATATTATTGACATATTAGGGCGTAAAAAGTTATTAATTATAGGGACTGTCTTATACTTAACAGCCATTCCCTTGTATTTTTCTGCCAGTACTATTGTTTCATTTTTTGCTGTACGATGCTTTCACGGCATAGCCTATGGCATATCTGCCACCGCTGCCAGCACGATAATTGGCGCTATTGTCCCGGCTGACCGAAGAGGTGAGGGAATTGGGTATTATGCACTCGGGAATACATTAGCCTCCGCTGCCGGTCCATTCCTAGGTATTGCCCTCTGCAGCGGCGGAAACTTTTCACTCAATCTCTACGTCTGCATGATATTAGCAATAGTCACTTTAATCCTATCGCTTTTACTGCATTCTCCAGAACATACTTGTTCTGCAGAAGAGAAAACAACACTTCGTAAAGTTTCTTTCAACAGTTTTTTCGCAGTTCGTGCGTTACCGATTTCGTGCATATCGTTCCTTTGCGGTATAGCATATTCTGCCGTACTTAGCTTTATGGGTGCTTATGCGGATGCGCAGGAACTTGCTGCCGGCGGCAGTCTTTTCTTTTTTGCCTATGCATTAACGTCTCTATTCAGCCGTCCTATTACAGGTCACTTGCTCGACCGTTTTGGCGGCAATATCGTCATGTATCCCACATTGATCATTCTGGCTCTGTGCATGGCTATACTCGGTCTTGCTTCGTCAACTACTTATTTCATCTTAGGTGGTATCTTTCTCGGACTTAGTTACAGCACGGTTACTTCCGCAGGGCAAGCTCTGGCAATTTACGGTATCCCCAGCAATCAAATAGGTCTTGCAACATCAACTTTTTTTGTTTTAATTGATTTAGGTGTTGGTATTGGCCCTTACATGCTCGGTGAACTGGTACCTACTTATGGTTTTTCCAGTGTCTATTACCTTGCTTGTTTTATCGCCATCGCAGCTATTCCATTATATTATATCACGATTGGCCACCGCGGTATGTTCACACCACGCTGGATGCATGTGGTACAGCGCCGTGTTGAATTACATGAAAAACGTGCTAACGCAGCTGCCGCTGCCCATCACATTGTGCCCCCATCAGTATCTGACCCTTTCTAATTCAAAATATGCAAAATAATCAATAATAAAAAAACCGCAGTATAAAAATTCTAATAGAAACAACAATATTTCTATCAGAATTTTTATACTGCGGCACGAAACATCAACTCAAAAAAATGCTGTGATCTTTCTTTCATCCATTAAAGCTTACCCTTCCACAAATTGCAGTGCTTTCATCGTTTTATCTGCCAGTCCTGCCATTTTTCTTGTTGTAACAGCACAGACAGCAATACGAACTCCCAGTTTCAGCGGCACAGCAAATATTAAATCATCATGCAGCTTATGACAAACAGCATCCGGATCTTTCGACGGAATAGACAAAAAGAATCCCGCTTTATAAGGAAGCGCCGGCAATCCGCAATTTTTTGCTTCTTTCATAAAGACTGCCGCCCGCTGACGGATAATTTGATAAAAACTTTCCCGTTCTGTCTCAAACTTTTTTAACAATATCGGATCTGATTGGATCTGTATCAATGTTGTCATTGCCGCTCGGTTAGTATTAGACCACGTAGCCCGGCTTGTGTATTCGCTCACAGCTCTAAATTCATTAATGATATCTTTATTAGCAGACAAGCCAATAAGCGCCCCCATACGTTGTCCATACAACGTATATCCCTTGGACATACTGAAGGCAAACATAATAAAAAGTTCGTCTGGGAGATGACTGAACAACTTCATAAAACGTCGTGTTTCATTTTTTTCTCCAGCATATGCAATATACGCAATATCAACAAGAATAGAAATACGTTTGCCATTTTCCACACATTTACGGCATACCTCGAGAACTTGAGCCCAATCTTCTTTAGACAGAGTATATCCCGTTGGATTGTGTGCCGGTGTATTAATAATAATAAGCAGTGAGTTTTGATTTTTTAATATTTCTGTAACTTTATTAGAAAAAGAACAAGTATTAAAATTTCGATCTTTATCAAATAAAGAATATGTCGTCAAATTGCAACCCACTTCCCGGCATAATACACTATACGGTCCCCAATACCAATCAGAAGTTAATACTTGATCGCCTGTTTCCGCATAATTAGCAATAGCATGATGAACTGCGCCAGCACCTCCGGCAGTAGCAACTGCTTCCATATATCCCTCCGGCCGTTGTCCCGCAAAGGTTACATTAATAACATCCTCCAAATATTCCGGGAGTCCGGCAATAGGCGCATATTGGATAATATCCTGTATTGATAGCTTGCGGAATACGTTTTCTACGGTTGGAATACATGCTAATGTTTCTTCTTCATCCATATACGCTCCAATAGTAGCATTTATCACATGCTCTGCTCCATGCACTCTAGCTGCTGCTACTGCTGCTCCACTAGCACCAAAAATAGCATCACTCAATTTTTTCCCCATTGCGTGGGATGCCGCCATGCTCTTACTCATGTAAAATCCCTCCTTATTTTCTTCCCCTTTACGATACTGTATAAAGTAAGAACCCGGCTTGGTTAGCCGGGTTCTTACTTTATACAGTACATCGTAATGCATACTATATACACCCTGCAGCAGGGTACTATCTCTTTATTGCATATTAATTATACTCTATTATTATATAAAAGAAAATATAGTTTTACATGTATACAATATACTGCTTATCGCTTAAAAAGCATCCCATTCAGCAAAACGTGCATTCATGCGAGTTTTTTTTATCTTATCTTGTTTCTTTGATTCTATCCGTCCAAACGGCATCCTTCCACAGGCTATCACTCGTTCATAAAACAGTACTACGGCTTCTTCTTCTGTAATTCCCATTTTTTTAAATATTTCACATGCCTGCATTCGTGTTTTCTCTTCTATGCTGATTTCCATCTTTATTTCTCCTTATTTATTATGGAACAGTTTTTTCCTGCGCTACTGCTTCTGCCTCACGATTAATACTGGACAAAGTAGCCATATTCGTAACTGCATACAGCACCGACTTCAAAATAACGGTCGCTAAAACAGCTCCTGTTCCTTCCCCCAAAGCCATCTCTGCATGAATAGGCACCTCATATTCATCAATGCCGGCCATACGCAATGCCATGCCCATCCCCGATTCTCTCGACATATGAGACGGCAAGGAATAGTTTTTGACCTCAGGGTTTAGCTGAACGGCACATGCTAATGCTACGGCAGTAATAAAGCCATCAATGTAAAACGGCAGCTGGTGTTCCCTACAGGCCAGCATCGCACCACACAAGGCAGCCAAATCAAAACCACCGACATATCTGATCGCATCCGCCGCCGTATGAATCTGCGGTGCATATCGCTTTACTCCCTTGCTAACTATTTCACGTTTTTGCAGAACCTGGCTATAGTTCCCCTGTGCGGAACCATAGCCTACAAGAAAGGCTGCATTAGGTGGTGCAATTGCCGTTAAAACGGCCGCAGAAGTGGTTGTATTACCAATTCCCATTTCACCAAAGGAAAGAAAATTATATCCTTTTTCTTTGGCCCAATATACCATATTTTGGCCGGCTTTCAACGCTTTATTCAATTCCTCCTTTGTCATCGCCGGCTCTACAGAAAAATCTTTCGTACCACGAGCCACTTTATAATTTATCCCTACCGCCTCTTCATGGTCAATGCCAACGTCAACAACCTGCCATGGAATGTTATTGCAGCGGCAAAAACAGCTTACCGCTGCCGAACCTTCTACCATATGTTTTGACTGCATATATGTAATCTCAGGAAGCTGCTGAACAATTCCCGATCGGACAACACCATTATCAGCGGCAAAAATAAGATGTACCGGATTAAGTTTTTTTTCAAAATGTCCCCATGCCAAAAACACTTTACGGATTTGCTTCTCCCATATACCTAAACTGCCTGGGGGTTTTGCCATATTATTGATGCGTTGTTCCACTTCTTCTGCAAAATTCATCTAGCAGCACTCCTTCAATCGGCAATATAATTGCTGCCGCTCTAACGCAGATGTTTCCAGCGCAGCCAGTTTTACATAATGCGGCAAAGGCCTCCCGGACGCTTCATCAATATGTGCAAATGTCACAAAACATTCCGCTGCTTTTTCTTTCACAGGAAGAATTGTCATGCAAATATAAACTCCTACACTAGCTGTTCCTGCATAAATAATCGTACTTGCAATACGAATAGAATCATTTTTATGTACAGGCTGAAGAAAAGATAATCGCTCTAATCCAGCACACACAATATGGGATGTCTGTAAAAAATTTTGTACGGCTAAAAAACCACATTCTATCATGTAAGAGGCTGCCTGTCCGGCAAACAACGTATCATGTGGATTCAAATCTTTTCCCAATACCATATGCACCGCTGAAATATGTGCATCACAACCCAATCGAACCTCTGCCATATATATTCATCCTTTCACTAAATTAAATACATCTGTTTATTATTGTAACTCATACAAGCAAGAACTTCTACCTTACAGCAATATAACACAACACTCTCATATTGCATTTTTTTTTGATATTTTGTTATTCTTATCTATATATTCTCTTTATACATACATTCATTTTAGTAAAATCATAATTGATTTTACTAAAATGAATTGAAAAATACTAACATTTGTGTCACAATACATAATAGAAATTGAGGTGCATACTATGTCTACAATAAAAGATATCGCCAAAGATGCCGGTGTATCCATCGCCACTGTATCTATTGTATTAAATGGCAAGGGAAAAGAACGCAAAATCTCTCAGGATACGCAGACCCGGATTTATCAAATAGCAAAAAAGTTAAATTACGTACCAAATCAATCCGCAAAAAAGTTGCGATCTATGCAGGAAGACAGCTATGCTGTAGCATTTTATTGGGCTACAGATTTTCGTATTAACTATTTAGCTCGAATTACATTAGGCCTCCAGGAAGAAATGCTGTGCCAGAAAAAACACATTCATTTAACCGTTGTTCCATATAAAGTAGACCAGCTAAAGGAACAAATGGCGCTTACACAGAACACTTTTTTCAACGGTATCATCATCGCCAATATGTCTGATAAAGATTTAGAATTTTTAAATACATGGACACCTTCTTTTCCAATTGTACTTTTTAATCGTGAAATGGATAAATTCAGCAGCGTTACTATGGATAACTATAAAGTGGGTAAACAAGTCGCTCATCATTTTCTCAGCAAAAACCTTTTTGATGCTGCTGTACTCACACATGGCACAACATTTCCCATTATGCGTAAATGGATGAAAGGTTTTCTTGATACATATGCAGAAGCAGGCCATCCGCTGCAAGAGGATAAAATCATACTTTGCAATACATCTTCTGCCAGCGCCATTGATGTTTGTAAAAAATTGTATGCAGAAAAGCGCCTTCCTAAAGCAATGTTTTGCGAATCAGATGTATTAGCTCACGGAATGCTTTTTGCTTGTCATGAATTAGGCGTGTCTATCCCTCGTGACCTTGAAGTCTTTACAGTCGGCATCAACATGCCTGAATTAAATGATTATGCCGTTCCATCCTTATCGCGCATTGATATCCCTATGGGTGCGATCGGCGCCCAATGTATGCATCTGCTGATTGATCTTATTGAAAAAAAAATTACTCACCCTGCAACAATTTATTTAGAAGGCAAGAAAATTATTGCCCAGTCATCACCGGGGAAATAATTTATATTTTATTGTTGTATATGTATATTACATAAATGACTTTCCATTTATTTTTCTTGCTTAAAACAACCATTTACCATAACAATGGTTGTTTTTTTTTGTACAAAAAAGCAGATACACCAATAAAAACAATGTATCTGCTTCAGACGTATTTTTTACAAGATAACGTTTCTTTGATTTCCCGTAAGATATGTGTCAATATTATCAAAAACAATAACAGCACGTTTTTGCATAGACTCTTGTGTAGCAAAAGCAACATGCGGAGTAACAATAGTATTTTTTGCATGGAGGAGCGGATGGTTCGTATCAAGAGGTGGTTCCTTTTCAAAAACGTCAATGCCAGCACCCGCAATTTGTCCCTTATTAAGAGCATCTGCAAGAGCCTGTGAATCGACAACAGGTCCCCGGGCTTCATTAACAAGAATTGCAGTCGGTTTCATATAAGAAAGAGTTTTTGCATTAATAATTCCTTTAGATTTATCTGTTACAGGGCAGTGCAACGATACAATATCGGCCTGCTCCATTATTTCTTTCATCGGAAGATAAGTGATTATATCTGTATTTGATTTATGTGAAAAACCATTATATGCAATAATCTTTGCTCCAAAAGCATGTACAAGCTGAGCCACCCGGTTACCAATCGCGCCAGTACCAATCAGTGCAACTGTTTTCCCTTCTAATTCCGTGCCAATAAAACCAGTTTTTGTACCCCCAGCACGGCATGCTCTATCCACCTGAGGGACATAACGCAAAAGTGACAAAATCATTGCCAGTGTCAATTCTGCCACTGCCACCGTAGAATACCCGGAAGCGTTACTGACGGCAATTCCTTTAGCTTTTGCCGCAGCAAGATCAACATGATCTACTCCCGTAAAAGCAACATTAATATATTTAAGCTTCGGGCAGGCGTTAATAACAGCTGCCTTCAATGGCATATTCGCAATAATAAGGATATCTGCATCCTTTGCTTCTTCAATTTGAACAGCCGTGTCATCACTGCGTTCATAAGCTGCAAATTCATATCCCTTTTCCCTTAACGGTTTAACATACGATTCAAGAAGTTCTTTACTAATTCCTAAAGATTCAAGCAGTACAATTTTCATAATCTAAACTCCCTTCAACAATAAAACTAATAGATAAATACACCCGCCATCACTGGTACTACCAATTTACGATGTTATAATACCACACTTAATCTAAAAAGTCTATAAAAAAGTACCTTACTCTGCTCGGGAACTGCCGCTCCCATTTTTATTAAAAATTATATATGTATCGTCAATGACATGCGATCTATTATATCATAATGCTGATCAATGGCTTGAATTCCCTGTTTGGGATTTCCCTGCACAAAACTTTTATAAATAGCAATATGAGCATTATGCAACTGCTTCATAATATCCGGCGAAGCATGTCGCAATACCGTACCAATCCACTGTCTATACACAGCAGAAATAGAATTCATCATGGTAATCAACAACGTGTTTTTTGTTGCACGAACTAGTAAATAATGAATTTCTTCATCAATCTTAATTTGCATTTCTAAATCGGCAGTGGGAAAAACATCTAATAATTCAGTCATTTTAAAAAGATACTTATTTTCATCTCGTTTTTTATACGCCAAATCATAAATAGTTTTTTCAATACCTCGTCTAAATTGGCAGATATCAGCTGCATTAGTTTGATGTAAGATAATCATCATTTCAATAGCATTAGAAAAGCTTTGTGCAATATTACCACTTAAATAATTTCCGCGTCCCTGCTGACTCTCAATAAGTCCCATATTTTCTAACCGTTTCAAGGCTTCCCGTGTAGAATTACGGCTAATAAACAATGTCTCGGCAATTTTTCGTTCCGAGGGAATCCGACTGCCAATTGTTATCTTTTTTTTTATAATTAATGAACGAATATATGCTATGGCTTTTTCGTACTCTTTTTTGTTCTCTTCCATCATATGCTCCTTCACAATAACTATAACAATAGGTCTCCGTCATTTGTATTTTATCATGTTACTAGATAAAGCTCAACTAAAAGAGACCTCAAAAAAAATGTATTCTTTCGAGGTCTCTTTTAGTTGAATTTTTTATAGGCCAAATCGAGCAAAGATAGTATCTACATGACGAAGCATCTTATTGACGTCAAAACAACTTTCGATTTCTTCCGTTGTCATAAAATTAGCAACATCTTCGTCTTTTTTTAAATTTTCCAAAAAATCTTCTCCTTCAAGCCAACGTTTCATCGCATTACGCTGTACCCATCGATACGCCTGTTCGCGAACAGCACCTTTTTCCACAAGTGTATTAAGCAGGATCGGACTGTAAATAAGTCCGCCTGTAAGATTTAAATCTTTGAGCATCTTATCTGGATATACAATAAGGCGGTCCATAACGTTTGTAAAAGTCTGGAGCATATAATCCAGCGCAATCGTACTATCCGGAAGAATAATACGTTCTACAGAAGAGTGAGAAATATCCCGTTCATGCCAAAGTGCCACATCTTCCAATGCTGCTTGAGAATTACCGCGGATTACACGCGCAAGACCACACATGCGTTCACACGTAATAGGATTTCGTTTATGCGGCATAATAGATGATCCTTTTTGCTTTGGACTAAAATATTCTTCCGCTTCACGAACTTCTGTCCGTTGGAGGTGTCGGATTTCTGTTGCGAATTTATCAATAGAACTAGCAATAACAGCAAGTGTCGACACAAACTCCGCATGACGATCACGCTGTAAGGTTTGTGTAGAAATCAGAGCCGGTTCAATGCCCAGCTTTTCACAAACATATTGTTCGACAAAAGGATCAATATCAGCATAGGTCCCGACAGCGCCCGAAATTTTACCAACAGCAATTGCTTTTTTTGCATGTTTCATGCGTTCGATATTTCTATCTGTTTCAGCAAGCCATACACAAAGTTTAAGTCCAAATGTCGTAGCTTCAGCATGAATACCATGCGTACGGCCAATCATAGGAGTATATTTAAATTCAACAGCACGCCGGCGCAAAACTTCACGAAATGTTTTCAAATCCTTAATGAGAATATCCGAAGCCTGCTTAAGCATATAGCCCATAGCGGTGTCTTTTACATCTGTAGAAGTCAGACCCAAATGAATATATTTCCCCGATTCCCCGACGTTTTCTGAGAGATTCGATACGAAAGCAGCAATATCATGATGCGTTTCCGCTTCAATTTCATGGATACGATCTACAGAAAACTTTGCTTTTTCACGAATGTCCTTAGCTGCTTCCTCAGGTACAAGTCCTAACTTCGACTGTGCTTCACTGGACAGTATTTCAACCTGTTTCAGTGTATCCCATTCATTGAATTCTGCCCAAATCTTACCCATTTCTTCTTTCGTATAGCGTTCTATCACTATAATCTCCCCTTTTTGAAAAAATTACCCTCTGTCGTATTCACTTGACAGCATTTTTTATCTTAGTTATATCATTATACACTATCAACCCTGTATTCGGTAGATGGTAATATTATTTTCCTTCTCGCACAAGAATCTCACGCCCAACAGTTACTCCCGCCGCTGAAGCTTGTACAAGACCACGAGTTATACCCGCTCCGTCACCAATAGCAAAAAAATTGGGAATTTTCGTTTCCAGTTTATTATTAAGCTGCATGCGGCTTGAATAAAATTTAACTTCTACACCATATAACAACGTATGGCGTGAATTAGCTCCCGGTGCGATAACATCCAATGCTTCCATCATTTCTTTAATATCCTGCAAATGGCGATATGGTAAAACCAAAGATAAATCTCCTGGTGTTGCACTGGCCATCGTCGGTCGCACCAAACCACGGCGTATACGTTCCGGTGTCGACCGACGGCCGTCAAGAAAATCACCCAAACGCTGTACAATGACGCCGCCACCTAATATATTAGCTAGACGTGCAATATATTTCCCATATTTGATAGGTTCATGAAATGGCTCCGTAAAACATTTTGAAACAAGAACAGCAAAATTTGTATTTTCACTGCGTTTATGAGCATAACTATGTCCATTCACAGTAAGCAGTCCATCGTTGTTTTCCGTAACAACAAAACCATATGGATTCATACAAAATGTGCGGATTCGATCGTCAAAAGAGCGGCTGAAATAAATTAATTTCGATTCATACACAACTTCTGTAATATGTTCCATAACCTCTGCCGGCATTTCCACCCGAACACCAATATCAACAGCATTAGAAGTAAATGAAAGGCCTAATTTTTCAGCTTCATCCACAAACCACTCCGATCCTTCACGCCCCGGTGCACAGACTAAATATTTACAGGTATAGAACTGTTCTTTAATTTGAACACCTTTTACCTTTCCCGCCTCCACGAGAATATGCTGTACATCCGTATCCGCCATAATATCCACTTTGCCTGCCAGATAATCCCGCATATTTGTAAGGATTTGAGCATTGACATCTGTACCCAAATGACGGATACGTGCAGGAATAAAACGCAAATCAGCAGCCGCAGCCTTACGTTGTATTTGATGGATACGCTCCAGATTATCATTACCATATACCTTACGATCTGCTCCACCAAATTTTCCATATATAGTATCTACATAATTAATTTTTTCCATTAATTCGTTTTTTGACATATAGTCATCTAAGTTTCCGCCATACTCAGTGGTTAGTGTAAGTTTGCCATCACTAAAAGCTCCAGCACCCCCCCATCCACATACAACATTGCGAACCTTGTCTTTAGTCAGCGCATTTTTATTAAGGCTTGTAGCGATTCGTTCTCGGATATCTTGTCCTTTTTCCACAATAAGAATATCCAGTCCCTTATCAGCCAGTTCTAACGCTGTAAAAATACCAGCAGGACCTGCTCCAATAATAATGACATCATAATTTTTTATTGCTTTCATAACGAACCTCTCTTTCCATAACAAAAGCCCAAACGGGATACCGATTGGGCTGATTTAACTTATTTAATTATCCTAATTCAGGATATCACAAAATAAGTTAACTTGTCAAATCAAAAATATGCTATAATAATGTAGTATTATCTGCTTAACGGAAAGGAGAGTCATAATGGTAAAAGAGCGAAATCGTAAACGGCATGACCCTTTTGCTGAGGAAGACAAACTGGACTTAAATCGTCAAAAATTTATTTTTCTTTGGACTATGATGCTTATGGTCATTCTCCTGATTGCCTTATATTTGCAAATGGATATGATCCTTATCGGCGGGATCACAACAATTCTTATTTTATCTACTCTTGGATTATATATAAAGTTTAGAAATTTTTATAGTATGCGCGACCGCGGACAACGTACTGCTTGTATCACTATTTCTATGTATGCCAGCCTTATTTTAACACTTGTCTGTGCCTATTATTATGTACAAGATGAACCGCTTACACAAGAATATGCCCTTGTATTTCTTTTCGGCTTTTTCTTTTTTACGTATATGGTATACAAAAGCGTCAGCCGTTATATGGTCGTAGGAAATAAACGACAGCGTTTTCGGTAAATCTTTATTTTTCAGTTGCATAACGTAACGTAAAAAAATGGGTATCTATTAACAGATGCCCATTTTTTTATTATTTAGATATATTATTTATCTTCTTGGTGAGTTTTATAAAAAATTTCTGTCGAAATCGCATCACTACAACACACCGCTACAACATCAGCAACATCATCGGAAGAGCAGCCACGGGATAAATCAAGAATTGGTTTCGCCAAGCCTTGTACCAATGGTCCCAGTGCCGTAGCATTAGCAAACCGCTGAACCATTTTATATCCAATATTAGCCGCGTCAAGACTCGGGAAAATAAGAACATTCGCATGTCCGGCAACTTTGGAGCCAGGTGCCTTTCCTTCTCCAACATCGGGAACTAATGCTGCATCTGCTTGCATTTCACCGTCAAAATCAAAATCAACATTACGTTCTTTCAAGATTTCTACAGCTTTACGTACTTTGTCAACAGAATCTCCAGAACCGCTGCCCTTTGTAGAATAGGACAAGAAAGCAACCTTAGGGTCAAGAATCTGAACAGTTGTACGTGCGCGTTCTACACAAATGCAAGCAATGTCAGCAAGTTGTTCTGCCGTTGGCTCAGGAATAACACCACAATCGCCCAAAACCAAAATACCATTATCGCCATATTGTGGAGTATTTGTAATCAAAATAAATGCGCTGGATACAGTTTTATTGCCCGGACGAGGACCAATAACCTGTAACCCTGCACGAATAACTTCAGCAGAAGTTGTAGCTGCACCGGAAACCATACCATCAGCTACATCAAACGCTACTAAAGCAGCACCAAAAAAAGTATTATTATGAAGCAGAATATCCTTTGCCTGTTCAACTGTCATTCCTTTTTTCTTGCGACGTTCCGCAAGATACGCAGCAAATTGGTCAAGACGAGGGTATGTAGCTGGATCAATAACTTCAACCCCAGTTAAGTCGATTTGGAATTTAGCAGCATCTTTTTTTATCTGTTCTAAATTTCCTACAAGAATAATTTTAGCAAATCCTTCTGCCAAAACACGTTCTGCGGCTTTCAGGACACGACGGCTGTTGGTTTCCGGAAGAACAATTTTCTTCTGAGCTTTAGCAACACGACTTTTCAAATCATCAGTAAATCTACCCATTCATTACCACTCCTTAAATATATTAGGAAATTTAGAAATATTTCCACTTAAGCTAACTTTTATTATAATACATTTTTCTTATGAATAAAACAATATTTTGAAATAAAACTTTTATAGCAAGTATAACAGGACAGCATAAGGATAGAAACAAGCATCCTCTATAATAACTATACTGACTCAAAATAAAAAGAACCTGCCTACGCAGATTCTTTTTTGGTGGGCGATAACGGGTTTGAACCGCTGACATCCTGCTTGTAAGGCAGGCGCTCTCCCAGCTGAGCTAATCGCCCATATAATGGTGACCCCTGCGGGATTTGAACCCACGTTCACGCCGTGAAAGGGCGGTGTCTTAACCACTTGACCAAGGGGCCATAATAAATATGGAAATATATGGTGATCCACCCGAGATTCGAACTCGGGACACCCTGATTAAAAGTCAGGTGCTCTACCGACTGAGCTAGTGGATCATAAAAAAAATGGCAGGGGTAGCTGGATTCGAACCAACGATGACGGAGTCAGAGTCCGTTGCCTTACCGCTTGGCGATACCCCTACATGGCTCCCCGAGTAGGACTCGAACCTACGACAAATCGGTTAACAGCCGATTGCTCTACCGACTGAGCTATCGAGGAATGTGAAAATATGTTATCCGATATTTTCAAGAAAATATGGAGCGGAAAACGAGACTCGAACTCGCGACCCCCACCTTGGCAAGGTGGTGCTCTACCACTGAGCTACTTCCGCATGACAAAAGATATTTTATCATTAATAGATGGTGATGTCAATACCAAAAATTCAACTTCTCAATTGAATGCTTTAATATAATATCAAATCTCACATCTTATGTCAACACATTAACGTGAATGAGATGGAAAATTCCACCCGTTTTCCACTTTTCAAAATTTTTCCGCTTGCCCAATAAAACCGCGAACAACATTCGGTATAGACAAATTCTTAGTCCCGGCACCGTATGCTGTACAGGAGTGAACAAAAGATTTGGGTCGAGGACCTATATATGTTGCCAGTGTCTTAATTAATGCCGCCCCCGTAGGTGTAACTAATTCGCCGCAAACATCCGTAGAATAGTACGGAATACCAGTCAGAAGTTCTGCAGAAGCCGGTGCCGGAATCGGCATAACGCCATGTGCACACTGAACAAAGCCACTGCCTACATGAAGCGGGGAGGCTCCTATCTGCTCAATACCTAAATAATCCAGTGCCCAAACAGTACCTACAATATCAAGAATACAATCAATAGCACCGACTTCATGAAAATGTATTTCTTCAACAGGTACACCGTGCACTTTAGCCTCCGCAGCAGCTAAGACTGCAAATACAGCTAAGCTTTTTTCTTTAATCGTATCAGTAATCGCTGAATCCTGAATGATTTTTGTAATTTCTGCCAATCCTCTATGCTCGTGATGATGATGCCCGGCAGCCGTTATTCCCATCTGGTTATTTTTATAATGATGATGTTCATGTGCATCATGTTCTGTTTCTTCATGCGCCTGTTCATTCGCCAATACTACATTATAATATACTGCCTGGATTCCTAATTTAGATACAGTTTTACAGATAAGTGAATACCCGTCTAAATGCAGCTCTTCCATCATTGAACGCATGTCTTCAAAAGGAACTCCCGCATGTAACAACATGCCAATAAACATATTACCGCTAATCCCCGAAAAGCAATCTAAGTATAATGTTTTCATATGCCACTTCCATTCCTGATTATGTAACTAAATACAGATTACGATACTTTCTCTGTTATCATTTCAATTGCTGCATCCAATACGGATAACCCCAATGCCGAGCCAATCCCTTGATCTCCCGTCACATCATACCGTAAAAACGGAGTAAGTCCTAGTTTTCTCATTTGCATCTGGTGTACCGGTTCTGCATACCGAGCGGATGGATATACATAGGCATCCACACCGGAACATAAGGTATGTGCTAATAAAACTGCCGTACCGGTAACCGCATTATCAAATACAATAAGCAACCGCCGCTGTGCTGCCGATAAAATAAATCCAACCATTGCAGCAATATCCGGACTGCCGGCACAGCGCAATAATTGTATTGGTTTTTTACGATTTAAACCAAGTTTATCCAACATTACACCCAATCGAGTTATCTTATCCTGAGCCTCTACCGTTTCAGGAAGTTCATTCATTTTATCTCGAAAAAACGCCGCCGTTATAACAAAAGCAGTAAGCAACCCTCGTTCTCCTATATTTCCAAGACCGATTGCCGTATATCCTTCATCAGCTAATTGCTGCGCTAATTCCACCCCGCAAAGTAAGGCTTCCGTCATTTCATCTGTGCTCATAGCTGCTCCGCTGCCAAAAAAACGACTCCCATTTCTGACTTTACAAACTTGTACCCCTTCTGTTTCGGGAATATTCTGCTGCAATCCCATATCCACCAATAAAGCACCCGCTCCAATTCGATGTGCAATCTTATTGATAACTCCAGTTCCTTGAGCTACCTGCAAGGCTTCTGCTTTACTATTTTTCCCTCTGGTCGTGTTTTCGCTGCCATCTACCGCATGATCTGCAGCAAAAACAATTACAGCTTTCTTTAATTTTTTCGGACAAATTGTCCCCTGAATCCCCGCAATCCGCTCTGCTAAAAAACACAACGTCGGGTCTGTTCTATCTGACAATGCCTCTAACTTGGTATGGCATTGAGCCATAACAGCTGTCTGCAGCGGCTCAATCCGATCGACGAGTTCTTCCAGCACCGTATGCATGTGCGTCCCTCCCCATTATTTTATATTATGATTTGATTTTATTATATCATTAATCATCAACCTCGCCTATTTTCTCACCCCATATTTACGAAAAAATAATTTTTGACTATATTACTTTATATTACTTTTTATTTTATAACAATAAATGCCTTTAATACATTTCCTTTTATTAATTAGCAAAAATAATCTATATGTTGCATTTTTATTGACAATATTTTATATTTTATTTATTTCTTAATGTGAAATTATTTGTTAAGTAAAACGTAATACTTATGTATTTTAAGCATAGATGCATCATGCATTATCATTTTTAATGCTTTTCTAATGTTATTTTACTTTTATTTTCTTGAATTTTTCGATTTTATGTAATACTATATGCTTATACAAGGTATATTTAGAGGACTTATTTCTAGCTTAGTATTCTTCAAATTTCGAAAAGGAGGTTTTTGTATGAACGGTCTGTTTTTAGTTATTATTAGTGCATTAGTATTCGTATTGGCGTACCGTTTCTATGGTGCATTCATTGCTGCCAAAGTTCTCACAGTCAACCAATACAAGGTAACACCGGCATTTCGTTTTGAAGATGGCCACGATTATGTGCCTACAAACAAGTATGTAGTATTTGGTCATCATTTTGCTGCTATCGCTGGCGCAGGTCCTCTCGTAGGGCCAGTTATAGCTGCCCAGTTCGGGTATCTGCCAGGTGCTTTGTGGATTCTCATCGGCGGTGTATTAGCCGGTGCTGTTCATGATATGGTCATCCTGTTCTGCTCAATGCGTTATGACGGCAAATCTATCGCCGAAATTGCTAAGTCTCAGATTGGTGATAAAGTAGGACTCGCAACAAGTTTTGCCGTACTATTTCTAAACATTCTTGCTATGGCTGGTATGGCTGTTGTTATCGTTAATGCCCTTCACGATAGTGCTTGGGGGACATTTACAATTGCAATGACAATTCCTATTGCTCTTTTCATCGGTGTTTACATGCAGTATCTGCGCCCGGGAAAAATTAAAGAAGGAACAATTATAGGTGTTGCCTTGACATTATTAGCGGTTATTGTTGGTCCAGCGGTTCAAGCATCTCCCACAATAGCGCCTCTTTTCACAATTGGACCTACGGGTATTGGTGTAGCACTTATTATCTACGGCTTTGTAGCTGCAGCTCTTCCTGTATGGTTGCTCCTCGCACCGCGTGATTATCTATCTACTTATATGAAAATTGGTACTATCGGAGCTTTGGCTATTGGCATTATTATAGTTGGTCCGATGATTCAGATGCCTGCTCTTACTCAATTTGTATCCGGCGGCGGTCCTGTTATTACCGGTCCGGTTCTTCCCTATGTTTTTATTACTATTGCCTGCGGTGCTGTTTCCGGTTTTCATGCGATGATCAGTACTGGTACGACTCCTAAAATGCTGATGAACGAACGGTCTATACTTCCCGTCGGTTATGGCGCAATGGTAACAGAATCTTTCGTCGCCATGATGGCTTTAATTGCGGCCACCAGCTTAGTACCTGCCGATTACTTCGCAATCAATAGTTCTGAAGCGGCATTTAAAGCATTAAATATGTCTGTAGTAGATTTACCTCAATTAAATGCAATGATTGGTGAAAATGTGGCACATCGCCCCGGCGGTGCTGTTTCTTTAGCTGTCGGCATGGCATTTATCTTCTCTAATCTTCCTGGTTTAGACCAATTAATGAATTACTGGTATCATTTCTGCATCATGTTTGAAGCATTGTTTATTATGACAATCATTGATGCTGGTACCCGTGTCGGTCGTTATATGCTGCAGGAATTGATTGGCCGCGTATGGCCGAAATTCGGTGATGCTCACTGGATGCCGGGCGCTATCATTGCTTCTGCTCTTATCTCCGGTGCATGGGGGTATATCGTACTGCAGGGCAATTTATCTACAATTTGGCCGATATTCGGTGTATCCAACCAATTACTTGCAATTATCACATTAGCTATCTCATCCGTTGTCATCTGCAGCATAGGTAAAGCCCGCTACGTTTGGGTAACGGCGATTCCATGGGCCTTCCTGACAGTTGTTATCTTCTGGGCAGATTACCTTAACATGTTTAATATTTACTTGCCAAAAGGAGAATGGCTCCTGTTTACCGTAAGTGCTGTTATGGCAATTTTAGTCATTATCGTCAGCATCGGTTCTCTCAAAAAATGTATGGAACTCTCCAAAACAGTTCCCCCTGATTATAAGACACAGGCAGAATATGAAGCTGAAGAATTGCAGCATTTAAAAGAACAAGAAGCGGCTGGCGGAGATTATGCTGCTACGGTAAAAGAATTTGAAGCAGATACATTAGTAACAAAATAATTTTCTATATCTATAAGGAAAAAGAGAATGGTTAAATCCATTCTCTTTTTTATGTCATTTTCTCTTCTTCCCCGCCGTGCTATAATACTTGTAAATAAACTTGTATTGCATGAAAGGAGAAAATCATGAATATACAATCCCCTTGTAATGACTGCCCCCGCCATTGCAATGTCGTGCGGCCTGAAACTAATGCGTCGGAAAAAACCATTCCAGGTTATTGTCATAGTCCTTTACAGCCTATTGTTGCTCGAGCTGCCTTACATTACTGGGAAGAACCTTGCATCAGCGGCACGAAAGGTTCGGGTACTATTTTTTTTACAGGCTGCAATTTACGTTGCTGTTTTTGTCAAAATACGGCTATCAGCCGCTCCGGAAAACAAGGGAAACAAATTACAACACAGCGCCTACAGCAAATTTATAAAGAACTGATTATCCAAGGTGCCCATAATATTAATTTAGTAACACCGACACCTTATATACGAGCAATTATAAAAAGTCTTGATAGCCCACTTCCTGTTCCTGTTGTTTACAATTGCGGCGGATATGAAACAACGGAAACTATTACTGCACTTCAAGGTAAAATACAAATATATCTTCCTGACTTCAAGTATATGGATACATCTCTCGGCTCGACATATAGTATGGTCAGTGACTATCCAGAAATAGCAGAAAAAGCAATTTTGCAGATGTATAAACAAGTCGGACCTTATGAACTTGATGAGCAAGGTATATTAAAAAAAGGACTTATCATCCGTCACTTAATCTTGCCAAATTGTCTGGATAATACTAAGCGTGTTATTGATTGGGTAGCTTCTCATTTTAAAGAAGGGCAAGTATTATTCAGCCTTATGAGGCAATACACACCTTACGGAAATGCTTATAAATATCCAGAAATTAACCGGTCTTTAACTGCTAGAGAATATAATAAAGCCGAGCAATATCTTTTTGACAGTGGTATTGAAGATGGATTTGTCCAAGAAAAAAATTCTGCTAGTAAAATGTTTATTCCGTCTTTTGACGGAACTGGTGTATAAAAAAGGTCCTATACTGATCGAGTAGGAGGTCACACATTAGTTGAGTGAACGACCTCTCCGTCAGCCGCCCATAGAAATTTCACCTGTAAGCTCTCACAAACACCATATGTGAATCTCTCAATGCATACGGGCTATCATTCAATCACTAGTTAGACAAATACGAGATTCCAATGTGGAAACATATTGGGCTCTTTTTCGATGCCCCCGGAACCTCTTGTATTGGCACATTGCTCATTTGACTAATCGTCGCTTGAGGCAATTCATTGTACATTTTACTGCCGACGGATTATATTTGGTAAAGCAATTAAGCCATCCTCGAACTATCGGATTCATACGTTCCGCCAGCATTTCAATTTTGCTTCCAGTGTAACGGTGTAGTTGATTTGAACTGTAATCTTCCAAGTCTGTTTTTTATGAACATTCTTCGGACTGTATAACCCAAAAAGTCAAACTCTGTATTTGGATATGTCCTTTTCCTATCTTTATCTTGGCAATAAATAATTTTGGGGTTCAGCGGATGCAATTCCTGCCTGCACTTTTCCAGGCGCTGTTTAAGTTGTCCCAATATTGCTTCTGCTTCCATTTCCGTTTTGCAGTGAATAATGGCATCATCTGCATACCGTTCGAACGGTGTCTGCGGATTTGTTCTTACCCTCCACATGTCAAATACATATGTGCTTGGCACTATTAACCTGCACTCGGGACTTTCACCCGTTAGACTGCACCCATGCCGGGCACATAGCCTAAAAAAGACACGGATCAACGTCAGTGTCTTTTTTATTTATTATGAGTACATGTTCTCATACAATATAATTACGATAATATTCCCCGCATAAAAGGTACCATATAAGGTTCATAAAAAAGATTAAGAAAAAGAAATACCAAAAACCCGATAGAAGCACCTACAAGAGCCCCATTAATCCGAATCCAAGCTAAATCTTCTCCTACTTTGCTTTCTAAAAAATCATTAAATCTTTTTTTATCAAATCCCGAAAGTACCTGCCGAACCGCGACACCAATTAATGCATGTTCATTTTCCAGAATAACCGTACAAGTTTTACGAATTTGTTCATCAAGCCAATCCTTAACTTCTGGATATTGCCCACAATACCGAACATACCGCATCACTTCATCTTCCATGAAGTTTGTCAACTTCTCTTTACCTTCTACTCCTGTCGTAAAATAATAGGTACCAGAGCGAAGCATTCCATTTAGCCATGCCTCAATAGGAAGTGTGTCAATAAAGCGATTTTGTCCATTTTGAATCGTATATGTCAGCTGCCCACTCATTGCATATATCTGAATTTCCAAACGACTGCAAAGCCATTCTCGTTCTTTAGCATCTGCATGCTGCCAGCGTTCCAGCCATGTCACAATACTTTGTTGAATATCTTTTGCTATTTTACGGTTATCCATCAATCCGGTAAATTTCGTTACCGTATTTAGTATATTTCCTCGCTTAGTATCTTCCATCCAACTATCTAAAATTTTCACCAAAAAATCCTCAAAATCCTTACTGCGAACACATTCAGAAAACACTTTAATCAATTCATTCAGTATTTTTCCATCAGGTGATTCCAGCATAGTTATAATTCGATCTTGCATAAACATCATAATTGGTTGTTTTTTTAAATAGCTGCGGATATTTTCTGCAATTGCTTTTTGAGTTTCCCCTTTTCGTGCATAACTATAAATTTTCTCTGCAATTTCATATAAAAAAGAACGAAATTTTTTATGACCATGCTCACTAGACAACCACGCTGAAATTTTAGATGTTAAGGAAAATTTATCAAGTTTCTCTTCCCACATGTGTGGTTTCAATAATTTTTCTGATACAACTGTAGTCATTGCATTGATCAATTGTTCTCGATGATTATAGATTAATTCGGTATGGTAAGGAACGCCGAGAGGTTTATCAAATAATGCAGTAACGGCAAACCAGTCCGCAATACTGCCAATAAGCGCTGACTGCACAACAAAAAATACTAGTTCTTCCCAAAATCCGTTTTCATGTGTATACCACCAAAAAAACACAAGGCCAAAACAAAAAAAAGATAACACCAAGATACTATTGGCACGTTGACGATAGCTCATATTACCAGCCTCCTTTCAAAGCATACATTGCCAGGAATATGCACGCACCTAGGAGTGCTCCAACAAGAGACCCGTTCACGCGAATCATCTGCAGATCATACCAAACTTTGTCTTGCAGTTGTATTGCCAAAACTTGACTGTCATATTTCATAATTTCCTGCTCTGCTGTAGCTCCAAACCAAGTCTGAAGACGCTTCAGCGATTTAACTGCCATAGCTAGGACAGCTCGGTTTATTTGCTCAACAGAAGTTTCCATTTGACGCCATTTTTCTAATCGCTCAACTGTATAATCAGCCGCTATATGACACAAACGATACTGCCGCGATGGATTTTGAATATACCGCAGCCAAGATTCACTTAAATCGGGACGGGATAATGTATAATCAAACAACATCATCTTATAACTTTCTACTCGACTTTGCCAATCTTTATTCATTTCCAACCGTTCCGCCTGTTGCCACAAAAATTGCATAGCTTTACGCCGATAAGCTGAGTCAGTATGTTTCGTTTCTTCTAAGACTTCAATAAATTTTCCTTGTAATACTCCAGCAACATGTTCCGGACTAAAAAGCTCACTGGATAACGCTGCCTTGATGACAAGGGCATAAACAAAATTTCGTTTTTCATATTGACGCAGCGATTCACGATAAATTTCACCTAAATAAACTTTTGCCGTATCACTTTTTGTTGCTGTTTCCAATGTCATAAGCAAAAAATCCAGAAAGTCTTTGCCTGCAACTCCGGCAAAACTAACTTTTAACGATTCACTTAACATCGGTGCTATTTCAATTTTTTCAATAGTTTGACGGCCCATACCGGCGGTATTCCGAACTACTGTCTGCATATCGATGGTATAAAGAAAGGTATTAAGTATTTGTCCCAAAATTTGTTCAGCCGATTTAAAACCTTTTTCACTATGAAGATAATCTAACACAGCATCGAGAACAGGATGACTTTTTAACACATTATACATATTAGGAACTGTCAAAATTTCACATTCAATCATATGCCTGGCTGTTTCCGCTATTCTTTCCTTACTTCGCGGAATAAGCGCCGTCTTAAAAGAAATTCCCAACGGCTTCTTAAATAAAGCAGTTACCGCGTACCAATCCGCGAGTCCGCCAATTAAAGCCGCTCCTGCCAAATGTGTCAGTAACCCGCCCGCAAATAAATCTCGGAACGGATATGCCAAAAGCAACACAACAGCAGCAATAATCAATATATAATTAGCTATATAGCTGCGGTTTTGTTTTGTCATCTCCAATTGATCCATGTATGTATTCCTCCTCCGGCTATATGCCAGATATTAATATCTATCAACACAATATGCTTAAAGCAAAATAGTGATAGAATTACCGCCTTCTCGCGGAATCCAAAGCGGCACGTCATCGTGTTTAGCTTGAAAATCAATAGATGGCTGCCACGGTGTTCCAAAATAATGCATAGGAACAAGGCATTTTGTAATTTTTACTCTATCAAGAAAACCCAAAACGCCCCATTCACGTGCTTCTTCCAATCGCGCATCTACCGGGAAAAAAGCTACATCTATAATTTGTCCCTCCAGATGAGACATTTCTTTATCATACATTTTTTTGGCTTCCGCATTATTACTATCTGTATCTCCCATCCAATGCCACCAATTTAGATCACCGGCATGAAAGATACGGCAGTTATCTGTTTCCACCATAAAGGAACCACCTTCATCTGTTGAACCGTATTGCGTAATGTTAACTCCGTCGATAGATATTGTATCATATATATCCAAAGAATGCAGTTTTTCTGCTGTAACTTGTTGCAACTTCACATCCTTGTTTACAATATATTGTGACGTTTGCTGCTCAAAATCAGCAATATGCTTATTAAAATGATCTCCATGCCAATGACTTACAAAAAACCATAAAGGTTTTGTACCGACTGCATATGACGAAACAATGCCTGCTGGATCTTGATAATAATCAAACACAAGCACCTTACTTTCTGTTTCTACGGTAAATCCACTATGATTTAAATAGCTCAACTTTAATGCTGCCGCCATTTGCCATCTCCTCCTTATTTATTTTAAACTTTCTATCAAAAGATTTTTAAATAAAAATATATTTTACTTAAATTATGTTTTCCATTTTTATTATATTTTTTCTTAAGGCCAAAACTAATACTGCTTTATTATAATAATAAGCCGTTTCCTCATCAATCAGAAAAGCTGTTTCCACAGCTTCTTCCGCACAAAGGTAACGGCGCGCGTGTATTTTTTCTTTTATTTCTCATCGAGCAGCACGATCCAATCCTTGTTACCCACCTCGAAAACTGTCCACCTGATAAAAAACAATTTGTAAGATATTTCCACCATGCCATATGTTTTGTTCAAATTTACATTTCCAATTACAAACTTCATTATATCTATATAAATTTTATTTTTCATATTCTCTTATATTATACCGTAGTCCCTTGCTTATTTCAATTATTCCCCTCTATGTTGACTATGATATTACACACCCTACAATAAACAAAAATAATAGAAATTTATAGATATATATTTTTATTATTGTAGGTTTGTCAAACATATGTTACACAGTAGCAAGAAAAGAACGAAGGACTTCGTTAGGAGATTTCCAAGCCAGAGGACGCATAGGAAAATTATTGTATTCTCTACTACGTACTGCTAACTGTTTTTTGAAATCTGCAAAAGAATAAAAACGATGCTCCGCATAGAAGTACTCGTTGTCTTTTCGATGAGAGCGCTCTACCTTTCCGTTATGCCGCGGCGTATACGGCCGTATTTTTTGATGGATAATGTGATAGGCTGCCAATTGTCGTTCAAACAGCGTGAGTTCCGCTGTCTTACTTCGACCAAATCGGTTGGTGAATTCAAAGCCATTGTCGGTTTGGATTTTACAAATGGGAAACGAGAATCTTCGTACCAAGTGTTGGAGAAATATCGTGGAAGAATAGGTGCTCTGTTCTTGGAATGCTTCCAAATACCGAACGCGCGTACATTCATCGATAGCCGTGTATTGGTACATTCTTTCACCCAGCGCATGTGCCTGCCCCACGATGCAAGCAGAAGGAACTACTTTGACATCTACCTGCACTTTTTCTCCAGGGAACAGTGCTTGTTGATAGGGCTTGGGGATGTACTTTGGGTTCGGTACGGATTCCCGTGTGAGTCCGATACGCTTTAAACAGCGATATAGGCCCGTGATGGATCGTGTATATCCCCGTTTTCTTAGCTTGATCCAAAACACGACCAGCCCGGCATGCGGATTTCGTCGTCGCATATTCTGAATAAACGTTATCTCTTGAGACGTGTGCTGATTGGGATGATGGTGAGGGCGTCTGGATCGGGGCTGTAACGATGCCGGGGTCCCATCATAGCGCCATTGCAAGCGATAGATAAACTGGCGATTCGTACGATATTTTATAGCAGCAATAGTCACACCATATTTTCTGGCGTAAGAAAGAATAGATAGACGATACTTTACATCTTGTGTTATGCTGTTCATGAGAGGACTCCCTTTCTGTTATGGTTTTGCGTAGTAACTTAAGCATAACACAAAAAGGTGTTCTCTCTTTTCTGTTTTTGTAACATATCTATGGTAAACCTACAAAATTTATAGATATATATTTTTATTATTCTATTGACAAAAAAAAAATTAAAGTGTATGATATCAATCAATATAAAAATGCAATGATCAAAACAAGTACACGAATCCCCCCGTTTGACAGAAAATGTAGGCCACCGGCTGAGAGCTTACACCCAGACGAAATACGTGGAATGCCTTTGAGAGCAGAGCAGCTGAAAATATAAGTAGGCTGTTTCCGGTTACCACCGTTATCGGATTTGAGGGGTAGTGTATTTATATGCTACAATCAGAGTGGAACCGCGATCCATCGTCTCTGTTTAGAGACGATGGATTTTTTGTTATATAAATGGAGGTTGTATCTATGTTAAAACAAGTACGTAACGATATACGCGTTATCAAAAATCGGGACCCCGCTGCTAAAAATAGTTTAGAAATAATTTTATGCTATTCCGGTCTGCATGCTATTTGGAATCACCGTATTGCTCATTTCTTCTATATACATCATTGGTTTGTTATCGCTCGCATCATTTCTACTATCAGCCGTTTTATAACGGGCATAGAAATCCATCCAGGAGCACAAATCGGTGAAGGTTTGTTTATTGACCACGGTATGGGTACCGTTATCGGTGAAACAACGATTATCGGCAAAGATGTTTCTCTTTATCAAGGAGTAACACTAGGCGGTACAGGAAAAGAAAAAGGGAAAAGACATCCTACTATTGGTAATTATGCAGTCATTGCTTGTGGTGCCAAAGTTCTTGGCTCTTTTACCGTTGGTGAAGGAGCTAAAATTGGAGCTGGATCTGTGGTTCTTCATGAAGTGCCTCCCTATTCGACAGTTGTCGGCATCCCCGGACGCATTGTTGTTCAAAAAGGAAAACGTCTACAGGCACATCATACAGAACAAGATATTGATTTAAATCATAATCGGCTTCCTGATCCCATAGAAGATCAAATTACGGCACTAAAACAACAAGTCACCTTGCTCCAAAACCGTCTTGATACCATAGACGATACTACTGCTATACATCTTGCACTACATAAACAAGCATAATTTTTTATGTTCTTCTTATACAAAGGAAATTTCAGAGTAGTTCAATGCAAGGATAAACTGCACTGTTTTTGTATTCTTTTTACTTATGATACGGAGGTCTATATGTTACCTATATTTACATATTTATGGGTATTTCGATGTAGTAGATACTCATTGTAAAAACATTTTATTTTTAATGGATACCATCCAGGAAGGATCTGAATATTATGGGAAAAATTTATAAAAATGTAGTAGAATTAATTGGTCATACTCCCTTGCTAGAACCAGTTCGATACAATGCAGAATCTGGAATAACCGCAAAAATATTAGTAAAATTAGAATATTTGAATCCAGCAGGCTCTGTCAAAGATCGTATTGCCAAAGCTATGATTGAAACAGCTGAACAACAAGGTATTTTAAAAGAAAACTCAGTTATTATCGAACCAACCAGCGGCAATACTGGTATCGGCCTTGCATCCGTTGCCGCTGCAAAAGGCTATCGGGCAATCTTTACCATGCCGGAAACCATGAGTATTGAACGACGAAATTTAATGTCTGCCTATGGTGCAGAAATTGTTCTTACTGAAGGTCCTAAAGGAATGCAAGGAGCAGTTGATAAAGCAGAAGAATTAGCGAAAACCATCCCCAACAGCTTTATTCCAGGACAATTTACCAATCCGGTCAATCCTGCGGCCCATAAAGCAACTACAGGACCTGAAATATATGAAGATACAAAGGGTGACGTTGATATCTTTTTAGCTGGTGTTGGCACTGGCGGTACGTTATCGGGTATTGGTGAGTATTTAAAAGATAAAAAACCTTCTGTACAAATCATTGCGGTTGAACCAGCAGATTCTCCGCTTTTATCCAAAGGTCATGCAGGTCCTCATAAAATTCAAGGTATTGGCGCCAATTTCATTCCCAAAACCTTAAACACCGCTATTTACGATGACATTTTTACAATTACCACAGAACAAGCTTATGAAACAGCTAATATTTTTGCCAAGCACGAAGGTATTCTCATTGGTATTTCTTCTGGCGCAGCACTCTATGCCGCAACAGAACTTGCTAAAAAACCGGAAAATTCGGGCAAAACAATAGTTGCACTTCTTCCTGATACCGGAGATCGTTATCTCACAACACCTGGATTTCTGGTGCCTGGAAAGGAGTAGTGGTCAACGACCATTACTCCTTTTCCCATGCATCGTCTGGCAAAGATAAAATATATTTCCATTCAGCGTTAATGGCTCCTGCTATCATCTGTTTTCCCTGCGGATCAAGATGTAATCCATCCAACGCTAAGTAGGTAAATAAATCGCCATCTGTATCTGACATTCCCGGCGTAATATCAATATAAACCTGCGTGCGAATCCAAGCATTTACTATGGCTACACGCTGCTGCCAATCTTCTGCCGTATCTTGATCAAATGCTTTTTTGATATTGGCAGGATTGATTGGCGGTACCGTTAAAAACACGGGTTTTATATCATGATCCAGGCATGCTTCCTTGACTTTCTTCATGTCGTAAATCACAGAATAGGGCGATTCTCCAGCTCGCAAACTATTAGACCCCATAAGAATAATTAGATATTTCGGATGAAAAGGTAAAACATCTCGTTCAAACCGTTCCGCTGTCATATTGCTTGTATCTCCGCTTTGAGCTAAATTGATAGTAGGAAAATCAAGATAGTACTGATAACTGAACGCCCAATCACTTGGCGAATAAGAAATACTGCCGCCGCCATGACTAATACTATCCCCCAGTGTAGCTACTTCATAATTATCTTCCGGACTCGTCTTAAAAGGAACTGCATCAGAGTACACACCTATAGTATGCCCCAAATTATCCATACCGCGGACACGCCAATATAAAACCGTATCTGATACTCGAGATTTAGGGTCGTATTGTTCTGAACTTTCACAAGTAAGTGAATCTATACGATGAACAGATGGTTCTGTACCGTTAGGATTCTCTGGTGCTGCATCCAAAATTTCTATTTCATACTTATCTGCTTCAGGAATAGGTATCCAATCATAGACAGGGTAAAGAAGAACCGTTCCATTTCCTTGATCATAATAAGATAATGGCACCGGCTTTTCAATTATTGGCAACGCTCGGTTTACATATACTGGTTCAACATCAGAATAATCACTTACTCCATTACCATCCAAATCAATTCCCCGAACACGCCAATAAAACACATCACCATCAAAATCCTTCGGAAGATAAAACATATATCCGGTCACATATACTCGCTTTGTTGGCATAATTGGTTCATATGAATCCTGTTCATCTTCGTTTTTTTTCAAAATATCCACTTCATATGCTACCGCCGTATCAACGCGGGACCATCGTAAAAGCGGCATCAAAGAACTTTTTTCCGGAGTTTGCGCCATGACTTGCGGTTTTACCTGCTGTAAATCCGATGACACTAATTTATTGCTGACTTCATAGGTCTTACGTACTTTTTCCATCGGCGGTGATATAATATGGCGCTGCACAGCCCCTGGGCGAGCCAAGGAAAGGAATGCAAAACTTACGGTGAAACAAAACAAAAACATCGTAATATATGCAACTCTTCTCATATTTACCGCCTCCTTGCAGAAATTTTTTTAAGTAAAAGCACTTATATATTGTATAGCGTAAAGATACGTTAATGTCAAGTGTTTTTAAACAAGCCGTTACATAAATGATCCCATAAATCATTTATGTAACGGCTTATTGTTCATCCCGCAACATGCTCAGATATTCCCACTGCAGGTGTTGATGTATTCTTATTTTTTAACGTTTCTTTTGTCTTTTCCTTATAACCATGTGTTTTAAGCCATTCTTCTTGTAATGAAGAAATTTTATTTTCATTCAGCATATCTGCCTTGGCAGATAACGCCAATTTTAAATTCTTTATAATGGATGCTTGGTCATCTCCCACAGCACAAGTCATAATGGTTGTCCCATTAACAGCAATATCACTGCCATCCCGTGCTATATTCCATTGCCAATCCGCTGTTTTAGAAGTTGAACGCACTTGAGGTACATTCTTTTGCACCGCTTCGCCATAAACCTCATGTGTCAGCCGCGCCAAATTTCCAGCGACAAGATATGCCCGACGGCAGGAGGAATAGTCTCCAAAAGAAACGGGAGTCACAACAGGAAACGCGTTAACATATACTGTTGCTCCGCCAACTTGAACGCGATTGCCAGACCACAGTGTCATCCGGTTTCCTAACCGTTCAATACGATTCGACATTTTAGGATGATTATTGGGGTTGATAGCACGTTTCCAGCCTTCCGTATATAGATTCCCGTATTTTTCATAAATCAGTACCATGGATGCCGGTGCTCCACCTACATTGTATTGTGTATTTTTTAAAATATTGAACCCCGTTGCATCCGCTTCTTTTTCCTGATCCATGGTAATTACTTCATTGTCAATGTAATTTACTGCAAGACCGCCAACTAAAATATCCAGCAAGTCTCCATTACCGCCAAAAGCCAAATCTACCGCCGTCGATACGGCTATCCCTTTAAGAATGCCGTTAACAGCATGACGATGCTCACCATGTCCCATTTCATGGCCTAAAGTAAACGCCAATTCAGAATCATTAAGAGCATTCATCATACCCTGATTAATAGAAATAACTCCGCCGATAGTTTCAAATGCATTCATATCCGGTGAAGGGTTGACATACATCTTATAGTCTCTTTTGATCATACCCGTTTTCATCAAATTTGCATGGATATTATCTAATCGCTGATTGGCCGCCTCATCATGAGACACCCCTGTTTTTTTCTGCGTTTCTGCCAGCATTTGATTTTGCCTGTCGGCATCCAATTGAACCAACTGTTGTTTTACAATAACCATAGCCATTGTACCGTATGCCAATATCTGCCAAGAATTAGCCGCCATTACTGCTCCTACTGGAACGGTTGTCAATGAGACACTGACAAGAAGAGTCCCAATCCACTTTTTACATCGTTTCATGTTGCCATCTCCTTAAACCAATTCTTATTCCTCCACCCGGCATATACCATCCTTATACAATTGCTCTTTTTTCTTTCGCGGCCATTGTTTAATTAATTGTTCCCAATGCATTGCATCATGCCTAGTAGAAAAAGCTTCATACCAGACAAGCTGCACCGGCCGCCGATATCTGGTATATTTGGCCCCCATACCGTTGTTATGCACAGTCACACGTCTTTTTACATCTAGTGTCCAGCCAGTGTAAAGTGTATTGTCGGCACAGCGCACCATATATGTATAATATGTCATATGCACGTCTTCCTCTGTTTACAATGTATCCTTTATTTCCAATGATTCAATGACTACCTTATTTACGGGACGGTCAAATTGATCCGTTGGAACATTGCTTAATTTCTGTACTATGTCATAATTATCAATAACTTGGCCAAATATAGCATGATGATTTTGAAGCCAAGGAGTAGGAACAACGGTAATAAAAAATTGTGAACCACCCGTATCGGGACCTGCATTAGCCATCGCCAATACCCCCGGTTCATCAAAAGTTAATCCTGATCCAAATTCATCTTCAATGACATAACCAGGGCCACCGCGTCCAGTTCCTTCGGGATCACCGCCTTGAATCATAAATTCTGAAATAATGCGATGAAATATTGTACCATTATAAAATCCTGATTCTGCCAATTTTTTAAAGTTCTCCACTGTTGCAGGGGCCGCTTCAGGAAATAACTCCACTGAAAAATCGCCATTATTCGTATGAAAAACAGCATATAATGCATTCTTTTGTTCTGACATATATATTTCCTCCTTTTATTGTATACATATATATCGCGTATTTTATTGATAATAGATTATATATATACTTCATAGTAACAGTATACTAAATATTTTATTTTTTTTAAACTCTTTTGCTATTTTAAAATTTTTTATTAGGTATGTTGCATATACAACATACCTAATAAAAAATTCATTCTATAATAAGTTCATAAAAAGGATTGGCGGGATATTAATTCCCGCAACGCATATACTATTGTTTTTAAGAAAGGAGTCTTTACTATGAAATTTAAAGTTAATGAAAATTGTATTGGCTGCGGCCTTTGCGCCAATACTTGTCCTGACGTTTTTTCTATGACTGAAGAAGGTATCGCTGTTGCTGTTGAAGGAGACGTCGCAACCTCAGTGGAAGATTCCGCCCAAGAAGCTTTAACAAGCTGTCCTGCCGGAGCAATTGAAGAAATTTAACAAAGGAGCCAAATAATGGAAACAAATTATATCAAAAATCTTTCTCATGAAATGGTTCTCTCTCTCGCTGATCAGGTTACTGTGTCTCCCGGCCAGATTGTCAGCCGAACATTAGCACAAAATAAAGCAGTAAGCATTACTCTGTTTGCCTTTGCCCAAAGGGAAGAAATCAGTACGCATGAATCCACAGGTGATGCCATGATTACTGTTCTAAATGGAACCGGCCGTTTTATTGTTGGAGAAAAAGAACATATTGTACATACCGGGGAAACACTGGTTATGCCGGCTAAAATTTCCCATGCCGTTTATGCTATGGATGATTTTAAAATGATATTAATTGTAGTGTTCCCGTCGTAAGGTAAAATTTATAGGAGGTATTCTAAATGGAAAAACAGATGTTTTGTTTTCAATGTGAACAGACAATGGGGGGGACCGGATGTACTGGACGTGCCGGTGTATGCGGAAAATCTGCTCCCGCGGCTAAATTGCAAGATGAATTAACAGGTGCCCTCATAGGATTAGCACGTACCGCTACAGCCAATGCACCTACAAGCAAAACAAATCGCATTATTTTGGAAGGTTTATTCACCACTATCACAAATGTAAATTTCGATGTAGCAACTATTCAGTTGATGATCGATAAAGTAAACGCAGAAAAAGATGCTATTTCTCCAAATAGTGCCGCCAACTATGATGTTGAACAAATTTGGAACGACAATGAAGACGTCCGTTCTCTGAAGTCTCTTATTTTATTCGGCATCCGCGGTATTGCTGCATATGCTTATCATGCTCTTATGCTGGACTATACCGATAAAGAAGTCGATGCATTCTTCTTAAAAGCATTAACTGCTTTGGGAGAAAACTGGGGCATGAATGAACTGCTTCCTATTGTTATGGAAACAGGAAAAGCAAATTTTGCCTGCATGGAATTACTTGACAAAGCCAACACCGAAACGTATGGTACCCCGCAACCAACCTCTGTTCCCTTGACTATTGAAAAAGGTCCCTTTATTGTCATCAGCGGTCATGATCTTCACGACTTAAAACTTCTTTTGGAACAAACAAAAGATAAGGGGATTAATATCTACACCCATGGCGAAATGCTACCGGCTCATGCATATCCACTGCTTAAGCAATATTCTCACCTTAAAGGTAACTTTGGTACGGCTTGGCAAAATCAACAAAAAGAATTTGATAATATTCCTGGCCCTATTCTCTTTACTACCAATTGTCTTATGCCGGTTCGCAGCAGTTATGCTGACCGTGTATTTACAACAGAGGTGGTGTCTTACCCTGAAATAGTTCACATTGGCGATACCAAAGATTATACACCTGTTATTGAAAAAGCATTAGAACTTGGTGGTTATGCAGAAGCGCAACATTTTACAGGTATCAACGGAGGCGCCACCGTCATGACTGGATTTGGCCATGGCACTGTTCTTGCTGTTGCCGATACGGTTATTAATGCAGTGAAAGCGGGTACTATCCGCCACTTCTTCCTTGTCGGCGGTTGCGACGGTGCTCGTCCCGGACGTAACTATTACACAGATTTTGTCAAAAAAACGCCTGCCGATACAGTAATTCTTACATTGGCCTGCGGCAAATATCGTTTTAATGATCTCGATCTTGGTACTATCGGTGGTTTACCCCGTATTATGGATATGGGACAATGCAATGATGCCTACAGTGCAATTAAAGTCGCAATTGCACTCGCCAAAGCATTTGACTGCAGCGTCAACGAGTTACCACTTTCTATCGTACTTTCCTGGTATGAACAAAAAGCTGTCTGCATCCTTTTGACATTGCTGTACCTAGGTATCCAAAACATATACCTTGGCCCCACATTACCAGCATTTGTATCACCTAATGTATTGAATTATCTTGTAGAAAATTTTCATCTTACACCTATTAGTACTCCAGAAGAAGATTTGAAAAAAATTCTAGGATAAATAATAACAAAGTATGCACCAAATATTTTTTAACAATACATAACCGGCAGCTAGTATTTTTATTAGCTGCCGGTTATGTATTTTGTTAAATTAATCTTTTATAAAAGTCATACCCTTGCATAAAACTATCTAGCATTGGTGACTCCGCGGTAAATCGTACCACGCGTACCATCAACAGTAACAATTTCACCATTTTTCAACTTCGATACGGCGTCTTTAGCTCCTACAACACAAGGAACACCTAACGTCAATGCAGCTACTGCTGACGGACTGGTAAGGCCTTCTTCCTCCGAAATAAGTGCACCTGCACGGCTTATATATTTCATATATCCCGTTTCAGCTGATTTAATCACCAAAATACATCCATCTTCAAACGTATCTGCTATTTCTGCTTCATCAGAAGCTACACAAACCTTTCCTACCGATGTTTTTTTACCCAATCCCGTTCCACGCAATACGACATCGCCTACAACTTGGACACGAACCATATTAGTGGTTCCTTCGATACCCACGGGAACTCCTGCCGTCAACACTACAAGGTCCCCTGTTTTTATTAAATCATTATTTAATGCTGCATATATCGCTTTATCTACCAATTCATCTGAATCAGCCGCTTTTTCTCCTAAAACGGGTTGAATTCCCCAATTCAGCAGTAAGCGCCGAACAATATGCTTGTGCGGTGATACAGCAATAATGGGACATGCAGGACGATACTTAGATATAATCTGTGCTGTGCCGCCTTTTTCGGTTGAAGCAATAATTGCGGCTGCGTGAAGATTATCTGCAATAGTAACCGTTGCTCTGCCAATAGAATCCGTCGTAGAGGTACCCCCTGCTGAAGCTGCAAGTCGTGTTTCCTGTGGCACAAAATGACTTTCCGTAAACAATGCCACTCGTTCCATCGTTTGAACAGCAGCTGCCGGATAGGCTCCACCTGCAGTTTCTCCGCTTAACATGATGGCGTCGGTTCCATCTATAATAGCATTTGCCACATCACTGGTTTCCGCTCGAGTCGGACGCGGATTGGTACACATAGATTCAAGCATCTGCGTTGCTGTTATTACTGGTTTTCCTGCTGCATGGCATTTATTGATAAGCATTTTTTGCAGCATAGGCACTTCTTCAGCTGGCACTTCTACACCCAAGTCTCCGCGAGCTACCATTAATCCATCAGACATTTTAATTATTTCATCTATATTCTGTACAGCCGCCTGACATTCAATCTTAGATATGATCTGCATATGATTGCCATGTTTTTCCAATATTTTACGAATAGAGACGACATCCTCTCCTCGTTGAATAAAAGAAGCCGCTATAAAATCCATATCCATGGAAATACCATATTCGATATCCTTGACATCTGTATCTGATACCGCGGGGAGATTGATTGCTACACCTGGAACAGCAACACGCTTGCGATCACTCATCTTCCCTTTATTCAAAATCTTTGTATGTATATCGTCACCTTCAACACAGATAACTTCTAAATTAACCAAGCCATCAGACAGCAAGATATGATCTCCCGCTTTTACCTCTTTGGGAAGATTTTTATAAGACATGGATGCAATTGTTTCTGTACCTTTTACATCTCTAGCCGTAAGTATAAATTCTTTCCCTGCTTCCATCTGAATAGATCCTTTTTCAAAAAATCCCAAACGAATTTCTGGCCCCTTTGTATCCAGCATAAGTGCCACCGGAACTCCGGTGCGCTTTGAAGCTGCACGAACCCCATCTATTCTTGTTTTATGTTCTTCATGTGAACCATGAGAAAAATTAAATCGAGCTACATTCATGCCCGACCGAAGCATATCATCCAGAATTTCCGGACTATCAGAACTTGGTCCTAATGTACATACAATTTTTGTCTTTTTCAACATAGCATATCTCCTCACTTATCATTTATTGAATAATTCCGGCTTATCCACCAACGCAGTAAGTAATATACGAGCACTTGTCACGTTAGTAGCAACCGGAACTGAGTGAACGTCACAAAGGCGCAGGAATGCCGATACATCGGGTTCATGCGGCTGTGCCGTTAACGGATCTCGTAGAAATATAACACCTAACACCATATCAGAAGCAACCATAGCCCCTATTTGCTGATCACCGCCAATAGGACCGGATTGCATACGCTTCACAGAAAGTCCAGTGGCATCACAAATACGTTTTCCCGTAGTACCTGTTCCTACAAGCGGATACTTGGACAATACCTGAGAATACTCTGTTGCTAACCGCACAATGTCATCCTTTTTGGCATCATGAGCAATAAGAGCAACATATTTTTCCATAATCTGCCTCCTTATTTAAAACATGCACAACATAGTCATAGCAATAATTCGTTCCGGTAGGTTCGTTTTTTGTCCCAGTTTAAAAAAACAACATATACATTACATTTAGACTATTTTCAATCTATAGTGATTGTATCGTATCTAACTTTTTTATGCAATGGTACTGATACCAAATAAAGGAAAAGTTCTATCGTTGATTTTTATGCTACAATATAAAAAATTTCAATACCATTCATTAATATAGCAAGAACAAACAGGAAAAATTTTCTCTAACTGCCGGATTGATGCATCACTGCCAGATAATTTATCATAATATACAAGTTCCGCTGCTGACATCGTACCAAAGACAAGTAAAGATAATGCCCCAATTCCCATTTTTATAGAAACTTCCGTTGTTTCCATGGGAACAGCTTTTCCTTTTCCGTTTGCTACTTGTAAAGAAAATATGCCATTATTCCACGATGCAAGAGGATCCTCTACGGAAAACTGAACTTCAGTCTGAATATCAACTGGATATGATATAGACGATAAAATACCGCAAACATCAACAATACGTCCCGCCATAAACGGCATAGTTTCATGCCCTGCACGGCCATCCGGATACAATCGATATGACTGATCCTGCATGCCTTCATTCCACTGGACTTCTTTACCCTGAGAGCGATGGTTATACATATATCCTAATAATCCCCTTTTACCTTTATAGGATGTATATACGAATTCTCCGCAACGAATAGTAGGATCCCCTAACTGGTAAAACAAATACCCTATAGGATGTGTACCATCAAATACTACAGCAATATTACCTTCAGCCAGTTGTCCTTCAATATGGCACCGCCAAGATAATTCATCCCGTACCGCATATCCAGATAATTTGCTGGTATATACATCATAAACAGCAGCCAACAACTCCCACTGATCCGGAGTAGTAACCATACCATAATGAACAGTACGATCTGAAAGAGGGCGCAGCATATCTAATAACATTGTCTCCCGCCATTGATGACAATATAATTCATAGCCATATGGCTGGTAAAATCCCGCCTTAGAAGGCATCAAAATATTCACATAATGACCACGCCGCCTCATTTCTTCCAGCGCAGCCAACAGTAATTTCCCTCCTACTCCACCGCGCCTTGCCGCCGGATGTGTTGCCAACCCCACAATATATGAGGTAGCGATATCTTGTCCCCGCAACCGTACTGTATATGGGTTTAAATGCGTCAAACAAGCCATCTGCCCTTTCATAAAACCCATTAAGACATTATCCGATTTATAACAACGAGAAAAATACCATTGAAAAAAAGGATCATTTTTTGGTTCAAAACAATATGCCCATAAATTTTCTACAATTTCCCGATCTTCAGGACCAGCTAAACGAAATTCCATAACTATACCTTTCTGCTATAAGTCAGCTAATGTAACATCATATTTTTCGATGAACCGCACTGGATTATAAGACTCCTTTGATTTTCGTAGGCCGGGGATTCCCATATCTTCTTCCCGGTTAATATATTTCGTATGACTCCAAGCATGTCGGACAAATTCATAGTTGATCGCTTGATATAATCCCCGCATAGACGGATCACTTTTTTCAAAATGAATAATAGCCGTATCATCATTGAGCATTTCTCCGATAGAAAACGCAACGACCTTATTAAACACACAAATGGCTCCGCCTGTCGGCTGCAGCATACTCCAATTGTCAAATACCGTCTGGATGGCATATCTTTCCGCATCAAGCTCCGAATCTCCTTCATCATGCTCATCATACCAGGTGCGCTCGGCCTCTAAACATGCATCAAACAAATTTTCAGTAATGGGAACATACTCATATCCCATATATTGATTACGAAAATGATTCAAATTATTTTTCTTCTGCCTAAACTTCTTTCCAGACAAATTAATGAGATCCTGCGTCAAATACACATATTCATAATTATCCCGATCCGGCTTAATATGGTAACAGTCTGGGCAAAGTTCCTGTATACGCTGCACTACTTCTGGCACAACACCCTTCATAAGAAAAGGATATCCATGTTCAGAAAACCATTCTTTCATGCGGTCTAACCCTTTGACAAAACTTCCGTCCTTCCGAGCAAAAGGGGGCAGCCAAAACTGCTTTTTCCCGCGCCCAGAACGAATATACATTACATTATCTTCTTCAGTCCATTGTATTTCATACGGTTTCTGCCAAGCAAACAATGTCATAAACGTTGAATCAGCCTGTTCATATCGCTTCTGATGAAAATAATCCTCGATGACTGGTTTATCTTCCAATCTTAATTCTTTAAATTCTATGATAAGGACTCCCCCTTAAAATTTAAAATCTCGAAACATACGGATTTCCCTTTATATAAAACCGCCAAGGAAAATATTTTCCTTTAACAGCATAATTAATGTTAATGCGTGTTGAACGGCAAGTACAAATTTGACTTGTATTCATTGGTTCCATAACATAAAGTTCATCCCCGCAGAGATTCAATTTATTCTGCCGCAAATCAATATCCAAAGCTCGACACAATTTGCCGGGACCATTTGTTAAATTTTTACATAGTGACGATGCTCCTCTATTTTTCAACATTTCATCCAACCCGGAAATAGGCTCAACTGCACGAATCAGTACCGCCTGTGCATCTCCTTTTGATCCCGTAACAATATTCATGCAACAGTACATGCCATAAATTAAGTAAACATAACTCCATCCTCCTGCCCAAAACATAGGTTCTGTCCGAGAGGTAAGACCATGAAAAGCATGCGAACCATCATCCCGCTGCCGACGATACACTCCTCCATACGCTTCGGTTTCCACAATACGGCCTACCAGTGTTTTCTTCCCCATCTTATGGACAAGATATCGTCCCAGCAAAGCCGGAGCTATATCACGAGCAGCAGCAGCATATGCGTGCTGTTGCCATTTATTTTCTATCATGATTTCTTACGGTAGCCTAGCGAATATGAAATTTCGTAAGCATACTGTCCCATGGTAAATAACATTTTCTGCCGTATAGAGTCATAAAATCTCATAGACGGACCGGCAACTGTCAAAGAGGCTATAACTTGACTTTCAAAATTAAAAACCGGCACAGCCAGAGCAAATAAACCATGCTCACTTTCATCTTGTGTAACAGCATATCCGGTATGCCGAATTTGTGAAAATTCTGCTTCTGATAAATTACCATATTGCAAAATAACCCGATTTCGCTCTTCTTTATTACACCATGCTAATAATACCTTTCCTGCCGCCCCCTTATAAATAGGCAAAGATTCCCCAATCGGAATGACTCGCCGAAGCGAATGCGTACTTTCCACATGATCTAAACAAATGCGATTATCCCCTTCTGCAATATAAATACTGGCAGTTTCATTAAAAAGCTGCTGCAATCGCCGCAAATAGGGTTTAGCTAACGTAACAACATTCTCTGTCCAATGAGAAGAATACCCAAGTGCTAACGCTTTAGGTCCTAAACGATACTGCTTGGAAGTTTCATTACGCGTTAAATACTGCCGCCGCTCCAGCGTATTAACAATACGAAAAGCTGTAGATGTATTTAGGTGCGTATGAGCCGCAATTTCCTTTAATGTCATCCCAGTATTACATTCCACAAATATATCCAAAACGTCTAGACTCTTTTCCAATGACTTTAATAAACTATTCTGCCGATCTAATTGCTCTGGTTCCATCGTCTTCAATGCCTTCACCTGCTTTGCTAAAAGCTATACCATTTTAAAACGCTATGTCGTCACTTTCATACCAATTTCCAAAGATTGCGGTGGATCTTCAACAACACGGTCTCCGTCCTTAAGACCATCAAGTACAACAACACGTCCCGCTTCTTCGTCACCAGTAAGAATAGATCGAACATCCGCCAATCCGCTATCATTTACAATATAAACAAAATCACCGGAATCTTTTGTCCTAACCGCCGTTTTCGGAATAGTAATTTGTGATACTTCCTGCGGTGTAGATATACGCACATGATAAAATTCACCCGGGACAAAAAGATTTTTATCATTATTAAAAGTAATCTTCGCCATATAACTGCCTGTTGCGGGGTCTTTACCCGTTGCCAGATACGTCAGTTCGCCTGCTTGCGATTCTCCCGAAGGAGCCAATACAGCTACACTAATAGATCCATTCTGCTTTGCCATATTTAATGCCTGAATATATGTCTCAGGAATAGCAAATGTCGCTACTAACGGCGTCATCTGCTGCACTGTAGCCAGAACCATTCCCGCTACGGCTACGGAAGGATTATCAGAAACTGCTGTTATTCTTCCATCTATAGGAGAATAAATCGTTGTATTTCCTAACATATCCCGTGCGGCCTGAATAGAGGCTTGAAGCTGAGCAATCCGTTCCCTGTCTATGGCCGGAGCTGCAGATGATCCCGCCGCTGTAGCAGCAGTACCAGCAGCCGCCTCATTTTCTTTAGACATCATTTGATTATATTCAACTTTAGAAATAGCCCCCATTCGATACCAAACATCAAGTTTTGCCCGCCTGTCACCACTATCAGCATCTCCCGACATATCCCGTGAAGGATTTGTTCCCATAGATGCTGTCACCAGTGCTGATTCAGCAGATGCCACACTTTGCTGATAGGGGATTTGATCAACCTGAACCAATATCTGCCCCGCCTTAACATCTTGCCCAACTGTCAATGGGACAGATATCAATTTACCTGATAGCTTAGGAACAATATTTGTCATATGAAGAGCCGTCACATTAGCATCCAACGTCAGCGCAACTGGATGATCTGATTTTGTAACTGTCTCCACCTTAGTTTTCACACCATTCCCACAGCCGGAAAGAGCTGACACTGCAACCAAAGCAGTTACAACAAGTACCGTCCATTTTTTTACTTTCACAATATCCCTTCTCTACGTCAAAAAAAAGTAAAATATAACATCAAGACAGCTACTCCGGGTAAGCCAAAAATACCAATAATAATACCTGTTATCCAAGTAATCGGTACATAATGCAAACCCATAGCACCACCGAATTGATTGATAAAGTATAAGGCAATGAGCCCAATAATAACATTGAAAGCCAAATGCCGAACCGGAGCCAGCACAAATTTATTTAAAATCCAAAGTGCGGCAATACCTACACCTATCCAAATATAATCCATCAGGCACCTCACATTTCCTGCCGATTTGCCACCGCTCCTGCCAGTGTCGCTTCATCAGCATATTCAATGTCTCCTCCCATAGGGAGCCCTCGTGCAATACGGGTCACACGAATGCCCGTAGCCTTAAGAAGCCGCGCTAAATATAAAGCGGTAGCCTCTCCTTCGACATCAGGATCCGTAGCCAGAATTATTTCCTGAACTTCCGTGTTTTGAAGACGCTGCAATAGTTCTTTAATACGTAAATCTTCCACCCCGATGCCATCCAACGGTGATAACGCTCCCTGCAAAACATGATATAAACCATGATAATCGCCACTGCGTTCAATAGCTGACACATCCTGCGGAGTTTCTACTACACATATCACCCCATGATCCCGGCGGTCATCGCTGCATATAGGGCAAGGATTCTGGGATGACAAATTAAAACAAATAGAACAAAAACACATCTTTTGCTTTGCATCCCGTATGGCAGCAATAAATTCTTCTATCTTTTCCGGCGGCTGCTGAACCATATAATAGGCTAACTTACGAGCAGTTTTTATGCCTATGCCAGGCAAGCGGCGAAACTGTTCCGCCAGTCTATCCAAAGGCGTATCCATCAAAACATCCCCGGCAGTTTCATCCCGCCTGTAATTTTTCCCATTTCCTGAGCCATCATATCATCCACCTTTTGATTAGCCTCATTAACAGCTGCAACTACTAAATCTTCCAGCATATCTACATCTTCCGGATCAATAATACTGGGATCAATATGAACACTTTCAACTTTTTTTTCGCCATTCATGACAATAGTAAGTACTCCTCCGCCAACCGTAGCTTCTACCGTCCGTATTTTTAAATCTTCCTGCATTTTCTGCATTTCTTTCTGCATTTTTTGTACTTTTTTCATCATTCCCTGCATATTTCCACCAAACATAGTAATTCCTCCTGTGTTATTATGATTTATTTTCTATATATATGTCACAGTCACCCATTGTTTTCAACAATGGATCCAGCACTGTTCGTGCTTCTTCAGAAATATCCGCCAATGCAACGGATTGCAGCATTGTAGAATCTGCTTTTTTTTCTACAGTTTCTTTTTCAACATCCGTTTCCTTTTTCAAGAATGTTGTTTTTTTTTTCTCAAAAACAGCAAGCTCACTATCTCCCTCCAAAAAACCCTGCATATGGAGGATATCACCGGTAACAGATTTTAATGCTTCATCTACGCATTGACAATAGTCTTTTTTATTAGCACGTTTAGCCATAAATGCTGTCTTAAAAACAACAATAACACGCCCTTCTCCTATATACACAACCCGTCCTGGCCGCATACAAGATAGAACTGCTCGTTTCTTCCCTTTTTCCAGCACCTCACAAACGCCTTTCCAAATTGTATCATATTCCGCTGAACTATGCGATACCCCGATTTCAGGTGATGTTTCTGGTGTATGGAGTGTTGCTGCCAAATGGTCTGATATTGGCGGCTTTTCTTGCGTCATGTCATTTTTAGATGAAATATTGATAATAGATTCTGATAAACGCATATCTGTTATATTATTTTCGTCTGCCGGCACAGGTACCTCATGAGAAGAGTTTGCCGACATATCTGCAGTTGATATATGATGCTCTATAACTACATTTTCCAATTTTGAAATACGATCCAATACAATCTGCGGTACACGAAAAGCATGTTTTTCTAAGGTTTCCACTCTCTCCGTTAAATCGCTTTGCCAGCCTGACTGTTCGGTCTGTCCGGCCATAAGCAGACCCATTTCTACCGCCACACGAGGTGTGGGAGATGTCCGTGCCGTAAGCATCGCTTGCTGTAATACCGACAACACAGCAAATACTTTGCGGGGAGAAACTTGCGCGGCCTGATCAGCCAATTCTGTCATGGAATCTGCATACGCTGCTAATGTATCTGACTTTGGCGCCGCTTGATATAGCATAAGTGCCCGCAAGTGAGCAACCAATTCTATCAAAATAACCCTTGGCTCTTTACCGAGGCGGACGATGTCATCCACACTTTTGATAATAATGTCTCCTTGTCCGTTAAACACTGCTTCACTTAACTTAAACAACCAATCTTTTCCGATTAATCCCAACAAATTACGTACTAATGCTTCATCAATAGACTCTGATGTATTGCTAATGCATTGATCCAACATACTCAACGCATCCCGCATGCCTCCGTCTGCCTGAACTGCTAAAATATGTGCAGCCCCTTTTGTAAGCATTACATGTTCCTGTTCAGCTATGTACATGAGGCGCTCTGCAATGTCATGACTAGTAATACGTCGAAATTCATATCTCTGACATCGTGAAAGGATCGTCATGGGAATTTTTTCCGGTTCTGTTGTTGCCAAAATAAAAATAACATGTCCCGGCGGTTCTTCTAAGGTTTTTAAGAGAGCATTAAAAGCTTCCGTTGTCAACATATGCACTTCGTCAATAATGTATATTTTTTTATGACCTTCAGCCGGCATAAACTTGATTGTTTCCCGAAGTGTCCTAATATCTTCAATACTGCGGTTTGAAGCTGCATCAATTTCCACCACATCCAATGACTCTCCATTTGTAATATGACGGCAAACTTCGCATGTATTACAAGGATGTGAAGTAGGCCCTTTAACGCAGTTCATCGCTTTAGCAAAAATTTTTGCAGTACTGGTCTTACCTGTACCACGAGGTCCGGAAAACAGATAGGCATGTGCCACTTTATCTGTATCAATAGCTTTTTGTAAAGTTTCCGTAATATGTTGTTGCCCTACTACATCTTCAAACAGCGCCGGGCGCCATTTACGATACAACGCAATATATGCCATATTTCTTCCTCCATAGCAAAAAAAGCAGCTAACCGCTGCTTTTCCACCAACTAAAAAGTACTCGTGTATGATAACCCGCCAGGTACCCTCGTGGCACATAAGACTTTCTACTTATCGCTGCTTCCTTTCGGACCTGACGAGGTTCATAGTTTCCTATTGCACGAGCCCCGGCGGATTACCACACACCAATACTCTTGTTAAGTTAGCTATGTAATTATAGCTCAAAAACAAAAAAATATCAAGCTTTTTTACCATATGAAAACAGCAACGCCAGCCTTAAACTTATATAAGGCTGGCACCAAAAAACAGGGATATCATTACTAGATAATTATTTTAATGTATTGAATCCATAAATTTTATATACTCGGTTTTTGTCATGCGCGGTTTATATTTAGCAAGAATATCTTCAACACCTTGCGCATCATCGTATAACAAATCAATCAGTGTCATTGCCATTACCTGTGTAGCTTTGATATAAGCCGTACGTGGATCCACTAATTCATACTCGGCACTGTGCAGTGCACCGTGAATGCATTCCACCCACGGATGTATAACCGGCATGAGTTGAGAAACATCCCCCATATCAGTACTGGCTGCGTCATGTGGCGGATATTCAACATGATTCATACCGAAAATAATATGACAATTTTTTTCCAGTAGCGTTGTCATTTCTTCATTTTGAAATAATGGCAGATATCCCGGCAAATTATGAATATCGCAAGTTGCCCCTACCGCATCGGCACCCGCTTTCAATGCACGATCAATACGTGCATTGTAATGTACCATAGCCTCGGCTGACGCAGCCCTAACATAACTTTCCATCCGTACATAATCCGGTACAACATTGACTAAATCTCCGCCGCTGTTAATAATAGGATGAAAACGCACATAATCCTGTTCACGAAAGGTTTCTCGTAATGCGTTGACTCCCATAATGCCCAGCATCGCAGCATTCAGCGCATTAATGCCTAAATGGGGTGCCGCCGCAGCATGAGCCGCTTTGCCATGATAATCTATGAGCTTACTAATAAAACCACTGCTGGAGCCACCAATCTGGATAGATCCTGATGAATCGGCTGTGGTAGTAACATGCATCTGCATCGCCGCATCAATGTCATCAAACCCGCCCTGCTGAATAATCTCTTCCTTGCCACCTAAGTATTTTATTTTACCCCGTTCACGCAATGTATTGCGATATTCAATTTCTATACATTCTTCTGCCGGTACTGCAAAAAACACAACATCACCGCCTAATTGGGCCATTGCCCCCGTATCGCAAAAAGCCATTGCAACACCCAGCATATCTGAAATTTGAACATAATGACCACAGCAGTGCGCCGCCCCTGTATTTTCGTCAGCCGACGGATGACTCCGGCAAATAATCGAATCCATTTCTCCCAGTACCGCAACCGTTCTCTTAGAAGTATTCCCCTTCAAGCGTGCCTTTACACCTGTAATTCCCCATCCTGTCGTATACGGAATATTAAGTTTTTCAAATGCAGATTGTACTTTAGCCGACGTTTTTACTTCTTTATATCCTAATTCGGGTTCCGTAAAAACAGACTGACCAAAAGCCATAATATCATCAGCTCGTTTTTCCACAGCATCACATATACGTTGCTTTAATTCTTCTTTTGTCATACTATCAACCTCTTTTAATTAAAAAATACCTTCCAAGTGAAGCATGATTTCTGCCATAATTGTTGCACAAATAAAAGATCCCGAGGCAACCATCAAGGCAACCGGAACAATACGCCATGACAATCTCTTGAAAGCAGGAATATCTTTTCCCAGAGACAGACCGCCATACGCTAATATAGGTGTCGTCGTAGCCAAGAAATTAATATGATTGGTCTGCTCCACAATCCAAGCGGTACCCGGTATTTCTGGAACAGAACAAATAACAGCAAAAATAGATACCCAGAAAACAATAGGAAGTTTCTTTAAGCCGGGTAAATGTGCAATACAGATTCCAATAAAAGCAATGATAACTAACAATGCCGATCCTGTAAAATCAGCAATTGGATTTCCCTTATAACCAACGACATTTGCCACAATACCAAGCACCCCTGTAACACAAAGAATAAACAAACAATCCAATAATGTTTCTTTAACTTTATTTTCTTTATCTTTCGTATCTTCTATTAATTCAGTTACACTGGCAGCATTTTCATCAACAACTTGATTTTCCAATGCCTCCTGCCGATTTAATTCATTGGTATCAGTTATTTCTCCTACTTCTTCTTGGCGTTTGCGCCCAGTTACAAAATCATACACTTTAACAGTAACAGGCAAAGAAACGAACAAAGCAAAATAAATACCTAAAACAGAAGTCATTAAATTAGCTGCACCCGCATAAGCAGTAATTTTCTGGGCTTCTTCAGGAAAAACAGCAACAATCGAACCCACGGAAGCTGCCATCATACTGGCACTGCCAATACCGCCTCCCATAGCCAACGCATATGGATGGAAAAGTCCCGTACGTGCAATAATTCCTGCCAGAACAGAGATCCATAATGCACCAAACAAGGTCCCACAAATATACATTCCCATAACACCGCGGCCTTCAGGAGAAAATATTCCGTACTTTTCTGCAATGATTGCTACATTCGCTTCCCGGTCAATTGAATAACACGCTCCTATCGCTTCACGGCCCATTTTTAAAAATAAAGCCATCGGCAAACCAAAAATGAGTGTTCCAAAAAAATGCCCAAACTCCTGCATAATAAGTGCCATACCTGAATTCATGAGCATATGCAGGTTAGGGCCGATGCCTAACCCAATTTTTACAATAAGATATAACATGGCAACTGGCATAAATTCACCAGCACGTTCCATCATTTTATCACTCATAATATGAAAAGACGGATAACTGATAATACCTCCCAAAACTAATGCATAAAACAGCGGCAGAAAAACAACAAGCCCAAATTTTTGAATACCAACAAAATCTGCCACAACAACGATACATAACGCAAATAAATGAATCCGCCAATTTCTAATTAAATCCATTTTCTTTCCTCCTTATTAAAAGAAAAAAATTTTAAATAAATTACGTTAATATATGTAAATTATATGTTAATATATTACTATATTTTTATTATCACAACAAGTTATTTATGTCACAATAAAATACTTAAAACTATAATATACGCAAAATTAGGTTAATAATTTTTTTCTAAATAAGCTAAAATTTTCCGTAAAACGCCTGGTAATACCCGTGATACACTAGAAATATGAACGCGTTCTGTCCTACAGTGCAAGTCTTTTCCCCAAGGGCCTAATAATATAAACGGGACACGAATATCTGACAAAGCCTGCCAATCCAATTGATACGCCGTTCCCCATAAAGGCATATTATCTTGACAAACAGTACCATCCATAGTTGAATCCAATCCACAATAACTGCAATCAGAAACCCCTGTAAAATACTGATCAAACCGTACGGTCAGGCAAGTTGTTACTGCCTGCAGTACAGAATAAAAACTCTTATCCCCCATGCTTCTGCTGTCTACTGCCGGATAATAAGGCGGGGCAAAGCCGATAATAACAACCGGTTCTCTTTCTTCCATAAAATCCAAAATCTGTGCCATTAAATCAATCGTAACGGAAGGATAGTTTCCCCCTTGTTTCAATTTTTCTGTTTCTATATACTGCAATGTATTATAAAATGTAAAAAAACCAGGTATATGTTTTGCCTTATTTAATAATTCCCCATAAGACAATACAGGTACTTCATATTGTACTCTCGCTTGCGCTAGAGCTGATTTTATACTGGTTTGTGTTTCTTTTTTTAGAATACGCAGCACTGCCTCCGGGGTCTTTTTAAAAGTCAGAAAATTAGCATAGGCCGATGCCCGCCAAGGCAAAGAAAAATCATAATTTTTTTTTGCATCCCGCAGATACATCCAAGATGGCGGCGGTGTACTTTCACCCTCACATTGATCTGCCAGATTCCAATTACCCTCCGTTCGCGAAACAACACGTGCTAAAATACCTAATGGATTAATTCCTTCAGCATATTTACTGATATGAACCACTTTTCCCTGCACAAGAATAACCGGCAATATTTTTCCTACAGATCCTGTATACGCGATTAAATTATCTTGCTCTTTATGATTAGGTTCACAATTCACTAAAAGACGATATCGCAGCTTTCGTTCTTTTTGCAGTTGCTGCAAAAAAGGCAGTGCTGATCGCATCCCGGCTGAATAAGATTCTTCATCAGGTACCGATAAAAACAATAAATTCACATTTTCAGGATGTGCCGCATATTCTTCAAAAACGGTCATCTGAGCTGCAATTCCACCTTTCATATCACAAGCCCCTCGGCCAAAAAGCCATTCGCAGCTATCTAAATCCGCCTCTGTTTCTAAATCAATTTCACTATGGCGTAACTTTTCTGCCAATATTTCCGGAGAAAATGCATACGGTGCAAGTTTGCCATATGCTTCGCACCCGACTACATCATGATGATTCATAAAAACAAGGGTATCCGCTCTTTTCCCTTCAATAAAACCATATACGACTGAACGTCCAAGTGAATCATTCCTAACAGGCAGAGAACCACACCATACATTTTTCTTTATCCCCGACAAAACATGTAGCAAATATACCTCCATTGCTTGTTCTTTTTCTGTCGCAGTTTCACTATTGATTGCTATCATTTGATGCAATAATTCCAACACACGTTTCTCCCTGTCCATACCCTCACTCCTATATTTTATTTAAAAATCCATTTTTTACGTGATAAATAATTCCAAACGGTAACAATCGCACTGGCCATAATTTTAGATATCATCGGGTTTAATCCCAAAAAAGCGGGTGATGTAAAAAAATACATCAGCAGCAAATTCCAACATAATCCAATCGTACTAACAATGAACACCAGCGAAAGTTCAGTTCCCCGTTGGTGACGGCTGCCACTCTCAAAGACAAAGACATTACACAAAATGTAATGATATAATGTTGATAAAGCAAATGCCATTGTAGTGGCCGCCAAAATAGTTTCCGTCTGCAATGAAAAAAGAAACATGCCCGAAAATCCTTTTAAGAATAAATAAAAAAGTCCCCATTCTAAAAGTGCTGCGGAGCCACCAACTACAAGATATAACGATAACTTTATATATTCATTGTTTGTATAATCAAAACCAAAAATTACCTTCTTCCTCATACTTCCTCCCTTAATCCTATAATAATATCTGTACATTATTATAGGCTATATACCATAGAAATTCCATATTTTTAAAAATTTATGCTATCCTATTTTTTAAAAAGGCATTATACTAGTATCTGTAGATATGTATTTTACAGGAGGACCGTTCTTATGGATCAAATTTATACAGTAACATTTAATCACAACGATTATCCATTACCAATACACAAGTTAGACGATACCTTTGGTATTGCTCTTATCGATTTGATACATCAACCGCAAATGATGCGTGATGTATCCGTAGAAGCAAATCGATATATCAATAAAAATATCGGTAATGATATTGATATTATTGTTACACCCGAATGCCGATCTATCACGTTAGTTACCGCTTTAGCATTAATGAACGGCTGCAAAATCGTCATGTTGCGCAAAGCCTTGAAAACCTACGAAGAAAAGGGCTTATATTGGTCTGTTCAATGTAAATCGATGACATCTAGTCAGTCCTCAAATTTATTTTTAACGGAAGAAAAAGCAACTCTAATGAAAAATAAACGCGTATTAGTTCTTGATGACGTAGCCAGTACCGGCGAAACCTTCATTGCAATCCACCGCTTACTCGGCCAAGTCGGAATAAAGGCTGATTTTTTTGCAATTTTCAACGAAGATTCTGTAAAAGAATCTAATTTTGCCAGCCTGCCATCTTATTACTTTTTAAAAACATTACCTATATTTACAAAATAACAAGTACTTGGGGAGATGCTGTAAAAGGAGGCCCTATAATATGAAAAAAATTGGTTTTATCGGCACAGGCATTATGGGATGCGGCATGATCCGTAACCTGATTAAGCATGGATATACTGTATATGTATATAATCGAACTCGTTCAAAAGCGCTGCCTTTGACGGAAGAGGGTGCTGTTTGGTGTGACTCTCCAGCAGAATGCGCAAAAAACAAAGATATCGTAATTACGATGGTTGGGTATCCTAAAGACGTAGCAGAGGTATATTTTGAAACAAACGGAATCTTTACAACCGTTAAAAGGGGAACATATCTCATTGACATGACGACAACAAGTCCCAAATTATCGGAAAAAATATACGCAGAAGCCGCTAAACGCGATGTATTTGCACTTGATGCTCCGGTTACCGGTGGTGATACCGGCGCTAAAAATGGAACACTTTCCATTCTTGTTGGCGGTGATGAAAAGGCATTCAAAGATTGTCTGCCCCTTTTTCAAGCCATGGGAAAAAATATTGTTTACGAAGGACCTGCCGGAGCCGGACAACATACAAAAATGGTAAATCAGATTATGATTGCCGGTACTGTCGCCGGAATGTGTGAAGCTCTTTGCTATGCACAAAAAGCGGGATTAGATTTACAGCGTGTACTTGATGGCGTTAGCAAAGGGGCCGCTGGTTCCGCCCAGGTGGATTCACTCTCTCCGCGAATTCTACAGGGAGATTTTCAGCCTGGTTTTTACATTAAACATTTTATTAAAGATATGCGAATTGCTGATGAAGAAAGTTCCTCACGAGGTCTACACCTAAATGTTCTTAACGAAGTTCTTGATATGTATTTAAAACTTATGGCTGACGGTGAAGGAAATCTAGGAACACAAGCTTTAGTTAAATATTATGACGACGATGATCAATACTAATAAAACGATAATCAGATATTTACTTTACTATATGTATTTTCATACGGACGGAATTACAATAAAAGCTCTGCGCAAATACGCAGAGCTTTTATTGTAATTCCGGTCGTTCATCCACATACGGCAGCTTATTACTTTTTAGGTTGGGCATTGGGATGATTTTGCTGATAAGAATCATTTTGTGCAATGACATCGAGGAATACAAGCGGTTCCTTGCTGTTATTGGCAAGTGCATGAGATTGACCGGGCCTGGCAATGGTAATATCACCCTTGGAAACTTTAGTTTTCACACCTTTTTCATCGGTAAAAACACCCTGTCCAGATATAATAATATAAGTATCTTCATTAACATAATGTTTGTGTAACCCAATGGATGCACCCGGTTTTAATGTCATCCATCCGATTTCCTTAATAGCTTGTTCTGGTGCAGCTGTTGTGCGAATAAAAGCAAATTTTCCATACAGAGTACCTTGTCCACCTGCAACTTTTTGTTTATCCAAAGTAATCAACTGTTCTGCTTTATAACATTGTTCATTTGCTGCAAATGGTGTTTTTTGCGGAACTGCCGCCGCAAATGCAGTTCCTGCTGCTATAATGGAAAACGCAGTCACTGCCAATACCGCTTTTTTTAACATCCATACCACCCTCTCAAGACTGCATATATCCAGACTATTTTAACTTAGCCTCTACATCATTAGTAATATCTTGTGCAGTACCGAATACGACCGATCCTTTAAGTACAACATAATCTAACCCTTTTTCATCTTTAACTTCCTGTGTCTTAGTGATAATGTCTTTTTCCAATGGACCAAAGAGATTAATGCGATCCTGGTTCAATTGTATGTTGAACTTTCGGGCCAATTCCTGTTTATCCTTATCCGTCGCCTGTCCTTTAACTTGGGAAGCAAAGTCAGCATTCGCCTTCTTCACATCAGACTGCCAAGTTGCCGAAGCTTTTGCAAAACCAGGATGTTTCTGAAGCAAATATCCCATATCAACAACACCTAAACCAGCCGCCATTGCCCCTGCAAAAACACCAAAAGTCATCACTCCAGCTAGGGCCATTGTTACTATTTTTCTACGCAAATTCATTTGAAGTCCCTCCTTATATTACAAAGTATTTGTTAATTTCCATTTCTTTATTCATTCTGACCCGTTAATACTAAACATTCTGTACGCACAGAATCTTCACAAGAGCGCATGGCAAGAATCGTTTTTTCAAATAATTCCGGCAATTCCCATCCAAGAAGTTGGGCTCCCTGTGTAATAACATCTCGAGAACAACCCGCAGCAAAACTTTTATCTTTAAATTTCTTTTTTAAACTCTTTACTTCCATGTCCTTAGTACTCTTAGATGGCCGCATTTTTGCTGACGCCCAAATAAGGCCTGTCAGTTCATCTGCTGCAAACAATACTTTTTCCATCTGATGTTGTGGTTCAATATCAACACAAATACCATATCCATGACAACAAACAGCACGAATAAAATCATCGTCAGCCCCAATTTCCGCAAGAAGGGCTGGAGCTTTTTTACAATGCTGTTCCGGATACTGTTCAAAATCCACATCATGCAACAATCCGACAAGGCCCCAAAAATCCATATTATCACCATATCCGAGTTTTTGGGCATACCAGCGCATGACGCCTTCAACAGTTAACGCATGCATGATATGAAACGGTTCTTTATTATATTTCTGAAGTAGTGTCACCGCTTCCGATCTTTCCACATTACCAACTCCCCCTACATCTGATATATTTTATTATACCATATTTAAAATTTATATTATATAAAAATTATACAATACTATATTAAGATTTTAAGTCTAAAAAGAGATTTTTTTCTCCAATCTGTTCATTCGAAAATCTTCGACGACTTGTATAAAATCAGGACGATGCACTGGGTTATCAGCAAACCCAAATAAATGCGACGAACAAGAACAATCCGTACTACCAAAACGATCAATCCGCCAATCAGCAATCTTTTCTACCGCATATGCTATATCATGTTCCAAATCATCAGCTGTACGAATAGGAACCACCGCTGTAACCAATGCTTTTTGCCGCAAATAATCAATATGCCAATGCATTCGTTTGCGCAAGTGTCTATGCCGGGCCAGACGTCTTGACAAATTGCGCCGAGCCGAGCCAACATACACGTAATATCCTTTAAGAAATTGGCGCTCCCCTTGCGCACCTATAACAATATCCGTATCTTCCTTTAATTGTAAAATCAACATATAGTCGCCTTGATCATGATTTTCTTGCTTTAATATTTGTTCTGGATATGATAAAACACGGACAACCTGCGGTGTTATAAAAGTTCTGTCCCAGTGTAAAGATAATGCTTTCCAATCAAGATACGGCGCCGATTCGTAAAATGCCTCGGCAAAATCCGGATCAGTATGATAATCCGGCAAAAACCATTGTGCCCTATCCCATTGAACAATAAATAATATTCCCGCATGAATGCCCTCTTTTGCTAATTGTGCCAAATGCAGCACATGACGTTTCCCTCGTTCCGTTACAGCATCAGGAAACATTGCCGCCGTTTTGCCAAATAACGTACAGGATTTAACTTCCAAATAAAAATGTTCATCCCCGCATTCCAGCAATAAATCAAATCGACTGGAACCGACAGTTACTTCTCGTCGTAAAAGATTCCATCTTTCCCATCCAGGAATACACTTTTCTGTAATAAGTCGTGCTGCTACATCATTATTATATTGCGTATCGAGTAAAATTGGGACTCCATCCCGCTCAATTCCAATCACATCATATGCTGTTTTACGCTCTTTCTGTGCTGCTCTGCGTAAATATACAACAGCCCCCGGATACAGCAGTTCCCACATTCTTCCTGGATTCGGCATATGACAATATACAATTTCGTGATTTATTTTAATACGACAAACAAACCGGTTGAGCCTGTCAACAAAAAGGCCTTGAGACAGGGTACTAGTGTTTTTCATAATACCCCTTCTTTTCTTTGCTGTAAAAAATGATATAATGCTCCCGTCATACCTGCTTTCCACTGTAACCTTGCAAAAGATATATATGTATGAGAAAAAAACGGAGGCAAAATTTTATGCTGCAATGCATCAATTAAACGCGGTTTAATATATCGCCGTTGTTCCATAATACCACCTCCAATAATAATTTTTTCAGGATTCAAAACATAACAAATATTGGCAATACCCGCTGACAAATGATCTATCATTTGATCTATCGCCGTACTGGCAATACTATCTCCCGACTTAGCCAAGTGAAATATTTTTTTACCATCAATAGACGATACGGGGACATTTTTAGCAGCTGCCACTGTCTTTACCAATGCTGTTACCGATGCGTCTGCTTCCAATGTTGCCGAACCGCCTATTTTAAGATACCCAATTTCCCCGGCACTGTTAGATGCACCATGGAACAATTTTCCGTTTATAATAATGCAACCCCCTATACCAGTTCCCACCATCAGGCAAAATAAGGAAGAAGCATTCCGTCCTGCACCTAACCAATATTCTCCCAATCCAGCAGCATTGACGTCATTTTCCACACTACAAGGAATATTAAAAATGTTTTCAAGCAATGTTTTTAATTTAGTACCTGTATATCCCGGAAAATGGTCTGCTGCATAAATAATTTCTCCCGTATCTGGCTGTACAATTCCTGCGGAAGAAACCGCTATACCGTAAACAGCATGTTCTGCTTGATATATCGACACAATATCAACCACTTTTTTCAGCATTTGCTCCGTACCTTTTTCTTTAACTTCTGTGGGAATACTTTGTATATCATAAAATTTTCCCGATTCATCTGCTAATCCATATTTAATAGCTGTACCCCCAATATCGACACATACATAATACATAAAAGCTTCTCCTTACCTATTAAAATATCCATCATAAACATACATTTATTATTATGCTTTTCTTACATAACTGCGTTCTGCTGCCTGTATATTTTTTCACCTATGCCTCTGCAATGCCTGCAGTTTTACCTATACTCGCAAGTCGGTTGTATCCGTATGGGAGTTTCCAAAATAAAACTGATAGCAATACGTCTTCCAATACCCAGCAGATTTTCTATTTTTCTTGACATCATCGCACCATAGTAAATTTCATAAAATGCTCCCGAAGTCAAATATCGGCTGATACTACATATCATTCAACATATTTTACATACCCTCATACACTTTTTATGTTGTTCTTATTGCAATACGTTTATTATACTACATATCATAAAATCGCGAATATATTTTTCTTTTTATACAACAACCGCAATTGATATGTTTTATTGTATACACCAATTGCGGTTGTTAAACATTTATAATATATTTTCTTTTTTATTTTTCACTTATATTTTATACTATAAAAATAAGGTTTATAGTATAAATAAGCTTGTTATATTCCCCTAGCAAAGTGAGTGATGTAGATGATATGGAAAACAAGTATATGTCTTATAATCTGTATCGCAAATGCCGTATCCGCCTCCGCTTGTACTCTTTTTGCCGCAACCGGTGATTCATGGGTAAAGGGCAGTGGCACGCTTATCGTTAAAAATCGAGATTGGCAGCCGCAATGGCAAGAAATGAGAATTATCGAAGATAACCCCTATCGTTATTACGGGATTTTCGCCGGTGATATGAAAAAACGTTCTCTCCGCGGGGGTATAAATGAAAAAGGACTTGTCGTTTTTTCTGCTTCTGCTTCTTCTATCCCAAAGCAAGAACGAAATCAAATGCTTCATGCCAAACAGTCCCTTTTAAAGGTAATGCTGGGAAAATGCAGTAATGTTGATGAAGCCTTATCTCATACAGAATTATTTCTAGGTCCAAAATTTATTCTTTTGGCAGATGCTGATAAAATAGCAAGTATCGAAATTGCCGATAACGGAAACTATAAAATAAACATACAAAAAAATAATATATTAACTCATACCAATCACTATATTGACCCCGATTTACAGAAATCCAATATAACCATCGGAAAATCAAGTTTTACCCGATACTCCCGCATCAAAGAACTTCTCCAAACAGGAAAAATACCTTATACATTGTCAGATTTTATCGCTTTCAGCCAGGATCGCCACGACGGTCCCGATAATAGTATCTGGCGTACCGGCAGCACCCCGCGTGCAATTCAGACACTGGCAACATTTGCTGTATATATTCCAAAAAACAAAAAGCCGGAGCTATACGTAAAAATACGTACCGCTCCGGATGAACAGGGCCGGGAAACATCATACACTATTACCGGCAATGAGCTGTTCCCTCAAAAACAAACGTACTCCCCCGATACAATCTTAACGAAAATTCTACAATTTATAAACCAATGGATATTTCAGGTTGTCGGATAAAAATTTATTCATCCATCCATTCCCCTTCAAAAGAAACTGCCGCCGGACCGGTCATATATACGTTGCCATCTTCTTCGTTATATTCAATATGAAGAGTCCCCAAGTATAAATTTACATCAACACTGCGGCCTGTAAATCCATTGAGATAAGACCCCACAGCACAAGCACAAGAACCCGTACCACACGCCAATGTTGCTCCCGCTCCGCGTTCCCATGTGCGAACTTTTATTGTTTTATTATCAACTACTTGAATGAAATTCATATTAGTTTTACGTGGAAATAGTGGATTTGTTTCAAATTTTGGTCCTAATACAGGTAAATCAACAGTTTTTACATTGCGCACATATGTCATCGTATGCGGGACTCCCATCAAGAGACTGGTTATTTTGTAGACTGCTCCATCAATATTAATCGGTTCATCCACAACCGGACCCGCAGGTCCGTTCATTGGAATGAGCGCACGATCGGTAAATGGTTTCCCCATATTAATTGTGACAAGGCTAACTTTTCCGTCATTCCCAATAATAACCTCCGGTTTCATGATACCAGCTAATGTTTCTATGGTAAATTGTTTTTTATCAATAATCTGATGATCATAAACATATTTAGCAAAACACCGAATTCCGTTGCCACACATTTCAGCTTCACTGCCATCGGCATTAATAATGCGCATTCGTACATCAGCCTTATCGCTTGGTACAATAACTATAATACCATCAGCTCCAATACCTGTATGTCGATCACAAAGCTGTACTGCCAACTGGGAAAAATCTTTGCCAGACCCATTTTTATCTTCAAAAAAAACAAAATCATTGCCTAAGCCATGCATTTTAACGAATTTCATTACTCTGTTTCCCTCCATACCAGCTATGACATAATTTCTTTACGATTTCTATTATACATAACCGAAATTGGTAATTATATGAAAATAATGCTATAATTATTGCAAATCCTGTCATATTGAGGAGGCTGTTATGTATCAAAAAATAGGCTATCTTGCTGAACAATTGCGTTTATTTTATATTTCAGATCGTACAGATCAAAAATTTCCTTATCATTATCATGATTTTGACAAAATTACTCTTTTTTTTCAAGGCGATGTGCAATATGAAATAGAAGGAAAAACATATTCGCTCCAGCCTTATGATATTGTTCTCGTACAAGCAGGGCAGCTGCATCGTCCAATTGTCCACAACACGGCCAACTATGAACGCATAATAGCCTACTTGTCTCCTATGTTTTTTGAGGTGTACCGCAAGCAAGGTTGTGATTTATCCTGCATATTTAGTGAAGCTCGTTCCCATGTACTTCGGCAACCTCAAGAGGTCAGCAATATATACGGAATTTCATGCCGCATACGCCAAGCTTTTGATGAAAAAAAAGAAGATAGTCCTATTTTACAGCAAACTCTTTTTCTGGAGTTCATGCTTTTCCTGGCTCGAGACGTCCGTGAACATCACATCGGTTACGTCAAAACAGGAAACCAAAATAGTAAAATACAAACTATTATAGAATATATAAATACACATCTGACAAATACCCTTTCTATTCCAGACATTGCTTCTCTTTTTTATATCAGTCCCGACTATCTTATGCATCTGTTCAAAAATGAAACAGGCTATTCTTTGGCAAATTATATTACTACCAAACGACTTCTCCTTGCCCGCAATCTAATTCAACAAGGATTTCCCCTTACAACAGTCTGCTATGACAGTGGTTTTCGAAATTACTCTACCTTTTATCGTGCTTGGAAAAATCTTTTTCGAACTTCTCCACGACAGGGAACAAAGGGAGATATAGGAAAACCTAAAATAGTAGATTAAATCCAGACACCGTTCATATTTTCTAAATAACGGGAAATAGAATACGATAGTTTTAAAAAAAAGTTTTTTTCTGCACTGCCCGACATTCCCGGACTATGATCAGATGTCCCCATTACTATGAATCCCTTTGCTTTAGCCGCTGCCAAATTTTCTTTCAACGTGCTATATGCGTATCCACTGGCAACGGTATGGGTATGCAAATCAAATAATGATCTTACTGGCAATTAAGATACTGCTCCTTTCCTATGGCATAATTTTCTTCTGTCGGCGCATATACATTAAATATGTTTTTCTTACAAGATACAATATAATGAATTCCTCCGCCTATAATTACTACCGCAGAAGGATACTATAGTTATGTAAAAACTTGTAAAAAAATAAGTTCTATATAATAATTTAAATGCATCAAAAATTTTATTTGATATATTTAAATTATGTATATAGAACTATGTACAAAACTAATTTTTTATACTATAACTTTATGGACGACATCAATAATAGTGCCATCTCTATATTCCACAACTCCTACAATATCTTTACTAACGCGAATAGGTTGGGGTTTACCACAAATTTTTTCAGCCTTTTCAGTTAATTCTTCGATCGTAAATAAAGGTAATTTGACCTTTTTAAATTTTTCCACTAAATCTTGGCGCCGTGGATTAACTGCCAATCCATACTCAGTTGCCAAAACATCAATTGTTTCACCAGGTGTAGTGATAGTTTGAATTTCATCTTTAAGTATAGGCATGCGACTACGTGTAAGATTTGCCGTAATAATCGTCATTTTAGCACCCGCGGCTGCATCACTATGCCCGCCGGATCCTCCCATAATAGTACCATCAGACCCCGTAATAACATTGACATTAAAATGCTTATCCATCTCCGTAGCACCTAAAACAGCACAATCCAATTGATTTACAATACACCCTGAGTTATATGGGCTTGCATATAAATTAGCATCAACTTCAATATGGTGATCATGTTTACTTAACGATTCAATAGCATCTAAATCAAAGTCTTGTACATCAAAAATGGTGGTAAATAGTCCCTCTTCGAACATTTTGACTAGATATCCCGTAATCCCCCCCATAACAAAACTTCCCTTTACATTATTCGCTTTCATAATATTGCTAAGGTAAGCAGCTACAGCAAGAGATGCTCCCCCAGCGCCTGTCTGAAAAGAAAATCCATCAATTAAAAGCCCAGAAGCTGCAATTGCCTTTGCTGCATATTGAGCAATTTTCAATTGTACGGGATCTTTTGTTATTTTTGTTGTACCGGAGACTATTCCTTTAGGATTTCCAATATAATCAATTTTGACAACATAATCAACACGACTCTGATTAATAGAAATAGGCGTCACCGGATATTCAACTAAATGGTCTGTTACCGCTATGACATAATCCGCATATTCTGCATCAGGATAGGCATATCCCAATGATCCACATGCGGTTTCCCCTTCTCTCCCACTTATATTTCCATAAGTATCTGCTGTAGGAGAAGCAACAAAAGCTACATCAATATGTAATTGCCCACACTCTATAGCTCGAGGGCGACCTCCATGTGTTCTAAACATGACAGGTTTTTTAAACAACCCTTCTGAAATTGCTTTAGCTACTGGACCAGACGCATAATTTGTATCTAATGATGTTACAACGCCTTTTTTTACATACTCAATCAACTCTTCATGAATTGGAAAAATTGCACTTGCTGCTATCGTCAAATTTTTAATTCCCAATTTATCAGCTGTTTTTATAACTTGTAAAAGAAGTCCATCTCCATTCCTAAAATGATGGTGAAAACTAATTGTCATTCCATCTGTAATCGGAATTGCTTTAAAAACAGCCTCTAAATCTTTCATAACTTTATTTGTACCAGGTTTAACGTACTTAATATGAGGTGCTTGTCTTTTCATGTCCGGCAAAGCAGCAAAGGCCCCGGCATAAGGCTGCAATTTTCCAAATCCTTCAATTATATCTGGTATATCTCGGCCAACTGCATTTTTCATAGTTTATTCCACCTCCAATAAGTTCAACAATTTAGCTAATTCAATTGTTCTATTAGCACGAGAAACAATTGGCGCATCAATCATTTTACCATTTACCGCAATAACACCTGTCCCTCTATTTTTACCCTCCTCAATAGCCTGCAAAACCCGCAATGCCCAACTAATCTCTGCTCCAGTCGGTGCATATACGTTGTGAATTGCGTCTATTTGCCGCGGATTAATAGATAATTTTCCTTTAAATCCCATATTTTTTGCCATCATGGTATCTTTAATCAACCCAGCTTCGTCTTGAACATCTGTAAAAGGTGTATCTACACCATCTATGTTAGCCGCTGCCGATGCATTGGCAACAACGGCACGGGCCATAAATATCTCTGTTCCTTCTTTACTCCGAGCGGTACCCAGCCCAGCAGTATAGTCTTCTGCACCTAAACAAATGGCAGTAACACGGTCATCCGAGAGTGCAATCTCCAACGCATGTGCAACTCCCATAGGTGTTTCCAGCAATGGCATAACTAAAACGGGTTTCTGTCCTGGCTTTTCAGCGGATTTAATGAGTGCTATTTGTTCCTTTACATCAGCTGCACTTTCAATTTTAGGCAACATAAGTGCATCTGGCTCACAGGGTACAATTACTTTAATATCTTTAGCGCCCTTAGCTACTAACGGATTAACTCTAACAACGGTTTCACAACCATGATAATCCACAGTTTGTAAAGCTTGCGCCACTAAATTGCGGGCTGCATCTTTTTCTAATGGTGATACTGCATCTTCTAAATCAAGAATGACACCATCGGCACCAAAAACACCGCCTGACTGCACATTACCTGGATTATTACCGGGTAAAAACAATAATGTTCTTCTCATATTTATGCCTCCTTAGTCATACCGGCACGCTGTAATGCTGTTTTTACTCTGGCCTGTATAGTGCAGTCCAATGCACCCTTATCGACAGCTTTAATGACCACATCATTTACATTTAAATGTTTACATACCTGTTCAATTGTCCGCTTAATCGCTGTTCCATATTGCAATAAAACGGTACTTGTTAATTCTATTTTTATACCGGTTCCCGGTATAGTCTCGCTTACTACAATATGAATATCATTTGACTCTAGCGTTCCTGCTTGTCCTTGTTTATTCATTTTATCATCTCCTAGATTAGCTAATCATTTTCATAATAATAGCGGCAGCAACAACTGTACAAGCCCCACCAATACGTGTAGAAATTTGTGAGAACGGCATTAGCTCCATACGTCCACAAGAAGACAGAATGGCAACATCACCAGTTCCACCCAATCCACTATGACAACATGTAACACATGCAGATTCTACAGGATACATATTCATTAATTTTCCTACAAAAAAGCCAGAAGAAATCATTCCTATAACAGTAGCCAATACGGTAAGAACATATGCCGGTGTTATAGATTCCACAACCTGATTCCAAGGTGTATATAGTACACCAACACCAACGAGCAATGCCCATGTCAAATTACCCGATACAAATTTATATAACTGAAATGCACCTTGTTCAATCTGCGATGGCATTATCCCCAACGCTTTTACAATTGCTGCCGAAAGAATCATAATAATCGGTGCTGGAATTGGAATAACTAAATTAAGAACAAGACCAAAAATATAGAAAGAACAAGCCATAATAAGACCGGCTCCCATTAATTGCAAGTCAACGGTTTGATGTTCTGATTGGAGATTTTTAAGTTCAATATCATCTCCAGATTTAACTAAAGTACCATTTCCCGTCCATTCAGGTTTTCGTTCACCAATTTTTTTTAAAGAACCCGCTGCCATAATGGCAAATACATTTCCCAACATAGCTGCCGGAACTAACATTGCAATAAAGTTATTGGGCGATTGATCCAAAATTTCAGAATAAGCAACCGATAAAGGCAGAATACCTTCCCCAACACCACCAGAAAGAATAGGAATAACAACATAAAAAAAAGATTTGTAAGTACCTATTCCCATAACCGTTCCAACCGCTACACCGGCAGCAACAGCTACAAAGGTCCCTATAATCAACGGAACAAACATACGCAAAAAACCCTGAATCAGAACTTTGCGAACCATTCCTAAAATGCTTCCAACAACCAAGCATGAAATATAAAAATACAAAAAATTAGCATTTTTCGTAAAAGCCGTAATAGCTTTTATCGCGGCAGGATTTAATAAATTATAAAATACCATAAAAGAAGGAACAAAAATAGATAATATGGCAGGTCCTCCAATATCTTTCAAAATAGGTACTTTTAAACCGATATCACCTAATAACATTCCCATAATCATCATAACAGCAATGCCGCCAATCATATCTGCCGGAAGTTTTCCCCATACAGCCGCACCAAAAATAATAACTGCCAAAATAAGATAAATAGGAAGTGGCAGAGATCCAATTTTAAAAGAAAGCAATGGATGATTCTTCTTTCCTGCAGGTTGGCTGACTACCGTTTGATGTGAAATATTTTCCATAAAAACAACTCCTCTCGAATTTACAACTGTCTTTGACAACGCCATTATAGATGTATATGGGAGAAGTGAATAGAATTAGAAATTTATGTTTTATTTTTGTAACTTATGTTACTTTTCTTTATTATTGAACATATATTGGTACATCAAAACCGGTCTTCCTACAGCACGATACTGCAAAGTACCTTTTATAACACCTTGTTCTTCTAAATAATTTAAATATTTTTTTAGAGATATCCGTGATATTCTTGTCTGCGTTGTTAATTTTTTTATACTAAACATTCCTTCTTGTGATGCTACGATTTGTTTCACTGACAACAGCGTCTGTTTATCAATTCCCTTTGGACAGAAATTGGCAGATTGGTTTTTAGGAAATATCTTTTTATCTAATGTTGATTGTTCAACAGATATACTGGCATTTAATATTTCTATCCTATTTTTATAAGTATTTAATGCCAAAGCCATTCTTTCGAAAGTAAAAGGTTTAATAATATAATCAACAACTCCATGCGAAAGCGCAAATTTAACATCTTTAGCTGATTGAGCTGCCGTTACCATAATAACATCTATATGATTATATTCCCTTTTTACTTTTTCCAAAAAAGCAATACCGTCCATTTGAGGCATAAAGACATCTAACAAAATCAAATCAACATTATTGGATTTTTTCTTTAAAAAACTCATGGCATCAACACCATTATTTACACTTCCAACTAATGAAAAACCTTGAATTTTCATTAAAAAGGTTTTATTAATTTCTGCTACCATAGGGTCATCTTCAATGATCAATACGTGAATCAAACTCATACTTCCTTTCTCGGAAATAATGTAACAACAAAAATCGTTTTATACATGTCGTCACTATCAAAGTTAATAGTTCCACTGTATTTCTCTACTACTTTTCCCACTAAAAATAGTCCAAACCCTCGATTTTCCCCTTTTGTTGAATACCCTTTCTGAAAAATAGTACTAAAATCAGGAGTACTAATTCCTCTGCCCGTATCAGATATTTGTATAAACCACTTATCCACCTCCTGTCGTACCAAAACATTTACGTTTTTTGTTTTAGTAAACTGTACTGCATCAATAGCATTATCAATTAAATTGCCAATAACCGTAACCAAACCATTTCTAAGATCATTATCCTTAATTTTAGGAATAATGATCTTACTGTCTAAAATTAAATTTACTCCCATTTCCCGACTGCGGCTTAGTTTACTCTGAAGGAATGAAGACATAATAGAATCATCAACATGTTTTTGTATCCATTTTATCTCATTCTCTTCCATGGTCGATAACTGCTGAATATATTCCGACAATTCTTGATACTTTTCATTAAGAATCAATCCATTTATGATATGTAATTTATTTCTAAACTCATGCGTTTGAGAACGTAATGCTTCAACATACCTTTTTACCCCGGTCAATTCTTCTGCAAGTTTTTTAACATCCGCTAAGTCTCTAAATGTAGCAAGAGATCCTATTATCTTTCCTTCAACAATTAATGGGCGCCTGTTAGTTAATATATATACATCGTTAATTTTTTGTTCTTGATCCATTTCCGCAGTACCAGAAAATACAACATCTGTCATCCGTGTATTGGGAATTACTTCTGCCGCATTTTTTCCTACTAATTCACCAACAATGCCTGCCTGACGAAATATACGTTTTGCTTCTTCATTGACAACAATTAATTTTCCTTCCATGTCAACAACTATAACACCTTCCCGTACCGATTGTATAACGGTGTTTCTTTCTACGGTAAGACGTGCAATAGCAAAAGGCTCCATCCCCAACAAAGTATGTTTAATATGAAGTGCAACAACAATGGCTAAGCCTACTCCACAAGCAAATACAACAATAAGAATTAAAAAAAATTGTATATTTCTTTTTAAAATTGCTTGCTGAACTTCATCCATAGATACACCCGTAACTACTGCACCTATGACACTATCCTCTTTATAAATAGGACAAAATGCCCGAATAGATTTTCCTAAAGTTCCCTCTCCTAATGAAGTATAACTAAATCCCTTCAATGCTGCAATTTCATCTCCCCCAACAATATGTTTGCCAATTAAATTAACATTAGGATGAGATAATCGATTTCCTTGTTTATCAATAACAACTATAAATTCTACACCCGTTTCCTTTTGCAATGCTTCCGTAAATTTTTGGACACAGGCATGTTGCTCTTTATTACTTATCGCATTAATTATTTCAGGAGAAATCGCTACCATTGAAGATATTGCTTTTGCTCTGTTTCCTATTTCATTTTGTACAGTTTTGTTTGCATTTGAACTCAAAAAAATAAATGCAATACACAAAGAAGAAAGTAATATAACACTTACCAACAATACCAATTTTGTTTGCAGTTTCATTAAAATTCCCCTATATACTCAGTAATATTTTTCTTATTTTAATAATACTATATATAGTAATAATTGTCAGATTTATGTAAGTAATGTAAGTACATGATTTATATAAATTCTGATATAATTTATATAAAAAAGAGTTCATAAGGAGGGGACATACATTGTTTTTTATTCAGACAGTACCTATACAACTAGCTGGAGAACGAAAGAATATAGCAGATTTTGTTGCATCTTTCGGTCTCTCCTATAATGGCCCAATTGACTATTGTGTTGCTGCTTATAATGAACACAACGAACTGATGGCAACTGCTTCACTGCAACAATCTATCATAAGAAATATAGCCGTACGTCCTGATTATCAAGGGGAAGGCCTTGTCAGTATACTTATCAGCAATATTATATCTTACGCTGCATCAAAAAATATTTTTTATTTTCTAATATTTACTAAACCAACCTATATAGAACAATTTAAAGAAATAGGTTTTCATCTCTTAGCTACCGCTCCTCCTTATGCAGCATTATTAGAATACGGAATGAATGGTTTTTTTTATTGGTTAAAGCAAATCCAAAAATCAATTCCATCAGGAAAACCACATGCCGCCCTTATCATGAACAGTAATCCGTTTACAATTGGCCATTACTATCTTGCAGAATATGCCGCAAAAAGACATAGCTCTGTTATCATTTTTATTGTAGAAGAAAACAAATCACTTATTCCTTTTGTAAATAGATTTAATTTGGCAAAAAAAGATCTTGCCGATTTAAAAAATGTAATAGTTTTGCCAAGTGGTCCATATATTATATCCAATGCTACTTTCCCTGCATATTTTTTAAAAGAAACTGAGGCATTATCAGCTGAAACTCAATTAGATGCCACATTATTTGCAAAACAAATTGCACCTGCACTTCATATTACAGACCGTTATATAGGGGAAGAACCTTTTGATATAACAACCAGAGCATACAACAACGCTTTAAAAGAAATATTACCTAAAAATAATATTAATTTGCACCTTATCCCACGAAAAAATATCAATGGAAGCATTATCAGTGCATCCAAAGTACGTGCCGCTTGGAAAAAACAGGATTGGCAAGTAGTCAAAAATTACGTTTCCTCAAACACCTTGCAGTATCTGCAAAAAAATACACAGCTTATATATAAATAATATAAAATGCTTACTATAAGAAAGGAATTTTAATGCTTACTTTACAAGATATATTAGAATCAAAGGACCAACGTTGCAATCATAGAAATTTATTTCATCATAAATATCCAAATTCATGTATTATCAGTATAACTTTAAATATTCCAGGACCCATAAAAGATTCTGACTTATTACGTAAATTTTTTCAATCAGCAATGACTCATTTGCAAAAACTTTTTCCGCAACATACCGCTTCCACATACTATTATGAAAAAACAGGCCCTCATGGATTAATGGCAATTCCTCTTAATGCACTTGAAGTCAAAAAACAAACGGTGTATTTAGAAGAAAAATATACGTATAGTCGTTTATGGGATATTGACGTATATGATATAAATGAACAACAAATTTCTTCTGAAAAACGAAAAAATGGACGTCGTTGTCTTCTTTGTCAGCAACAAGCAGTTGTATGCATGCGTGAACATCATCATACTATGAAAGATATATTATATAAAGTAGATGACTTGTTATTACAATTTCAAGCAGATTCTTACAAAAATTTATCTCCTGTTGCAAAATTGATTGCACAGCATGCAACACGCGCCGCCTTATATGAGGCAGCCAGTTTTCCTTCTCCCGGACTAGTAGATCCCATTCATACTGGTTCGCATCACGATATGGATTTTTACACTTTTATTAATAGCAGTTGTTCTTTATATGACTGGTTTGGTTGTTTTGTAGAAGCCGGTATCCAGTATAGGGGAACACTTAAAGCTTTTTTTAAATTACTTAAAATTGTAGGAATAAATGCCGAACATTCTATGTATACTGCAACAAATCAAGTAAATACGCATAAAGGACTTATCTTTTCTATGGGACTTTTGTTGGGTTCAATTGGAAAAATATTACAAGAAAATCAACCGTTGTCATCATACACCATAATTTCTATGATAAAAAAAATATCGGCAGGGATTACCGTCGAATTAAAAAATGATAAAGTTCCTTCAACTTCAGGAGAAAAGTTTTATAAACTATACGGTATAACAGGAATTCGTGGTGAAGCAGAAAAAGGATTTCCTGCTATTTTCAATTATGGTCTTCCTACTTTAAAAAAAGAATTGGAATCAGGAGAACCGATTAATAAGGTACTTATACAGACTTTATTTACTATAATTTGCGTAACTGATGATACTACAATATTATGTCGACAACCTAATATTAATATTTTAAAAAAAGTAAAAAAACAAGCAAAAAATATATTAGATAATAAAACTTTCGAAAAAGAAAATTGGCAAAATCCGATTCAGCAATTAGATAAAGAATGGATTTCTTTAAATTTAAGTCCTGGAGGTTCTGCCGATTTATTAGCATTAACCTATTTAGTGTATGATTTATTATACGGACAATTACATAAGTTAATTTCTATATCTAAACATTAGTTTTATATAATAATTTAACTAACTATTATAGTAGTACCCTTATTTTAAGATCTTGATAACTATGTATAACTGGATATATCAAGGAAAGCTTTGCCTTAACAAAAAAATTATTGCCGCACAAAGAAAAACACCACTTTTCGCTAGAAAAACGTGGCAAATTTGCAGTAGGTCTATCAATTTCTGATCGATCAAGAGAGGTAAAAGGCCGACAGATAGTTGGACATTGGGAACTTGATTCTATGGTTTCAAACCGTGGGAAAAACAAAGGTTGCTTTGCTGCTTTTGTAGAGCGAAAAACTTATCTGTATACAGTTCTAAAAATGTCTGACCGTATTGCTCCTAGTATGCAAAAAGCGATTGAAGTCTTTTTACACGAACTGTCGCACTTCACTTGACAATTCGCCAATATAAAAAAATCATAGCAACTTTTATTTTTTCCAGAATAGACAATGGAATAAAACATAAATTGCTATGATATAATATTTTTTACATTAATGAGATAATGAAGGAGAGGCAGATACTGCATCTTTTTCTTTACGGCGTTCTAAACTTTCTTTATGTAATTGTTTTGCACCATGATGCGTTAGCAAACAAAACAATATGCAAAGAATAACTGCTGCAAAAAGAATATAGAAACCACCATCCCAGCCAATATGATCCACAGCCACCCCAAAAAGACTAGTCCCAATAGATGCCCCTACAACATAGCTCATAAAACCACGTAATCCAACAGCTGAACCAACCGCATATGATGGGACTATTTCCATAGTCTGCACGGAAGCTAAAAATTGAGGAATATAAATCAAACAACCCACAATTGCTGCAAAAATTGTGGTTGTCGCCAAAGACTCACTTTTCCAATAGCCAATAATACAGAAAAAGATAAGTATCATACTAATAATAGCCGGCGGCATCCGATATCCTTTAAAGAATTTATCAGAAATAACTCCTGCAAAAATCGTTGACGGAATAGCTGCCCATTCAAAAAATAAAAACGCAACAGCCATTTCTGCTTTAGTAAACCCTTTAACTTGTAATAAATAAATGGGAAGCCATGTTAACATACCAAAACGAACGGTATATACAAAAGTATCAACAAAAGATACAAACCAAGCATTTTTATTTGGGAGAACATAGGTTTTAAATAACTTCCATGCACTCATATTTTCTGGAGCTTCATCTTGATTTTTCTCCATCATGTCGATATTGTCATCTTCTGGCATAATATGCTGCAAATCAGGAAGTCCTTCATTTACAGGAGATCCTTTTACACAGTATAAAACAACAACAACCCCGATTAAAGCTACACAAGCTGGAACAATATAACTCGCTGCCTGCCAATTATCTTCACCAACTATAAAAAAACCAGCTGTAACAACAGGTGCTACAATACCGCCGCCAATATTATGAGATATATTCCAAAAAGCACCTACAATTCCTCGTTCTTTTTTAGGATACCATTTAGCCATAGATATAAAACAAGGTCCTACTCCCATACCCTGAAAAGTCCCTAATATAACAACTAATATAGTAAACGTCGTAAAATTAATACTAAATCCCATCAACACGTTAACTAATGCACATAAAATTAAGCCGAGAGCCATGAATTTCTTGGGATCTGCCTTGTCGGCCAAACTGCTCATATATCCTTTGCTAAGACCGTATGAAATCAGCATATAACTACTCAGCAATCCAATACTCGTAGCTGAAAGATTTAAATCAGCTTTTAAAAAAGGAGTAGACAACGCAAAATTATTTCGCACTACATAAAAACTGGCATATCCAATAATAATACCTATCAAAGTTAATAGCCTGTATTTTTTATACACGTCCATTACTTTATCTGCGGGTACTCGTACCGCAGATTTTTTTGGTTGTAAAAAGTTGAACATAGACTCACCTCATAGTAACTATAATATATACAGTAAAATTTACTTCCTTATAAGCGCGCTTTTCTATCTTTTTTTATTATAAAAAAATTATTAAAATTGCACTATCAGCGTAATTCTCAATTTACATAAGATTTTTCACTGTATACATCAGAATTTTTCTTAAAGCTATCCATATTCATAATAATATATATTTTATAATTCTGTTTTTAAAAGATTGTACTGCAAGGCCAATTTTACCAATTCATTTCGTTTTTTGCAGCCTAATTTTTCCATAATTTTTGTCTTATGTGTATCAATAGTTTTTACACTAAGATTCAACAACTTTCCAATCTCGGTGATAGTATAGCCATGCACCATATATTCAAATACTTCCAGTTCACGATGACTCAAGCATTTTACCGGATCTCGCCCATCTCCATCAAGTCCAGAAAACATAGATGTAAGAAGAGATTGTTCAGCATTTTTACTAAGATAAAAACGACCGGAAGCTACCGTACGCAACGCATCCAACAATTCATCATCCGCCGAAGCTTTTGGGATATACCCACTAGCTCCCAACAGCATCGCCTGCCGAATATAATTTTCATCTTCATGCATACTTAATATAAGAATCCGCAAGTCGGCACACATTCGTTTTGCTTGTTCAATAATTGCTAATCCTCCAACACCAGGCATAGAAAGATCCAATAACATAATCTCTACTTTATCCATGTACAATTTCTGCAAAGCTTCTTCTCCTGTAGCTGCTTCCATTGTTACGTTAAAATCGGTGTTGTTTTTTAATAATAATCGAATTCCTTTACGTATTAATGAATGATCATCTACTATCATTACGTTAAACATCCATATCCCTGCCTTTCGTTACAGCTTTTAATTGAATACGATATACTGTCATCCATTCGGGTTTTTCTGATGTAATTTGCATCGTTCCTCCCAATATCTGTATACGTTCCTGCATGCCATAAATTCCTAAATGATTTGTCTGCCGTGCTTTTTTAATAATTTCTTCTGTAACACCAATACCATTATCTTTGACAATTAACTGTATCCATTGTGTTCCTTCCAGATAAACCGATGCTTTTGTAGCATGAGAATGTTTGATAATATTTGTCAAGCATTCCTGAATAATCCTATACAAGGCCAAGCTAGTCATATCGTCCGGCTGCTGTTGCAAATGACAAATAAAAGTTACTGTTAAATTATTAAATTTTTGATACCCGGAAATTAAATTTCGAACAGCTGCTTCAATGCCTAATTCATCCAATGCCGGCGGTCGAAGTTCAACGGCTAAGTGCCGAAGTTTTTGTAAAATATGATAGGTTTCATCTCGGACAGCCAATATATATTCCTTCTGCTCTTGATCATCTACTTGATTTGCCAAAGCCCGAATAGATAGAATCAGCGCAGTTAAAGCTTGCCCGCTTTCATCGTGAATTTCCATGGAAATTCGTTTCCGTTCATTTTCCTGAACATTTAATAAATGTCCTAATAATTTTTTACGTTCTATTTCCCCCGCTTGTAATGACCCTGCCATATTATTCATAGCCATCGTCAATCGTCCGAATTCATCTCCTGAACGCACCGTTAACGGATGACTCGGAAATCCACCTGCAGAAATAGTTTCTGCCCGGTGAATCAATTTTTCCAATGGACGGGTAAAAATATGAGCTAGCTTATAAACAAACCAAGCACCCAATAATCCAACGGCTAACGTAATACATACAAGTTTAAAGAAATTCTTAGCCAACATCATAATCAGCGCTTTTTCATTAACACCCAATCTTATATATCCTAACGAACCATCTTCAATAGGACAAATGATGTCATCAATTTGTCCTATATTACTTTCAAACTCTAAAATATCATTTTCTGTGCTGTTTTTTTGAATATACGTATGTATCGGAAAAAGTTTTTCAGGAATACCATTTCGAAAAGTATGCGCCATAATTTTCTGATTAGGATCTACAATAAATATATATTCCACAAATTCATTATTATTTTTCGCCATATAAATTAATTCTTCCAAAGCATATAAATTACCCATTTGTATAGGCTCACTGCTAAGCTGAGATATTTCCATAGCAATAGATTTTCCGCGAGCTTCTAAATCTTGACGCATAACTTCTGACAAAGAACTCCATAAAATAAAACCCGATAAAAGACTAAAAACAAAAATAACACTTGCTACCATCACACTTAATTTACTAGCAATATTTAATTTGGCAAACCATCCCATTTATCCCACCTCCTTCTCATACCAATCTATGGTAGGATAAAGAGACGGTTCTGGTAAAATAAACTTATCGATCAAAAGATGATCCAACGCATCTTTTGCAGTTTTATCCTCGTGTATATGCAGCAAAACCTGCTGTATTTTTTTTTCGTCGATCAAACCTTTACGAGCAACAATAGGTCCCGTTCCCCTAGGTGGAAGAATTTCAATAATACGTATCTTGCTGGCAATTTGAGGACGATATTTCAACAAATAATCATAAGCAAGACTATCAATAGCTGCCCCTGCAACAAATTTTTTAGCTACTGCACGAATAGATGCATCATGACTATAGGTAAAAGAATAAGAATTGAAAAATACATCCTGTGTTATACCTATTTTTTGCAATCGAGCCTGCACTGAAAAAAATCCCGAATAACTCAACGGATCGACATAAGCAAAATTTTTTCCCCGCAGATCTTCAAAAGTATAATCCGTACTATCAGCTGGAACAATAATATAACTGTAGTAATATGGTAAATTATTTCTTTGCTGCATCGCTAACAGTGTCAATTCTTCTTTCTTGCCATATACACAATAGGCTCCCGTTGATAATAAACCAATATCTGCATCCCCTTTGTTTAATAATTGATTAATTTCAGCATAACTTTTGCGGCGCAGTACCAGTACCGGACGATTAAGCAATCTACCAATACTATCTGCTAACTGATTTTGATATTTAGCTGTATCAGCATGACTTAAAACAGAAACCATCGCAATTCGTAAAGGTACTTCTTTATTTTTTACTTGATACTCTGGAATGGCTTCTGTTTTATTAAAATCAATGATAGTATTATGTTTTGTATAATATCCCCAAAAACCTAATAGTATCAGTATTATAACTATAATACTGCCAATATATATTGCTTTTCTGTTCATAACGCACAATCCTCTACTATTTTATGTATATTATATATATATTATAACAAAAATTATAGGAAACATAACAATAGGAATTATACTGCTATATACTAGGATATTCATGTAAAAAATAGTAAGAATTATTCTTATACTTTATATAAAAAATACCGCACTCAAGATTGTAGTGTTCCCATAAAATTAGACCTAGAAATCTAGCTTATGGGGATCAGTACATAAGAGTGCGGTATTTTTTATATTACATTATCTATTCCGATTATAATTAATTAAACAACCTGCTTTTACAATTTTCTTTTCCTCAGCTGTCATTTCCGTAATATATAATGATATTTCCTTGATTTTATCTCCTATACTATACGCTTTAATACTTTTCATATCACCATTTAAGGCTTTTCGGATATGCGGAATATAAATATAGTCTCCCACTTCAAAAGAAGGACTTTCTTTCATCTGAAAAGGAAGCATTCCCCAGTTAATCACATTAGAACGATATCGTTTGGTAGCATATTCCTCACAAATATTAGCGAGGCCTCCTAATACGCGTTGACAACTGGCAGCTTGTTCCCGAGCAGAGCCATCTCCCGGTTTTACACAATAAATTACGCTTCCTATTTCTATGGAAGCAATATCTATAGTATCAAACGTTTCTTTAAGTTTAGTATATATTCTTTGTAAGTCAACATCAGCAGCAAAAATATTTTTTCCGTCTCTTCGTTCTTTTTCCACAAAACCAATTTTTTTTGCTTTATTTACATAATCCGGATCACGGCGAGATAATGTGAATTCTGCCAAACTTAATGGATTAGAACGATACGATGATGTTTCTCCAGAAGGAATTAATTCATCTGTCGTTGTAACAGAATCCATAATTTTTGAGCAAACCTTGAGAAGTATGTTATCAGATAAAGGAATCTGTTCAGGCCAATCTTTAATATTAGGACCGTAAATCAATTCACTATGTGGTTGTGCATTGCCAAATCCTTGATATACACGAATCTTATAGGAACTATCATCAAAATCATATTCCGGTACACTATACTCGTCTGCATATGCAGTCGCTGCGGTAAGAACTCCTCCATTAGCTGCTGTAGCTGCAATCGAACGCGCATCCATAAGAGCAACTGCAGAAAATTGACCTGATCCAGGTTTAGACCCTTCTCGATTTGGGAAGTTTCGGGTTGTATGGCGTATGCTAAATGCATTGTTTGCAGGAGTATCTCCTGCTCCAAAACAGGGACCGCAAAATGCCGTTTTAACAATAGCACCAGAAGCCATAAGTTTAGAAATAGCTCCTTTTTTTACCAAATCCATAAAAAGAGGCTGCGACGATGGATATACGTCCAGTGTAAATACGTCATTTCCACAATTTGCATTTTTAAGAATATGAGCCGCTTCCATGATATTTGTATAACAACCGCCGGCACAACCAGCAATAATTCCCTGTTGTACATGAAGTTTACCTTCAATAATCTTATCCATTAAACTGAAATGAATATCTGCATTAGAAAAACGAGATTTAATATTTTTTTCTGTTTCATACATGATATCCTCAAGATTTGCATTAAGTTCATCTATTTCAAAAGAATTACTGGGGTGCATCGGCATAGCGATCATTGGTTTAATCGTAGAAAGATCTATGGCTATAACCCCATCGTAATACGCTATTTCAGATGGTGTTAATTCTTGATAATCAGACACCCGTCCGTGCTTTGCAAGAAATTGTTTTGTATCAGTATCCGTACACCAAATAGAAGAAAGACATGTCGTTTCTGTTGTCATAACATCAATACCATTACGATAATCGGTCGTCATTGATGCTATTCCAGGACCTACAAATTCCATGACTTTATTTTTTACATATCCATTTTTAAATACAGCTCCAATAATAGCAATCGCTATATCCTGAGGACCCACGCCAGGATTAGGTTTTCCCGTAAGATAAACAGCAACAACTTCCGGATAGGTAATATCATACGTATCACCAAGAAGCTGTTTTACTAACTCACCGCCGCCTTCCCCCATAGCCATCGTACCGAGTGCTCCATACCGTGTATGACTATCAGAACCAAGAATCATTTTTCCACAGCCAGCCATCGTTTCACGCATATACTGATGAATAACAGCCATATGAGGCGGAACATAAATACCGCCATATTTTTTAGCAGCAGATAAACCAAATACATGATCATCTTCATTAATAGTTCCGCCAACAGCACACAACGAATTATGGCAATTCGTCAATACATACGGCAATGGGAACTTTTCCATCCCTGAAGCTCTTGCTGTTTGTATAATACCCACAAAAGTTATGTCATGAGAAGCCATTGCATCAAATTTTATTTTCAACGTATCTATAGTATCTGATGTATTATGCGCTTGTAATAAAGAATATGTGATTGTACCTTTTTTTGCTTTTTCCTTGGATACCGTTCTTCCTGTAAGAGACTGTATCTTAGTTGTATCCCTCTCTGATATCATTTTAATCCCGTTAATCAGATACGCGCCGCCTTCATACAAATTCACCATGTATATCCCCCCTACTAAAATTTATTTATTACGTTATATACATAAGACTGAAAAGCTGATATATCCTCTATAAAATAGTAATCAATCACTTTAATATAAATTTATATCTTACCATAAAGTCTATCAAATCCATCTTAGTTATGCAAGAAAAACAGTCCTTTATACTCTATATTCCTACTGTTAAACAGCATTATCTATTTCTAATTACGAATTTCAGTAATTCATTTTCATAATATGAAATTTATTGTAATAAAGTTCATATTACAACATAATTATACTTGGCTGTTTCTGTACCTATTTTCTGATTTTATTTTTTCATTTTTCTTTACATTTACCTAAATTATGCTATAATATCTTATATTCATCACATTTTAATCTTCTCTGAAAAGACATTTTTAAATTGAGTATTTATGAATTTTCACGAATATTAAAACTATTTCATTTTTTTTATTACATAACAAGAGAGGGGCATCTGTACAATGGATAAAAACATCTATTTAGCGCAGTTTTACGGCAAATCTCAAAATTATACCAATATTCCTTCACAATGGTATAAAAAATATGGCGTAAAACGGGGACTGCGCAACGAAGATCATACCGGCGTATTAGTCGGTTTGACGCGTGTTGCCGATGTTGTCGGATATCAACGTGCAGAAGATGGGCACAAAGTAGATATAGACGGTATACTATATTACCGTGGCATTGATATCCGTGAATTGGTTAAAAATGACCGCGATCACGGATATTTATATGAGGAAGCATCCTTTTTGCTTCTTTTCGGTTATTTGCCAACAAAGAATGAATTGAAACACTTTTGTACTGTTTTACAAGAAGGATATGATCTTCCCGATGATTTTTTAGAAGCTAATTTACTTCATAATCCCGGAAAAAATCTTATGAACAAGCTGCAGCATGCACTGTTGACATTATATAATTATGATCCGGATCCCGATAATACAGATGTTTATCAAACACTTCGCAAGGGTCTTAATATTATGAGCAAACTTCCGTCTATTGCTTGTTATGCTTATATGTCGAAAATTCATTATTATAATCGACAAAGTCTGATTATCCATTATCCGCGTAAAGACTATTCTACAGCAGAAAACATTCTCTATATGCTTCGTCCAGATAGTAAATTCACCGCTAAAGAATCCCGTCTTCTCGATGTAATGTTATTTCTTCATGCCGATCACGGCGGTGGTACAAATTCAACGTTTACCAATGTTGTTGTAGCATCCACTGATACCGACTTATATTCTACCATGGCTAGTTCTATCGGCGCTCTAAAAGGACCACGTCATGGCGGCGCTAATGTTAAAGTATCTGAAATGATGGAAAGAGTTATTGATACGATAGGAACAAAAGCTACGGATTCTCAGATTACCGATGTTATTCATCGTATTTTGAATAAAGATTTTCAGAATCATAGCGGCCTTGTCTATGGATTCGGCCATGCCGTATATACTTTATCCGATCCACGTGCAGAGATTCTTCGTCACTTTTGCGGAACCGTAGCTAAAGAAAAAAAAATGGAAGATATTTTTCACTTCTATCAACGTTTCGAAAAAATAGCCGTCCAAATCCTTTCAGAGGAAAAAGGTGCTAATATGTGCAGCAATGTAGATTATTATAGTGGTCTTGCGTATGCTATGCTGGGTATTCCGCGTGATCTATTTACACCACTTTTTGTAATCAGCCGTCTCGTAGGCTGGCTGGCTCATAATATTGAAAATAAACTCTATGATGATCGTATCGTACGGCCTGCTACAAAATATGTGGGAGATTTAATGGATTATATTCCTATGGAGGAACGATAACTATGACAACAATTACTGTATTTAAAGGAGATGGCATAGGTCCTGAAATCACGGATGCTGTCCTAACAATATTAGATGCTGCTCATTCAGGTATAACATATGAAATATTTAATGTTGGAGCCGCAGAATATGAAAAAAATGGTGCTCTTATTCCAGAAGCGGCATTTACTTCATTTGAAAAAAATAAAGTTCTTTTAAAATCACCTATCACCACTCCTATCGGTAAAGGATTTCGTTCTCTTAATGTTACGCTGCGCAATAAATATGATCTCTATGCAAATATCCGTCCGGCTAAAGCAAATGCCGCTGTATCCACTCCTTTTCCTAATGTAGATATTGTTACCTTTCGAGAAAATACGGAAGACCTTTACGTCGGCATAGAAAAGCAAATTGATGAAAATACCGTCCACGCCATTAAAATTATCACCCGTAAGGCAAGTGAACGTATTATTCGTGATGCTTTTGAATATGCCTTATCCCATGACCGTCATAAAGTCACTTGTGTACATAAGGCAAATATTCTTAAATTAAGTGATGGCATGTTTTTATCTATATTTAAAAAAATGGCTGCCTTATATCCTCAAATTGAAAGTGATGATAAAATTGTTGATAACGTATGTATGCAATTAGTAATGCATCCTGAATCGTTTGATGTCATGGTAATGCCTAATTTATACGGTGATATTGTCTCCGATCTTACAAGCGGGCTCATTGGTGGTCTTGGATTGCTTCCCTCCAGTAATCTTGGAACTGGATACGCCATGTTTGAAGCCGTTCATGGCAGCGCTCCTGATATTGCAGGAAAACATATTGCTAATCCTACAGCACTTCTTTGGTCTTCCTGTATGCTTTTAGAACATATCGGCAAAAATAATATCGCCGCTCATATTCGTATGGCTGTAGACGAAGTACTCTCCGAAAAACAATACATAACACCTGACTTAGGTGGAAATGCTTCCACTGAACAATATAGGGATGCAGTTATAGAGCATTTAAAATAAAAAAATCGTTTTAAGCCTAATCCGCTTAAAACGTATTTTTTTATAAAAACAGAAATAAGAATGAAAGAACCTAATTAACTTGTCCTAATCCTACAATAAAAATACTCCTACCGTTGTTATTAGAGCAGATACTCCTTTACGAAAGGTTATTTTCTCGTATAAAATAAGTTTCGAAAATATAACCATACTTATTCCATTAGATTGAAAATATTTATTACAATTTTACTTATTACATAAAAAACATCCCATATAGAAGTTTGTATAATAAGAGGACACCGGCCTATATACGGTTTCATAATATATTGCTCAATTCCATATACCATAAATCAAAAAGCATCTAAATTTATTTTATTTTTTTAATTAACATGCTATAATCAAAATTGTAATTTATGCAGAATATAGAGAAAGGCGGGTATTAATTATATGAATTTCATTGAATCACCCAGTACAGATCCATATTTTAATTTAGCCATGGAAGAATATGTTTTTGAAAAAATGGATAAAAACAAACAATATTTTATTCTTTGGCAAAATGACAATACCATTGTCATAGGCAAACATCAAAACACCGCAGAAGAAGTAAACCAAGCTTTTGTTGATGCTCATAATATTCATGTTGCCCGTCGTCTCTCCGGTGGCGGTGCCGTATATCATGATAAAGGAAATCTTAATTTCACGTTTATTGTAGACCAAAACCAAGCACCGGATTTTAATTTTAAAGTATTTGTCATTCCGGTTATTAATGCTTTGAAAAAAATAGGAATTCAAGCAGAATTTTCTGGTCGTAATGATCTGACCATTGAAGGTATGAAATTTTCTGGTAATTCCCAATATGCAAAAAAAGGACGATTACTTCATCATGGCTGTATTATGCTAGATTCCAATCTGACGAATGTAGCCGATGCTCTTCGTGTCAAACCTGCAAAATATGAATCAAGAGGAATTAAATCTGTACACAGCCGCGTTACTTGCATCAATGCCAATACAACGACTCCTATTACAATGGACAATTTTAAAAACTTGCTAAAAAGTGAAGTTTTTGCAGCAAATATTATGCATTCATTACTTTTTACAGAAAAGCAATTATACGAAATACAAGAATTAAGAAATAAAAAATATATCACATGGGAATGGAATTATGGAACGTCTCCTTCATATAATATGAAAAAAGAAAAAAAATTTTCTGCAGGATTAGTTAGTGTTTATATTCAATCTGAAAAAGCACGTATCAAAACGATCCGATTTTTTGGTGATTTTTTTGGAAACGAAGATCTTTCAGAATTAGAAGAAGCTATGCAAGAACTCCCCCTTGATCAACATCTGTTTGAAACGTTATCACTGCTTGATATAGGAAAATATATGAATGGGATTACTGCTAAAGACATTAGTGAGTTAATTCTCTATTAATCTAAAAAATTTTAGTAAGGAAATCTTTTTCACTGAAATTTTTCTTACTCTTCTATATATGCATTTATTATCATTATATTTCATTAAGGAGTTTTTTTTATGAAAATCTCAGTATTAGGGTGTGGTCGTTGGGGTACCTTTATTGCCTGGTATGCACATCATATCGGTCACGATGTACTAATTTGGGGACGTGAAAATTCTCCCCATTATCAAGAACTTGAAAAAACAAGAAAAAATGAATATCTAACACTTTCTTCAGATATTCATTTAACTCATAATTTAAAAACAGCTTTAAAAGAAGCAGATATTTGTGTCATTTCTATTAATTCTCAACAATTAAGAATTTTGGGAAAACAGATTTCTTCTACGAATATAACGTCAACCGTACCTTTTGTTCTCTGCATGAAAGGATTGGAAATCGGCAGCGGCAAAAGACTTACAACGGTCCTAAGTGAAGAAATCGGTATGAACTCTCCCATTGCTGTCTGGGTTGGCCCAGGACATGTACAGGATTTTTTATTTGGCATGCCAAATTGTATGATTATGTCTTCTCTTGATACTACTCTTACAAAATATCTTATACATGCCTTTTCCAGTCCTCTTATTCGTTTTTATTATGGAAAAGATTTATTAGGCATTGAAATCGGTGCAGCAGCCAAAAATGTAATTGGTTTAGCTGCCGGTATGCTAGATGGTATTGGATATAGTAGTTTAAAAGGAGCTCTTATGGCTCGGGGAACTCATGAGTTATCCTGTCTCATTGAAGCAATGGGAGGAAATCCTATGACTGTTTATGGACTTAGTCATCTAGGAGATTACGAAGCAACTTTATTTTCTGAACATAGTAATAATCGCCGTTTTGGTGAAGATTTAATTCTTGGAAAACCTTTTCATAAACTAGCTGAAGGGGTATATACTGTTCAAGCATTAATGGATCTTTCTGAAACATATCATGTAGAACTTCCTATCAGCAAGACCGTATATGAAATTATTTACAATCATACTGATCCTAGAAGACAATTAGAAAAATTATTTTTACGTTCTACTAAATCAGAATAAATGAAAAAAATTTCTCTGCGGTGTAAAAAACACCGCAGAGAAATTTTTTTTCTTATTCTTCTTCTTTTTCTTTTCTTGTAACTAATAATTTATCAACCCGAAGATTATCCATATCCATAACTTCAAAAGTAAACTCTTTCCAAATATAGATATCTGTTTCTTTCGGTATCCGCCCCATTCCATATGTAACCAATCCAGCCAAAGTCTTATAAAGATCTTCATCTTCTTCTGGTAATTTTTCATCAATATCAAAAAAATCCTTAAATTCTTCTACTGTAAGTAATCCTTCCATCAGCCATTCATTAGGTCCTCTCTGAATAATGCGATTTTGTTCTTCTCTTTTTTCTTCCTCACCTGCTGGCATAATGCCAACAAGTTCTTCCAATACATCATGAAGAGTTAATATGCCACTAAAATTACCATATTCATCAAGAACGGCAGCTTCATGTACCCCCTGTTCTTTAAATGAATGAACAACTTTCATTATATCCATAGATTCAGGAATAAACATAGGTCGATGAACACATTTTTCTAATAATGCATGTATGTGTATTATTTTTTTTTCTTTTGTCGTATCATAATACGTAATAAACATGTCATTAATAGATACGAAGCCAAGAAATTCATCTAGAGAACCTCTGCCTACAGGCAACCGAAAATGATTAGCATCCAAAAGTTCTTTCATAATTACCTGTTCAGTATCTTCTATATCAATCCAATCAACTTGTGTACGGTTAGTCATAATATCACTAGCATCCATATCCGCTAATCTAAATACTCGGTCAACAAGTTCCGGTTCTTCTTTTTCAAAAGCTCCCAATTCTGCTCCTTGTTCTAAAAGAAGTTTTATCTCATCTTCTGTAACAGGTATATCTTTAACTTTTTTAGTTCCCAAAAAAGCAGTAACAAAAGAGGTAGAAGCAGATAAAAACCAAACAATAGGTGTACATACACGTGAAAAAAACAACATAGGACGAGCAATAATACAAGCGATACGCTCTGGATTATCTATAGCAATCCTTTTTGGAACCAATTCACCTATAACCAAAGTAAAATATGTGATGCCAGTTACAATAATAATCATACTTATCGTATATGCATGCCCTTGTAAAAAAGTAATTTTTTCTACATAATGAGATAAAGGACCAGCCATAGCCGTTCCGCCATATACCCCTGTTAAAAGACTAATAAGCGTTATTCCAAATTGAATCGTCGAAAACATTTTATTAGGATTTTCTCTTAATTTCAATACAACAGCAGCGCTTCCGCTGCCTTCATCAGCCATAGATTCCAACCTTGTTTTACGACAACTTACGATAGCCATTTCTGACATAGCAAAAACCCCATTGGCAACAATAAGCAATAAGATAACCAATATTTCTTCACCTAGGGAGTATTCCACTATAAATCACATCCTTATTCGATATATAAATAATGTCTACTGCGCAAAAGCCACTTTTTGACACGGCAGCCATTTTAAGGCCCGTTTTACTTTCCACAGTAGTAAATGTATGTAAAATAAAATTGGCGTACACTGAATAGCCTGGAGTTTTCCCAGGTTCAGTGCCAAAATAGACAGCGCGATCACGCTCTGTGTCGTTTCTTTCAGATATGTTCTGATTTGGCTAAGGCCAAACCGACGTTTTGCTAAGCTGAAGGCGCGTTCTACTTCCACGCGATCACAATTGTCTTTGTATTCCAACCGTCTGTCTCTGACAGCATCTTTCTTGGGACGTCCCAAAACAGGTCCCGACAACCGGATACCTCTTTCTTTACAATATGCCAGGTTGAGACGGTTGCGGTAAATCTTATCGGCCAACACCCGTTCTGGATAATGACCATACCGTTCATGGTATCGTTCGATTTCTTGTGGCAGCAACGTGCTTTCATTATAGGTTTCAAAACTCTGTTGTTCTAACCGTACCATGCCGTTCACGACGCTGATGTCCAGTTTGGCGCCAAATTCTACAGGCGCTTTGACTTTGCCACGCACAATTGGCCGCAGAAAAGGCTGCCGTAAGTTCACAATGCGGTGTTCGATGCGATGAATATGATGATCATACATGTGTTTCTGTTGTGCATACATCTGTTGAATCACGACTAGCTGTTGTTGATACTTGTGTGCCAGCTGTCTGCCGTCTTGTAACAGATTGGCGATATACCGTTGGTCTCTAGCAATGTATTGCAATTGCTTGCGAATGCCATGCCGCAGTTTCCTCGCCTTGTTTTTCTTGGAGCGGACGATGTTCAAATAGTCCTTCCGGGCTTTCCGGCAATAGGTCCGCGGTTTCTTTCCATCGGTGGGAGTATGCAGCACAGTGATGATATGTTCCAGCTTTTCTCGTCCTTCATTCAACAATTCCATATCCCTGGGATATTTGATACGAGATGGCGCACAGGTAGCATCAACAATCAGCGTCCCTTCCTTGTCGGAGATAGACGGCGGCGTATCATCATGATGAGAGTCATCTTTCTTGTCTGTGTCTTTTTCGGTGTGCTGCGGCGCTTGTTTGGCAGTTTCTGCCTGTTGGATAATGAAATTGTTGATGGCTTCCAACCGTTTCGGCGTCAGGCGTTTACGAAACCGTGTCATGGCAGACGCATCAAACGGCGCTTTATATTCATAGCCAAGCAAACCGCAGAAATATTGCAAATAGGGGTTTTCCTTGATTTGTTCGACGGTTTCTTCATCCGAGTACCCGTATTCAATTTGAATGAGCAACGCGCCTAGTGCCATTCTGGCAGGCTTGGCTACATGTCCTTTGAATCCTTTGAACAGTTTTTTATATTTCTTTTCTACCAAATCCCACGGGATGAATTCTGCTTTCTTGATCCAACGATTGTTCGGATCCATTTGTAATCCCAAGGGTTGATTAAAATCTTCGAAGGAAAGTTGTTTAGAAGGAGTTTTATACATTTTACGTCACCTGTGTGCAAGGATTTTGAGCTGTTTTCCACCATACTCATGCACTTATTATACTACGAAACGCTGATGAATACTGCAGTTATGCACACTATTGGTTTGTGCAGTTTACATTAAATAGTTTATTAATAGTATAGTATCTTTTTTTCCTTCTTCCTGCAACTCCTCCTTCAATAAAAAATATAATACTTGATTTTAATTTCTACTGTTTTTAATCACCAACTTTAACATTTTTTATACAATACATACTGTTTTTATTGACTAATATCCTTTAACATGATACTGTTTTATATAAAATAATATATTTTAACTATGAACAAAGAGAGATATTCTATAACAATTTCTTTGTTTTTTTTATAAAAAGGAGGTATATATGTGTTAAAAGAAAAATTAGCTAAAAGAATGAAAGCATTCCCCATATCAGGAATCCGAAAAGTACAAGCGGAGGCAAAAGAATTAGAATCACAGGGCCAGCACATTATCCATATGGAAATAGGTATGCCTGATTTTGATACACCAGAATATATAAAAAAATCATGTATTCAAAGTATAAAAGACGGACATGTATTTTATACAGTCGGTGCCGGTCTATTAGATTTAAGAAAAGCTATCTCAAAAAAATTAGAGAAGGAAAATCATCTTATTTATTCTACAGATGAAATTGTTGTTACCATTGGCTTATCTGCTGGCATTTTTACTGTATATGCTGCACTACTTGATAAGGAAGATGAAGTTCTTATTCCAAATCCTGTATATCCTCCATATTTAAATATTCCTCATTTATTAGGAGCAAAAACCATAGATTATTCCTTACTGGAAATAAACAACTATCAGCCGGATATAACTGAAATAGAAAATAAAATCACTAAAAAAACAAAAGCTATTGTTATTATTTCACCTAATAATCCATTAGGAAGCATACTTACTTATGATTCCTTACAACATATAGCACAACTTGCAATACAATACAATTTAATAGTTATTACTGATGAGATTTATGAACGTATTTTGTTTGATAAGGCAACGCATTATAGTATTGCTTCTTTTCCTCATATGAAAGAACGTACCTTAACACTCAACGGTTTTTCAAAAGCATATTCTATGACCGGATGGCGTCTTGGTTACATTGCCGGACCTAAAGAAATTATGCCGGACATTAATAAGTTGCATGGTCATATGAATTCTTGTGCCACTACATTTGTACAAGATGCTGCCATAACCGCACTGACAGAAGAACATGACGAGGTTGAAAAAATGGTAGCTGCATACCAACAGCGAAAAGACTATCTTGTACAAAACTTAAATAAAATAGAAGGAATCAGTTGTACCAATCCACAAGGTGCTTTTTATTTATTTTTAAATATAAAAAAACTTGGAATGACTTCTGAAGAAGCAGCAAGTTATTTTCTTCATACGGCACATGTAGCACTTGTCCCTGGAACTGTATTTGGTTCCAACGGTGCCGGTTATATCCGTATGTCTTTTGCAAACAGTATGAAAGAAATAAAAACTGCTTGTTACCGTATACAAACTGCTGTAGAAAAATTAAAAAATAAATAGTATCAATAACATACAATCTCCTATATAAAGAAAGGACAGTATCTATTTTTAATAGTCTGCTGTCTTTTTTTTATATTACTTGCATATTAAAAATGTTAAAATTTTTGATTAATCCTGCAAATATTCTCGATTAGCTACTACTTTTCCATTTCTCGTATAAACACGAGGCACACGTCTGGCTAACATGCAAATAATTTCATAATTAATAGTTCCCAATATGTTTGAAAGTTCTTCAACTGGAAGTTCTGTCCCCTCTTGTTTGCCAAATAAAACAACTTCGTCATCTATCTTTATATCAGGAACAGTTGTGACATCAATCATACATTGATCCATACATATATTACCTACCTGAGGAACTCTTTTTCCATGAACTAATACTTCCGCCTTATTTGAAAGCATACGGGTATAGCCATCTGCATACCCTACCGGAAGAGAAGCTATGCGCGTAGGCTTTTCAGCAATAAATTTTCGACCATAACTGACACTTTCCCCTGCATCAATAATTTTTATATGATCTACACAACATTTTAACGACATAACTGTTTTAAGATTAAATCTTTTAATATCTACTTCATCAGAAGGTGCTAAACCATACATAATAATTCCAGCTCGTACCATGTCATCATGAAATTCTGGCAAATCAAGAATAGCTGCGCTATTACAACAATGATGAATATGAATAGACACCCCTTCCTCTTTCAACCGTTGGCATATCCATTTAAATTTTTTATATTGTTCTCTTGTATATGCTTTATTTTGAATATCAGCAACTGCAAAATGTGTAAATATTCCTTCTAAAATAACATTAGGTAATTTGCTTATTTTTTTTATTTCTTTGATACTTTCTTCTGTAGGTCTATACCCAATACGTCCCATACCGCTATCAACAGCAATATGCAAACTAACAGGACGATTCTGACGCACAGCTTCTTTTGAGAAAGCCAGAGCATCTTCATAATGAAATACAGCGGCATCTACCCCAAAATTAATTAATTCTTCTGCTCTTTTACCGGTTGTAGAACCCAAAATAAGTATTTTAGCTGTAATTCCCGCTTGTCGTAATTCCACTGCTTCATCTAATACAGATACAGCTAGTCGATCGGCCCCATTGGACAATAATTCCTTTGATGCAACTACAGCACCAGCACCATATGCATCTGCCTTTACTACAGCTGTAATTAACGTATTAGGACTAACAATACGTCGAATTTCCTTCATGTTATTATCTAAAGCATCCAAATCTATTTCAACCCACATAGGTCTTCTCTTTTGTATATCCAAAATAAGTCACCTCATAAAAGAAAAATTTCAAAATAATATCTTTATAGAATAAATACAAGATATTCTATCATTCTATATTTAAAAAAGCTATTTTCTTTTTTGAATAATTTTTTTCATTTTTTCTAATCGATTTAAAGCTTCATATAATGTTTGATCACTCTTAGCAAAATGAAGACGAATTAAATTATATACCGGTTCCTTAAAAAAAGAAGAACCAGGAACTGCACCTACACCAACATCACGAGCCAAAAGTTCACAAAACTCCAAATCATTATCAAAACCATATTCTGATATATCTAAAAGAATATAATATGCACCTTGTGGATTAGTATGAGAAATACCCAATGTATCTAATCCATCCATCATAATAGTACGCTTATGCGTGTACATAGATAATAAATCATCATAATAAGACTTTCCAAACTTTAACCCTACTATAGCAGCTTCCTGTAATGGACTTGCAGCCGCTACAGTAAGAAAATCATGAATTTGCTTAGCCCCATTAATAATAGCAGGAGGTGCCATAATATATCCTAATCTCCATCCAGTTATAGAGTATGTTTTTGACAAAGAACCACAAGTCAATGTCCGTTCATACATTCCCGGAAGTGTTGAAAAATAAGTATGTACGTAAGGCTTATATACAATATGTTCATATACCTCATCAGTAATAACAAACGTATCATATTTTTTTGCTAAAAAAGCAATATATTCTAATTCTTCTTTTGTAAATACTTTACCGCAAGGATTAGATGGATTACATAAAATGAGAGCCTTAGGCTTTTTTTTAAATGCTTCTTCTAGCTCTTCATAATTAAAATCAAATAAAGGAGGATGTAAAGGAACATAGATAGGATCCGCACCTGAAAGAATTGTATCAGCACCATAATTTTCGTAAAAAGGAGAAAAAACAATAATCTTATCACCTGGATTCGTAACAGTCATAACAGCAGCCATCATTGCTTCTGTACTTCCACATGTAACTACAATTTCCTTCTCTGGATCTATTCTTTGTTTCGTAAAACAATAATGATATTCAGATAAAGCCCTACGAAAATTTTCAGCACCCCAGGTGAGACCATACTGATGTGGTCCTTTTTGAGCTACTTCAGATAATCGATCTAAAATTTCTTGCGGCGGTGAAAAATCAGGAAACCCCTGGGATAAGTTAATAGCATGATATTCTTCGGAAATTCTTGTCATCCGTCTAAGATAGTGTCAAGCATTGTTCGCAAAAACCATCAACTTCCGAATGAGATTAAGCAGTCTTTGCTGATTGTAGTTGAAGCTCGGTAATAATTTTAGGGTTAATGTAAGAACGCCCGCTGGACCAATCTTCGCTGTACTCAATGAGATAGCTTGTGACAAGCCGGACGTATGAATCCATACTGGGGAAAATTCCAACTACTCTCGTCCGGCGCCGGATTTCCCTATTTAATCGTTCCAGTAGATTTGTAGATGAGATTTTTCTAGCATCAATTTCTTGGAAACTGAAAAATTGAAGCGATTCTTCGAGGCCCTCTTCTAACAAGGATATGGCCTGAGGATACTGTACTTCATGGTCATTCATGAATGTATTAGCATATTTTTGAGCACTCTCGTAATCCGGCTGTAGCCAGATTTGCTTGAGCTTTTCGGCAAACGATTTTTTATTTTTACCAGAAACATGCGCCAATATATTTCGCATAAAATGAACCTTGCACCGTTGCCAGGAGCAGCCGAGAAAAGCTTCTCGGGCAGCTTTTACTAGGCCTTTATGGGCGTCAGATACGACCAGCCATACTTTCTCTAAACCTCGTTCTTTTAGCTGATCCCATACTTTTGTATAAGTTGCGGCAGACTCTTCATACATGGGCTCTACCGCTAAAATATCACGTTTGCCTTCTAAATTAATGCCAGTGACGACTAGTACGGCCATATTTTTAACCCTTTGATTATCACGAATTCGCTCATATAAAGCATCTACCCAAAGAACCGGATATGTGGCTTCTAACTTTCGGCTTCGGAACGCTTCTACTTGTTCGTTTAAATCCTTAGTAATTGCTGAAACTTGGCTGTGTGAAATCGATTCGATGCCTAGCGTTTTGGTTAATTTATCGATTTTGCGGGTTGAGACACCAGTGACGTAGGCTTCCTGAATTACATTCATGAGAGCGACTTCGGAACGTTTTTTTGCTTCTACAAAGAAGGGAATGTATCCGCCATTTCTGATTTTTGGAACCATGAGATACATTGTTCCCATTCTTGTGTCAAACCGGCGAACGCGGTAACCTGATCGGTATCCCTGACGTTCCTTGTTCCGTTCTGATTTCTCGGCACAAAGCTTACTTTCTACTTCAGCTTCCATTAGACGTTCACAGAGCCATTTGAGCATAGATTGCATCGGATCTTCCTCTGATATAAATTTCATTAGCATTTTTTCAAAAGATACGGTAGAATTTAGGTAAGTCATCATTTGTTCACTCCTTATTGGTTTGCTCGCTACTTACCTTTTCGGAGTTTTGATGGCTTTTTCCTTTTTTTACTTTTGCGAACTTAATTGTACTCTATCTCCGTCTAATAACAGAATCAGTAAACAATGAAATTTTTTTTGAAAGCTCTGGCATACTATTCTCCTCCTTTTTAATTTTAAATCAAAAAGACGTCACTACTATAAGCTGACGTCTTTGTCACAAATAAAAAAACTTTATAAGTCAAGATTACGCACCTTTTTAGCATTATCTTGAATAAACTTACGACGTGGTTCTACTTTATCTCCCATAAGAACGGAGAAAATATGATCAGCTTCCACAGCATCTTCTAAATGAACTTTCAACATTGTTCTATATTCTGGATCCATAGTTGTTTCCCATAATTGCTCTGGATTCATTTCACCTAACCCTTTATATCTTTGAACAACAATACTATTATCATTTCCCAATTCATTTAATTTAGCTTGCAACGCATCATCATTATAAAGATACCATACAGATTTACCTTTTCTAACCTGATACAAAGGAGGTTGAGCAATATAAACATGTCCCTCTATAATAAGCGGTTTCATAAAACGATAAAAAAAGGTTAATAATAATGTACGTATATGTGCTCCATCAACATCAGCATCTGTCATGATAATAATTTTATCATATCTTCTTTTACTAAGATCAAATTCTTCACCAATACCCGTTCCAAACGCTGTAATCATAGAACGAATTTCTTCATTTGCCAATATTTTATCCAAACGCGCTTTTTCTACATTAATAATTTTTCCGCGTAGTGGTAGAATTGCTTGAAATTTACGATCTCTTCCTTGTTTAGCACTACCACCTGCAGAATCACCTTCTACTAAATAAATTTCTGTAAAATCTGAATTTTTTTCTGAACAATCAGCAAGTTTTCCCGGAAGACTGCTGATTTCCAAAGCATTTTTTCGTCGTGTTAATTCTCTGGCACGACGAGCAGCCTCACGAGCTCTTGATGCTGCTATTGTTTTTTCAATAATTCTCTTAGCTTCATTTGGATGTTCCTCCAAATACTCTTTTAATCCATCGGAAAGAATTGTATCAACAATCCCTTTAACTTCACTATTTCCCAATTTTGTTTTTGTTTGTCCTTCAAATTGAGGTTCTCTCACTTTTACGCTGATAACAGCTGTAAGGCCTTCACGAACATCGTCGCCGGACAAGTTTTCTTCATTATCCTTAATAATACCATTTGTACGTCCATAATCATTAATAGTACGAGTTAGTCCTGAACGGAACCCACTTAGATGTGTTCCACCTTCTTCTGTAAAAATATCATTAACAAATGAAAGAATATTTTCACTATATCCATCGTTATATTGCATAGCAACATCAACAATAACTTTATCTTTTTCGCCGTCAATATTAATTACAGTAGGATTAATAGCCTGTTTTTCATGATTTAGAAATTCAACAAATGAAATAAGGCCGCCTTCATAACAATATATTTCCTGCCGTCCTTCTCCGCGTTTATCTGTTAATGTAATATGCAACCCTTTATTTAAAAAAGCTAATTCACGAAGTCTTGTCTTTAATGTATTAAAATCATATACTGTTTCCGGAAAAATTTCATGATCAGGTTTAAACATAACTTTTGTTCCTGTTTCTTCATCTTTTTCCAATAAACGTATTTTTTTCAATGGAGAATCCGTTATACCTCTAGTAAAACTAATATTCCATAAATATCCATCCCTTTTTACTTCTACATTAGTAAAAATACTTAAAGCATTAACAACAGAAATACCTACCCCGTGAAGTCCTCCTGAAATAGGATATCCTTCACCACCAAATTTACCTCCAGCATGAAGTACAGTTAACACAACTTCTACTGCCGGTTTTCCAACTTTATGCATAGCAACAGGTATGCCACGTCCATTATCAACAACAGTAATACTATTATCTTCTTCGATTGTTACTTCAATATGACTGCAGTATCCAGCTAACGCCTCGTCTATACTATTATCAACAACTTCATAAACGAGATGATGAAGACCCCGGGAAGAAGTACTTCCAATATACATACCAGGGCGTTTGCGTACAGCTTCTAATCCTTCTAACACTTGAATTTGTTCCGCACCATAATCTATTTTTTTGTCTTCCGACATGAATTAATTCCTCCTATCCATTAACTGGAAATTATATTAATTATACTATATTTTACTGTATTTTAATATAGTTTTATGAAGAGAATAGCTGTTTATACCTGCATATAATAGTTTCTAATGTAATAGGTGTACCATACAGATACTCCTCCGTCACAATATAACATCTAACATCTTTTATATTTCCACTGCCAAGTATAATCAATTTTTTATAATAATGTTCTAACGGATTAGATTTTTCCGTTTTCTTCGGGTGTACTTTAAATATAGCTAAAATTTTTTTTATATCTACCATTTGATTATCACCGATATGAAGATACATTCTTATTTCTCCTATATTTCTCCGTTAAATTTTTTATAAATTTCTCTGTCAACTCCGAAGGTTCTTTTCTTACTATAAATAATGCTAAAAATAAATCATCTTCCTTAGTATCACTATCTGTACATATTTTATCAATAAGACGATAAATACAATCCCGTCGTACTTCATTGTACAATAGCTCACTGCAAGAAATTTGTTCTTGCAAATCTTTATAAGACAGCCAGGGAATTTGCATCAATATATCATATATATCTTTCTTTATTGCCTGTTTTTCTTTTAAACGACATAAAAAACACAGCTTTTCTTCCTCTTTTATCCAACGTCCGCATTTAGGACAGGTAATAAATTTTTCTGAACGATACGCTGTCTTTCTTTTTTCTTGAGAAAAACGTAATTTTCTCATTTTTTCTTTTAAATTATCCGGTAAATATTCTGTTTCTTGATTTATTTTTTCTACAACATCATCACATAAAACAATATTTTTTATATTTATTTCAGGAAATACTTTTTCTTGAACACCATCTTCCATTTCATATACAGGAAGATCATTTTTTTTTCCACTGCGTAAAAAAATAATATCCTGAACTATTTTTTCCTTTGCATAATTATTAAGATTATCAATTATCTTTTTTTTATAAAAGAATAAATGATTCATCCATACAGAATTCAATACACCAATAACTACCGTATTTTTTTTAAATTCCCTGATATAGGAATATTTAGCAATCTGTGGTCCCATAATATATTTCCAATGAGTTTTTATCTGATACATTTTGTAGGGAAATAATAGTTTATTTTTTTCCAACACATCGGGAATTGATATACCCGCCTTATCCAATCTACTAATACGCTTATCCATAGGATTTAACTCTTCCTCCTTCGAGACAAATAAAGGAACATCCTTCAATTGATCTAAACATATCAGGATTTGTTGTGGTAATCACGGTTTGAATACGATTACGAACAAAATTTAATAATGATTTTTTACGAAATTCATCTAATTCACTCATTACATCGTCAAGAAGCAGTATCGGATACTCACCTACTTCCGATTTTATATACTCCAATTCCGAAAGTTTCAATGATAGAGCAGCCGTTCGCTGCTGACCTTGAGATCCATATTTTTTTATATTATACCCATTAATAAAGAAGGATAAATCATCACGATGAGGTCCTACTGAAGTAGACATATGATATATATCCTGATCTAATTTTTTTTTCAACAACTTATAATACCATGCAGGACTTACTCTATCCTGTATAGTATCCTGCGACATCAAAAAATAAGATTGGTCATATGATAAATCTAATTTTTCCTGGTTTTCAGTTAAACGTCTATGAATAATTCCAGACAAAAATCCAATTTTATGGAGTGCTTCTAAACGTTTTTTCACGATAAAAGCAGCAAACTCGGAAATTTGTGTATCCCATCCTTCGAGTATATTTTTATTTACAGATTTCATTGATTTTAGCAAAAGATTACGTTGAGAAACAGCCCTATTATATTTTATTAAAGTATGATAATAAGAAGGATTGACCTGTGATATTTCCATATCCATAAAATGCCTTCTCAGTGCCGGACTCCCTTTAACAAGTTGTAAATCCTCAGGAGAAAAAAGAACTTCGTTAAGAGTGCCTACTAATTCTCTCTGCGTAACTTTTGTTTCATTAACCCATAATTTTTTTTTATCCATTGTTGACAATATAATTTTTATCTGCTGTTCTACATTATTTCTCATAAAAGAAATAATAATACTAGCATCCTTACATTGAAAATGGATTAAATCGCTATCAACTATCCCACGATAAGACTTTCCCATACCTCCAAGATACAGTGCTTCCAATATATTTGTCTTCCCTTGTCCGTTTTTTCCATAAAGAATAATAATAGATTGAGGAAAATTAATTTCTTCATCAATATAATTTCTAAATTGATGCAAACGCAGTGACTGAATTATCATTTTTCATTCTCCGGAAACACGGAAAATACCAATTTTTTTTATTTCTACAACATCATTTATATGAAGCTGCTTTCGCTTTTCAAGACAAAGAATACCATTAATATAAATTTTCTTTTCATCAAGCAATTCTCGAATCTGACCACCACTTTGTATAACATCAGCCCATTTTAAAAATTGGTCTAATTGTATTTTTTTTGTCTTTATAATGATTTTTTTTTCCATTATCTTGTCCTCATCGGTGTTACCACATAAATATACGAATCTTCGCCTTTTTCCTGTACAAGCATAGGACTATTTGCTTTTGATTTTAATATAATTTCATCTGATTTACAATGTTTTAAAATATCTAAAATAAATTTTCCATTAAAAGATATATTAAGTTGTTCTCCTTCCATATTACAAGCAACATAGTCTTCTACCGTGCCATAATCAGGATGTTGGCTGGTTAGTTTAATTTGGTTATCTTCAAATATAAAATTTATAACATCATATTGAGAATCTTTTGCAATAATAGAAGTTCTTTCTACCGAACCTGTAAATTCACTTCTTTCAACAATCACATTACAGCTAAATTCAGAAGGAATAACTCGTCTATAATTTGGGAATTCTCCTTCGATTAAACGAGTTTTTATATACACATTGGCAAATTTAAAAGCAATATTATTACGAATAGCTGTTATTTCTACAACTTGAGGCATGTCTGTCGGCATTTGACGAGATATTTCTGCTAAAAGACGACTGGGAATAATAGCTTTGATCGGCTGTTCAATAGCTTGTTCTAATATTACTTTTTTTAAAGCTAGTCTATGGGTATCTGTAGCAACCATCGTTAAGGTAGATTTATTAACTTCCATTAAAGTTCCCATAAAAATAGGACGGGCATCATCAGTAGAACAAGCATAAGATGTATTATCTATTAAATTTTTTAATGTAATGCTATCGGTAGAAAAATTACTATATCCACTATCGATAAGTGTTACTTCATTAAAATCATCAGGATTCATTGTAAGACATTCAAATTTTGATTTTCCCCCAATAACGGTTAATTTAGTATCAGCGTCCTGTTTTTTCATCTCTATTTCATCACTAGGAAGTCGACGGGTTAATTCAATTAAAAAAGGATTGGATATAAAAACTTCTCCAGGTTCTTCAATAATACCTGGAACAATTACTTTGATACCCATGTCGTAGTCGTTTGCTTGTATTTCAATAACATCCTTAAGTGCTTTGATAAGGAGTCCATTTTCATAAGAAATATTGTTGCTTTTGTTTTGAGCTACTTTTTGAACTGTTTGCAAACCTTTTGTAAGATCTTCTTTTTTAAATTTAAGTTTCATAGGAAATCTCCTTTTTATGATGATTATTTTTAGTTGTTGTGTACTAAAATCATAGTAATAGTCATAGGGACTGTGAAAATGTGTATATGTTCTGTGAATAGGTATATTTAGCTTATCCACCGGTGTTGATAATATGTGGATAACTTAAATTCAGTTATTCACATACGAACATATTTACAAAATCCACAAGATATACACATCTTATACCTCTATTTATCAACACCCTTTATCATAGTGTTTAATTGATCAATCATGCTTTTAAATTGTTCATTTTTTTCTGTCATTTTTATAACTTTGTCACAAGCATGCATTACTGTAGTATGATCACGTCCACCAAATGATTTTCCTATATGAGGAAAAGTATTTGTAGTAAGTTCACGGCAAAGATACATTGCAATTTGCCGTGGTAATGCAATTGTTTTAGTTTTCTTTTTTCCTAAAAGATCATCAATTTTTATTTTATAAAATTGACAAACAGTACGTTGTATTTCATCTATTGTAATATATTTTTTTTCTTCTTTCGATTGTACAAGATCTTTTAAAGCTCGTTGTGTCAATTCTAGCGTAATAGGTGATTTTTCTTCAGAAGCCTGCATAAGTACACGTACGAAAGCCCCTTCTAATTCCCTGATATTTTCATTTACATTAGAAGCAATAAAATCAACAGCGTCTTTTTTTATTTCTACATGTTCTAATTCAGCTTTTTTACGAAGAATTGCCATTCTTGTTTCTAAATCCGGAGGATCAATACTAGTCACCATACCTCCCTGAAAACGAGACCGCAACCGATCTTCCATTTTTTTTATATCTTGAGGAGGTCTGTCACTGGTAAATACCATTTGTTTGTGATCTTTATATAATTTATTAAAAGTATGGAAAAATTCTTCTTGCGTATGTTCTTTATTTTCTAAAAATTGAATATCGTCAACGAGCAAAACATCTATATTTCTATATTGTTGACGAAAACTTTCTGGATTTTTATCTTGAATAGAAGAAATTAATTCATTTGCGAAATCTTCACTAGTGATACATCGCAATCGAAGATTTGGAAATTTTTCTCGTATACGATGGCCGATAGCATGCATTAAATGTGTTTTACCTAACCCACTGCCTCCATAAATAAAAAACGGATTATATTTGACTGCCGGTGCTTCAGCAATAGATAAAGCGGCCGCATGAGCAATGCGGTTGCTATTTCCAACAATAAAAGAATTGAAGGTATAATTACTATTTAGTTCTTCTATTGCTTCTTCTGATGTTGAAGAAGGCGTTTCCTGAGAAAATAAAGGTTGAGCTTCGGTGATAGGAAAATCAGGTACTTCTTGTTCAGATAAGATATTTTGCTGTTTTTGACTGATAGTAACAGTATCAGTTTCATTTTCTCCTTCTTTAATTTGAATAGTTTCTGCTTCCGGTACAATTGGTTTTTTAGGTAAAGAAGCTTCACTGCTGATTAATATGACTTTAGTTGGGCGGCCGATAACATGACTAGCAGAATTTGTTAGAATCGTTGAATATTTTTTTTGAACAAAACCACATACAAATTGATTAATTGTATCTAATGTCAATATATCATTTTCATATGAATATGGAATAATCGAAGATTTTATCCAAGCTTCATATAATTTTTCCGGGATATAATTTTTTAATTCTGATAAAATTGACTCCCATAAAGTAGCCATTTCCATTGGATCCATGTTAGTTTCTTCCTATCTTTGTGTATATGTTTATAATACGGGGTAATAAAAGTGGATAATAATAGAGATATAGTATGTAAAACTTGTAGCCGAGTGTATTAACGAGTTATCCACAAATTGTTTATAACTTGTGGATAACTCGTTAATATCTATACATATTTTACACCAAATTTTCTAAATTGTGTACAGTTTATGCTATACTTTTTAGAGAAATCAGTCAATAGTGAAAAGTTATCCACAAATAAAATCATCAAAAGAAAAAGATAATTAAAAAAAACTATATACGGTATATTTCATAATTTTAAATAATACATATTGTTTTATTCAAAAATTGCAATGGAAAGGTGCATTAATTTTATGTTACAATGAACTTAAATCATTGACAGTAACTATCTTTTTGTCTATAATTACACTGTTATGGTGTAATTTCAATTATTATCGCTATTGATGAAGGAGGTGTCTAGCTTGAAACAGACATATCAACCAAATACATTGTGGAAAAAAAGAACACATGGTTTTCGTGAAAGAATGAAAACAAAGGGCGGTCGCATGGTTTTGAAAAGACGTCGCATGAAAGGCAGAAAAAGACTTTCTGCTTAATTATTACGAGATAAACAGAAAAGTTCCCAAGGGATTTTTCTGTTTTTCTGGCATTATTAGGATAAAATTGTATGTATGAGTTAAGTAAAAATAGACGGTTACGCAAAAATCGGGAATACCAATTTGTTTATCATAATAGTAAATCTTATGTAAATAAATTGATGGTCCTTCATGTTTTACCAAGATCATCTAGTTATCAGACCCGAATTGGATTTGTTACAGGGAAGAAAATTGGCTGTGCAGTGGAACGTAATCGCTGTCGCAGATTGATGAAGGAAGTATATCGATTGCATCAGCAGGAAATTGAAAATGGATTTGATTTAGTTTTGATTGGCCGCAGCTTTTTGAAACATGTTGGATATAAAGAAGCGGAACAAAGTATGTTACAATTATTTAGACGGGCGAAAGTATTAAAAAAGAAGCGTTCATTATGAAAAAAATTTTCATTGCTATGATACGTTTTTATCAAATTTGCATATCCCCATTAAAACCGCCTTGTTGCCGGTTTTATCCCACATGCTCAGCATATGCGATTGAAGCGTTGCAAAAGTATGGTGCAGTGAAAGGGAGTTATTTAGCAATCCGGCGTATTTTAAAATGCCATCCCTTCCATAAAGGCGGTTATGATCCTCTGCCGTAATTATCAGGTAGATGAAATGAAGGCTGTCTGGTAGGTAAATATTGTTTTTATTCGAACGGGAGTTGAGATTATTGAGTTTTTTTAGTGGTATCATGGATGTGTTAAGCGGCATTATGCAAGTCTTTTTAACATATTGCTACAATTTTACAAATGTAATAGGCTATCCTAGTTACGGTATCGCAATTATCGTGCTTACTCTTATTATTAAGCTGATTTTAGCTCCACTTACGGCAAAACAGATTAATGGTATGCAAGGAATGCAGGAATTACAGCCTAAAATTAAAGTATTACAACAGAAATATAAAGGGAATCAGAAGAAACTTCAGGAAGAAATGGGAAAACTGTATAAAGAAATGGGGATCAATCCATTATCAGGATGTTTGCCTATTATTATTCAGATGCCTTTTTTGATGGCAATATTTTATGCACTTCGTGAATATCCGTATGAAGAAGCTTTTAAAAGTTTTTTATGGCTGCCCAGTTTAGGAAGTCCTGATCCTATGTATATTCTGCCTTTTTTATCAGCCGTTTCAACGTTTGCAATTCAAAAACAGATGACGGGTACGACTGTTGCAACATCGGAAGCACAAGCAAAACAGCAAAAAATTATGCAGGTCGCAATGCCTTTGTTTATCGGCTGGATCAGCTTGAGTTTTCCCAGTGGACTTATTATTTACTGGATTATTTCTAATGTTTTCCAGTGGGCACAGCAATGGGTAATGTTCCATGGTAATAAAAAAGGAGAGAAAGCATGAGTAGTATAGAATCTACCGGCAAAACGATAAAAGATGCGGTTCAAAAGGGCCTTTTTCAGCTTGGAAAAAAGGAAGATGAAGTGATGATTGAAGTTGTTACAGAACCATCTCATGGATTCCTTGGTATTGGAAGTAAAATGGCGGTGGTTCGATTGACCGTCATAGAAGAACAAGAATCTGTTACAATACCAGCTGAAGAAAAAACGCAGGTAAAAGAAAAGATTATTTCAAAAGAAGCAGAGGTCACTACTGCTGGTTTTACCGCAGAAGAAGCAGCTGAAAAAGCAAAAGCGTTTTTACAGGATGTCCTGAAAAAAATGGATATAGGTGAAGTTTTTATTGAAAAAATGATTAAAAGTGATAAAGTGATCCTTCATCTTCACGGAAATAACTTAGGAATACTGATTGGTAAGCATGGACAAACGTTAGATGCACTTCAATATTTGACAAATCTTACAACGAATCAAGGACAAGATAACCGGTATTTCCTTATGCTTGATGTTGAAAATTATCGTCAGCGTCGTAAAGAAACGTTAGAACAATTGGCAGTTCGGCTGGCAAGCCGGGTAAAACATGAAGGAGATAAGGTTATGTTAGAGCCTATGAATGGATATGAAAGAAAAATTATTCATATGGCTTTACAAAATAAAGAGCATGTCCGGACTGAAAGCGAAGGGCAGGATCCTTATCGTCATGTCGTGATTTATTATAATTGATGGTTTAATAAACCCGGTGCGCAGGCGCCGGGTTTTTTAGACATATGGAGGAATTAAAATTATGTACGATACAGTGGATACAATTGCAGCAATTGCCACTCCTATCGGTGAAAGCGGTATTGGCATTATACGTATCAGCGGCCGGGATGCGTATGCTGTTGGTGATAAAATTTTTCGGAGTAAATCAAATTTTCCGTTAGCAAAACGCCGGGATCATTCAATACAATATGGGCATATTATTGATGAAAAGGGACATAGTATTGATGAAGTATTGGTATTATTGATGAAAGGGCCGAAATCGTATACTGCGGAAGATGTTATGGAAATTCAATGTCATGGCGGATACCAGTCATTAGAAGAAATATTGGCACTAATACTACGTCAGGGGGCTCGATTAGCTAATCCTGGTGAATTTACAGAAAGAGCGTTTATCAATGGAAGAATTGATCTTGCACAGGCCGAAGCAGTTATGGATATTATCCAAGCAAAAAGCAAAGCGGGCCTTACAAATGCGGTAAACCAATTAGAGGGGAAATTATCTGAATTAGTAAAGAAAATGCGTATTCATTTAACAGAACTTATTACACGGCTTGAAGTTATGGTAGATTATCCGGAAGAAGACTTGGAAGATATTACAGTACCTGATATTGTAGAGGCTTTACAGAATATTCAGAAAAAATTGCAAATATTACTTGAAGAGTCACGTAGTGGAAAAATGATCAGAGACGGAGTCATGATAGCTATTACGGGGACTCCTAATGCTGGAAAATCGAGTTTGCTTAATCAATTAGTTCAGGAAGATCGAGCTATTGTTACCGAAATTCCGGGGACAACTCGTGATAGTATTGAAGTATGGATTACCCTAAAAGGGGTACCGATTTGCTTGATTGATACGGCAGGAATCCGTGAGACGGCCGATACAGTAGAACAAATTGGCGTCAGCAGGGCGAAAAAATATCTAAATACAGCAGATATGGTCATTGTTATGGTAGATGGATCTCGCCCACTTACGGCTGATGATGTGGGTATATTGGAAGCGTCTCGTTATCAAAATGCAATTATTGTAATGAACAAAGAAGATTTACCTGTCCATGTGAATAAAAAAATATTATCCGAATATGGGCATCCGATGATCACCGTATCGGCTATCAATGGATCAGGAATACAGGACTTGCAGAATAAAATAATAGATTTAGTGCTGGATAAAGGCATTATAGAAGGCAAAAGTGCATTATTAACTAATACCAGACATATTGATCTTGTACGGCGCAGCGGGGAGGCAATAAATCGTGCTTTGGATACCATACAAAACAACATGCCCGTTGATTGTGCAATTGTTGATATTCGTGAAGCCTGGGAATTGCTCGGATCTATTACGGGAGATACAATACATGATGATATTGTATCGGAAATATTCAGTAGATTTTGTTTAGGAAAATAAAAGGGGATGGAAAGTTTATGTTTGTTGTAGATACATATGATGTCATTATTGTTGGCGCGGGTCATGCTGGCTGTGAGGCCGCACTTGCTAGTGCGCGGCTGGGGGTAAAAACATTAATGGCAACATTGAATTTAGATAATATTGCGCTTATGCCTTGTAACCCGGCTGTCGGCGGACCGGGTAAGAGTCACCTTGTCAGAGAAATAGATGCGTTGGGCGGTGAAATGGCAATCAATACAGATAAAACTTGTTTACAAATGCGTATGCTTAATACCGGAAAAGGTCCGGCAGTGTATTCATTGCGGGCGCAATCTGATAAAAAGTTATATCAATCGACAATGACAAAAACGCTGGAAAATCAAACAAATCTTGATGTTAAGCAGATCATGGTAACTAAGCTGCTTGTGGAAAGTGGTAGAATTAAGGGTATAGAAACAGAATTAGGTGAGATATATCAGGCACAGTGTGTTATTTTAGCAACTGGAACTTATCTTAAAGGGAAAATTATCATTGGAAATTATGCCTATTCGGGTGGTCCTATAGGACAGCGTTCAGCGGAAGATTTATCGGGATCTTTGCTTAAAAATGGAATTCAATTAATGCGTTTTAAAACAGGAACGCCGGCACGTGTTGATCGGCGTACATTGCGTTTTAGTGAAATGAGTGAACAGAAAGGCGATGTAAAAGGTCATGCGTTTTCATTTCTTTCTCAGCGCGCGGAATGCAATAAGCAATCTTGCTGGCTGACGTTTACAAATGAGGAAACGCATCGTATTATAAGAAATAATCTTGATAGAGCTCCTATGTGTAATGGCCTTATTCAAGGAATTGGACCGCGATATTGTCCTTCTATTGAATCGAAAATTGTCCGTTTTGCCGATAAAAAGAGGCATCAGCTGTTTATTGAACCAGAAGGAGAAATGACGGAAGAAATGTATGTGCAGGGAATGAGTACAAGTCTTCCTACGGATGTACAATATCATTTTTTAAGAACTATTCCAGGTCTGGAAGATGTTAAAATTATGCGACCAGGATATGCTATTGAATATGATTGTCTTGATCCTACACAACTAACATTATCTTTGGAAACAAAAAAAATCAGCGGATTATTTTCTGCAGGACAATCTAATGGGACAAGTGGATATGAAGAAGCGGCAGCGCAGGGATTGATTGCCGGAATTAATGCGGCTCGCAAGGTGCAAAAAAAAGAACCATTTATCTTAACTCGTGCGGAAGCTTATATTGGAGTACTTATTGATGATTTAGTTACAAAAGGAACCAACGAACCGTATCGTATTATGACGAGTCGGTCAGAATATAGATTGATACTAAGACAGGATAATGCGGATCTGCGTTTAACAGAAAAAGGATATCAGTTGGGGTTAGTGACACAAGAACGGTATACGGTGTTTTTAAAGAAAAAAAATGATATAGAAAATGCGATTGAAAAATTGAAAGCTATTTCAATCACGCCTACGGAAGAAAATCAAAAAAAATTAAAAAATATAGGGACAGCTCCTATTCGTACGGGACTTCGGGCCTATGATTTATTACGCCGAACAGATTTAGATTATGAAATGCTGAGGACTCAATTTTCTTTAGAAAAATTGGATGATGATGTACGTGAAGAGATAGAAATTATGATAAAATATGAGGGTTATATTCAAAGACAGCAAGAACAGGTAGAAAAGATGAATAGATTAGAACGCAAGCTTATGCCGAAAGATATAATATACGCTGATATCGGTACGTTGTCAGGAGAAGCTCGGCAAAAACTCGATCAAATCCGGCCACATTCTTTGGGACAAGCTAGCCGTATTTCAGGTGTATCACCAGCAGATATTACAGCACTTCTTATTGTGTTGGAACAATGGCAACGGGAGGGAAAATAGTATGTTTGACCGTGACCTTAAAGCGGTACTCGATCCATTTAATATTTTATTAACGGATCGACAATATGAACAAATTTGTGTATTTACTGCATTATTAATAGAAACAAATAAAGTTATGAATTTAACTGCAATCACTAAGCCGCAAGAAATTGCAGTTAAACATATGGCGGATAGTTTATCTTGCTATGATAAGACGTATTTTCCTAAAGGAGCGTCTGTTTTGGACTTGGGAACGGGTGCTGGGTTTCCCGGTATTCCGCTGGCTATTTTACGGCCGGATTTGCATGTTACTTTTTTTGATTCTTTACAAAAAAGATTGATTTTTCTTAAAACAGTTGTTTCGAAGATTGGTATTTCTAATGCTGCTTTTATTCATGGGCGTGCAGAAGATGAGGCACATCGGTCGGAATACAGGGAACACTTCGATGTTGTTACCAGCCGTGCGGTTGCCCGACTGAATATATTGGTGGAATGGGCATTGCCTTATGTTCGAATAGGTGGAGTATTTGCAGCATTAAAAGGGGCACAATATGAAGAAGAACTTACAGAAGCCTCGTCTGCCATTTCAATTTTAGGCGGAACTGTTATTGAAATTCGGCCGGTGCATCTGATTGGGATGGAAGATAAACGAGCGGTATTATATATAAAGAAGGATCGGACGAGTCCGAAAAAGTATCCGCGTAAGCCAAAAATTGCAGTAAACAATCCATTATAATATAAAATATATCTTCATGAATATCTTATACGATGGCAACGATGAGTTATGTTATTTGTGTAAAAATGTGAGGATAACTAATTGACATAAATTTACATTGTGATATAATCTAACTACATTAGAATATATCAGTACAGAACTGACGGAATTAAGTGGAAAAACCACGTGGACTGTATTGTGTGTAGAAGCGCCGACCGTCTGGGCAAAGTATAAATATGCTTTGGCCAGTCGGCCGGTTTTTTTCGTGTCGGCTCGCCTTTATAGTTATAGGGAGAGATATACATATGAAAAAAAATCGCTGGTTTATTGCTTTATCTGCTATGGGTATTCATATTTGCATTGGCAGTGTATATGCGTGGAGTGTATTAACGAAACCCATTATGGAAACGATGGGTTTTACATTAAGAGAAACAACGTGGACATTTTCTTTGGCTATTTTATTTTTAGGGTTATCGGCGGGATTTTTAGGAAGTTTTGTGCAAAAAATAGGTCCTAAAAAGTCAGGGCTTATGTCAATGGGTTTCTTTTGTACCGGTATGTTTGGCACTGCCGTTGCTTTGTATTTTCACAATTTATTTCTTATGTATCTTTTTTATGGTATTATTGGCGGGATTGGTCTTGGCACCGGATATATCACACCGGTATCGACACTGGTAAAATGGTTTCCTGATAATCGAGGATTTGCTACAGGACTTGCAATTATGGGATTTGGGTTTGCCAGTATGATTGCTGGACCCGCAATGCAAATTTTAGTGCAACATTTTGGTCTTGTTACAAATTTTATTATTCTTGGTATTGTATACATGACTATTATGACTGCTTCGTCGTTGTATTTGACCCCGCCTAAGTTAGGTGAAGTTCCGGCAACAGATATGATACTCAAAGAAGCCAGTGAAACAAATGCAGTTCAATATGCGGGTGCAATGCCGCAGTTTACAGTAAAGCAAGCTATGAAAAAATGGCAGCTATATACGATTTGGTGGTTATTTTTTACAAATATTACTTGCGGGATTGCACTTTTGGCAGTGGCCTCTCCTATGGCACAGGAAGTTGTTCAGATGTCTCCTATAATGGCCGCATCTATGGTTGGCATTATTGGATTTATGAATGGGGCTGGGCGTATTGCATGGGCTACAGTTTCTGATTATATTGGTCGCTCTAATACGTATATATTATTTTTTGCTATTGAAGTAGTAGCGTTTTTTAAACTGGCATCTATTACAAGTTCGTTTAGTTTTCAATTAGTAGTACTTCTTATTATTACTTGTTATGGTGGTGGATTTTCTTGTATGCCGGCATATCTCAGTGATCTTTTTGGAACTAAAGAGCTAAGTGCAATTCATGGACGTATTCTTACCGCTTGGGGAGCTGCGGGAGTTGCTGGTCCGTTGCTTTTATCATTTATTAAGGAAACAACTAATAGTTATGCGGTTACACTTCAATTTTTTTCGGGGTGTTTTGTGTTAGCCTTGTTAATTATGATTTTTCTTAAGATGAAAACTCGTCATGGTCTTACTGGAATAGAGGAACGAGTAAAACAAAATGAAGTTCCATCATATACTGATCATTGAGATACTATGAAAATATTTAGCACAACAAAAAGCAAACGAATTTTAAATTCGTTTGCTTTTTGTTGTGATGGTTTTTTGACAATTGTAAATGGAATAGATATGTCATCTGACAGCCTTATTATAAAACGATAGTCATTCATTGTCAATGAGACATCATACAACTATATAAAAATATTAAAGTATTTTATTCTATAAAATTATTTTTTTTGATTATACCATTCAATTGTATGAAGCATATGTAATTTCATTGCGTTTCGAGCTCCTTCGGCATTACGGAGTTTTAAAAATTCAATGATTAAACGATGGTATTGATTATTTTTGGGAATAACATTTCTATCCTTAAATAAAAGATTGAACCCTTTTAAAACTCCTTGATAAAGAATTGGAATAATTTCCTTCATATATTCATTGTGGGAAGCCTGTGCAATTGTTTGATGGAATAAATATTCATCTTTGAAATGGATATGATGCCTTTTCTGGTTTTTTTCAATAATATTTTGTAATTCTTCGATCCGTTTGATTTCAGCGGCTGTGCCTCGTAATGCCGTCCAGTATGCCGCTTCAGGTTCAATAATAAGGCGCATTTCGAATAAATCCGCACTATTTCCGTTTATTCCTGTAAGCGGTTCTAGATTACGTTTTAAGTCCGCGGCATCACTTGTGACAAAGGTTCCGCATCCGCGGCGCACTTCGAGAACACCATACGCAATAAGAATACGAATAGCTTCTCGCAGTGTTGTACGGCTTACATTTAATTCCCGAGCTAACTCTAATTCATTGGGCAATTGATCACCTATGGTAAAACGTTTATTAACGGTAATCATGGCAAGAATATTTTCAACTACATTTTCGGAAAGTTTTTTATGATTTTTCATATGTAAAAATTCCTTTATTCTTATTTTTTACGGCAATTTTACTTTATTACAGTATAGCGCTAATTAATTGATAATAGAAGAGAAAATGGAAAATTCAACACATTATAGATAAAAGGAATATACGTATGATATAATATTTTTTAGCACTTGTATGTATAAATGTTGATAAATATAAACAGAAATGAGGATATTTTATGTTAAAAATAGTGGGTATAAGCATTTTTTCAACTATATGGATGACTGGACTGATATTTGCAGCTAATATGATGCAGGTACCTCAAACAGAAGAAAAAAATCAATCAACTATAATAGTGAATGAGAACTCAGTATCATCCATACTGTTGCCGGATTCGCAATTTCGAGGAAAAAAAGTTACACTTAACTTAGCAAGCCGATTATTAACAGTATATGAAGGAAATGTCAAAGTGCTCATGTATCCTGTGGGAGTTGGAAAGATTTCAACTCCCACACCGATTGGATATTATAAAGTTACAGATAAAGAAATGAATCCAGAATGGGTTGATCCAGATAATACAAATTTTCGGATTGAATCAGGAGAAGAAAATCCATTAGGATATCGATGGATTGGACTTTTTGGAAATTATGGTATTCATGGAACGAATAATCCAGATTCCATTGGTGGTTATGTTTCTAATGGATGTATACGAATGTATGAAAAAGATGTGGAAAATTTATATGATATAGTTTCACTGGGTACTCCGGTTGAAATTTATTATGATCGGATTGTAATTGATCGTAATGTGGATCATACTATTTCTTATTATATTTATCCTGATGGATATAAAAGACAACCGTTGGATATATATACTGTCAGAAAAGCTTTAGCCGGTTATGGCGTTGACAATTTTGAAAGTAATGAACATATATCTGAAAAAATAAATGACTCTGATGGACAGCCTACATTTATTGCTAAGGCATATACGTTAGTAATAAATGGCAAGCGTATAAACTTAAAAGCAATTGGTAAAGATGGTAGTGTGTATTTGCCGGCGGTAGCAGTAGCAACCGCCGTGAAATCTGATTTAATTTGGGATGCCGAAAAAGGTATTTTAATTAGTTCATATGGACAAGTTAAGGGAATTGTGAAAAACAATGTGTTGTATTTTCGTGGATCTGATGCGGATATATTATTTCGTTTACATGGAATACTTACAGACCGATTAGTATATGAATTAAATACCGTACAATCGGAACCGATAACTCCTGTACAACAAACAGTTACAGACAAGGAAAACAATATAAAATCGATATCGGCGGAGAAAATGTTAAAAATTACGCATAAATAGAGAAAGTGCAGTCATTATTTTTGTTCATATACAATATTTCTTCAAGCTGTTTTTTTTAGGTAATTGATAAAAAAACAGCTTTTTATTTATGTTTTTTTAGTATATAAAACGACTTTCATTTGTTTTTTTAGAAAGTATTTTATTCTTAAAAATATTTTTGTAAAAAAGATAAAGTGTACTAAATTATACAAATATATGAATACACAAATACACAATATACGACATGTTTATTGAAAATTTATATTTTTAAATGAAAAATTACAGCTTATTCTAATAATAATCAATAGTACATAAACTTTATATAAAATACAATAATAGACAAATAAATACAAAAGTAAACCATGTAAAAATACTATATAATTTGCCTAATCTCCCGTCTTGAAATATAATATCCTAAGTTTCAAGGATAACGCATCCGGGACAGGTACCCAGATGCAAAGATTAGGTATTGTAGAAAGGGGAAGGTGAAAGAATGAGCAAAGGTAGTTTAGAGGGTATTATAGTATTGGATTTGACAAGAGTACTGGCCGGACCGTTCAGCGGCCAGATTTTGGCGGATATGGGGGCCCATGTGATTAAGATCGAACAACCCGTCAAGGGGGATGATGCCCGACATATGGGACCATTTCAGAATGAGGAAAGTGTCTATTATATTACCAATAACCGCAATAAAAAAGGGGTTACCTTAAACCTTAAAGCGCCGGAAGGCAAACAAATTTTTCTGGAAATGGTAAAAAAAGCGGATATCGTCATGGAAAATTACCGGCCCGGCACCATGGAAAAATTAGGGCTGGGATATGAGGTGTTGAAACAGACGAACCCCCGCATTATATATGGCAGCGTATCCGGTTTCGGCCATGTCGGCCGGTACAGCCGGCGTCCGGGATATGATATCATTGCACAGGCCATGAGCGGCATCATGAGCACTACCGGCTGGCCGCAGACGGGTCCGACGCGGACCGGGACCCCCTTGGGCGATGTGCTGGGCGGATTGTGGCTGACCATCGGCATTCTGGGGGCTATTCAGGGACGCAGTGTAACCGGCCAGGGACAAAAGGTCGACATCGCCCTGATTGATGCGGCGGTGGCAACGATGGCCAATATCAGCATGATCTATTTGACAGAAGGCCGTATTCCGAAAATGATCGGGAACCGGTACGAATCGACCTATCCCTATGATTCCTTCCTCTGCAGCGATGGCAGCTGCGTTATCGGGGTCGGCAACAATAAGCTGTGGGGGCTGTTTTGCCAAGCGACGGGCCATGAAGATATCGAAAAGCTGGCTATCTATAAAGATACCCCGGAACGGGTCGAACACCATGAAGAACTGAAAGTAATCGTCGAAGAATGGACGAAGCAGCGTACGGTAGCCGATGTCGTAAAGACTTTGCTGGATGCCGGCGTACCGGCGGCACCGATCAACAACATTGAACAGGTAGTCCGGGATCCGCATATTGCCGAAGACCGGCAGATGTTCATTACCCAGCATCACCCCAAGGCCGGCGATATAAAGATCACGGGCTCGCCGCTTAAGATGTCCGGTACCCCCGTCGACCTGTCGACGCCGGCTCCTACTCTGGGCCAAGACAATGAAGAAATATACGGTCGGCTCCTGGGATTGGATGCTGCCGGCATAGAAGCGCTGAAAGAAAAGAAGATCATATAAAGAGAGGCACAGCAATGAAAACAATAGATATGTATGAAGTCGGTCCGCGGGACGGCTTCCAGAACATCAAGGAATATATTCCGGCCGAAACAAAAATGGCGATTATCGACGGCCTGGTCCAAGCCGGAATCCGGCATATAGAAGTCACCTCCTTCGTATCGCCTAAGGCGATCCCGCAATTGAAGGATGCCAGGGAAATCGTGGCATCCTGCCTGCGACAGTATCCGGACGTGGACTTCATGGCGCTTATACCGAACCTGCGCGGTGCCGAAACGGCTGCCGCCGTCGGTATGACCCGCGTGGCATATGTGGTATCCTTGAGTGCCAGCCATAATAAAGCCAATATTAACCGGACCCATGAACAGTCCTATCAGGCGCTGAAGGAAATCCGGGAAACCTATCCACAACTCGATGTCATCGTCGATTTGGCGACTACGTTCGGTTGTCCGTTTGAAGGAAAATTCCCGGCCTCCCGGGTCGTGGAATTCTTAAAGGACTATGTAGATCTGGGTATCCGTGAAGTCTGCCTGTGCGATACGATCGGAATCGCCAATCCCGGACAGGTGCGGGATATACTGCGGGCCGTACAGCAGGCCTATCCGCAGCTGGAGCTGCAGGTGCATATCCATGATACACGTAATATGGGAGCAGCCTGCTCGCTGGCAGCAATCGAAGCCGGTGTTACCAAAATCCAGTCTACGCTCGGTGGGTTGGGCGGTTGTCCGTTCGCCCCGGGAGCTTCGGGGAATTTGGCAACCGAAGACATGGTCTATATGCTGAACGAAATGGGATATGATACAGGGGTTGATTTCCCCCGGGTGCTGGCCTTGGCAAAGAAAGAGGTGCAGCTCATTCCAACTGGGGTGTACAGCGGACACCACATCCGAATCGACGCGGCGTCGCGTTGTTTCCGGTAACCCGTATTTGGCAAAAAGGAGATGGTACTATGGCACAGCATGTAAATTTTATTGAAGTCGGTCCGCGGGACGGCTTTCAGAATGTGAAGGACTATATCCCGGCGGATATCAAGGTGAAACTCATCGACGACTTGTTGGCAGCCGGCGTCCGGCGGATGGAAATGACCTCTTTCGTTTCGCCGAAAGCGATCCCGCAGATGCGGGATGCCGCGGAGGTAGTCTGCCGGACACTGGAAACACATGGCGATGAAGGAGTAGAACTGTATGCACTGGTTCCCAACACCTATGGGGCCAAGGCAGCCGCCGCTGCCGGACTGCGTGAAGTTGCGACGGTTATCTCTGTCAGCGAATCGCATAATAAGGCCAATATCAACCGGACGGTCGAAGAATCGCTGCAGGGATTGGAAAAAATGCGGCAGGCTCTGCCGGACTTGAATATTAATCTGTCCATGGCAACGGCCTTCACCTGTCCGTTTGAAGGAATAACGCCGGTAGAAAATGTATTAAAAATCATTCGACGGGCGGCCGGACTGGGGATTACCCGATTTTGTCTGGCAGATACGATCGGAGAAGCTGATCCGAAGATGGTGCGGGATACGCTGACCATCGTACAGCAGGTATTCCCGGATATCACGCTGGACGTACATATTCACGATACGCGCAATATGGGAATCGCCTGTACCCTGGCAGCTCTGGAAGCGGGCGTTTGCAATGTACAAGCAGCCTTGGGCGGACTAGGCGGCTGTCCCTTTGCACCGGGTGCTTCCGGCAATGTAGCATCGGAAGATTTAATCTTCATGCTGAACAAAATGGGTTTTACAACGGGCATCGACTTTGATAAAATGTTGGCCGCAGCCAAATACGAACGGTCCGTTATTACGGGTAATTTCAGCGGCCATCAGGTACATATCGGTGAACCCTGCCATTAATATTATATTCCGTATATATTGAAAGGAAGTGTCTTTATGCAAAAGAAAACCAACTATCGCTGGATAGTTATGGCAATCTTATTTATTCTTTACACAGTAGCGAACGCTGACCGTGCGAATTTAGGTTTTGCTCTTCCCTATATCCGCCAAGAATTTAATATGACGAATACAGAAGCAGGAGCTATTATTAGCTTTTTCTTCTTCGCATATGCATTTTTCCAAATTCCGTCGGGGTTTTTGGTAAAAAAATTTGGCAATAAGGTTATGTTTTGTTTAGGGATGGCAGTTACTTCTATTTGTACAGGATTAATGGCAGTTGCACCTAATGCATTAGCCTTTAAGCTTTGTCGTTTAGGCGTTGGAATTGGCGAAGCCCCGGTTGCTATTTCCAGTTCCGGTACTATAAATAATTGGTTTCCTCCTAAAGAAAAAGGTACGGCAACGGGAATTTTTCTAGCGGGTTCTAAAATGGGTCCTTTAGTTGTTCCTTTTATCTGTGCATGGATTATACAAATGTGGAGCTGGCATATGATTTTTGTTGGATTTATGATACCAGGGCTAATGCTGGCAGTGGTTTGGTATTTCCTTGTGGCTAATCGTCCACGTGAAAGCCGTTTTTGTAATGACGCAGAAGCCGATTATGTTGAACAAGGGGAAGCGGTTGTAAAAGAAGAAATAAAAAGTTCTTATAATATGAAATGGCTGGATAAAATTGTTCGGGCTAAAAAAGTAGTACCCCTTAGTTCAGCTAAGGAAGTATTTCGTTGCAAAGACATGTGGGCTATTGCAATAGGTTATTTCTTTGTTGTTGGTTTATCTAGTGTATTCATGTCATGGTTGCCCTCTTATCTGGTTAATGTGAAGCATTTTGCTATTATGAAAACTGCGTTTGTTGCTGCCGCACCGTTTGCGGGTACGGTTGTAGGAAATTTCTTCGGTGGTTGGGCATCGGATCATATTTTTGGCAAGCGCCGCAAACCGATGATGATGATTACGGCACTTTCTACTAGCGTATTTATGTATGCCATGCTTTCTGCTCCGGAAAGTCCGGTGCTTTTGGGGTTGCTGCTTTTTGGAGCTGGTGTATTTTTGGCATTTGGTTATTCTATGTATATGGCATATGGTATGGGGCGTGCGGATCATAATACCTATCCGGTTGCTTTTTCTCTTGTTAATACAGGTGGTCAAATTGGCGGAGCTATCATGCCGCTGATTGTTGGAGTTATTTTGGATAACTTTAGCTGGGATGCAGTTTGGCTGACAATTGCGATTGGATCTTTGATTTGTTTTGCTGTAGTGTGTACAGCAGTTGAACCGGTAGATGATCCGTTGGTATAAATTTTGCAATAATATCAATTTACTGTAATATACAATAACCGCAGTAACAGCGTATGGATTTTCTGTTACTGCGGTTGTTGTATATATAAAATGTTATATTCTTTATGATAAATTTGTGGTAAAATTTATTTGTATATAAGCGGGATGATAGTTGATATAAGGGAGACTATGGACATGAAACAGATATTGTTGATCGCACCCTCGGAATTATTTGCATTGCGGGCTCAAGAAATTATTGATGAACGGGGTATGGAGGTTGATGTGCAGATTGCTGTACTGGAAGATGCTTTGGAAGTAGTACAAAAGGGCATCAACCGGGGGGTTAAAGTTGTTATTAGCCGCGGCGGGACAAGCAGTTTTATTCAGCAGCACGTCCAGGTTCCGGTTATTGGCGTAAAATTAAACAGTGGTTGTTATATCGATGCCTTTGAAAAAGCTAAGGATATAGAGGGTACTGTAGCCTTTTTTTCTTTTGACAAAATGGCGGATAGTGTGGAAACACTATGTTATTTATTAAATGTTAAAAGCCGGTATTACCGTATTACTAGTTATGAAAGCTGTCAACATATTGTGCAGCAAGCAATCAAAGATGGGGCAAAATTAGGTATAGGTGGTTCTGTGACTAAAATATATGCCGAACAAAGCGGTTTGGATTATATTATGGTAGAAAACACGCGTGATGATATTGAACAAGCATTAGACTCCGCTCAACAAACGCTAAACTCTTTGCTTTTAGAAGAAAAACGTAAGCGTGATTTACAATTGCGTCTGCATCGGTATGAAGCTATTTTTAATTATACACATGACGGAATTATTGCTGTAGATAAGCAAGGAAAAGTAGAAATTGTCAATAAACAGGCTGAAGAAATTCTTCCTTTGAAAAATAAGCCGTATGAAGGGAAGTATATTGAAGAAATTTTACCTAACACAAAACTTCCCGCTGTACTCCGAAATGGAGAAATGGAAACAGATGAATTAATGAAAGTACAAAATGTGATTATTAATACCAATCGTATTCCTATCATGATTGATGGCAAGGTAGAAGGTGTTGTAGCTACTTTCCGGGATATTGAATCTATTCGTCTTAGTGAACAAAAAATCCGCAGTAATATGCATAAAAAAGGTCTTATTTCCAGATATCGCTTTCATGATATTATTGGAGAGTCAAAAGCTATTAAAAGGACTGTACGAATGGCAAAAGGATATGCGAAGTCACAATCTAATATTCTTCTTTTAGGTGAAATAGGAACAGGAAAAGAAATGTTTGCTCATTGCATTCACCATGAAAGTAATCGCAAGAAAGCACCTTTTGTAACGGTTAATTGTGCAGATATATCTTCACTGGCATTAAAAACTGAACTTTCTGGCTTTGAAGAAGGTTCGTCTCCCTATGGTGTTTCAGGAAGTAAAGAAGGTGCTTTTGAAATGGCTCATGGTGGGACGATATTTCTTGATAAAATTGGAGATGCCTCTTTGGAGACGCAAACTATGATTTTGCGTGTTTTGGAAGATCAGGAGGTTCGTCGTATTGGTGGAGATCATGTTATTCCTGTTGATGTGAGAGTCATTGCATCTACAAATAAAAATCTGCGAGATGAAATCTTATCAGGAACTTTTTTGGAAGAACTGTTTTATCGTCTCAGTGTGTTAACTTTGGCTATTCCGCCGTTACGGGATCGCGGCGATGATTATATGCTATTCAGTGATGACTGGTTTCGCCGCTATTTTAGTGCTGATTATTATAAATATGAACGCTCTATTCATATTATTATGGGACAATTAAAAGATTATTCTTGGAAGGGTAATATGCGTGAATTGTCCAATGTGGTTGAACGAATTAGTGTTTTACTACAAAATGATATTACTATTGAGGAAATTTTTTCAGCATTGCCATTAAATACAAAAGATATAGAACAAAAAGAAGATGTTACGTTAGGAAAATGGACACGAGCCTCTATATTAGAAGCGTTGACTGTCAGTAAATTGAATATTTCTCGGACGGCACGCTTGCTTAACTGCAGCCGTAGTACTCTTTATAAAAAGATGAATGAATTTAATATTAAAATTACTAATATGAATCAATGAGATAAATTTCCATTTCATTCACATTAATATACAAAAATATTCAGAAAAAGCTAGACATTTTCAGATAAATTATTTATAATTATACCAAGTTATAAATATACTGAAGATGTCTTTTTTTATGTAAGAGTACAGAACGAATATTAGGAAGAATATTTAGTGAAATAATATTTTTGGTTTATAGGGGTAAAATGAGGAGGATATAGTATGAGTCGAAAAAAGAAGATAATATATTTATTGTCAGCAGTATTGACAATTATTGTTATTACTGGTTGCGGACAACAAAAAAGTGTAGAAAAAACGTTGGATCAGACCAATGCTCCACTTAAAGTTGCAACAAATGCTACTTTTGTACCATTTGAATTTAAAAGTGAAGAAAATGGTGATTTTGCTGGATATGAAATGGATTTAATTCGAGCTATTGGTAAAAAAATTAATCGAGATGTACAAATTCAAGATATGGCTTTTAATGGACTTATTCCAGCATTGCAATCGGGTGAACTGGATGTAGCGGCTTCTGGCATGGCTATTACTAAGGAACGAACTGATAAAGTATTGTTTTCTTCACCATTTTATGAAACCCGGCTGGTAATTTTGGCTAAAAAAAATAGTGGGATTCAATCAGAGGCTGATTTAAATACTCACCGAATAGCTTGTCAAATGGGAACAATTGCTGCTGATTATATTCAGCAGATGGGGTTAAAAGCAAAACAGTTTGATCATAATGCGGATGCGTTAATGGATTTAAAGGTTGGCGGTTCTGATGCCGTTGTTGCCGCAAAACCGGTGCTTGATTATTTTGCCGCTAATAATGGAAAAGATGATTTTGTAGTTATTCCTATAAAAGATACGCCGAAGCAATATGTAGCATTTGCTCTTAATAAACAAAACACGAAATTACAAAAAGAAATTGATGAAGCGTTAGCAGAAATGAAAAAATCAGGAGAATTTCAGCAAATTTATGAGAAGTGGTTCGGACATGAACCAGATACATTGCCGGTTACAACTGAAGAAGCTCTTCAAGCAAAATAATTATTTTATTACATTAGGGGGATATACTTATGAAATTGAAGAAAATTATGACTATTTTGTTAACTACTGTTATAACAACCGCTGTGCTTGCCGGTTGTGGGCAACAAGAAAATGCAAAAGATGCGCAGAAAAAACCATTAAAGGTTGCCACGAATGCTACATTTGTTCCATTTGAATTTAAAGGAGACGGTGATTCGGATTATAAAGGATATGAAGTGGATATGATTCGTGCTGTGGGCCGTGTTATGGGACGTGATATTGAATTTAATAATATACCTTTTAGTGGAATTATTCCTATTATTCAATCGGGTGATATGGATGTGGCGGCTTCTGGTATGACTATTACAAAAGAACGAGCAGGAAAAGTTTTATTTGCGGCGCCATTTTATGAGTCTAAATTAGTGATTTTAACAAGTAAAAATAGTGGGATTAAATCAGTCGAAGATTTAAAAAATCATAGTGTTGCGGTACAAATGGGAACAACTGCTGCTGATTATGCTCAAAATTTAGGACTTAAGACGAAACAGTTTGATCATAATGCGGAAGCACTTATGGAATTAAAAATTGGTGGATCTGAGGCGGTTATTGCGGATAAACCAGTTGCCGATTATTATGTCGCGACAGAAGGTAAAGGAGAAGATGTTGTTATTCCTATTCCGGATTCAAAAAAAGAATACTTAGCGTTTGCAATGAATGCTAAAAACAAAGATCTGCAGAAAGAAATTAATGCAGCCATTGTTAAATTAAAGGAAACGGGCGAGTTTCAGCAAATTTATAAAAAATGGTTTAATGTTGATCCAGGTGATTTGCCGAAGACAGCAGAAGAAACATTGCAATAAAGTGATAGAAAATAAAAATTTTATACTGGTATTGATGTAAGAGAAGATTTATTTATGTATATATTGAAATTTATGATAGTTATGATATTTTTCGCCATCCACTACTGGATGGCGATTTTGTTTATGAGATGGAAGTAGGTTTTCCGTAATCAATAAGTCGGTATTGATTACAAAACGCCCATGGGTGCTGTAGACAAAAGCTATGGTGCTGAGCGCATGTGGAAAAGGCAGTAGGAAAACTGTCAGTTGAGTGCTATAAAGCTGAACGAAAGTGAAGAACTGAAGAAGCATCGTTAAGACTTACAAGTGCAGTCAGAACCAATGTATTGTGTGAACATTGGGATAAGCTTGTCGGATTGCCTGCATGCTGGGCAAGTGGCTGTCGGTGTTGAGGTTACAGGCGTATGGCACAGGCTCGTAAAAGGAACATCCTGTACGATGATGAAGACTGAAACATGCAAGCTAATAGATATGCGAGTATAAAAGTGAGAAGGCAGCGTATAGGTGCAGTAGAATTCGTAGTAGTGAGGAAACTGTTGTAAAGACAGTTGAGCAAAGGAATTCTGTTATTACAACAACAACCATAATATGGGAGGATTACATGCGAGAAGGGAAATTATTTACTATTTCACAAATAGAGGTATTGAATGCATACAAAGCGGTAAAAGCGAATAAAGGTGCTGGTGGTGTTGATGGGGTAAAACTTGAAGAATTCGATAAAAATCGAAAAAATAATCTCTATACACTATGGACCCGAATGTCGTCAGGAAGCTATTTCCCGCAACAGGTAAAGGGGCGGAAATATCCAAGAAAATCAGCTCTCGAAGCAATTGGAACAGCAAGAAAGAAAGGCTTTCAGATGAAATGGGTGGTAACGTTTGATATGGTTGGATTTTTCGATACTATTGATCATGGAATATTAATGAATATGGTGAAATTTCATACGAATGAAAAGTGGGTATAACTGTATGTTGAGAGGTGTCTCAGAGCATTCATAAGAATGTCAGACAAAGAAACAAAAAACGCACAGCAGGAACACCACAGGGCGATGTTACCAGTCCTGTTCTTGCCAATCTCTACATACAATTATACATATATTAGCCCGCGCACTGTAAAATTTCTTATTTCCAAATTATATGATTTACATTTTATTACATGTTTCACGTGGAACATGTAATTTATCTAAAAAATACTTATATATGTGGTTCGAACTGGTATAATTTGTAAATAAGTAAAAACTCGCATGAGTCAGATATGATATATTTCCGAACCCTGCGAGTTTTTAAATAGTTAAGTATACAAAGATATTTAATTAAACAAATTATAGATACATTGCTATTGTACTAATTCATACCCTGCATCTGTAATACTTTTTTCAAATTCTGCAGTAGTTATTTCACGGGTACTTACAACCTCGGCTTTATTTCTTTCTAAATCAACGGTTACGGTTACAACTCCGTCGATTGCTTGCAATGCTTCTTGCACATGTTTTTGACAATGAGTACACATCATACCTTTAATTTTTAAGGTTGTTTTCATCATAGAATCCTCTTCTTTCTTTTGAATTTGGAAGAATGTTTCACGTGAAACATTCTGATTTATATGATCCGTTTTAAAAAAACGTAATCGTAACGCGTTAAGGACAACACATACACTGCTCATGCTCATTGCAGCGGCTCCAATCATGGGGCTTAATTTAATCCCAAACGTAGGATACAATAATCCGGCAGCTAGAGGGATACCGATAATATTATAAAAAAAAGCCCAAAATAAATTTTCTTTTATGTTTTTAATAACTGCTTTACTTAAACGTACAGTTGTAACAGCATCAAGCAAATCATTTCTCATAAGGACGGCATCAGCACTGTCAATAGCGATATCGGTGCCGGCTCCAATCGCAATTCCTAAATTAGCTCTTGCTAAAGCAGGAGCATCATTAATACCATCGCCAATCATTGCAACTTTATGACCTTGACTTTGTAAAATAGCAATTTGTTTTTCCTTATCTTGTGGTAAAACTTCGGCAATAACTTGTGGTATTTGAAGACGTTTGCGTAGCGCTTCCGCAGTACGTTTATTATCACCGGTAAGCATAACAACAGATATATTCATTTTTTTAAATAAAGAAATAGCACGAGCGCTTGTTGGTTTTTCAATATCGGCTACAGCTAAAATACCAATAATATTTTTTTCACAAGCAAATAATAGTGGTGTTTTCCCTTCATCCGCCAACTGGTTTAGTTTAGAAGAAACAAAAGAACTATTTATGCCCTGTTTTTCCATAAAAGAGGTATTACCGGCATAATATATGTTGTTGTTATAAATTCCCTGTACTCCTTGCCCAAATGAAGCTTTAAAATTATCAAATATGTAAGGTATAATATTTTGCGAATCGGTATATTTTATAATTGCTTCTGCTAAGGGATGCTCACTGTTTTTTTCTAGTCCAGCGGCAATTGCTAATAATGTTTTAGAATCCATGTTAATCGGCAGACAATTTGTTACTACTGGATGTCCTTCTGTTATAGTTCCGGTTTTGTCAATAACAACAGTGTCAATTGTATGGGCTGTTTCTAGTGCTTCACCGGATTTAATTAATATTCCATTTTCTGCCCCTTTTCCGGTTCCTACCATAATTGCTACCGGAGTAGCTAATCCTAATGCACAAGGACAAGAAATTACTAAAATTGCAATACCAATAGAAAACGCAAATTCGATAGAACTGCCCATGAAAAGCCAAATACAAGTAACGATTATTGCTATTGTTATTACTACGGGAACAAAAATACCGGATATTTTGTCAGCTAGTTTAGCAATGGGAGCTTTACTGCTGCTAGCTTCATCAACTAATTGGATGATTTGATTAATGGTTGTGTCAGCGCCTACTTTTTGAGCAATAAAATGAATAGAGCCATTTTTATTTAATGTAGCAGATATAACAGTATCACCTATTTGCTTTTCGACAGGAATGCTTTCACCGGTAATCGCCGATTCGTCAATACTCGTATTGCCGGTGGAAATGATTCCGTCGACAGGGATAGATTCTCCCGGACGGACGATGACTTCATCTCCTACTTTCAATGAGTCTATCGGAATGATAATTTCTTGATTGTTTTTTAATATTGTTGCTTGTTTTGGTACTATATTGATCAGTTTTTCAATGGCTTCACTAGTTTTTCCTTTTGATTTACTTTCTAAAAACTTTCCTAACGTAATGAGTGTGATAATCATGCCGGCTGATTCAAAATATAAATTGGAACTATAATTTATTACTAAATTCCAATTTTCATGACCTAATCCCCAACCTATACGAAATATAGAAAAAATTCCAAATACTACAGAGGCACCAGCACCAATGGCAACAAGACTATCCATATTTGGAAATCCTTGGAAAAGGTTTCGAAAGCCATTTTGAAAGTATTTCCGATTGAGATATAAAATAGGTAAAACTAGTAAAAATTGTGCAAAAGAAAAAGTCAAAGCATTTTCTGGTCCATGAAAAATACCGGCAATCCAGGTAGGAACAGGTAAGCCAAACCACTCAAAAAACATATGATGCATAGCAATATACATAATAGGTATTAAAAAGATAAGAGAAGTAATTAAGCGATATTTTATCTGTTGAGTTTCATTTTTTGTGCTAACAGCAGTAGCCGAAGATTCTTGCTTTTCTACAGATGCTTTTTTTGCGTTTGCAATAGAAGCCCCGTATCCAGTATGAATGACTGTTTGTATTATCTTGTCACTAGTCAAAAGTGTTTCGTCATAATCAACTTGCATACTGTTTGTCAATAAATTAACATTAATTTTTTTAATTCCCTCTAATTTAGCAACTGATTTTTCAATTCGAGCCGAACAAGCAGAACAACTCATTCCTGAAATATTATATTTTTCATGTCTCATACATATCCCTTCTTATTTCATTAATTTTTGTAATGTACAAACTAGTTCATCAACTACTTCATCGTTGCCTTTTCGAATATCATGGACAACACAACTTTTGATATGTTGTGCAAGTAATTCTTTGTTAAATGAATTTAAAGCAGATTGAACCGCACTGGTTTGTGTTAAAATATCAACACAATATCGATCATCTTCAACCATATTTTTAATTCCCCGAATTTGTCCTTCAATTCTATTTAAGCGACTGATAAGATTTTTATATTCTTTGCCATTTTTGTCGCGATGTTTTGTTTTTATATTTGAACAACATCCAACATAATTATTATTATCCATATATAACTCCTTAGTTAGTATTTCTTGACATATATACCCCGTATAGGTATATTATACCCGCATGGGGTATATATGTCAAGAAACAAAAAAATAGATGTGCTTAAATTTGTGTGTATTTTTGATTTTAAGCGCATTTGTCCGTTCTTTATATAAAACTATTAAAAATAAATAAAACGAGCTTACATAGCGGATGAAGAACGTATAAATAATATTTTTATAAGAATTAATATTCACATAAATAATATATATTTTTATAATAAAAAAAACATTGTGATAATGTACTGTCACAATGTTTTTTAAATAAAATACAGTATATTTTCCTATTTAATTTTTTCTAATTTATTATTATAATATTTAATTGATTCAAAAACATTTTTTACACGCTGTTGTAAAATAGCAGGAACGAATGGTTTTACAATATAATCTTTTATACCCATGTCCAACAGACGATTTTGCTGTTGTGGGGAATCATCAGCCGTAATGACAATAACTGGAATTCCGGCAATTTCGGGAATTGTAAATTTTCTTTCCAGAAAAGTGATGCCATCCATTTCTGGCATCACTAAATCCAGCATAATTAAATCTATAGAACTATTATATTTTTTTAGTGTACATAAAGCGTTTTTGGCATCAGTTGCTTGAATAACGTGAAAATCAGATTTAAAAATGTTAGTTAAAATTGTGCGATTTACTTCTGCATCATCAATAATTAAAATCGTTTGTGGCGTATTTTCTTTTGAGGCAAGAGCTGTACGATATTTTAATACTTCCATTTCCATAATTTTTTGTGAGGTAACATCACAAAGATTTACAAGTATGATATCTTTGTTTGCCATTTTTCTGATATATTTTAGTTTCATATTGATCCATTTAGATTTTCCGTTTTTTGATTTTCGGAAAAATTCGCATTCAGCTTTTTGATGATTGGATGCTACTTTATGAAACGCACTCCAAATGTTTTCATAATCGGAATCACTGATAACATCTACAAAAATATGACGAATAGTAGCGGCTTCCTGATACCCGAACATTGCATGGTAGGTATCATTTCCGCGCAGAACTTCAATATTAGTACCATCAAACTCGTATAAAGCCATGGCTTGAAGAATGTTGGAAAACAAAGATTCTAATTGAGAGGTTGTATTCCAAACATCATCGGCACTAATGGTCGGACTTGTGTCAGGCGTTGGTGAAATAAATGTACTTTTTTTAGCAATTAGCTTTTCAAAGTCTTCGATAGAAATTGGTTTGGAAAAGTAATAGCCTTGGACGTACTCACAGCCAATATTGCGAAGAAAATTTACTTGTTCTGCCGTTTCTACACCTTCTACAATAACAAGTAAATCAAGCCATTTAGCCATTCGGACGATAGAACTTAAAATATTTTCTCCACGTCCGGGTATTTCACAATCGGAAAGAAAACGCATATCTATTTTTAATATGTCTACGATAATATCTTTTAACATATTTAGTGAAGAATATCCAGTACCAAAGTCATCCATCAATATAGTAAATCCTTTTTCCCGAAGTGAAGCCATTCGTTTTTTTATTAATTGAGGATTACTTGTGTAAGCACTTTCGGTCAGTTCTAATTGCAGCAATTTGGGTGACAAATTATATTTATTTACAAGAACGCAAATAGTATCGACAAGTTTTGGATTAAATAAGTCTACACGTGAGATATTGACAGAAATTGGATAAATAGGACGCCCCTCATCGAGCCAGCGGCGTAATAGCTTACAAACTTGATTCCATATGTAAAAATCCAAATTTACAATAAAACCATTATGTTCAAATATAGGGATAAAAACATTGGGAGAAATAAGGCCTTGTTCTGGATTATTCCACCGTACTAGTGCCTCAGCTCCATCAATGGTATTTGTTCGTAAATCATATTTTGGCTGCAGATAAATAATAAATTGGTCATTTGCCAGTGCATTTTTCATATTATTTACGACATATTGTTCTTCAATTGATTTATCATTCATAGAGTTTTCATAAAAACAAAAATGTTGTAAATAATTTATACTGCAGTTTTTACTTGCAAGAACTGCTTGATCAAAAAGAATATTAATATCTGTTTTGTTGTCTTTAACGAGTGTGATGCCAATTCGTGGTTGAATAGCAAATGGAAGCGGATAAGCCTCTAAATTATTGTATAGGGTATTGCTTAAATCTATAAGTTGATCACGGGTATTAAAAGACACGCAGAAAGAAAAAATATCTCCGGACATATGACCATAGGAAAAATGCGGAAATATCATTTGATACTGTTGTAAATGTGCAGCAATATATTTAATAACTTTATCACCTTCATGTCTACCAAAAAAAGCGTTTATCAAGCGAAAACGCTGGATGTCAAAATAAAAAATGGCAAAATTTTTACTGGGGTGTTCATTTAATAATTTTCGAGTTATTGCAAAAAAGTAACTCTTATTATAAATACCTGATACAGGATCATGATTAGATAAATATAACAGTTTGTCAGCCAGTGTGAAACGGCTATGCTGTATTGCATTTTTAGCACGAAGTTGAAACGCACAATTCTTTATAGGCTTAGTAATGAAATCCCATACGTTGTAATTTAAATACAATTCTTCTTCTTGCCCATTACTGGTTGTAATGATTAGTGGAATGGACGTATATTCTATTGCGCTATTATACAAGGTAAGAAATGATGTAAGATTCTCAATGGATTTATCAGTATCTATAATAATTAATATAATTTGTGTGACATTATGCTTGAGAAATTCTGGAGCTTGAGAGATACATACTAAGTATGGAGTGAATCCATCCTTAATGATATTTTCTAATATAATTGATTTTATAGAGGTGTCTGTTATTAGCATGACGATATCTTTTTTTTTCATATAGTACTCCATTTTTAACGCAAAAAAATTACTGATAAAGTATATTTCTAATTAATGTCTACTGCGCAAAAGCCACTTTTTGACACGGCAGCCATTTTAAGGCCCGTTTTACTTTCCACAGTAGTAAATGTATGTAAAATAAAATTGGCGTACACTGAATAGCCTGGAGTTTTCCCAGGTTCAGTGCCAAAATAGACAGCGCGATCACGCTCTGTGTCGTTTCTTTCAGATATGTTCTGATTTGGCTAAGGCCAAACCGACGTTTTGCTAAGCTGAAGGCGCGTTCTACTTCCACGCGATCACAATTGTCTTTGTATTCCAACCGTCTGTCTCTGACAGCATCTTTCTTGGGACGTCCCAAAACAGGTCCCGACAACCGGATACCTCTTTCTTTACAATATGCCAGGTTGAGACGGTTGCGGTAAATCTTATCGGCCAACACCCGTTCTGGATAATGACCATACCGTTCATGGTATCGTTCGATTTCTTGTGGCAGCAACGTGCTTTCATTATAGGTTTCAAAACTCTGTTGTTCTAACCGTACCATGCCGTTCACGACGCTGATGTCCAGTTTGGCGCCAAATTCTACAGGCGCTTTGACTTTGCCACGCACAATTGGCCGCAGAAAAGGCTGCCGTAAGTTCACAATGCGGTGTTCGATGCGATGAATATGATGATCATACATGTGTTTCTGTTGTGCATACATCTGTTGAATCACGACTAGCTGTTGTTGATACTTGTGTGCCAGCTGTCTGCCGTCTTGTAACAGATTGGCGATATACCGTTGGTCTCTAGCAATGTATTGCAATTGCTTGCGAATGCCATGCCGCAGTTTCCTCGCCTTGTTTTTCTTGGAGCGGACGATGTTCAAATAGTCCTTCCGGGCTTTCCGGCAATAGGTCCGCGGTTTCTTTCCATCGGTGGGAGTATGCAGCACAGTGATGATATGTTCCAGCTTTTCTCGTCCTTCATTCAACAATTCCATATCCCTGGGATATTTGATACGAGATGGCGCACAGGTAGCATCAACAATCAGCGTCCCTTCCTTGTCGGAGATAGACGGCGGCGTATCATCATGATGAGAGTCATCTTTCTTGTCTGTGTCTTTTTCGGTGTGCTGCGGCGCTTGTTTGGCAGTTTCTGCCTGTTGGATAATGAAATTGTTGATGGCTTCCAACCGTTTCGGCGTCAGGCGTTTACGAAACCGTGTCATGGCAGACGCATCAAACGGCGCTTTATATTCATAGCCAAGCAAACCGCAGAAATATTGCAAATAGGGGTTTTCCTTGATTTGTTCGACGGTTTCTTCATCCGAGTACCCGTATTCAATTTGAATGAGCAACGCGCCTAGTGCCATTCTGGCAGGCTTGGCTACATGTCCTTTGAATCCTTTGAACAGTTTTTTATATTTCTTTTCTACCAAATCCCACGGGATGAATTCTGCTTTCTTGATCCAACGATTGTTCGGATCCATTTGTAATCCCAAGGGTTGATTAAAATCTTCGAAGGAAAGTTGTTTAGAAGGAGTTTTATACATTTTACGTCACCTGTGTGCAAGGATTTTGAGCTGTTTTCCACCATACTCATGCACTTATTATACTACGAAACGCTGATGAATACTGCAGTTATGCACACTATTGGTTTGTGCAGTTTACATTAAATAGTATTTTTTTAAAAAGAATATGCAACTTGTAAGTGATGAACGTATGTGTCAAGAAATTCTCGGTAAATGTATTGACCCAGATAATAGCTAGCCTCATCGACTTCGCTTTTTTACAAAAATGCAGGCGTTGAGAAGCTTTTAGCTAACTTCCCTATGGCACTGCTGGCCGGGCCAGTATTGCGAATGCACCCGTGATGAACCCCTACATGCGTTTGAAAGGGAATCTTCCGCATGACCCGTCTCATCGTCCCTCGGAAGGTCCGACTTACTGGAGCGGTAAAACCGCTGGCCCATCCCACAAACGCCTGATCTAATTCCTTGTTTCGTATGGCCGTAATCACTTTCACCATCGCAGTGCCTCCCGTCCGACTCCAATGACGCCCTTGTTTCTTCATTCGGTAACTATATATCCGGTGATTACTCTCACAGGTACCGATTCCACTTGCAGACACAGGGATCTTTCGTAATTTCAGCGGTGCTAACGAAATCCAGTTCCGTGCCACATACTGCCGTAGTTTCTGTACATGCACAATCTCCTCCGGGGTTTCCGCTTGGGATTCCGCCGTATCCAGCAATACCTGCAGCGGTTCCCATTGGTATTCTCGCAGTGTTTGGCGTATCTCGTCCTGCAAGGCTGGTTCTGTGAAATACAACCGTTCTTTCAGTTTGCGGTTCACATGATACCGATCCAACACATGTTCATGCTGTTGACATCCGATGACCAGGCTCCCAAATACGTCTTTTCCATACCCCCTGCCGCCATCACTGTTACTCACCACTACCACGTGTGCCAAATCGTACTTGTGCTGCAGATAGGCCGTCACTTGTGCTACCAGTTTACGATGATCCATCGATGCAAAGTAATGGGGATGTACCAACGTCGTACGCGTACCACATCGGGTACTTCCTTCACTAATCTGTATCCGATGTATCTCCTGCTGCTTGGCTCCTTGTCCTTTTATGAGCAGTCCGTCTCCTTCTATACAAAGCACCGTTGGTTGTGATGGCGCTGTCTCGCCGACAAGTACCTTGTGTTGTTGGCTCTGTTCCCAATCGGCATACCCTCGGCCAACTTGTTTTATGATGTTTCCCACCGTCTGATGACTGATACTCGTTAAGGTCAGACGATTGATCACATCCGCCGTAGTGCGATACACACTGCCCGTGGCTACTTCCGCAACCCGTTTCCTGAATAAGGCTGTATACCGCTGATACTTTTTCAGCCCTAATTGGGTATCTAACGGATAAAATCCCTTCGCGCGCGGCCCCTCTTTCCGTATGCGCCGGCGCAGATAGGTTACCGTGCCGAATAGTCCTTGTATCGTACGGCGATCCCGACGTTCTATCTGATACCCTTGTTTCTTGTACTGTTCCACCAATTCTGTATCCATGGTTTCTAACGCACAAGCCAATGCCTCGGTGAAAAGGCGAATAAACAACTGCAATAATTTTGTTTCTCGTACGATAGCGGTATCGGATTCCTTTATTATTTTGATAATTTCTGTTACAATATATTCCATGAGAAGACCTTTAGTTGTGATATATTTTGCTGGCGAGGCAATATATCTATTATCTAGGTCTTCTCTTTTTTTTGCAATATCTTACCGAGAACTATTTTACTCTAAGGTGATGAACGTATGTGTCAAGAAGTTCTCGATAAATGTATTGACCTAGATAATAGTCAGACTCATCGTAATATATCTATTATTTAGGGTTTCTCTTTTTTGGACAATATCTTACCGAGAACTATTTTCACTAAAGGAATCAATGCAGTAGTTACACTAATTTATAATAAAAAAAGACTCTGTTTTTGGACAGAGTCTCAATAATAAAATTATTACTGCAGTAATTTGCTTACTTCATTTGTTTCGTCTATGGCATTATCAGCACCAGCAATAATAGCTCCCTGTGCTACGATACAGTCTAGATTTTTGTCTACCCGGACTTGTTCTACTTTTGCAACAACGTCTTTTTCAATTGGCGTAATTAATGTGTTTTCCAGTGTGTTTAGGCGCTGTGCAAGTTGTTTCCCTAAATCTTGTTTTTCTTGATCCGTTTTTAATGAAGGTGCTTTTTTAGTAAATTCTTCATTAGCAGATTTGATGGCGGATTGCATTTGAGCACTTACCTTTGGAAAATCCTTATGGGCTTGTACTAATGCGTCAAAATTAACATATCCCACACCCGAAGCAAAAGCAGATGTTGTTGCAATAATGCTCATCATACCTGCTATAGTCAAAGATGCTAATTGTTTTTTTAATTTCATGCTATATTCCTCCTGAATTTATTTCAATAATTTTTATTGTTATTGTGACTATGATTATAACAAACTTAATATAAAAAAACAACTAAACGAAGCCTATTTCCGACTATTTTTGTCTGTCTTTAAAGCGGTGTATTTTTTTTAGATGCTAATGTTTCCGTGTCGGTATCATCTAACTCTTCATCTTTAATATACATGTATTTATCCTTTTTCATTTTATCAATGATTTCCGGTACCATGGCAATCAATTTTTCAAAAGCCGATGCTTGATAACCGCCTTTTTTGATGGAAAACATTTCCACACGGTCACCCTTGATGACCAAAATTGCTGTGGGTTCCAATTTTGCGCCACCGCCGCCGCCAGCACTGTTGCGGCCCGTTTCACACTTTCCGTTATACCCGCCGGAAGCAAAGCCTAAGGTCACGTCAACAAAAGGAACAAGAATTGCGTCGCCGATATGTACGGTTTCACCAACAACGGTTTCTACTTTGATCATACGTTGGAAGTTTTCAAAAATTGTTTCCAAATTATTTTTTATGTAGCTATTATCCATGTGAGTGTTCCCTTCCTTTTTTTAGCCAGTGAAACAAAAATAAACGGACTGGCTTAGATAATATAAAGTTGATAGAATATGTAAGCAACACCGCCGGATATACACGGCCCGCAGCATATCCTTGACAGTCGTATTCTTCTTCAACAAAATTAAAGCGGAGTTCGTTCTTATTTAAAGGTATTGCAGCATATAATATTCCTGCGAATATGCCTGTTTCGTAAGGTTCAGGGAATCCTAATGAACCTTTTAAATAAAAAGAACGCATACGAGAATGTCGTAATATTTGCAGCAGATAAGCAGTTCCTGTTTCAATAAACGCTTCATTTAATACATATGGCCGCCACCAAGATATTGGTGGTTTTTCTTTAGGTGAGAATGTATTTTTGTTGACTGTTTTAATTTTCTCATAAGTTGTCTGCTGACTTTCCTGCTCTAATTTATGCCAGACTGATTGTGAATCGTCTTGACTTGGATCAGCAGTATCTTTGGATTTTGATGGGGGGGTGGATACAGTATTTTTGCATGTGTGCCAGCGTATATACAGGATAGTTTGCAGGGGTTTGCCATATTGGTAATCTAATTCATAGTATAATGCATGTCCTAACCAATGCACTTTCCAATTAAAATGAAAAGGATCATGAATATATATTCGGCTTTCATATACTACAGGTATGCAAAGGCATATGATGAGGAGCATGAAGAATAGTACCGGAATAATGGTTAACCCATTCATACAATCACTCCTTGTCTATAATGTAATAGTATAATTATATTATTCTGCATTATATGGTTTGAATCCTTTTTTATATACCTATATTACTCTTGTTTGTTAAAAATACAATTAACATTTTCTGAACCAAAACAGCGTGAACAGGAAATGCAAAGAGAAGGTTCCGTATTTCCTGTTTTCCAAATTTTAGGAAGATCGGGCTGGCGTAATAAAGGGCGGCACATAGAAATAAATGCAACGGGATTTTGTTTTAAATATTGCTCCATATCAGTGGCAGAACGAAAACCACCTACAACGCCTATATCTATTTTGTTTTTGAGTAAGGTCGATATATCGGCCGCATATTTTGAAAAATACATCGGCTCTTTTGTACGGCGGATAGCACGAATAGGACCTTGACGAGGTAAGGAGGATGTATTGCCCCCGCTGATTTCAACAGCATTGATACCGATACGAGATATCCACAGAATGACTTGTTTGCTTTCTTCAAAAGTCATACCGCCTTCTTTCATAAAATCAGAACTATTGATTTTGACCCAAATCGGGAAATCCGGACCAACGGCTTGGCGGATAGCTTTTAAAGAAAATAAAAGAAAACGAGCTCTGTTTTCTAAGGCTCCACCATAGTCGTCAGTACGAGTATTATAATACGGTGTTAAAAATTTGCTGGCCAAATATCCATGAGCACCATGGAATTGAACACCATCAAAACCAGCTTTTTTTACTCGAACAGCAGCTTTTGCAGCATCTTGAATCAGTTTTTCAATTTCTTTTATTGTTAAGGCGTGCGATTCTTTACTGCCGGCATTCATCTCTGGAATTCCGCTCGGACTGACAATAATTCGGTTTTCTCCTTCAGGAACTAAGATTGCCGAACCCATGATGACTATTTGAGCAATAATTTTCCCGCCTTTATCATGAACACGTTTTGTCAGTTTTTGTAATGGCGCAATACAGTCATCTGTGTCAATGCAAATTTGGCAATGTTGATGAGGTTCCATGGGACTGATAGCCATCATCCCCGTAATAATAATACCCACACCACCGTCTGCCAAGGTTTCATACATCTGGATCAGGCTTTCCGTGGGGAATCCGTTGCTATCAGCTCTTCCCTCAAACGTTGCGGAACGGACAATGCGGCAAATTGTGTTGATACCGCCGATGGTTGTATTATCAAATAACATAAAATCTCTCCTTAAAAAACTAAATAATGCAAAAAAGTTTTTTTGCATTACCACCATTATATGATAAAACTAGTAAAAACGCTACAATTATTATTAATAATTCAGGTAATTTTCCTAAATCAACTTAGACATATCTCTTGTCTTTTCTAGTTAGACAAATGACATTTAGCAGATAAAGCATAATATATAGATTTCGTTGTATTAAGTAAAGATTTCGTGTATAATAAGGGTGTTTGTTAAAAGATGTTATACGAAGGGATGTTATGATCAATGGCTACTAGCATGGTAATAGGAACCCAATGGGGCGATGAAGGTAAAGGTAAGATTGTTGATTATTTAGCCCAAAAGGCCGATGTTGTTGTACGCTCTCAAGGCGGAAATAATGCGGGACACACGGTTGTTGTGGATGATAAAGCTTTTGCACTGCGGTTACTGCCTTCGGGAATTCTTTTTGCTGATAAAACGTGTATTATAGGAAGCGGCGTTGTTGTTAATCCAAAAGTTCTTTTGCAGGAAATAGAAAATATTACCTTGCAGGGAGTTGAAATCAGTAAAATAGAACTATCCACTCGGGCCCATGTTATTATGCCGTATCATATTCGGATAGATGAAGCAGATGAAAATTTGAAAGATACTTCCAAAAAAATTGGGACTACCAAGAATGGAATCGGTCCTTGCTATGCCGATAAAGTTAATCGGGTCGGCATCCGTGTGATTGACTTAATGGATGAATCTGTATTTAAGGAAAAACTTCGCTATAATATTGATACGAAAAATCGTCTTTTTGAAAAATATTATGGGGTACAAGGTTTTGATTATGATACAGTGTTAAAAGAGTATTTGATGTATGCTGAACAACTTCGTCCGTTTGTCAAGGATACAGATTATTCGGTAAATACATATATATTAGAAGGTAAGAAAGTGCTTTTTGAAGGAGCACAAGCATCTATGCTGGACTTAGATCATGGAACGTATCCATTCGTAACCAGTTCCAATCCAACTGCAGGAGGAGCATGTACGGGTTCCGGTGTAGGACCGCGCCGTATGCAGAATATTTTTGGTGTTGTAAAAGCATATACGACACGTGTGGGAGCGGGGCCTTTCCCAGCGGAACAAAAAAATGAAATAGGAGACTTGCTGCGTAATACAGGACATGAATTTGGTACTGTTACAGGTCGGCCTCGGCGTTGTGGCTGGCTGGATACGGCAGTTGTCCGGTATGCTGCTATGTTAAATAGTTTGGATTATTTGGCAATTACCCGCTTAGATATATTAGACGGTTTGGATAAAATTAAAATTTGCAAGGGATATATATATGAAGGCAAAGAACTAAAAGAATATCCAGCAAGTTTAAAAGTATTGGAAGCAGTAGAACCAATTTATGAAGAATTGGATGGCTGGAATACGGATATCTCACAATGCAAAAATTACGAAGAACTGCCAGCGAATGCTCGTTATTATGTGGAACGTATCAGTCAACTGGTTGGCGTGCCGCTAGGCATAGTTTCGGTTGGGCCTAATCGTTCGCAGACGATTGTATTGCATGACGTTTTTTAAGATACCATTTGGATAACACCATAACATAAACACAAAGAGCAGCTTTCTTCTTGAAGGCTGCTCTTTGTGTTTATGCTTTTACGATTTTGCTTATGATATCAATGTGATTCATTGGCATAATATGTACACCTGCAGAAAGCTTGCGAATTTCTGTATACTGTTCACGAGCAATTTCAATTCCCGCTTCTAAACCGCCTTTGCGGAGACGATTCATTATACGCCTGGGAATAGAAATACCTGGAACATTGTTTTCTAAATAGGCTGCCATTTTGATTCCCCGTAATGGCATAAGACCAAGCAGTATGGGAATATTGAACCGAGATGCATTATCTATAAAGCGTTTGGCTACTTCTAAATCGTATATTGGTTGGGTTTGAATAAATTCTGCACCAGAAGAGACTTTATTTGCTAGTTTTGCTATTTCAAGTGATTGGTCGGATGCTCCGGGATTTGCTGCGGCACCAATGTAGAAATGAGTAGCAGCTCCCAATGCATTTTCGTTGATGTCCGTGCCTGTATTGAGGGTATGGGCTAAGCGAATTAAACCACAAGTATCCGTTTCAAAAACAGCTTTCGCCTGGGGAGTATCACCATTTTGTGGATTATCACCGGTTAGAGTTAGGATATTATGTACACCTAGTCCGGCGGCTCCAAGTAATTCTGCCTGCAAGCCGATATAGTTACGATCACGGCAGGTAAGGTGAAAAATAGTTTCAATGCCGCAATCTTCTTGAATAATGTGGGCTAAAGCGATAGGACTCATGCGCATTTTTGCCATAGGACAGTCTGCAATATTAATGCCATCAACCATTCCTTTTAATGTTGACGCTTGTTCTTCGGTGATTTTAGCAGAAGCACTTTTTGGCGGATCCAATTCTACTGTGATTGTGAATTCTCCCGCTTTGTGTTTTTCTTTTAATGTATTCATTGTTTTCCCCCCATTAATATATTTGCCAAACGGACTGTATCTGTGGCATTGCTGGCGTAAGCGTCAGCGCCTGCTTTATGTGCATATTCCGAGGTGAGTACGGCTCCACCGACAATAACTTTAACTGCCAAATTTTCTTTTTTTAATGCCTGTATGGTTATATCAATTTGCGGCATTGTTGTTGTCATAAGAGCACTGAGTCCCACCAGCGGAGCTTTTGATTGATGAACGGCAGATACAATTTTTTGGGGAGAAACATCTTTTCCTAAATCAATGACTTCATACCCGCTGTTTTCTAAAAGTGCGATGACAATATTTTTTCCTAAATCATGAACATCGCCTTTTACTGTTGCGATAACAAAAGGCCCTTTTCTTTTGATATTAAATTTTCCTGGCAGTGCTTTTTTTAAAGCTATAAAAGCTGCTTGCATTGTTTCTGCCGCTATCATTACTTGCGGTAAGTAACAGCGTCCTTTGCCATACTCTTCTCCAATTGCTGTCATAGCGGCAGTGAGGCCATCGTTTGTAATAACCATGGGATCTATACCGGCATTCAAAGCTTCGTTTAATAAGGAACCAATTTCTTCTTTTGAACCATCTCGTACAGCTTGTTGAATTTTTTTTAAGGGGGAAAGGGTTTTATTGTTTTTGAGTTGATGCTGATTTTCGATAGGCTGATTTTGAAAGCGAGTAATATAATTATGGGCGGCGGAATCATAACCGAGTAATAGAAGAGAACGAACATAAGCATCTATTAAATCGGACTGTAATGGATTCATAATTGGAGCGTTGAGGCCAAAAGCCAGTGCCATAGCTAAAAAATTGGCATTTAAACCAGAACGGCCGGGCAATCCAAAGGATATATTGCTTAATCCCATGACAGTAGGTATTTTTAAGGTTTCTTTGTAAGTGCGTAGTGTCTGCAGCGTTTCTTTTGGCGCGTTAGTTGAGGAGGCTGCTGTAAGAACCAAGGGATCTGCTAATAGGTCTTCATGGCGCAGGCCTGTTTGCAAAGCTGCCTTGTATATTTTTTTGATTAATGCGAGCCGGCCAGCTGCTGATTCCGGAATTCCTTTAGGTCCTATAGGCAGACAAAGAACGGCGGCGCCGTATTTTTTTGCAATGGAAAAAATAGCGGACATTTGTGAGGAGTCAGCATTGACAGAGTTTATTAAGGTTCGTCCAGGATATATACGAAGTGCTTTTTCTAAAACCGCAGGACTCGTTGAATCAATAATTAATGGGGTATCTACCAGCATAGAGAGTTCTTTAACGACATTTTCCATAAGTGCTGCTTGGTCGACGTCAGGAACGCCCATATTGATATCCAAAAGATGTGCACCTGCTTTTACTTGGTTTAGTGCTTCGGTCTTAATTGGAACAAAATTTTGTTCTTGTAAATCTTTTTGCAGCGCTTTTCGTCCTGTAGGATTAATGCGTTCACCGATAATGACGGGAGGATGACCACCGCCGATGTATACAATGCTGGTTCGGGAAGTGAGTGCTGTAGGAGGTGTAATTGTTTTTCGCTTATAGGGTACCGCACGATCTAAAGCTTGTTTCATAGCGGCTAGGTGTTCTGGCGATGTGCCGCAGCAACCGCCAATATATGTAGCACCAGAATTAACCATGGCTTGAACATACTCGGCCATGTCATTGGGGCGTAGGGGAAAAACAGTTTTACCGTCAATTAGTTTGGGTAATCCTGCGTTAGGCTGAATAACAAGCGGTAAATTACTTACGTCGGACATACGGGTAATAAGAGGAATTAATTTATCCGGACCTAGAGAACAGTTTGCTCCAATAATAGAAGCACCCAAGCTTTCCAAAAGCACGGCAGCTGCTTCTGGTGTTGTACCCGTAATAGTTCGACCGTCTTCGCTGAAAGAAAACTCACACATAATGGGGATGCTTGGAGCGGCATCTTTAACGGCCAATATTGCTGCACGCATTTCCTGGATATCAATAATAGTTTGAATAAGTAATATATCGGCACCCGATTCAGCTAATATGCTGGCTTGTTCATAGTAAGCTTGGTATACGTCTTCAAAATCAGTGTCTCCTAAAGGGGTAATAAACTTACCGGTAGGTCCCATGTCACCCAAAATTTTAGTATTTGTCCCATCAACGGCCTTTTTTGCATTAAACATAGCAGCCCTGCATATTTCTTTTACTTTATCAGCACATCCGTATTCACTCAATTTGATGCGATTAGCTCCGAACGTATTTGTTTGAATCAAATCACTACCAGCTTTTATGTAACTACGATGAATATTTTCAATGGCTTGCGGATGTTCTATGTTTGATAATTCAGGACAATCTCCAGGCCGTAAATAACCTTGTTGCTGCAATACGGTTCCCATAGCGCCATCTAATAAAAACATATAACAATCATTCCTTTCTAGAAGAACAAATATTGTGCATAGAACAATTGCAACAACCAGAGGGGATACTGTTTTTGGCAGCCGAACGAGCCATACCAATAATTGCGGTAATAGATTTTTGAGGTACAAGCATGCAGCCGGAAGTTATATGAATATCAATTTGATCAGCATGTATAGCTTTAATTAAATTCAGTTGCTGCGTCAGAGGCCAATCTCCATATCCAGGACTATAACGCCAGGTAGTTTCATAGCCTTGTTTTGCCGCCATTTTATCAATATAATGATTTAACTGATCGGCAATTGTTTCAGTAGCGGTTGTGGCTGCTGCATCCAGCATAAGCCCCCTGGAATATTCTTTTTTTGAAAATAGGGTGTTAATTTCTTTTTCTATGTCACTGCCAATCGTTACTGCCATGATAATTGCGATTTTTGCATTTTCTAAATGTTTTCGAATTTTAGAGCCTTCAACAGTAAAAGGTTCTTCGCATAAGAGTTGGTAGGATTCGGCATCATAGCCACATTGTTGGAAAATACCCCGTGGTTTGGCAATAGCTAGTGCAGTCGTACATGCGTCTGCAACAATTTTATCAGAAAAATTTTCAGCTGCGCGCAAACCAGCATATCGCCTTGTTTCCGCGATGTCTATTTTTTGAAGAAATCCATTAAATATAGGCATAATATATTTCCCTTCATATAACAAAAAAGACTCTTTCACAAATGAAAGAGTCGAATCTACGTGCTGTTCTCTCATCTGTCAGATAATATCTGCAGGAATTAGCACCGCTTTTGCGGTTGCCGGATTTCATCGGGCCTGTCCCTCCATCGCTCTTGATAAGAGTTATCCTTATTAATATATCAGTTTTGCGTGTATTTGTAAAGATTTTATATAATAAATGTTTTATACTATTTTAGCAATTTGTGAGTTATAAACTAAAATATAAATACAAATCGATATTTTTTTATGCTTAAAAGTAATATTGATAATTCTAAAATAATATGATATTGTAATTAATATAAAAGTGTGTTGTATTATGTGGAAACAATAGCAAAGGAAGTGGAAAAATATGTCTTTAGTAGAAAAACAAGCAATCTATAGAGATGAAAATGTTCCTAAACAATCTAGTATTGATAAAATTCTGGATACTTACGCAGGTGAAAAAGGGACGTTGATTCCTATTCTGCAAGACACACAAAGCTTGTTTAATTATCTGCCAAAACCGGCGTTGCTGTATATTGCAGATAAGACGGATATCCCTATTTCTACTATTTACGGCGTGGTAACTTTTTACTCGCAGTTTCATTTACAGCCCCGCGGACGTAATATTATTTGTGTCTGTCAGGGAACGGCATGTCATGTACGCGGCGGAAAGGTTATTCTTAAGGCTGTAGAAAAAGAACTGGGAATTAAGGCAGGACATACGACCGAAGATTTACGCTTTACATTGGAAACGATTGCCTGTCTGGGGGCATGTGGATTGGCACCGGTTATGAAAGTCAATGATGATACGCACGGCCGCATGACGAAAGAGGAAATTATTAAGGTGCTGGCACAATATGAATAGGCTACAGCTGTAATTTTGGTGGAACTAATACGGAAACCTATCCCAAAAAGTGCTGCTATATAGTAACGGGAATGGTACCTAGAGAAAAAACTATAGGAGAAGAGGATCGCGTATGATGATTACAGCAGAAAAATTACAGGAAATACGAGACGTATATAAAACTGCGGTTGCCCTTCGGTTGGAAAAAAGCGATAGGAAGGAACAGCCGGGAGCTTTTGATGTACTGGTATGCGGAGGCACAGGCTGTAAATCCTCCGGGTCCACAGAGATCCGAAAACAATTAGACAACGAATTGGCAGCGAGGGGAAAGACAGATACAGTACACGTGGTACAGACAGGTTGTCATGGTTTTTGCGAAAACGGTCCCTTGATGATTATTTACCCGGGGCAGATTTTTTATTGCCGTGTCAAGCCGGATGATGCGGCGGAAATTGTAGAAAGTCATTTATGTAACGGCCAGCCTGTCGAGCGCCTGCTCTATCACGATCCCGTAGATGGAAAGGCGGCATGGACGGCGGCGGATGTTTCGTTTTATAAAAAACAAAAACGTATCGTATTGGAACATTGCGGTCGGATTGATCCAGAGAAAATAGAGGAGTATATTGCAGTGGGAGGATATGCTGCGTTAGTCAAGGCCCTTACGGAAATGACACCGGATGAAGTAATCGAAGAAGTGATTGATTCCGGTCTGCGGGGACGAGGCGGAGCCGGATTTCCGACAGGTAAAAAGTGGAGTTTTGCGAAAAATGCAGAAGGCGATAAAAAATATATCATCTGCAATGCGGATGAAGGAGATCCGGGGGCTTTTATGGACCGAAGTGTTCTCGAAGGAGACCCGCACCGAGTACTGGAAGGAATGGCAATAGCGGCCTATGCTATTGGTGCAGAGGAAGGGTATATTTATGTGCGGGCGGAATATCCGTTGGCGGTGCAGCGGTTAAAAATAGCGATTCATCAGGCGGAAGAAAGCGGTTTTTTGGGAAAAAATATCATCGGCAGCGGGAAAAACATTATGCTGCATATTAAAGAAGGGGCGGGAGCCTTTGTCTGTGGAGAAGAAACGGCACTTATTGCATCGATTGAAGGTCGCCGCGGCATGCCAAGACCCCGACCACCATTTCCGGCAAACGAAGGCTTGTGGGGAAAGCCGACTAATAATAATAATGTTGAGACCTATGCCAATGTAGCGCAGATCATTAATAAAGGGGCCGCATGGTATCGACATTTTGGTACAGCGGAATCGCCGGGTACGAAAGTATTTGCCCTAACCGGAAAAATAAACCATACGGGATTGGCTGAAGTGCCTATGGGGATTACCATGCGTGAAATTATTTATGATATCGGAGGTGGTATCTTAGACGGGAAAAAATTTAAGGCAGTGCAGATAGGCGGTCCTTCCGGAGCCTGCCTTCCAGAGGAACTGCTGGATTTACCGGTAACGTACGATTCTTTGACGGAAGTAGGGGCCATGATGGGATCCGGCGGACTGGTAGTCATGGATGAAACAACCTGTATGGTGGACGTAGCTAGGTTCTTCATTAATTTTACACAATCTGAATCGTGTGGGCAGTGTACCCCGTGTCGGGAAGGTACCAAACGCATGCTGGAAATATTAACACGGATTACAGAAGGCGGCGGGTCCGAAAGCGATTTGGAATTATTAGAGATATTGGCGAGGAATATAAAGCAGGCTTCTTTGTGTGGCTTGGGGCAGACAGCGCCGAATCCGGTTCTCAGTACGATCAAATATTTTCGTGACGAATATGAGGCACACATTAAGGAAAAACATTGTCCGGCGGGAGCCTGTGAGAGTCTGGCCAGTTATATCATTACGGATGCGTGCAAAGGGTGTGGGGTATGTGCACGGAACTGCCCGGTCCATGTTATAACGGGAAAAGCAAAAGAAAAGCATCGCATTGATCAGGAAAGATGCATTAAATGCGGTACCTGCTATACTAATTGTCCGTTTGACGCCATTATCAAAGGGTAAGGGGGCATGAGTATGAAAACAGTATCTTTGACAATCAATGGAATTGTTGTTAAAGCACCACAGGGTTTTAGTATATTGGAAGCAGCCCGTTCAGCCGGTATTTATATCCCGACGCTTTGTTATCATCCGGATCTGGTACCGGAAGGAGCTTGCCGCATGTGCATTGTGGATGTCAGCGGGGTAAAAACATTGGTGGCATCCTGTATGTATCCTGTGGAAGAAGGAATGATTGTTAAAACGAATACGGCAAAAGTGCGGGAGGCACGGCGTATGGTGATAGAACTTTTGCTGGCAAATCATCCGAAGAATTGTTTGACGTGCCGTAAAAACGGAGATTGTGAGTTACAGACGATGGCGGCTGATATGGGAGTCCGGACGCATCGGTTTGATTGGGGAGAGCGGAAAATACATACGTTTGATGCGTCCAATCCTTGCTTGGTTCGCGATCAAGAAAAGTGTATTTTATGTGGACGATGTATTCGTGTATGCCGTGATATACAACAAATGAATGTATACAGTTTTGCCAATCGGGGGTTTAATTCTATTGTTTCAACGGCGTTTGAACAAGATTTAAGCAAAGTAGCCTGTACGTATTGCGGACAGTGTGCCAGTCTTTGCCCGACGGGAGCCATCGTTGAGAAAGATGATACAGAACGGGTATGGGAAGCGATAAATGATCCAGAAAAAGTGGTGGTTGTTCAAGTAGCGCCCTCTGTCCGAGTAGCATTGGGAGAAGAGATGGGGATGGAAGCCGGCAGTATTGTAACTGGGAAAATGGTGGCGGCACTTCGGAACTTAGGCTTCGATAAGGTATTTGATACAAACTTTAGTGCTGACTTGACGATTATGGAAGAAGGATTTGAATTTCTCGATCGACTGACAAAAGGCGGAGTGCTGCCGATGATAACCTCATGCAGTCCGGGATGGGTGAATATGTGTGAGCTGAAATATCCGGATTTATTGAACCATTTATCCACGGCTAAGTCTCCGCAGGGAATGTTCGGCACAGTCATAAAAACTTACTTTGCCCATCAGGCAGGAATTGATCCGGCACATATAGTCAGCGTTTCTGTTATGCCATGCACTGCGAAAAAAGCGGAGTGTGTGCGGCCGCAATTACGTGATTCGGGGTATCAGGATGTTGATATTGTGATTACGACGCGTGAATTGGGACGGATGCTTCGCGAAGCAGGCATTGATTTCAGGAGCATCCGGGCTGTGGATTTTGATTCACCATTGGGGTATGGAAGCGGGGCCGGAGCTATTTTTGGAAGCAGCGGCGGCGTCATGGAAGCAGCACTTCGCACGGTAGCAGATGTTGTGACAGGACAGGATTTGTGGGATATAGAGTATACGGAAATACGGGGGTTGGATCGTACAAAAGAGGCGCAGGTACAGCTGGGAGATAAGGAAATTCGGATTGCGGTGTGTAATTCCCTGGGAGCAGCGCAAAAAATGATGGACAGGGTGCGAAAGGGTACGGCATCGTATCATTTCATTGAAATCATGGCCTGTCCGGGTGGTTGTATCGGAGGCGGCGGACAGCCGGTTCCGACCAATATGGATATTAAGAAAAAACGTGCGGAAGCGTTATATAAAATTGATGAATATTCCCAATTCCGAAAATCCCATGAAAATCCCGATATTAAAACTATTTATAAAGAATGGTTGGGACAGCCATTAAGTGAAAAATCCCATCATTACCTGCATACTACATATGGCAGGCAAGAACGCTAGGTACCCTTGATTAGTTAAATAAAAACGGCTGTAGATGAAGGTTATGAATGATTTCTATATGCCGTTTTTGTTTTTTTTATTAGTGTAAAACCATGAGTTATCAAGAAGAAATACCTGTTTTTTTCGTGAAATTCATAAAGACCTATGATATACTATAAAGTAGCAAAACTTTTATGTGAAATGAGGTGGCATTGGTGGCACATATCATTGCCGTAACGAACCAAAAAGGGGGCGTCGGGAAAACGACGACTGCTGTTAATTTAAGTGCTTGCTTGGCGACAGCGGGAAAACGCACACTTTTGATCGATCTTGATCCGCAAGGAAATGCTACTAGCGGATTGGGAATAGATAAAGAAAAATTGGAAGGCAATTTGTATGATTGCATTATTGAGAAAGTCCCCATGACCGAGGTTTTGCAGAAAACTGCAGTGAAGAAACTCCATATTGTTCCTGCAACGATGGATTTAGCTGGAGCAGCGGTAGAGCTGGTTAATATGGAAGGGCGTGAAACCATTTTACGGCAAGTACTTCAATCTATTCGGGATATGTATGAGTTTGTTGTTATTGATTGTCCTCCGTCATTGGGATTATTGACTATTAATGCGTTGGTGGCGTCTGATTCAGTAATTATTCCCGTGCAGTGTGAATTTTATGCATTGGAAGGTTTGGCACAGCTGATGCAGACGGTAGAAATGGTACGGGACAGCATGAATAAAAATTTGCGACTATTAGGATTGGTTCTTACTATGTTTGATGGAAGAACTAATTTATCGATTCAAGTTACGGAAGAAGTTAAAAAATATTTTAGCGGACAGGTTTTTAATACTATTATTCCAAGGAATGTCCGTCTGGGGGAAGCTCCAAGCCATGGTGAACCCATTACTACGTATGATCCGCACTCGCGGGGAGCAGAAGTATATAAGAAATTGGCAAGAGAGGTGATTGACCGTGTCGGTTAAAAAAAAAGGACTGGGGGCAGGGACTGGATTAGGAAAGCGGTTGGAAGCCTTGGGCCTTACAGAAAGTCATCTTGATGATGGCAGGAAATCTGCGCTGGAAATAAAAGTTACCGATATCGTACCCAATCCTCGACAGGCACGTAAGATTTTTCATAAAGAAGCGTTGCAAGCATTAGCAGATTCTATTAGTCAATATGGAATTGTCCAACCGATAGTAGTTCAAAAAAAGGAAAATGGAAAATATGAACTTGTTGCAGGGGAACGTCGCTGGCGGGCAGCTCAATTATGTCATTTAAAGACAGTACCGGCTATTATTAAAGAATATGCGGTTGATGTAGCTACGGAAATTTCTTTAATTGAAAATTTACAGCGCGAGGATCTTGACGCGATTGAAGAAGCAGCTGCCTATCAACTGTTGATTCAAGAATTTGAACTGACCCAAGAACAGGTATCCGTAAAGGTGGGTAAAAGTCGTTCTCATGTAGCTAATATGATGCGTCTTCTGCAGCTTCCGCGGTGTATTCAGGCAATGCTTTCTGATGGACGACTTACGATGGGGCAGGCTCGTCCGTTACTTATGTTGAAAAATGAAACACAGCAGCTGAATTTGGCAGAGCGAATTATTCGGGATGGTTTGTCAGCACGGCAAGTAGAAATATTGGCTAAAACAATAATGGAACACAAGGGAAAAGAAGAAAAAAAAACAGTAGAAAAAGATGCGTATTTGGAATCACTTCAAGATAAATTGAAAATGCATTTGGGTACTGGTGTTTCTATTCATTTGAATCATAAAAAAAATACTGGGAAAATTGAAATTTCATTTACTTCTGAAAAGGAATTTGAACGATTATTAGTTATGCTTACGGACGAAGAACAGAAAAGAGAATATACTATTTCTGATTTTAATGTTTAAAAAAATTATAATTAATTTACAATAGAGGTTGTTTTTTTTGCTTTTTTTAGTGTATTATAAAGTACGGACTTTAATAGATACTTCAGCAGGAGGAAAACATGTGGGATGGAATGAATATGGGGATGATGTATCTGGTTGCTGCCGGTGCAGTGGGCATTTTGCTATTGCTCTTGCTTGTATATATAGTGGTGTTAAATTATCGCGTTAATAAATTAACAAGGAAATATAATTTTTTTATGCAGGATGAAACGGGGAAAAGCGTAGAGACCAAATTACATGAAGATGTAGCACAGCTGCGTGAATTGTCGGACACGTTAGATTCCCTATACGGCACTCAAGCGGAAATGTTGACGATACAGAATCATTGTTTTCGAAAAATTGGTTTTGTGAAATATAATGCGTTTGATAACATTGGAAATCATCTGAGTTTTGCTTTTACGATTTTAGATGGTAAGAATGATGGTTTTTGTCTTTCCAGTGTGTATGGAAGAAATGAGTCACGTATTTTTGCGAAACCTATTGTTAATGGGCAAAGCTTATATAGCATGAGTGAAGAGGAAAAAGAAAGTTTGGAAAATGCATTGAATTACACGGGAGAAGTAACTGCCGTTAACAAAGAATGAAGAAGGGACCAATAATTGAATATCCAAACATATAAGCACCAATGGCAGTGTGAAGTAAAGAAAATAACCAAACAATTTCACGCACTTCGTAACAATCGAACAGGACCCATTTTGATTACGCCAAGGCAGTATAGACGTGTAATTATAACTGCTGCAGCGGCGGCAATATTGATTGTGATGGGAGCTGTTATAGGTGTATTTGAATATGTAGAATTACAGAATGTGCGGCAAAAGGAAATGTTGCATGAGCAGCAGCTTGAGATTATGCGGGATAAAACTGCATCATTGCAGGATAAAATGGATAAATTAGATTCACTGGATCAGGAATTACGCCAGATGGTGAAAGGAGCTGAAACTGGCGACAGCCCAAAAGGTGATGGTGGGGTAGCAGATAAGCCGAAGAAATCTCCGGACCTTTCTGCGGCAAGCTTTAATGATTTGTTACTTACCACCTCTCGTATGGAAACAAGGGTCAATGCTCGTGTTGTAAGCTTTATCACGCTAAAAACAGTTTTAAGTGACACAGCGGGTGAACAGGTTCGGGAAATGCAGCAATCTCATAAAAAATATGAATCGTCAAACTATCCATCTATTTGGCCGGTTAAAGGAACTATTACATCTAAATTTGGATACCGCGGTAATCCTATCGGTGGTGGAACGGGTTTTCACGAAGGCGTTGATATCGCTGTAGATTATGGTACACCTATACGAGCAACGGCATCGGGAACGGTAACAATTGCCGGCTGGACCGGTGGGTATGGCAACTTGGTAGAAATTGATCATGGCGGTGGATTTGTAACACGCTATGGTCATAATTCGATGTTGTTAGTTGTTCAAGGACAAACGGTTAAGACTGGTGATATTATTGCCTTGGCTGGTAGTACAGGAAACAGTACAGGTCCGCATTGCCATTATGAAGTTCGTGTAAATGGCACTCCAACGGATCCGATGTTATTTTTACCATAACATAACAGAGAAAGGAGTTATCTGAAAAGGTGACACGTACTCCTTGTCTTTTGATTAGGGAATGATAAATGAGAAAATACCACTTTTATTCTCATTTATATATTTACAAATGAGAATAAAAGTGGTATCATTAGCTTTACCGGACAGATTACATTTTGTAATTGGGCGAAAGCAACAGGTCAGCCTGTGGGAATTTAGGTACGTTCCCACAGGCTGTTTTTATATTATTTAATTTGAAGGAAGATATCAATATGTTACAACAAGAAATTCAATTGAAACGTAATACTGCAAGGTTATCCGTTATTAGCAATATAATTTTGGTGATATGTAAGCTCTCTGTTGGAATGTTAACTGGTACGGTCAGCATTATTTCGGAAGCTATTCATTCGGGAGTCGATCTTCTGGCAGCGGCTATTGCTTTTATGGCAGTTAAAAAATCATCATTGCCTCCCGACCAAGATCATGATTATGGACATGGAAAAGTAGAAAATATATCAGCTGCTTTTGAATCACTATTAATCATTTTAGCGGCAGTGTTTATTTTATCGGAAGCTATTACTAAGTTGACGGTACCTCAGGAACCACAATCATTAAATTTAGCCATTATTGTTATGTTGGGATCTAGTTTGTTAAATGTTTTTATTTCACGGCGATTATGTGCCGTTGGTAAACAGACTGGGTCACAAGCTTTACTGGCGGATGGAATGCATTTACGTACCGATGTTTGGACTTCGGCCGGTGTCATGGCCGGGATTTTGTTTATGAAAATAACTGGATTTTTATGGATTGATCCATTGATTGCTTGTTTAGTTGCAGGCGGAATTATGCGCGTTGGGTATAAAATGTGCCGTTCGAGTTACGATGATTTGACAGATGCGTCATTAAGTGAAGCTGAAGAAGGCCGAATCGGCAATATTATTATGAAAAATCCAGAAGTGTTGGGATTTCACCATCTTCGTACACGTATGGCCGGTCAGGAAGTATTGATGGATTTTCATTTGGAATTAGATAAAACATTATCATTGTGTCAAGCGCATACCATATCTGAAGAGGTAGAAGCGTCGCTGCATAAAGAATACGAAAATTGTGATCCTGTCATACATATTGACCCAAAATGATAATTCAATACGAAAAAATATAATGATCATACTCCGTGATAAGATACGGATATTTATATGCAGTATGGTTGATATAGGAGCATTGCTTTTTTTCGTTTCTGCCAATCAGGCATAATTTTTTCTACAAAAGCATAGAACTGGGAAGAGTGATTAGGATGTATAAGATGACAAAGTTCATGTAAAACAACGTACTCGGTGCAATAATTGGGCATAACCGCTAAGTATGTATTTAACGTTATTCTTTGCTTGTAGGGTATACAAGACCCCCAACGGGATTTCATCAAGCGCTGGCGGAATTGAGGTGGAGTAGTTATACCATATGGACGAACTAATTTTAGGCTTTGTTTAATGACAACAGGAAGATACTGTGTAGCTGTCTGGCGTAAAAATTTATGGTAAAGGCTGCGTTTATATGCCCAATCATCTGGCTGGGGTGTTTCTATTTGCAATACATTGTTTTCTGTGTATATTAAGTTTGATCGACTGTGGTTGACTTGTACTATCATCTTTTTCCCTAAAAGATATATCACGTCTTTTGATTTTAAAAATATTGTAGGGTGTAATATTTTCTGCTGACGTATTTGAGAGAGCACACGTAGAATAAAATATTTATGAATGGTGAGGAAGGTTTCTATGCGAGGTTGAGAAACATGGGGAGGGGAGGAAATATACACTGTTTCGTCCGGACGGATACGCAGATTGATGTTTTTTATGTCCTTTTTTTCCCATGTGTATAGAATAGATGTATTATCAAGTGTAATTTGGTGTATATGTATATTTTTCATGTTTATTCCTTTACGTTTATTTTTATAAAAATGGTGGGCCGAATCAGCAGTAGGAATTCTATATATAGGAAGTACATGTATGTTAAAACTGCAAATTTTATATAAAAAAACTGCAATCTTAAAATACGTGGTATAATATAATTATTTGAAAGGATGTTATTATAGATGTTGGATTTTACAGCGATTGATTTTGAGACAGCTAATAAATATACTAACAGTGCCTGTTCTTTGGCTGCTGTTACAATGCATGATCGACAATGTGTACAAGAGGCATATTCCCTTATCCATCCCCCATTTATGCGTTTTGATCCAGTAAATGTAGAAATTCATGGAATAACTGAAGATAAAGTAGCACAAAAACCAACTTTTGATGTGTTGTGGGCTGATATACGACGTCATTTGGAAGGCCGAATAGTTATTGCTCATTATGCGGTATTTGATATGCGTGTTTTGCGCAGTATGCTTAAAACGTACGAATTGGAACGGCCACAAATGCAATATGCTTGTACTGTGGAGATATCACGTAAAGTTTGGCCGGATTTACCAGACCATAAACTGAATACGATGGCCGATTATTTGGGTATTTCTTTCCAACATCATCAGGCTCTTGATGATGCAAGAGTGTGTGCGGCGATTGCATGTGCAGCGGCTGAAAAACTACATGCGGCTTCTTTTGAAGAATTAATGTTTCTTACAGGATTAACATTAAAACAGTTTAAGTAAATTGCTATATAGCGTTGGTTTTACAAAGAATGCAAAGTGATTATTGCAGAGTAATAGGATGAAATCACAATATAAAGAAAATGATGGTTTGAAAATCAGAAAAATGAAGGAAGAAACGTACGTTTGAATTTTTTCTTTGTTTTTCTGACTTTGTTTTTCTCTGTATTTTTAATAGCGTTTTATAATACAATGTACCGATTTATTTCGGATGTATTGCCGATAGAAATATCGAAATTGAGATGTAAACGTCCTCTTATTTTTAAAAAAAATTGCGCCTTACGTACTTTATAAAAAGTTTTTAAAATTTGGTTTTGAATAATTGATTTCGAAAATGCATACGGTTTAAAACGGAAGAGTTATCAAAATTCCGAAAAAGTAAGTATCAGGTAAACTAATAAAGAGTGAAACATGGATAGCTTACCCAAATTTTACCGCATCTTTTGAAAAAATGCTAATGAAATTTATATCAGAGGAAGATCCCATGCAATCTATTTTTAAATGGCATTACGAACAACGAATGGATACTGAAGTGGAAAGCAAGATTTGTGTCGAAAAATTAGAATGAAACAAAGCGTGTCAAGGATACCCGTCAGGTTGCCACGTTCACCGCTTTGAAATAAGAACAAGGTATGTATTGTCGTATCAGATGGACGTAAAGGCATGGTCAAGGCAGCCCGCGAAACGTTATTTGACTGCTTTTAGCAGTATTTTAAGGTTTATTTCATGCGTAACATATTGGGACATGTTCCTATAAAAAGAAAAAATATTTTGCCAAAAAACTCAAACAAATCTGGTTGCGGTCAGACTATGAAAGTGTTAAAAAATATGCCAATATATTCATGGGGGATTATGAACGGAAATAGCTGCCAAAGTTATAACTGCATTAGAAGAGGGGATGGGAGACTCGCTTTAGTTTTCAAGAAATGAATGCCAGAAAAATATCCTCTGCGAATTTTCTGGAGCGGTTAAATAAAGAAATCTGTCGCCGAACAAAGGTTGTTGGAATTTTTTCAAGTATGGATTTATTACTTTATTTTTAAGGCTTAGCATACCTTTTTTATGTGAGAAGTTTTAGTCATTTTATCTATTGTAGTATGCTAAATAAAACTGCAATAGTATGTAAAATAATGTAATAATTATATCGTATTATTAATAAATAAATTTAGATACATATGTATCAGAGGAATCTTGAATGTGTTAAAATATAAGAATCATAAAGTGGGTTGAAAGGATCTGTTACATTGCGATTTTTACATCATATACAGCAAGATTTAAAGCTTTTTATTTATTTACACGTCATCATAATGATATTCCGCTGGTCTTTTATTGCAATTTATTCAGGGCAATTAAGCGATGCCAATATGCACGACGTATGGCTGACTTTTTGGTTTGGATTGCGTATTAGTTTAAAGACCGCGGCAGCGTTTACGGCAGTATCCTTGGTTTTTGCAACAATACCAGTCAGCTTTTTAAAAAAATGGCCGGGAGACCGGATTCGCTTAATTTGGGGAAGTATCAGTACTGCTGTATTGTCTTTTTTATTTATGGTTCGGATTCCTTATTATCGGGTATTCCATCAATCCTATAATATTATGCTTTTCAATGGAATGAAGGATGATAAAACCGCTATATGGCAGACCATGATTAGTCAATATCAATTATGGCCGCGTTTGGCCGGTTGTATTATATTGGCAGCGATTTTGGTATATCTGTGGTATCGTTTTTCACAAACAAAAACATGGACACCTAAAAAAAATGTACGCCTTGTTGTTTGCGTTATTGTTTTATTTTTACCTGTGTTTGGTATTTTTTGCAGATTTGGCGGAGCGTTTAATTCAGACAGTGGAGTTCCATGGGAGGATGCGGGACAAACACGGTCACATTTATTAAATGAAGCTATACTTGATGATGGGCAGGCGTTATATAGAGCATATAAGACATATCAGCGTGCCTATAGCAAGGCTCAACGCAAGATTTCACCACAGGAGTTAAAGGATGCGATTCGTACTTTAGGGGGAAATCCCAATGCTAAGACGATAGATGAAGCTTTTTTGCATAAAGCATCAGGTTCTCCACTGAAAACACCGCCTAAAGATGTGGTGCTTGTTGTTGGAGAGAATTATGCGTTATGGCCTCTTTTACCACAATATCAAGACCTGGGATTATGTCTGAGTGGAGAAAAATTAGCGAAAGGGGGAGCTTCTACGTATCAATTCTTGGCGGCAGGAAACGGTACAATAACGTCACTTAATGGTTTGTTTACCGGTCTTCCTTATGTAGGATTAGCACCTAATTATATCCAAAATCCAGATGGAGCATATGGAATGGGTATTGGAATGCTTATGAAAAAAATGGGATATAAAACGGTTTTTTGGTATGGAGGATTAAGCAGCTGGCAAGATATAAAGGCATTTACTCTTCGAGAAGGGTTTGATGAATTTCATTGTTCTGATGAAATGCCGCCGCAAGATGAAGGAACTTGGGGAGTTCCTGATGGAGAACTATTCAATGCTATTCAAAAATATATGGCAAAGGATACGGGAAAAACCTTTCATATGATTATGACGACAACGAATCATCCGCCATTTGCTTATAATGTAGATGCTTATGGTTTTCCTCGCAAAGAAGTTACAGAAAAACTGCCTAAAACGATTCCAACAGATAAAGCAACAATTGACCAGTTAGGCCATATTTGGTATGCAGACAATGTTTTGGGTAAATTTATTGATGATGTTTCGGATAAGGACCCTAGTGCCTTATTTGTTGTAACCGGCGATCATGCAGAACGTTTTAATTTTGCTACGGATGTGTCTTTGCCGGAACTGAGTGGAATTCCTTGCTTCTTTTATGGCGATGGGGTTACTCCGAATATGCTGCCTCCTGAAGCGGCAGGAAGTCATCTACAGATTATACCGACTCTTGCGGAGTTCATTTTGCCGCAGGGTGCTGAATATGAAGCGTTGCTTCCACCGCTTACGAGGTCACAACAGGCGTTTAACTATCGATTGGTTATTAACAAGGGATCCATGATGGAAGAGAAAAATATGCATGATATGTCATACGAGAAATATATTACAGCGGCGCGTACTATTGCGATATGGCGTATTTTGAAAGGCAATGCAATACCTTAATATAAAGTAAAGCTGCCTTTCGTGCGTTAGCTATATAATCTAATGCACGAAAGGCAGTTTAATATTTATGCAGATAAATTATTTTTTTTCAATGTTTTGCAAATGCAATAAACAGGGTTCTATTTGGACGCCTTCACGGGGATCATTGCCGGATTGGTATGTATAATTGATACAATAATTCATAAAGCGGATTACTTTACTGACAGCATCATGAAGAGAAAAGTCTTTTAAAAGACAGCCGGTAAGAACACTCGTAAATAAATCACCGGTTCCACAGGTGTTGAAGGGAATACGGGGACTTGTGTATTCGTCAAACGAAGCAGTCATGCTATCATAACTGATATTTTTGATTTCATCATTTGAGGCAGGAACGCTGGTAATAACAATTTTGCTCGGTCCTAATGCAGATAATTTCTGACACCAAGTAGTTATTTTCTTAGTTGTAGGTATTTCTTCTTTATACGGAACATCAAGAAGTAAGCAAGCTTCGGTATAATTGGGTGTTATTACCGTAGCTTTACTGATGAGATGATGCATAGCTTCAATGATAGCTGGTTTGAATACAGGATAAAGATTTCCGTTGTCGGCCATGGCTGGATCTACGATGACTATAGTATCTTTTTTGGCAAAACGGGAAATGGCATCTTCAACGATAGAAATTTGTTCCGCATTTGCTAGAAAGCCGCTATATATAGCATCATATTCATAGCTATTTTTTTGCCATATATCCATAAAATGCCGCATATGAGGGGAAAAATCATAAAAATCGATATTATCATAGGTTAAATTATTACTGTATATGGCGGTTGGAAAAGGGCAAACTTGTATACCCATTGTAGATAATACCGGCAGTACTGCAGTTAAAGAGCACCTTCCAAAAGCACACATATCATGAATTGCCAAGACTCGTGGTGTTTTCATTTTATACCTCCTAATGTAAACTGTACTAATATTTTAATGCAAAATATGCATAGTGTAAATGGGACAGATGGGGAATATTTCTGTCCCTTATATATACTTTATTTTATTTAGAATGAGTATAATTTCTTGTCAATATACATGTCTCATGATAAAATATAAAGACATTGATGTCCGTGCTTTTGCATGGATTTTTTTGTTAGAAAGGAAACACTATGGATAAAAATCGACAAGGTAGAGCTCCTTTTGTAGAGGCTTTGGAAGCGTATGTACATCGACAAATGATGCCGTTTCATACGCCGGGGCACAAGATGGGAAAAGGGGCCTCTTGTTATCAGAAACATCTTTTTGGAGGAGCGTTAGCCCGGGATTTGGGATTGATGTATGCTTTGGATGATTTGTTCCAACCGGAAGGACCCTTGCGGGAGTCTATGCAGCTAGCATCTGATTTATATGGTGCCGATCGAACTTTTTTTTCGATAAATGGAACAACTGCTTGCGTTCAAGCGATGATATTGGCAGTATGCCGATGTGGGGAGGAAATCCTTATCCCGCGGGAATCGCATAGTTGTGTAATGAGTAGCCTTATTATGAGCGGAGCTGTACCCGTGTATATGGAGAGCCGTTTCGCACAAAAGGAACAAATATCACTGGGCCCGGATATGGATAGTTTACAAAAAGCTTTGGATAAGCATCCGCAGGCTAAGGCTGTTCTTTTTACATACCCCACTTACGATGGGATTGCGTGTAATCTTCGAGATATGGCGGCGTACGCACATAATAAAGGATTGGTGGTTCTTGTTGATGAAGCACATGGGGCTCATCTTCCATTTCATGAGGATCTTCCAGATACGGCATTATCTTGTGGTGCAGATTGTGTAGCACAAAGTACACATAAGTTAGCAGGATCATTAACACAGACATCGATGTTGCATTGCCGTAAAGGGTTTAGCGGTACCGGAAAAGTTGCAGTGGCTATGACTCTTGTTCAATCGACGAGTCCCAATTATTGGTTTTTGGCATCGCTTGACAGTGCCCGCTGTCAACTCGCGTTACAGGGAACGGAATTAGTGGGAAGTGCTGTTGAATTAGCTCGCGAGTTGCGTAATCAATTGAATAATATTGAAGGAATAGTTTCTTTTGGAAAGGAAATTCTTTCTTATCCCTGCGTAAGCGGATTTGATGAAACTAAAATTACTATCGATTTTTCTCGAATCGGTTTTTCTGGCCGACAAGCAGAACTTTTGTTGCGACAGCAGGGAATCGAAGTGGAGATGACAGCGGGAAATCATGTATTAGCGCTGATTACTATAGGCGATGATAAACGGAGCATTGCATCATTACTGCGGGCTTGCCAAAAAATAGCATGTGGAAAAAGACAAAAGACCATAGATATGAAAGAACCATCTTTGCCACACCCTGAAATAGTGATTTCACCGCAGAAAGCATGGAATGGGCAGGTTGAAGCAGTTCCCCTGACGGAAAGTGAAGGGCGTATTGCGGCAGAAACCATAACTTTTTATCCTCCTGGGATTCCGGTTATTTCTTTAGGGGAACGAGTTACTAAAGAATGTTTGGTATATATAATAGATAAATTGACTTATGGATATATTCCTCATGGGGGTTCAGATAAAACGTTGCAGACGTTGCGCGTCCTAAATTATTATGATAAAGAAGGGAGATAACATGGCAGGATATTTAATTATATTAGAAGGCGGCGATGCTTGCGGCAAGGCAACACAGACAAAACTTCTCCATGAACATCTGCAAAAAGATGGAGAGCAAGTACGGTCTGTCAGTTTTCCCGATTATGATAGTCCGTCCAGTACACTCGTAAAAATGTATCTGGGGGGGGCTTTTGGCAAAGATGCAGATGCAATTAATCCTTATGCAGCGTCGACTTTTTATGCGGTTGATCGATTTGCGTCATATCAAATGAAGTGGAAAACTTTTTTTAAGGAAGGCGGTATTATACTGGCAGATCGGTATACTACAAGCAATATGCTATATCAGATGATAAAGTTTAATACCACGCAGGAACGCCAGACATATTTACAATGGCTTTGTGACTTGGAATTTTATAAAATGGGACTTCCTGTACCGGATTTAGTTATTTTGTTGGATATGCCGTTGCAAGTAAGTGAAAAATTAATGTCTCAGCGAAAAGGAAAAACAGGTGGACGGACTGGTGATATTCACGAAAAAAACAGAGAGTTTTTAACTAAGTGTCATCATGCCTATCATGAACTTGCGAAAACTTACGGCTGGCAAAAAATTGACTGTACAAAAGGAGAAGAACTAAGATCACCGGATGATATACATCTAGATATTTATACGAAAGTAAAAGCACTGTTAAGGAAACAGAAGAATACGAATGAAATAATCTGAAATTATAGACTTTATAGGAAAATACTTTTATAATAAACTAGATAGACATTATTTTCGAGGAGGTTTTTGTGGTGGATGATTCATATTTTGCCGATATCATTGGCCATGACAGAATAAAAAAACGTCTGCGGCATTTAATTGAAATTGATCGAATGCCTCATGCGATTATTTTTACCGGATCCTCTGGCTTGGGAAAAACTAGTATGGCTGTAGCCGCTGCTTCGGCAATGGTACATCGTCGAGTTCTTTCCAATTGGAAAGAGTATGGGGAACAGTTTATTGTACAAGATCGAGATGATGTTTATTTTTTGGCACCTATGGGATCCATGCTTAAAGTTGATCAATTTCGTCAGCTTCAGGAAAAACTTATGCTTATGGGAGAACTTGGCAGTAAACGCATTTGCCTTATTGATCATGTAGAGACAATTAATAAGGAGTTTGCGAATCGCATGCTGAAAATATTAGAAGAGCCGCCGCTGGATGTTTGTTTTTTTCTTGTTACAAATCAAATTGATATATTGTTACCGACAATTATTTCCAGGTGTGTTGTTTTTTCTTTTGAACCCGTAGAAGATAAAGAAATGGCCGATGGATTGGTTCGCCTGCGAGGTGGTACCTTTAAAGACTATGAACAAGCGATTCTGTGGGGCGGGGGAAATGTGCGGACCGTACTGGATTTATTGGATGGGAAAGGAACGGAAAGTGTGCACTGTGCTCTGGAATTTCTCCGTCTTATGTCAAAGAATGCGTGTCCCTATGCGAAATGGCTGACGATATCAGTTGCTTTTACAGATAAAGATACAATGGGAATTTTACGTTGGATAGGTATTTTTTTGCGTGATATGATAGTTATTCGAAACGGGAGCACCCCGGATCAGATACGATTGAAACAATATAGAGAAAATATAATAGAATTGATTCCTTTTTGGTCTGATGAAGCGATATTTAATGGATTAGAAGCTCTTGATGCGGGGACAGAAGCTGTTTTGCGTCATGTTAATACACGACTTGTCTGGGATTATGTTATTATCCGATTCCAGCAATCAAAAGGAGGAATTTAGGTGATAGTTGTAGGCGTACGTTTTAAGGCAGCCGGTAAAGTATACTACTTTGATCCTACGGGTATCGAATTAAATATAAATGATGGCGTTATTGTGGAAACCGCTCGTGGTATGGAATATGGAACCATTGTTATTGCTCCCCGAGATGTTCCTGATAGTGAAGTAGTACAGCCATTAAAACCAATAATTCGTAAAGCAACAGCAAAGGATCAACATCAGGTAGAAAAGAACAGAGAACGAGAAAAAAAAGCGCTTTCGATTTGTCTTGAAAAAATTGCGAAACATAAGTTGCCAATGAAACTTATTGATGTAGATTATACATTTGATATGGGAAAGATTATATTCTTTTTCACTGCGGACGGACGTATTGATTTTCGTGAACTTGTGCGTGATTTAGCTTCGGTTTTTCGTACACGCATTGAACTCCGTCAGATTGGATTGAGAGACGAAGCAAAGATGGTCGGAGGGATTGGTTGCTGTGGCAGACCTTTATGTTGTGCATCTTTTTTAGGTGATTTTAAACCTGTATCCATTCGTATGGCGAAAGGGCAGGGAATGTCGCTTAATCCGACTAAAATTTCGGGTATTTGTGGAAGACTTATGTGTTGTTTGCGTTATGAAAATGATTTATATACGTCAGGCGAGCTGAAATGTACTAATTGTCAACACAGGTCTACAAAATCTGAAGAACAAAGCGCCCCGGTTGTGGGACAGCGGATTATTACCGATGAGGGATTGGGGACAATATTGCGAGTCCATATGAAGGATCATACTGTTAAAGTTCAATTAGAGTCAGGACATACTGTCAATGTATCTTGGGCGGATATTGCCGTTCCAGATCAAGATGATTAAACTTAATAAGCACGAACGTCTTGATGATCTTGTCCTTGATGGAATGAAAATTATACAGCGGGATGATCAATTTTGTTTTTCTTTAGATACAGTGTTACTAGCACATTTTGGAGATGTACCGTATGGACCGGTTCTTGATTTGGGAACAGGAACGGCGGCGATACCTCTTATTTTGACCGCGCGCGGAGCGAGAAATATTATTGGGATAGAGTATAATCCGGTTATGGCAGATATTGCTCACCGTAATGTTGAACTGAATAGCCGAAGTGATTATATTCGTATTACAGAAGGCGATTACAGGAAGTTAAAAGATTGGTTTTTAAGTGGTGCTTTTTCCGTTGTTTATGCCAATCCGCCGTACCGGGAAATAGGCAGGGGTGCAGAAAGTAAAATTGAGGGTGTTCGCCGGGCCTGCCATGAAGAAACTGTTTCACTAACGGATGTAATAAAAGCCGCACGCTATGCTCTTAAATACCATGGACGTTTTCGCATGGTCCATATAACGGAACGACTAACAGATGTATTGACAGCGATGCGAATGTATAATATAGAACCAAAGTCTTTGTGTATGATTCATGGGCGAATTCATAAACGGGCCAAGCTTTTTCTTATTGAAGGCATTCGCGGAGGGAAAACAGGTCTTACCGTGCAGCCTCCACTTATTGTTCATAATGAAGATGGTTCCTATACACAGGTCATCCTGGATTGGTATGGCAAAAAATGATATTAAAATAAAGAGGTATGCTATGGCAGAAGTATTTAAAAAAGGAACATTATATCTTTGTGCGACCCCAATTGGAAATCTTGAAGATATTACATATCGGGCTGTGCGCTGTCTCAAAGAAGCGGATTTAATTGCTGCGGAGGATACTCGTCATACAAAACTGCTTTTGCGTGTTTATGGGATTGAAACTCCCCTTACCAGTTATCATGAACATAATAAAGAAACAAAAGGACCACAGCTTTTAAACCGGATGTTGGCAGGAGATATGATTGCGTTAGTGAGTGATGCGGGCATGCCTGCTATTTGTGATCCTGGCAATGATCTTACTAAACTGTGTATAGAACATAATATTTGTGTTGTACCTGTTCCGGGAGCGAATGCTGGACTTACGGGATTGATTGCGTCGGGTATGGATACTACAAGATTTACCTTTATGGGTTTTTTGCCTAAAACAAAAAAACATCGGCAACCTGTACTGGAATCGATTAAATTTTACGAGGGAACATTGATTTTTTATGAAGCGCCTCATCGTATCCAAACAATATTAGCAGAAATTATAGATATACTGGGTGATCGTCAGGCTGTATTGTGTAAGGAGCTTACAAAATGCTATGAACAGTATTTTAGAGGAACACTGACCCAGCTTTGTACAATATTGCAAACTCAAGAGGTTCGCGGTGAATTTGTTATCCTTATCGAAGGAGCAAAAATTGACAAGGAAGACGTTAACGGAGATGCAGATTACGTGTCTCTGGTCCGGGAATTGATGGAACAAGGAATTTCTAAGAAGGAAGCTATCCGTACCGTTTCACGACGATGCGGTGTTTCTAAACGCAGTGTGTACCAGGCTGCGCTTATTATATAATCTGCCGGCTCATTTGCCAGCATAGGAGGGACATACATGTCTGAAAAAAAGAATACCTATTTTATTACTACACCTATTTATTATCCTAGTGCAAAACTTCATATTGGACATACGTACTGCACAACCATTGCTGATTCACTTGCACGATATCATCGTCTTAAGGGGGATGATGTGTTTTTTCTGACTGGATCGGATGAACATGGTCAGAAAATTCAGCGTGCGGCTGAAGCTAAAGGAATGACACCCATTGCATATGTTAATGATATTGTGTTGTTATTCCAACAGTTATGGAAAAAACTGAATATTTCTAATGATGATTTTATTCGTACGACAGAAAAACGTCATGAGATAGTTGTCCAAGAATTGATGCAGAAATCCTATGATAATGGAGACATATACAAATCTGAATACGAAGGCTGGTATTGTACACCTTGTGAAACATTTTGGCCGGAAAATAAACTTCCGGAAGGAAAACATATTTGTCCAGACTGTGGTCGTCCGTTGGAACTTGTTAAAGAAGAAAGCTATTTTCTTAAAATGAGTAAATATGCTGACCGCTGGCTTGCGTTTATTGATGAAAATCCTGACTTTATCCAGCCAGAATCGCGGCGCAATGAAATGATTGCTTTTGTTAAAAGCGGTCTGGAAGATCTTTGCGTTTCCCGCACGTCTTTTGATTGGGGAATTAAAGTTCCGTGGGATCCTAAGCATGTTGTATATGTGTGGTTTGATGCATTGGTCAATTATATTACGGCAGCTGGGTATCATGATAATCCGGAACGATTTAAAGAACTTTGGCCGGCAGATTTGCACTTGGTTGGAAAGGAAATTGTTCGATTCCACTCTATTATATGGCCAATCATGCTTATGAGTTGCGGATTGCCTCTTCCCAAAAAAGTTTTTGGACATGGTTGGCTTATTGTTGATGGTACGAAAATGAGTAAATCCTTAGGTAATGTTGTTGATCCTATTCCACTTATTGAAAAGTATGGAGCAGATCCGCTTCGTTATTATCTCTTAAAAGAAATTCGATTAGGGCAGGATGGTAATTTTTCACTTCCTTCTTTCATTCGCCGTATTAATGCAGATTTGGCAAATGATCTTGGAAATTTGCTGCAACGAACCTTGACTATGGTAGAAAAATATGAAGGCGGTGTTGTTGCGGCTCCTTCCATTGCGGAAACGGTCGATGATGATTTGTCGGCTTGTGGGGTTGATACCGCAAAACGTTTTGAAATTTTTATGGATGATATGAAAATTAATGACGCCATCAATGATGTATGGGTACTTATTCGACGTTCCAATAAGTATATTGATGAAACAATGCCATGGGTACTGGCTAAAGATAATCAAAAGCAAAAACGCTTGGAAACCGTGTTGTATAATCTAATGGATTCTTTACGGATTATAGCTATTCTCGTTAGTCCTTATATTCCGTCCAGTGCTGAAAAAATGTGGCAGCAGCTTGGTCTTGGCGATTTTTCAAATGCGACATTGCAGACGGCACAAGTATGGGGACAATATCCGGCAGATACCAAGATATCCAAAGGAGCGGCACTTTTTCCAAGATTTGAATTACCTGAAGAAACTGAAGAAAGTGAGGCGGCAAAACTTGTTTGTACTGCGGCAAAAGAAGTATTTAAGCCGGAAATTGAAATCGATGATTTTGGGAAAGTGGATTTACGTGTAGCGAAGGTTTTAGCTTGTGAAAAAATTCCTAAAACTTCTAAACTTTTGAAGTTAAGTCTGGATCTTGGAACCGAACAGCGTATCGTTGTTAGCGGAATTTCCCAGTTCTACAAACCAGAAGATCTTATTGGACATTGTATTATCTGCGTAACAAATTTAAAAGCGGCAAAACTTTGTGGAGTAGAATCAAAAGGCATGCTGTTAGCTGCTTCAGACGGGGATGGCAAGCTGCAAGTTGCATTTGTTGATGGTATGGCTCCGGGAAGCCGGGTGAGGTAAATGTTGTTTGATACGCATTGCCATATTAATGACACATCGTATGATGTAGATCGGCAGGCAATGTTACAGCGCGCTTTTGATGCTGGTGTAAGAGTAATGATGTGTCCGGGAACAGATATACGTACATCAGCAGAAGCAGTTGCCATGAGCCGCCAATATACGCAGGTATATGCGGCTGTCGGTATTCATCCGGAAGATGCTGCTAGTGCTGATTCTGAAAGTTTTACGCAAATTCGAAAATGGCTTGAAACTGAAAAGAAAATTGTTGCAATAGGAGAAGTTGGGTTGGATTATCATTGGCCGGAGCCTTCACATGAAGTGCAGCAAAAGGTATTTATTGAACAGGTAAAACTAGCGGTTGAATACAATATCCCTATCGATATTCATGATCGGGAAGCACATGGGGACACCATGAATATCCTGCGTCAATATGGCAAGGGACTGCAGGGTGTTTTTCATTGTTACTCAGGCAGCTTAGAAATGGCACAGGAATTGTTAAAAATGGGATTTTATATCGGTTTTACGGGTACTATGGTTTTTCCAAAGTCACAAAAATTGAAACGTATTGCTTCAGAGATTCCGCTGGATAGAATTTTAATTGAAACCGATTGTCCCTATCTTACGCCGCCGCCATTTCGCGGCAGACGAAACGAGCCCGCATATGTAAAATACGTAGCCGCTGAGTTAGCGAGACTTCGAGGGATGAAACTGGAAGAAATACAAAAAATTACCTTTGAAAACGGAAAATGTATTTTTAGAATTGATATATAGCCATGTTTTTTTTAACAGACTTCAGATACAGGAATATCTGAAGTCTGTTTTTTTGAATAATGGTTAGAAAATATAAGTATAATAATTGATGAAAATGAGCGAATACAGACATAAATTTATATTTATTATGTATTATATCGGATAATCATAGTTATATAGAATAAAGAATTTTAATAGTATCTATTTGATATAACATATAAAGGTATCATTTTTTTTGTTACACTATACATAGAAATATAATATGTCATATTAAGCGCTTAAAGAAAGCAGAATTTTTAAAAACAAAGCTATATTTTGTTTTGGTATGGTGTTTTGGGAGGAGAATGGTCTACTCTTAGTTTTATAAAATTATGGACATGATGCAAAATAGGGTTGCAAAAAGTATCCATAGGGATTATAATTGTCCCAATAATTAAATTAACTTGCCATTTTTAGGTAAATATCATAAAATATTCTTATGGAACTATTAAAATTAGAATAAAATGATTATTTGAAAGGATGGCAACTATGCTGGATTTTCGTATTCATACGTTTCTATGTGTTTGCCGCCACATGAATTATACTAAAGCAGCGGCAGAATTACGCATTACCCAGCCAGCCGTATCTCAACATATACGTTATCTGGAGAAAGAATATGGAGCTAAGCTGTTTAGTTATACAGGGAAACATCTTGCACTGACACAAGCAGGTCACATCCTTTTGAATGCAGCGGCAACGATTCGGCATGATGATTCTATGTTGAAACAACGGCTTCAGGATTTACAACGCAACAATAAGTCGATTGCAATGGGAGCTACGCATACTATTGGGGAGTTTTGTATTGTTGACAAGTTAGCGCGTTTTTTGAACCGCAACCCTAATTTAAATTTACGTTTAGAGATTGCTGATACGGAATATCTATTAAAATTAGTAGATGAAGGAAAAATTGATTTTGCTATTGTTGAAGGTTTTTTTGAAGTGTGTGAATATGATACGCTGCCTTTTGCTGAAGAACCCTTGATTGCTGTATGTGGACCCGATTACCCAGCAGAAGATATTACGGTTTGGAAAGATTTATTAAAAATGCGTATTATTATTCGTGAAAAAGGGGCTGGGGCCCGAGATTTGCTAGAACGGCATTTGGCAGAACACAATTTAACAATAGAAGATTTTGCACATCGAGTAGAAGCCGGTAGTCCTAAGGCAATAAAAGAGATGGTTTCTCGTAATTGTGGAGTCGCCTTTTTATATGAACATTCTGTCCGCAGGGAACTGGAACAAGGATTGCTGCGTCAAGTTCCTATCCGTCATTTTAATGTGCGACATGCGTTTTCTTTTTTATGGCGTAAAGGAAGTATGCATAAACAGACATTTAAAGATATTTTTAAGCAGTTGAAAAATTGAAGTTTGTTTTGTGATGGGTATATATTCTAGGGAGGGAAATATAAATTATGTTATATTCAACGGAAGTAAAGAACATGTGCTCTATTAAAAAGGGTGCATATCATGGACCGGCACCAATTCCAGAAGAAGGAAAATGGGTACAAGCTAAAGAAATAAAAGATATTAATGGGTTGACGCATGGCATTGGCTGGTGTGCCCCGCAGCAGGGTGCTTGCAAACTAACATTAAATGTAAAGGATGGTATTATAGAGGAAGCACTTGTAGAAACTATCGGGTGCTCAGGGATGACACATTCGGCGGCAATGGCTTCGGAGATTTTACCGGGCAAGACATTACTTGAAGCACTGAATACGGATCTTGTCTGTGATGCTATTAATGTTGCTATGCGCGAACTTTTCTTGCAGATTGTGTATGGCCGCACACAAACCGCTTTTTCTGAAGGGGGACTTCCTATCGGAGCCAGTCTTGATGATTTAGGAAAAGGTATGCGCAGTCAAATAGGAACTATGTTTGGAACAAATAAAAAAGGGACTCGGTATTTAGAGCTTACGGAAGGATATGTTACCAGAATGGCTCTTGATGAAGAAAAACAAGTGATCGGTTATGAATTTATTCATCTTGGAAAAATGATGGAAGCTATAAAAAAAGGTATGGAACCGGCAGAGGCAATGGAAAAAGCAAAAGGGCATTATGGCCGTTTTGAGGAAGCATATTCATATATCGATCCAAGAGAACAATAGGAGGGTTTAAACATGGAACTATTCGAAAGCTATGATAGAAGAATCGATAAAATTCTCGAAGTGTTGAGGGAGTACGGTATACATAGCGTGGAAGAATGCCGAGATATTTGTGCAGAAGCAGGGATTGATCCATATACGATCGTAAAAGAAATCCAACCGATTGCTTTTGAAAATGCTGGATGGGCATATACTGTAGGGGCGGCAATTGCTATTAAAAAAAATTGTCGTACTGCTGTGAAAGCCGCTTCCGCTATTGGGATTGGATTACAAGCGTTTTGTATTCCCGGATCTGTAGCGGATGATCGCAAGGTTGGATTAGGTCATGGTAATTTGGCATCCATGTTGTTAAAAGATGAAACCATGTGTTTTGCTTTTTTAGCGGGGCATGAATCTTTTGCAGCGGCAGAAGGTGCCATTGGTATTGTTCGCAATGCCAATAAAGCGCGTAAAGTTCCGCTTAGAGTAATACTTAATGGACTGGGAAAAGATGCGGCTCAAATTATTTCTCGTATCAATGGATTTACTTATGTGCAGACGCAATTTGATTATGTGACCGGAAAGCTTGCAATTGTTAGAGAAATTCCTTACTCTAAAGGTGAACGTGCGGATGTTTGCTGTTTTGGAGCTGATGATGTTCGTGAAGGTGTTGCAATCATGCATTATGCTGGTGTGGATGTATCTATTACGGGTAATTCTACGAATCCGACGCGATTTCAGCATCCTGTAGCTGGCACGTATAAAAAAGAATGCATTGAAATGGGGAAAAAATATTTTTCCGTAGCTTCCGGCGGCGGCACAGGCCGAACGCTTCATCCGGACAATATGGCAGCAGGACCGGCATCTTATGGTATGACGGACACTATGGGCCGTATGCATTCAGATGCACAGTTTGCTGGTTCTTCTTCTGTCCCTGCTCATGTGGAAATGATGGGATTTCTGGGTATGGGGAATAATCCTATGGTGGGAGCTTCTGTGGCGGTGGCGGTTGCTGTTGAAGGTGCGGCAAAAGAAAATAAATTTTAATATAAATATTGTAAAAACAACGACTTCAAAACATGTTAGAAGTCGTTGTTTTTTTGACGATATAACGTAAATGTGGTATAATAATTAACGTAATTAATGGGAATCATACAGTATAACAACAATATAAGGCTATCCTAAAAGTAATGTCAGTGTTCTTTTCGGATAGCCTGTTTAGTAGATATAAACAATTCACAATGATTAAATATGGGAAAGCATAAGCTTTATACTATCCAAAGGAAAGGAGTATTTGATGGGTAATTGGCAAAGAGTAGCAGGGATCACCTGTATAATTATGTTGACGGTTACGTCCTATTCGGGGGCAACATTTCATCCGGGAGAGCGGGGAAATCAGATAGCAGCTATTCAACAGGTATTAGGTATTGTTGCTGATGGCGATTATGGTTCGGGTACCATTCAAGCGGTCAAGAATTTTCAATCTAGTCATGGTTTGGATGTTGATGGAATTGTTGGTGCGCAAACGTATAAAGTGATTATGGGGTCTGATATTCCGGTAAATAATACAAGTCGTTTTGTACAAAAAAAAATTAATGAAATTGCAGATATGGGAGCTGCATCCCCTGCATCTGCAATAAGTTCGGATACTGTTATTACTGTTATTCAACAAGCACTTGTCAATAAGGGTTATAATATACCTGTTGACGGTGATTTTGGCAGTGTTACCGAGCAAGCTGTCAGACAGTTTCAGATGAGTCAGGGGCTTGACGCAGATGGAATTGTTGGTCCGACAACTTTTAGAGTACTTACAGGTCGTGAACTTACTACGGGTTCTGTTCGCCGCTATTCTTACAGCAGGAGTAATGATCGAGTCTATTCCTCCATGCGGGATCGGGTGCTCGGAATAGCCAATCAATATTTGGGTGTACCTTATGTTTTTGGCGGGAATACACCTAGTGGATTTGATTGCTCTGGGTTTACGCGATATGTTTATTCGGCAGTAGGTATTGACTTGCCGCGGATGGCAGATGATCAATATGCTATTGGCAGCTATGTCTCTTCCTCTATGCTGCAGCCGGGAGATTTGGTTTTCTTTACAACCTATGCTTCTGGAGTTTCACATTCAGGGATTTATATTGGAAATGATCAGTTTATCAGTGCGACTACTTCAGGAGGTGTTGCGATAGCTAATTTACACAACAGCTATTGGGAATCTCGATATATAGGTGCTAAGCGTGTGATCAGCTGATACAGAAAAAGCGGTTGTAAGTAGAATTTTTCTACGTTTACAATCGCTTTTTTTTTTATTTTATATAGGTGGAAGCAACGGCTATAATATCTTTTTTTGTAATAGAAGGGATATGTCCTGATTTAAACATATTCCAAATAGCTGTATCGTCTACAATCCATAAAGAAGGGCGTAGTTCTGTGCGATGATCCCTCATATATGCCATGGTACAGAGGGCAATATTACTTATCGGCAGACTTTTGAGTACATAGGAAAAGTTTGTTCGGGGAATTGATTTTGCAGGTTGTTTCCAGACATTTTCTATTTCTAATGTGTAATCACATTCGTGGTATCCATTGGAGATGGCTTCTTTTCCGATGTCTTCTGTATTTTTTTCCCCCATATCCATAAGTAAATAGTCATAAAACAGTTCTCGTTCCCATTTTTGAAGTAGGGCATCCCGACCTATTAAAATTTCACAAATATCTTCTCTGTACAAATGGATTAACTCTAATAAGAATGCAAAACGATGTTGTTTAAAGGTAAAATCACCAGCCGTTAAGAATAGTTCACGCATACGGATGTATATGGCGGTTTCTTGACGGTAGTCACTGTCAAATATACTTAGCGGTGTTTGTTGTCTAATATATTGATATAATTTTTTCTCCAAAATAAATGCTTTACGAGCCGCTGCTGTTCGTTTGTCATTCGTGGCCAGTACGTCAAGACGGGTGCGGTTTAAGAGATCTAAATAGTTTAAACCGGCAGCTACTGTTGAGATTGAGCTGAACTTCCCATTTTTTATTTGATGGTTAAATATTTCACAGATATCTTCGTTAGATAATACTTGATGGTACATGATTATAAAAACCTTCTTTCTTTTATGTTTGATTTTTAAAATATTCTTTGAATGATTCAACCCAAATTTTAGCAGGATATGATAAGAATCCTCGACTTTTCCAAGTCATGGCAACAGTCCATGTAATTTTGGGTTCAATTAAAGGAATCGAAACAATATCATCATTTGAATAATGAGTACAAATATTTTGCGGTACTAAGGCAATGCCTAAATGGATACGTACCATTTCTACGAGAAAAGTCCAATTACTGCTTCGGCAGACTACTTTGGGGTGTCCCATTACTTTTTGAAAATAGGCCTGGATAAAAGGATTTAAGTCAAACGTGGCAGGATAATATACAAAAGTTTCGTTTTTTATATCTTCTATAGTTAGTGTTTGTTTTAGAGCCAGTGGATGATTGCGCCAGACAACGATATTTAAAAGTTCTTTTTTAAAAATATAATATTCATAGGGGATGTTATAGCGCATCGGCAATATTATAAAACCAGCTTGAATCATTTCTTCGTCAATAGCCTTAATTGTTTTTTGGGAACTTATTTCCAGAAGTTCTAAGTTGATATAGGGGTATGTTTTTAAAAAATAACTGATAAAGGGAGAGAGAGAGGTTATGCTGAGCATAGAAGGAATCCCAATAGATAAATTCCCGGAATTTAAACAATGTGAAGATTCCATTTGTTCATTTATTTTAGTGAAATTATTCACGATAATTTCAACTTTAGGTAATAAATATAAACCAGTTTCCGTTAATTCAATTGTTTTTCCTTTACGATTAAATAATTTTGTATTCCAATTTTTTTCTAATGTTCTGATGCCTTTGCTAATAGAAGGTTGACTAATGTGCAAGGATTTTGAGGCTTTTGTAAAACTTTTTTTGTGAGCAACTTCAACAAAATAGGTTAACTGAAATAAATCCATAAATCATGACACCTCCTAAATAGGAACTATATATATTATATTAACACACTTTAGTAAATAAGAAAACGAATGAGTTATTTAATTCACATACTGAGAAAAAAGTATTTTATATCGATGATATATCAAAAATTGTAAAAAGTTGTATAATAGATTATATAAAAAATACGGAGGAATCAAAATGTCAGTTCGTTGGATCATGCATGTTGATATGGATGCATTTTATGCATCTGTTGAGCAACGAGATAATCCCGCATTACGGGGACTTCCGGTCATTATTGGTGGTTTAATGGATCGAGGTGTTGTTGCCACTGCTTCGTATGAGGCACGTGTTTTTGGAGTTCATTCGGCAATGAGCATGAAACAAGCACGCCGATTGTGTCCCAACGGTGTATTTTTACCAGTGCGCATGTCTTATTATCGAAAGGTGTCCTACCAGATACGCCTTATTATGTCGCATTATTCACCATTTATTGAACCATTGGCTTTAGATGAAGCATTTTTGGACGTGTCTGGTATGGAACGGCAATACCCAATGATAAAAGATATAGGTATTGCTATTAAAAATGATATTCATAAGAATATGGGTCTTATTGCTTCTGCGGGGATTGCACCGAATAAATTCTTGGCAAAATTAGCCTCTGATTTGCGAAAACCGGATGGTTTAATGTGGATTCCGTATGGAAAAGAACGGGAAATATTGGCACCCTTGCCAGTAAAACGACTCTGGGGGGTGGGACGCGTAACAGCAGAGGCATTAGAATCTGTAGGAATTCATACGATTGGTGATATTGCTGCAGTGGGGGTAAATGTGCTGCAATCTGTTACTGGGAATCAGGCAAAACGGCTTTACGAGTTATCGTGCGGTATAGATAAACGGCCATTGGAAGTAAGCCGTCGGCCTCAATCAATTGGCAATGAACATACCTATGAACATGATATTTTTGCTTTTGATGAGATCGATGAGCAGTTTCGAATATTAGCCAATGAAGTTTCCTGGCGCTTGCGACGACATCATTTAATGGGGCGAACGATTACAATAAAAATTAGGTTGGCATCATTTCATATGATAACTCGTTCACTCACGCTTCAAAATAATGGAACTTGCTCAGAAGAACAATTATATTTTTCTGCAAAAAAATTGTATAATAAAGCAAGGGTAGTAAAACCGATACGACTGTTAGGATTGACAGTAAGTCAGTTGCAGCCGCTTCAAATTCAAGGAGATCTTTTTTCTGAAGATGAAGAAATAAAAGGTAAAGTAGCGGAAGCAATTGATAAATTACAGCAGCGATTTGGTCGTAATGCTATTATGGAAGGTTTTTTGTGGGAATTATCTCATGATAAAAATAAATAAAATGTGTTTAAAATATTTTTAATTTTATTTAGCGAGGAGTAATGTGATATGTCGATCTTCAAAGTAATTGCTCATACAGATTCAAATAATAACGGTTATATTCAATATGATACGGAGACAAAAGAGTTGACAATATGTCTTCATGATTTGGAAAAAGAAGAACAAGTTCGAGCGTATTTAACAAAGGAAAGAGCGATGCATCGTTATGTGGGGTTATCGACTTTTGAGACGGTAAGCGCGGCACCTGTTTCCAGTTTAGAAAATTTAAAATTAGCGTTAGGGTATATATGGCTGGATTTGGATGTTCATATTGATTGGAGCCGACCAACGGAAGAAATCTAATAGGGAATAAGGTTATCCACAACTTATTCACAATTTATCACCACTGATGTATCGTCTTGTGTATAAACGAAAAAATATACGATAATAGTAAAATACGCGAAGTGTATAGCAGAAATGGAAGCGATAAAATGTGGATAACTTAAAAAAACAATGTATACTAATCGTGTAATTATATAGAAAATAAGCACAACCATGCGGATAATTATGATTATTTTCTATTTAGCGGCTAAAGTGGATATATTGTGGATTATTGTGGATAAATAATAGATATTGGCGTGTATGGTTTTGGAGAAATAAAAAAAATGATGATATATGTACAGCTTTTTACAAAAAGATAGGTGTCTTCTATAGAAAAGTATGAGTTATCCACAATTTTTATAAAAAATTTTCGTAGTGAAATACGTGGTATTCATTTGTTGTAATATATTAAGTATATAGTATAATATATGGTGCTGTAATAACGAAGTCTCCGAAGAATATGTGTTTGGAGACTTTATTTTTATATCGGGAATGTAAGGGGGCAGGTAATGATGAATTTGCCAAATATACAGCAATTAGAAAATTTTATTATTTACGGAAAAGTCCGTAATTTTACTGCCGCGGCAAAAGAAGCTAATATAACACAATCTGCCTTTAGTTTTCAAATGAAAAAGCTCGAAGAAAGGATAGGGGTACAACTTATTGTACGATCGAATAAAGGCAGTAACTTGACGGAAGAAGGAGAATTATTCCTGAAAAGAGTAGAAGTTATTTTTCAGAATCTTGAAGAATGTATTTGTGATATACAAGCATTGGGCGGTCAGACACTTTCTCTTTCTGTAGGGACGCTTATGTCATTAGGTGACGTGCTTATGAATCGTCATTTAGCATATTTTCAGAAACATCATCCGAAAATGCCTATTAGTGTATATAATTTAGAAGCACGAGAGCTTCTAAAACAGCTTGAAGAAGATAAACTTGACATTATATCGACTTTTTGTCTTCCGCAAATGAATATTAATAAATATGAACAGACCTTTTTTTGTACGGAAAAAATGGTATATTACGCTCCGAATATGCATATAGAAAATCCGACAGTTTCTGCCGATTATATGGCGAGACGTCCATTAGCGCAGTATTCGTCATATTATTTGATGAATACTAATATTCAAAAATATTTTTCATCCATAGATTGTCATCCAGTTGTACAAGCATGGTTTTCTACACCGTATGCGATTATGCAGTACTGTCAGGAAAATCTTACAGGGGCGTTATTATCTGAACGATTTCTTGTGGCTATGGGAGTTTATGAAGGATACTATGAAGTAGAACCAAAGTTTGATATGTCTTGTTATTTATTATATAAGCACAATAATCCAAAGTATAAAATGATGAAAATATTTATTGATTATATTCGAAGATTATATCAAGGTTAACTAGTATATAACGGGTTACCTGTCATTACATTATTTTATGCCTGCCATTATTTTTATTTGTTATACAAGAAAGACTATTAGGTATAAAATAAGCTCTATCAATTTAATGGAGATGAAACAGGGTATGAAGGAAACATCGTTATGGAATACAGATTTTCTATTGGATACGGGCATCAATTTTGTTGTATATTTGATTTATTATTTACTTATGGTTATTATTGCTGTCGTTGCAAAAGATCAGCTTAATGCGTCATTAAGTGAAGCCGGCTTAGCGTCTGGGGTTTTTATTGTTGGGACATTGCTAGCGCGGTTGCAATTAGGGAAAAACATTGAATTATATGGAAGGAAAAGAACGTTATACTGCGGAATTGTTTTTTATTTTGTTACTACACTTTTTTATTTTTATATTCCGAATTTAGAAATAATGTATGGGATACGATTTCTTAATGGTCTTGCCTATGGCATTATTTCAACGGCAACGAACACCATTATTACTAGTTGTATTCCTGTAAAACGTCGTGGTGAAGGTATTAATTATTATGGATTAAGTACTAGTTTAGCAGCAGCTATTGGACCATTTTTAGGAATGGTACTTATGTTGATAGCTAATTTCAAAATTATTATTATTATTTGTGCAATTTTGGTCGGATTATGTGTGATTGGCTGCTTCATGTTGCGAATCAATGAAATTCAATTGACGGATGAACAAATGAAACGTATGAAGAATTATTCTATAGATAATTATATAGAATCACATGTTATTGTTATTTCTGTTATTGCTCTTTTTATGGGTTTTGCTTATTCTAGTGTCCTTAGTTTTTTGGCAGCCTATGCTCGGGAAATCCATTTGGTTCAGGCAGGAACCTTTTTCTTTGTTGTATATGCTGTTGTTATTACGATTACGCGGCCTCTTACGGGAATTGTTTTTGACCGTAAAGGTGAAAATTATGTGCTGTATCCGTGTTATTTGTTTTTAGCGGTTGGCTTGTATATTTTAAGTATAACGGATACGACGTTTTTACTATTACTGGCTAGTGTTTTTGTCGGCTTAGGGTATGGTACATTCATGTCTAATGGCCAAGCCGTATGTATCAAATTAACACAGCCCCATCGTGTAAGCGTAGCTTTATCAACCTATTTTGTGTCGTTGGATTTGGGAATTGGCATAGGACCATATATTTTGGGGAACATGCGCAATGTGTTTTCTTTTTCCCAGCTTTATATCGTGGCAGGTATGATTGCATTTTTTTGTTTTATTTTGTATTTTTTATTTTATGGACGGAAAGTTTGCAGTAATAAAATTGCAGCAAGAACAATTATTACGATGGAAAAATCACCTGATTAGAAATTGTAGGCGAAATGAATGTGATGTTTTAAGAAGAAGTCATTTATTATACGTTTTTTGAAATAAAAAAATGCAGTACAAATTGAAATATATTATATAACTAAATTAAACAGATTCTTATATAAAAATAAGCGCCCCTTCGATAATGGAAGTGATGTGACTGTCTATTATGGGAGGGGTATTTTGTATAGGTAGTTCAGGACGTTTTCTATATGTTTTCTTTATGATATATAGATATTATGGACTGCTTTTAGTATAATTTTTCAGATGACAGAATATAAAATACATGGTATTATAGTGGTGCGCATAAAACACTGTGCGTGTTTGATGCGCCCATAGCTCAGCTGGATAGAGCAGCAGTTTCCTAAACTGCGTGTCGGATGTTCGAGTCATCTTGGGCGCACCATTTTTATGTGTAATGTGTAATTACAAGGATGATAGGAGTTGATAGTTGTGGCGGAAAATAAGGGTATGCAGGATGTTCTTGCATTTGAGCAGGAACCTTTGGCAGATTATGATCTTACGTTGCAGGAAGCCGTCATTGAAGCGCGACGCTGTTTACATTGTGCCGTACCACAATGCCGGAAGGGATGTCCTATTAATAATGAAATTCCACAATTTATACAGGAACTGTCTGCAGGAAATTTTGGTACAGCTGCAGAATATATTTCACATCATAATGATTTGCCGGCTGTTTGTGGACGTGTTTGCTCGCGGGAAATACAGTGCGAGGGTCATTGTATTTTGGGAAAAAAAGGAAAACCTATTGCCATTGGAAAATTAGAACGATTTGTTGCAGACGTTTCGATGACGGGTGGGTTTCTTCCTCAAAAAACAAATAAAAAAAATAATGGCAGAGTTGCCGTGATAGGCAGTGGACCGGCTGGTCTTACGGTTGCATATGAACTGGCACGCAGAGATTATGACATTACGGTGTTTGAAGAAGATGGACAGCCAGGCGGAATGCTATTATTTGGAATCCCTGCTTTTCGGTTGCATAAAAAATATATTTATCGTGAAGTAGAAGCATTGCAGCAATTGGGTGTACATTTTCAATATAATATAAAAATCGGTAGGGATAAGTCACTGGAAGATTTATTTGGTGAAGGCTATGAAGCGGTATTTGCTGGTATTGGTACATCTGTTGCATGGGGGCTCGGTATTGACAATGACCAAATAGAAGGGGTTGTTGATGCACAAGCATTTCTTCATCAGGTACAGCAAGTGCAAATGGGTGAAGAAGAGGTTACCAATCTTCCCATTCAAAAAGGTGATGCCGTAATCGTAGTAGGGGCGGGAAATGTTGCTATTGATGCTGCTCGGACGGCATTGCGGTTACAGGCTGACGTATCTATTGTCTATCGTCGTGCGGAGAAAAATATGAAGTGCCTTCCGTCGGAATATGAGGAAGCGAAAGCAGATGGCGTAAAGTTTCAATTTTATTCAGCACCTCGAGCTGTTGTTGGAATTCAGCATGTGGAAGGTCTGCAATATGAAAAGCAAAAAATACTTGCAGATGCTACGATGGTTCCCACCGGTGAATATGGAATTGTTCCGGCAAACAAAATTATTGCAGCTATTGGCAATCGTCCCGAAATAGACAGTATTCAATCATTAAAAGTAGAAGTGACGGATGACGGCTATATTTCGACGATGCAAAAACCGTATGGTATGACAACTCGTGCAGGTGTATTTGCCGCCGGTGATGTTGTCCATAAACCGGCAACGGTTGTGCTGGCTATGCGTGAAGCAAAAAAAACAGCGGCAGGTATTGACCGGTATATACAAGCGAAACATTTGTTGAATGGTGTAGAGTGATCACATATATTTTCTGTCTTCAGGAGGGTGACTCATGTCGCTTTTATTACAGCAGATTAAGGAAGCAAATAATAAATTTGTAGCGTGTCAACTAAAATCAGTTAAAGCACCTCTTTGCAAGTATCCAACGCGTAAATTGGCAATTCTTGCCTGCATGGATACCCGTCTTGTATCTTTTCTAGAGCCGGCAATGGGAATTTCCCGCGGAGAAGCTAAGATTATCAAGGTGGCTGGCAATGTGGTGTATACGGATTTTGATAGTGTCATCGGTAGTTTGATGGTTGCGGTATATGAACTTCAGGTGCAGGAAATTATGGTTATGGGGCATGATGATTGTGGAATGCTGCGTACTACGGCAGCCAGCTTGTGTGCTAAAATGAAAGTACGAGGTATTGCTGAGCCGGATATTGAAAGAATTCGTCCACAACTGCAGAAATGGGCAGATCCCATTGAAAATATCACGACATCGGTTATGACAACGGTAGCATGTTTACGAAAAAATCCGTATTTGCCTGCGGATGTTTTGATTCATGGGGCCGTAATTCATCCAGATACAGGCCGGATTACGATTATTTCAGATGGCTCAAACTTGGAATAAAGGAGGCGATTTCTTTGGGTATTATAGAAGAACGGATGCATGATCATGAAGTTGTTTTATCTGCGACAAAGATATTGCAGCCCGAGATCAAACGAGCGGGAGCGATCATCAGTAAAGCTGTTGCGGAAGGCCATAAAATCCTTTTTTGTGGCAATGGCGGAAGTGCAGCTGATGCACAACATTTAGCGGCAGAATTTGTAGGACGCTTTCAGAAAGAACGAAAAGCACTTCCTGCCGCAGCCTTGACCGTAGATACGTCCGTTCTTACAGCGGTTGCCAATGATTATGGGTATGAAACGATATTTAAACGGCAGGTTGAAGCGTTGGGACAGGCAGGAGATGTATTAGTTGGGATTTCCACGTCAGGTAACAGTGCAAATGTTTTGTCGGCAATGTATGCTGCCAGAAAATACGGTCTTATGGTTATTGGTATGACAGGTATGGGAGGCGGTAAAATGGCAGCAATCTGTAATGTATGTCTGGCTGTTCCGTCGGAAGTCACAGCAAGAACCCAGGAAATGCATATTATGATTGGTCACATTCTGTGTGAATTAGCGGAAGCGGATATATGAAATAATAGTAAAGTAAATTTGTTAAACAAAAGAAAGAAGCAGAGAATGTACATCTATTTCTCTGCTTCTTTCTTTTGTTTGCAATACACATGATTATATGGACGAATTTAATATCCGAGATTTTCTCCGACAAGAATTATTTTAATTCTATTTGCAGGTTTGCAGAACCGAGTGCGTACTATTTGGCAGCATATCGTCTGTGGACTTAGACAGTCGGTACACATTCCGGTTATAAAGCAAGGTGTTTTTGTACCGGCAAAACGCTGAACATTGATAGGTGCTGCTACGGAACGGGCGCGAGCAATAGCGGTATCTACAGTAGGTTTAATTTTATTCATGCCAATGATTGCAATGACTTGTTTGGGACCATAACAAAGGGCTGCGACACGGTTGCCATTCCCATCAATATTAAATAACTGTCCATCTTCACAAACAGCATTAGCGCTCATAAGAAATGTATCACAGAGCAATGCGTTGCGCATTAATTCAATACGTTCTTCCGGGGATTTAGCATTATCGCGGTTGATAACGGTGTAACCGTGTTCCAAAATATAAGGTCGCAGCCCTATTTCATCAATAGAGACGGAACCGCCCCAGGAAATCACATCTTTTTTGGAAATAAGAGACAATGCTTTTTCTAATGCATTTTCCTTAGTAGGGCAATAATACGCTTCAAAATTTCGCTTTTCGAAAGCTTTGGCTACTACGGGACCTTTCTTATCATACATTATGTGCATCATATCAGATCTATCCATTTTTATTCCTCCCTGAAAAATTAAATAACTAAGAATATAAATGCTATTGGCAGAAAATAACATACTGGTTAGTAGCGGAATTATTCATTGATAAGAGATTTAAAAGCCGGATCGCTGCGGATAGAGTCAAAGTGAGACTGTGTACGAGCAGCCTGTTTTACATTGATGTTGTCCAATGACATTGCTTTTTTTAAATATGTGACGGCTTCTTTTGCTTGGCCTTTATCTCCATATATTGTAGCAATTCCATAATAACTCCATGTATTATCAGGTTCTTTTTGAATAACCTTTTGAAACCAGTAGATAGATTCGTCATAGTTTTTGTTAATTTTTAATGCTAAGGCTAAGTCGTAAAAAGCAGCTACATAATTGGGATTTTTTTGCAAAGCACTTTTGATTAAAGCAATTCCCGAGGTAATATCCTGCGTACTGTTGTTTTCATTACCTTGCATGGCTAAAGCAATTCCTTTTCCAGAAAGGGCTTTATAATTATTTTTGTCGATAGAAAGGGATTTATCATAAAAAAATATTGCTTCATTATAATTAAATGATTCATATGCGGTTAGCCCTTTTTGAAAAAGCTGCTCCGATTGCGGATCAATCGAAGGAATTGCCGATGCCGCAGATGAAATAGAAGATGCCAAGGGTTGCGTTGAGTTAGGAAAACTGCCGCAACCGCTTATCCCTAATAGGAGAGCTGTAGCTATAAAGAAAAACGATTTACATGAATACATAAGAAACTCCTTTCTTTATATATTATACCATATAAGGTACAGTCTAAATAAAATATAAACGTTTTTCCATACAATTGTCTGTCGAAAAAAATATATATTTTGTATAGTTTATCATATAGCCGTAAAGCAAGGTCGTGTATTTTTTAAGATAAAAATCGAACACATATAATATCTTAATGTTGTAATATTAGCATATTAACTATGTATTTTATATATAATTAAAATACATAGTTAAAGGTTTAACTTTGCTGTTTTTGCAAGATTATTGAAAAAACGTTAGTTCTTCGTTATAATTAAGAGGATAAGATAAACGTTTAACTTATGCAGGAAATGTTCATTCTATAAGGAGATGTTGAAATTGGCAAAACACATAATGAAAACCATGGATGGCAATGAAGCGGCAGCATACGTATCCTATGCATTTACGGAAGTTGCCACGATTTATCCGATTACTCCCTCCTCGCCGATGGCGGAACACGTTGATGTATGGTCGGCGCAAGGGAAGAAAAATCTTTTCGGGCAGCCGGTTAAACTCATGGAAATGCAGGCTGAATCAGGAGCGATAGGGGCCTTGCACGGAGCACTTGAAACCGGATCTCTGGGGACATCTTATACCGCTTCACAGGGACTGATGCTGATGATCCCGGTCATGCATCGTATTGCCGGACAGTTTAAACCGGCTGTTCTTCATGTGGCGGCTCGTACAGTGGGGTCTCATGCCATGTCTATTTTCGGGGATCATTCTGATGTTATGGGGTGCCGCAATACAGGCTGGGCCATGTTATGCAGCTCCAGTGTTCAAGAAATTATGGACCTTGCCGGAGTCGCACATCTTTCCACGATTAAGGGGCGGGTGCCTTTTCTGCATTTTTTTGATGGATTCCGGACATCTCATGAAATTCAAAAAGTTGAAGTCATGCCATATGAGGAACTGGGAAAGCTGATTGATAAGAAAGCACTGTATGATTTTAAACATACCGCCCTTAATCCGGATCATCCGTGTATCCGGAGTTGTGTTAATAATCCGGATATTTTTTTCCAAGCACGGGAAGCAGTCAATGAACATTATATTAATCTCCCTGACATTGTACAGTCTTATATGGATGAGATCAATAAACTAACCGGGCGTGATTATAAGTTGTTTAATTATTATGGTGCCCAAGATGCGGAACACGTTATTGTTGCAATGGGGTCTGTCACGGGAGCTATTCAAGAAACGATTGATGAATTAATGGGGCAAGGACAAAAAGTAGGTTATCTGCAGGTTCATTTATACCGGCCGTTTTCATTGAAGCATTTCTTTGCCTCTTTGCCGGATAGTGTGACCACGCTTACTGTCCTTGATAGGACCAAGGAACCGGGAGCTGTAGGAGAACCGCTTTATGAAGATGTTTGTGCGGCTATTAAAAATAGTGACCGGAATATAGCTATCTTAGCGGGCCGGTATGGGTTATCTTCTAAAGATGTACCGCCGGCACATATTAAAGCTGTATTTGATAATATGGATACACCACAGTCAAAGCAGCATTTTACAGTCGGGATTCAGGATGATGTAACCTATTTATCACTGCCGATTAAGCCGATGACCGTTGATACGACGGGAACTGTGAGCTGTAAGTTTTGGGGGTTTGGATCCGATGGGACTGTGGGGGCCAATAAAAATTCCATTAAAATTATCGGGGATAATACCGATATGTATGTGCAAGCGTATTTTGAGTACGATGCAAAAAAATCAGGCGGTGTTACGAAGTCACATCTCCGGTTTGGCAAAAGACCTATCCGTTCGACATATTATGTGACAGCTGCTGATTTTATTGCCTGTCATAAAGAAGCATATATGCATAGTTATGATATTGTCGGGGAACTTAAAGACGGAGGGACCTTCTTATTAAACTGCAGCTGGGATATGTCTGAATTGGAACAACAGCTTAGTCCGGAGGTTAAGCGTCAAATAGCTCAAAAACATATTCACTTCTATACGATAGATGCCACAAAAATTGCGAAGGAAATTGGATTGCGCAACCGAACGAATACAGTTCTCCAAGCAGCCTTTTTTAAACTGGCAAATGTTATTCCTATTAATGAAGCAGCGGCATATATGAAGGAAGCCATTCAAAAAACGTATGCGGCGAAGGGAGAAAAAATTGTCTTTATGAATCAGGAAGCGGTAGACCGTGGTGTTTCCGATGTGGTGGAAGTACCTATCCCCCAAGCGTGGCAGACGATTGCAATTCCGCATGCGGCAGAAGCAGATGACAGTATTCCTGATTTTGTTAAGAAAATAGTGATGCCGTCCAATGCACAAAAAGGTGATGATATACCGGTTAGTGAATTTATGCCGTATGTTGATGGATCCTATCCGTTGGGAAGTTCACAATATGAAAAACGCGGCATTGCTGTCGATGTACCGCAATGGATTCCAGAAAACTGCCTGCAGTGCAATCAGTGTGCACTCGTTTGTCCCCATGCGGCGATTCGGCCGTATGTATTGGATGAACAAGAGCAAAAAGCAGCCCCGGAAGGGTTTGTTACAAAACCAGCTGCGGGGAAAGGTCTTGAAACGCTGGGGTTCCGTATGCAGGTATCCCCGCTTGATTGTTATAGCTGTGGCAGTTGTGTCAATGTGTGTCCGGCTAAAAATAAGGCATTGGTATTGAAACCGTTTGAAACACAGAAAAAAGAAGCAGATAACTGGACTTATGCTCAAACCATATCCGATAAAAATACCGGTCTGGATAAATTCAGCGTTAAAGGCAGTCAATTCAACAAGCCTTTGTTGGAATTTTCCGGAGCTTGTGCAGGATGTGGGGAAACACCTTACATGAAACTGCTGACACAGCTTTTTGGGTCACGGATGTTTGTAGCGAATGCAACGGGGTGTACACAAGCCTGGGGATCGGCACTTCCCTGTATTCCCTATACGACGGATAAGAACGGACATGGACCGGCGTGGTCAAATTCTCTGTTTGAAGATAACGCCGAATTTGCTATGGGAATGTACTTATCTTTATCACAGCAGCGGGAAGCGATTGCCGAACGGGCGAAGGCACTGCTGCCACTGGCAGACGGGGAATTAAAAGATGCGGTGCAGCATTGGATTGATTCTTTGGGAATTGAGAATGAAGGAGAAGTAACCAGCGATATCAGCAGGGCGTTTATTAATGCACTGAACCATACACCGCTGGAAGGAACAGCAGCAGAACTTAAAGAATATTTATTGGCGCATGAAGAACATATTGCCAAGAAGACGATTTGGATGTATGGCGGCGACGGCTGGGCATACGATATTGGTTATGGCGGATTGGATCATGTCATGGCAACTGATGCCAATGTCAATATACTCCTTGTGGATACAGAAGTATATTCCAATACGGGGGGACAGTCTTCGAAAGCCACCCCTATAGGAGCCGTAGCTCAATTTTCGTCTGCGGGCCGTCGATATAACAAAAAGGATTTAGGACGTCTTCTCATGACATACGGGCACATTTACGTGGCACAAGCGGCGCTGGGTGCTAACCCGGCACAGCTTATTAAGGCAATTAAAGAAGCAGAGGCCTATAATGGTCCGGCAATTGTTATTGCGTATGCGCCTTGTATCAGCCATGGTCTTTCGAAAGGAATGGGTTTCTCTCAACTGGAAATGAAGAAGGCGGTTGACTGTGGGTATTGGCATTTGTATCGGTATAATCCAGAACGTATAAAAGAAGGAAAAAATCCGTTTATTCTTGATTCTAAGGAACCAACGGGTTCTTTCCGGGAATTTCTTATGGGAGAAACACGATATGCTGCCTTAACTCGGACATTCCCAGAAGTAGCAGAGGAACTTTTTGCTAAAGCGGAAGCAAATGCTAAACAAAAGTATGCTATCTATAAAAGAATGGCTGATGAATAATAAAATTAAAACTATATTTTGTCAAAAAATAATATTTATTTTAGTCTGCCTCTCACATAATACTGTTTGAGAGGCAGATTTTTTTTGTTAGACTTGATATATAGTACAAAAAAATTGCAAGATCGTTTTTTTATTTATATGTGAATTATGTTAAAAAATGTGATATAATCAACTATCATAAAGATTCAGAACAGGAGGAATGCCAGTGAAGGCGGTATTTATCGACTTCGAGATGAATCCGATTAAACGGGAACAAAGACAAGCCCGCCGGATTTGTGCGGGAGAGATTATAGAAATAGGTGCGGTTAAACTGAATGAACAGGGAAAAGAAATAAGTTCTTATAAAGAATATGTTCGCCCAGAATATACCACCGAAATGGATAATACTTGTCAGCAATTGACCGGAATTACCATGTCCGTCCTATCTAGAGCAGATCATTTTAGGACTGTATATAAAAGGTTTTTGAAATGGTGTAATGCTGAAGAAGTAAATAACTATGAAATTTATGCTTGGAGCGAAAGCGATTGGCGCCAGCTTAATGGGGAGCTTCTACTCAAACAAATGGATATTACTGATGCAAATGTTCGTTGGATGTTAGCGCATTGGCAAAATTTTCAACAAATTTATTGTAATATACTTGGGTTGGATCAAGTTATTTCATTAGATAAAGCGGTCAGCACGTTGGGAGAAAAATTTGATGGTCAAATGCATGACGCACTTTGGGATGCTCGCAACACATCAAAATTGTATGTGATTTCAAAAGAAAAAAAAGAATTAAATAAAATAATAAAACCTATACTGGAAGCGACAAAGCCGTCTGAACCGTTAACGTATTCTTTAGCAGATGCCTTTCAAACGGCCAGAGAGCGTTAACTATGTTATACCTGCGGTGTATTGCTGCAGGTATTATTATTTAAGCAATCTGGTAATATGTCAACTCTATAAAAGAAAAGGTTTCAAAAGGATTCCCAGAAAATGAGTGCTCGTTTATGTTGATGAATTTTTACTTCATCATATTTTTTTTGTAGAATGCAGCAACTTCGCCGCATTGATTTTTTACATGGCGGGGTGCTTCAATCAGGTAATACCTGAGATAGGCATTGCCAGCTTTTGAACGTGGTGTATCGTCAGCCTTGATCCCAGTTTCATAGGTCGAGAGCCGTATGAAGGATGAGGCGATGACAAACGCGCATCGACATAGTCGTTCTTGCCGAGGTCAATAAACGATTGCTTGTAGTTTTTAATGGTCTTCGGATTCAAGCCGTATACCACAGTGTGGAACGGAGTAAGAACTTCACAGGAAGAGAGATGGTTCGCGGCCTGTATGCCGTAAAATAACGTAGATTCAAGAGCTGCCACACGTTGTGCAAGATTCTTACGGGAACGCAGATCTCTGCGAGTCGTTTGGCAAGTTCTACCGCACCGGGTTGGTTAAGAGTAGAAAGAAGATCCGCCTTCTTCAAAGTAAATCACCTCCTTTTCGGCAAGAGTTGGAAAAGTGAATAAGGAATAATCCTGATCTTAATTGCTGACCGTACCCTCGTTAATAAGCATTCACTCGTGAGAGGCAACGTTGCTGGAAACCACTCTCGCCCAGGGACGTAACATCTGTGTAAGCGGTATTTGACACTAAAGCAGGCGTCAAGCTTCTTGAGCAGTCACCGATAGGTGCCGCAAGGGAGAAAAGACGTAACCTTGACCATAAATCTCTAAAAGTAATTGTAGCATCAGGAATTCCATATTAGAAGTTTTACCTTGTAAGCAAGGCGGAAATCTTGCTTACAAAATATATTATACGAGGGGGAGCATTATGAAACTGTTTTCTTCATATCATCAATTTTTTTCTCATGTTTGGATATTAACAAAAAGTTATTGGAAATCAGAAGAGAAAAAGAGTGCTTATGTACTTTTGACAGGAGTTGTATTGCTTACCATAGCTATTGTTGTTATGCTGGTATTGTTGAATCAATGGAATAATACTTTTTATACGGCATTGCAAGAGTATAATACGACTGTTATCTTTAATGAATTAATACATTTTTCATGGTTGGCAGCTTTATACATAATTTTTTCTGTGTACTCCTTTTATCTACAGCAGGTATTAGGATTGCGATGGAGAAAATGGCTGACGGCGCAATATCTTGAGTGTTGGCTTAAAGGAAAAACGTATTATCGATTACAGATGTTTGGAACGACAACGGATAATCCAGATCAACGTATTAGTGAAGATATTAATCTTTTTGTAACGAAAACCATTGAATTGACAGTAGGTTTTATTAAGGCAATTTGTGTATTAACGGCGTTTATTATTATTCTGTATCAAATATCAGGTACATTGGAATTTACTCTTATGGGGGTGAGCTGGCATATCCCTGGATATTTAGTATGGATTGCCATTTTATATGCCGTCATTGGTACATGGCTGACACACCGAGTAGGATATCGGCTGATGAAGCTTAATTTTATTCAACAACGCTATGAAGCTAATTTTCGATTTAGTATGATGCGTATGCGGGAAAATGCCGAAAGTGTCGCTTTTTATGGAGGAGAAAAACAAGAGTGTCATATATTTCGTCATCGTTTTAGGATGTTGTTAGATAATTTTTGGAAGATTATTCAAAAGAAAAAGCAATTGATTTGGCTTAATAGCGGATATTCTCAAATTGCAATTATTTTTCCTTTTATTGTCGTTATGCCACGATATTTATCTAAAGCAATTTCTTTGGGTGGTCTGATGCAAGTAGCAAATGCTTTTGGCAAGGTGCAGGAATCACTTTCTTATTTTGTGGACATGTATGCGATACTGGCAGAATGGAAAGCTGTTGTTGATCGTCTTACAAGCTTTAATAAACATATGAAAGAGATTTTGTGGGAAGAAAAAGAAAACGAAGATGTAGAACAATCTTTTTCGGACGGTGGGTTGGAACTGTTTCATTTTGGTATATACCTGCCGAATGGAGTTCCCTTGCTGGAGGATGTTACACTGCGATTTACCGCAGGAAAAAACATTCTTATTCGCGGCGTCAGCGGCAGTGGAAAAAGTACCTTTTTGAGAGCCATTGCCGGAATATGGCCGTATGTATCAGGAAAAATAAATATGCTGCCAAAAGAGCAAACTATGTTTGTTCCTCAAATACCTTATCTGCCGCTTGGCACATTGCGGCAAGTATTATTATATCCGGGGGACATGGAATTTTCTGATCAGATAGTAAAACAGTGGATGCATATCTGCCGTATTGCGTATCTATCGGATCAACTTGATGTAGAAGCTGATTGGAATCATGTTTTATCTGTAGGAGAACAACAGCGGCTGGCTTTTGTTCGGGTCTTTTTGCAAAAACCGACCTGGATTTTTTTTGATGAAGCGACATCTGCTCTTGACGAAGATACAGAAGCATATCTGTACCAGCTCCTGCAAAAACAATTGCCAAAAACAACTTTTGTCAGTGTAGGACATCGAAGTACGTTAACGCTATTTCATTCGTTGATTTTGACGCTGCATAAAGACACGCGGCATATTACCATGGAGATAGCAGACGTATAAGTCGTATTGAAAGGAATAGGGATTTCGTATGGGTGCAGCAGAATTACGCATAGTATTTATTTTTGTTGATTTGATATTGCCGCTTGTTGTTGGATATGGATTAAAAAAAATTAATAGGCTTACAGCAGGACAGTGCAATTGGTTGATTCGCTTTAACATTATCGTTATATTTACGATTTTGTCAATTCTTAGTTTTTGGGTTATGCCTCTTCGTGCGGAATTGATTATGCTGCCTTTCTTCGGATTTTTTTGTTCGGCAGTGCCGCTTGGAATTGTTTATTTTTTTCATTTACAAAAAAAATTTCCTGATATATTAGAACAGGGAAGTTATATTATTACAGCCATTCCGGCTAATATTGGCACGATGGGGGGCTTGTGTGCCTTTATTTTATATGGTGAAGTCGGATTTGCTTATGCACAAATGGTTGGCGTATTTCAAAATTTAGTGATGCTTTTTGTTTGTTTTCCTATGGGATATTATTTTAAATTTCGCAGTATACATACAGATGAACCATTTGCTATGGGAAATTTGAATTGGCGCAGTGTATTTATCAACTGGAATCAAATATCTGTAATGGGGATGTTGCTTGGTATTGTACTTTATATTATGCATGTACCTCGTCCGGAAGTTCTAAACATGATGTTTCAGGCCTTGGTCCATTTTGGCGCTTGGTTTGCTTTGATACCTATCGGGTATATGATTGATTTTTCAGGTCTTAAAAAATATTACTGGAGTACCTTTGACTTAGTACCTATTAAAATGATTGTTACTCCGGCCATTTGTTATCTGATAGCCTCTTTATTTACGAGAGATGCTGTGCTTTTAGGTTCCGTTATTATTTTAATGGCGGCGCCTTGTGCGATCAACGCCTTGATTACAGTACGATTATACGGGCTTAATATAAATTTATCTATGGCTCCTTTTATTACTACTGTAGGTTTGTATATTTTAGTTTTGTTTCCAGCCTTCTATCTTTTTGTTGTAAACGGTATATTGCCATTTAAATAAATTAGGCATAAATATAGTTTATAGTATGTTCATTATTTGCGGTAAGATTCAAAAGAAGAGTTGTGTTTTGACTCTTCTTTTTTGTTTTTAAAATATTTAGAAAATTGAAATAAATAAAATGTGAATTTATTGAATTCACAAAGACGATTCCATTTCAAAATAGTCTACTTGTTCGTTCTATTATTCATACCTGACTATTTTACAATATAAACATAGAATATACAAAAACGGATGAAGGAGAGGATGCTGAAATTACAGGTGAAAACTATCACAAAGTTTTTTTCGAAGGGAGATGGCTTTATGGCTACGAACAACAAACATTTTACAGATTATTTTACAGATTTTGCTCAAAAATGGGTTCCAGACTCATATGTTATTGCATTAGTATTGACTATTGTGGCATTTATCCTTGCTAAAATATTTACCCCTGCAGGTCCATTTGATATTGTTATTTCTTGGGGGAAAGGGTTTTGGACGTTATTAGCATTTTCTATGCAGATGTCTTTAATTGTTATCACTGGTTATGCGCTGGCAACAACGCCGATTTGCAAAAAGTTGATATCGTCGGCTTGCAGTAAACCGAACTCGGCAACTTCCGTGTATGTTTACGCAGTTATCCTTGCCTCCATTGGTTTTTATTTGAACTGGGGTTTTGGACTGGTATTTGCAGCTTTGATTTCTAAAAATCTTGCGATTCAAGCAGGAAAAAAAGGAATTAAAATTGATTATCGGTATCTCTGTGGAGCGGCATGGACTCCGTTCTATATTTGGCATATGGGACTTTCTGGATCTGCACCATTACTAGTTGCGACGGCTGACCATTTTATGGTCAAGGAAATAGGAATAATTCCTATTTCTCAAACTATATTTCATCCATACAATTTAATTTTAACAGCAATTTCCGTGGTGGCTATTATCATTCTTTTTGGATTTATTCTTCCGCCTCGTGATGAAACAAAAATGATTTCTATTACTGAGTTCAATCCAGAACTTGCAAAAGAAGAAACAGCAACTGCAGCGGAAAAGAAAGTTATTAAAACACCGAGTGAATGGGTAACATATACACCATGGTGTTCTTATATAGTAGGGTTAATGTTTTTGACGTATTTATATTATCATTTCTTTGTTATTGGAATGTCTTTAGATATAAATGTATTAAACTTTTTGTTCCTGACGTTGATTATTTGGTTATATGGATCACCGGCAGAATTATTAAAAGCAGTTAAGGCCTCTACTCCGGCGGCTTGGGGGGTTATTCTTCAATTTCCTTTTTATGCAGGTATTTTTGGGATTATGAAGTATACAGGTCTTGTTGATACCATCTCAGCATGGGTAATTGCTTTCAGTACAGAAGCTTCATTTCCGGCTATTGCCGCTATTTTGACCGGATTTATCAGCTATTTTATTCCTTCCGGTGGAAGTAAATGGGTTATTGAGGCACCTTTTCTTATTCCGGCCGGTCAGGCTTTAGGTATTCCCGATGCACAGACGGTTATTGCATATATGTTTGGCGGTGATTTAGTCGCTTTAATTCAACCGTTTTTTGCTGTTCCGTTTATGGCAGTTTGCGGCTTGGAATTTAAAGACTTCGTAGGATATAGTTTTGTTGCGTTTATTGTATTAGGAATTCTCATGGTTCTTGGATTGACATTTATACCCTTTACGATTTAGTCCGGCATGACTTTTTAAGAAATACTCCTGAAAATATAGAATGCGTTCGTTTATAAGAAAGAGGGAACTACTATGAAAAAGTTAGAAGAAATTAAAACAATTTGCAATCTTGGCTGTGGTACGATGGGGTTTGGTACGGCGATATTGTTTGCTAAAAGTGGGTATGAAGTAAACATGTTTGGACGAAAAGATGCCAGTATTGAACGGGCTATGAAAAATATACATTTGACGTTGGGGGTCATGAAAGACAATGGTCTTGTAACGGAGGAAGAAATTAAGAATTTGCTTAGTCGGATTCATGGAGTTACAACTCTTAAGGATGCTGCGGCAGGAGCCGATTTTGTTATTGAATCTGTTGCTGAAGAGGTACCTATTAAACAAGCTGTTTATAAAGAAATGGAAGATTATTTAGATTCAGATGTCATTTTTGCGACAGATTCTTCAGGATTGAGTCCGACCGAAGTTGCAGCTGTATTGAAGTATCCTGAACGCTTTGTTGTTGCCCATTTTTGGAATCCGCCTCATCTTATTCCACTTGTAGAAGTTGTTCCAGGAGAAAAAACGAGTAAGGAAACAGTTGATATTACTTGGAAGTTAATGGAAAAAATTGGTAAAAAACCGGTAGCATTATTAAAAGAAGCTCCCGGATTTATTGGTAATCGTCTTCAATTTGCATTGCTTCGTGAAGCGTTATACTGTGTTCAAGAAGGTATTGGTACTGCTGAGGCAGTTGATGCTGTATGTAAATATAGTATTGGACGGCGACTTTCTGTTACAGGGCCGATTGAAACCGCAGATCTTGGAGGCTTGGATATTTTCTATAATATTTCAGCGTATTTAAATGCGGATCTTGCCGATGATAAAACTGGTTCATCTGTTATGAAAGAATGTGTCGATAAAGGAAATTTAGGTGCTAAAACGGGAAGCGGACTTTATCACTGGACACCAGAAGATTTGGCAAAAATTAAACGGACCAGAGAAGAAATTCTTATTGAATGGTTGAAAAAAGATGCTTCTGGGCAGAAATTTTAAAATATTTGAATAATCGAGTCCCATCATTTTATCTAATGGATGATGGGATTTTATTTATTATGATAAATAAGAATATTAAAGTTGACTTTTGTGAATTTAAATATAAGTATATTGTCCTAAAAGGTCTTATTGTTCGCTCTGTCATTCACGGTTTATTTTTTTACAATATGATTAAGAAGATAAATGGAACGGAGGATGATACATATGAAACAAGTTTCGATTATTACATCAGAACAAGCGGCAGACCTTATTAAAGACAATGATTTTGTAACGGTTAATGGCTTTTTAGCTTCTGTACAACCGGAAGCATTAACTTCAGCATTAGAAACACGATTTTTACAAACGGGATCACCTAAGGATTTAACACTTTATTATTGTGCGGGACAGGGAAATTCTGATGGACGCGGCGGAGAACATTTTGCTCATGAAGGTCTTTTAAAACGGGTTATTTTGGGGCATTGGGGGACTGTTCCGGCAATTGCGGCAATGGCTAATGCGTGCAAAATGGAAGCGTACAATTTTCCGCAGGGTACATTGGCGCAGCATTATCGAGATGTAGCGGCGCATCGAATGGGTACATTTACCAATGTGGGATTAGAAACTTTTGTAGATCCACGAATCAGTGGCGGTAAAATGAATGATATTACAAAAGAAGATCTTGTACAACTGCAAGTTATCAATGGAGAAGAGCAGCTTTTTTATCCGCGGATGAAGATGGATATTGCTTTTATTCGTGGTACTTTTGCTGATGAGTGGGGAAATATAGTTATGACTAAAGAAATTTCACCTATCGATGCCCTGCCACAAGCCCAGGCTGTACATAACAGCGGAGGAACCGTAATTGTTCAGGTGGAAAAAGTCGTAAAAGGAGGATCTTTAGATCCTAAATTGGTTATTATACCGGGGATTTATGTAGATTATGTTGTAGAAGCTGAATCTGTTTTATATCAGCAGCAAACTTTTGGGTGTGAATTTGATCCTTCTGTTTGCGGAGAAATCAGTATTCCCGTAGAAGCTATCAAACCGGCGCCTTTGAATGCTAAAAAGGTTATTGCCCGCAGAGCGGCAATGCTCTTATTTGATATGAGCAGCGAGGCGGTTATTAATTTAGGAATCGGTATTCCTGAATTAATATCTTCCGTTGCTGCCGAAGAAGGGATTGGAGATTCTTTGACGATGACCGTCGAAGCGGGAGCAATTGGCGGAGTTCCTTTGGGGGGAGTTCGGTTTGGTGCTAGTATCAATGCGGAATGTTATTTGGGACAAGCGGCACAATTTGATTTTTATGATGGCGGTGGATTAAATTTAGCCTGTTTAGGGTTAGCGCAATGTGATGGACAAGGAAATGTTAATGTAGGAAAATTCGGTTCGCGTATTGCCGGTTGCGGCGGATTCATTAATATTACACAGAACACTAAGACCGTTGTTTTTTGCGGGACATTTACTGCCAGTGGATTGAAAGAAGAAATAACAAATGGAGAACTCCATATCGTGCAAGAGGGAAACGTAAAAAAATTTCTTGGCAGTATTGATCAGATTACCTTTAGTGGGAATTACGCCCGTAAACACGGACAGAAAATTATGTACATTACGGAACGAGCCGTTTTTGAAATAAAAGAAGATGGCATTCATTTAACTGAGATTGCCCCGGGGATAGATTTACAAAAGGATGTTCTTGAGCAAATGGAATTTATACCTATTGTGAAGGAAATCAAATATATGCCGGACAGTTTGTTTAGAAATAAGCGGATAGGATTGAAAGAAATGAGAAAGCAGAAGGGATGAAAGAGAATGACTCAACGTACAAATAAAACAGGCATACTCGCTTTTGAGCAGGAACCGTTAGAGAGCAATGATTATACCATGCAAGAAGCAATAAAAGAGGCACGGCGTTGCTTGCAATGTGCAGTTCCTCAATGTCGAAGAGGCTGTCCTGTAAAAAATGAAATTCCGCAATTTATTCATGAGTTAGCTCTCGGTAATTTTGGTGCGGCGGCAAATTATATTGCCAATAATAGTGATTTACCGGCCATATGTGGTCGTGTATGTCCTTGGGAAAAGCAGTGTGAAGGTTCGTGTATTTTAGAAAAAAAAGGAAAACATATAGAAATTGGGAAACTAGAACGATTTGTTGCGGATACCGTTATGGATGCCGGTGTTTTTCCATGTACATCCGGTATGAAAGCAAACGGTAAAGTCGCTGTTATCGGCAGTGGTCCGGCAGGGATTACTGCCGCATATGAGCTGGCACGGCGTAATTATGAAGTAACCGTTTTTGAAAGCGATTCGGAACCGGGGGGAATGCTGATGTTTGGAATACCCGCTTTTCGACTGCACAAGAACTATATTTATCGTGAGATTGATTGTTTGCAAAAACTGGGGGTCTGTTTTCAATATAATGTAAAGATAGGACAACAGAAATCTATTGAGGATTTATTCGCAGAACACTTTGAGGCGATATTTGTTGGTATTGGAGCTTCTGCAGCTTGGAGTCTAGGAGTAGACAACGATACACTTCCCGGTGTAGTAGATGCTCAAATTTTTTTGCATCAAGTACAACAGGTACAGATAGGAAAAGGGGATATTACCCAATTACCTATTCAAGCAGGCGATTCAGTCATTGTAGTGGGAGCCGGAAATGTTGCCATTGATGCGGCACGAACAGCGGTACGGTTGGGAGCAGATGTAACTATTGTATATCGTCGCGCTGAACACCATATGAAGTGTTTACCTTCAGAATATCAAGCAGCTAAAAATGATGGAGTAAAATTCAAATTTTATTCGGCACCGCGTGCCGTTGTAGGTGCAACTTGTGTGGAAGGACTGCAATATGAAAAACAAAAAATATTGGAAGATGCTACAATGGTCCCAACGGGTGAATTTGGTGTTGTTCCGGCAAATAAAATTATTGCTGCAATTGGTAATCGTCCGGAGATGGATTGTATTAATTCATTGCAGGTAAATGCCAGTAATGAGGGATATATTTCAATTACGGAAAAACCCTACGGAATGACAAGTCGTGTGGGGGTATTTGCGGCAGGGGATATAGTACATAAACCAGCAACCGTTGTCTTGGCTATGCGGGAAGGTAAAAAAACAGCAATAGGCATTGATCGATATATACAGGCAAAGCATTTGTTAGAAGGAATTAAACAATTTAGTAATATATCACATCTGACCGATTAATTCTATGAGAAAGATACGTTACCAATAAACCCATTTTTTTGATATGTAAGGAGTGAAAAACAGTATATGATGGAACTAAAAGTAAAACCTGTTATTGCTTCATATGACAACTTTCAGCAGTTTGCAAAAAGTGAGAATATTTGTGAAAATGATTTGATCGTCACTAATCATTATGTATATGAAGCAGATATGGAAATGTTGCATTTACCCTGCCCTATTTTATTTCAGGAGGAATATGGGTTTGGAGAGCCTACGGATAGTATGTTGGAGTCAATACAAAAAGATTTTCCCAAAGACATACAACGTATTATTGCTGTTGGAGGCGGCACTGTTCTTGATATTTCTAAACTGCTGTCTCTGAAACACTGGCTGCCCGTTCGAGACTTGTATGATGGAAAAGTTCCTGTAGAAAAGGATAAAAAGCTAATACTTATTCCAACGACCTGTGGTACAGGAAGTGAAGTAACTAACGTAGCCGTAGTAACGTTTGCATTAGAGAAGAAAAAGGAAGGATTTGTACGAGAGGAACTATATGCGGAGCAGGCGGTCCTTATTCCGCAGTTATTAAGAACCCTGCCATTCAATGTATTTGCTACAACTTCAGTGGATGCGCTGATACACGCGATAGAAGCAGCATTATCACCTCATGCGAGTGAGACTGTCCGTTTATTTTGTTATAAAGCGATTGAAATGATTATGAACGGATATTTTCAACTTCGAGAAGAGGGACCGGCAAAAAGAAAACAATTATATCAAGATTTTTTACTTGCTAGTACATATGCCGGTATTGCATCGGATAATGCAGGGTGTGGAGCTGTTCATGCATTGAGTTATCCGTTGGCAGTAAAATTTCATGTTCCTCATGGGGAAGCAAATTATGCGCTTTTTACGGGAGTAATGAAAAATTATATGGAGTTAAAAAAAGATGGAGAAATTGAGAAAATAAATAAATTTCTTGCAAGTTTATTGAAATGTCCCGTAGATTTAGTGTATGATCAACTAGAAATATTGCTTAACCAGTTACTTCCTAAGAAAGCGCTTTGGCGGTATGGTGTTAAAAAATCGAATTTAGTGGAGTTTACCGATTCTGTCATGAAAACGCAGCAACGGCTTATGTCCAATAATTTTGTTCCGTTGAATAGGGAAATAGTATATAAAATATATAAAGAATTACTTTAAATGATACCAAAATAATTCGTATAGATGAAAATTCGGACCTGGGATGCAACACAAATATCCGGGTCCGAATTTTTTGTACAGTTGTAGGTTTTTATATGTCATGTAGTGCTAAAGTACGTTCTATAAACTTTTTATATAGTTCGTATTTTTTATTTATATCGTTATATGTATATTGATGATAAGCCGGCAGTTCTTTGAGCCGTTGAAAAAAAGATTGAAAAAGATTGACTAACTGTTTACTTGATACAATATAAAAAGGACTGGCGTTATTAGTAATATACTGGCGGTTTTTTTTAAGAAAAGCCGAAGAAAAATTAGAATAGAAAGAAAGATTAGATTCATGATAATCAATTGTTTCAATAGATGATTGAAGAACTCCCATTATCATACGAGGATTATTTTTCATCATGCTGAGAATGTTTTGAAGGTGATCTTTGCGTTCTTCTGTTGTTGTTTTATATTCAAGATCTGTAAAGAACATATAGCCTGTTTCGATATAACGAATGATAGAAGTTGTAGGCAGCATAAATTCTACATCGACTGTGCTTAGCAATTCTTCCCATAAAATACGTAAATGCCGTATTTGACGGACAACATTTTCTGAAGCGCAGGAATCTCTTAAAATATTGTCAATTGTATTTGAAGGAAGAAGAAAATCAAATCCATTGGTGAGAAAAAAGAAAAAGTGACTGGCAGAGTAAAAGGCAGTACGAAATCCCATTTCATCAATCCCCAAAACTTTTGCAGGAGAAATGAGCGGGGTTTGATTGGTGAAACAAAGGAGAAAACGGTCATAAATATCTTCGACTAAAATTTTATCAGAAATATAGGTGCACATATCCATAAATCCATCGGATTGTAAAGAATATTGAACAACAAATGAGTCCTCCAACACAATCAGGTTGGTATGCTCTAAATTAGTATTGTCATAAAATACAAAATCGTAATCCAGTAAATGATTAAGCATGCGATATAATCGACGCATATATTTAGGATCACTGGATAGCTTATCCAAATTTATTCCAGCACGAACGGTGATACGTTTTGCATTAAGAGTACAAGATTCAAAGTATTTCCAAAATCCGAGATCAGATAAGGCACAAAATTCACCAAATATCAGAAGATTAGCTTCATGGTTAGTACTGTCAATTTTTTTTTGAAACAAATCGTTTAGAAATTTACTGATATCGTGATATCCCGTAATAACACGAATCGGAGATGTATACTCTTTTTGTTTTCCAGGATTTTTCTTTACAGAAACACGGTATGCAGCACAAAGATATTGAGTTACTTCAAAAGCAAGATCTACCGTATGGGGAGAAATAGACAGAGCCGCATATAACGTTTTTTGTTTATTTTCTTTAATAATTGTATCGGCAAAGTGATGAGCCATTTTTTCATTGATTTGCTGAACATGTTTAGTAGTTGGCAGTTTTATTCCATTACACCATTTACTGATATACGAAATATCGTAACCTGTAATATTTGCCAAAACCAGATTTTTTGTTTGTGTCAAGGAAATCAAATTTTTTAATGCGGTTGCGTAATCTTCAGTTATCATATGCATTTCACCTGTAGTAATCATTAAAATAGACAATAAACACAATACATTTAATTATATAATTTATAATGTTTTAAGTGTTTTATTAAATAGGGGCAGGTCATGTAAAAAATGTTCATAAAAGTGATTACAAAGCCAACTGACGGTTTGTTTTTATGGAAAAAGTGACTTTTATAGCTGCAAACAGTTAAATATAAAACTATATTTTTTTTAATCGCTGATAAATTGGAAGATTTGTCAAATGACGTAATGTAAATAATGCCGTAATACCGATTAAAATACCCGTACCTACTCCGGCTATTGATAAAATGGGAAGATACAGCATAATTTTAATGTTTTCTACAATAATTGAGGCAATAATAACCTGTCCCAAATTGTGAAAGATACCCCCCGCGGCACTGACTCCGATAACACTGAATTTCCCCGTTTTTTTTAGAACTATCATACAGGCTAAACTAAAACTGGCTCCGGCAATACTGTACAAGAAAGCATTAATGCCCCCGGCAAATGCCGTGGAAAGGATAATGCGTAAAAGTAATATCAAACATACGTCACGCTTTCGAGGCAGCGAATATAAAGCAATAACTGTAATTAAATTTGCTAAGCCTAACTTGGCCCCTGGCGCAATAAAAGGAACGGGAATCATGCCCTCAATTATGTAAAGAACGAGAGATTGAGCGACAAAAAGGCCTAAAATAATAAGATGAAAAGTTTTATGCATACATACCTCTTAATGAGCGGGAATAATATCTGGCTCCGACGAATCGACAGCACGGACTTCAATCATGACTTTATGGGGTAAACATACAGTAGTTGCCCCAGGTTTGGAAATAAATCCTTCATTGACGCATATTTGATCCGGACAATCTGCATCGGTAATCGCAATGGTTTGATTACGTACTGTTACTGTATTATAACCGTGTTTTGTATAAATAGTAAACATATCTGTTCCGGTATGTTCTGATAGTGGAATTGTTTTATATTCTTTTCCGTCGACTTGAATTACTGCAATAGTTTTGGCGGAATTTGTCGTACCGCTTATCACAAAGATTGCCTCCGGTAAAAGAGACATACATAAGAGAATGATAATGAGAGCAATGTCCCATTTCTTTATCATGGAAATATCTCCTTACTCAAACAGATTTATTATTAACGTAATTACAGTATATTGTTTTTATTTTTTAAAATTAAAAATATATGGAAAAGATGGTTTTTAATCATTATTTCCCTAGGGTATTTCAGTTGTTTTTTAAACTTATATGTGCCCTTTATAAAAGATATACTGATAAGAAAACTAATGGCATATAAACTTATTATAACAGATTTAATTAGGGCAGCAAACAAAAGTCGATTAATTTGTGGATTTCATGGATTTGTATAACAAAAATGAAAATAGCAACATTGTTTATCGTTTAAAGCAGTAATAAAAGATAAACAATTTGCGGCTGATTTAATTCTTCTGGTAATTCAACTGCAAAAAAAAACTGAGATATATTCTTTTGAAATTTCAAAGAATAAAAATGCATATTATATATAAATGAATTGATTTTTTAGAATTCATCTCGGTATATATCATTCAACATAGTCTTGTTTTTCGTTCTATTATTCACAATCAGATTTCTTACAATTATGGAGGAAAGACAAAAAATGGAGGGTGATACATTATGAAACACGTAGCAGTAATCACGGCTACTGAAGCCGCAAATCTTATTAAAAATGGAAGTTTTGTGACAACAAATGGTTTTTTAGCTTCGGTACAACCGGAAGCACTTACTTCGGCATTGGAAACTCGTTTTTTACAAACAGGAACACCAAAAAATTTAACATTGTATTATTGTGCGGGTCAAGGAAATTCTGATGGCCGCGGCGGAGAACACTTTGCCCATGAAGGAATGTTAAAACGAGTTATTTTGGGACATTGGGGTACTGTGCCAGCAATTGTTTCTTTAGTAAATGCAGGTAAAATTGAAGGCTATAACTTTCCCCAAGGTACATTAGCACAACATTATCGTGATGTGGCAGCTCATCGTATTGGAACCTTTACTAATGTGGGTCTGGAAACTTTTGTAGATCCACGAATCAACGGCGGTAAAATGAATGACATTACAAAAGAAGATCTTGTACAACTAAAAGTTATTAATGGAGAAGAGCAACTTTTTTATCCGCGTATGAAGATGGATGTAGCCCTTATTCGTGGTACATATGCTGATGAATGGGGTAATGTGGTCATGACTAAAGAAGTGTCTCCTATTGATGCACTACCACAAGCACAAGCTGTTCATAATAGCGGCGGTATAGTGATTGTCCAAGTGGAAAAAGTTGTCAAGGGAGGTTCGTTAGACCCTAAATTGGTTAAAATTCCAGGTATTTATGTAGATTATATTGTGCAGGAAGAATCCATATTGCATCAGCAACAGGCATTTGGATGTGAATTTGATTCTTCTGTATGCGGTGAGAGTGTTGTTCCTGTAGAATCCATAAAGCCAGTGCCATTAAATGCTAAGAAGGTTATTGCACGGAGAGCTGCGATGTTGCTTCTTGATATGAAACATGAAGCTGTCATTAATTTAGGAATCGGTATTCCTGAATTTGTAGCATCTGTTGCAGCTGAAGAAGGAATTGGTGATTCTTTGACAATGACAGTTGAAGCGGGTGCTATTGGGGGTGTTCCGTTGGGGGGCGTACGATTTGGTGCCAGCGTTAATGCAGAGTGTTATCTTGAACAGGCAGCTCAGTTTGATTTTTATGATGGAGGCGGCCTGGATTTAGCTTGTTTAGGCTTGGCCCAATGTGATGGACAAGGTAATGTCAATGTCAGTAAATTTGGCCCTCGTATAGCGGGATGTGGAGGATTTATCAACATTACACAAAATACAAAGAACGTAGTTTTTTGTGGAACTTTTACAACAAGTGGTTTAAAAGAAGAAATTAAAGATGGCGAAATTCATATTATACAAGAAGGTAAAGTAAAAAAATTTCTTCATTGTATCGATCAAATTACATTTAGTGGAAAGTATGCGCGCGAACACGGACAACAGATATTATATATCACGGAACGGGCTGTATTTAAAATGGAGGAAGATGGAATTCATCTCATAGAAATTGCACCAGGTATTGATATGCAAAAAGACATTTTTGACCAAATGGAATTTAAACCTATTGCAAATAACGTTAAACATATGTTGCCTGAGCTATTTAAAAACCAATGCATGAATCTTAAAGATATAAAAAAATAGAAATGAAGAAGAAAGAAGGTTTTTAAATGGAAGTATTTGCGATTATTTTAAGTTTTGTTCTCTTAGTTACGATTGCATATCGTGGATTTTCTGTTATTTTATTTGCACCTGTTTGTGCACTAGTAGCGGCCAGTTTATCAAATTTTCCGCTTTTACCAGGATATACAGAGTTATTTATGGGCAAGGCCGTTATATATATAAAATCATTTTTCCCTATATTTTTATTAGGAGCTGTATTTGGAAAAGTGATGGAAGAAACCGGCATGGCACGCAGTATTGCGAAAGAAGTTATTAAAAAAATAGGTAAAGAAAGAGTTACATTGGCAATTGTTGTAGCCTGCCTTGTTTTGACATATGGGGGTGTTAGTTTATTCGTTTGTGTATTTGCTATTTACCCATTTGCCTCTGCATTGTTTAAGGAAGCGCAACTTCCTAAACGGCTAATTCCCTGTTGTATGGCAATCGGAGCATTTACGGTGACTATGGATTGTCTTCCTGGAACTCCACAAATACAAAATATAATTCCTACTGTGTATTTGGGAACAACAACCTATGCAGCGCCTGCATTAGGTATTATTTGTGCGATATTTTTACTTGGGATCAGCTACTCTTACTTACATTGGCGATGCCGTCAAGCGATTAAATGTGGAGAAGGTTATGGCAACCATACAATAAATGAAGTTGTTGTTGATACTGATCAAAAATTGCCTCCATGGTATGTTTCTATATTACCACTTCTCACTGTATTAGTTGTAAATTTCTTTTTCTCGTCCATTTATACGTGGAATCCAGAATTACTTGCTCCTTTTCAGAATTTAAACGGGTTACCTTTAGTTGCAAAATCAATTAAAAATGTTGCATCTCTTTGGTCATTGATTTTAGGGTTATTAACAGCAACTATATTAGCCTCTGTTTTAGGATATCGTTTTCTTCCTAAACATGTTAGTTTGAAATCGGTTATAAATGCCGGCGCCATTGGGTCGTTGCTGGCAATTATGAATACCGCGTCAGAAGTGGGGTATGGCAATATTATTGCTTCTTTACCCGGTTTTACTGAAATTGCTCATACTTTGCTTAATATTGGCGGTGATTATCCGTTGTTTAATGCTGCGTTAATGATCAATGTACTTGCGGGAGTTACAGGCTCCGCTTCTGGAGGTGTAAGTATTGCTTTAGAAATATTTGGACAACATTGGTTAGAAACCACAGCAGCTATGGGAATTCCACCGGAAGTGCTGCACCGAATAGCTTCTATGGCAGCAGGCGGCTTGGATACATTACCTCATAATGGTGCTGTTATTACTTTATTGGCAGTTTGTGGATTAACACATAAAGAAGCATATAAAGATGTTTTTGCTATTACTTGTTTTAAGATTTTAACAGCATTTTTTGGGGTTATCGTGTTTATGACAACCGGAATTGTTTGATTTTTATTAATATAAAAACTAAATAGTAAAAACATTCTAAAGGAGAGTGGAAGAATCATGGATTTTAACATGACGGAAGATCAACAAATGTTTGTAAAATTGGCTAAAGACTTTGGTGAAAAAAGATTAGCCCCGACTATTACCGAACGTGACCATCAAGGTATTTTTGATGAAGCAATCATCAAAGAAATGCTCGAAATGGGTTTGGGCGGCACATATTTCCCAGAAGAATACGGCGGAGCTGGTGCCGATGTATTGAGCTACATCATGACGGTAGAAGAACTGGCCAAATATGATGCAGGCGTCAGCATTACGTTGTCCGGAACCGTATCCTTGTGTGCAAATCCGATTTTTGAATACGGGACAGAAGAACAGAAGAAAAAATTCTTAACTCCGCTTTGTGAAGGCACGAAACTGGGTGCGTTCGGCTTAACAGAACCGAATGCCGGCACCGATGCTTCCGGCCAGCAGACCGTTGCAGTAAAAGAAGGCGACCATTATATTTTGAATGGTTCCAAAATCTTTATCACCAACGCAGGCGCAGCTGATATCTATATTGTATTCGCTATGACGGATAAGAGCCAGGGCAACCATGGTATTACGGCATTCATTCTGGAAAAAGGGATGGAAGGCTTTACCTTTGGCAAGAAAGAAGACAAACTCGGGATCCACACGTCTCAGACGATGGAACTCGTATTCCAAAATGTAAAAGTTCCTGCTGAAAATATGCTCGGTCAGGAAGGGAAAGGCTTTAAGATTGCTATGCAGACCTTGGACGGCGGCCGTATCGGGGTAGCCGCACAGGCATTGGGAATCGCGGAAGCCGCTTTGAAAGACGCTGTTGAATATTCCAAACAACGTGTACAGTTCGGCAAACCGATCTGCAAATTCCAAGCTATTTCCTTCAAACTGGCAGATATGGCAATGAAGATCGAAGCCGCGAGAAACCTGGTATACAAAGCAGCGATGAAGAAACAGGAAAAGAAACCGTATTCCGTGGATGCTGCGATGGCAAAATGCTATGCTTCGGATGTAGCTATGGAAGTTGCGGTTGACGCCGTGCAGATTTTCGGCGGCTACGGCTACAGCGAAGAATATCCCGTTGCCCGTCATCTGCGTGATGCAAAGATTACACAGATATATGAAGGCACGAACGAAGTACAGCGCATGGTTACTTCGGGTGCGTTATTGCGGTAATTGGCATGACAAAGCAGGTTTGATTGTTGCGTAATCAAGCTGTGGAGACAAGAAAACATTTTTAGGAGGTTAGCGTAATATGGAAATATTGGTATGTGTAAAACAAGTACCAGACACGGCAGAAGTAAAAATCGATCCAGTGAAACATACCGTCATTCGTGCGGGTGTGCCTAACATCTTTAATCCGTTTGACCAGAATGCGTTGGAAGCAGCGCTGCAGTTAAAGGATGAACAGGGAGCTAAGGTAACGCTGCTCTCTATGGGGCCGCCGCAGGCTGTGGAAGTACTTCGTGAAGGACTGGCCATGGGAGCCGATGAAGCGTATTTGCTGACAGACAGAAAAGTCGGCGGTTCGGATACCCTGGCAACCGGCTACTGCCTGGCACAGGCAGTTAGAAAAGTAGCGGAACTACAGGGGCTGGACCATTTCGACATAATTCTCTGCGGCAAGCAGGCTATTGATGGAGATACAGCTCAGGTCGGTCCGCAGATAGCAGCGGAACTCGGTATTCCACAGATCACTTACGCAGCTCATATCGCAGTAGAAGGAGAAAAAGTAACGGTAAAACAGCAGAATGAAGAAGGGTATATCGTTACGGAAGCATCGTTCCCCGTTCTCATTACGGCTGTAAAAGAATTAAATGAACCGCGGTTCCCGACCATTCGCGGAACCATGAAGGCGAAACGCCGGGAAATACCAACCTTGTCGGCAGAGGATATCAAAGTAGACGAAAGCCGGATCGGCTTGAGCGGCTCGCCGACGAATGTCCGCAAAATCTTCACTCCGCCTCAGAGAACGCAGGGTCTTATTTTGAACAATGAAGATGTTGCTGTATCTGTTGCTACGTTGATGGAAAAATTAGCAGAACAGAAGATAATTTAATTCTAAGGAGGAAACGGGAAGATGGATTTGGCTAATTACAAAGGCGTGTATGTCATCGCTGAACAATTTGAAGGCAAACTGCGCAATGTATCGTTGGAATTGTTAGGCCAGGGCAGGATATTGGCCGACAAAATCGGAGACGAAGTAGGGGCCGTCTTGATCGGCAGCGGGGTAACCCCGCTGGCTCAGGAATTGATTGCCCACGGAGCGCATAAGGTATATGTGTATGACGACCCGAGACTGGAACAATACAATACGACGGCGTATGCGAAGGTATTGCAGCACTTCTTTGAAGAAGTAAAACCGAACGTATTTCTGGTAGGGGCGACGAATATCGGACGGGATTTAGGACCGCGCGTAGCCAATGTATTAAAGACCGGTCTGACAGCAGACTGCACGGGACTGGATGTGGATGACGACGGAAAGACGATCGTATGGACGCGTCCGGCACTGGGCGGGAATATCATGGCAGAAATCGTATGCCGTGAAAATCGGCCGCAGATGGGTACGGTTCGACCGAATGTATTTAAGAAACCGGCAGCCGACGCATCCGCGACGGGCGAAATCATCAACATGAAGGCGGAACTGAGTGATGGCGACTTCATGACGAAGTTCGTAGAACTGATCAAAATGGGCGGCGGCGGCGTCAAGATAGAAGAAGCCGACGTTATCATATCCGGCGGCCGAGGAATGAACGGCTCGGAACCGTTCGAAGGAATGCTGAAGGAACTGGCGACCTTGCTGGGAGGAGCCGTAGGAGCTTCCCGTGCTGCGGTAGATGCCGGCTGGATAGATGCACTGCATCAGGTAGGACAGACCGGAAAGACTGTAGGCCCGAAGATTTATGTGGCTTGCGGGATATCCGGGGCGATCCAGCATTTAGCGGGTATGACAGGATCGGACTGCATCATCGCGATCAACAAAGATCCGGATGCTCCTATCTTCCAGGTTTGCGACTATGGTATCGTAGGAGATGCGTTTGAAGTAGTTCCTAAGATCACAGAAGCGATCAAAACATTAAGAAAATAATTGCTATTTTAAATTTTTTCTTGTTTATATTAAAAGCAGGTATAGGCCATATCTATACCTGCTTTTAATATGTGGAGCTATTCTTCAAGTAGACCTAATGTACGCTCTACAAAATTTTTATATAATTCATAATTTGTTTTTATTTCGTCATATGTATACTGATGATATACAGGGAATTGTTTTAATCTTTGGAAAAAAGATTGGAATATAGTTACAAGTTGTTGGTCGGCAACAATATAGAATGGACTGGCTTCGTTAGTAATATATTGTCGATTTTTTTTAAAAAATGCGGAAGATAAATTAGAATAAAACGATAAATTGGATTCATGGTAATCAATTGTATCTATCGAAGCTTGTAGGATACCCATAATAATGCGGGGATTTTTTTTCATCATACTAATAATATTTTGCAAATGAGCTTTGCGTTCTTGCGGAGAAGTCCTATATTCAAGATCTGTAAAAAACATATATCCCGTTTCAATGTAACGGATAATAGACGTGGTAGGCAACATGAATTCAACATCGACTGTACTCATGAATTCTTCCCACATAATGCGTAAATGCCGTATTTGATGTACAACATTTTCAGGAGCACAACAAGTTTTAAGAATATTATCAATTGTATCTGAGGGAAGAAGAAAATCAAAGCCGTTAGTTAAGAAGAAAAAGAAATGCTTGGCCGAATAAAAAGCGGTACGAAAACCCATTTCATCAATTCCCAGTACCTTGGCAGACGCCATGAGGGGGTTTTTATGTGTAAAACAAAGGAAAAAACGATCATAAATATCTTGAACCAATACTTTATCAGGTATATACGTACACATATCAATAAGACCGGTAGTATGTAAAGAATATTGTATTACAAAAGAATTTTCTAGAATAATTAAATTTGCACATTCTACAGTAGTGCTGTCGTAAAACATAAAGTCATAATCCAACAGGTCATTCAACATGTGATACAGACGGCGCATATATTTTAAATCACTGGCTAATTTATTCAGATTTAAACCTACTCGAATAGTCAGGCGTGAAGCATTAAGCTGACATGATTCAAAATAATTCCAAAATCCAATATCTGATAGCGCACAGAATTCTCCAAAAATCAATAAATTACCTTCGGTTTCTATTTCCGGTATCTTATTTTGAAATAATTCAGTCATGAATTTAGTAATATCGTGATATCCTGTAATAACTTGAATAGGTGATGCATATTCTTTTGATTTACCTGAGTTCTTTTTTAGGGAAAAACGATACGCAGAACAGAGATATTGATTAATTTCAAAAGAAAAATCAGTTGCATCGGAAGAAATGGACAAAATAGCAGATGCTGCTTTTTGTTTATGGTCTTTGATAAGAGTATCGGCAAAATAATGTGCCATTTTTTCGTTGATTTGTTCAATGTGTTTCGTTGCGGGTAATTTTATTCCATTGCACCATTTGCTGATATAAGAAATATCATATCCCGTGATGTTTGCTAAAACAAGATTTTTTGTTTGTGTTAAAGCAATTAGATTTTTTAATGCAGTAGCATAATCTTCTGTTATCATACGCACCTCGTCCTAAGCAAAAAAATGTCAGTAAATACATATTGGTTAATAATTATTATTAAAAAATTATATAATGGTTGTGATATAAAATTTTTATAGTGGGGTAATAATTGCATTTATAGATATATAAGTCAACAGTCGAAATATATTTTTAAGCAATAAAAAATGTAAACATATAATATAATGTGAAAAATATTTCAGGTGCATTAAAATTTGTAATTATAAATAGTCAAACAAAAGTATTGTTTTGTTTGATTATTTAATAAACAGATAAAAAATAATAAAAACTGATTTTCTTAACTACATGCAAATAAATTGACAGAAAAGGCAGTAAACATGCCGTTTTCTGTCAATACATAAGGGCTTGTTGCCGCTATCTTTTTATTCCTTACGATTTTGGGTAAACGTCATACAATCTTCTTAGGCATATATCAATCTATATTGATTAATATTTTATGAAAAACAATCAAAATAAAATGCCATTTATATATTCTAATTATAACAGATTTTATCAATTTCGAGAACTAAAAAAGCTTGCACATTTTGAGAATTACGGTATAATAGATATATTGCATGGGGACGTAGCTCAGCTGGGAGAGCACCAGGTTCGCAATCTGGGGGTCGAGGGTTCAATCCCCTTCGTCTCCACCATTGCTACCCACAAATTTTTTTGATAGAGATACATTAAAAAATACTGGGAATTTAGACGGGACTTAGCTTTTTGCTAAGTCCTTATTTTTTTGTCTGCTAAAGGATTGTCGTATTCTGTATTAAAAAAGACCCATTATAATACACCATAGACTGTCTCAACCGGTGATTAGTTAAATGGGCAATATGAAAATACAAGAGGTTCCGAGGTCATCGGAAACGAGCTGAAAAATGGCTGGCAGAAATTGCAAAAAGAGAGCCCAATATATTTCCACATTGGACCCTCGAATTCGTCTAACTAGTGATTGAATGATAGGAGCCGTATGAGTTGAGAGATTCACGTACGGTTCTGTGATAGCTTACAGGTGAAATTCCTGGGGGCTGCTTGACGGAGAGGTCGGTTGCTCAACGAATAAGTGACTTCCTACTCGATTTGCTGTCCTGCTAGTCGATAGACAAGATTTTTTCCCGCAACGGCAAAATGGATGCTGGTGATACACTAAGTTCGTCTATGCCCATATTGATGAACTCTTCCGCCAGGGTTTTGTCTGCACCCAATTCGCCGCAGATACCGCACCAAATACCATTGTTGTGTGCGTTTTCCGCAGTATAGGCAATGAGCTTTAAAATAGCGGGATGATGTGCGTCAAAAAAATGGTCCAGCGACGTGTTCTGTCGGTCGATGGCAAGCGTATACTGTGTAAGATCATTGGAGCCGATGCTGAAGAAATCAACGAATTTAGCAAGATCATCGCTGATAATGGCAGCTGCCGGGGTTTCGATCATGATGCCGATCTTGATATTCTTGTCAAAATCGATTTTTTGAGTCGTGAGTTCTGCTTTCACTTCTTCAACGATCATTTTTGCATCACGTACTTCTTGAACGGACGTGATCATGGGGAACATGACTAACGCCGTGCCAAAGGCACTGGCACGCAGAATGGCGCGTAGTTGTGTTTTGAAGATTTCCGGACGTGTCAAACAAATGCGGATCGCCCTGTAACCCAATGCCGGATTTTCCTCGGCAGGAAGATTGAAATATCCTACTTTCTTATCGGCACCGATATCCAGCGTGCGGATTACCACTTCTTTTCCGCCCATATTTTCCAGGACGGTCTTGTAGGCTGTGAACTGTTCTTCTTCACTGGGGAACGTATCCCGTCCCAAGTAGAGAAATTCACTGCGGAACAGGCCGATGCCGCCCGCGTCGTTGTCCAATACGGCCGACAAATCAGCCGGCTGTCCGATATTCGCGTAGAGTTTGATCTTACGGCCGGATTTGGTTGCATTGGGTTTACCTTTCAGTTTTGCCAACAGGGATTTCTGCTTTTGGTCCTGGTTCATCTTTGCTGTCATTGCTTCCAACGTTGCCACGTCGGGATCAATATAGATTTTTCCATCAAAACCGTCTACAATGACGGTTTGTTTTTCATGCAGATGAGCAAGTAATGTATCTCCTGCTCCCACGATAGCAGGGATACCCATGGTACGTGCCAAAATAGCCGTGTGTGAATTGGTAGAACCGGATTCGGTGATAAAAGCCAGAATATTATTTTTATCCAAGGACAGTGTTTCACTGGGAGCCAAATCATCGGCAGCTACGATGGAAGGTGCAGTCAGCGTTACCATGTTGTTACTGCCTGTAAGCGCGTTCAGCACTTTGCCGGAGATATCCCGGATATCGGCGGCGCGCTCTTGCATATAGGTGTCTTCCATGGCTGCGAACATTTCGGCAAAGCTGTCGGCAGCAGCGTTGACTGCATATTCTGCATTTATTTTCTGTGTGCGGATTGTATTTTCAACGGTTTCAATATAGTCCGGGTCGTCCAGCATCATCTGGTGCACATCAAAAATTTCGGCCGTCTTTTCATCTACTTCCGTCAAGGCTTTTTCATATAAGGATTTGATCTCATTCTGCGCAGCAAGACGAGCGGTATGGAATCTTGCTACCTCAGTTTCTGTATCGTCGACCAGCTGATCAGCTACCTTATGGATTGTGCGCTTGTAAAGTACCACTGGTCCGATGGTGATACCGTTAAAGACGCTTTTTCCTTCTAATGTTAACATTATTTTTCCTCCTGTCGAAACTATATTTTTGTTTGTGTAACGAATACAAGACATCTATATTATTAAAGTTTTATAGATATTTTATAACAGAATTGCATTTTAATAAATACTTTATATTTGCTGCAATAAATTCATCTCATTTGTCGCAAGAATATCAGATAGATCGTCCGGTGTTTTGGCTTGATCTAACTGAATAAGAAAACCGTTCATTTTTAATAGATTAGCCATATTTAAGAATGCTTTGAGGTGTTTTTCCTGGTCAATAGTCGAAAGAACACAGACATAACGAACGGGATCCAGAAGAGGCGAATGAAATTCCACAGGCGTTTTCAGGCGTATAAGACTCATGCCGACGCCCAGACTACCTGCATCAATGGAGGCATGAGGAAGGGCGAACCCATGTGCAATAACAATGTAAGGACCATAGTCGAGAACGTTTTTTATCATAGCATCAATGTAGGAATTTGTAATGATATGATGGCGGAGCAGCGGTTGAGCCGCTTTTTGTATAGCATCCTGCCAATCTTTTGCTTGCACATCCAGCTCTATGAATGGCGGTTGCAGAAGTTCAGCTAAGCCGGGTTCTTTTGCTCGCGTAGTATTCTCAAAATAATTTTTTACCGTTTGCTGTACTTGTGTTAATAAATCAGGGTAATCCTTTAATGTTTTTTTTAACTGTTTAGCCATAAAATAGCCTTCATTGCGTGATTCATTGTTATGCCCGATTGTTTTTTTTGATATTTGCTGTAATTTCAAATAATCCTCTTCGTTTAGCAAAGGAGAAATACGTACATAAGGCACTTTACAATTAGATAACTCAATAGTGGAAATCAAAAAATCAATATCAGAAGTATCTGTGTTGTTTAACATATGGACACTGACGACATTTAAAATATTGAAATTAAATTTCTCGTTGATTTTTTGTTGTAATAACTTACTGGTACCGATGCCGCTGTTGCAAACTAAAATGACATTGGAATTATTGCTGTATTTTTGATATTTTTCAATGGCGGCGCAAATGTAAATAACGATATAGGCGATTTCCTGTTCTTGAATTTGTCGTCCTAAAAGAATTTCAAGTATATCCATATTATTTTCTACAACAGTTTTAATATTCATATTGTTTTCCACGATCATGTTTACATCAGCATATTCCACGACAGTTTGTGTGTCTCCACCGGAAAAAATATGCTCCAGATGGTTGGATAGGCCAAGAAAGAAGTCATAATCGATATAAAGAGGTAAATGCAGCTCATCGGAAATTCTTTCAATAAACTTTCTGGTTATAGTTTGAATCTTAACCATGATATTTTTATTAACATTTCTCTTAATGAAGCGAAGTTTTTTATAAAGATTATTCAGAAAACTTTTTTCATCCAACGAAGAATTTAGTTCGAAATATTGAACTAAATAGGTGTACAGTTTATCAAAGTTATGGGAAGAACTGGTGTGACATTCGCCGTTATGTAATGGTTTTCCTATTTTTACCCTGAAAATAGAAGCAATCAAATACAGTTGTAAAATCACAAACGAGCCTTCCGTGAGAAATTCACCGGTCCTAATTTCATTTTCATTTATTAAACTGTGCAGTGTGCGATGGTGACCGGATGTGAAACATTCGTTAAAGTTTTTGAAGATGACCGGATTTTTTTGATTGAAAAACAGTTGCAAAAGGTCGGTGTTAGTAAAAAGAACTTGCATGTAATAACTGCGAATATCAATTTCTCTTCCAAAAAGCTTGATACCTTGACTGGAGAAACCGTGTACATTTAATTTATAGGTTTTCAGTAGGGCATTAAGTTGATCCAGATCAGCAATGATTGTAGATCTGGATACACAGAGAAACTCGGCAATTTCAGCAAAAGTAATATAATCTCTGGAAAAAAATAAAATGACAAATTCTAAAACATACCGTTCCTCTTGATTCAGACTGTAATTATAAAAATCCAAATGACTTAAAATCGCAGACAAAGACACACCATCGTATTTAAGATAAAATTTATTGTTCTTATCGATTGAGAGCCCGATTTTTAAAGGTTCCAAATATTCTTTGATATAGTTGACATCATTACGAATGGTTCTGATAGAGATGGAATGTTTGTCGGCAAGTTCTTGTATATCAAAGACATGCGGATTTTCATATACTGTTTTAATCATTTTTGTTGAACGTTTATTCATTTGTTTATCAGCCCCATACCAAAACATAAAATAAATACAACTTTTGACATTCTTATTATTCACTATTTGCTTTTTTAATTATAACAATTCAAATTTGTAATATCAATGAAATAAAGAGAACAAATGTTTGATTTTATGGTCGGAATTTTTACACAAATAGTGCAACAATTTCAACTCCGATATTTCCGTTATCGAACTATTTTGTTAGTTGAAATATAGTAATACACCAGATTTTCTTTGGGGAGCCTGAGACACAGTAGAATTTGATACCACTATTGAGCAATCATTTGAACTTGGCAAAAAATCAAGTGTGAATATAATTAACGATATGAGATACATAATATCACATATGCACATAATGAATGAAAACCATTAGAGTTTGGTATCTTTACGATATTTTGCATACAACCCCGATATATAGGGAGTATGGCATTTATAAGGAGGATCAAAGTATGGCAGTGAAAGAAAATCTGGTAATAACTAATGAAACGGGATTGCATGCGCGTCCGGCTTCCAATTTTGTTAAACTTGCCAAATCATTTAAGTCAAAGATAATGGTAGCTTGCAATGGAAATGAAGTAGATGCAAAGAAAATTTTGGGTATTATGACTTTAGGTGCGGGGAAGGGTGCAACAATTACTGTTACAGTTGAAGGAGTAGATGAAGCACAAGCTTCTGCGGCTTTAAAAACATTAGTTGATAGTGGTTTTGGTGAGTAAGTAATATTGCTGGATTGATAAGAACAATATTAAGTCTAGGATGAAGTACAGAAGGTTGATTATCTATCGCATGAATTTTCAAGCAATAGATTAGAATGAAAAAAGATGAAACATACATTAGGAGGGAACATTATGACAAAAAGTTTAAAAGGTTTAGTTTTATGTGCTGATGGGGTAGCAACGTCGACTATTGTTTTGGTATCTATTCGTGAAGCTTGTGAAGAAGCAGGAATTCAAGCCAATTTTCAGCAGGGACGTATAGCCGATGTACAGGCAACTATTGAAAATGGTAATTATGATGTTATTGTTTCCAATGCGGGTACTGATTTAGATTTACCCAAAAAAGTACCTATATTTAATGGAGTACCTTTTTTAACCGGGATCGGTAAAGAAGAAGTTATGGAACAAATCAAAGCTATTGCTGATAAAAAATGATTTAAGCTGGAAAGATATTGACTTTCTAATACGTTTAACACTTCGAGTATGAATTTGGAGGTAATATTACATGGACATAATACAAAATTTCATGAAAATTTTTGGTGCGGCGGTCCTTCTTCCTATTATCATTTTTATCTTTGAGATCATTTTAGGAACCAAGCCGGCTAAAGCATTAAGGTCTGCTATTTATATTGGGGTTGGGTTAGCTGGCTTGGTTACAGTTTTAAACCCTTTCTTTTTGGGGCTCATGAGTAAACCCATTACTGACATGGTTGTTCAGCGGGGTATTCAACTTCCTTATCTTGATACAGGTTGGGCTTTACTTGCAGCAGTTGCTTATTCTACTACAATTGGGGCCATTATTATTCCTATGGGTATTATTATTAATGTGATTATGATTGGAATTAAATTTACAGATACGCTAATCCTTGATTTATGGAATTTTTGGCATTGGGCTTTTATTGGAAGTATGGTTTACTATACTACCGGTAGCTACATTTATGGTATTATTGCAGCTATTGCTATCGAACTTTTTCTGCTTTGGATTGGAGATGTTACTGCACCACAATTTCAGAAATTTTTCAAGTTGCCAGGTATTACTATTCCCCATGCCAGTGCTCAAGGCGGTATCATTGTAGCAATTATTTTTCGTTGGATTTTTGAAAAAATTGGTCTGACAAAAATTAATGTTAATTCTGAAACAATTCGTCGTAAATTTGGTATTTTTGGTGATTCTGTGGTTATTGGATTTTTTGTTGCTGTGCTTATCGGTGTTATTGCTTGGTTCCCGGAAATTGAGCAATTGACTACTTGGTCTCGTATTTTGGCTTTAGGTATGGGAACCGGTTCTTTCATCTATTTATATCCAAAAGCAACTACTGCTTTGTTAGAAGGTTTTGCTGCTCTCAGTGAAAAAGTACGTAGTCTATTGGCCAAACATGGGTCTAAAAGAAAAATCAATTTTGGTATGGATGGAGCATTGTGTGTAGGAAATCCAGATAATATTACAGTTGCTTTACTGACTATGATTACAACCGTACCTCTTATTTTTTTTCTACCGGGCAATCGTTTTTTAATGATGGCTGATTTAGGTGTTACTCCATTCTTTTTAGCCATTACTGCAGTTGCTGTTTTTAATGGAAATATTCTTTGTGCATATATTGTTAATGTTATAAATGTAGCTATTACTTTGCTCTTCTCCAGTGCGATGTCACCTGCTTTTGCAAATCTGGTTACTAATATTGGTACTAAATTACCGGATACTGGTGCAGCTATGATTGGTGCGGATATTAGACCGTTGCATGGCATTTTTTACTATATAGGTCTGCAACCTGTTGTTCTTGTTGCCAGTGTTGTTGTTATTCTTGCTTTGATGTATGCTCGCAGTAAGAATCCTGCTGTTTTTTGGAAATTGGTAGGTTACAAAGCAGAAAGTAAAGATATCGACACCAATAAATAATTTATAGTAGAGTTTCATAAAAAGTACAGAATGCCAATACTGTTGAATAACTAAATTAACGAAATTTACATTAAAACTTCCACCTTAAAATGCCAGCATAGTCTGTGTTTTCTAACTTGTTGGCATTTTGAAGTGTAGAAAGATATTAGATTCATAATAAAAATGAACGAGAGTACTTTTGTTGTAAATTTACTGGAAAGAAGTGATTCTTAGTGTTAACTATTGAGGCGTTACCTCCTTATCAAAGAGCCATTGCTAAAGGACATTTAGGAGCGTGTGGAATAAGTTATAATGATTTAAAGAAACCCATTATAGCAGTCGTAAACTCTTGGAATGATATTGTTTCTGGGCATTGCCACTTAAGAGAAGTTGCAGAAGAAGTAAAAAGAGGCATTAGAGAAGCAGGAGGTACTCCGCTTGAATTTAATACTATAGCAATGTGTGATGGCATTGCTATGGGGCATCGAGGCATGAAATTTGTTTTGCCGAGTCGTGAAATTATTGCAAACTCCATTGAAACAATGATTTTAGGACATAATATTTTTGATGGAATGGTTTTAATTGGTTCTTGTGATAAAATTGTGCCGGCTATGTTAATGGCTGCTGCACGTTTGGATATACCTAGCATAATGGTAACCGGTGGTGTAATTCGCAATTATATTACTCCGGCTGAATCTAAAGAAACAAGATATGCATTTATAAGAGGCGAAGTTGATGAAAAGCAGTTAGTAGAGGTTACTAAGGAATATCTGCCTTCAGCGGGGATTTGTCCGGTAATGGGTACTGCTAATACAATGTGTATTATAGCAGAGACGTTGGGAATCACATTACCACTTATGGCTACAATGATTGCGCAATCTGATAAACAGAAAAAATTGGTTCGTCAAAGTGGACATGTTATTTTAGATTTAGTTCATAAACATATAACTGCAAGAAAATTTTTTACGCAAGCAGCTTTTGAAAACGCTATGACTGTAGCTTCGGCTATCGGTGGTTCACCTAATACATTTTTACATATTCCAGCCATTGCAGCTGAATGTGGATTAACGATAAAACGGATGGATTACGATCGCATTTCACATAACACGCCACTTATAACAAGAGTGTATCCAAATGGAAAAACATATACGGTAGCTGATCTTGATGGAGTTGGCGGTGTTCCGGTAATACTAAAAGAATTGTTGCCTAAATTGCATGAAAACACTCCTACTGTTAATGGAAATACATTATATGATAATGTGAAAAATGCACCTAATCCTGATGGCACTATTGTCAAAACTATGAAAACACCGTTCCAAGATGAAGGTGGCCTTGCTGTTTTACAAGGAAATCTTGCTAAAGATGGTGGAGTAATTAAAATTTCAGCTGTTCCGAAAGAAAAATGGTTTTTTAGAGGACCCGCTAAAGTGTTTGAAAGTGAAGAAGACTGTATGGAGGCATTAGATCATAATATTATTCAAGAAGGTGATGTTGTAGTAGTTCGCAACGAAGGACCAAAAGGAGGACCTGGTATGCGCGAAATGCACAGAGTTACAGAGGTTATAACCAAAGTAAAAAACACAGCTCTGCTTACAGATGGTCGTTTTTCAGGTCATTCTGCAGGACTTGCTGTCGGGTATCTTTCGCCAGAAGCAGCCGATAAGGGACCCATTGCTTATATTCATAATGGGGATATGATTTCTATCGATATTGAGAAAAGAAGGTTTCATTGGGAAATTACTCAGGAAGAAGAAAATAAAAGACATATAACAGATAGAATAATTGTTTCTAAGGAACCGAGTAAGCAATTGAGATTATATCGCGAACAAGTCACAGCGGCTTCTAATGGAGCGATATTACATGAATAGTTTGACAGTAAATAGTAGAATTTAATGCCATTGTTGAGCAATTATTTGAACTTGGCAAAAAATCAGGCGTGAATATAATTAACAGTTGAGATACCAAATATCACTCATGTACATAAATTACAGACATATATGATTTGTGACATTTGTAAGGAGGATCAGGGTATGGCAGTGAAAGAAAACTTAGTAATAGCTAACGAAACGGGCCTGCATGCACGTCCTGCCTTAGGTTTTGTTGCACTTGCCCAATCATTCAAGTCGAGAATAACAGTAACTTACAAAGGAAATCAAGTAGATGCAAAAAGGATTCTGGGGATTATGAGTTTGTTTGCCAGGAAAGGGGCAATACTTACTGTCACAGCTGAAGGGGAAGATGAAGTCCAAGCATTTACTGCCCTCAAAACATTGGTCGATAGTGGATTTGGTGAATAAGCAATAAAAATGATTGACATATTCTCGTTATTTTAGCAACTAATTGAGAATAAAATTAAATGAAGGATGGCGAGTTATCCATTATGCAAATTTTAAAACTTTTACATGCCGACCTGGTATTTCCAAATCTGGAAGTGGCTGATCAGAATGATTTATTCTGCAAAATGTGTACTGTGCTTCATGAAAAAGGATTTGTAAAAGAAAGCTTTTTAAAAGGTATAAGTGATAGAGAAAAAAATTATCCTACAGGACTTGAAATGGAAAATTATGGTTGTGCATTGCCGCATACTGATGTGGAACATGTTATTAATCCTGTTGTAGCTGTGGCAACTTTGACGAATCCGATAGAATTTAACATTATGGGTGATTCGGATAATCAAGTAAAAGTTAGTATGGTCTTTATGCTTGCTCTTAATAAGAAAGAAGATCAAGTTGTGATGCTTAAAGAATTAGCGGCTCTTATTCAAAACACAGATGTGATTGATAAAATGCGTAGAGCAACAAGCAGCAATGAGATACTTAGTATCATTAACCATGTTGGTAAATAAGTTTATAGGTGTTGTTATTATTCCAATGGATAATTCCGGTGTCATGGCATATTTGTTCGAAAAATTATTGGAGGCTGAGTTATGACAAAAATCAAAGTTTTAGCGAGTACGGTAACATTTGGGAAAATTAATAAAGAACCAAAAGAGCGAATGGAAACTTTGGGATGGGATGTTGTTACTAATCCTTATGGGCGTCCTTTGATTCCAGAGGAATTTAGTGAACTTGGTGTTGATGCGGATGCGCTTATAGTCGGAAATGATAAGATTACAGCAGATATTATTAATAGATGTCCTAATGTTAAAATTATTGCTAAACATGGGATCGGCGTAGATGCTATTGACATTAAATATGCAAATTCAAAAGGAATTTATGTAACAAACGCACCCGGATCTAATGCAACTGAAGTAGCTGACTTGGCAGTAGCATATATGATTAATTTAGCTCGAGGTATAGTTATTTCTAATAGAGATACTAAGGCTGGTAAATGGAATAAACCGAAAGCACCAATGTGTATGAACGGAAAAACTGTTGGTATTGTTGGAACCGGACATATAGGATGTCAAGTTGCCAGTCGTTTACGTGGTTTTAATATGAATCTTTTAGGATACGACATTTTTGAAAATGCTGAAGCTAAAAGTTTTGGAGTGAAATATGTACCACTGGATGAACTCTTGCTGACCGCTGATTATATTACATTACATTTGCCACTGCTGGAAGAGACTCAACATCTTCTGAATGAGGAAAGAATTGCGCATTTAAAACATGGGGTTGTCATTGTTAATACAGCCAGATGTCAGTTGGTAGATTATACAGCGTTGGAAACAGCTTTAAAGAGTGGGCTTGTTCGTGGATATGCTGCGGATGTATTTGAACATGAACCGCCGGAACATCTTCCTTTGTATGATTTAGACAATGTCATTGTTACGGCTCATATCGGCGGTACTACAAAAGAATCAAATCTTAGAATGGGAAATATGGCTGTTGATAATGTTATTGCGGCTTTGACCGGAAAAATCCCGCCTAACGTTTTAAAGGCATAAAGGGAAAGTAGATGGTGGAATATGAGTGAGAAGAAAGCTATTCATATGAAAGAAAAAGACAATGTTGCTATGGTACTGGAGCCTGTAACGGCAGGTGATGTTGTTTGTGTCATACGTGAAAATAAAGCAGTGGGCCGTATTGTGGCTAAGGATGATATTGCTCAATATCATAAGATAGCATTAACTGTTTTTAAAAGTGGAGATATCATTTACAAGTATGGAGAGGTTATCGGAAAAGCCGTTCAATCTATTGAAACCGGTGAACATGTACATGTCCACAATATTCAGGGGGTGGCGATAAACGATGCGCATTAAGGCATATAAAAGAACGGACGGTACCTTTGGAATCCGTAACAAGGTCCTAATCTTATCTACAGTAGGATGTGCGAACGAAACAGCTCAACGTATTTCGGAACAGATTCCTGATGCTGTTTTTATTCCCAATACAAAAGGATGCGGACAAATCGGTGATAGTGTCAACATTATGAAACGTACGCTTACCGGATTGGTGCTGAATTCCAATGTATATGGCGCTCTTATTGTCGGATTAGGCTGTGAGACTATTCAGCCATATATTTTGTATGAGATGATCAGTGCTCGAACGAATAAGCCAGTAAAGGTGCTTACTATTCAAGACGAAGGCGGCACGGTGCGTGCTATACAAAAAGGTGTTACCGTTGCAGCAACAATGGTGCGGGAAATGTTTTTGCAGGAACGTGTTGATGCTGATTTATCATCTATTATTCTGGCAACGAATTGCGGAGGCTCGGATGCCACCAGTGGATTGGCAGCTAATCCGTCTTTGGGATACTGTAGTGATAAACTGGTAACTGCCGGTGGAACGGTAATATTGGGAGAAACAACGGAACTTATCGGTACTGAACACATTTTAGCAGGAAGAGCTAAAAATAATGAGGTAAAAGAGAACATATATAAAATTATTAAAGGTCTGGAAATAGATTTTTCCAAAATGGGTATTGATACTCGAGGAGCAAATCCCACTCCTGGTAATATTAAAGGCGGATTAAGTACATTGGAAGAAAAAGCTTTGGGGGGTATTTCTAAAGGAGGAGGAACTACTATTAACGAAGTAGTTCGCTATGGTGATAGACCAAGAGAAAAGGGATTAGTTATTATGGATACGCCCGGTTATGATATTGAATCCTTGACTGGCATGGCAGCTGGAGGAGCTCAGGTATGTGTTTTTACAACCGGACGGGGAAATCCTATTGGAAATCCTATTATGCCAGTGTTGAAAATCACGGGAAACCATGAAACGTATGTCAATATGGAAGATAACATAGATATTGATGCATCTGTAGTTTTAAGAGGAACAAAGAGTTTGTTTGAATGTGGAGATAACATATTTAATGCTTTGATTCATGTATGTAATGGACAAAAGACAAAGGCGGAAGCCTTTGGGTTTGGAGAAATTAGCGTGTATAGAAATGTTGAGGTTTGGTGCAACAAATTGTAATTAGATTTAAGAATAAATATATGCCTGAAAGGAATGGATGGAATAGTGAAAATAACTTCTTACGATATTTATAAAATAAAACCACGCTGGATTTTTTTAAAAATAAACACAGATGAAGGTATTAGCGGTTGGGGGGAACTTGTTAGCGGTACGCGTACGGAAACGGTAATTACCGGGGCTCGGGAAATGATGGAATATCTTATAGGTAAGGATCCGGGGCAGATAGAGGATATCTGGCAGCTTTTGTATCGTTTCTTTTTCAGGGGCGGACCTGTCGAAATGACAATTATATCTGGGATTGAAATGGCTTTATGGGATATTAAGGGAAAATATTACAATATGCCGGTATATGAATTTTTGGGTGGGAGGGCCAGAACTAAAATCAAGGTTTATTCTTGGATTGGCGGTGATCGGCCGGCTGATGTTGGGAATGAAGCTTTAAAGCGAAAAAATATGGGATTTACGGCAGTTAAGATGAATGCAACGGAAGAAATGCATTATGTCGATACTTACAAAAAAGTACAACAAGTATCGGCACGGGTACAATCTATTCGTGATACAGTCGGGTATGATTTGGAAGTTGCCGTTGATTTTCACGGTCGTGTACATAAACCTATGGCTAAGGTTTTAGCAAAGGAATTGGAGCAATTTCACTTGATGTTTATCGAGGAACCTGTTTTACCTGAAAACATAGAAATGCTGCGAGATATTGCAAATCATGTTTCCATTCCTATTTCCACCGGTGAACGCGCGTATACCCGTTGGGGATTTAAACCGATTTTCAAGGATGGTTTTGTTGATATCATTCAGCCGGATTTATCTTTAACAGGAGGCATTTTAGAAGCCAAAAAGATTGCTGCTATGGCGGAATGTTTTGATATGGCAGTAGCTCCACATGCTCCCTACGGACCTATTGCACTTGCGGCCACTCTACAGTTGGACGTTTGTACACCTAACGTTTTCATTCAAGAGCAAAGTTTAGGTATTCACTATAATCAAGGTTTTGATCTGCTTGATTTTGTAAAAAATAAAGAAATTTTCCAATATAAAGATGGGTTTGTGAATATTCCGACAGCACCCGGCTTGGGTATTGAAATTGATGAAGATCTTGTTAAAAAAATCAGCCAAGAAGGACTAAAATGGTCTAATCCAAAATGGCGCAATTATGACGGCACATATGCCGAATGGTAAGTATGTCATATATTTTTGTGTGTATATGTAATTGATAAAGGAGCTGTTTGAAATGAAAGATTTTGAAACTTTAAAAAACATTAATGATAAGGGAGTATGTGCTATTGTTAGAGGTACTTCTGCTGATGCATTGAAACGTATTGCCGAGGCCTTGTTAAAAGGTGGAGTCAGCACTATTGAAGTGACGTTTAATACTCCGGGTGCAGCGCAGATGATAGAGGCGCTTTGTAAAGAATACGCTGATAATTTATTGGTGGGTGCCGGTACCGTTTTAGATGAAGAAACAGCTCGGATTGCTATTTTGTCAGGGGCTAAATTTGTCTTGGCGCCTACTCTAAATACGAAAATGATTCAGACTTGTCTGCGTTATAATGTTGTTCCTGTTCCAGGTGTTATGACACCAACGGAGGCACTTACAGCATGGGAGGCCGGTGCCAGAATCGTTAAAATTTTCCCGGCCGGTGTTTTGGGAGCAAAATATATTAAACAATTGAAAGGGCCACTTAATCAAGTAGATATGATGGTTGTAGGTGGGGTGGGAGCTTCTAATTTACCTGATTTCTTAAAAGCGGGAGCTTCATCGGCCGGTATTGGTGGAGAATTGGTGAATGCCCAATTAGTTGCCGAAGGTAAATTTGCTGAAATTACAGAACGCGCCAAAACATTTTCACGAATCATAACAGATTTCAGATCTAAGAAGTAAAATGTTTTTTAGGACAGACAATACAACAAGAAATTAGTTTGTAAATGCTTAACAGAAAAAGGAGCCGGGTATGAGCATTAAATTAATTGCTGTAGATATGGATGGAACATTGCTTGATGACGATAAGAACATCTCGGTTCGTAATAAACAAGCTGTCCAAAAAGCAGTCAAAGCAGGTATTGTGGTAATGTTTGCCAGCGGGAGAGTGTTTGCGGGAGTTAAAAGATATGCTGATTATCTTGATTTAGATGTTCCTTTGGTTATTTATAACGGAGCTGCAGTTATAGGCAGCAGATCAAAAAAAGTACTTTATGAAAAACCTATTGAGATAAAAACAGCACAATCTATTATTCGCTATTGTGGACAAAAAGGTTATCATATACAAACCTATGCCGATGATAGATTTCAAGTATTTTCACATAATGATTTTTCGGAAAACTATCAAAAAGTTTTTGGTGTAGAAGAAGAAATTCTAGGTGATAGTATGTGTAATATTACTACGCCGCCGTGCAAAATGCTTGTGATTGCCAAGAGCAAGGATTTTCAAGCTGTTCGAAATGATTTAGAGTGTAAGTTTTCTCAACAAGTTGATTTTTCGTCTTCCATGCCGGATTATTTGGAAATGGTGGAACCCGGTGTCAATAAATGGAGTGCGGTTAGATCTGTAGGTGACATGTATGGAATTAAACCTATGGATATTATGTGTATAGGCGATAACAATAACGATTATTCAATGATTAAAAATGCGGGCATCGGGGTTGCTATGGGAAATAGTAATGAATGTATTTTAAAAATTGCTAAGGTTGTTACTGCAACGAATACAGAGGACGGTGTTGCTGCAGCAATAGAAAAAGTTCTTGTACAACAGAATTTGATTTAAGAAACAAGAAAAAGTGTGTACTGAAGTGTTGAACAGCGATTCGGGGCATTCTTTTTCAGTTGTCAGAAGTATAAAAAAGGGTCTATGTCAAATGTTGAGCTGGCTCAATAGCAAAACACAAGTTAGAGGAACATTCAAAAGATTGTTCCTCTTTTTGTTGTAGTTAGAAAATCTCTGGTTAGACCAGGGGTTCCAAAAGCTTAAGCGATGAGTTTTTGAAGTTTCAAAATAAAACACCTTTAATGTAAGATAAGAATGCGGTCTGTCAACTGCAAACCTATCCATATCAAAGGAGGTCATTCGATGAATGACACACAGTCCATCACAAAGTAAATGGAATTGTAAATATCATGCAGTATTTGCGCCGAAGGATCAGTGGCAAGTATTTTATGGGAAAAAGCGATATGAAATAGGACAAATATTACGAGAATTATGTCAGTGGAAAGGAGTGGCTTTACTAGAAGCAGAGGCATGCCCGTTATGTACATCTGCTATTGGAAATTCCCCTCAAGATGAGTATATTGAGTTTCGTGGGGTTTCTCAAAGGAAAAAGTAGTCTGATGATTTATGAAAAATGGGGAAATATGAAATATAAGTACCGGAATCAACAATTTTGGTGTCGCGGATACTAGGTAGATATCGTAGAAAAAAACGAGAAGAAGATACCTACCTATATTCGAGAACAACTTAAAGAAGATGAAATGTCCGAACAGCTTACATTAGATTCAGAAGACTCGTTTACGGGTAACCGGAAGTAATCAAGTAACGGACCGAACATGCGCTGTAAAGTGCCGCAGGTAGATTAGGCTTTATAGGCACGCATAAGAAAAGGTTCTATGATCAAATGTTGGGGTGGCTCAATCGTAATGAGTGACTTCCTACTCGATTTATTATAGAACCCAATTCATTAGTTCATAAATATTTAGGTGCCTTACATATTGACAAAACAGCAAAATTGAGTACAATGTATTTAGGTACCTTTATATTATTTATTTTCAAGGAGGAATATAGATGAAAAATACAACAGTAGTACAATTGTATCGAGAATTATTGCAACTAAGTCGGCAAATGCATCGGATGGAACACTGGATGGCACATCAATGCAAAGGGCATTCCATGCATCATAGCCAGCATTATTTGTTGTCGCTCATTGAACAGCATGATGGAGCTATTCAACAGGATTTAGTGGAAGAGATGGATATCCGTCCATCGTCTATGTCGGAATTATTAAGTAAATTGGAACAAGCTGATCTTATCATACGGGAAAAAGATGATAACGATCAACGCGTGATGCGTGTTCGTATTACAGAAAAAGGCAAACAACATGTGGAACAAATGAAAGGGCATCTTTCGGATTTGACAATCAATTTATTTGATTGTTTGACTGAGGAAGAACGAGAAAAGTTATTGTCACTGATACAGAAGATAAATACGCATATCAATGACAAAATGGAATCGGGAAATCTGCATATGATGCATCGCGGGATGCACCATCATGAACATCATTATTCCAAATTTTAAGAAGGAAGGTATGGCCCACATAATCATATAATGAAGGAATAGGGAAGATGACACTATTTGAAGACGCGGTACAAAAACTTAAAAAGAATCATTATAGTGTAACAAAAGAGAGACAAGCTGTAATTCGAGCCATGACAGCACATCTTTATGAATGTCTAACGATACATGAAATTTATGTGTATTCTGCGGATTTGCTGCCAAGTATATCTGTTCCGACAGTATATCGGGGAGTCTCTCTGTTTTGTGCACTTCATATTTTGCGTAGACTGCAATTTAATATGCAGCATAGTTACTACGAATTGATCGGTTCAGAAGAAAATGAAAATCATCCGTATTGTATTTGTCGCCGCTGCGGAAGAATTTTGGGTATTTTTGATCCTCGTGTATTAGAAATATTTTCTGTCTGCAAACAGAAAATTGATGATTCTTATAATTTCCGAATTGAATCCACTAACTTGATTTATTATGGATTGTGTAAAACGTGTGAACAGCAAGAAAAACATAAAATTAATAGTAAAGGAGGAGAGTCTATGTGACTTTTATTATATCAAATAGTATCAGATTCGTGAAAAGCATATACAAGCATAAAGAATATATGCTCGGAATCTCAGGACTTTTGATCAATGGCTTGATATGCATGGTGGAGCTTATCTCCGGCCTGGTCACCAATAATATGGCATTATTGGCAGATTCGTTTCACAATGCAATGGATTCCGTTTTTGCCATTATTACTTTATTATCATTCTACATGATACATAAACCAAGTACTATAGAATACCCGTTTGGATTCGGGCGTATTGAATACTTAGGAGCATTTTTTCTGGGGATTATTATGATAGGAATGGGACTGCATTTCATGTTGGAATCAATCGAAAAAAGTGTGTATCCAACAGATCATTATTTTAATCCATTCGTTTTTCTTTATATCGGCGTTTCTGTATTATTGAAACTGCTATATGGTTTTTTAACATATATGTATGCAAAACAACGTAAGTTTGCCATATTCCATGCTAGTTGTTTTGATTCATTGACGGATGCGGTGGCATTGAGTTTGATTGCCATTTCTTGTCTGATTCCGCAGATAGCAGGTCTGCAGACGGAAGGAGCGGCAGGGATTATTGTTTCACTCGGAATCGTGTGGTCAGGGTATATTGTGTTAAAACCAGCCGCACTGACATTGATAGGGCAAAAACCTGATTCGGTGGTTGTTAACACGATACGGACAATCATACAAAAAGATGATAGAATACAAGGCTGTCATAGTCTACTGGTACATGATTACGGGGTAGGAAATACGCTGGCGTCTGTTCATATAGAAGTCCCGGCATCTTTTTCTTTGATACAGGCACATCAAATGTCCAAACGTATTGAGCAGGATGCTCAGCAGCGAAATATATATCTAACGATCCATGTGGATCCCATAGAAATTCAATCATTATAGCTGGGAAAACCGTTAGTAAAGATGGTTTTTTAGCCTTTTATCTATTGTTTGGTCAGCTCATTTTAATTTTTCCACTTAGTCGCTTGTTGTCATTGTAGAGGATGTTTTAATCATGGAAACCCAATGGGGGTAAAAACGGAGGCAGAGCATATAGTGAAGTTGCAGTATAAATATTGTTGCATATTGATGCACTTTCATAGTTATCCATAAAACTTAAAATATTATAGTTTTATGGATATTTTTTTGTTTATTTTGTTTTTGTAAATATATAAACTATGACAGCAGTTTATTGCATTTTACATAATCATAAAAGAACGTAAAAAATGCAATAAAATAATTACATTTTGTGCAATATAAACTACATTTCGTGCAACGCACAAAAAAATGATTTATATTTGCATGTAAAATAAATAAAATACCATAATATAATTAACGGAAATACGTATAGAAAGGTGATAAAATAAAGTTTTTATATGGCAGGGGGGAAGAAGCATAGTGAAATAATGTAAAAAAACATAGAAAGAACATAGAGGAGAAATAAGAAGGCGATATTAATATTGAGGCAGTTACAAGTGAATAGGAGAATTGACATTATGAAAAAATCGAAGAAATTATCTAGACGAGCCTTTCTTAAAGGGGCGGCTATAGGTGGATTGACATTAGCGGCAGCGGCAATAGATGGATCTTTTTCATTTTCTAATCGCGTGATTGCAGCGGGATTAGAAAACGGACAAAATATACAGCCTTTATGGAAGGCAGGAAGTCGTAAGAATAAGATTATTGTTGTTAGTGATTTACATTTTGGTATTGATGATAGCTTTGCTGAAAATGTTCACAACAGAGCTCTTTTTATTGAGTTTTTAGGACGGCTGCAGCAGACTGCAGATATAAGAGAGCTCGTTATTGCCGGGGATTTTCTTGATGAATGGTTTTTACCGTTGACGTATGGGCCGATAACAGATTTTCAAACATTTTTTCTCCAAGTAGCAAAAAATAATCAAGGTGTCATTGATGAACTGAATAATGTTATGAAAAAAGGTATTAAGCTGGTTTATGTAATAGGCAATCATGACATGAATATGGAAATAGGAATTTTGAAATATTTGCTTCCTGGAATTATTCAAACACGGGATGCAAAGGGATTGGGACGATATGTTACAGGTGACCGCAAAGAAATTGTTATTGAACACTGTCACCGCTATGATCCGTATTCCGCACCGGACAGGGTATCTAATAAAGAATTATGCAGAAGTGATGATACTATGTATCCGCCTGGATATTTTTATGCCCGGGTGGGAACTAGCTGGGTTATAGAAAATAAGCCCCAAATTAAAAAGAACTATCCTGTGATGACTAAAATGCCGAATTCGTCTAACGTCGATCAAATGGGTGCCTACGCTTATGCAAAAACATTGGAAACATTATTTAACAGAATTACAGAAAAAAGTAATTTTGAGGATAAGATATTTAAGCTGAAAACGTGTGGTTTTAATGGCAGTTATTCATTAAAAGACATGTATCCTGTTGAACAGCCGGATGGGACGATTTCTGCGCCTGTATTGTTCCGGAATTTTCAGCGCTATTGGGATGAACGGCAGAAAATGAATGATGTATGGGTTAAAACTCCCTTTTTAGAAGCCGGAACTGAGGCGGGAACTGAAACAAAAAAATATTTTTACAAATGTGCTAAAAAGCAATATCTAGAACGGAATGAAGGTTCTTTTGATGTCGTTGTTTTTGGACATACGCATATTCCGGATTTTCAACAGGACGGGAAAAAATTCTATGTTAATTCAGGCACCTGGGTTGACCATAATTCCGATTATCCACCGGCAACGAGAACCTTTGCGGTAATAGAAACTGGAATTACGAATAATGTTGCTTTATATGAATATACAGAAGCGGGTACGCTGGATGATTTGTCTGTAAAAGTTAAAAATAATTAAATTCAATAATTAAGCGGGGAAGATAATGATGGTACGGCATATAGGCAGGATATACAGTTTAGTGTTGCTGATTGCAATGTTGTCAGGGGCAGCCCTGGCTGCTGAAACAAGTACAATACAGAGTGATACGAAGGAAATCGGGACTGGTATCACAAAAAAAGAAAATATAAGGGGGGAAAAGAAAAACAAAAATGAAATTATCTGCGAAGCCCGATATGTTATGCCAAAATTAAATTTAACGGTAAATACGGGAAAAACGACTGGCGGACAGAGAGAAACAATTAATTTCAGAGACACATTAGGGATAGAAAACTCTAACGTCCCTGAATTTAAACTTACATGGGGGAAATTCGATTTTGATTATATCCATGTTCGCCAAACAGGAGATACTCATTTGGCTGATTCTTTTGTTTATCAGGGGGTTGAGTTTACCGATGCGAATCTTCATAGTGTTTTAGAATTAGATTATATTGCCGTAAATTGGAAACAGAAAATTTGGGAAAAAAATCGTGTTGAACTTTACGGTGGAGCCGGTCTGCGCATGTATTATATGTATACATCCGTAGCAGCCACGGCAAATCCAGGAATAAATATAAAAAGTTCAGATGTACTTTTCCGGGTTGCACCTACTTTAAATTTGAGTGTACATGCATACCTTGATGCACAGAAGAGGCTTATGTTTTTCAGTGATTTTGCGGGAATAACGATGGGACACTATGGGTATTTATATGATTACGAAGCAGGCATAAGTTATAACGCATACCGAAATTTCAGTATAGCAGGTGGATATCGGGTTATTAATATGAATGCTGATTTGAGTGTAAATGATGATGATAGACCTATGTATCGGCTGCGTGGTCCGTATTTCAGTATAGCATATCATTTTTAAAGCATGCATATAGTACTTAGAGACAGATATTTGGATCAAATAATACGTATCAAATTATGCATTAAATGAAAATGTTGAGGGTATGAAATATATATATACTAGTTGTCTGATTTTGTTATACGATGTAAACTTAAACTATATTCAAATTATACGCCACTTTATATGAAGGAGAATATAGATGAATAGTATTCAGATTGCCGTTTGTGATAATGAACCAAAAGATAGGGATATGGTGAAACTCTATTTGCAGCAGTATTTACAAGAAAAAGGACGGCAGATGGTAGAGATTCTTACATATAATAATGGCTTTGATTTACTGGAAAACTTGAATAAACGTTATTTTGATATTGTTTTATTAGATATTTTGATGCCGGGAATTTCGGGAATAGAAGTAGCTGGTATCATTGGGAAATTGTATCCGCAGACAAAAATTGTTTTTTTGACAAGCAGCCGAGACTATGCTATTGAGGCATTTTCTGTTCAAGCGGTGCATTATTTGATAAAACCCTTTCAAAAAAAAACTTTTAATGAAGCCGTGGACAGAGCATTTTGGGAGATAAAACGGAAGGATACAAAACAAATTTCTGTTAAATTAAGTGGTGGTGTTGTTACGAAGATAGATATTGAAGAGATAGACTATATCGAAAACTACGCACATGAGCAAAATTTGTATCTAAAACGAGGTAAAAAAATAGTAGCAAGACAATCATTGTCTTTTTTTCTGGAAGCTTTGGAATTGCTGGCACCAGACCAATTTATTCAGCCCTGTAAAGGGTATTTGGTTAATATGAAAGCGATTCGGATGGTACAGCAAGATGGAATAGAGCTTATTTCTGGTATAAAAATCCCTATTGCCAGAAATAATTTCCGGATTATACGGGATGCTTATTTTGATTTTGGTTTTGCCAGTCATACATAGAATATTACGGAGAAACCAAACATGAATACCTTTATCCTTTTGAATTTTGCACGAGGACTTTCTACTGCTTTTTTATTATATGTGTTGCTTTTTATATTGGCCCAGCCCAAATATGGCCGTAAGGTTAATACATTCATTGTAATCCTGCTAGTTACTATTGGGGGCGTTATCGATTTTTGGTTTTATCAAACCGCTGATTTTACGAATTTAACAAAAACACTAATTGTTTTTTATCTACTTCAATTTGCTGTGTTAAAACCTTTTTTTAAAGATAGCTGGCTGCAATGGATTTTTTGCTACGTTACCGTGATTAACCTGCATAGTTGTATTTTAATTATTAGTTTTTTGTGGTCGCATTTTTTACCTTACCCTTATATTACTACTATTTTTGGACGTATTTTTTTGTTGGGGATTACTATTTGGCTAGTCCAATATTATCTTAAACCGCAATGTCTCAAACTGGTAAATTATTGGGCACGATTTTCTTTTGTGGTAGTAATTATCTGTTGTAATTATATTTATTATTTTTTGCACACAAAAGATATGGTTCAAGATATGGCTGTTGATTGTATTCCACTTTTATTATTGGTTATTTTGACAATCATTGTGTATTGTTCTATCTTTTGGGCAATGAAGGATATTATTGGTCTTTATTTTTTGCAGGAAGAAAAGTTTCTTATAGAACAGCAAGCCAAAGCTTTTGAATTACAACTGGCAAACTATAATCGTTTTGTGGAACAAGCACGGCAAACCCAGCATGATTTGCATCATCATAATGCGGTACTGGGACAATATTTGGCAGGAAAATATATTGAAGAAGCGAAACAGTATTTGCAGGACTGTGAAAAGATAATTATTTACAGCAATATTAAACGGTATTGCCGTAATCAGGCAGCTAATGCTGTGCTTTTTTTATATGCTTCTCGGATACAGGAATTAGGTGTTTCTTATAAAGTTGATACGGATATACCGGACAATATCCCATTAACATCACCCGAAACAGGGGCATTACTTGCTAATGTTTTGGAAAATGCAATGGAGAGTTGTCAGCGTTCTCTTATACAAAATTGTTTTATTAAAGTTATAGCTGAAGTGAAAGATGAAAAATTATTTATCCAGATTTCCAATACATCTACCGTACCTGTTATTTTTGAGAACGATATGCCTCAATCTTTGAAAAATGAGGGAGGTATGGGAACTAGAAGTATACGATATATTGTTGAAAAGTATAGTGGCAGTATACGGTTTAAAGTTGAAAACGGCATATTTTTGACGCAAATAATCATACCTTTATAATAAGATATTATGGTAACATTATAAAAGTAAAAAAGAACGTCTTACAGATGTAAGGCGCTCTTTCTGCCGCGGTTTATTTCTTTTTAGGCGGCCAGTGAATCGAATTTCCAAAAACGGCCTCTGCGGCTTCCCCTAATGCTTCCCCCACGGTCGGATGAGCCCATACGGTACTCGTAAATTCATCCACCGTCGCTTCCAGCCGGATAGCAATCGCTGCCGCTGCAATCAAATCCGTCGCCCGCGGCCCGTAAATATGAACGCCGAGTATCTGTCCGTATTTGGCATCGGCCAGAATCTTGATCATGCCTTTGCCGCCGGCTTCTATTAACGCCTTGCCGTTGCCAGACAAGGAGAATGTACCGCAGCGGTAGGCAATCCCTTGCTCCTGCAGTTCTTCTTCCTTCCTCCCGACGCTGGCAACTTCCGGTTCCAGATAGATGCAGGAAGGAACCGTTTCTGCATGGTAGCTGTCCCGCCCGGTCATAATGTGATTGACGGCAGCGATCCCCTGGGCCGAAGCGGCATGTGCCAGCATCAGCTTGCCGTTGCAGTCTCCAATGGCATATATGCCGGGGACATTCGTCTGGAAATGGTCGTCGGTCACAACCTTTCCGCGATTGAGGACGATTCCGGCTTCTTCCAGTCCGATACCTTGGGTCATGGCTCGGCGTCCTACACACATCAATACCTTTTCCCCTTCTACCGTCTGGGCCTGTCCCTGGTAATTCATATGGACCGTATAAGAGGCGCCGGCTTGTTCGATGGATTCTACCCGGGCGTCGGTCAGGATGGCGATTCCCCTGGCTTCGAGATCGGCCCGGACCATGCGGGTAATTTCTGCATCAATAGGAGGCAGGATCCTCGGCAGTGCTTCCACAATGGTACATTTCGTTCCCAGCGAAGCAAAGAGAGAGGCAAATTCAATTCCGATCACCCCACCGCCGATAATGACGAAGCTCTTGGGTATTTCGGTTAATGCCAACGTCCCCGTGCTATCGATCACTCCCGGAAGATCGGCTCCGGGAATCGGGATGCGTACCGGTTCAGAACCGACAGCCAAAATAATACAGTCAGCCGTAAGCGTTTTACTGCCGACCTGTATTGTATGGGCATCTTTGACAATTCCCCGGCCGCGGTACACGGCAACGCCGTTGGCTTTCAAAAGGCCTTCCACACCACCAACCAATGTTTTTACAATAGAACCTTTATATTGCTGCGCTTTAGCCCAATCGACATCCATACCGGAAACAGTGATGCCTAATTTAGCCGATTGTTCTTTGATGGCACTGAACGTAGAACTTACATGGATCAGCGCCTTCGTGGGGATACAGCCGACATTGAGGCAGGTACCGCCGACTTTATCGGCTTCGATAAGGGAAACCTTAGCTCCCATTTGGGCAGCCTTGATAGCCGTGACATATCCGCCGGGGCCTGCTCCGACAATAAGGATGCTCTTCTGTCCCGATGCAGTTGCAGTTTGTGCCGAAACTCCAGGTACTACCGATGAGATTGTCGGTGCTACGACAGTTTCTTCAGCCGGAGCAGGTGCAACTTGCTCTCCTGGTTGTCCAATAACACCCATAACGGATTTTACTGGACCTGATTCGCCTTCCTGCATCATAATCTGCAGAAGAACTCCATCTTCATGTGCTTCTACGACATTACTGATTTTATCTGTTTCTACTTCAACGACCCCTTCTCCCTTTGTAACGGGATCCCCTACTTTTTTCAGCCATTGCGAGACCGTTCCTTCTGTCATCGTCAGACCCAATTGCGGCATCGTAAGATTAGTTGCCATGAAAAATTACCTCCTAATGGTTAAATAGAAAAGTGTCCCTCCCGGGAGAAGGACACCTCCCCAGTATTTCTATTAGAGTAACAATAACGGATTTTCCAAATATTCGCGGAGCCGCGATGTGATTAATCCGGCTAACGCTCCGTCTACTACCCGGTGATCATATCCCAGAATGACATTCATCATCGGAGCGATCACAATCTTGCCATCTAGTACTACGGCTTTATCTACCGTGCGGCATACCCCGAGAATCGTGGCTTCCGGCGGATTGACGATCGGTGTAAAATGATCGCAGCCGTACATGCCCAGATTGCTGATGGTACAGGTGCCGCCTGTCAGATCATCCGGCGACAGCGTATTATCACGAGCCGCCCGTGCCAGTTCGCCAACAGTCCGATGAATATCCATCAGCCCTTTATGATTGGCATTCTTGATGACCGGCACGATGAGGCCTTTATCCACCGCAACGGCAACTCCCATATGAATCCCTTCGTTATGGACCAGATACCCGTCTACCAGACTGTCGTTGGCTGCCGTATATTCTTCCAGAACTTTGCACATAGCTTTGATGATCAGGTCGGTAAAGGAGAATTTCTTGTCCATGGCAATGAAGGTGCTGCGCAGTTCCGTGGCCTTGGTCATATTGACTTCTACCGTATGATGGACATGCGGCGTATTTCTCCAGCAGTCTCCCAGGCGCTGGGCGATGACCTTGCGCATCCCTTTGAGCAGGACCCCGTTTTTCGGGGCCCCTTTACCTTCCGCTGTCCCCGCCGCCGGAGTAGCTGCCGCTGCCGGAACCGGTGCCGGAACAATTCCGGCGGCCGTAAGGATATCGTTCTTCATGATCCGTCCGTCGGCAGTTACCGTTTGGGTATCTACTCCCAGATCAGCCGCTACTTTAGCCGCAGTGGGAGAGATACGTACTTTTTCTTCTGCTTCAAACGCTTCCACATCCCGGCCTACGACCCGCCCGTTCGGACCGGTTCCGGAAACGAGGGCCAGATCGATGCCGGCTTCTTTCGCTAATGTACGAGCATACGGAGTCGCCAATACCCAGCCGCCGACAATCGTATGTTGCACCGGGCCGGCAACTACTGCTGGAACCGGTGCCGCCGCTGCTTCTGGAGGAGCTGCCTCTGCTGCTGCCGAACCCCCCGGTACGGTTTCACCGGCTTGGCCGATATACCCCATTACGGCCTTTACCGGTCCGGCTTCGCCTTCCTGCATGACAATGGAAAGAAGAATGCCGTCTTCATGGGCTTCCACTATATTACTGATTTTATCTGTTTCAACTTCTACGACTTCATCACCCTTTTTTACCGGGTCGCCTACTTTTTTAAGCCATTGCGAGACCGTTCCTTCTGTCATCGTCAGGCCCAATTGTGGCATCGTAAGTGCTGTCGCCATTAATCATTACCTCCTGTTATAAGTTGTTAGGGGAAAGAATCTATTATGAGATTAAAGTAATGTTTTTGCTGCTCTAAAAATATCTGCAGCATTAGGTAAAAATGCTTTTTCCAAATTAGGTGCAAATGGTATAGGCGTATTCAACGCGCATACTCGGATTACCGGACTATCCAACATATCAAATAATTCTTCATGAATATAGGCAGAAAGTTCACCTGCATAACTTCCTCTTTTGGTTTCTTCTGTCGTAATGATAACATGATGTGTTTTACTAATAGAATTGGCAATAAGTTCTTTGTCTAATGGATACAGTGAACGCGGATCAATTACTTCGGCACTAATTCCGGCATTTTCCAGTTTTTCAGAAGCCGTAATAGCTTCATAAACCATTTTTCCTGTAGCAATAATGGTAATATCATTGCCATGACGTTTTATATCACCTTTCCCCAAAGGAATCGGAGATAAATTATAAACATCTCCTTTTACAGCATAGAGTGCTTTGTGTTCTATCATTATGACAGGATTATCATCGTCAATAGCCGAAAGCATAAGTCCAACGGCATCTTGAGGGGTGGATGGGTATACTACTTTTAAACCAGGAACATGTACAAGCCAGGCTTCCAATGATTGGGAATGTTGTGCAGCTGCGCTGACCCCAGCTCCACCAGGAAGACGCACAACCATTGGCAGTGAAATTTTACCACCGAACATATAACGCATCTTGGCCGATTGATTTACAAGTTGATCCATGGCAACCGTAACAAAGTCTCCCATCATAATTTCAGCAATAGGTCGCAGTCCTGTGGCGGCAGAGCCAATTGCCGTTCCGATAATAGCCCCTTCCGAGATGGGAGTATCACGAACTCGTTTTTCTCCAAATTCTTCAAACATACCGGAACTTACTCCGAAGCAGCCACCAAAAGCGCCTACATCTTCTCCCAAGAGATAAACATTGGGATTTTCCCTCATGCGAATACTCATGCCTTCTTTTAGTGCTTGTCCATAGGTCATTGTTTTCATCTTACGTGCACCTCCTCAATAATATCCGAATATACGTCATTTACGATCGTATGTATATCTGAAAGCGGACTTTCATCGGCAAAGCGGACGGCTTCTTCTATTTCTTGGCATATGGCAGCATCCCATGTGTGTAATTGTTCTTCACTGAAGAGATGATTGTTTTCCAGATATGTTTTAAACTGTGTAATGGGATCTTTCTTCAGCCAGGTCTCTTGTTCTCCCTTTGGCTTATAGATAGCGGGATCTCCTTCAAAATGTCCACGCCACCGATAGGTTTTACATTCGACTAAAGTGGGTCCTTTGCCCTTGCGGGCCCGGTCGATGGCGGCAGTGATTGCTTCATATACATCAATTACATTATTACCGTCTATATGTATGCTGGGAATGCCATATGCTTTCCCGCGATCTGATATATTTTGAATATGTTGATGTCTGGATTGACTCATGGAAATAGCATAATTGTTATTTTCACAGACATAGACAATCGGAAGATTCCATATGGAAGCCATGTTTAAAGATTCATGGAAGGTACCTTGATTTGTTGAACCATCTCCAAAAAAGCAGACGCAAACCTGTGTTGTTCCTTTGTAATTAATAGAAAAACCAGCTCCTAATGCAATATCTTGTCCAGCACCTACAATACCATTAGCACCTAAAATACCTTTGTCCCGATCCGCAATATGCATGGATCCGCCTTTTCCCTTGCAGTATCCTGTTGCTTTACCGAATAATTCGGCCATCATGTACTTCATATCTCCACCTTTTGCAATAATATGGCCGTGTCCTCTGTGTGTACTTGTGATGTAATCGCCATCGTTCAAATATTCGCAGGCACCTGCGGATACGGCTTCTTCTCCCAAATATAAATGAACAAATCCCGGTATTTTACCCTCAGCAAAAAGCTCTTGCGTTTTTAGTTCAAATTCACGGATGCGTTTCATCGTAATATACATATGCTGCATTGTTTCTTTGGATATATTCATAATGATCCTCCTTTGTTGTTTCATGATTTAAAATAATACGTAAAACGGAAATGAAATGCGGGCTGGCTATAATTGATAAAGTAAACTCACCTCCCCATAAGATGTATCTCAGATAGAGTCTTGCTAATTTAAATGGAATAATCATGCCAAATAAAAAATGATCAAAAATAAAAATTATATTAAATATATACATGTATTTGTTCAGTAAGCAAGCTATATATTGTTTTTTTAAGTATTAAAAAATCTCAAAAAATCTCATAGTAAAGTGAGACTTTTTGAGATTTTTTGAGATAAATATAACATATACAAAAATGTCTTTAATTTATTTATACGATATAGGGCTGCTATACGCAGATTGTATTATAATAGGATAAGTAATACAACATATGCATATTTAATATAATAAATATGCATATGTGATATAATCAAGACAGATAAAGGTAAAATAAAAATTTTATTTTACCGAATAAACGGTTCAGAAGATTATGTATATTATAAGACAAAGACCCCTTGGTTATATATTATTTGGAGGGAGTGTGTTATATGAATCTTGATGGATTAAAAAAAATGTGGGAACAATTTATTATTAAGGGAGATTTAGATGAGCGTGTACAACCTACCATAGCTAAATCTTGGAAACGGTGCAGACAATACGGTGTAGACCCGTGGAGCGGAAGAGGGAAGCACATTGAAGGGAATGATTTTAAGCGCATTCTTATACAACATCAATCCTTATTGGACATTGCCATTCCTATCATGCAAAGTGTATATGAAATTGTTAAAAAATCTCATTTTTTATTAGTATTAACGGATGAACAAGGAACCATTTTGAAAACGATAGGTGATAATTCTATACAAAAAAGGTCACAAGAGTTGGTCTTTTCAGAAGGGACTTCTTGGAATACCCTGGAAGTAGGCAGTAATGCTATTGGAATAGCCTTGGATAATAATATGCCTATTCAAATTAGAGGGGCAGAGCATTATTGCGTTCCCCATCACAATTGGACATGTTCTGCCGCACCTATTCATGGACTGGATGGTCGCAGCATCGGCGTTTTGGATATTTCCGGAAATGCGGAAGAAGCACATCCCCATACCTTAGCGTTAGCTGTGGCAGGAGCATTCAGCATTGAAAATATGATGTCCAGTGTGCATAATTCACTTCTTATGCGTACTGCATTAAACAGCAGTCATGAAAGCATTATTTTGCTTAATGATAACTTTTTTCCTATTTGGTTAAATCTAACAGCAAAACAAACGTTATCACTATTCTTGCCGAAAATCGCTGCTGTTGATTTTAGAAAGCTTTTGCCAGATTTAGATTGGAAAACCGTGGCAGACTGGAATCATAAAGAGCCTCTTTTTATGACTGATGTACGTTTCCTTACAAAACAAAGTGCCGTTCATTGCAGTGTTTCTATTTCATCGACCATGAGTTCCAGTGGACGTACGTACACGATTGCGTTGCAAAAACAAGAAAAACTCATTCAATCTGTTAATAAAATGTCCGGAAATCGGGCTAAATATACTTTTGACGATATTTATACACAAGATCCCGTGATGCAGCAGGTGATAACCCTTGCACAAAAATATGCACAATGTGATGGAAATATTTTAATTGAAGGCGAAAGTGGTACAGGAAAAGAATTATTCGCCCAATCTATTCATAATAACAGTCAACGCAGCAGGGGTCCTTTCGTGGCAATCAATTGTGCTTCTTTGCCAAGAGATTTAATTGAAAGTGAATTATTCGGTTATGAAAAAGGCGCATTTACAGGTGCATTAAAAGAAGGAAATCCAGGAAAATTTGAATTAGCCAATCATGGTACGTTATTTTTAGATGAAATCGGGGAAATGCCGTTAGAATTTCAGGCAAAATTATTAAGAGCCGTAGAAACGTTATGCATTCGGAGAATTGGGGGTAAAGAAGAAAAAAGGTTAGATGTGAGAATTATTGCTGCAACCAATCGAAATTTGCATCGGGAGGTTGAATTGGGGCATTTTCGCGATGATTTATATTTTCGCCTGAATGTATTACCGTTATGTATTCCACCTTTACGAGAAAGACCGTCGGATATTTCTTTTTGTGCAAAACAATTTTTTGAACGACTGAATCGGCGATATCCTTATAAAAGAAAAAATGTAGCTGCTAGTTTTTTTGAAATATTAAAAAAGTATTCGTGGCCGGGAAATATACGTGAATTGCAAAATAGTATAGAGCGAGTATTTTATATATGCAGTTCCAACTGTATATCTCAAAAGGATTTTTCCTATATAATAGATGAAACACAGCGTAGTATAGAGGAGCAGGAATCCAGCTTATCCCAAGAACGAGAAAAAATTATATATGTCTTACAAACGGGCAGAGGTTCTATTGAAGCGGCAGCTAATTCATTGGGGGTCAGCAGAGCTACATTTTATCGCATGTGCAAACAATATAAAATTATGCCTAAAATGATACGGAAACAAAATAAATGTATGCTGTGATGCCAATTATTCTATTAGTTAAAGCTGACGCAGCGTACAATCAAAAACACATCGGCATATATTGCAGATGTGTTTTTGATTGTACAAATGCAGGATGTTATTTTATTGCATGTTTTTAAATTTTTAAAGCTTCAACAAATTGTTTGCCAAATTCTTGACAAGATTGTAATTCTGTTCTATCTGGAACCCAAAGAGTTTTATGGCCTTCATGAACGATTCCAAAGCCGCATTTTTCAAGCTCTTCTTTTATCTTTCCGACAGCTTCTCCGCTCCAGCCATAGCTTCCAAAAGCTGCAGCTTTTTTCTGCTTGAATTTAAGCCCTTTGATCATTTCTAATATACCGCCAATTGCATAGGTAAAACCATAATTTATAGTAGGGGATCCGACTAAAATCCCTTTAGAGCGAAAGACTTCTGTAATAATATCGTTTTTATCTTCTTTGCTGCAATTCATTAATTTTATTTTTATTGACGAATCTTGAAGTTCTATTCCCTGCGCTATGGCTTCAGCCATTTTGCGAGTGGAATTCCACATGGTATCGTAAATAATAGTAATTTGATTTTCCTGATATGCATCAGCCCATTTTAAATATTGTTCGACAATTTGCATTGGATTATTTTTCCAGATAATGCCATGACTGGGACAAATCATAGATACAGGTACATGTAATGCCAAAATTTCTTTAATTTTCCGAGTCACCATGGGAGCGTACAAATTTAAAATATTAGCGTAATATTTTGCAGCTTCTGCATATAATTCGCCTTGATCGACAGAATCATTAAACAAGGATTCTGTTGCATAATGTTGTCCAAAACCATCATTTGAAAAGAGAATATTATCCGAGGACATATAAGTGAACATAGTGTCCGGCCAGTGTAGCATGGGGGCCTCTATGAAGGTAAGCTTACTATCTCCTAAACTTAATGTATCTCCTGTTTTTACTGGGATAAAATTCCAGTTCTGATGATAATGTCCGCGGATAATATCTGCTCCTTTTGCGGTACAATAAATAGGTACATCAGGAATAATGCGCATCAATTCGGGTAAGGCCCCACTATGATCAATTTCGTTATGATTCATGATTATGTAGTCGATTTTATGTAAATCTATTTCTTCACGTAATCGAGTGACAAACTCTTTGTCAAACGCTTGCCATACGGTATCAATCAGAACATTTTTTTGATCTTGAATGAGATATGAGTTGTAAGATGAACCATGATGAATTGAATACTCCTTTCCGTGAAAATGTTGCAGTTCCCAGTCAATTTTACCTACCCAGGTAACTTTATCTGTGATTTTTTTTCCCATATAAATGCCTCCTCTTTATAATACAGTATACGTTAAATATTATTTTCATGTCTTTATATAAACATAATTACGCACATAAGTATGTTACAAATACAACGACGTTAACAAATGTTGCTCATTTTAGGAAATGACTGCTAAAGAATGCTGTATTTGCGTTGTCTCCGCGTACTTTTATGTGGTATAATTAATCAAAAGGATAGTAGTCATGTTCCGTAAGTATGGTAACAATTTGTCGGAAAGGCTGCAGAAAGTGGATTTTCCGTAGCCTCTTTTCTATGTAGATGAGGACACTTTATTGTGTATAAATAACAGTAAAGGATGGATTGTCAACACTTTGTCGGACACTTTTTATAAGGTCAATTTTCTAAATTCCACCGGAGTCATATAATTTAATGATCCATGAGTTCTAGTATTGTTAAACCAATTCACATAACTCTTTAATTCGTACCGCAACTGGCTTAAACTGTCAAAATTGCGTCCATAAACAAATTCTGTTTTAAATATTTTAAATGTCGCCTCGGCAACAGCATTGTCATACGGACATCCTTTCATACTTAAAGATCGCTTAATTTCAAATGTAGTGATTACCTTTTCAAGCAGCTCATTTTTAAATTCGCTACCTCTGTCTGAATGAAACATTTGGATTTTACGTAAATCTGTTTTTACTGTTGCAAAGGCATCATATACCAATTGAGCGTTTTTATGCATGCCAGCACTATAACCAATAATTTCACGGTTGAATAAATCTACCAGCACACATACGTAATTCCATTTGTAGTTTACTCTAACATATGTCAAATCACTCACAACTACAGCATAAGGCTTCTGACCGTTAAATTCTCGGTTCAATTCATTCTTTACAGGATCTTCATTACATTTTTGTTTATGCACCTTAAATTGTGCAACTGTATATTTTGATATAAGTCCCAGTTTTTTCATGAACCGGCCAATACGGCGCCGTGATACTTGAAAATTTGATTTGTGTAGTTCTTTTTTGATTTTTCTGGTTCCATATACATTGTAATTTTCTTGAAATATTTTTTTGATTTCATTTTCAATTTCAGACTCATCGTTTTTCATGGCTGATTCATAGTAATACGTACTTCTAGCTATATTCAAGCATTTACACATCGCTGATACTGAGTATTTATGAGCATTTTGCCGGATCACAATTACTTTTGTCCGAGTATCAGCGCTGCTTGCTTTAAAATATCATTTTCCATCTTCAATTTTTGATTTTCTTTCTGAAGGCGCAATAATTCTGTCGCTTCCGGCGTACGATTATCACATTCTTTTGCCGAACCGGTAGCATTAATTCTACGAATCCAATTATTAAGCGCTGATGGTGTTAAATCATATTCTCTAGCAATTTCTGAACGTGGTTTGCCGCTGTTGAATAATTTTACCATCTGTTCTTTAAAATCATTTGTAAATTCTCTTTTTTCGCGTCTATTTGTCATGTAAATCTTCCTTCCCAATCCTTTTATTCTATTTTTACATGACCTTATAAAATCTGTCCAGTTTATTGTAGCCGATCCAGGATGGTGTTTATTATGAACTTGGACCATTTTGTATATTTTGTCGAATTAGTGCAACAAAATAGCTTTACTAAGGCTGCAGAAAAGCTGTTCATCAGTCAATCCACAATCAGCAAGGCAATTCGCACATTGGAAAAAGAATATGATGTAGCTTTAATTGATAGGACTGCTACTAAATTTCGACTTACTTCGGAAGGGGAAATTTTTTATAATAGTTCTTTGAAAATTATATCTAATTATAAAGCAGAAACAGAATTGCTGCATTCTATGCTAAAAAGTAAAAGAGGTGTGTTGTATTTAGGAATCCCCCCCGTAACTATTACGGCGATATATCCTATTTTGTGTCAATATCGATTTTTGTATCCTGACATAACGCTTCGCATATTGGAAGTAGGGGCTAATCGCTTATATTCGTTAGTCAAACAAGGTGCTATTGATATGGGGATTGTTATTCAACCTTTTATGGATATGGATTTTATACAGGTTCCGGTTATGCGTTCTGATGCAGTGCTTATTTTACCTCCTAATCATAGATTTATCAAACATGATACCATCCGGATTTCACGGTTACAATACGAAAAATTTCTTATATTGACGAATGAATACATGCTTCACGATGTTATTATTAATTCTTGTAAAAAGGCAGGTTTTGTTCCGCGTATAGTAGGAGAATCGGCACAATGGGACCTTTTGGTCGAGGGGGTTGTCAATGGGCAGGGGGTTACCATATTACCGAGGCCTATCATTGAAAAATTCTGCAGCAATCGTGTCAAGATAGTCGGACTTCTAGGCCCGGAAATACCATGGATACCAACGGTTATTTACCATAAAAATAAGTTTGTGACATCACCAATGCAGCTTTTCTTGGATATGTTGCAAAATAAATAAATACCGGCGGGATAGGAAAGGTAATGAAAAAGGGGCTGTCGCAGCAGTGAAAAATCATGATATGCTCCCCCTATATAGGACAATGAAATATAAAAGTCCTATATGGGGGTATTTTTATGTCCAGAAAAAGTAAGATAGATCCAGTAGAAAAAGTAAAAATGGTTGAACGATATCTGAATGGAGAGGTTGGGCTCCATCAGGCTGGAAAAGAATTGGAAATTGCCTATCAAAGTATTCAAAAATGGATTCGAATCTATAAGGCAGAAGGACCTACCGGACTACTTAACCAGTCCAAAAACAACAGTTATTCAAAAGAATTAAAGATATCCGCAGTAAATAATTATCTTAGCGGAGAAGGTTCTCTTAATAATATTTGCTTAAAGTATGGCATTCGTTCACAGAAACAACTCATGGATTGGATTAAGATGTATAATTCTGGTGGAACACTAAAAATGTCTACCGGAGGTGCATCCATGAAAAAAGCAAGAATGACAACACTTGAAGAAAGGCTTGCTATAGTAGAGGAATGTCTGGCAAATGATAAGAATTACGGAGCAATGGCACTTAAATATCATTGTTCCTATCAACAGGTCCGAAACTGGGTAAAACGGTATGAAGAGATGGGAATTAAGGGACTGGAAGATCGTCGTGGTCGACGTACAGGAGCATTACCCAGTCGAACACCTGAGGAAGAGTTCCGCGATAAGATAGCTGAACTTGAGCAAAAAAACCAGGATTTACAAATGGAGAATGATTTATTAAAAAAAGTCAGAGAGTTGGAAAGGAGAGATCGCTATCGTTAGTGCACTATTTAAACACATATGAAGTTATTAGAGAATTATCCTCAACTAAGGGATATCCGGTAAATCGGCTGTGCAAGTATCTGAATATTACTCGTTCTGCGTACTATCACTGGTTGAGATATCCCAAAAGTAATCGTGAAATTGAAAATGAATCAATAGCCTCAGAAATAAGAAACATCCACGAGCAACATCCTGATATGGGATACCGCCGTATCCGTGACGAATTGGACAGATATGAAGAAATACATGTAAATGATAAAAAGGTTCTTCGTATATGCAGAAAATATGATATTAAATCCAACATCAAATGGAAACCCAAAAGCTGTACAAGAGGAGACCGAAATCCTGATCACATAGCAAAAAACTATCTGCATCGTGAGTTTTATGCTGATAAACCGAATGAGAAATGGCTGACTGATGTTTCAGAGTTTAAATATTATGTAGGAATAGAAGTACACAAGGTATACCTAAGTGCCATCTTGGATTTATATGATCGAAGAATAGTTACCTTTAAAATCAGTGATCGTAATGATAATCCATTAGTTATAAACACTTTTGATGAAGCTGTTCGTTTAGAGCCTGATGCACATCCGTTGTTTCACTCTGATCGTGGATATCAATATACAAGTGCACAATTCTATACAAGACTAAAAAAACATCGAATGAAACAAAGTATGTCCAGAGTTGCCCGCTGTATTGATAATGGTCCGATGGAAGGCTTCTGGGGGATTGTAAAGCGCGAAATGTATTATGGCCACCACTTTGCAGACAGGAATATATTAGTAACTGCAATAACGAATTATATCAATTACTACAACAATCAAAGATTACAGAGAAAGCTGAATGTAATGACACCAATGGAATTTCATAATCAGTATACAAAAGCAGCATAAAATATCGCCAGCCATAACATGGCTGACGATACAAAAATTTATTCTTTTTTATTGTCCTCTTGACAGGTAGCACACCATCACTGTATGCGACAGTTCCTTTTTATTATAAAAAATAGGTAAAAAAGAAAAAGTGATTTTTTTAACAATATATTACTAAAAAATGTAAAAAAGTTCATTTCATAAGCATGGTGCCTTATTTGTGAAATAAATTCATCATCGTAATGAATACAAAGTATGCCATAGCAGTTTAAAATAAAAAACAAATATAACTACTGATAAAATCTATACTCATGAAATAAGTTCATCGTTATAATGAAGCACACACATTTTACTTTGTGCTATGGAGATGATACTATCACCATATAGTAGAACATTACCACAAAGCATTCATGAAATCTGTTTTTGTGATTCTATTAAGATTATACCATGGATAATCTTAATAGAATTCCGCTATTAAGATGTATTATTAATTTACTTGGAATAGATATTGTGGTGAATGTGAAAGTGAAAAAATGAACTATTATTAGGGACTATTGTAAAAAATCACTGATATTTGTGTATATCGAAAGGAAGTGGACTCTTATGGAAATTAGCGTTTTGGTTATTGTACTTAGTTTAGCTGGATTAATCTTTTTTGCATATCGAGGATTTTCTGTAATTATGATGGCGCCTATCATGGCGTTATTGGCAGCAACTCTTTCCGGTCTGGCAATCATGCCGTCTTACACGGAATTGTTTATGGGTAAGGCTGTTACATATATTAAGGCATTCTTCCCTATTTTTATGCTGGGAGCTATTTTTGGAAAGGTAATGGAAGATACCGGATTAGCCAAAAGTATTGCCAAGGCTATTATTAATGGATTGGGAAAAGATCCCAACAAAGCTATTATTTCTGTTGTCATTGCAGCTAGTGTACTCACCTATGGCGGTGTTAGTTTATTTGTTGTGGTTTTTGCAGTATATCCTTTTGCTGCCGCTTTATTTAAAGAAGCCGATTATCCTAAACGTCTTGTTCCCGCTATTATAGCATTAGGAGCATTTACGGCAACTATGGATTGTTTGCCGGGCACTCCGCAAATTCAGAATATTATTCCTACGGCATATTTTGGTACCAATTTATATGCGGCACCTGTTGCGGGATTACTTGGAGCTGCAATTATTTATGTTTGTGGTTTCTTCTATCTTTCTCATTGTTTAAAGTCAGCAATTGCCAAGGGAGAAGGATACGGACAACATAAGTTAAATGAACCAGAAGTCAATGAAGGATTGCAGTTGGTTCCGTGGTTTATGGCGTGTATTCCTCTTTTAACTGTACTTATTGTTAATTTTCTGGTTACTCAGTTTGTCGTTTGGAATCCAGGCATCTTGGATGCCTTTAAAGAAATGAAAGGTGTTCCTCTTGTTGTGGGAGATGTAAAAAATGTGGCTAGTATATGGGCATTGATTATAGCTCTTGTGTTCGGGATTTTCTTCGCATTGATTATAGGGCGCAAAGAAGTTAGAAATGTACATGCACTTACAAAAGTGTTAAATGCCGGAGCAATCGGTTCCTTGCTGGCCATTATGAATACGGCGTCAGAAGTTGGTTATGGCAATGTTATTTCACAGCTCCCCGGATTTCAACATATTGCACATGCTTTGATGAGTATTCAAGTGGGAGGAACGCCATTAGTATCAGAAGCAATTAGTGTTACTACGTTAGCGGGTCTTACGGGATCTGCCTCTGGAGGTATGGCTATTGCTCTGGAGTTAATGTCTAAGCAATGGATGGTTTGGGCACAGCAAATTGGTATGGGTCCGGAAATCCTCCATCGAGTAGCCTCAATGGCTTCGGGGGGGTTGGATACATTGCCTCATAACGGAGCGGTTATTACCTTGCTTGCTGTTTGTGGGTTGACACATCGAGATTCATATAAAAATATATTTGCGATTACATTGTTAAAAACCTTTGCTGTTTTTGTTATCATTATGGTTTATTCAGTAACAGGTATTCATTAAGGAATAGGAGGACATTATTATGGTAAAATTTGTAACTGCATCAGAAGCAGTTAAACATATCCCGGATAAAGCTACTATAGCGACTTCGGGATTTGTGGGCGGACTTGTCCCAGAGTCAATTTTGAAAGCGATAAAAAAATCTTTTTTAGAAACAGGGAGTCCTAGAGATCTTACCTCTATATTTGCAGCGGGACAGGGTGATGGCAAGGAAAGAGGGCTGAATCATTTGGGGGAAGAAGGCTTGCTGAAACGTGTTATTGGAGGTCATTTTAATCTAAGTCCTCGTATTGGGGCGTTGGTGATGGACAATAAAATTGAAGCGTATAATTTCCCGCAAGGAACGTTATCTCAATTATTTAGATCCATCGCGGGGCGTCGGCCGGGAATTATTACAAAAATTGGACTAGGTACTTTTGTGGATCCCCGTTTGGAAGGCGGAAAGCTAAATAAAAAAACAACAGAAAATTTAGTGGAAGTCATTCAGTTAAACGGAGAAGAGTGGTTATGGTATAAAACTGTAAAAATTGATGTGGCTATTATCAGAGGAACGACAGTAGATCAAGATGGGAATATTACAACTGAACAAGAGATAGGCAGCGGTGAAATATTATCTATTGCAGAAGCGGCCAGGGCTTGTGGAGGAATTGTTATTGCTCAAGTTAAACAAGTTGCTTCTCGTGGAACGTTGGATCCTAAAATGGTTAAGGTTCCCGGAGTGTTAGTTGATTATGTTGTCAAAGCAGAACAAGAAGATCATCTTATGACATGGGACTATGCTTTTACTCCGTTACTAAATGGAGATTTACGAGTTCCCGTGGATTCACTGGCGCCCATGAAACTAGATAATCGTAAAATTATTGCTCGTCGTTGTGCAATGGAATTAATTCCTAATGCAGTGGTTAATCTCGGAATCGGCATGCCGGAAGGTGTCTCTTCTGTAGCAACAGAGGAAGGAGTCGGCAATCAACTTATATTGACTACGGAAGCGGGTACTATTGGAGGTGTTCCGGCTAGTGGTAATAGTTTTGGGGCATCGGCGAACGCTTCTGCTATATTAGATCAACCATATCAATTTGATTTTTATGATGGCGGTGGGCTGGATTTAGCTATTTTAGGTTTGGCAGAAACTGATGTAGAGGGAAATATCAATGTAAGTAAATTTAATGGCCGTATAGCAGGGTGTGGCGGTTTTATCAATATTACGCAAAGCTCTAAAAAAGTTATTTTTTGCGGTACCTTTACGGCGGGAGGATTGAAAGAAGAAATAAGAGATGGAAAATTAATTATTGTTTCTGAGGGGAAAAATAAAAAATTCAGTCAACATGTGGAACAAATTACGTTTAGCGGTGCATATGCAACGACTGTTGGACAGTCGGTACTGTATGTAACAGAACGTGCCGTGTTCCGGTTAACTGCAGCGGGAATGGAATTGATTGAAGTTGCCCCAGGTATTGATATCCAAAAAGATATACTCGACCAAATGAATTTTCAGCCCATTATTAATGATGTAAAAGAAATGGATCCGCGTATTTTTTTGGATGGACCTATGGGATTAGATTTTTATGATGTAGCAGTGTAGATTATGAAAGCGAGGAATCATTATGGCACAAGATATTAAGTATGAAGATATTCATGTTGGAGATACGGCAGCATTGTCTAAGACGATTAGCGAATACGATGTATATTCCTTTGCCGGAGTGACAGGAGATTTTAATCCGGTTCATGTGAATTCTGAATTTGCAAAGAAATCTATGTTTAAACAACGGATTGCGCATGGCATGATTTCAGCGGGGTTGATTTCGGCTGTTTTGGGAACAGAACTTCCTGGGATTAATACGATTTATATGAATCAGGAATTGAGTTTTTTAGCACCTGTTTTATATGGAGATACATTAACAGCTACTATTGAATGTGTTGAAAAAGATGATGCAAAACATCGTATTATTTTTAAAACTACGGTAACGAACCAAAATGATAAGGTTGTTACAGATGGAAAAGCGAGAGTAATGAAAAAATAAATTTCATATGTTAATTTTTTAGATAAATAAAGAGGTTACAGTAATGATACATTTAATTTACTGTAATCTCTTTATTTATCTGTATTATGATACATTAAATAATTTGTTTGATTTGGCAATATGCCGCGATGGTTGCGATGAGACAATTAGTATAGCTGTCAGGTATGGTATTAGTGTTATCTACATATCATATGAAAATATTGATTGACGGCATATTTCATATAAAAAAACTATGTCCCCACATTGAAAATTTGAAAGTATTTTTGCCATGTTTTTATATTATTAAAAAATTAATTTGACTTGCGATAGGTATACAATTTATACTACTATCAGCGTAAAAAAGCATAAAATGTTTTTATTGATTTATTTTTATTCAACTAGATAGGGTATTCCTATTGTGGAGGAGAAGAGTATCTTGATTTTTTCTATAATGGCTTTTGCAAAGAATGTTTTCTCTTCGCTGCAATATAAAAACTTTCGGTATTTTTGGCTGGGACAATGTGTTTCTTTATGTGGAACATGGATGCAGCGGACGGCACAGGTCTGGTTAATATATACACTTACTAATTCGCCTTTTTTAGTGGGTTTGATTGGGGTGAGCCAGTTTACTCCCATGCTTGTGTTTGCATTATTTTCCGGGGCCATTGTGGAACGAATTGCAAAGAAGAAAGTATTGCTCATTACTCAGTTTTTATTTATGATGCAGGCAGTTTGTCTTACGGTGCTCATGTATACAGGGCATATTCATTATATATATGTTTTGATATTGAGTGCTTTTTTCGGTATGGTGCAGACGTTCGATATGCCGGCCAGACAGTCGTTTTTTATTCAACTGGTAGGCAGTGATCATCTGATGAATGCTATATCTTTAAATTCAACGATGACGAACTTAGCAAAGATAATAGGGCCTGCACTATCAGGTATTATTATGGTGCGGTACGGTGTTGGTTTTTGTTTTTTGTTGAATAGTATTAGTTTTTTTGCTGTTTTGCTTAGTTTGATATGTATTAAAATCAACGCGGAGTCGAATCATGGACTGAAAGCTTTTCATCTTTTACAGGAAATAAAAGAAGGTATTAGATATATTAAGGGAAATAAAAATTTAAAATTCAATGTTATTTTTATGGCGATTATTTGTACATTTGCCATGAATTTAGATGTAGTTGTCCCGGTGTATGCCAATGAGGTGTTGCATGGCGGCAGTCGTATGTATACTTCGTTAATGAGCGCTATGGGAATAGGGGCAATGGTTGGTGCCATCTTTATGTCTGCAAGAGCGGCGAAGGGTATAAAGAAAAATTTATTCATCATTAGCATTATTATTACGTTGTCTGTACAAGTTGGAATGATGGCAGTTCATACTTATGAAGTAGCATTCGTTTTGATTGCGGGTATTGGTTTTTCTAATTTAGTATTTATGAATATGGGGAACTCTATCTTTCAACTTAATTCAGATGATATGCATCGAGGACGGGTAATGAGCGTATACTCCTTTTTAAATCAGGGGTCAACTCCCCTTGGAAATTTGTATGCCGGCACGCTTATGCAGCATATAGGAGGACGTTGGGGATTTCCGGGATGTGGAATTATGGCAGTTTTCCTAGTGGGAATTACTTGTTTTTTTAATAAAAAAGAATTAAGTTTGTGGTTACGTAATTAAAAGTAGCATACTGATTAGTTGCAATCATATAGTAAAATATACTTTGTTTTCTATTTTAAGACTACGATAAATTTTGTATAATAAAACATAAAAAATGCTTGTATGTATAGGTGATGCATCACTATATCGTACAAATAGTTTTTTTCGAGTATGATTCTTTTGGTATGTTTGCATAAATATAAAGATCAGTTAGAGAAATCATTGGGATTTTTCTAACTGATCTTTATATTTATGCATTGTTGTTATTTTTATAAATGAATACACTTTATTTATATATAAGTTATGTTGCTTTTATGAAACATTATATGTATAAAAGTATACAGAGATGCCTTCGTAATAATCTAATAGGGTTGTTTTTATCATTTAGGTGGATACAAGCACTATCTAGGTAATAAAAGTAATACTGAATTGTGCGATAATATTTATATAAGGAAAAACCTGATGCTCGAGTGATAATTTTTAATTATTATAATAAGTATTTTTGTAAATAAGGGGGACACTGTGCGTGTGTGTAAAGAAATTGTATTTAAACAAATCGGCGCAAAGATTGTGTATTACCGTAAGTTGAATGGATTAACACAGGAAAAACTTGCAGGGTTTGCCCATATAAGTACCAGCGCTTTGGGACGAATTGAAAGAGGTAAATATAATCATAATATTTCTGTAGCTGTATTGATTGATATTGCCAATGGTCTCAAAATTGATTTTTCTGTTTTGTTTGAATTTAGCGAAATGGAAAAAAAAATGTGGTATATGTAAGAAGATGGATTGCAGTGTAGTAAAAGAATAATAAGAAGTATATCTTATAGAAAAACAATAATAATTTTTTTTATTTGGTGTATGGAAAAAAATATTAATCAAACAGTATCTTATACATATTTGAGCATATGTACTATTGATGTGAAACAATTCTATTTGGAAGGCATCCATCATATTTTTAATTAGGTGTATCCGTATCATTATAAAAAATGATAGTATTTTTAACTAAAAAGGAATGTATTATAAAAATATATGATTTATAGTTGTAAAATAAGCGGGTATACTGGCTGTAACTATATTTTTCAGATTTTCTGCAGGAGGGTTGGCATTTTATGTATTATATTCCTGATTTCGACACCTGCTATAAAAAATATTTTCCTAATGATGCAGATACTTTTACCATGGAAATTTCGGTTGGTGAATTTGAGTATTCTATTGAAAGGTTTACAAAAATATTAATTGACGAAAGAGTAAAAAATGGTCTTATTGATTTTATTGAACTTAATGTATCACGGCCTTTTTATGCAGCTATTATTATGCATGCTGCATATGGCCATTATAAATGCGATTTAGAAAAGATGTTAAAAAAGTTTAATGGAACAAACGAATTCAATAACGAAATGCGAAAAATTGCATTATTGGTGAAAACCTGCACATAATATCAATGAGAATCAAAAATCTGGTCGGAAAGATTAAATGATTAAGAAAATAATCCGCTGTATTTTTGATAAAAGAAAAAAATATTTATTGACAAATTAAAAAAAATTATATAATTTGTTGTATAGAGAAAGAGTATTTTCTGTTTTAGCATATATATTATTAATATAGTTGGTAAATGGTAGAATTATATGAAATTTTTAATATTGATGGGGAGTCCCCATAAAAATGGTAATACCATGCAATGCTTGCAGCCCTTTTGTGAAACATTGAAAAATACAGGACATGAGGTTGATTTGATATGGCTATATGATAAAAAAATTGCCGGATGTCGTGCCTGCCGATTTTGCCAGGAAGATTGGTCAAAATTTACCTGTGTCATTCAGGATGATACAATTTTTTTGGCTGATCAGATTATGAACAGTGATTATATTGTCTTAGCAACTCCTATTTATTCCTGGTATTGTACACCTCCTATGAAAGCTTTATTGGATCGAATGGTATATGGGATGAATATGTACTATGGTGAAGGAAAAGGGCCTTCTTTATGGGCAGGTAAGAAAATGGCGATAGTGACAACCTGTGGATATAAACCAGAAAAGGGGGCGGATCTGTTTGAAGAGGGAATTCGTAGATATTGCAGGCATTCTCAGCTTCAATATATGGGAATGCTGGCGGAACGGCATTTAGGATATCAATCGGCGTTTATGGATGAGACGAAAGCAGCACATGCCAGGGCGTTTGCTTTGAAACTTTGTGAAGCAAAAACGGGGGCAATAAGAATTCTGTAAACATGTGATTTAAATAAAATTATATAATCTAGTATAAAAAGAACGCTGAGGGAAGGAACTTTTTTCAGCGTATTTTTTATGTGTGTTCCGTGAGTTTTGTTGCACATACTAAGTGAATAGGTTTTGGGACTGTTTTTTTTACTCCAAGTAAAAATAGAACAAATACTATATCAAACTAATACTATATATAGTATTGTTATTATTATAATCATGATATATAATAGAATATATTGTATATCATGATTGACAATTTCGTGTGCTTGCTTTATACTAAAAAAACCGAGTACCGGAGTACTTTTAACTAATTTTTAACTTTAGAGTTGCAGGTTGTGTGACTTCGATGGTAAATTTGTTTGAACAAAATACGGTATTTTTGAGGCAACAGGGAATATATTTTTTGTGCTGTCCTTTTTTATGATTTCGTGATATCGGAAAAGGTTAAACGTATTATACTATAAGGTATAATGATATTTGTTTGGAGGGTCAGAGGATGAAAATCATCAAACGTAATGGAGCAGAAGAAGTTTTCAACGTGGACAAGATTATTAAAGCTATCGGCAAGGCCAATGTTGTTGTAGATGAAAAACACCAGTTAAGTGTTTTGCAAATTAGTAGTATTGCTGAAAAAGTAGAAAATATATGCAGTGAAATACCTCATGCGATGAATGTAGAGGATATACAGGATTATGTAGAAAATGGAATTATGGGATACAAAGCGTTTGAAGTTGCACGAAAATATATTACATATCGATATGTTCATTCTCTTATGCGAACCAGGAATACGACGGACGATAAAATATTAAGCCTGATTGAATGCAATAATGAAGATGTAAAACAAGAAAATTCTAATAAAAATCCTGCGGTTAATAGTGTGCAGCGTGATTATATGGCAGGAGAAGTGAGCAAAGACCTTACTATGCGGTTGATGCTCCCCAAAGATATAGTAAAAGCGCATGAAGAAGGAATGATACATTTTCATGATGCCGATTACTATGCCCAGCACATGCATAATTGTGATTTGGTCAATTTGGAGGACATGCTGCAACATGGAACGGTTATAAGTGGTACGCGAATTGATCGCCCGCATAGCTTTTCTACGGCTTGTAATATTGCAACGCAGATTATTGCTCAAGTAGCTAGCAGTCAATATGGCGGTCAAAGTATCAGTTTGACTCATTTGGCGCCTTTTGTGGACGTCAGTAGACAAAAGATTCGTAGAAGTGTTGTGGAGGAATGTATGACGCTGGGGGTGGAGACTTCTTCTGAGAAAATAGAAAAAGTTGTTCATAAACGGCTTCTTGAAGAAATCAGCAGGGGCGTGCAGACTATACAGTATCAGGTTGTTACCTTGATGACTACCAATGGACAAGCGCCTTTTGTCACGGTGTTTATGTATTTGAATGAAGCACGAAATGAACGGGAAAAAGAAGATCTGGCAATGATTATCGAAGAAATGTTGCAGCAGCGCATTCAAGGGGTGAAAAATGAAAGTGGTGTGTGGATTACGCCGGCTTTTCCAAAATTGATATATGTATTGGAACCAGACAATCTGAAAAAAGGGACGCCTTATTTTTATTTAACGGAATTAGCTGCAAAGTGTACTGCGAAAAGAATGGTGCCGGATTATATAAGTGAGAAAATTATGCTTCAAAATAAAGTTGATAAAAACGGAGAAGGTCATTGTTATACTTGTATGGGATGCCGGAGTTTTCTTACACCTTATGTAGATCCTAAAACGAATAAGGCGAAATATTATGGGCGGTTTAATCAAGGGGTTGTTACGATTAACTTAGTGGATGCAGCGTTGTCCAGCAAGGGCGATATGGAAGTTTTTTGGAAAATCTTTGACGAACGGTTGGAACTATGTCATAAAGCATTGATGTGCCGTCATAATCGCCTGAAAGGTACTAAGTCGGATGCCGCACCTATTCTTTGGCAATATGGGGCATTAGCTCGTTTGGATAAAGGAGAAACTATTGATGCGCTGCTATATGGCGGGTATTCCACAATTAGTTTGGGTTATGCCGGATTATATGAATGTACGAAATATATGACGGGCAAGTCTCATACGGATCCGCAGGCTACACCATTTGCATTAGCGGTTATGCAGCATATGAATGATAAATGTACAGCATGGAAAGCAGAACATAATATTGATTTTAGTTTATATGGGACTCCTTTGGAATCGACGACGTATAAATTTGCTAAATGTTTACAGAAACGATTTGGTGTTATCAAAGGGGTAACAGATAAAAATTATATTACCAACAGTTATCATATGCATGTAATGGAACCGGTGGATGCCTTTACAAAACTTAAATTTGAAAGCCAATTTCAACGACTTTCTCCAGGCGGTGCTATCAGTTATGTTGAAGTACCTGATATGCAGCATAATTTGGAAGCAGTTGAAGCACTGCAGCAATTTATATATGAAAATATTATGTATGCTGAACTGAATACAAAATCCGATTATTGCCAAGAATGTGGGTTTAATGGAGAAATCCAAATTGTTGAAAGTGATGGCAAACTTGTATGGGAATGTCCAAAATGCGGCAATCGGGATCAGAATAAATTAAATGTGGCACGGCGGACTTGTGGGTATATTGGGACTCAATTCTGGAATCAAGGAAGAACCGAAGAAATTAAGGATAGAGTCATGCATTTGTAGGAGAAAAAAATGAATTATGCGAATATCAAATTTTATGACATTGCCGATGGTCCGGGTGTTCGAGTAAGCCTTTTTGTTTCTGGATGCACACATCATTGTAACGGATGTTTTAACCCGGAGGCTTGGAGTTTTGAGTATGGGGAACCCTTTACGGAGGCTGTACAACAAAAGATTATAACGGCTATTGCACCGGAATATATCAGTGGACTTACCTTGTTGGGAGGTGAACCGATGGAACCTTGCCATCAAAAAGCATTGGTAAAATTTCTTGATAAAGTAAAAGAGGCATATCCTGATAAAACTATTTGGTGTTATACGGGATATACGTATCCGGATGATTTTAAAAACGGAGGCAAAGCGTATAGTGAGGTTACAGAGCAAATGCTGTCATATATTGATACGCTTGTCGATGGTGAATTCAAGGAAGAACTGAAAGATATATCTCTGCAATTCAGAGGTTCCAGCAACCAGCGTATACTGCAACTTAAAAAATAAAGTAAAAGCTTTTATATTTAATGGTGGACGGCTCTCCCGTATAACAGATAAAAATCTAATGTATGGGAGAGCTGTTTTTTAGGAAAAACACAGGTTTGTTTTGAAGAAAAATAGTATACATGTTTTTTTTCAGACCAAGAAAAATGTTATGTATTTAATATTAAAAATAAATTATTGTAAAAAAAAACAAAAAATTAAACAGTAATTTTAAGTTTACGCATTTATATAATAGTGGTATAATGGAAAATTATAATCCCTTAATACGTATCACTTGCAGATAGATAGGAGAGATGAATATGATAGTAAAGAAAAGAACAGTCGGTGTCATTGGAATGGGACATGTAGGAGCTCATGTAGCATTTACGTTAGGAATGATGGGAATTGCTGATGATATTCTTATTTGTGATAAGAATGAAGACAAACTTTGCAGTGAAAGACAGGATTTAATGGATGCCGTTCAATTCATGCCGCATCGCGTTACATATAGTATTGCCGGGTATGAAGAATTGGGTAATTGTGATGTTATCGTTAACTGCGTCGGCGATATTACACTGGTTGCTACGGGAAGTCGTGATGACGAAATGAAATTTACTGCGACACAGGTGGCTGATTATATTCCGAAGGTAATGAAAGGCGGCTTTAACGGAATCTTTGTTAATGTTACCAATCCCTGTGATGTTATCACGTATCTTATTCAAAAATTGAGCGGTCTGCCGAAAAATCAGGTTCTTGGCACAGGTACCGGACTTGATACGTCTCGTTTAGTTAGTGCGATTTATCAGCAGACAGGAATAGAACAAAGTTCCTTTACTGCCTTTATGATGGGAGAACACGGCGATTCTCAAATGGTTCCATGGTCTTTTGTATCTTTTTCGGGAAAATCATTAAACGAAATGGAACGAGATCCGAAGTTTACGTTGAATCGTGAAGATACTAAAAATTTGGCGATCCGTGGCGGCTGGATTACTTACAAAGGCAAGCATTGTACAGAATACGGAATTTGTTCGACGGCAGCAACTATTGTGAAATCTATTTTGCATAACCAGGGGAAAGTGATGGCAGCCAGTGTGCCTTTCCAAGGAGAGTATGGAGAACAGGATATTTATTGTGGTTGTCCGGCTGTTATTGGAGCCAATGGAGTTCAGCATATTGTGGAATATCCTTTGCCGGCCGATGAAATGGCCGAATTTAAAACCTGTTGTGCTAAGATTCGCGGGAATATAGCAAAGGCAGAAGACTTACTTGGAAAAGGAAAATAATAAGAACACAGAAGTTGAACGCGGTGGAAACTATATAAGAACTGCTGTATAGAAAAATGAAGAAATATAATGGATATCCATGTAATAAAGCTTCTCTGTATACGAGGACTGGAAATATGTAGGTTTACCATAGATATGTTACAAAAACAGAAAAGAGAGAACACCTTTTTGTGTTATGCTTAAGTTACTACGCAAAACCATAACAGAAAGGGAGTCCTCTCATGAACAGCATAACACAAGATGTAAAATATCGTCTATCTATTCTTTCCTATGCAACAAAGCATGGTGTCACAAAAACTGCCATAAAATATCGTACGAATCGCCAGTTTATCTATCGCTTGCAATGGCGCTATGAGGGTACCCCGGCATCGTTACAGCCTCGATCCAGACGTCCCCACCATCATCCCAATCAACACACTCCTCAAGAGATGACACTGATTCAGAACATGCGACGACGAAATCCCCATGCCGGACTGGTCGTGTTTTGGGTCAAACTGAGAAAGCGTGGTTACACACGTTCCATCACGGGCCTGTATCGCTGTCTGAGGCGTATCGGACTGAAACGGAAATCGATACCTAACCCTAAATACATCCCCAAGCCCTATCAACAAGCGCTGTTCCCTGGAGAAAAAGTACAGATCGACGTAAAAGTCGTTCCTTCTGCCTGTATCGTGGGGCAGGCGGATGCACGGGGTGAAAAGATGTACCAGTACACCGCTATGGATGAATGTACCCGTGTTCGCTATTTGGAAGCGTTTCAGGAACAGAGTACCTATTCCTCTACTGTGTTTCTCCAACATCTTGTCAGAAAATGTAAGTTCCCTATTCACAAAATTCAAACCGATAACGGATTTGAATTTACGAATCGATTTGGTCCAAGCAAACTGGAAAAATTAACTTTATTTGAACAACAGTTAGCAGCGTATGGCATTGTACATCAAAAAATCCGTCCCTATACACCAAGACATAACGGAAAGGTAGAACGATCTCACCGAAAAGATAACGAGTATTTCTATGCGAATCATCGCTTTTATTCCTTTGAAGATTTCAAAAAATAGTTGGCTGTCCGTAATAGAGAATACAATAATTTTCCTATGCGTCCCCTGGCTTGGAAATCTCCCAATGAAGTTCTCCAATCTTTTCTCTCCGCTATGTAACATATGTTTGACAAACCTACATTCTCTGTATACGAGGACTGGAAATAGAACTTGATTTATCAATATATCTATGATAAAATATCTAAGCAAGTTCAATTTTGGACTTACTTATTATATGGGGGCGTAGCTCAGCTGGGAGAGCGCTTGCATGGCATGCAAGAGGTCAGGGGTTCGATCCCCCTCGTCTCCACCATAGATATTTACTAGGCTTGTGGCATTTATGTCGCAAGTCTCTTTATTTTTCCATCCCTTTTTCCACCCACTTGCTGTACTATGCCATTGTTGGGAACTGTATAATATTACTTTTTTCTTTCTTTGGATATATTAAGTCGAGTAATTTGGATGCGCCTTCGCGTAACCGATTGTTTGTGTCCTCGGTGACTTCACGATTCATCTTGAATGTCGTATGTCTAACGGCAGTTTTGACATCGAATTTATCAACATCTACTTCAAGCATGTAGGTAATATAAAAGTGCCGCATAACACGAGTGTCGATGTCTCGTTTGATAGCTAAACACTGTTGCGGTATTATGGGAACAGTGAGAATAGAAGTTATCTTGAAATATTGGCTTATTACCACTTGTGTTTTCTATCAGTCGATGGGGTGTTGAAAGATGCTTGTCTGTATTACTGAATCCAGCACTGCAGCAAAGAGAACGTATGGAAAATCTTGTTACTGTTATATAAACTAAAGAAAAAACTCATTTTGTTACAGTATGTTAACAATTAATTTATTTATCTTGTGTTTTGTTATAGAAACGTTAAAATAGTAGAAGAATATAATTTTTATAATTAATAGAGAAGGTGTGAATAATATGAAAAAATCATTAAAAAAGGTAGGAATTATCTTAACTGGAAGTATGTTTATAATGGGAAATGCAATGTGTTTGGCATATGATTCTTCTCAACTTTCGCAACAACAATGGCAATCAGAACAGAATCAACAGCAACAAGAATCCAATAGACAACAACCATCACAAGATCAACGAAGACAGAAAAGACAAGAAACAAATAGACAATATTCACAGGACCAACAATCAGGACAACAAAAACAAAGAACGAATAGACAACAACCATCACAAAATCGACAGAGGCAGAAAAAACAAGAAACAGATAGACAACAGCATTTACAAAATCATCAATCAAATCAACGACAACAAGGGGAAAATCAAGAACAGCATTCACAAAACCAACAACGACGAGATCAAGGACAACAACAATTGAAGCAGAATAAAGAACATCAGGAAAGACAAAATGACCAGAAAATACCGCAATAAATGATTACTTTGTTAATTGTCACGAACACTTTAACTAAGCGAGATGATAACAAAGTGTGGGTAAATATGTTTAGGTATAAATTTGTCGTACAGTGGGACATTAATTAAAAACAAAGAAGGTAAACTATGGAAAAAGTTTTATTGCATTGTTGTTGTGCCCCATGTTCTTTATCATGTATTAATACATTACGTGAAGACAATATGGATCCTGTGGCATTTTGGTATAATCCTAACATTCATCCTTGGAAAGAATATCAAGCACGGCGCGATTGCTTATTAGAGTATGCTTCTACAATTCATATGGAAGTTAGAATACAAGAAGAGTACGGGTTAATAGATTTTGTTCAACATATTATATGCGATGTGAATCATCGGTGTACGTACTGTTATGAACATCGCCTAGAAACTACAGCACGATATGCTGCAGAACATGGATTCCAATATTTTACTACTACGCTGTTAGCCAGTATTTACCAACAGCATGACATGATATCTGAAGCTGGACAACGGTTTGGCAAGCAATACGGCGTAACATTTTTGTATCGAGATTTCAGACCCTATTTTCGTGCAGGTAATAATGAGGCACGAACGCTGAAATTTTATATGCAAAAGTACTGTGGATGCATTTTTTCTGAAGCGGAAAGGTACCAAAAACAAATTAAACGTGATAAGGAAAAATTTTCCGAATTGAGTATAAAATAAAAGGTTTATGACATTTTCCTGTATTATTTTTATCTTTAACTAACAGAAGGGGTATACGAAAGATTCAGGTTGACAACATACAAGTATTAGGTTACAATACACTACAATATCGCAATGGTATCCACCCATTTTTTTGCGAATACAACAATATATTGCAAGAAGATGCAATGCCGCTATGGAAATAAATCATAATCTGCATCTTCTATTCCATCCAGAGCAGTCGAGGGATTCGGCCTTATGACGCTGCGACAACCTGCCCATATAAGGGAAAGGTGCCAACTCCGACAGGAACATTCCTGATAGATGAGCTGATGAAAAAGCGCTATCTGTGATAACGCTTTTTTTTTTGCTTAATAGAAAAATCGTATACAAAACAAATATACTTATGTCTTTTTTAGGGAGGGATGTAAAAATGGAAACAACAATTATTGGATTTCCTCGCATTGGAGCACAACGAGAATTAAAGTTTGTAACGGAGAAATATTTTAGAGGTAAAGTAAGTATAGATAGTTTGAATGAAACAGCTTGTAATCTTCGCAAAAAGCATTGGTTGTTGCAAAAGAACAGTGGTCTGAATCTGATTCCGGTAAATGATTTTTCTTTATATGATACGACATTGGACACAGCTGTACTTTTTAATGTTATTCCCAGACGGTACCACAGGCTAGGATTAAATCCATTAGATACCTATTTTGCTATGGCACGGGGGTATCAAGGTGTACATGGTGATGTAAAGGCATTGGCTATGAAAAAATGGTTTAATACTAATTATCATTATATGGTACCGGAGTTGGAAGATGATATGAATATAAAGCTTACCGGTACAAAGATAATTGATGAATGTAAAGAAGCATTGGCGTTAAAGCTTTTAGCTAAGCCGGTTATCCTGGGGCCATTTACTTTTTTACAATTGGCGCGTTGTACGGGGAAAAAAACAAAGCGTGATTTTGCCGATGTTCTTACAAATGCATATAAAGAACTTTTGACAGTGTTAGAAAAACTTGGGATTACATGGTTATCTGTAGAAGAACCATTATTAGTTACAGATCTTTCTCAAGAAGATCTATCTTTGTTTGCAGATATATATCGAGATATATTGCAGAATAAACAAGGGGTACAGATCCTTTGCCAAACGTATTTTGGTGATGTTCGTGATTGTTATCATATCCTTACTGCACTCGACTTTGATGGCATTGGACTGGACTTTTTGGAAGGCAAGGAAACATTAAGTACATTGTGTGCAAATGGATTTCCTGAGGACAAGATTCTTTTTGCCGGAGTTGTAAACGGGAAAAATATCTGGCGTAACAATTATACTGCAACATTGACACTTTTGAAAAAAATCCAAAGTAAAGCACGGTATATTGTATTGAACTCTTCTTGTTCACTTCTTCATGTACCGTTTACCATAACGCAGGAAATACATTTGAATAAAAAATATCTGTTACATTTTTCCTTTGCTGAAGAAAAGCTACAGGAATTGTCTGATTTGAAGAAACTGATGGATAGTACTGAACCCAAAATGGAAAAAATATACAAAAACAATGTTGCTCTTTTTGCGGTTCCACATGCAGTACCGGACGCGATGGTTCAAAAAAGAGTTGCTTGTCTGACAAAAAAAGATTTTACGCGACATCCCGGTTTTACTGAAAGAGAAAATTTGCAAAAGAAGACATTTCATTTCCCGTTACTTCCGACTACGACTATCGGTTCTTTTCCACAAACCCTTGCTGTTCGGAAAAATCGAGCTGACTACCGTAATAATAAAATTTCCCTTGAAACATACAAGAATTTCAATAAAAAACAGATTGCCGCTTGTATTGCGCTGCAAGAAAAAATCGGACTTGATGTTCTTGTACACGGAGAATTTGAACGAAACGATATGGTAGAATATTTTGGGGAACATTTAAACGGTTTTATTTTTACGGAGAATGCTTGGGTTCAATCCTATGGTACACGTTGTGTAAAACCGCCGATTATTTGGAGTGATGTATCACGACGAAAAAGCATTACAGTAGAATGGTCGACATATGCGCAGCAGTTGACAAATAAACCTGTCAAAGGAATGCTTACTGGGCCTGTTACTATTCTCAATTGGTCCTTCCCACGGGAAGATATTGCACTGCGAGAAAGTACAATTCAAATCGCATTGGCTATTCGAGATGAAGTGCTTGATTTGGAAAAACATGGAATTCGCATTATTCAAATTGATGAAGCCGCCTTACGGGAAAAACTACCTCTTCGTAAGGCCGATTGGCATACAAATTATTTAGATTGGGCTATTCCAGCCTTTCGCTTGGTGCACAGTGGAGTCAAAGTGGAAACACAAATTCATACACATATGTGTTATAGTGAATTTAACGATATTATTAAAGATATAGATAATATGGATGCTGACGTGATTACGTTTGAAGCATCTCGCTCTGATTTTACTGTTTTAGATGCGTTGCAGGCGGCTGAATTCCGGACAGAAGTGGGTCCAGGTGTCTACGATATTCACTCCCCTAGAGTTCCTTCAGAATTAGAAATTGAAAAATCTTTGAAGGTTATGTTAACGAAAATTGTACCACAGAAATTGTGGGTAAATCCTGATTGTGGACTTAAAACTAGAAGCATTATTGAAACTAAGGCTAGTTTAGAACATCTTGTTTCGGCAGCGATACAAGTAAGAAAAACAATGGATTCTAAATAACTGAAAGAAAATTAGTAAAGAATTGCATATTAATGAACAAATTAGAACTTGCGAAGTTCGTGGAGTTAGCAATACGAATAAATCCAAATGGAAGTTATGTTTTTGCGGTATGCACGACAAATTGCAGAGAAAGATAACATGGATCTTTCGGAAATTACTCATGTCGATAATCCTCTAAAAATTGAAGGCAGAAATATGACGATGATTATTACTCTCATTAAAAGTAAAAATTAAGAGAACAAAATACATATTATGTTTAAATTATAAATTTGCTAATTTACGCGCAAATATTTTACAAAAGTCAGTTTTCTGTAACCGAAATCACATATATGTAAGAGAATCTGTTAGTATAATTAATTAGAATTATAAAACGACAGTAGATAATATTTATTTAGGTGAACAAGATACTGAGGGACAATCTCATGAGGCTTTAGATATATTGTTATGTTGTATAAAATACATATTGCAGGAGAATATCATGGATTATGAAAAGATTATTCGGGTTGTTCAAACAACTCGACCGTTTTTTGTAGATGATACAAGAGAAATTAAAGTAACTGTTAAAGGAAGGTCTGATTTTGTCACACAGGTTGATGTAGCTGTTCAGGAGTATTTGCGTCAGGAATTATATCGGCTGGATCCCCAGACTATTTTGATTGCTGAGGAACAGAAACGTATTTACATTAAACCAGATACCAGCTATTGGATACTCGATCCGATTGATGGCACACAAAATTTTATCCGTCATGTGGGGTTAAGTGCAGTGTCGTTAGCTTATTATAACAAAAAGGATTTGCAATTTGGAGTTATTTACAATCCATTTACGGAGGAAACTTTTTATGCTGTTCGTGGACAAGGAGCCTTTCTAAATGGACGAGCGATTCATGTTACCGAAAATGAAGTCTTAGAAAAATCTCTTATGGCGATTGGGACATCTCCTTATGATCGGCAGTTTATTCCACAAAATTGGGATGTATTCCAAAAGGTATATTGCCGTTGTTTAGATGTTCGTCGTTCAGGCAGTGCCGCTTTAGATTTGGCATACGTAGCAGCGGGACGATATGATGGTTATTTTGAACGAGATTTAAAGCCTTGGGATATGGCGGCGGGAATTATATTAGTGCAGGAAGCGGGCGGACGTGTAAGCGATTATACCGGTAAAAGGATACAGGTTGATTGCAATGCGGATATTTGCGCTGCCAATGGGTTTATTAATGAAGAGTTGCTGCATATAATTGGGGAAAAATAAGAATAACAAGAACATGTTTACAGAATATAGGTAAGCAGAGACAATCCATATACAATGATGATTAATATGTATAATTAAAATAATAAAAAGGTATTTACTTAAAAATATACTGATGATATAATAAAAGTGTAAAAAGCGGAAGGGATATGGAATGTTACCCGTTAAAAGCATTGGAAAAGAATCACGCAGTATACTTCTTGCCCAGATGACCGGTAGCATGTTGAAAAGCAAACTATTAGTTATTGGGATTGTGTATGAAACATTATATTAATGCATCAATGAGAGACTGTTTGTAAGGTCAAAGGATGTGAGTCCAAAAGGCACTTAAATAGCAAATAGTCTGAGTAGGAAAAGAGACTGCATGACGGTGATTCTTACAACGGAATAGGGGATATGTCCATATTCACATATATGCCGCTTTTCATAAAGGCGATGGCCGGTCGGGTCATCGCCTTTGTTCCGTGTGAAGGTACTATGGGAACAAAATATATATGTTAGATAAATTGAATCGAGTAGTATATGAGGAGTTCTTTTTATGGAAATTAATATCCGAGCAGCCAGAAGGTCAGACTTAAACCGTGTTGTATATATAGAACAGCAATGTTTTCCAAAAGCTGAAGCGGCAACGTATAAACGTCTTAGTGAGCGGATGCATGTTTTTGTTCATTCTTTTCTTGTAGCTGAAAAAAAAGGAAAAGTTATAGGGTTTATTAATGGCTGTGTGACTAAACAACGAAAACTGACAGATGATTTATATGAATCTACGATGCTTCATGATGATAAAGCAGATTATCAAATGGTTTTTGGATTAGACGTACTACCATCAGAACAGCACCAGGGAATTGCTAAAATGTTGATGAAGGCATATATTGCAGCAGCTTATGAACAAAATAGGAAAGCTGTTATATTGACGTGTAAAAAATATTTAATTCCTTTTTACGAACAATTTGGATATACGTGTGAGGGGCGGTCGAGTTCTTTGCACGGAGGTGCTGTCTGGTATGATATGATCTTGTTATTGCACGAAAAAACATAATTATATATTTTGTTTTTTGTAGTTAAGGATAAATATATTTTCATGGAGACAGATACAGTAAAAGGAGCGATATGGCATGTTAGGAAATTTTTGTTATTCTAATCCGACTACGTTGTATTTTGGCGATAAAGCATTGGATAACCTAAAAAAGGAACTTGTCCATTATGGGAAAAAAATACAATTGGTATATGGCGGCGGTTCTATTAAAAGAAATGGTATTTATGACCAAATCATTTCCATACTGCAGGAAGCTGGCAAAACTATTATTGAAGATGGGGGAGTAATGCCGAATCCAACGATAGAGAAAGTGTACGAAGGAAGTCGATTAGCCTGCCAGAACCACGTTGATCTGATTTTAGCAGTTGGTGGGGGGTCTGTCTGCGATTATGCTAAAGCGGTATCTGTTTCTGCCTATTGTGAAACAGATCCGTGGGATACATATTTTTTACAAATGAAGAAAGTGGATAATGCAGTTATTCCTGTAGGTTGTATATTAACTATGGTTGGGACTGGTTCAGAAATGAACGGGGGAGCTGTTATTACTAACCATGAACAAAAGTTAAAAATAGGACGTGTTTTTGGATCGGCGGTATTTCCAAAATTTTCTATTCTAAATCCTGTTTTTACTTTTACCGTGCCGCGCTATCAAATGGTAGCTGGTATTTATGATATTATGTCACATATTCTTGAACAATATTTTTCCGGCCAAGATGACAATACATCCGATTATATTAGTGAGGGCTTGTTGAAATCACTGATTCACAGTTCCCGGATTGCGGTGGAAACTCCTCGTGATTATGAAGCAAGAAGTAATATTATGTGGATTGCTTCTTGGGCGTTAAATACTTTGATTGCTAAAGGTAAATCGACAGATTGGATGGTGCATATGTTAGGACAGGCAGTTGCTGCTTATACGGATGATACACATGGTATGACATTGTCTTCAGTGTCTATGCCGTATTATCGGTTTATTTTACCTTACGGATTAAAAAAATTTAAACGATATGCTCAGCGTGTTTGGGATGTCCGCACAGAAAATAAGAGTGATGAAGAAATAGCTGGTGAGGGATTGGATCGAATGGAAGCGTATTTAAAAGAAATTGGCTGTGTTATGAGTATAAAGGATTTTGGGGTTACTGCAGATATGATGGAAGACATATGCGATTCCGTTTTTATTTTAAAAGGGGGATATCACGTATTGACGCGGGAAGATGTGATTCGTATTTTAACGGAAAGCTTGTGTTGAAAAAGAATATTAGACAAATCACCTGTTTCATTTTATAATGAAATAAAAATTTAAAGGGGAGTTTGATAGGATGAAGCGAATTTTTATAATGGTGACTAGTTTTTTTTGTTTAGTTTTTTCGACGGCATTTGCAACGGAATACCAATCTTACCATAGTGAAAGCAGTGGTTTTAATATCGATGTTCCAGCGGAATTTCAATATTTACAGACAGAATCAGGTATGACACAATTAACAGCAGGAGATAAGAAAACAGGAGTGCTTATGACTGTTAGAGTCAATCAAATTCGCAATGGGACAACGATGGCAGAGCAGGAAGAACAACTGCAGGCAGCGCTTCCAACACTGGAGCAACGTTTAAAGTCTCAGGGAGCGGCGATGGAAAGTTCCGGGGTTACAACCGTAGCAAGTCATAAGGCTATTTATTTTTTTTATACGATTAACAGGGCAGGAACGGATTATTATCAAGAACAGTATATAGTGTTGGGAAATAATACTATGTACAGTCTTGTTTTTACAGTGCCCGTTGTTGCGGAAAATCAATATAAACCATTGTTTACGCATACTATTTTATCTATGACAATACAGTAGGTACTCATGGCTTGATTTTTGGAAATAGAGAGTAGCATGTTGGCTGTAAGTAATATTATAAAAGAAAATAAGTAAGAAAAACATCTCATCTGTGTAAGAATATATTATATTGGAAGAGATGTTTTTTTTGCTCTCTGAAATAAATATTGTATAATAAAAAAGGGAAAGGGTAGGGGGAATCCAACTTGGAAAATTATAAACCAAATAGATTTTTACTGTATATGTATATCTTATTGGGTGTTACTATTGTGACCCTCTTTATGTTTTTAAGGCCCATAGATACGGATGATACAAGTCATACTGTGAAAGCTATTTCTATGCAAGGATTTTATCAGCGAATGTCTTCCGATGCACCTATCCCATTTCAACAATTAAAAGATATTTCTATCGGACCGGATGATAATCAACTTATTCTTCGCGGACATGTAAAACAAGATATTCCTAAAGATAAAAAAATTATGATGTATATCACCCGTTTGCAAGTACATATTCAACTGAATGGGCAGGACATTTATCATGAAGAAGGAGATGATTATACTTGGTGGGATTCTTTTGATAGTCCTGGTATTACTCCAAAGGATGAATTAGTTATACATTTACAACGCGCAACGGATGGCAATTATCCCGAAGCCTTGACATTGTGGTTACGAAAATTCAGCAGTGGGGAAACCTACGCACTGCTGCTTCACCAACTGCAGCATAATGCTGCAAAAATTATTATCAGCAGTATGCTTTTGATTATTGGACTTGCTCTTTTGTTCAGTATGAGTGTTCTGCGGTTGTTTAAGATTGATATTTATGAACAATTTTTTTCTTGTGCCATGTTGCTTATATCCGGGGCTGTATGTACCTTTATTGATTATGAATATATTACCTTATTGTTTCCTTACCCAGGATTAATAAACATTATTGATTACTTATCGCAAATGTTGATTTGTGAGTTTCTTCTTATTTATTTATCAACATTTCTTAATAAAAAGTCGCATATTAAAACGGCTAACGTAATGATATTTTTATGGACATTGTGTATTGTTGGGTATTGTTTGTTTCAAAAAGGTCGGGGATCAGATGCTTTTTTATCTCCCGCATGGGCGATGTTGGTATTAGAAATGGTTTTTCTTATACGGGAATATAAAATGCATATGGAAAAACGCATTAAATATGTGGTTGTATCTGTGAGCGTGCTTACGAGCTGCACCATCGCGGAAATTGTACATTATTCATTTGTTCATTTTTATTGGATTTATGTATTTCAGGCAGGATTGTTGTTTTTTACGATAGTACAATGTATTATTGCCGGTGATTTTGTACGGGAAAAGATGCAGCAAGCTTCTTTAGTGCAGGAAATGCAGGGGGAATTGGCCCAAAGCCGTATTCGTGTCATGTTAAGTCAGATACAACCTCACTTTGTTTTTAATGTATTGAATGCTATTAGCGGACTTTGTTTGATTCACCCGGAAAAGGCCGATGATGCCATTATACAATTTTCTAATTACCTTAGAGCGAATATTAATTCCTTGCAAAGTCAGGGGCTGGTTAATTTTGAAGAAGAGATGAAACATATTCGATGCTACGTAGCCTTGGAACAGCTGCGTTTTGGGGATAAGATACACATGGTTTATAATATTGATGCTGCAAATTTTTCTTTGCCGGCGCTTACCTTGGAACCACTTGTTGAAAATGCTGTTAAGCATGGATTGAGGAGCAAATCTCAAGGTGGCACAGTTATGCTGAAAACAGCAGAAAATATGAAAGAAATATGCATTATAATTGAAGATGACGGAGTGGGTTTTGATTGGGAAGCACTGCAGAAAGATAGTCATGCGTCTATTGGAATTATGAATGTCCGCAGTCGTTTGGAATACATGCTTCAAGCCAAAATGACGATTACAAGCGTAATTGGAAGAGGCACAAAAGTTATGATACAAATACCTAAAAAAGGGGATGACCGGGTATGAACATTATATATGTAGATGATGAAGTAGCTGCTGTCGAAAAATTTGAATATATCATTCATACAATGGAAAAGGTTACAACATTGAAAACATTTACAGAAGCGTCTCCAGCACAAGAATATGCAGAACAGCATACGATAGATATTGCTTTTCTTGATATTGAGATGCCGGGAGTACGGGGACTGGAATTGGCGAAAATATTGCGAAAGATTAACAGCAACACAAAAATTGTGTTTTTGACGGCATATGATACCTTTGCATTAGATGCGTTTGATGCGGAAGCAGTTAGCTATATACTTAAGCCATATAATAAGGAATGTATCCGTCAAGCGATAGAAAAAGCGGAACAAATTATATACACACCGACGAAACAGGTGTGTATACGAACATTGCCTTTTTTTGATGTATATGTGAATCATAAACTTCTTTATTTTAACAGTGAAAAAGCGAAAGAACTTTTGGCAGTGCTTGTTGATGCGGATGGCGGCAGTGTAACGACAGAGCAAATTATAGGACATCTTTGGGCTGATCGTCCATATGATGCGGGAACACAGGCACTCTGCCGTGTGACATACAAACGATTGAGAGAAATATTGAATATGGCCGGAATTGGCTTTATTTTGGCTTCAGGCACGGCGCAGCGCTTTGTTCATTCCGAATTTTATGAAAGTGATTATAAACGTTTGTTAAAAGGAGACGAAGCAATGATTGCTATCTATGATGGGCGGTATATGGCACATTACTCTTGGGCAGAAGAAACCAATGCATGCATACAATCCTATATTAACAGCTTGAAATAAACAAAAATGACTGGCACCAGTAATGTGGAGTCAGTCATTTTTTGTTAGATATGTTGAAAAAAAGAATACATTTTTCTGAAAATATTTGTTTAGAAGTAAAAAGTTACGGAAAAGTTACGGTCCCTATAGTATACTAGTTACACATTATATAAATGTATATTTAAAAATTGTCGTTTTTATTTATATAATTAAAGAAAATAAACGGGCTTGTCATAGGCGGAGGAATCAATCAATGGTAATGAAGCAGCAACCAAATCAATCAAGTAGTTTACGGGATATATGGGGATTTTCTTATTTTTTGGATACGCTTTGTAAAGATGGATTTTATCATGAAGTAACAACAACAACAAAACCTGTAGGTCCTACCGTTACCTACCATGATAAAAAATACATTAATTTTGCCAGTATTAATGTGTTAAATACACATCAAGAACCTGATGTAATGAAACATTTTTTACAGGCGGCAAAAAAATATGGTCTGGTCACGGGGGGATCACGAGTTACCCAGGGAGTCAGCAGTGCCCATAAAGAAATGGAAGAAGAATTAACCCGGATTACGGGAAAAGAACGCTCCTTATCCTTTGCCAGCGGATTATTAGCTAATATTGGTTTTATTAATGCGATGACATGTAAATTTGACTTTAGTTCTACTTGTGGTATCAATAACAGTGATGCTGTATTTGTTCTTGATAGAGATTGCCACTGGAGTTTATGGAAAGCAGCATCACACTTGGAGTTTGGTAAACAGCTGTTTCCATTTCGGCATAATGATTCGAAACATTTGGAAAATGTATTAAAACGTTTGTCTAAGACACATAAAAAGATTGTCGTTGTTTTCGAAAGCATTTATTCTGCTGATGGATCTATTGCCCCTATGAAGGAAATTTTAGATGCTTGCGAAAAGTATGGTGCGATCAGCTATGTGGATAATGCAAATGGTTTTATGTTTTATGGTCCGGAGCAACGCTTGTTTTCAGAAGAATTCAAACAAATGAACAGAGCTACGTTTGTCATGGTGTCTTTTTCTAAGGCGGTGGGTATGGAAGGGGGAGCAATTTCCGGCCCTAAAGACATGATTACCATGTTCGAGCTATTATCGGGAACATCTTTGTTTACTGCTGCTATTCAACCACCGACTGCCAGCACTATTACCTATATTTTGCGCAAATTAGAGAAACATCCGGAAATTATGGATCAATATTTGGAACGTTCGTTAAAATTACGTCAAGTTTTGGAAGAAAAGAATTTTCGTCTCAACGATACGCCGTCTTATATTATTTCTGTCATTATAGGAAATGACAAAAAAGCGGTTAAAGTATATGAAGCTTGTCTGGAAAATAATATTATGGTCGGTATGTTTCGGTATCCTGCCGTTAAGCCGGGACATGCACTTATTCGTATTATGATGAATGCAGGGCATACCGATGAACAACTTCAATGTCTTATTTCTTTTCTTGAAAAAATGAGAGATACATATAAATTTTAGGTAGTTCAGCGGACTGCATTTTTAGCTTTTCTTTGTTGCAGTTGCTTTTACTATAGGATACGGCACAATCTTTGAGCATCCTCGCTAACCATGATTGTGCCGTATTTTTTAGTCACGTATAAAAATATAATTGGTGACAATATATAGCATAAAAGGCTCTCGGATTTTCGAGAGCCTTTTAATTTCAGATTAATTGTAATTAACCTAGTATTTCAGATAAGGGGGTATATGGTAAATTTCGTGCTTGTGCAACTGCTTTACATGTGATTTTTCCATTGGCGGTATTTAAGCCCTGAGCAAGTCCCAGATCTTCCTGCAGTGCTTGTTTCCAGCCTTTGTTGGCAATTCTCAAAGCATAAGGAAGTGTAGAATTTGCTAAAGCTATTGTCGAAGTCATGGGAACCGCACCAGGAATATTCGCTACTGCATAATGAATTACGCCATATTTTATATATATAGGATCTGTATGGGTCGTTACGTGATCAATGGTTTCTACGCCGCCGCCTTGGTCAATGGCAACATCAACAATAACGGAACCTTTTTTCATTTCCTTGACCATATATTCTTTTATTACTTTAGGAGCCATTGCTCCCGGAATGAGTACACAGCTGATGAGCAGGTCTGCTTTTTTTGCCCACACGGCAGCTTCAAAGGAATTAGACGCAATAGTTTCTACGCGCCCGTTAAATAGGTCATCAATATAAGAAAGCCGTTCAGGATTCATGTCGAGGACTGCAACCTTGGCGCCAAGTCCTACCGCCATTTTTGCGGCATTTAAGCCGACAGTACCGCCGCCGATGATAACTACTTGGGCAGGCTCTACACCGGGAACTCCGCCTAAAACCATACCTTTTCCGCCATATTGTTTTTCTAAATAGTGTGCACCGATTTGCACACTCATGCGACCGGCTACGCGGCTCATAGGAGATAGCAGCGGTAAAGAGTTGTTTGCATCTCGTACCGTTTCAAATGCGATTCCTATAACTTTATTGCGAAGCAGTGCGGCGGTTAATTCTGGTTCGGGAGCCAAGTGCAGATAGGTAAAGAGAATTTGTCCTTTATGAAACATATCATATTCTGAGGATAACGGTTCTTTTACCTTAATAATCATATCAGAGTTGTCAAAAACTTCTTTTTTAGTTAATATTTGGGCACCTACGGAGTTGTACTCCTCATCACTGAAATTGCTTCCCTTACCCGCATCACTTTCTACTAAAACGGTGTGTCCTGCTTCTTTTAAAGCATGGCATCCTGCCGGTGTTAAACCTACCCGGAATTCATGATCCTTGATTTCTTTTACGGTTCCGATAATCATAATACATACCTCCTTAAAATAACTAAAAATACCAAATAATGTATACATCAATGTATTAAAAATTAGTATAATTACATAATTAATAAATTCTAAAAAGTAATTATACTAATTACTTTTAGTAATGTGTTAATTTAATTATACTAAGACAATACATCATTTGCAATATAGAAGCGGATTAAATTTTTAATATAAATATTAAAAAAATTACGAATATATAGTTAAACTCAATAAAAATTAAATGTCGAGATAAAGAATATAAGGTAGTACTTGGTTTGTACGTTAGCAGATATTTTCTGAATTTATAAAAGCTTGGACAAAACCATTTAATAAACAACACAGTGTAGCCATGAGCGGTAAGTAGAGATATACACCCGCTTACATAAAAGTAGATAAGGGAAAAATATATATTCTACTCGTTTTGCTGTCAAATAGAAATGAATATGGTATGATGAAAGAGTAAAGTTAGTATTTTATGATGTAAGGAGCATATATATGGAAAGAATGGATATCGGCATTGTTGGATTATCGGTTATGGGAAGCAATTTAGCGCTGAATATGGCAGATCATGGATTTTTTGTTGCGGGGTATGATTTTGAATCGTCATTTACAAGGCGATTTATCACGGACAGACCGCATTCCGGAGTGCAGGGATTTTATGATTTGCAGAATTTTTTACATTCGTTAACGAAACCGCGCCGCGTGTTTTTAATGATTAAGGCAGGAGAACCGGTGGATACCGTAATTAAGCAAATCATTCCTTATTTGAGTGAAGGCGATATTATTATGGATGGCGGCAATTCGTTTTTTGAAGATACACAGCGGCGGTTTACGTATTTATCCAAAAGAGGAATCCATTATTTTGGTATTGGTGTTTCCGGCGGTGAAAAAGGAGCACGCAGTGGGCCGGCACTGATGCCTGGTGGCAACATTGATGTCTATGAAAATATTCGACCTGTTTTTGAAGCAATTGCCGCTAAAATAGAGGGGCAGCCATGCTGTTCTTTTATCGGAAGCGATGGAGCCGGTCATTATGTAAAAATGGTTCATAATGGTATTGAATATGCGGATATGCAATTGATATCAGAAGCGTATCGCTTGTTGAAATATATAGGCGGATATACGGACCAGGAAATTTCACAGATTTTTTTCCGGTGGAATCAAGGAGAACTAAATAGTTATTTAGTAGAAATTACTGCGAATATTCTGGCAGAATGTGATGCTGACGGGACTCCTTTAGTAGAGCGAATACTTGATTGCGCAGGACAAAAGGGAACGGGCCGTTGGACGAGTATTGAAGCATTACGGCAGGGCGTCGATGTCTCGATTATTACTACCGCCTGCAATGTACGCGTACTATCGAATTTGATAACAGATCGCAGCAAAGCGGCAGAGCTGATTGAGCATCCAATCCGGAAGCATTGTGTAAATAAAAATTTTGTGGAACAAGTACGAAGAAGTTTATATACTGCAAAAATTGTGGCTTATGCACAAGGATTTTCGTTATATCGCTCGGCATCCATTCACTATGGATGGCATTTGAATTTTTGCAAAATTGCGTCTATTTTTCGTGGTGGATGTATTATTCGGGCACGATTTCTCAATAGAATTATGACGGCGTATGAAAGAAATCCCGAGTTAAGCAACCTTTTGTTTGATGAGTTTTTTTATGGAAAAATAAACGAAAATCAAGAAAGTTTGCGGGATATCATCTGTTTAGCAGTACAAAATGGAGTAGCTATACCTGCTTTTTCCAGCGCATTGCAATATGTTGATGGATATTGCGGGGGTATGATAGGTGCTAACCTTATACAAGCTCAAAGAGATTATTTCGGGGCACATACATATCAGCGGGTAGATAAAGAAGGCTCGTTTCATCATGAATGGAAAGAGTATTATAAAAAATAAAATAAAACAGCAGCGGCACTTCATTCGTGCCGCTGCTGTTTTATTTTATAAGTGAATAGGGTGTTCCTTATTATACACGCCTCTTTGCTATTTCCAGACGCATTTTGTTCATGTTTTTCGTAAATTTATCGGGATCCTTCATCATTAAGCCGGTATAAATAATATCCATCAGGGCTAAATGAACCAACCGGGAAGCTGTAGCTTCAGAACGATAGGTAACCTCTCTGCCAGCACCGCAGAGAATAATGTCGGCCAATTTACAAAGAGGGCTTGTTTTATAACTTGTCAGAACAATAATTTTAGCATGATTGGCTTTTGCTAACTTTGCGGCGGTAATGAGATCAAGATTAGAACCGGAATGGGATACGATAATTACCACGTCTTCAGAGGTTAACAATGTAGCTGAAGTTACCTGCATATGAAGATCGGAAAAGGCATGGACTGGTTTAGAATAACGCAGGAGATGATTTTCGATATCCTTGGCGACACCTGAAGATACGCCATATCCATATACGTCAATCTTATGTGCGTTATAAATCAAATCAATAGCTTTATTGACCGCCTCAGAATCGAGATCTTTTAAGGTATCTTGCAAGCTGTTGATTGTGTTATAAAATACTTTAGAGGCAATTTCCTGTACTGTATCATAGGTGTTGATATCTTGGCAAACGGATTCCAAAGGTGTAAAGATTTCTGAAGCTAAAGCAATTTTTAAATCCTGCAGACCATTGAAACCGGCTTTATGACAAAAACGAGAAACTGTGATTTCTGAACTGGCGGTACTCTCAGCAATTTCTGAAATGCTTTGGCGAATAGCTTCATGGGGATTTTCAGAAATATAATCCGCTATTTTTTGCTGAGATTTTGTAAAATAAGGATAGTTGGATAACAGGAGAAGTAAGCAATTTGCTGGTGGCTGCTTGGAATTTGCCATATGATTACGTCCTTTCTTAGAATTTTTTACGTACCGCGCCTTTTGAAGCGTCTTCTGATATTTTTCTGTACAAATGCAGAAAATTACTATTTACATCTTTGACTACCGGGTGGAATTTCGTGCGGCGTTTTGCTGCGGTGTCTTCAGAGACGCACCATTCTAATTTTCGTTGGGGAATATTGATTTTAATGATATCGCCATTTTGAACAAGCCCAATGGGACCGCCTGCATAGGCTTCCGGAGATAGATATCCTACAGATATTCCGGCAGAAGCCCCGGAAAAGCGGCCATCTGTAATAATAGCAACGCCGGGAATACCTGCTAAGATTTCTGTGGCGCGATGCATTTCTCTCATTCCGGGGCCGCCGGAAGGTCCTTCATATCGAATAATAACGGCAGTTCCATCCGGAATTTGATGTGTATAAGCTGCATCAGTACAATCTTCTTCAGAATTAAATACCATGGCGGGTCCTTCAAATATCCATTGGTCTTCTGGGATTGCAGAACATTTTACAACACTGCCCTTCGGTGCCAAGTTACCATACAGCACGGCGATACCGCCTTCTCTTTCAAAAGGATCGGTTATCGGCCGTATGATTTCACCATCTGCTGGTTTTGCATCGGCAATATTTTCTCCGATTGTATGGCCATTTACGGTCAGGCAATCTGTATGAAGAATGGAACGCAACTCATTCATGACCGTTTTTAAACCGCCGACAGTATCTAAATCGCCGGTTGCATATATCTTGCTGTTTGGACAAATGCGTGTATTTAAAGGAGTATTGCGGCTGATGCGATCGAAATCGTCAAGGGAAATAGGGATACCGCATTCGGCGGCAACGGCCGGGATATGAAGCGTACTATTTAGAGAGCCGCCCATAGCTAATGTGACGGTAATAGCGTTTTCAAATGCTTCTTTGGTAAGAATGTCGAGTGGTTTTATATCTTTTTTTACAAGATTTACAATAGTGCGGCCGGCCTCTGCTGTTAATTCTTTCTGTTCGTCACTTAACGCAAGTATGGTAGAGACATTAGGGAGTGTAAGGCCTAATGTCTCAGCTATTTCACACATGGTATTCGCTGTTCCAAAAAATGGGCAGACCCCGGCACCTGTATAATATTCAGCACTCACATCTAATAGTTTTTGCTCATCAATTTTACCGTGAATAAATTCCTGACGGGCAGCTTTGTTTTCTTTCGGCGTAATGTGATGTTTCATGGGACCGCCTGTAATCATGATAGTTGGAATGTTTATCCGGGCGGCAGCCATAAGCATGCCGGGAACGATTTTGTCACAAGAACCTAACATGACCATCCCATCGAAAATGCCGTGTCCTTTTACCATGGCTTCAATTGAATCCGCAATAAGTTCGCGACTAGCCAGTGAATATTTCATTCCGGCATGACCTTGAGCGATGCCATCACAAATGGCAATCGTATTGAATTCTAATGGTACGGCACCTGCTTCTGTGATGGATTGCTTGACTTGGTCAGCAAGAATACGCAGATGTACATGCCCTGTAACAATTTCATTCCAGGAGTTAACGATAGCAATGATCGGCTTGTCGAGTTTTTTTTGATCGACACCGCAAGAACCTAAATGAACTTTAGCAATAGCTTTTTGATAGGTTGGAAATGTACTGAAACGATTTGACATAAAGAAACCTCCTGTTTATGGTAAAAAAATAATAGATACGGCAATTATCGTCCGCGTATCTGAAATGAGTAAACAGAATGATTCATTTTTGCATGGGCTGGATAAATAACGATGATTTATTGTTATTATATGATACAAAACTATCTTTTTCAAGAGCTATATATTTTTTTTTGATGTAAAACTATCATTTATATAAAGTAAATATTTTATCTAAAATGTCCATATTAGGTATACTTTATTTGTCTATTAAACACATCAAAAATAGCTTTAATTAACCGCTTGCGAAAGATGCAATAAATGGCTGATTTTTTAATTTACTATGTACAAAAGGAATAATGATTATTTTTAAATGTTATTTACATATCAAAAAAATGAATGTATAATACGAATAAATGATAAGTAAATATCATTTTTTTACTGCGAAACGGATAGAAGATTCATCGGCTGGGTGAATCTGGGTAAAAGATGATGATGTATATAATGTTGGGAGAAATAAATTATGAATTTCGGATACAATCCGGAGAAAGAGAGGATTAGAATGGTACAAGACGCCTTATTGCAAGAGGTCTGGATTGGTGTCGATGTGGGAACGACGGGAGTACGCGCTATTGCGTATACTGCAGAGGGGATAAACGTAGCCTCTTCAGAAGCGTTCTATCCGCTGTTGACGCCGCATCCCAATTGGGCAGAAGAAAGCCCTCTGCAAATTTATGAAGCCATAGAAGCTGTTATACATAAAACGGTGGACGCACTTCATTATAAAAACTGCAAGCTTATTGGTGTGGCATTAAGTACCGTTATGCATAGCTTCGCCGGCTTGGATAAAGATCATGAACCCCTTATGGATCTGCAGACTTGGGCTGATAGCCGCAGTGCGGATATTGTACGGGAATTAAAAAAGGATGCTATACGTTGCCGAAATTTTTATGAACGAACGGGCTGTCCGATTCATGCTTGTTATCCTTTGGCAAAAATAGTATGGCTGAAGCAGAATCAACCGGAAATATTTGAGCGAATGAAATACGTAGGATCTTTAAAGGATTATATTTTTGAAAAACTGACGGGACAATGGGTTATTGATCACTCTGCTGCCAGTACCAGCGGTATGTATAATGAGAAAGAAATGGATTGGGATGATGAAATACTGCAATTTGCCGGTGTTTCAAGAGAAGCAATGCCGCCGGTTGTTTCTACGACGTATTCACATGCAGTAACCAATGCGGCGGCGAAACGAATGCATCTTCCCCAAGGACTGCCCATTGTTATTGGTGCAACTGACGGAGTTCTTGTAAACGTTGGCATCGGGGCTGTGGAACCAGGACAGCTCAGTGCCACTATTGGTACCAGCGGTGCACTACGTATGCTTACGGGTAAGCCGATGATAGACAGTAAGGGAATGCGTACGTGGTGTTATAATTTGGTGGATGATGTCTGGGTTTCCGGAGGTGCCATTAACAATGGCGGGATGATTCTGCGCTGGGTCCGTGACAAAATTTGTCATTACAGCGGCGCACAAATGGAAAATCTTGACGTGGATCCGTATGATTTGATGACAATGAAGGCTTCCCATGTAGCTCCCGGTTCAGATGGACTTATTATGATGCCTGCTTTTACCGGAGAGCGTGCACCATATTGGAATTCCGAATTGCGGGGCATGCTTTTTGGGCTATCTTTAAACCATGGCCGTTCACATATTATTCGTGCCACGATGGAGGGTATTTGTTATAGCCTGAACAGTGTGATGGATGCTTTAAAAGATTTTGGAAATGTTAGAGATATCCGTGTCAGCGGAAGTTTTACAAAGTCTGATTTATGGCTTCAAATCCTTTCTGATATTTTAAATGAACAGCTTATTTTGCCGGATAACAGTGAGGGAGCGGCATTCGGTGCAGCTGTTTTAGGTTTTATTTCCAGCGGCAGGATGAAGAGTATTCGAGATACCAAAGATCTTGTTCATACAAAAAAAATATATATGCCCAATCCGGAAAATCGGAAAACGTATGAGGAATTGTATGCAATTTTTGGACGGTTATATAAGAATCTTCAGCAGGAATTTTCTGATATTACAGCATATCAAAATAACATATAATTAAGGGTTTCCTTATTATTTATTTTGTTTTTATTTAGAAGGAGGTTTTTATTATGCCACTAGTCATCTTAGCGGTAGGTATTCTGGTTTTATTTTTCCTCATAGTTAAAGTAAAGTTGAACAGTTTTTTGTCTTTGCTTCTCGTAGCAGGCCTCGTTGGATTTGCTGAAGGATTGCCGATTGGACAAATTGTTCCGGTCATTGAAAAAGGCTTAGGCGGCACACTTGGCGGCTTAGCAATTGTTGTTTCTTTTGGGGCAATACTGGGCAAGCTTATGGCTGAAAGCGGTGGAGCACAACGTATTGCGACGACGCTTATCAAAGTATTTGGACGCGAAAATATTAAGTGGGCCGTTTGCCTGACTGGATTTATTGTTGGGATTGCATTGTTTTATGAAATTGGTTTTGTTCTTTTGATCCCCCTTGTTTTTACTATTGCCGCAGCTGCAAAGATTCCTTTGTTGGAAGCAGGTATTCCAATGGCAGCAGCCCTTTCTGTTACACACGGATTTCTTCCTCCCCATCCGGGCCCGACGGCTATTTCTATTATCTATAATGCGGATATTGGATTGACACTTGTGTATGGTGCAATTATTGCTATTCCGACGGCGATTGTAGCCGGTCCGTTGTTTTATGGTACTGTTAAACATATTAAGACGGAAATTCCAGAAGGGTTATTTGAACCTAAGGTATTTACAGATGAAGAAATGCCTGGTTTCGGTATTAGTGTATTTACCGCATTGGTGCCTGTATTCTTAATGGCAGCAGCAGCTATTGCAAAAATGGAACTTGCAAAAGGAACGCCTGTTTTTGATGTACTTACCTTTTTGGGAACGCCGGACATTGCACTGACGCTTTCAATTCTTATTGCATTCTATACATTTGGCATCGGACGCGGGAAATCGGTTGTCGACATTATGAAAATTGCACAGGACGGCATTGTGGCTATTGCTATGATTCTATTGATTGTCGGCGGCGGCGGCGCCTTGAAGCAAATTTTGATCGATAGCGGTGTTGGCAGCTATATTGGGACATTGGCAGCGGGATCCAATCTTTCTCCGTTATTGTTGGCATGGACTGTTGCTGCTGTTATTCGTATTGCTTGTGGCTCTGCAACTGTTGCAGCACTTACAGCAGGCGGTATTGCGGCTCCGGTCGTTGCGGTTACCGGGGTTAGCCCGGAATTGATGGTTTTAGCTACAGGAGCAGGTAGTCTTATTATCAGTCCGCCGAATGATCCGGGATTTTGGCTTTTTAAAGAATTTTTTGGACTTACTGTTAAAAATACGGTACGGACTTGGTGTGTATTGGAAACGATTATTTCCGTTATGGGGTTAGCCGGAGTTCTTATTATATCTATGTTTATATAGTGTATTTATAATGCTTGGTGCAGCGTATTCTAAAAAATGCGCTGCACCAGGAAATAAATCACTATTATTTTTTTGTTTTTTATGATTGATTTCATAAGAAAAACATATAGTAAAATCCGATTTTATATCTGAAATGAGAAAGGAGGAATACATGTTTATGGGATATTTATTAGGTATAGATGTAGGTTCTACAAATTATAAGGCAGTAGCTTGCGATTATAACGGACATTTTTTGGCAACAGCCAAACGTCCGGCGGATACGACCTATTTGGAACATGGCTGGGCTCAACTGGATCCACAAAAAATGTGGGAGGGTGTAGCTGCATGTATAAAAGAAGTCAGCCAAGCACTTCCGGGACAGATTTGTGACGGAATCGGCATAGCAACTAATGGGGAGGATATGTTCCTGGATGCTAACGGAAAAGCTGTACATCCGACGATACGCTGGTTTGATACAAGAACAGATAAAATTGCGAAGGCTTGGAAAAATTTTGGTGTAGAACAAGTATATAAAATTACCGGAATTAATCCCAATCCGGTGGCAGGTATTACTCGGATACAGTGGATAAAAAAACATCATCCTGAACTATTTGCTAAAATCCGCTGCTGGATACAGACACAAGGATTTGTTAGTTTAAAATTAACCGGCATAGCTCGGACAAGCTGGAATAATGCATGCCGGACGATGGCTTTTGATTTGCGTACACGTAATTGGTCTAAGGAAATTTTGGAGGAAGCCGGCATTCCGGAAGATATTTTGGCAGAGCCTATACGTCCTGGTGAATTAGTTGGGACGACTACGGAGGATGTTGCTGATATGATTGGTCTTCCGGCAGGTACCCCGGTATATGCCGGCGGTATTGATTATGCTTGCGGGACCTTTGCTACCGGCATTATAAAATCCGGGCAGATGCTGGACTCTACCGGAACTAGTGAGCAATTAGTATTTATTTCTGATGAACCGCAAAGTAGTCCCAAATATATCAATAAAAATTTTACATCTGTGTCGTATGTTGTCAATGATAAATATTATATGATGGGGCAGATTATTTCTTCCGGCGGAATTCTTGAATGGTTTAAGCGGGAATTTAAGGGGGCTTCTTTTGATGAACTTGTTGCAGAAGCCTCTAAACGGCCTATCGGTGCTAATGGGTGTATGATGCTGCCGTATTTTTCCGGGAGGTACACATTGGGCAGTGATGCGGCAGCCCGAGGTGCTTTTTTGGGCATTACAACAGCGACGACGCGCGGGGATTTCGTACGTGCGATTTTGGAAGGACTATGCTTTGAAATGTATAGTATTGTTCGCAATGTACAACGTATTTCTGATAAGGAAATTCAATCTATATATGCGATTGGCGGAGCAGCTAAAAGTGATTTTTGGATGCAATTAAAAGCAGATATTACAGGAATTCGAGTTAAAAGTAAAAGTGTTCCCGAGGCAGCGGCATTGGGAGCGGCTATGTTAGCTGGTATTGGCGCTGGAGTCTATAACAGTGCTGAAGATGCTGTGAAAAAAGTTGTATTTCCTGAAAAAGTATATGAGCCGAATAAAAAACGGCATAAAAAATATATGGATATTTATGAAAGATTGAATCAACAGATGTATCCTGCATTAAAATATTTTAATGATACGGTTACTGAAATGCAGTCTTCTCTTATTGAGTGGGATGATGAAGAATAAAAGACTGCAGTAAGTATTTACAATAAAAGGAGGAATATAAATGAAAACGTTAGTAATTGGGGATCCTTTATTATCTTCAGAAAAATTAAAAATTGCTGTTCATGAAATTATGGGTGAAGAAGTTGAGGTCTGCTGTGTTGACTGGAAACCAGCAAATGATGAAGAATTTTGGTATTTGCGTAGTATTGTTGAAAAAAATGGGCCGTCTGTAGGGAAGCCACCGCAGGAAATTTTTGATTATGTTGGAGAAGTCGATATGATTATTACACAACATACGCCTATCAATGAACAAATCATTGAAGCGGCAAAAAAATGTAAAGTCATTGGAGTGTGTCGTGCGGGGGTAGAAAATATTGACGTGGCAGCTGCAACGAAACATGGAATTCCCGTCTGCCGTACAATGGGACGTAATGCGAATGCTGTATCTGATTATACTGTGGCTCTTATGATTGCGGAAATGCGCAATATAGGACGCGGTCATGCTGCTTTAAAACAGGGCGAGTGGAAAAAGCAGTATTCCAATTATGAATTTGTTGGAGATATGTACGGAAAAACCGTTGGACTCGTCGGTTTTGGATACATCGGGCACTGTGTAGCGAAAAAACTTAAAGGGTTCGATGTAAATATTCTCGTTTATGATCCTTTTGTAAAAGCCGAAGAAATTGAAGCACAAGGTTGCAGACTGGTATCCTTGGAAGAACTTTGTAAAAAATCGGATTTTATTAGCATGCACGCTCGTCTTTCTGATGAAACTCGTGGTCTTATTGGGACGGCACAATTTGAGTTAATGAAACCTACGGCGTATATTATCAATACAGCTCGTGCCGGATTGATTGACGAACAAGCACTGATTTCCGCGCTGCAAGATAAAAAAATTGGTGGTGCTGCTATTGACGTATGGTGGGTAGAACCGCCAGCTAAAAACCATCCGTTTATGACACTGGATAATGTGACGATTACACCGCATTTGGCGGGTTCTACTAAAGATGCATTTAATCGAACACCCTATCTGCTGCTGGAAGAAATTAAACGGACGGTTCAAGAAGGTAAGCCGCGCTGGATTGTGAATGCTAAAGATGTATCAGTGGAATTAAATGCATTGCAGTAAGAATTTATTCAACGTGTAAAGAAGGAGGATGTTGGGATGAAAGCAGCAGTATATAAAGGGATAGGCAATATGGTGGTTGAAGAGATAACTAAGCCATCTGCCGGTAAGGGCGAATTATTAGTACAAGTTAAGGCATGTGCTATTTGCGGAGGCGATATCCGAACATTCCGTCATGGTCATAATGCGATTCAGCCGCCTATTGTGCTGGGACATGAAATTGCAGGTGTTGTTGTAGAAGCCGGGGAAGAGGTAGATCGTTATAAAGTAGGAGATCGGGTTATTGTTGCACCGGGAATTGGCTGTGGTCATTGTGCTTTTTGTCTTTCCGGCCGCCAGCATCTTTGTTATACGAGGAAAACAATTGCGCATCATTATAATGGCGGTTTTGCTGAGTATGTTCTGGTTCCGGCTAATGCCGTAGCCGCAGGAAATGTTAATTTTATTCCCGGCGAAGTTGATTATCTGAGTGCATCGTTAGCGGAACCTTTAGCATGTGTTATTAATGGGCAAGAGGCAATCCATATACAGTTAGGTGATACGGTAGCGGTTATTGGCGCCGGCCCGATTGGAATTATGCATGCAGAATTAGCAAAGGCACAAGGAGCGGGAAAAATTTTTCTTATCAATCGCAGCAGCAAGCGATTGGAAACGGCAAGGGGACTTTTTTATGATGCCTATATAGATTCCAGCAAAGACGATGCAGTACAGGCTGTAAAAGACTTAACGGAAGGCATGGGAGCTAATATCGTTATCGTTACTGCAGGTAGTGCCACGGCACAAAATATGGGAATCCAAATGGCTAGCAAAGAGGGAAAAGTCTGCTTGTTTGCCGGATTGCCTAAAGACAATCCCATGTTAAATTTTGATGTGAATTTTATTCATTATCGCCAGATTGCTTTGTATGGTACTTTTTCTTCGGCACCGCGGCATAATGCGTTGGCCATTGAGATGATCCGCAGTGGAAAAATCAATGTGGATCAAATATTGACACATGTTGTAGCATTAGAAGATATTTGCTGCGGCATAGAATTGGTTGAAAATCGTGTTGGTTTGCGTGTGGCAGTAGTGCCGAACTTGACGGATATACAGGATGATCTTGCCCGTCATGACAAAATTATTATTGCTAAACCTTAATTGTTGATATAAGGACAAGGCGCTGTTATGGGGTAACAGCGTCTTGCTTGTATGTGTTGGAACTATAGGGATAACATATAGATATCTTGCGGTGCTCAATAGAGGATAAGATTTGTGCTTATGTGTTCTCCGGTTGTTTTATTATTTTTTTGTTGCTCCGGCGTGCGATCAGAATCAGTCTGCAACTTGATTTCAGTGACTTGGAGACGATTAAAGCAAATATGTGAGTACGGGTGAAACCACCGGGCAAGACCTGTATATAGTTTTTGGCCCGCAAACCGATTCCTGTAAAACAGGATTCGACAGCAATGTGCATGTGGTCACGTAGTGAAATGTCGGTTTCCAATGTGCATGAGTTGATAGTTGAATTTTTCGCAAATACCATAGGCATCACCTTTCTGAGTATCTTAACTTATAAGTTATATAAGAATAAAATATGTGTTGATTGATACATATATAGAATGAATTACAGAATCATCACATTATAAATACAATTAATAGAAAAGATAATGGGATAAGATGAAATTCTTTGATTGGTATTTATTGTAAGAAGGAGTTCATAAAAATCATATAAATGCAAAATACTATGAAAATTTTATCAGAACTTTGATGCATGTTTATATAGATTGTGAGTTGACTTTGCTATTATACTAATGGTACTATAAATCAAGATATTTTCTTAGTATAATAGCAGTAAATATTATTTTTATAGAAAAATAAAGTTTATCATAATCGAAAAAAGAAGGTACGGCAATGAACCGAAAAATATTAATATTATCTATCGTTATGTGTATATGCTGCGCATTACTATTAACGGGATGCAATGTATTACCACCGCATGAGGAAAAAAGAAGCGGGATAGCTATGGATACCACTGTTTCTTTGTACGCTTCTGGGTCAGAGGCTAAAGCTGCTGTAGATGAAGGATTTCAGAAAATTCAAGAGATAGATTTGTTGGCTAATATGATGAATCCTGACAGCGATGTTTCAAAAATTAATAATGCTGCCGGTAAAAATTTCGTGCAAGTCGATCCCCAAGTTTATGAAATGATAAAATATTCTGTTTTATACTCTCAAAAAACAAATGGTAAATTTGATATTTCTGTTGGACCGATTAGCAATCTTTGGCAGATTGGAACGCCAAATCAACATATTCCTTCACCGGAAGATATTAAGAATACATTGCCTAAAGTGAATTATAAAAATATAAAATTACGGCCTGAAGATCATAGTGTCATGTTGTTGCAGCCAGGAATGGCCATTGATTTAGGCAGTGTTGCTAAGGGGTACTGTGTGGATCAAATTGTGGCAATTTATAAAAAGCATCATATAAAGAGCGGTCTCATTAATATGGGATCCAGCTCTATGTATGCAATTGGTGTAAATAGTAAGGGAAATCCATGGGCTATTGGTATAAAACATCCTCGTTCTGATCAAGAAGGAGAATATTTAGGTATTGAAAAAATTACAGATAAAGCACTATCAACAGCGGGAGATTATGAAAGATATTTTATACAAGACGGTAAACGCTATCATCTTATCTTTGATCCTCAAACCGGGGTTCCTGCAGAAACAGGCATTATGAGTAACACAATAGTGATTGATGGTTCTATTGAACATTGCGGCATGGTAACGGATATATTGTCTACGGCTATTTTTGTATTAGGGCCTAAAGAGGGGATAGCATTTATTAATAGTATTAAAGGTGCGGATTGTGAAATTACGGGAAAAGATGGTTCTATTTATACAACAGAAGGGTTTAAAAAGAATTTTTCTGATTTAAATCCACAATTTCATTTTGCGGAAACAGAGTAAAATCAGAAAATTATTGGAATGATATTTTGTGAATAGTTATTGAGTATACATTAAAAGTGCCGGGATGTATATATAAGAAATTATTTCTTATATATACATCCCGGCAAAATTGTATGCGAGTAATAATACTGTTCTATCTAAAATTTGAAAGTTACTCCGGCGCCCAGACCATGTTCGGTACTGCCATTATCAGGAACATAATTGTGGTAATTTACATTGACACCAACTCCCATGGCAATACTGAAATTAACGCCGATTTGAGCTTCACCAAAGTTAGAGCCTTTCACATAAGAGGCATATGGCTGAAATCCCATGATACTTGGCGCTGATACTGCTAATCCGCCGTACAAGGAATCCGATTGATTGTGCATGTGATTGCGATAACCGCCTATGGCTTGAATATTAGATCCGACGAGATTATATTTAGCATAAAAGTCATTTTGATGACCATTGGTATCGCGATCTAAATATTCATAGCCAACAGTCGCTTTAGGATTGATTTTTCCTTCTATATAAGTTTCCTTTGTTCCGACACCGACAGCAATCCCCCGGTCAGAAGATAACGTTGTTATTGGCGCGGCAAATGCTGTGACAGCGGTAAACATAGTAAACATACTACATAATATAATTGATTTTTTCATAAGACACCCTCCTGTTTATTAATTCGGGTATAACTATTAACTATTGCTTATACTGCCGAATATTAAACTAATATTAGTGTACCTTTTTTCACGGTATTATGCAAGAGTGGCTGCTTTCATTGCATTTTTTACAAAATTTAGGTATCATTATAATTAAAGAGTATGTTTATAATTTAAGTTTGAGTATATATATTATTTTGGGAGGATATGGGCATGGCAATTTTAAGTATTGAACTGGTATCGAAGATTCCAAGAACGGTAGATCAAATGCCAAAAGATGAAGTAGAGCAGCATTTAATCATCACGCATAAAGGCGAAGTATCCTTTGATTCCTATACAGCGGATAATAAAAAAGAACCATGCCGGCATTTTATAGTTCACATGGATCAGCATGCTATAACGATGGCTTTGGTTTATTTGGATTTGTACTTTGAAGATAAATCAATGATTTACCATAAACAAGGAGAAGGAGAGTGGCAGCTTACTATCCGTGATGATGAGTGTTTGAAAAAGTTTACGGGATCACTAGGGGAGGATGTCTTATTTAATGGACGCAGTATTTCCTATGGTTTGAGAAAGTTTATTCCTATTACTGATTTATGGCTTTTTGACGGAAAAAATGATGGAATACTTTAATGCTTGCAAAGGAGAGATATGAATTGGATTTTGAATTTTCCCCTATTAAGTTCGACAATACCTATAATATCAGAGACTCCGTATATTCTATATTACGAGGGGCCATTTTAGATGGCAGATTAAAGGCGGGACAGCATTTAGTAGAACGTGATATAGCCAGGCAGTTGAAAGTAAGCAGAACACCCGTGCGCGAAGCTATTCAAAAACTGGAAAACGAAAAGTTAGTTACCCACGTTCAACGCAAGGGTGTTTTTGTGGCTGGATTTACGAAAGCGGATGCAGAAGAAATTGGCGTTATCCGTATTGCACTAGAGTCATTATGCTGCAGCATTGCTGCCTCTAAAATAACAGAAAAAGAATTAGTAAATTTAGAAAATATTAATCAAAAGATGTTGCAAGAACATTTGCAAGGTAATCTTACTAAGGCTGTTTTTTTGAATAAAAAATTTCATGAAAGTATTTATAAATCCGCTAGAAGCCCTCATCTATATTATTTTGTTAGTACGTTGAGGGACTATATCAGCCCGTTTACTCAATTATCTTATACGAAAGAAGGACGTATTCAAGAAGTTTTTGAAGAACATGCGGATATTATCCAAAAACTTAGACTTCATGATGCACAAGGTGCACATGATGCGGCGAAAAATCATATTGAAAAGTCAGGGAAAACTTTTGTGAGAATGGCATATTAAAAGAAGTATGTAAATTTTGTGTATACGAAATTTTACATGCTTTTTGTTGTGTAGGTTTGTCAAACATAAGTTACATAGTAGAAAGAAAAGAGCGAAGCGTTTCATTGAGAGATTTCCAAGACAGAAGGTGCATCGGAAAATTGTTGTATTTTCTACACCATATAGCCAACTGCTTTTTGAAATCTTCCAAGGAGTGGACTCGATGATCGGCATAGAAATACTCGTTATGCTTCGGAGTATAGGGACGTATTTTTTGATGGATAATGTGATACGCTGCTATCTGTCATTCAAAGAGGGTTAATTTTTTCGTTTTACTTTAGCCAAACCAGTTCGTGAATTCAAGCCTGTTATCCGTTTGGATTTTACAAATAGGAACGTAATCTTTTGTACTAAATGTTGGAGAAACACCATGGAAGAATAAAGGCTTTTTGCACTTTTTCTCTAGGAAACAGCGCAGGGTGATATGGTTTGGGATTTCCGCTTTAGCTCCATACGCCGCAAACAACGATATAAAGCAGTGATGGATCGTGTATAGCCTTGTTTTCTCCGTTTGATCCAAAAGACTACGAGCCCGGCATGCGGATTTCGTTGCCGTATATGCTAAATTAATGTTATCTCTTGAGGAGTAGTGTGTTGATTGGGATGATGGTGAGGACGTCTGAATCGAGGCTGTAACGATGCTGGGGGTGCTATCATAGTGCTGCCATTGTAATCAATAAATAAACTAGTGATTCGTACAATCTTTATAGTAGAGGGAGTAACACCTGTTTTCTGTTTTTGTAACATATCTGTGGTAAACCTACACATGTTTTTTTGTTGACATTTGTATTAATATGTGATAGGTTTGCATTGAGCAAAAAGGTATTTTTATATGTATTTGGTATACCAAATACATATAAAAATACCCATAAATACAATGACGACGTGATTATAATTAGAAAATGCGTATGTATATTTTATGAAAAAGGTGGACTGAATTATGATAACGATACAAAAACGATGCGACGTAACAGAATTATCTAAGAAGCAAGATAGGATGAAACAAGAGTATCCTAAATAATCTGTATGAAAATATTTAATTCATGATGTCTTCTGTGCAGAACCTCATAGAAATAATAATTATCTGGATAAATAAAAAATTAACAATCTTAAAATTAACGGAAGTATACTATAGAAATAACCTTTTATACCTCTAAACACTCCAACAGAAGCGGGATGTGGGCATACTAGCCTGCATCCCGCTTCTGTTGGAGTGTTTAGAAAAATTTTCATTGCTAGTAGCTGCATAATAAAAAATGAAGTATAATTCTTAGTAAGATGTTTTCAATAGGGGGGAACGAAAATGAAAGTAGTTGTACTGTTAAGCGGAGGAATTGATTCGACGACATGTTTGGCGCTGGCGGTAGAAAAATATACGAAGAATGAAGTATTGGCATTGACAGCATATTATAATCAAAAACATGTTAAAGAAATAGAAGCATCTCGCAAAGTGGCATATTATTATGATGTACAACTTCAGGAGATTGATTTGTCACAAGCGTTTTCGTTAAGTGATTGTCCGTTATTGCAGCAAAGTCATAAGAAAATTAAGCATGAATCTTATGCAGAACAGCTTAAAGAATTGGGTGGGACCGGTACGGTAGATACATATGTTCCTTTTCGCAACGGGTTATTTCTATCCTATGCGGCAGCGATAGCTATCAGTGTTGGTGCGGAGGTTATTTATTATGGTGCACACGCGGATGACGCAGCAGGACGGGCTTATCCGGATTGTACTCCTGCGTTTGAAACGGCTATGAATGCTGCTATTTATGAGGGCTCAGGTCACACTTGTTGTTTAAAGGCACCGCTGCTTAATTTTACAAAAACAGAAGTTGTTCGCACGGGACTTCGCCTTCATGCACCATACGAATTGACATGGAGCTGTTATGAAGGCGGTGAGAAACCTTGTGGCGTGTGTGGTACTTGTATTGACAGAGCGAAAGCTTTTGCTGATAATGGGATATCAGATCCGGCGTTAAAGTAACATGTGAAATGATACATGTTACTTAATATCGGTTCGTATCTAGGGACGATGTGCCCAAATAGATCTGATAGGACAACGTTTGACATTATTTTAGTATTTGCAGTTTGGGAATTATTGGTTTAGGAGAAGCAGATATGAACGTTTTAGAAGAATATCAACAAAAACTTCGGACCCCGACGGAAGCGGTGCAGATGGTAAAAAATGGCGATTGGGTTGATTATAGCCAGACCTGTTCTTTTCCGACGGCCCTAGATACAGCGCTGGCTGCCCGTCATACTGAATTAAAAGACGTGAAAATTCGGAATGCCATCAGTATGCGGTCGGTACAGACCGTTGAACAGGATCCCCAGGGTGTAGCGTTTACTTACAATGCTTGGCATTGTTCGGCGATTGACCGGAAATATATCGATCAAGGACGGGCATACCATATACCGATGCTTTTTCGGGATTGCGGATCGTATTACCAAAAAGGCTTTGCTCCGGTCAATGTGGCGATGGTTTCTGTAACTCCTATGGATAGGCATGGTAATTTTAACTTTGGGTTAACCAATTGTTGTCAGCAAGCTATTTTGGAAGCGGCGGATACGGTTATTCTTGAGGTGAATACTCATATGCCGTATATCTATGGCATGGAGGCAGATCATATCCATATTTCTGATGTGGACGCAGTAGTGGAAGGTCATGCAGAAATCCCCACGGTCAGCAGTCCCAGTGCAACGGCTATAGATGAACAAATCGCCAATCGAATTTTTCCATATTTACATGATGGAATTACGCTGCAATTGGGAATTGGCGGGATGCCCAATGCTTTGGGAATCCTCATTGCCGCATCCGATCTAAAAGATATAGGAATGCATACGGAATTGATGAGTGACGGATATCTTACTTTATATAAATCTGGAAAAATTACTAATAAAAAAAAGGAGTTGCAGAAAGGAAAGGGTGTCTTTTCTATTTGCAATGGTTCGCGGGAATTGTATGATTTTCTGGATCATAATCAAGATATTATTTCTGCACCCATGAGTTATGTCAATAACCCATATACTATTTCACGGTTTTCTGATTTTGTGTCGATTAATAGCTGTATTGCAATAGATCTATATGGCCAAGTTTGTTCGGAATCAGCAGGTACGCGGCAAATTAGTGGTACTGGCGGACAGTTGGATTTTGTTACGGGAGCATATCAGGCAGAACATGGAATGGCCTTTTTGGCGATGGCATCTACTTTTACAGATAAAAAAGGAATTAAACATTCTCGTATTTTGCCTAAATTTACACAAGGGGATATCATTACAACGCCCAGGACACAGGCACCCTATATGGTTACTGAATATGGCATTGCCAATCTTTCCGGATTAACAACATGGCAGCGTGCAGAGGCGATTATTAATATAGCACATCCTGATTTTCGTGAAGACTTAATCAAAGCGGCAGAACAGCAAAAAATTTGGCGTCGATCTAATACGTAGAATTAATTCTGTATAGAATATAAATATTTTTAACCTTTACTTGAAATCTGAGTAAAGGTTAATTTTAAGTTTTGTTGTAATGTATGGTAAAATATAGAAAAATATAAAAGTATTGTGGGGAGGAACTATAATGGATGAAAGACAGGTTTGTGAATTTTGCGGTAAAAAAATTCCAAAAAATCAAAAACCGTTATATCAAAAAAATAAAAAAACGGGAGAGCAAAAGATTATGTGCCAGCATTGTTTTGCCATCGTTAATAATATGGAATATAGTGAATTTCAAAGACGTAAAAAATACTTTACTATGGGAGTATATGGATTAATCATCTGTCTTGTGGCCATGATAGTCTTGTTACACACCGTAATGGCATGATGGAATCGTTGTCAGCAGTGAGAGAAGACAAAGTTTCTATTTGCTCTGAATTTTTCTATATTACTTAATAGACATAGCCGTTATGTTATAATATACTGAAAGCACAATATAATTAAGATAAGATAAGGATGGAATTAGAATGGAATATGTAACAGCTTTACTGCAACCGGAAAATTTACAACCTTTATTCGTCGTTTTTTTTGCGGCTTTCGTGCAGGCTATTACTGGCTTTGGATTGGTTATACTAGCAGCGCCTATGTTAATGCTCTTTTTTTCGGCAAAGGAGACGATACTTATTACGCTTATTACTGCTATCTGTTCTAATACGCTGCAAACGGGATTAGTATACAAAGACGCGGATGTTAAACTGGTACGATATCTGGTTCTGGGAGCTGTTGCAGGCTTACCGATAGGACTGTTTTTTTATCATAGTTTTTCCAACACTATGCTGAAAATTTTGATCAGCGTAGCTATCTTGGCATTTTTGGTCATTTCTCATTGGCTACGATTGCATTTCCAGAAAACTAAAAAAAAATCACTTATCACAGGTGTATTATCCGGATTCTTTTATACGACGACGGGAATGGGTGGGATACCTCTCATATTATATACAACACATATGAATATGTCGCCTAAAATGATGAGGGGAACATCTATTTTATATTTTTTCTTTGGAAATATATTTTCATGTTTAGCTTTTTATTTGAGCGGAACTGATTTTTTCTATGCAGGACAACAAGTATTGTATCTTTTGCCGGGATTATTTATGGGACTGGGGTTGGGGCATATTATTTTTCCGTATGTTCCTATTGTTATTTTTCGCAGGCTGGTATTTGTTTTATTGTATATTGCCTGTTTTTACTCTATTTATGCAGCATTATCGTAATATGTAGATAGTGTTGAAGGTCTGGAATTCGCGGATCGTGTGCGATGGAAAGGAAGGAATTATATGAGTTCGTTAGATGAGTTATACAAAAAAATGTTGAAAAATGCTGTAACTGATAATGATTATACTGCTCCAGAAGATGCAGATAAGGATCAGTTGGATTGTCTTCTTCATCCGGAAGCCCATCCTTTAGTATGGAGGACGGCACCTTGTGACTGCGCTAAAAACGGAAAGAGTTCGTGCATGTCAGTTTGTGAGTTTGGAGCTATTACATCTGATTCCCAAGAAGGAATTTCTATTGATGATAAACAATGTGTAGGATGCCAGGCGTGTATTGATGAATGTAAACTTCATAATCTTACGCCCAGTAAGGATATTATGCCGGTAGTGGAAACGCTGCATACGTATCAAGGTCCGGTATATGCATTGATAGCACCGGCTTTTTCAGGACAGTTTGGTGATGACATTACTTCAGGAAAACTGCGTACGGCTTTGAAACAGTTAGGATTTGCAGGTATGATTGAAGTCGCCATTTTTGCAGATATATTGACCTTAAAAGAGGCATTGGAGTTTGACAAAAATATTAATAGTGAAGCAGACTTTCAGCTTACAAGTTGCTGCTGTCCTATGTGGATTGCTATGATAAAAAAACTCTATCATCAATTACTTCCTAATGTTCCCGGAGCCGTATCACCGATGATTGCCGGCGGACGCACGATAAAAGCGCTTCACCCTCAGGCTAAGACTGTTTTTATCGGACCTTGTCTGGCAAAAAAGGCTGAACGGCGTGAACCGGATATTGCTGATGCAATTGATTATGTTCTGACATATCAAGAGTTAAGGGATTTGTTGGAAGCTTCTGATATTGATCTTGCCTCTTTGGCAGAAGATGACCGTCAGCATGCTTCTCGTGCGGGTATTATTTATGCATATGCCGGTGGCGTTAGTGAAGCGGTGCAAAAAACAGTAGAAAAATTGAATCCCAATCGAACTATTTCGATTCATACGCGAAAAGCAGATGGCGTTCCTGGATGTAAAGCGTTAATAAACGATATCTTGGAAGGACACCGCGAAGGGAATTTTTTTGAAGGTATGGGTTGCGTTGGTGGTTGTGTTGGCGGACCACGGGCAATTATCGATAAAGAAAAAGGGAAAAGTCATGTACAATCATATGGCGCAGCTGCCAAGTATTCTACACCTATGGAAAATCCATATGTTATTGAATTATTAAAACGGTTAGGGTTTGATACGATTGAAGATTTTTTAGGAAAAAGTGATATGTATAATAGAGAATTTAAATAATATAGGAAAATCAATAGGAAGCGGCGGATAATTACTGTTATCGTATCATGTTGCTGCAGTTTGCAGAAAAATAAGAAAAGCTGTTCAAAAGTTAAAGAGATACATTCTTTTGAACAGCTTTTTATTATTTTGGCAATCTGTTTTTTGTACCCCACTTACAGAGTGTTTCTAAAATAGGAATCAATGTTTTACCTCGTTCTGTAAGTGAATATTCAACTTTTGGTGGGATTTGAGGATATTCTTTGCGGTTTACTAATTTGTCAGCTTCTAAATCCTTAAGCGTAGAACTGAGAGTCTTATAAGAAATGACACCAATATATTTTTTCATTTCATTAAAGCGAACAACGCCAAACTCCGCTAATGTATATAAAATAGACATTTTATACTTGCCGCTGATTAATGATAAAGTATAACTAAATCCTGTATTGCCCCAATTTTCTTGGGATATGCAATTTTTATTCATTTTACACTTTCCTCCTGGTAAGTATCATACTTAAATGTGCGTACTTGAATTATTTATTATTCTAGATACAATAATAATGTACAAAATAAGGAAAGTCAAGAGATTGATAGGAGGAGTTATTATGTTTTCAAATGCTTTGCGTCAGCAGCGTACGGCAGACTACGATACAGCGTTTACGTGTGATCCGAAATTGCAATTGCATTTTCGTAAACTTCAATTATTTGATAAAGAATGGATAGATACTTTATTAAAGGCAGAAGACAGTCTGAGCTCTGTTGGTTGTTTTGGAACGTTGTATTTATGGGGGAATTTTTATGGATTAGAAATTGCTAAAATGGGCAGTCGTCTCATTTCCAGATATACGTCAGAAAAGGAAATTACATTTGGCTATCCGATGGGAAGCGGCAATTTGCAGGGAGCCATTTTAGCGATGTGGCAATCTGCAAAAAGAACAGGAATTTCTTTTGTCATGCGGGGGGTTACAGAACAACAAGTTGAACAATTGAAGCAGATATTTCCCGACCGGTTTTCTATTTCCGAGACAAGAGATACAGCAGATTATATTTATGAAGCACAAGCGTTGGCTCAATTAGCAGGTAATAAACTTCACGGTAAACGCAATCATTGTAATCAATTTATGAAGCGATATCCGGATTGGAGATTTGAAATATTGACGGCCGACCATGTTCAGGATTGTTTATCCTTGCTAGAACAGTGGGAAACAACTCGTCAGACAGTAACGACGAGCGAACAGACTGCTGAACCGGAAGCTATTAAGAAATCGTTTGCAGCTTATGATGAATTACATCTGGACGGAGGTATTTTATTTGTTGGGAATCAGCCGGTAGCTTTTACCATGGGCGAAAAAGTAGGACGACAGGGATTTGATGTGCGTTTTGAAAAAGCAGAAACAGTATATGATGGCAGCTACACGATGATTAACCGGGAATTTGTGCGATTTTTGTTAGAAAAATACAAAGATTTGGTGTATATCAACAGAGAAGAAGATTTGGGACTGGAAAATTTGCGTAAAGCAAAACTTTCGTATAAACCGATATTGCTGCTTAAGAAATATGATGTATATTGGAAAGAATAAATGAGTATTAAAATAAGAGGGGGACATGATACCTCCTCTTATTTTAATACTCATTTATTTTGTTTCAATCATTTGGAATGGGGCATAGCCACTGGCTCTTGTACTGCTCCCATCGGCAATGGTAACAGGAACAAATCCGTTGTCTAATGGTTTTCCGGTAACTTTAACGGCAGTGCGGGCCGAAAAGATGATAACTTTTCCCTCTTTTACCATCGTGCGCAATATATCTTGTACTTTTTCTTTAGATGTGCTATGTATACTATTTAAGTCTTTTTCATCAAGAATGATATATGTTCCGCTTTCCATATAGTATGTTTTGTTGGTGTCATATACAGGGGGAGAAGCTTGTTCAACGATACTTGATGGCGTCGTATTGATTAATTCATTTTGCATGAACATATAATATCCCATACTGATAGCAGAAACAATCAGGAAAACGCCAAGACCTATATAGGGGTTTCGGAAAATATACGGATTTCGGGTCGCTTGAGATGGATTTTTTTCTAAATAAAAGCCACGATGTGTTTTCTTAGTATTTGCATCTAATGTCAAACCCATTATCATTGCTAATGGTATACCGTAATCATTGACTGGATATGCTGACTGAATCCAGTCAACTGCACAAACACAGGCCATAGCACGACTCAGACAGCTGTCCAAATCCACGTTAATATCCATTTTATGAGTAATTGATAATAAAGAATCATTTCCCAGATTTGGCAAATAGGTACGTGATAAAATAGATAAATCGCGAATAAAAAAATCACAATCGGCAAAAGACTTTCCCGAATGTTCATAACTGGCTTTTATAGTCATAAATAAAGGTTCTGCTTTGTATGCTGATAACGTAGGATTTCTAAGTAAAGGACGAATATCACGATCCCATACTACATCAAAGGTATCACTGTCTTGAACCATTGCTGCAGTTACTTTACGGGAAGCACTGAAATTGTCTGTGGGCGGTTTGGCATAGTAATAAATGCCGCGGACATTACCGCCGCTGATCCAGGCGGCAGCGATACAGCAAATGCTGTTGAGATTTTCGTTGGCTAAGTCAACCGACAAAGCAATAGTTGTATTGGGTTTTAAATTATTCAGGGTGTCTAACGTTTCTCTGACCGCATTACTAACCATAATGGTATATTCCTTTCGTGAGACTAAGATTTAATTATATTTTACAATAAGAATGACGGATATGCAAAACCGGATAGAGAAAATTCTATCCGGCAGGCAACTATAATGTTATTTATTTCGACTGCTGCGACGGTGGGTTGTGTGTGGACGTTGCCGCGTCAGTGGTTTGAGTTTAAAATAATTATGTTTGACCGTTTCATTTTTTGTATCGGTAATTGTGTTGACTTCAAACATTTTTAACGACTCGATAAAAGGAACGAATTTTTTATACCCGAAATTACGAACATCAAAATCAGAAAACTGCTTATTGAGCAAATTTCCTAAAGTACCGGAAAAAATCCAGCCATTATCATCAGAATTCTCTTCTGTCAATTTTATTAATGCTTGTTTTATGGTTTTGATATCTTTGCCAGAAGTCGTGTCTGGGGAAGCTTCATTTATGATATCATCCGTATGAGACAGTGAAGATTTATCCATATGTGACATACCTGTTTTTGGAGTTGCTGTGATGTGTTCTTCTTCCTCCGTAGTTCCTTGTACTTGTGTGAGTAACACATCCAAATAAAGAAATTTATTGCAGGCAGAAATAAAGGAGCGAGGAGTTTTACTTTCTCCCATGCCGATTACATATTTTTGCGATTCTCTCAGACGAGATGCTAAACGGGTAAAATCACTGTCTGAGGAAACAATGCAAAATCCATCCAAATTGTTTTGATACAATAAATCCATGGCATCAATAATGAGTGCCGAATCGGAAGAATTCTTCTTTGTCGTATTACTGTATTGCTGTATGGGTTGAATAGCGTTATCCAGAATTGTATTTTTCCATGAAGCCATCTGTGATGTTGTCCAATTGCCGTAGATTCGTTTGTAAATTACGTCGCCAATACCGTTAGCTTCTGATAAAATTATATCAATGTAAGCTCCAGATATGTTTTCTGCATCAATTAGTACGGCTAGTTTCATTTCATTATCCATATTAAAAATCCTCCCGAATATCTTTATTTTATCATTACCTATAGGATAAAGCAAAAAATGCTGATTATACGTAATCAAATATATAAAAATACAAAGAAAACAGTTATATGTTTTCTTTTTTTTCTCTATCAAGCAGATAATTGCAAAATGTTTTTACAACGTTGTTATCTTTACATTGTTCATTGAGATACAACCAAGTATACCGTATGAGCGGCTGGTTATTTCTATCATATAAATTTTTGCTCCAAAGCGTTGGGATGGCTCCAGAAGGGGCCAGAAGGGTATAGCCTAATCCGCTGCAGACCATTTGCATACATAAATCAAGGCTATTGACCTCGATACGAGTATGGGGTAATTGGGTAAAGTTGCTGGTCCACCAATCATGAAGCGACGATTGTAGAGGCCGGTCTGCCTGGCGATAAATCATAGAAATTTGCGGTAGTCTTTTCAAATCAATAGGAGTGGCATTCATGATACAGTAGGGATCTCTGCGCAATAAAAATTTAGGCCCAGACCAAGGGTAGTCTCCGCGGATAATTCCCATTTGAATGGTACCGTTGCAAAGTTTATCATAAATATTTTGGCTTAGATCGGTATGCAGACGGACATTGACAACAGGGTAATCGTGACAAAAATCGTTTAGTATATTACCTAGTTTATACTTTGCATAAATACTAGCACAACCGATAGTTAATGTCCCCATAATACCCGTTGTTTCTGGCTGCATAGCATGTTTTATTTGACGAAAGTCCTGTAAATAGCGCCTGGAAAATTGGCACAAAAGCTCTCCTTCCGGTGTAAAACTAATGCCGCGTACGCTTCGAATGACAATGTTACAGCCCATTTCTTTTTCTATTTGTTTAATCTTTGCACTTATTGTAGGTTGAGTAAAAAATAATCGTTTGGCTGTTTTTGTAATGCTTCGTTCTTTGTGAAGCATGTTGAGTAATTCCCAATCTTTTTCGTTCATAAAATAATACCCTTCTGTGCGAGATAATTATACTTATTATAGCATATAAATAGTTCTAAAACTTAAATTTAAAGCATATAGGTATCCCTCTATGGCTAAAAATAAAAAAATTCAGTTTTTCAATGATAAGCAAGAAGTTTATAATAAAAGAAAGGAAGGATTTTAAAGGGAAGATCTTCGTGTAACTTTGTTTATTAATTCGAGATACGTATGGAATTCTGTGTAATTTACAGAGGCAGATGGCAGCAGAAGGAAACACGTGGATGCTTGGCTGATGTTTTACCATTGCTGTATGAAAGGAAGTTTTGTCATGGAAATAGTATTGATCTTATTTATTATGGGATGTTTTTTGGGATTTGTCGGCGCCGGAGGTGCCGGAGTAGTTATTGCGATTCTTACTGTAGTTTTTGGCATACCTATTCATGTGTCTTTAGGCACCTCTCTCAGTGCCATGGCATTTACTACGTTGTCTGGTGCCTATAGTCATTACAGAGAAGGCAATGTTGTATTAAAAAGTGGAATAGCCGTCGGCTTTTTTGGAGCATTTGGTGCTTTTGCCGGATCTAAAATATCAGCGGCAATTCCAGGGGCACAGATGCATTTGCTGACAGGAACAATATTATACATTACTGCTGTGTTAGTATATTTAAAAGTATTCTATCCCCATCGTGGTATTTTTTCCCTTATTTGTCCGCATACACTGATCCGGGGGAAAAAATTTTGGCTGATGGCAGGTATTGCCGGGATTTTTAACGGTGTTTTGTCAGGAACATTTGGTATTGGAGCAACCCCTTTTATTCAATTGACATTGATGATTTTCTTTGGACTATCTATGATTGAAGCGGTGGGAACAACTATGTTGGTTATTTTGCCTATTGCAGTCATGGGAGGATTTGGATATATGACTTCTGGACTATTGGATTTTGATTTATTTGTTAAAGTAGTAGTCGGTCTTATGGCTGGCACCTATATTGGAGCAAAGTTTACCAGACGGGCCAATCCTATGCTGCTTAAAATAGCGATGGTCACAGTTCCTATATTGGGGGGTACTATGTTGATATTTGGTTAAGATATAAGCGGGTTTGACAATATTATACAAAATTATTACTATAATTTGTATAATATTTTTGTCGTATTGAAAAGGAGATGTGGACAAAATGATTTCTCATTTTGTCACATCCCCTTTTTAATTTGTGAAAATTCACACATTGTCTAAACGGGGAAAAATATAGTATAATAATATAAATGAATAATTGAAGAGACATAGGAAGGAGGGATTTTTCATGGCCTTACGAAAAGTGGATTTGAATATGCTTACACCAGAATTATTTTCTGTATTTGGTACACAAAATGCACTTCTTACGGCAGGGGATAAGAGTAACAGCAATACGATGACCATTGGCTGGTGCGGATTAGGACGCATGTGGAACTTGCCATCATGCAATGTTTATGTGCGACAGTCTCGTTATACTTTTAACTTTATGGAAAAATATAAGTATTTTACAGTCAGTGTATTACCCAGAGAACTGCATGATAAGGTGACGTACTGTGGTATTCATAGCGGACGCGACGTGGATAAGTTTCAACAATGTGGATTAACACTTCAATATGGAGTCGAAAATGCACCATTTATTGCTGAAGCAGAATGGGGAATTGTTTGCAAAAAATTATATGCTCAAGATTTAAAACCTGAATCTGTCATAGATGGACGAGTTTTTAAATCATATGCAGCAGAAGGCTGGCATCGTATGTATATTGGAGAAGTTCTGGAATTATATATGAAATAATATCAGGTACATATAGCAAGCGAAAAGTGTATCATATGGTATTGTTTTTATGTATACAATACACTGTAAAATTAAAGCGGCATTACCTAAGGAGATTATCATTATGGGGGAACTAACACAGAAATATTTAAAGCCTATAAAAACTAAATCGGTCGTACAGCAGGTGGTTGATCGTTTAACGCAGGCATTAATCAATAAAGAATTACGACCAGGAGATAAGATCCCGACAGAGCAGGAATTAGCCGCAACTTTTGGTGCAGCCAGAAATTCTGTACGGGAAGCGATTAAAATTCTCGTCTCCTTTGGTGTGCTGGAAATTCGCAGACCAGAGGGAACTTTTGTGACGAACGGATTTACGGATGCGATGATTAATCCATTATTATATGGAATTATTCTGGATGATGTAGGGTCTATGGATTCTTTAATGGAATTGCGTGAATGGAATGATTTTGGTATGCTGCGATTAGCCATAGATAAAGCGACACCTTCGGATATTGAATTATTGGAAAAATGTTTAGTAAATTTAAAAAAACAATTTGAAGACAATAATTTTGAAGGTATATTTTCAGCAGATGATGAATTTCATGAAACATTAGCTCTTATTACGCATAACTCCTTGTTCGGAAAAATATGTCATATAACCAGATTATTAACAACCTCATTACGGTATAAAACGATTACACATATGCTGCGTTCTGAGAAAAGTGCAGAAGAATTATATAAAACGCATGTTGAAGTACTTAACGTCATTAAGAACAAGGATATTCAGAATGCGGAACATATTATCAGACAGAGTTATTTCTATGACGAAGGGGCATTAGACGGATAAGCTATCTAAAGAGCATGGTTACTAAAGTGCGGAAGTTTTTTCGCACTTTTTTTTTGCAAATAAGCAGTTAATATAGATGCTTATTTATCATAAATGAATTTATAAAAACTCATTGACAGGCGCTTTTTTGGATGATATGATTGCAGTGTATAAAACATCCTACGTTGAGCATTGAACATATAGAGAATGTTTTTATCGGCAATTAATTTAATATGAGGTGATTATTCATGAAAAACACAAGTGTCAAAAAGTTGCAGCAGATTGCTAACGAGTTACGCAAAAAAGCTGTTACGATGATTTATGAAGCACAGTCAGGCCATCCTGGCGGCTCATTATCTGTAGCCGATTATGTTGCAGCTTGTTATTTTAGGGAAATGAACATTGATCCTAAAAATCCGCAATGGGTGGATCGTGATCGTTTCGTCTTGTCCAAAGGACATGTCTGTCCTATTCAGTATGCTGCATTAGGTACGCTGGGATATTTCCCGGAAGCAGATTTGCATACTCTTCGGCAGGAAGGTTCTAAACTGCAAGGGCATCCGGATATGAAAAAATGTCCCGGCATCGATATTTCTACAGGGTCTTTGGGACAAGGCTTGGCTTGTGCCGTAGGAATGGCCATTGCTGCCAAAAATGAAGACAAGGACTATCGGGTTTTTGTGGCAGTAGGGGATGGAGAATGCCAGGAAGGTGAAATTTGGGAAGCTTGCCAAACGGCACATAAATATGAATTAGATAATTTGATTGTGTTTGTTGATAATAATAATCTTCAGATCGATGGAACAACGGATGAAGTTATGCCTAATATTGATCTTGGCAAAAAATTTGGAGCGTTTGGCTTTGATGTATATGAAATCGATGGCAACGATATGGAACAAATCGTGCATACACTGGACATGATTCGCATGCGCAAAAATAAAAAACCGCATTGCATATTTGCTCATACCGTTAAAGGAAAAGGTGTTTCATACATGGAAAACAGCTGCAGCTGGCATGGAGTAGCACCGAATGATAAAGAATACAAACAAGCAATAGCAGAATTAGAAGGAGGCGTGCAGTAATGGTGGATATAATAAAAAAAGCAACTAGGGAAGGTTTTGGAGAAGAAATAGTTGCTTTGGGTGAAAAAAATAAAGACATTTATATCGTAGACGTAGATATTGCAAAATCTTGCAAATCCACGGCATTTGGCAATGCGTACCCCAAACAGCACGTTAACGTTGGAATAGCGGAACAGAATGCGGCGGGTATCGCTGCCGGACTTGCAACGACGGGTAAAATTCCGTTTGTTGTAACATATGCTGTATTCGGTTCTTTACGAATGTGTGAAATGATACGGCAGGAAATCTGTTATCCGAACTTAAATGTTAAAATTGCTTGTTCGCATGGCGGTGTGACACCGGCAAATGACGGAGCCAGCCATCAGGCCATCGAAGATATGGGCGTGCTGCGGACGATTCCTAATATGACGATTGTTATGCCTGCTGATTATATTTCAGCTAAAAAATTAACGGCAGCAGTTGCTGAAAAGTATGGTCCATGTTATATTCGCTTTACCCGTGATGCGATTCCGGTTATTTATGAAGAAGATACCGTATTTGAAATCGGCAAGGCCCATTTAATCAAAGACGGACAAGATGTGGCAATTATTGCAAATGGGGATACGGTACGATTGGCAATTACTGCAGCAGAAGAACTTGCAAAAGAAGGCATAACGGCTAAAGTCCTTGATATGCATACGATAAAACCTCTTGATGTGGATGCTGTAAAAGATTGCATCGAACATATCGGTAAAATTATTACTGTGGAAGATCATAATATTTTGAATGGATTAGGTAGTGCAGTTTGTGAAGTTGCGGCCGAAGTGGGTAAAGGAAAGGTGAAAAGAATCGGTATTCGTGATCAATTTGGAGAATCTGCACCGTATGAACGGCTTTTGGCTAAAAATGGAATAACGGTTGAAGACATTGTGGCGACTGCCAAAAAATTATAATCTGTCTTGATTTTAAAAGGAGAAAATTATGGATACTACTGCTATCGAAAACCGTACCGTACAAAAAGTAACAAAACGACTCATTCCTTTTCTGTTTTTATGTTTTGCTATTTCTATTCTTGACCGTGTGAATATTGGTTTTGCGGCATTACAGATGAATTCGGATTTAGGTTTTTCCAGTGCTGTTTTTGGATTTGGGGCCGGTATCTTTTTCTTTGGATATTTTCTGTTGGAAGTGCCAGGCGGAGCTCTTATGACAAAATTTGGAGCGCGGCGCTGGATTTCCCGCATTATGATTTCTTGGGGAATTGTATCTTGCTTGACGGCGTTTGTCACCACCGATATTCAATTCTATTGTGTCCGTTTTGCTTTGGGGGTTTGTGAAGCTAGTTTCTTTCCCTGTATGGCGTGGTATTTAAGCAATTGGTATCAGACTAAACATCATGCCAAGGCAATTGCGGGTTTCATGATTGCGATTCCTTGCGCGAGTGCTTTTGGATCTCCTATTTCCACATATTTACTGCAAATGAACTTATTTGGACTTCACGGCTGGCAGTCTTTGTTTATTTTAGAAGCAATTCCTTCCTTGATTTTAGGTATTATTGTGTACTTCTATTTGACAGATACGATTGAAGAAGCACATTGGCTCGATCCAGATGAAAAAGAATGGCTCTTGAATGTTGTCATGGAAGAACAAAAAGTAAAGGCTGCCAGGAAACATGTATCTTTTTTGTCTGCTTTGAAAGAACGAGATGTATTAATTTTAGCGGGCGGATATTTTGCCTGGATTTGTGGATATTATGGTATTGTCATGTTTTTGCCGACCTTGGTTAAGGGAATGTCCGGTTCCTTGAGTACGACTGCGATTGGCTGGATCATTGGGGCGATGTACTTACTCGCAGCGATTGTTATGTATCTTAATGGATTGCATTCAGATAAAACAAATGAACGTCGGTATCATGTTGCTGTCTGCTTGATAGTTTCAGCGATTGGCATGGTGGGAAGTGTATATGCAGCACAGTCTGATGTCGTTTTAGGATTGATCGTGTATGCGATTGCTTTAGCGGGTGCCTATGGAGCGTATTCCCCTTTCTGGGCAATTCCACCGGCATATTTGTCAGGAACAGCAGCGGCTGCGGGAATAGCGCTTATTAACAGTGTGGGCAATTTGGGCGGGTTTGTAGGCCCGTATGTAATGGGATATATTAGTACGGCTACAGGTTCTTTTAATGCTGGTATCTTATTTTTAGCAGCCTGTATGGTAGCAAGTGCTTTTATTGTTACGGTTTGTGTAAAACAGACTGGTAAAGCCTTGAGTCATGACGAAATAAAAAATGGGCAGCAAACGTCAACGGTTTCTCATTAAAAAATTAGTTAATGGAAAAGCATGTAAGGTGAATAAATTTAGCTGATTATATATAGTATTAGGAGGTCTTTACAATGTTGGATTTTGATGATCAGGTTATTATTGTTACAGGTGCAGGTTCGCCCAAGGGAATTGGACGCGTTATCGCTAAGACATTTGCTAAACAAGGAGGCATGGTGATTATTGCCGACATTAATAAAGCAGGTGTTGATGAAACCGTTCAAATTATTAGGGACGAAGGTGGAAAAGCAGAAGGAATTTTGTTGGATGTAACGAACAAAGAATCGGTAGATAATATGGTTAAGCATGTTGTAGATACATATGGACGGTTAGATGTACTTATTAATAATGCCGGCATATCTCAAAAGGTTACAGTGGAGGATATGACGCTGGATGACATTCAACGTGTTTTCAATGTTAATATGTTTGGTCTTTTCTTATGCACACAGGCTTGTATGAAGCCAATGGTCAAAGCAGGATATGGACGTATCGTAAATCTTTCTTCTGTTTCGGCCAAGCGCGGCGGCGGCATTTTTGGCGGAGCACACTATTCAGCATCTAAAGCTGCCGTGTTGGCTTTCTCTAAAAATCTGTCCCGTGAAATTTGCCAACATGGAGTTACTATAAATAGTGTTTGCCCCGGTCTCATTAATACTGAGATTTGGAAATCTCTGCCACAAGAACAAGCGCAGAAGATTATTGATGGCATCCCCGTAGGCCGTCCTGGGGAAACACAGGAAGTTGCCGATACAATTGTATTTTTAGCGTCCCAAGAAGCTTCCTATATCACCGGTGAAGAAATTGATATTAACGGTGGGCAGCATATGGATTAACTACTGCAAGGTGTAGTGTAAGCTGTTATCAGAAATTGCTCTTAAGGAATTTGCTCTTGGGCAGTTCCTGATGACAGTTTTTTTATGGAAATTTTATTAGAAAACGAGGGATACAGTATGCGAGCAGGATATATAGAAAAACCGTTAACCGCAATGTTTAGAAACGATATGCCGGAACCTCAGCTTACCGCAGGAAATATGGTAAAGATTCAAGTAAAAGCAACGGGAATTTGTGGATCGGAAGTCCATGCATACCATGGCCGACATGCCTGGCGAGTACCGCCTCTTGTGTCAGGTCATGAATTTGCCGGTATTATTTGTGAGGTAGGGAATGATGTAACGACATATAAAGTAGGGAATCGAGTGACGGCAGAACCGCAATATGGTTGTGGTCATTGTGATTTGTGCGAATCGGGAAATTATAATTTATGTGCAGATAAAAAAATTCTCGGAGCTACGTATTGGAGCGGATCTTTTGGCGAATATGTTGTTGTTCCGGAACAGTGTGTTATACCGCTGGCTTCTAATGTGAGTTTTGAACAAGGGGCCCTGATAGAACCGTTAGCCGTAGGAATGCATGCAGTACGAACTCATGCGGTCGGAAGAGATAGTACCATTGCGGTCATTGGCTGCGGTACGATTGGCTTGGGGGTCATTTTAAGCGCAGGGTGTTATGCTCCTGAAAAAATTATAGGTATCGATGTAGTTGAATTTAATCTTGAAAAAGCGAAGGAAATGGGTGCGGATATAACACTTAACAGTATGCATGATGCTGTAACTGAAAAAGTAATGAAATTAACAAAAGGAAAAGGCGTTGATATTACATTCCTTGCTTTCGGCAATAAAGCTTGTATGAGACAGGCAGCTGAAATAACAAAAAATGGCGGGATTATTTCTGAAATTGCAGTTATGGATAATGAAGTGCCGGCACCTTTTGGCCTTATTCAAGTAAAAGAACTGCATGTTGCCGGTTCCAATATGTACACTCGAAAAGATTTTAAAGCGGTTATCAATGGTATTTCCAATGGCAAGATTAAACTGGATGGCTTTGTCTCTAAGCGTTTTCCTATTGAGAAAATGAAGGAAGCGATGGAGTATGCAGATAAAAGACTGGAACCCCAGGTCAAAGTTATATTGGAATTTTAAAATAAATGGGTAAAAGATAGTATCCTATAGGAGGAATACAATATGCCATTAGTCACGACAACGGAAATGTTCACGAAAGCGTATGAAGGTAAATATGCGGTAGGTGCTTTTAACGTTAATAATATGGAAATAATACAAGGTATTATTGAGGCAGCTCGGGAAGAGGAAGCTCCGGTTATTTTACAGGTATCTGCCGGAGCCCGTAACTATGCCAAACATATTTATCTTACTAAATTGGTGGAAGGGGCTGTTGCCGATGCACCAGATGTACCCATTGCTTTGCACTTGGATCATGGGGATAGCTTTGAACTTTGTAAGGCGTGTGTAGACGGAGGATTTACATCTGTTATGATTGATGGTTCCCAATATACTTTTGAAGAAAATATTGCATTAACTCAAAAAGTTGCAGCATATGCTCATGCGAAGGGAGCAGTTGTTGAAGCAGAACTAGGGACGCTGGCTGGGATAGAGGATGATGTCCATGTAGCGGCTGAATATGCGTCTTTTACCGATCCGGCGCAGACAGTGGAATTTGTGGAACGTACGGGGGTAGATTCATTAGCTATTGCCATAGGAACCAGTCATGGAGCTTATAAATTTAAAGGCACGCCGCAACTTGATTTTCAGCGGTTGGAAAAAATATCGCAGCTTTTGTCAGGATTTCCGCTTGTTCTTCACGGAGCATCGACGGTTATTCCTGAATTTGTAGAAAAATGTAATCTATATGGAGGAAAAATTCCCGGGGCACAGGGCGTACCGGAGCAAATGCTGTTAAAAGCAGGTAAAATGGGAGTGTGTAAAATTAACGTTGATACAGATTTACGGTTAGCCATGACCGCCTCTATTCGAGAAACATTGGCCAAAGATCCCGCTGCTTTTGATCCGCGCAGTTATCTGGGAGCGGGGCGTGATGCAATACGAACTATGGTAGCACATAAAATGAGCAATATGCTGAACTGTTCACATAGGATATAGACGAAAGGAAGTTATATGTTATGATACATAAAATCGGGGTATTGACCAGCGGTGGTGATTCTCCCGGCATGAATGCGGCGATTCGCGGAGTTACTCGATATGCACTCTACAAAGGTATTGCGGTAGAAGGTATATTGCGTGGGTATGAAGGACTGCTGCGTGAAGAAAGTATACCGTTGGACAGACGTTCTGTAGGTGAAATTATTCATCGCGGCGGGACTATGCTAAAAACAGCACGCTCAGAAGAATTTAAACAGGTTAGCGCACAGCATCGGGGAATACAATATTTGCGTTCTAAAGGGGTAGATGGATTAGTCGTTATCGGTGGAGATGGCTCTATGAAAGGAGCCGAATGCTTGGGGAAGCTGGGAATGCCTACCATTACCGTTCCGGGGACAATTGATAATGATATGGCTGGGACCGAATATACGATTGGGTTTGATACAGCCGTGAATACTGTTCTTGATGCAGTTAATCGTATTCGGGATACAGCATTTTCCCATGATCGGGTAGCTATTATTGAAGTAATGGGACGCCAAGCTGGATTTATTGCATTGTACGCGGGGATTGCCTGTGGGGCTGAAATTGTACTTGTTCCTGAAAAAAATATTACCTTGCCGGAAATAAGGAAGCGATTAGTCGCATCGCATCAGCAAGGAAAAACAAGTAGTATTATTATTGTAGCCGAGGGGGCTATGACGGGAGAGAAAGTGTACCAATACATTAAAGACAGTACTGTGAATATGAATCCCAATCTTACGGTACTAGGATATATTCAGCGCGGAGGAGCACCGACAGCGCGCGATGTGATGATGGCAAGTGTTTTTTCAGAAAAGGCAGTAAACTCGCTTATTCAGGGAGTCGAAAACGCTATTATTGGACTTGTGCATTGTGAAGTAGTCGCTACGCCTTATGAAACAGCCCAGCAATATAAATTCGCTATTAATAATGATATGTATAATCTGGTACATGCGTTAGGACAATAAATTTGCTATTGATTTCTTGTATGTAAAATATTTTTTTATATTACAATACGAATACGGCACTATCTTTTCTAATGAGGAGGATAGTGCCGTTACTATTTGCAGCAAACTGCATAAAAGTATATTATTTTTCAAATAATTGATAGTTTAATCCGTCTCTTTTTCAGATATAATGGCTATTGATTTGATGCGGTGAATATCTCCTACAATAAAAATAAAAGAAAATACGCCGATAGCAGCAACACAGCTGATAAAAATCATAGCACCTACAAAGGATCCGGTTGATTGAACGATAATGCCGATAACAATAGGGGTAATGATACCGGCCATATTGCCGATAAAGTTAAAGACGCCGCCTGCAACCCCTACCGAATCAGCAGAAGCAATATCACCGACAGTACTCCATACAATAGCGGCCATGCCCTGTCCAAAAAAGGCAACAGCCATAATAACAATAACGGCATCCAAGGAATCTGCGTAATTGGCCGCCATAATAGTCATAGAACAAATAAGACCGCAGATAATAGGAGTTTTTCGTGCCTTAGAAAGACTCGCTCCGTGTTTGAGCATGAAATCTGACCAAAAGCCGCCAAGAAGCACTCCGAAAAGAGCACCTATATAAGGGATGACAGCATAAAAACCAGCTTTTAACATAGGCATTTGTTTCGCGACAACCAAATAAGTCGGAAACCATGTTAAGAAGAAATACATAGTACTAGTATTAGCAAACTGTCCTAAATATACGCCGAGAAGCTGGCGATGCTTAAATAAATCAATGAGCTGTGCCCACGTGATTTTTGATGTTTTTGGTGCAGCGTCTGCCAAACCGCCGCCTTCACGAATATACGTTAATTCAGCTTCATTTACATCAGTGCATTCCTTGGGTTCGCGGTATAATAGATACCAGAAGACACTGGCGATCATACCGATAATACCGGTAACATAAAAAATGTAATGCCAGGTATACGTATTTAAAATCCAAAATAGCACCGGTGTTAAAAATGCCAGTCCAATAAATTCTCCTGCTGTATATATTGCAGTTGCCATAGCGCGTTCCTGATTGGGAAACCAACTGGCAACAACACGGCTATTTGTTGGAAAGGCGGGAGCCTCAGCGGCCCCAATTGCCAGACGAATTCCGAACAAGGAGGCGAAGCTGCGGCCAAAGCCCATAGTTACAGTAAATAATGACCATAAAAAAAGTGATATCGTATAAGCGATATGGGAGCCGAAACGCTCTATAAATAATCCTCCGGGAATTTGCATAAATCCATATGCCCAGGAAAATGCTGAAAATAATAAGCCCATTGTGGCAGCACTAAAGCCTAGCTCGGTACTCATGCTTGGTGCGGCGACGGCCATGTTTGTCCGATCCAGATAGTTGATAGCTGTAAGAATAAACAAAAGCATCAGCATAAACCATCGTTTTTTAGTCCGCTTTTGCGTGTTGGATATAGGACTTTGATTTACTGATCCCATGTTAATTCCTCCTCTGATATATGCCGTTTCGCTGGGATATACATATTATGTTCAATAATTCACATATTGAAACAACGAAACATGATTACTATTTCATTGTACCCTATACAATTATTTTCAACAATATTATTTTTTGAACAGCATTGATAACATTTTTATTATTGATTGAAAATAAAATATACAAGTTATACAAGACAATATGTTACTGTATCATAATGACATGTGAATTGCAAATAAGCTGGAAATACTAGTATTTTAAGAAAGAATGTGTGACAGGTGCCGGATATTGTTTTGTTTCTTGCTATTTTTTTACGTGACAGGTATAGTAATAAGTGTAAATGAACTAGTGTGTATATCAGAGGAGGAATTTTCCATGTTACAGACGCGTAAGGTTGTTATTGTTGGGGCAGGGCATGTCGGATCTCATGTCGCATTGGCTTTAATCCAGTCGGGAGAAGCAGATGATATTGTTTTGATTGATATTGATAAGCAAAAAGCAGCAGCGCAGGCTCTAGATCTTGATGATGGAATTAGTGGTGCGTTATGTGGTAAATATGCGGATGTTCGTGCGGGAGAATACGAAGAACTCAATGATGCCGATATTTTGGTAATGGCGTTTGGCCGCAGCCGTCGGCCGGGTGAAACTCGGTTGGATATGTTTGATGATTCTATTAAAATGGCAGATGAAGTTATTTCACATCTTAAACACGTTGATTTTAAAGGTATTATGGTCAGCATTTCCAATCCGGCCGATATTATCTGTGAATATATTCGTCGTCAAATGAAATGGGAAAGTCATCGTTGTTTTTGTACGGGAACGAGTTTGGAAACATACCGTTTATTGCGGGTAATTTCTCATGCTACAGGATACAGTCGTCGTTCTATTCAGGGATTCTGCATGGGAGAACATGGCAATTCCAGTTTTATTGTGTGGTCCCGAATTTTTATTAACGGTAAATGTTTTTTGGATTTGCTTAAAGAAAAAAAAGAGTTGGCGCATATTTGCTTGGATGATTTACAGGTGCAGGTTAAACGAGCGGGTGATATTGAAATTGATGGCAAAGGATGTACAGAATTTGGTATTGCCAATGCAGCGCATATGATTATAACCGCTATTTTTCATGATCAAAAACTAGTATGGCCTTGTTCGACTGTTTTGCATGGTGAATATGGACAACAGAATGTGGCGGCGGGTATTCCTTGCGTTATTGGTAAAAATGGTATTGAAGAGATATTAGAGATACCAATTAACGAACAGGAACAACAAAACTTTAATACTTCTTGTGATATTTTACGTGGTTTTTTGGAACGAGCGGAAAATTTAAAAAAATAACAATAGCATATAATACAGAATCCACCCAAATGGAACGAAAGCTGTTCAATATAGGTGGATTTTTGTGTTTTATTGACAAACATTTGAAAACATATTACAATAAAATCAAACGATTGATTTAAAATAAAAAGCAATGGAGGAAGTTAAATAATGGATAAAGATGCAAAAAATCGTCTTATTGAAGCAGCTATGCCTTTATTTCCGGCGAAAGGCTATGCTGGTGTATCTATACGGGAAATTGCGGAGGCTGCGCATGTAAATAGCGCCGCTATTTCATATTACTTTGGTGGGAAAGAAGGGCTTTATGAGGCAGTATTAGATGTTTTGTTTTCACAAATCGACGATGCTATTCACACGATTGATGTTTTACAGGAGAAGCCGCAGGAATTTATTCGGCACTTTGCAATGATGGTGTTAAATATTCATATGCATAATCCTTATATTATGCTTTATTTATATCAGGAATTAAGCCATCCGTCTCCCTATTTGGAACAAATTATTCAAAAACATATTCGCAAAGCTTTTAACACGATACATATAGCGATATCTAAAGGTATTTCAGCCGGCATTTTTAAGAAAGATATAAATATTGAACATGCAGTTATGTCATTAGCAGGAATTATTAATTTTTATTTCTTTATGACACCTGTTAGAAAAATTGTATTAAAAAATTATGATGATAATGAAAAAGAGTATGTACAGCAAGCTATTTCTATTTTTTTAAATGGAATCAGGAGGGATTGTGATGAAAAAAAACATACCTAAAAAAATAGTTATCGGAATCTTTCTTGTATTAGTATTGATTGGGACAGCCATGTACAAGTTGTATAATCCTTCACGACAGGAAATTACAGCTACGGGAACAATTGAGGTTACGAAGGCTGATATTATGCCAAAAGTCAGCGGGTATATCAGCGGAATATCTTTTGATGTAGGCAGTTCTTTGAAACAAGGTCAAGTTGTAGTGCAGATTGATCGGCCAGATATAAAAGCACAATTGTTGAGAGATGAGGCGGCATGGGATAAAGCTAAAGCACAATTACAGGATTTGGAAAATGGTCCTCGTCCGCAGGAATTGGCAGATGCGTCCGCTAACGTTCAATCCGCACAAGCTGTATATGAAAAAACGCAAAATGATTATCAGAGATATATGGTTTTATATCAACAGGAGGCTATTTCCGTGCAGCAGCTGGATGCTTCTAAATCAGCGGCTGATGTTGCGTATCGCACACTGCAATCCGCACAGGCTAAGCTAAGCCTGCTGCAAGAGGGAAATCGAACAGAAGTAATAGCGGCACAACGGCGCGAAGTAGAAAGAACGGGCGCAATTCTTGAAGCAACCCGGACGCAGGAGGCGGATACAACTATATATTGTCCGGCAGATGGGTTGGTACTAACAAAAAATTTTGAAAATGGAGAATATGTCGGAGTGGGCTCTCCGATTGCCACTATTGGGGAAATGGGAGATTGCTGGGTAAAGATATATGTAGCTTCAGAACAGCTGGGACGTATTAAGACCGGACAAGTTGTTGCTGTCCGTGTCGATTCATTTCCCAACCGTGTTTTTCAAGGAAAAATTAAAGAAATCAGTCAAAATGCAGAATATACACCCCGCCAAAGCATTACGCAGCGGGAACGGGCAAATATGGTGTTTGCGGTTAAAGTAAAGTTGGATAATTCAGAAAACATTTTTAAACCGGGAATGCCTGCGGATGTTGTTATTGGGTGAATCGGGGGAGATGATAAAATGTATGCTGTAGAGGCGGTCGGATTGACACGGCGTTTTGGATCACTAACAGCTGTTGATCATGTTGATCTTGCAATAAAACCAGGTACTATCTATGGATTTCTTGGTTCTAACGGTTCAGGAAAATCAACAATGATACGTATGTTATGCGGGGTTTTAACTCCTGATGAAGGGAAAGGATCTATCTTGGGTCACGATATTGTGATGGAACAAGATAAAATAAGAGCTCAAATGGGATATATGTCACAAAAATTCAGCCTGTACCCGGATTTAACTGTGTATGAAAATTTATCTTTTTATGCGGGAATGTACAGCTTAAAAGGAAATGAAAAAAGGGAGCGGATAGAAGCTATGCTGGATATGGCGGACCTATCTAAGCGAAAGCGGGAATTAGCAGGGAATCTGTCAGGCGGATGGCGTCAAAGACTGGCATTAGGGTGTGCGATTCTTCATCGCCCCAAGGTTCTTTTTCTAGATGAACCTACAGGCGGTGTGGATCCCATGGCTCGGCGTCTATTTTGGGATATTGTTTGTGAATTGGCGGCTGCCGGTACAACTATTATGGTAACGACACACTTGATGGATGAAGCAGAACGCTGTGATAAAGTAGGATTTCTTTTTGATGGTAAATTAATCGTGGATGATACGATTGCAAATTTAAAAAGTACATTGCCAGGAATCCTGTTGGAAATAAAATCAGATGAACCCTTGAAATTGAAAAAAATCATAGAAAAAGATAGAAAGCCATATATAGATATGTACCCGTTCGGAGTAGCATTGCATATACTAGCAGATAGAAATCAATTAGAAGAATTTACCGTTTTTTCTCCACAAATTATCCGTCCAACATTGGAAGATGTATTTGTATATTATCTACGGAAATTTCGTGGGGAGGTATCCGGATGATTCGCTTAAAAGCATTGCTGGTCAAAGAATTTTTGCAAATGAAACGCGATAAAGCAGTTATTGCCATGATGCTTTTTTTGCCAGTGGTACAACTGCTGTTGTTTGGATTTGCTATTAATACCGATGTTAAGCATTTACCAACCATTGTGTATGATCAATGTTTGCAGCAGGATAGCCGTGACCTACTGGATTCTTTTACTGCCAGCGGCTATTTTGATATCAAAGATATTGCGGATAATTTTAAAGAAGTGAATGAGGCTGTTGATGCCGGACGAGAAAAAGTCGGTATCATTATTCCCCCTGACTTTGCCAGTAATATAAAGCATGGACGGAGCGCTGCAGTGCAGGTTATTGTAGATGCATCGGACTCTATGACTGCCTCTTCGGCCATTAATGCGGCACAAATTATTGGTCAGCTAAAATCGCAGGAACTTATGGAAAAAAAATACCGGCAATTAACAGGAGAAAAATATATTACACCGTATGATATACGTATCAGGCCTTGGTATAATTCGGATTTTGTAACTGCATATTATATGGTTCCCGGTATTTTAGGAATTGTCCTAACCATGACAATGGTTATGATAACATCTATGGCAATTGTACGGGAACGGGAAACGGGAACGTTGGAACAGCTTTTGGTAACACCGATGAAGTCATATGAACTTATGCTGGGGAAAATTATTCCATATATTTTTGTTGGATATATTCAAGCTGCGGTGGCACTATCCGCCGGTATCCTCGTCTTCGATTTACCGGTGCGGGGAAGCTTAAGCTTATTGTTTTTATTAACAACGCCTTTTATAGTAGCCTCTTTGGCCTTAGGAATTTTGATATCAACAATAGCTAAAACACAAATGCAAGCGATGCAAATGTCCTTCTTTGTTTTACTGCCCAGCGTGCTTTTATCAGGATTTATGTTTCCGCGTGAAGCGATGCCGACTCTCTTTTATTATTTAGGGGATATACTGCCCGCTACTTTTTATATGGAAATCATGCGGGGCATTATTCTTAAAGGAATAGGCATACAATATTTATGGACACAGGCAGCCGCGCTGGGAGTATTTATTATTGGGGTATTTACGATAAGTCTTGTAAAATTTTCTAAAAAAATTACATAAATGAGCTATGCCAATGACAGGTTCCGGTGAATTTATATTTACATATTTGGTTATCGTATAAATTCGAAACGGAATTGTCGTCCCGGTGTGATGTATTTGATGAGAAAGAGTTCATTCGGTATGATTCGGGCGGCAATATTGGTTCGTTCATTGGAAGGTTGTTCCGTTGTAATAATTTGTACTTCTCCCATGTAGCGCTTATAGTCTTTATTGTCTATGGTAATGTCTCCCAAACGTTTGTCGAGAATGGTTGTAGCATCTGGCTGGATACTATGACCATGTAATAAATTACGGCTTTCTTGTGCACGTACAGCGTCGCGAGAGGGATCTTGGCGAGCGGTAAAGGAGTGGGAGAGAAAATCACGAACAAAGGGATCATGACTTAATAAACGGGCTTTTAGAACCACTACATTTTTTTGTGTTTGTGTAAGAGCAGATAGTTCTTCGTCCGTAGGATGAGAATCACCAATAAAAATAGAGTCTGTGTCTAATGCGGTTAAATGACGAGCTGCTAAGCTGACGCTTATGTTCCGATGTGCCTCCAGTGTGGGCAGCCCTTCATAAAGAGGACCACGGCGTCCGCTGCTGCTGCAGCTGGGAATAAAAGCACCTACAGAAATTCCTTTTTCCCGGAGATAGTTGTTTTGACTGCAGAAATAGCGTTCACTTAGTCCTGTATAGGGCCTGGGATAAAAATTATGCAGGGCATCCATATGGGAAAAATCAGCGTTCGCGGCTTGAAGAGCGGTAAGAGTATCATGAGTAAGTGTAGAAGCATTAAGCTGAACCTGCATGATAGTACTGAATAACGCAATTTTATCAATACTAAAGCCGTAATCACAGCGAATAGTCGTAATACCTATTTTTTGTAATTCAATGGGGTCTAATTTTTTCAGGCCGAGAAGCGTACAAGCCTGGGGGGAAACATCACATACCACATCTAATTGAAGTATGTGAGCTTGCAGTAATAGGTTCCGCAATTCTTTTTTGAACAATGTTTGATTTGTTTCAGGAATGTGCAATGATGTAAAGATACGACTGATTCCATAGTTTTTTGCTTTTTTTAATAACTCCATATTTTGTTCCAGTGTGTTGTCTAACCCCGGATATAATGAAATGCCTGTTTGCATACGAACCTCCTATCTATTTTGAAGATCATCAAAGCCAATGATCCATGTGGCGATGAAACCGGTAATATACGCTGTGACTAAGCCTAATAAATAGATAGGGATATTATCTGCAGCAGCAGCTAGGGGTAAGCCGGAAATTCCCAATGTTGCCGAACCTACCATATAGGCAGCCTGAATAGCTCCGCCGCAAGCACCGCCGATACAAGCACCAATAAAAGGTTTTCCTAAAGGTAGTGTTACTCCATAAATGAGCGGTTCACCAATACCCATGAGACCCACTGGAAGGGAAGAAATAATCGTCTTTTTTAAACGATGATTTTTTGTTTTGATATATACGGCAATAGCGGCACCTACCTGACCGCCGCCAGACATGGCCAAGATGGGCAAGAGAATCGTTACCCCATAGCGAGATAACAATTCTGCATGAATAGGAGTTAATCCTTGATGAATACCAAGCATAACCATTGGTAAAAAAGTTCCGCCTAAAATAAAACCAGTTAGGGCACCCCCTCTGCCGATGGATTCTGTAGCGGCAAAGCCAATTATTTCTGAAAGATACCCCCCGATAGGCTGACAGATAAATAAGGCGATGAAAGTGGAAATAAGTACGACGATAAGGGGGGTTAGAAAGAGGTCGAACATTTCGGGGATAATTTTATGAAGGTGTTTTTCTAAAACAGAAGCAAAAAGTACGACGAGTAAGACGGCGATAATACCGCCTCTTCCCGGCACAAGAAAGCTGCCGAACACACTGATATGGGTTAAACTTGGATGGGTGATAATGGCGGCCATAACACCGCCTAGCATGGGAGAACCGCCAAATTCTTTGGCAGCACTAATGCCGACGAACAAGTTTAGGCCCCAAAAGGCGGCATTGCCGGCAATTTCTAAAATTTGTATTATTGGCAGTGCAGCTAATAAAGGATTTAATTTTATACAGATATTTAACAGTCCTGTAATTAAGCCGCAAGCGATAAAAGCGGGAATAATAGGAATAAAAATATTAGATATTTTTTTTAGTATTAACTTTCCGGGAGTTGCATTTTTCTGTCGAATTGTATCATGGAGAGCTTTACCGTCGCCGACTTGGGCATTTTGTGCCAGCTGGAAAAGTGTGTTTTCTTGCTCTCCTGTGGTATCGACTGGTTCTAATAAATTTTTGAATTCGGTGGTAACATTCGTGGCTTTTCCCGGACCTAAAATGATTTGCCATTCATCATTTATTTTGTTGACGCCGATAACGCCGGGGAGATTAAGAAAATCTTCTTTGACAAAATGTTCTTCTTGTACATGTAACCGCAGCCGTGTCATACAGTTTTGAACACGGATAATATTATTTGCAGGGCCGGTAATAGAAAAAATGGCTTGTGCTAATTCTTTATTAGTCATGATGCAACCTCTTTTTCTTTTGTAAAGCCAGATAAACATACCCGTTGCAAGCTGTTAATAAGGAGGAAGCCTCTTGTTTAGAGATATCCAGCGCGGCCGCAATAATTGCTTCCTTCGTATTATTGTTGGTTTTCGATAGTGCTGCAATCGCTGTTTCACGGTTGCAGCCGGCAGCTTTCATGACAATACGCAGGGCTCGTTCTTTTAATTTTTCATTAGAAGATTTGACATCTACCATCAGGTTGCCATATACCTTTCCTAATTTGATCATGATTCCGGTTGAAAGCATATTGAGGATCATTTTTTGCGCCGTGCCGGCCTTCATGCGGGTGGATCCAGTTATTACTTCAGGTCCGACGAGTGCGCATAAATCAATTTGTGCATAATGAGAGATACTTGAGTCCGGGGAACAATCAATAGAAATTGTCACAGCGCCGATAGAAGAGGCATAGGCTAATCCCCCTAATACATACGGGGTTCTGCCGGAGGCGGATAGGCCGATGACAACATCGCGGTTCGTTAGATTTTTGGCTTTTAAATCAGATTCGCCCAACTCTTTTGCATCTTCGGAACCTTCTTTCGCTCGAAACATGGCATTGTATCCGCCGGCGATCAAACCTTGTATTGTTTGTGGGTCTGTTCCATAAGTAGGCGGGCATTCTACGGCATCCAAGATCCCCAAGCGTCCGGAAGTCCCGGCGCCTATGTAGAACAGACGGCCTCCTGCGCGAAGTGCAGGAGCGGTAAGATCAATAGCCGCGGCTATCTGAGGAAGAATGCATTCAATTGCCTGAGCAACTTTTTTATCTTCATTATTTATGATACGTGTCATTTCTAGTGTTGAGACAGTATCAATTTGTTCACTAGCAGGGTTTGATTTTTCTGTATGGAGTTTTTCTAATTCGATCATACGAAGACCCTTTCTGAATACTATAATATACTTTATTATAATGCTAAAACTACGGGGAAAGCAAAATATAAATAGTGATAAATTTTATAAGGAGACTGCATCCAAGGAAAAATATTGATATTCTATGATATACTAAAAGAAATATACATAGCAGTGGAGATGAAAGAATATGAAGGCGATTATTAATGGAATTATTATTTTGCCGCATGAACTGGCAACAGGTCAGGTACTCTTGTATGATGAAAAAATAAAAGGAATCATACCGAGGAATGAATGGCATGCCGGTCATTGTACAGATATTATAAATGCACAGGGAGGATTTGTATCGGCAGGATTTATCAATGAACATGTGCATGGCTGCGGCGGTTATGATGTAATGGATGATACAGATGAAGCCTTGGAAACGATAAGCGAATTATTACCGCGGACAGGTGTTACGGCATTTGTTCCTACTACAATGACCTATGATCGGCCGCGGGTCGAACGGATTTTAACGCGTATTAAACATTCACAGGGGAAAATCCAAGGAGCACATATTTTAGGAGCGCATATGGAAGGGCCGTTTATTAATGCTGAGTATAAAGGTGCGCAGGATGGAAAAAATATCGCAGCGCCTGATTTTTCATGGCTGGAAGGGTATAGAGAATGTATTAAAATTATTACCTTGGCACCGGAAATGTGTTCCAATCATCAATTTTTAGACAAATGTGAAAAAAATAATATCTTGGTATCTATCGGGCACAGTGCCGCTTCTTATGAGGACGTTCTGTCTGTTATGAGACATACTGCTGCTTGTCATATAACGCATCTATTCAATGCTATGCCGGCAATGCATCACCGTGCGCCTGGAATTATCGGAGCGGCCTTTACAGAAGATAAAATTCGTTGTGAACTCATTTGCGATAATCTCCATGTACACCCGGCAATGCAGAAACTTGTATACAAAGTGAAGGGACGTGATGGAATTATTCTTATTACAGATTCCATGAGAGCTTGTCTTTTAGGTGATGGGAAGTCGGAGCTCGGGGGACAGGATGTATTTGTTGAAAAGGGACAGGCACGTTTGGCAGATGGAGCATTGGCTGGCAGTGTGTTGACTATGGATAAAGCTGTGATGAATTTTTTAAGTAATACAGGTGCTTCTTTACCAGATACGATTGCCATGGTCACCATTAATCCGGCTAAAGATCTAGGGGTCTATGATCATATGGGATCGCTGGAAGCAGGTAAGAATGCTGATGTTACAATTTTTGATGAAAATGGTAACATACAATATACTGTTATTAACGGAAAGACGGTATTTAGCGAGATGTAGTAGCTGAGATATAGTCTTCTATATACCGTATAAGAGTACAAGATATAACGAACGCCTCCCATTTTATTTGGAGGCGTTCGTTATATCTAAAAAAGAAGTTGTCATTAAAAATTCAATGATAATCTAGGAAGGTTAGTAAAACTCTTTTCCTTCAAATATTTCCCGTAATTTTTGGCGGTCCAATATTCGAATATGCTTATATTCTTGAATGAGCATATCTTTTTCCACTAAATTGTTCATGACCCGGGTTGTTGTTACTCTGCTCATGCCGGTCACAGCAGCAATTTGTTCATGTGTTAAATTTACTTTATCATCATTTTCATCGGTTATAGAATACAAGAGACATGCTATTTTTTCTTCATTTTTTATAAATTGAGCATAGAAAATCCAACTATGCAGCAATGTTATTTTTTTCATAAAAAAAGATAATAATTCGTGCATGCTTTCATCATCATTCATACATGCCCGAAGCAATATCTTGGCATCTAACCGATAGGTATTTAGTTTTGTCATAGCACCTGCACAAACGATACGGATAGACGGCGTTGCAAATATTTCTTCGCCGGCTAAGTTATTATTGGAGAAATAGCATAATGTACGTTCACTGCCATCTGGATAAGGAAGGAATGCGCGCAGGCGGCCGTCAATAATATAATATAAATAATCAGCAGGATCATTTTTCATAAATAAAATTTCTCCAGATTGAAAAGTCTTTTTTTGACCGTATTCTTTGAATATTTCGGGAATACACAGCAGATTTGGCTGGAATAAATCATTGGTAGACATGTTGGTACCTTCCCTTCCATGGATAATATTACACGGATGTTCTTGATGAAATTATAACATAAAATAATGACATTGTAATAGATTATACAGAAGTATTTTTTACAAAATAGTATAATAGAGATGAAAATTTATCATAATAATTGCCGATAAATTATTTATGGAAAGTAATTGATTGTAAATAGTGTTGAAGAAGGGGTGATTTACAACCGTTAGATTTTTAGAGATGATCGAAAGGGAGTTCCTGTGATTGGAACTATAATTTAAGAGTACAGTTTTCATATGAGAAATATGCTGGATAAACTCGAGCGCGTATGTCTGTTATAACGGGAAAATTTGTTCATTGTGCAGGTGTTGTGCCAATACATCAAAAGTTCATTCAATGGTATAAGCCACTGATGTGGCAGGGAAAGCACATAAGATCATAGTTGTTTATTTATATTATTATAAGAGGAAAAAGGAGTTGTTCAAAATGAAAATTGGTTTTTTAGGATTAGGTGTCATGGGTCTTCCCATGGCAAAAAATGTGATTAAAAAATCAGGTTGTGAATTGTATGGATTTGATGTTGTCCAAGAAAGACTGGATGAATTAGAAGCAGCGGGCGGACATGCTATCAGTGATCAGACAGAGATTTACAAAAATTGTGATGTAATCATGCAGATGCTGCCAACACATCCTATTATTATCAATTCTATTGAAAAAGCGATTGCATATGGCAAACCGGGCAACATTATCATTGATTTATCTTCGACAGCACCGAATATTATTATTGATATGTACCAAAAGGTTAAAGCTGCGGGAATGTCACTGTTGGATTCTCCTGTAAGCGGGGGAAATCCGAAGGCGATTGATGGTACGCTGGCAATTATGACAGGAGGAGATAAAGATATTTATGATCGGGTAGAACCTCTTTTACAATGTATGGGAATTCCTGTGTATACGGGAGGAACAGGCAGCGGAGATGTTACGAAACTGGTCAATAATACGATTGCCGGAGCCTATATGGTTGCTGTTGCTGAAGGCTATGCATTTGCTGCTAAAGCGGGTATTGATTTGCAGACAACGTTTGAAGCAACAAGGTATGGATTTGCCGGCGGACCAGCCTATGAAAATAAAGTTCCTAAAATGCTTGCCCGTGATTATGAACCAGGCGCGCGGATTGCAGTTCATCGCAAAGATATCATTAATGCAAAGCATTATGCTCATCATCTGGATATTGATTTACCAATGACGGATGTTGTGCTTATGGTGATGGACTGGATGAATGATAATGGACATATCAATGAAGACCAGGCAGCGATGGTCAAGTATTTTGAAGAAAAAATGAATGTTAAAGTAGGCAAAGAAAATAAATAAATATGTTTCCCCGTAAAGGGTCGCATTTCTGCGCGGCCCTTTTTTGCCGAAAAGAAAAAATTTAGTATAATGTAAAGTATATAATCGTATCTGGCGGGAGGGGATGTATATATGAAAATAAATAAAGTTATTGCAAGTATAGTGTTGATAAGCATGACGGTCTGTTTCAGCGGCTGTAAACAGGAAGTACAAAATGAAGCGCAGTCATCAGTGCAGCATCATACGATAAATGAACAAGCAGCGCAGATAGTGTCACATATGAGTGATACTCAAAAAATAGGGCAGCTTATGATGATCGGTATTACTGGTCCGGTGGTAGATATAAAAACAGACCATGCATTGGCTAAATATAAATTTGGTAATGTTATTTTATTTGACCGAAATATGCAAAATCAAAATCAGGTAAAAAAACTTACAGCAGATTTACAAGAAAAAATCGGTATAAATAGTGGGATTTTTCCATTTATTGCTCTTGATCAAGAAGGTGGGGCTGTACTGCGGATGCGCAGCCATTTTCCAGAGGTTCCTAGTGAACAAGAATTAGGTCAAAGAAAACTTTTAGAGACGAAAGTATGGGCAGAGACCACGGGTAAAGAATTAAAACAATTGGGTATAAATGTCAATTTTTCTCCTGTTGTGGATTTAGGATTATCTCATGGGCGATCTTATAGTGAGAATCCGGACGTGGTCTTGACTTATGCAGAACAAGCTTGTACGGGGTACAAAGAAACAGGTATTTTATGCGTTCTTAAACATTTTCCCGGTATCGGCAAGGCAGAAATAGATCCTCATATGGACGGGGGCAGTGTAGATGCTGAACGGGAACAATTAGAGCAGGAGGATTTAAAACCCTTCAGAGATTTGATACAGCATATGGATAATAAAAATATGTTTGTCATGGTTTCTAATATGACTTTTCCGGCATTGGATATGCAATATCCGGCATGTGTATCAGAAAAAATCATGACTGATATATTACGTAATCAGTATAAATATAAAGGACTTATTTTAACGGATGATATGGAAATGGGGGCGATGTCTAAGCACTATACTTTTTCTCAAATGGGAGTTATGGCAATTAAAGCTGGTGCAGATATTATTTTAGTTTGTCATGATTATGAGCATGAACAAGAAGTCTATAAAGGACTGCTGAAAGCCTATCGCAGCGGAGAATTGTCTCGGGATAAGATAGATAAAAAGGTACTGCGGATTGTAGAAATGAAATTAGCGTATAATGACAAATAAATTAATATCAATTATATATATAATAATAAAAGGCGGGAAAAATAATGAAAGTTACACTTATAGGCAATGCCGGGGTATGGCTGAGGGATACGGGATTATCTATAGTAATTGACGGGTTATACGGGAAAAATGAATTTTTCAGTGAGCCACTGCATGAGATGGATGCAGCGGCGGAGGGAACTGCATCTATGTTCCGGCATATTCGAACATTGGTATTTACTCATCGGCATGAAGATCATTTTAATGCTGCTTATGTTAATACTTATCTTATGCATAATACTGTGCAAAATGTATATATTCCTAAGGTAACGGAACCACCCAATCAATATGAAGATGTAGGTGTTGTAGTACCCGGCAGATCGGGGGCCAGAATTTTTTCTATAGGAGAACGTGATGAAGAAATATACTATGATAGGCTTTCTGAAGACAGCTGGATTATATTTTTTAAAACAATCCATATGGGAGGACCGCAGTATAATGCGCGGCATTATGGAGTTATTATTATATCATCAGGGTATAGTTATCTTTTTATGGCAGATACGGATTGGACATATTCGGTAAAAAATGTGGTACAATTGTTAAAAGATACAACGTTAAAAGCTGCGTTTATCAATCCACTATCTTACATGGACGCCCGTGGAAAACAGTGGCTGTCCTATCTTCATGTGCCAAATGTGGTTATATATCATGTGCCGTATGAAGAATCAGACAAAAGCGGTATGCGGAAACTGGTGCGGCGAGAATTGACTTCTCCCGTTTCCCGCTCGTGGAGGCTGCAGGCACTTACAGAAAAAATGCAGACTATCATTATATAAAATAATATGTCGGTGTCCTTGATATAGAAAATAAGCATCACTGGTTCATAAAGGAGGTTATTATGGATTTCTTTATTAGCCCTATTCAATTACTGCAAAGTATATCATTAGCCTTAGAATTATCAGCAGGCGGATTATCCAGTCACCAATGGAGAGTTGCCATGATAGCGGATCATATGGCAGATAAAATGGAGTTAACACGTGAAGAGAGACAAATGCTGGTACATGTTTCCCTTATTCATGATATTGGAGCGGCTGCCAGCTGGAAAAAAGTAGCAGGACTTCAAGTTGGAAAAAGCGCGGATTTATATACGCATGCGTATGCGGGATATAAGCTGCTGAAAAACTCTGCAGCATTTCATGATATGGCTCCGTATGTTCGATATCATCATGATCGTTGGGATGGGAATAATGTATCTGGATTGGCAGGAGAACAAATTCCGCTACTAAGCCGGATTGTTTGTCTTTCTGATAATGTGGCTATACAGATTGATTCGCAACGATTTATTTTTGATCAGGTCCCGGATATTCTGGAAAGTATACGTGAAGAAAGCGGGACATACTTTCAACCGGAGTTGGTTGATGTATTTCTTCAGATAGCTCAACCAGAAGGATTTTGGCTTGATTTGGTCAACGCCTATGCGTTTCCTGAATTTTTTAAGCGGGTTGGCCGATATGGAGATATTTGTTATTCACTAAAGGATGTCATGGATATAGCGGAAATATTGGCAACCGTTGTTGATTGGAATGATCCGTTTACCGGCAGTCATTCCCGCAGGGTTGCGGTTATTTCTGAATACTTGGCAAGTCAAAAAGGGTTTTGCGCGGATGAAGTAAAGTTGATGCGCATTGCGGGATTGCTCCATGATATAGGAAAATTAGCGGTTTCCCGCACTATTTTGGAAAAGCCCGATAGATTGACTAGTTCAGAGTTTTATATTGTTAAGCAGCACCCCTATTATACGTATCATATTCTTCATAACATTGAAGGCCTTCAAGATGTTGCAGTGTGGGCGGCGTATCATCATGAAACATTAGATGGAAAAGGCTATCCGTTCCGAATCAAGGGAGAGTCATTGTCTTTAGGATCCCGTATTGTTGCGGTGGCGGACATTTTTACGGCACTTACGGAAAAACGTCCATATCATGCCACGATGGAGCAGGATGCGGTGCGACAAATAATGCAGGGAATGGCGCAGCATGGTAAAATTGATGGCTCGTTGGTGGCGGTGTTATTCCATGATCCTGAAAAAATTAATTATTTGATTGATCATGTTTTTGCGGTACAAAAAAAATAGAAGCATATAAAGAAAGCTATACCCAATTTGGGATATAGCTTTCTTTATGTGCTTCTATTGATGATGACCGCAGTGATGAGGGTGGTTATCCTGTTTGTCGTGATCGTGATGACTGCAGCGAGCATTCGGATCATACGATAACGAACCTTTTAACAGTGCGTTTACTGCGTCGTCGGCAGAACCCGTAACGCCGCCATACCAAATAATGCCAGCAGCTGTGAGAGCTTGTTGAGCACCGCCGCCAATACCGCCGCAAATAAGCGTGGTTACACCGGTTTGTTTTAACCAGGCAGCTAATGATTCATGACCGGCACCATCGGTTCCCAGTATTTGGCTGGCAGTAATAACATTATTTTCTATCGTATAAATCTTAAATTGTTCCGTATGACCGAAATGTTGGAATACAGAGCCATTTTCATAAGTAACAGCTATTTTCATATAATACCTCCTATACTATCAAAAAACAGATTCTAAATATGTAGCCGTTCCTTCTAAATAATTTTTGTTAAAACTTTCTATGTCACCAGCGTCGCAATGAGCTGCAAATTCCGGATCGATTGGTAATTTCATGAAATGAGGAATTTGATACTTTTCGGCAGTTTCTGCAACATGACTGGCACCAAAAATTTCATGCTGTGTATGACAATCGGGACATTCAAAATAACTCATGTTTTCAATAAGACCTAATACGGGAATATGCATCATTTCTGACATTTTGAGGGCTTTTTCTACTATCATGGAAACAAGTTCCTGGGGAGAGGTAACCACAAAGATACCATCGACAGGAAGTGATTGGAAAACGGTCAATGGAACATCACCCGTTCCCGGCGGCATGTCTACAAACATGTAGTCGATGTCGCCCCAAACAATATCTGTCCAAAATTGTTTTACGGCGCCGGCAATGACAGGACCACGCCATACAACGGGCGAAGAAGTATCTTCTAATAAAAGGTTGATGGACATGACTTCAATGCCCTTTTTTGTATTTACTGGGAAGATTCCGTGTTCATCGCCGGTAGCTTTTTCGGTCATACCGAAAATTTTAGGTATCGACGGGCCTGTAATATCAGCATCTAAAATCGCTGTTTTATAGCCTTTGCGTTGCATTTGTACAGCTAATAGGGCGGTGACCAGAGATTTACCAACACCGCCTTTACCACTAACAATACCAATAACGTGTTTTACGTGAGTACCCATATGTGGAGCGACTTGCAAGCTTTCTGGTTTTGTACGACTGTCACAAGAGCTGCCGCAGCTGGAACATTCATGATTACATTCTTCACTCATTTTATCAATCTCCTTTTTATATGTGTTGTGTAGAACGGCAATGGCAGGAATTGCAGCATTTGCCGGCTTGTTTACATAGTTCAATATTACCGCCTTCGATAAGCAGGCGTTTTCCATGGACGAGGGCATCGGCAATTTTACGGCGGGCAACGTCATAGATACCGGTAACAGTTGTTCGTGCAACATTAATTTGCAAAGCACATTGTTCTTGCGTTAATCCGACCAAGTCAATCAAACGGATTACCTCATATTCATCAATACTCATGATTACGGTATCTACAGTATTTGGACAATCTATTCCAGCAGGAGCAAATTCTCCTGATCTTGGCATAGAACAAACACGGCGGCAACGTTGAGGACGTGGCATAGGAAAAACCTCCCTTCTAAGGTATGGCATTATTATATGATTATTTATGACATATGTCAATAATTAAAACTATATAAATAAAGTATATATACTGTTATTTAAAATCATTTGGCATACGTTACCAAATGAAGCTTGCAATTTTTTTTCAGCTTGTTATAATGGAGAAGTACACTTGGGATTATAGCTCAGCCGGTTAGAGCGCCACGCTCACATCGTGGAGGTCGAGAGTTCGAGTCTCCCTAATCCCACCAAAGGATTGTTTTTACTTTTATTTTGAAACTTTGCCACCACTTATGGTAAGGTTTCTTTTTTTGTCTTCATTTAACCAGTATAACTTTTATCGATTTTCTTCCTGGTATGCAACAATTACTATCTCCTCAACTCTTTGATTCCGCGGTTGTGATAATAGCTGATTGCAATTTCTGTACAAGGTGCAAAAGGGACTGCCCGATAAACGGTCAGTTCCCAATAAGTCAAATTTTAAGCAAACCGTTTATTTGCCTAGGGTGGGCGGTTTACTTTTTTTGTTGCAAAAGTGTTACAAGTACGATTAAATATAAAAAGGTTATATTTGTTGTATCGTTCATGGGCATCACTCTATTTTAGATGTAATATTGACTGTCTATCATTTCGTGACAGTATCTTATAAGAGTTTATCAAGTTCTAAGAAATCAGTTGAAGGGTTAACTTTATGAGGGCATTGCATATGCGGTGGGTTTCTTTATTTGCAATCATACATTAGAATTCAATTATTTTAGGATTTGTTGTGCAAGAATAAATAGCAGCTATGCCCTGTTCAAAATAAAACACAGTCATTAAATTATCATCAACGGTTTACATACTGCTTAATACTGCCTTGTTGGCATTCATCATAGCGGCTCTAGCTTCTCGGCGTAAGTCTTCTTTGACATTGCCTTCGACTCGAATCCATGTTCTTTTGTACATACCGCTCCAAATGGTCTAACATGAGCTTGTCCGGCATCACTGGTTGCAAGATAAAATGTTCCACAAGATTTTAGATATTCCATTATTCCATTCATTTTAAAATCTCCTTCCATAGATACCGTTGTATTTGTTGTTATTTAACAAGTATAATTATAACGCACAGAATAAATATCACAAGTACGATATTTATTGATACCGGTATCGGAAAGAAACGCGTGTGGAAAAGAAGGAATTGTTTGGGCGTTGCCCTTATGTAACTGCGCAAAAGGTATTAACTGGAAAGTGGTCTATGTATATTTTATATCTTCTATCAGGAGGGAGCGATTCGTTTTAATGAACTTCAAAGACGAATGCTTGAAGAAATAACACACACAACGTTGTCACGTCAATTAAAAACACTGGAAAAAGAAGGATTAATTATTCGGACAGAACCTCCCCGAGTAGAATATCGGTTAAGTGAAGTAGGAGAGAAATTTAAAAGTGTTTTGTCGGTCCTTAAAATATGGGGAGATGAATATATTTTGTATTTAAATAAAACAAAAAAATAGCGTAATAGATACAAATTATCTTTATTTTTATTGGATAAAAATCGTTTTTTAAGTTAATTTATTATAAAAAACGCGTTACAAAAAGACAATTTAGACATTGTCCTTTTGTAACGCATAAGAATCGTATTCGTATTACTATTAAACTTTATTTGCCGCTCCCTAAGCGATAGGAGGCACCGATGATAGCACCTTTATAGGTAAGATTGATATCGTCATTAATTTCCGTATTGACATACCGATATCCCGCGTTGACGTCCAGATTTTTAGATACAGCATAATTGATGCCGGCTTCCCACAAGGAAGTCTTTTTTGTTCCCAAAGCGCCTTTAGCGTACACATCAAAATTATTTCCAATAGATTTTTTTGCAATAACACCTAATTGCAGTACGTTATTTGTGCAGTTATAATTGCTGACACCTTCATTAATTCCGGTATTATTAAACGAATTTTTAATGCGGTTCCAACCGCCATACACGGCAACATTTTTGTTAAGAGAATATACGGCATTTATTTCCTGCGAATTTCCGGTAGTACTGTCATGCTTTGTTTTTAAACCGGTGTATTCATATTGTACGGCCCATTGGTTGGTTAAGCCGTAGGTTGCACCGCCGTTTACATTCCACTTACTGCCCGTAGAACCGCCGGATTCAGCTTTCGCATTCCAAACACCTAAATCAATTTGAGTTTCTCCTTTGTCCCATTGTGTCTGTGGGGCTGCAAAGGCAAAAGAAGTAATACATGTTGCTAGCATAGCCGTTAATACTAAAGATTTATTTTTCATGTTTTTACATCCCTTTCTCGGTATAAGAACTTTTATAAACATAAGTTATCATATCATTTTGTGAAATAAAATACAATATTATTTCACAAAATGATATGATAATATGAGTTATATGCATAGAAGATGGACATAGCGTTGACGTAATGTTGGTTTGGTTTATGCTTGTGGATTTTTTATTATACAGTACTAAAAAGCCAGTAATATTGAAGTACCCCTATATAGTTAATCAAAAAAATAGCATATGGGGGTACAACCTATTCTGGGTTTTTATGTTTGTACAGAGTGATTTATTTATCGTATTATGTGGATTTGACAGGCCTGCATGGCAGTTAGCGCCGTTTGATGTGCTTCTTCCGTACTTCCGGCACAGCAGCTGCTGTACACTATAATGTTTTTTTCGGGATAAAAAGCTTTAAGCAGCAGTGCATTGGAAATGATGCAAATATCTGTACAAAGCCCCATAAGGACCAGTGTATCATAAGGCGCTGCCGCTTCTATGAGTGCAGTGCATCCAAATGTGGATTTTTCTAAAACAACAGCATCCAGTGTATAAGGTAGAAGATCGCGGCAAATATTCCAACCATGACTATCCTTTTGACAGTGTTGTATGGGGAGATTTTTTCCTTCTTGTGTGTCCAAATACCGTTCATCGTGTGTATCTTGTGTGAAAATGAGTTCTGTCGTATCGGCTGCATTTTTCTTTACTTTGATAATTTCCTCTTCGATGCGGGGAACAATACGTTGTGCCGAGGTCGATCCCAGCGTACCTGTAATAAAATCATTCTGCATGTCTATTATAATATAAGCTTGCTTCATACGAAGGCTCCTTTTTAGAATGGCTATACAAGTAGTTAGTTATTGTCCAGCTGTTTTAAATATGCCGGTATATCGGAGCAAGTCATTAAGCTGGACATAAGCGCTATACCTGAAATAGGAAGAGCGTTCAGTGCAGCAATATTTTTTTCAGTAATCCCGCCTAAGGCATATACCGGAATGGAAACAGCATTACAAATATTTTTTAGTTCGCTGACTCCGATGGCAGGGGAATCAGGCTTGCAATTTGTCTCAAATATGTGGCTGGCCATGATGTAGGTAGCCCCCAGTTCTTCTGCTTCTCTTGCTTCTTTTGCCGTATGCACAGAAACGCCTAAGGTAGTCATAAAATAACAAATAGAAGAATGAATCCGTAGATAGGACAAGGAACATTGAAATCGTGGAACATGAAGCTGAATAGCTGTTTTCCCAAAGTGATGGAGAATGCACGTCTTTCCGTGAGCATTGCAGATTTGCAATGCTTGCCGGGCATATGTCATGTAATCCTCTTCACTTAGTGTTTTTTCTCTCAGAATCAAGGTGTTTACATCCGATGCGGCTATTTTTTCTAATTGTTCCCAATAGTTGTTGGGAGCTAATGTGCGGTTTGTTATAGCAAGTATATTTTGCACGTTATATCACCTGTTCATTGCAAGTTTATTTTATATATAATACTATACCTTAATATCATAGGTGAGTCAATGTATAGACTAATGTGCGGCATCTGGTAAAATATCTACCAGAAGTTTTACAATCAGGTTAGCTTCGTGGGCGGAACAAATAGCGACCCGGGGGGCCATAAGACCCCGCCCGGGTATGGCACCTTGGGTGCCGTCACCACAAAGATAAAAGTGGTCTGTGATTTTTCGTGTTTGAATATCGTTACTGTTTCCGTAACCTGCCATACCAGAGGCAGATACAATATATTTTTTGGGACACTGTGTTACTATTGTATTAATAAGCATCGCTTTGGCAGCAGGATTATCAAAGGCTTCACAGATGATGCAATCATCTGCAAAAAGAGAAGCGGCATTTTCGCTGGTCACTTTGACACAGTTTGTATGTACATGAATAAATGGGTTTATTTCTGCAATCTGCGCAGCTAGGGCAGCCGTTTTTTGTTTACCTAAATCGTTGATCCGATAAGCTTGTCGATTTAAATTGCTGACATCGACAGTATCAAAGTCTACAAGATGCAGTGAGCCTACCCCGGTACGTGCTAAAAAAATAGCAGCATGAGAACCGAGACCGCCAAGTCCGGCAATGGCAACTTTTCCTTGCTTTACTTTCTCGTGAACATGAGGAGTATGACGGGAACACATCATTGCTTCTAATGATGCACGGGATGGCAATTTGTTTTTTTCGATAAAATAAATGTCATCACCTGTTTGCAACGGTAAGTTTTCAGTAGTGGCATACCCGTTTAAAATTGATAGATCTGCCGAAGGAAAGCAATGATGGTGCAAGTCTTGGAGAAACAGAAATTCTGTTGTTTGTGTCTGTCCGTTTATATTTATTTTTTTTGTCATGACATACCCTGCTTATAAATAAATGTATTCACTGGTCACAGGCTGGAGATGTTCTGATTTAACAGCAGCATAAATTTCGTCGAAAGAGCGGGTGTCGCTGATTTCAAACTGTTCATCGCCTTTTTGTTCATCTTCTATTATATGGCCGCCTATACCAGTACATACTCCGGCAGATATTTTTGTAGCAGCGATTTTGATAATATTGTTGCGGAAATAAGGACTTTCTCTGCTGGAAACAACGATGCTGGCGTATGGCATAAATAAACGATAGGCACAAATTATCTGGACCAACTGCTTTTCATGTACGTCTTTTGGATTTATTTTATCATTATTAATAATAGGGCGAAGGCGCGGACATGACAACGAGATTTCTGCATGAGGATATTTTTTTTGTATAAGCCAGGCATGCATACCGGTAGCAACGGCATCTTTTTGATAATCATCAAGTCCTAAGAGTGCTGCGAAACCAACCCCTCTCATGCCGCCTAAAATAGCTCTTTCCTGAGAATAAAAACGATAAGGAAAAATACGTTTGTGACCGGCGAGATGAAGTGTTTCGTATTTGTCAGAATTATACGTTTCTTGAAATACTGTGACATAGTCTGCGCCGCATTCGTGTAAATATTTGTATTCATCTACATTTACCGGATAAATTTCCACACCTACAATACGGAAATATTCCCTGGCAATTTTAATGGCATTACCGATATACGCTACATCGGACATATGACGGCTTTCACCGGTTAACATAAGCACTTCTTCCAATCCGGTTTTAGCAATATTTGTGCATTCTTGACGAAGTTCAACATCAGATAACTTAGCACGCTGAATTTTGTTATGAGAATTGAAACCGCAGTAAATACAGTAATTTTCACAATAATTCGCAAAATAGATAGGTGTAAATAAGTTAATGGAGTTACCAAAATGACGACGCGTTACGGTGTGTGCCTTTTGAGCTATTTCCTCCAGAAAAGGCAAAGCTGCCGTAGAAAGAAGGGCCATAAAATCCTGAGGTTCCAAATGGGTTTTGGCAAGAGCTTTTTTTACATTTTTCGAGGTAAAGTCTTCATTGCGAAATGCATCGTGATATTGCAGTACATCTTCCAGCATAGTAGAGTCGATAATTTCCATATCCGGTAAATATTTCATGTGATCGATACGTTTTTCTTCCATTATAACACCCCTTAATCTCCTAAAAAGCCTGTAAGCGGATCTGATGCAGATGCCGTTTCACGAACCCTGCCAAGTCCAGATAGATAAGCTGCTCGGCCTGCTTCGATAGCCTGGCGGAATGCTTTTGCCATAAGCGGTATATTACCAGCTGTGGCAAGCGCGGTGTTGGCCATAATTGCCGAAGCGCCCATTTCCATGGCTTCGCAGGCTTGGGAAGGACGGCCGATACCTGCATCGATAATGATTGGCAAATCTATTTCATCAATGAGAATTTGAATGAAATCACGAGTAGAAAGTCCCTTATTTGTGCCAATCGGCGAAGCAAGGGGCATAATTGCGGCAGCACCGGCATCACGGAGAGAACGAGCCGCATATAAATCCGGGTACATGTAAGGCAATACGATGAATCCTTCTTTGGCAAGCTGCTCTGTTGCCTTGATGGTTTCGGCATTGTCGGGGAGCAGGTATTTTGTGTCACGCATAACCTCGATTTTGATAAAATCTCCGCAACCAAGTTCTCGGGAAAGATGGGCAATGCGAATTGATTCTTCGGCAGTACGGGCACTAGACGTATTTGGCAGCAGTGTTATTTTTTTAGGAATGTAATCGAGAATGTTATCTTTTTGACCGGCTTCGACACGCCGCAAGGCCATCGTAATGATTTCTGCACCAGCTTGTTCGACAGCCGCTTTAATTAAATCTACATTATACTTACCTGAACCTAAAATAAAACGAGATGAAAATTCATGACCGCCTAATACGAATGTATCGTTTGTTTCCATTATAACCACTCCTTGTTTTTTATAAGGTACAACTGTCTTTTAGATGATGGGTCAGCCGCCGCCAACAAATTGCACGATTTCTATTTTGTCGTTATCGATGAGGCGCGTTTGAGCATAGGCACTGCGCGGTATGATGGAACCGTTAAGTTCAACTGCGACTCGTTCCTTTCGATAGCCCTCTTGTGTTAGATAGTTGTTTAACGTGATACCGTCAGCAGCAACTTTTTTCCCATTGATGGTAAGCATAATATGGACCTCCTTTCTAAAAAAATAAAAGCCGCACGAAGAATTACACCCTAGGTGGTGTACCCCTTCGTGCGGCTTTTATAGTTAGCACTCTAAAAAAAGTATAGCCTTTTTTGCTGAAAAGTCAACTAGTAATAGTGGAAAAATTTATTTCGTACGTTTTATGAATATGGTACAATATACATATTGGAGGTATCCGTTATGAGTGAAGAATACACGCATATTTCAAAACAATTTTATTGGCATGATGAACAATTGAAAATATTTTCGGATCAATTTTGTCATTCTCTGCAGGATGCGATGAATGGACGACCTTCTTCTCTTTCCAAATTGGATGCGTGCATCGGCTTACCGTCGGGATATGAAAAGGGAGTCTACTTGGCGTTGGATTGGGGCGGCACAAATATTCGAGCTTCTCGTGTGCGATTAATAGGAAAACGGTGTTATATTATAGAAAAGCAAGTAGCACGGCCTTTGAAGAGTATAGGACAATATGATTTTACCAGTCCTGATACAGATAGGGAGACCTTATTTGATTTTATTGCTGATTGTGTAGCGACGGTGGCTCTGCCAAATTGTACATATGTGCTGGGGCATAGTTTTTCTTTTGCCGTTTGCCAGGATCACATCCGAGATGCCCGGCTTCTGGCATGGTCTAAAGAGATCAAAGTACCTCATATGAAAGGCCGCTATATTAATAAGTTATTGCAGCAGGCATTGGTGCGGAAAGGATTGACGGATATCATTCCGGCAGCTTTGATTAATGATACGACGGCGGCTCTTTTGGCATCTTCTTATCGCGGCGGAGCATCCAAGGTAGCGGCTATCTGTGGAACTGGTTTTAATATTTGTTTTTATGATGCGGCAGCAACCCATATTTATAATATAGAAGCAGGGAATTATAATGGCGGAAGACAATTAAAATGGGATAAGGAAGTAGACAAAGCATCGGAAAAACCGGGAGATCATTGCTTGGAAAAAATGGTAGCGGGACGCTATCTTTGTGAAGTTTTTCGACGGACAGTGATGACTTATTTTGACATCGCGGACATTCCGGCATGTACGACAGAGGAAATGAATGCGTTGCTGCACGTCGCGGATGTACAGCAGCTGCGGTTTATGATGGGGCGGTTATGGCATCGCATTATTATTCAGCGGGATATAGAACGGCTGAAGGAGATGGCTGTTAGTATTTTTATTCGCTCAGCTCAGTTAACGGGCGCTGCATGCAGCGGTGTTTTGCGATATCTTTATCCGAGTGGGGAGATTCCAGAACAGACGCTTGCTATTGAAGGCAGTGTAATAGCAAATGTCACGGGTAGTATTATAATGGTCCAAGATGCAATGCGTGCCTGCTTAGCTGTCGATGATTCAGGCTGGACTCGTCCGATACCGGTTAAGCCTCTTATTGTTAAAGATGGACCTGTTATTGGAGCGGCGGTTGCTGCGGCTATGTGTGTTTCTTCATAAATGCGGGGCCGCAGTACGGCGGTTTAAATCACGCAGCATTTGTTGGTCTTCACTAATAGTGCGTCCCTTTGTTGTCAGATAATCGCCAATCATCAACCCGTTTAAACCCCCGGTTAAGGCATAAGCCTGCATGGATCGGAGGTTTATTTCGCGTCCGCCGGCGGTGCGGATGAGGGCATAAGGCAGAATGAATCGGAATACAGCAAAAGCTCGGAGAATTTCCCAGGGATCAAGATGTTTATTGTTTTCAAAAGGGGTTCCTATGATAGGGTTCAGAATATTTAAAGGTATAGAATCAATGCCGAGGGACTTCAACGTAAAAGCCATTTCTATACGCTGACTGCGTGTTTCACCTAATCCGAATATTCCTCCTGAACAAAGTCGAAGCCCTGCCTTTTGTGCAATATGAATGACGGATACTTTATCTGTAAAGGTGTGAGTGGTACAAATTTGGGGAAAATATGAAGGTGCGGTTTCAATATTGGCATGGTATCGGGAAATGCCGACTGTTTTTAGTGCTTTGGCTTGTGTAAGATTGATAAGACCTAGAGAGCAGCAGGTTTCTATTTTTACATTGTTTTTGATATGCTGCAGTGTTGTGAGAATTTGGTTGAATTCTTCTCCTTCTGAAATAGAACGTCCGCTGGTAACTATAGAGAAGCGGGCAGCTCCCAAGTCTTTTGCTTTTCTTGCAGCGTTGATAATTATATCGGAATCAAGTAATTTGTGGGTTGCGGCACCCGTATCGTAATGAATGGATTGAGCACAAAAACGGCAATTCTCAGAACATTTTCCCGAACGTCCATTAATGATGGCACAACAGTCTACTTCATTATTTGCAAAATGTTGGCGGATTTTGTCGGCCATAGCCAGCAACAACGGAGTGTCCTCATCAGTAACAGAGATAAGTTCATTCCCTTCTTGGGGTGTGATATCCTGCCCGGACATTACTTTTTTTGCATATTCGATAATCATAAGTGTGACCATCCCCTTTTTTTGTAGATTGTAGATAAGTATACGGCAAAAAAAAATATTAGTCAACTTTTTAATAATATATTTTGTTTACAATTAAATGGTACAGATTTTTTGTGTTTTACCTCTTTTCACTATGCCAGTTTTTGAGTACAATATATAATATATCAATATAAAGAAAAGTGATAGTATGTGGAAATTGGAGATATGATATGCTGCAGATAGAAAAAACAATTAAAAAACCATATTATGTACAGATATATGAATATTATCGGGATGAGATCGAATCACGGCGGATGCAAGCAGGAAATCGGCTTCCTTCTGTGCGGGAATTAGCACAGGCGGTGGATGTCAGTAAAATGACCATTGAAAAAGCCTATTATCAGCTGGCTAGTGAAGGGTATATTATGAGGCGCAATAAGGCTCGGTATGAGGTGGCTTTTTTAGGCAGCGAAAAAGAAGATGGGCAGAAAAAACCGATTTACCATCCGGATGCCGCGCAGCGTTCCTTTTTTCAGTATGATTTTGGTAGTGGCGATATGGATATGGAACGATTCCCCTTGGAAGTCTGGCGCCGCTACATGAATCATGTTCTTTCTCGGCCGGAATATTTGATGCAATGCAACGATGAGCAGGGGGTTCCGGAATTACGAGAAATTTTAAGTCAGTACGTTTATCAAGCCCGCGGTGTGTATGCAAGTGCGGAAAGTATCATTATTGGAGCAGGCACACCGTCTTTGCTCGGAATTTTAACAAACATACTTCGTTCCTATTCCTGTATTGGAGTAGAAAACCCTGGGTTTAAACTGGGGCGTGAAATATTTCGCAATAGTGGTTATGACATATTCCCTTTTTCCGTACAAAACGGTATGATGGATATGGATATGTTGGAAACGAATGGGATTCGATTAGTTTATGTCAGCCCGTCTCATCAATTTCCTACAGGTACCATTATGCCGGCGGGAATGCGGCATCGTTTATTGCAGTGGGCGGAAAAGATGGATGGGTTAATCATAGAAGATGATTATGATAGTGAACTCCGTTATTATGGTAGACCTGTTCCGGCTTTGCAGGGGTTAGATACCCATGGAAGAGTCATATATATGGGCTCTTTATCTAAGGTACTTCCGTCTTTTGTACGACTTAGTTATATGGTGTTGCCGCCGCGATTATTAGCATTTTATAACGAAAAGCGCGGGTTATTCCGTCAAGGGGCATCTGTTCCGGAACAATGTGTGCTGGCGGCTTACATTCGCAGTGGAGAAATGGCTCGCCAAGTACGAAGATTACGTAAAGATTATCAAGAAAAAGGCAATTTGATGAAGGCACTTTTGCTTAGTGCGTTTGGTAAAGACATAGAGGTCAGCAGTCTTGTATCAGGGGTGTATTGCCGAGTCACTTTGAACAGTGCTTATACTGCGGCAGAATTGCAGTACAGAGCTGAAAAAAAAGGTTGCCGGGTTTTGCCGATTCAAGCTTTTTATGAAACGAAGGAACAAGAGGAACGCAAAGAATTTCTTCTTTCCTTTTCAAAGATACCTAGTCATAAGTTAAAACAGGCCATTACGGTACTTCATGATGCGTGGGCAAAGAAAGAGGGAGACTAATGTCGACAAGTTTACGGTTTATTCATTGCGGTGATCTACATTTGGGAAGTCCTTTTGAAAATATAATGATTACCGATGAAAGATGGAAACGTATTATTGGAAAAGCTCCGGTTCGAGCATTTCAAAAGATTGTTCAGGCCGCTATTGATAAGCAAGTGCATGCTGTACTTATTGCGGGGGATGTATATACCAGCGCAACACATAATTTGACGGCGCAGCTGGATTATGTTCGCTTGCTGCACAAGTTGGGACAGCACGGCATAGAAGTATTTGCTGTTCATGGAAATCATGATCCGCTGGATGCTTGGAAAGCTAAAATTCCGCTGCCGCCGAATGTACATGTATTTAGCACTGAACAAGTTGAACGAATCCCTCTAATTATAGATGGCGAAGAACGGGCAGAAATTTATGGCCGCAGCTATGCGCATAGTGAAGAAAGAAACAACTTTGCCGGAGAGTATATCCGCCACGAGGATGATCAATATGCTATTGGACTCATGCATACGCAGGTAGGCGGAGAAAACTCAACATATGCGCCTTGTACGTTGAATAGTTTGAAAGACAGCGGGATGGATTATTGGGCGCTTGGGCATGTTCATACCCCACAGGTCTTGCAGGAAAAACCATGGATTGTATACTGCGGCAGTCCACAGGGGTTGGATTGCACAGAAACAGGTGTCCACGGTTGCTACTATGTTGAAGTAGGCCCCTATGGAACAACGTCACTGCAGTTTATAGATACCAGCATTGTTCGCTGGGAGAGTATCAATGTACCAATCGATACGATTGAGTCTGTATCTGAAATTAGAGAAAACGTGCGTCTAGCTAAAGAAAAGATACGAAAGGAAATTGGCAGACCAACTTTTCTGACGGTTAATTTTATCGGCGCAGGCAGTATGTACAAAGTTATAAATAATGATGAAGCAGTTCAATATTGGATTGATAGCTGGCGAGAAGAAGAGCAGGGAAAGTATGCATTTGTCATGGTAGAACGGGTTCGTAATATGGCTCGTCCTAAAATTAATCAGGAAGAACGCAGCAAATTACCAGACATGGTTGGTGATTATTTAAATGTATCTGACAAAATAGATGGACTGCCGCAAGAAGAAAAGTTGCAAATGTTGCGCGAAATACTCGAAAAACGTCCGGAATTTGAACGCCTTGGTACGTATGGCCGGCATATTTCAGACGGTCGTCTCTTGGAGGCCTTTGAAAAAGCAAAATGGCTGGGAATGCAGCGGTTATTGGAAGATAGAAGAGGATAATATACATGAAAATTATACAAATGGATTTGGAAGATTTTGGAATTTATCATAATATTACTTGGAATCCACCGGAAAACGGACTTATTGTTATGCATGGACAGAATGAAAGTGGTAAGACGACTCTTATGAAATATGTACGGTCTATGTTTTTTGGATATTTGCGCGGCGATTGGCAGGGCCTATACGGTCATATGGACATACGCCGTATGAATGGACGGGAATATCGAATTTATCGTAATGAAAAAGAGTCGTATATTTCTACTGGTGATGATACCATGCATGAAGAACCTTCTAATTTATGGTGGCATGGTTTGGACCGTCAGACCTATGACAAAATATTTGCGATGGGATTGGAAGATTTGCAGGGATTTAAAATATTATCTAATGATGAAGTTCGAAGCCATTTTTTCAGTGTTGAAGGCGGCGTACGCATGGGGGTGACTCGGCGCGATTTGATTCGTCTTATGGGAGATATTTTTGTGGCATCACCGCAGGGGAAAAAACCTGTCAATGTTCTTCTGAATGAACAGAAAGAGTATGATCAGCATATTTATTCTTTAGCTTATGAAGAAACAGAATTTGCCGATTTACAAGCGAAGGAACAGGAAACACATGAAGAAGAAAATCGTATACGTATCAGTATTACTGAAACAAAACATCAAATAGAAAAGATTTCTATGCCGATTGCAGCGTGGGAGGTTTATAAACAGGGGCAAGATGCATTGGTGCATATGCAGTCGTTAGCAGAAGTTTCGCAGTTTCCGGAAAACGGAGCGCAGCGTTGGAAAGAATTGGAAACTAAAATTAGTGAAATTGATGGTCAAATAAAACAGCTTGAAGACACTTCGCAGAAAAATTCTGCGTATAAAGAAGAATGGAATCGGTGGATTGCTTGTGGAGATCAGCTGGAGAATCTTTTTCGTCAAATTCCGCAATGGAAACAAGGAGAAGAAGAAATTACCAATTCTCAACAAAAAGAAGCTACTTGGAAGTCAGAAATAAAACAACTGAAAATGTCTATGGATGGCTGGACTGGAGGCAATGATATTTTTCGTGGCATTGATTGGGAAACGGGAAAGGCATTGGCTACGGATGTGGCTCTGTATCGTCAAGAACAGGAGAAATGGGAAGCTGCCAAGCCTAAAAATGTGGGTGTGGATTTGCCTGCGGATGATAAAAGTAGTTCTGAACGGACAAAAGAAGAGTGGCAGGAAATTGGTTCGACAGTGAATCATATTCAGCAGGATTTGATAGAACAAGACAAGCTTAAGGAACAATTAACATGGCTGCAGGAGGAGCCGGTAGAAACGTCAAGAGCTTTTTTATGGTTTGGAATTTTATTGGTATTAGCTGCGGCTGCTTTAGCTGCTGGTGTTATTTTATACGGATTAGATCAAACTGCGGGATACATCGGTTCCGGTATTTGTGGTGTACTGGCTGCTGGGGCCTTCTGGAAACAAAATATGCGTACAAACAGGGCTCCTGAAAAGATAGGAGAATTACGAGGCAGGTTGGAATATTTGCATGGACATATTTCAGCACTGGCGGAAAAAGCCGGAATTACTGTTCCGGAAGATAGTGATAACATTATATGGGATACTCGCTTGGATAAAGTTCGCAAGCAGTATATGGATTGGAAAACACGGGAAACAAAAGGAGAATGGGAAAAACAACAGCAAGTGATATATGATTCGATGGTAAAAAAATGGCAGGATGAGGGGAAAATATGCCGAAGCAATTTGGCAGATAGTGAACAACGCTGGTCTAAATGGCAGCAAATAAGCGGTTTAATAAATTTGGAGGCATCCCAGGTCCCCGCTGCAAAGGACTGTTGGGAAAAATGGCTTACTATCACTAAAGAGTATCAGGATTGGATGGGACAGCAGGAAAATTGGAAAAAAATAATCTCTCAATTAGTGGATGATGCTGAACAGATATTCCGAGAAATCCATGTGTCTGAACCAGTTACACCGCAAAGTATAGAGACCATGTATCGCCGCTGGCAGGATATTCGGATTCAGGCAGAAGTTGCTAAAGAACAAGATAAGCAACAGCGGGATAGGGAAGACCAGATTGCCCGTTGGATAAAAGATAAGGAAGTACGGGTTCATCAACAGCGGGAATTAATGCAGGCTGCCGGAGCCCGTTCGGAGGGAGATTTTCGCAGCAAGATATTAAAGTTTCGACAATTTCATCAATATAAAGAAGTGTATGAACAATCTGAAGCACATATCCGCCTTATTGCCAAGAATGATAAGAATCTCAGTGATTTACGGCGAGAACTTAAGGTGCATGATATGAAATACTGGAAACAGCAGATATCTCAATGTGAAGGCTCGATTGCCGAAGCTGAAAAGCAGCTGGCAGCTATTGCCGAACGGCGCGGAAGTATTGTTGAACGACTTAGCCAAATGGCCAAAAGCGATACTTACAGCAAAATGCTCCAGGAAAAAGAAAACAGGAAAACACTTCTGGATGGGAAAATTGATGTTTGGCTGACAATGATGTATGCACAGTATATCTTAGGAGAGGCACAAACGTATTATGAAAAAGTTCGCCAGCCATTGGTTATTCGCAATGCGGGTGAATACCTCCGTCTTATGACGCAAGGGCGGTATACATTGCAAGCTACTTTTGACGGAAGACAGCTTTTTGCTATTGATGAAAATCAACGGCGCATTCCGGAAAAACAATGGAGTAGTGGTTTAGGTGATCAAATTTATTTAGCTATTCGCATTGGTTTGGCTATGGCGTTTGCACAGCAAATAGAGCCGATGCCGTTGATTTTGGATGATATTCTTGTTCGATTTGATGAACAACGGCAAAAAGAAGCAATGCGTTTTCTTGCGGATTTGGGAAAAAAGGAACAAATATTTTTGTTTACTTGTTCAAATGAAACACGCGAAATTGCGCAGCAAGTGCAACAGGAGCTATCGGGAGAAACAAATACGGTTCATCTCTTTGAAATCGAACAAGGAATCATTAATCCGGTTTGACAATAAAGATGGGTGAAAAAAATGATGAGAAGTCAAGGACTGAATAGTATTACACAGCAGCTGATGTTAGAGGCATTAGACAGTGTTCGCGATGGAGTCGTTATCGTTGACAGCAGTTCACGAATTATATATTTGAATGATGCCTATTTGAGAATTTTACAGGTCCGGCGGGAAAAAGCCATGAATAAGTTGATGAGCGAAATTGAACCGGATGCGATTATATTGGACTCGCTGCGGGATAAAAAACCGCGCGTTAATGCACTTGTGCAGGTAAAATCCCGCAGTAAGCGGATACTTGCTAATATTACGCCTATTATTAGTGATACTATACTTATTGGTGCTATTTCTGTTTTCAAAGATATGACCGAGGTATATATGATCAGTCGTGAATTGAAAAAGGCGCAGCGCCTCAGCAAGTCCATATTTAATGCCGTATCTGTGGAAAATATGACGATACCGCCGGAATTTTCACATGTCATTGGACGGGATGAAAAATTTCTTCATTGTCTGCAATTAGCTAAAACAGTAGCGCCTACAGATGCGACAGTACTGATTGAAGGAGAAAGCGGTACAGGTAAAGAAGTTATTGTTAATGCAATATTAAGTATTAGTGGTTCCCGCCGTCAGCCTTTTGTGAATTTGAATTGTTCGGCGATTCCTGAAAGTCTTTTTGAGAGTGAATTATTTGGGTATACTTCAGGATCATTTACAGGAGCGTCAAAAAACGGCAAAATCGGTAAATTTGAACTTGCCCATAAGGGAACGATTTTTCTCGATGAAATAGGAGAAATGCCTTTGTTTATGCAGTCTAAACTTTTACGAGTATTGCAATCGGGTGAAATTCAAAAAATTGGTTCGGATTATGCGGACGTTGTAGACGTAAGAGTGATAGCTGCGACCAACCGTGATTTAAAACAAATGGTACAAGAAGGAAAATTTCGAGAAGACTTATATTTCCGCCTTAATACCTTTAAAATTGTGATACCTCCGTTGCGGGAAAGACGCGGTGATATTTTACTTCTGGCAGAATATTTTATTCGTAAATTTAATGATAAATATGGGAAACAAGTGTATTTAGGAAAAGAAGCAGCCGGTCATTTGCAGAAAGTTCCTTGGTTTGGTAATGTACGTCAATTGGAAAGTTGTATTGAATATGCTGTTATTGTTTGCAAAACACGGCAATTGCAGATACAAGATTTACCGGAAGATATACAAAATGGAATTTCTGAAGCAACAGAAACTTTATCGAAAGTATCTCAGATATCTATACCCTTGCGACCTGTCCAAGGGTTAAAGAATGATATACAAAATATGGAACGGGAACGAATGCGGCAGGCACTTTTGGAAACAGGCGGTAATAAAACTAAAGCGATGAACGTGTTGGGAATCAGTCGGCGCACTTTTTATAAAAAATGGAAGTTATATGGATTTGACAATGAAATATATACAAAGTAAACAATATTATGTATAATAAGTATACATATCTCTTGGCCGTATACACAGTGTAAACAAGCGGTCAAGGGATATTTTTTGCCATTTTTTAAGTAAAAATAAGATGAATACTAAGTCTATAAAATATTACATTAATTCATGTATATAATTGGCATGATAATTTCATATAAAAATGATGTAGACTTAATTTGAGAAAAGAGGTTATCAGCATGAAAACAATCAGAATTGGTGGCGGTCAAGGGTTCTGGGGCGATTTGAACGATGCGCCGATTACCATGGCAAAACAGGACAATGTCGATTATATTGCCTGTGATTATTTGGCGGAACTTACATTATCCATTATGCGCCGACAGCAGGAAAGACGTCCGGAAGCAGGATATGCGCGTGATTTTATTACAGCGTTAAAAAGCATGCTTCCTGATTTAAAAGAAAAAGGAACAAAAGTTATTACGAATGCCGGTGGTATGAATGTAAAGTCATGTGTAGAAAAAGTAAAAGAAGCCATTAAAGAAAGTGGTCTGCACATGAAAGTGGGTTATGTTCTTGGCGATGATGTCAAGGATATCATTCCTAAACTGCGGGCACAGGGAATTTCCATGGCTCATATGGATACGGACGAACATATTGATCGAATTCTTCCCAATATGGTAAATGCCAATGTATACTATGGAGTGGAACCTATTCTGGAATGCTTGGAAGGCGGCGCAGATATTATTATTTTGGGACGGTCCACGGATACCGCTATGTTTGAAGCTCCCCTTATTCATGAATTTGGCTGGAAAAAAGATGATTGGACAGCTAAAGCAACAGGAATTTTGGCAGGTCACTTATGTGAATGCGGAGCCCAGGCAACTGGCGGCAACTATGATTATGATTGGCGCAATGTGCCACGGCCGGAATTTCTCGGGTATCCGATTGCTGAAATCAGTGAACCGGGAAAATTGGTTCTGACTAAGACACGTAATACCGGTGGTTTAGTTACACCACAGTCTGTTAAAGAACAGCTTATGTATGAAATCCACGATCCATCAAAATATATTACACCTGATGTAGTAGCTGATTTTAGTAACATTACTGTAGATGAAATTGAACGTGATCATGTTGCCGTTAATGGTGTTACCGGTCATCCTGCACCAGATACATTGAAACTTTGTGTAGGATACCTTGAAGGGTATCGGAATATTGCATATCTTCCCTATAGCTGGCCGAATGCGTTGGAAAAAGCTAAAATGGCAGCTGAAATTCTTGATAAACGCATGGCGATGAAAGGGCTTAAGGCTATTCGTACACATGTTGATTATTTAGGACTGAATGCGTTGCATGGACCGCTTGCGCCGGCAATAGAAGCTGATTTAAATGAAGTGGTTCTTCGCTATGCTATTATGACGGAAACCAAAGCGGAAGCGTTGAAACTGACCCCGGAAATTGCACCTGTTAGCAATTTGAATGGTCCGGCTCAAGGTTGTTTCTTCGGCGGCCGCACGAAACCAAGTGAAGTATTTGCTCTCTGGCCTACATTGATTCCGAGAGATGCCGTTAAATTAACAAGCTATGTTGAGGAGGTCTAAAATAATGAAAGTCCAATTAAAAGATATTGCACATGGTCGTTGTGGAGATAAAAGTGATACATCCAATATTTGTATCTATGCAAGAAAGCCCGAATATTATGCTGCTATGGAAAAACAGCTGACAGCGGCTGCAGTACGCCGCCATTTTGAAGGACTTGTTTTCGGTGACGTTATCCGGTATGAACTGCCTCAGCTCGATGGATTTAATTTTGTTATGCATCATGCACTCGATGGGGGAGCAACTCGTTCGCTGCGATTAGATACATTAGGAAAATGTATGGAAGCAGCATTGCTGCGTATGGAAATTGAAGTAGATGAATAGAGGAGGGCGTTGTCGTTATGACAAAACCGTTAAAAGGAATCAGAGTACTTGATTTGACTCGGGTACTTTCCGGTCCCTATTGTACAATGCTTCTTGCGGATATGGGTGCTGAAGTCATTAAAATTGAAACACCGGGTAAAGGTGATGACAGTCGTGCGTATCCGCCTTTTGATAAAGGTATCAGTGCTTATTATGCTAATTTAAATCGAAATAAAAAGAGTATTGCCTTAAATCTTCGGGATGAAAAAGCAAAAGATGTGTTACGGGAACTTATAAAAAAATCAGATGTATTCGTAGAAAATTTCAAACCTGGAACAATTGAAAAAATGGGATTTTCTTACGATGCAGTTAAGGAATTAAATCCTAATATCATCTTTGCCTCTATTTCTGGTTTTGGACAAACAGGGCCGTATCGGTTGCTTCCGGGATATGATGTTATTGCTCAGGCACTGAGCGGTATGATGAGTGTTACCGGTTGGCCCGATTCACCTCCTACCCGTACAGGAACAGCTATTGGTGATGTGCTAGGTGGATTGAATTGCTGTATTGGTATTTTAGCAGCCTTACAAGGACGTAATTCACAGAATCATGGTGAACGTGTTGATGTAGGGCTTGTGGATTGTTCAGTTAGTGCGATGGAAACGATAACTGAAATATATATGGTAGAAAATCGCATTCCTAAAAGAGCGGGAAATCGTTATGAATTTATTTATCCGTATGATTCTTTTGAAGCTTCCGATAACTGGATCGTTATTGGTGTAGGAAATGATGCTATTTGGAAACGTTTTTGTGAAGCTACCGATCATGCCGATTGGTTTGCAGAAGAAAAATTTCAGTTGAATAAAGATCGGGCAGCTCGTAAAGATGAATTAAATGAATTAGTTACAAGTTGGACAAAACAACACACTGCGAAAGAGGTTATTGATATTCTGCGTGCACACAGTGTTCCTTGTGCGCCTATTCATACAGTAGCAGATGTTGTAAACGATGAACATATTGCGAAAGCACGGGAAATGATTTGTGAAGTCGATCATCCTATTGAAGGGAAAATGCGTGTTACCGGCAATCCTATCAAAATGACGGAGGCTGATGCGTATACCTATGAAAAAGCGCCTGTCCTTGGCAAAGATACAGAGGATGTATTAGTAGATGTGTTGGGGATGAACGATGAGGAAGTAAGTTATTTTGTAAAATAGTATTATCAAAAAGTGCTAGTCTAACATATAGCTGTATGTAATCATTTGTTTTGCATGCGGCTATATGTTAGGCCTAAAATAAGGCGTAATTTTTTAAAATACTAAGTAATAAATTTCACAAATTAAGCAACGTGTTATTCTTGTTTAGACAAATATTATTATATTATCTATGGGAGAGTGAACTATATGATCGCATTACTTGGCTTTATTACGGTCTGCTCCGCCGTTGTCCTGATTATGAAAAAAGTGATGGAACCGGTTCCAGCCTTGATTTTGGTTCCAACTATCACTGGCTTGTTAAGCGGCTTTGGATTAGATACATTTAAATTTATTGTAAAAGGTCTCATATCCGTAGCACCGATGGGAACTATGTTCATATTTGCTACATTATTTTTTGGCATTATTATTGATGCAGGAACCGTTAAACCTATTATTCGCATGATTTTCCGTCTAGTCGGAAGAGACCCTGTCAAGATTTGTGTAGGTACAGGAATATTGGCTATGATGGTTCATATGGATGGCAATGGGGCAGTAACCTTTTTAATCGCTGTTCCGGCTATGATGCCTCTTTATGATGCCCTTGGCATGCGGCGTACAACGTTGGCGACAATCATTGCACTGAGTGCCGGTTTGATGAATACAGAACCTTGGGCAGGTACTGCGCAGCGGGCGATGGTATCATTGCATTTGACACCGGCAGATTTATGGACTCCGTTGCTTATCCCGCTTATTGTAGGGGGGATATGCATCTTAGCTGTTGATTATTACCTTGGTGTTTGTGAACGTAAACGAATCGGCAAAATTAATTTAGCCGACGGCAGTTTAGAATTTCAGGATATGGATACAGAAGAGGAAAAAAGATTTGCACGGCCAAAACTAGCACCAGTTAACATGCTTCTCGTTGTTATAACCATTGGTTCTCTTATTTCAGATAAGATTCCTCCCGTTGTAGCATTTATGTTGGCTTTGTCTGTAGCTCTCTTGATTAATTATCCAAAGGTAAAAGATCAAAAGGATATTATGAATAAACATGCTAAAAATGCTCTTTTGATGGCGGGTATCGTTTTTGCAACGGGTGCATTGGTAGGTGTAATGAGCAATACCGGTATGATTACGGCTATGGCCAATACTATTGTTTCCGTTGTTCCGACTTCATTGGGTCAGCATATGGCATTGTTTGTAGGTATAATCGGTATGCCTGCTAGTTTGCTTTTTGATCCGTCATCTTTCTATTTTGGTGTATTGCCGGTATTGGCAGAAGCCGGTGTAAGCTATGGCGTTCCTGCTGTAGAAGTTGCCCGGGCTGCGTTTTTAGGGCAGATGAATATGGGATTCCCTATTAGTCCATTGACTGGGGGAACCTTCCTCCTTGTGGCATTAGCTGGGATTGATCTTGGTGAACATCAGAAAAAAACATTTCCCTGGGCTTTTGGGATTACGTTGATTATGCTGGCAGTATCTATTGCCATTGGCGTCGTATCTGCCTAATGATATGCAGTTGTGCAAGATATAAATTATATATATTATAAATAATATAACAAAAAATCAAGGGAGATTGCTATACATTTTACATTATAGCAATCTCCCTTGATTTTTTGTATGTTTTTATTTTCCCGTAATGATGACCATTGCTCTTTGAAATACAAATGTATCATGATTTTAAAAGTGATGATGCAGAGATATCTGAATTTCATTAGGTATTTGTCATTTGTGTCAATGAATTTTGGCTTGATGCGGCAAAAGGAATTTATTAATGTACTTAGTCTGCCAATACTTTTTACATAACATGTATTCCAGTTTTTTATTCTACATATAATACGTATTTGGTAATGCGCACGGGATGATTTTGCGATGCAATATGTCTTTTCCATAAAAAACAAAGATAGTTTCTTTTTACGTAAAAATAAAAAGAGACTTAAAGAATATTCGGACTGCCTAATTTTTTTAACCGTGGCGTTATATTACATCACATAATCAGAGACGCTGTATCGACAGTATTTAAAATACAGCGTCGGATGTTTTGTGATGAAGAATGCCGTAGAGAACACTGTGCTTATTCAGCAACGTCTTCACTGACTAGCGGATTTCCTGGTTTGACAAAAATCCAAGCTACAATAGCTATAATTCCAAATAAAGAAGTTGCAGCAAATGCTTGGTTCCATCCATAGTTGGTAACTAAAAACGCCGTAACGATGGGTGCTAGAACACCGCCTATATTACCCCAAAAGTTCATCCAGCCTGAAACCGAACCTGTATATTTGCCGCCAAGGGATATAACAGTAGACCAACCGGCACTAAAAGTTAAACCTAAGGATCCGAGAGAAACAGACATCCAAATAATATTCATGATAGGATTTGCCGTATGAGATGCGATATATAGACCGAATGAGCAAATTACTACACCGATAATAGCAGTAATAGTACGCATGGTATATTGACGGCTGCTGTTTGCGCTTTTTGCAAACTTGTCGGAAATATAACCGGCCAGAAAAACAACAGCCATTAATGCAATCCAAGGAAAAGATGCCCAAATCCCCATTTTTGCTAAAGAGAAACCTTGTGTTTCTGTGAGATATAAAGGAAGCCAGGCCAAAAATACATACATAATATAATCGATGACACAAAATTGGAGGCCTACAGCCCAAAATTGAGAAGACCGTAGAAATTTTCCCCATGGAGCCATTGTTTTTTTGTTATCTGTATTAGAAAGGCAGCCGTCATTGATATAAATTGCTTCTTCCTTGTTAACAAAAGGACTGTCGGCAGGATTGTCTTTTGCAAAATGAAACCAAATCCAAGCAAGAAGAGCTCCTACTAAGCCAAAAAGGACAAAGACAATATGCCAGCCGAAGGCTGCCATGAGAGTAACCGTTACAGCCGGACCAACAACAGGACCAAAGAATGTACCTAATAAAATAGAAGAACTAGCGGAACCTTTTTCTTTGGAATTAAACCACTTGAAGGTTGCTGAACCCAGTGACGGAAATACCGGACCCTCGCCAATTCCAAACATGAAACGGATAACTGCGAAACTGAATTTACCTTTGGAAAGTGCTGTTAGCACGGTAAAAACAGACCACCATAAAATTGCCAACGCACCTGTGCGGCGAAACCCGAGTTTTTCGGCAAGTATGCCTCCCGGGACCTGCATAAGTGCATATCCGGCAAAGAAACATGTTTGGATAAATCCCATATCAATTTTTGTAAAGCCAAATTCCTGCATAATAACAGGAGTGGCAACAGATAAATTAACGCGGTCCATATAAGCGACAAAACTGATCAGAAAAATAAGAAATGCTATTTTCCAGCGGAAGTTTGTCATCGTCGATGTTTTTGACGTGATATTTTCCATGATGTTTTCCATGATAAAATCCCCCTTGATATACTTACAGAACAATAATAACGATACTTTCCGCAATGGTCCGTAAAGTATAAGAATGCCCCTGTTGTCTTCCTGATGAGAGAAGACAACAGGGGCGAAATAACTATTCGCGGTACCACCCTGACATTATACTCGATGCCGTATCGGCTTTCATTAACGCTGAATCACGTTTACACCTCATGTTTTTCTAGAATAACAAGTCGGTGCAAAAGCTCCGGAGCGAAGTCAAATAATTTTATTCCTGCCGAATTTCAGCAGATATCGGCTCTCTGGTAAGGAAGAAAAAATTATTTTTTACTCTTTCATGGCTAACTATAGCGCATATTTGAAATGAGAATATATGCGAATTTGTTGGAAAATATTGAGTACATTATCCACGGATATAAAGCTTTTGTCAAGAGAAATATTATAAAATTTTAATTTTATTTTAACTTAAACGTTAAACGAAAAACGTTTAACGTTTTATGATGAACCGCGTATTTATCAGATATTTTTACTTTTTCAAAAAATAAAAAAATAAATTTTATTGCAGGTAGTATTATTTTTGGGTAAAACGATAAACGTAATATTTTCTTTTTAGATAAAATAATAAAATAATAAATATTCTCAAATAAAAATAATATATGCGGTTCTTGACAGATGAAAAAGTCATGGTATAATTATCACTAATGCTATACAGCGTGGATTGGGAAAGGTAAGGGAAATGTGAAAATTACAGAGAACTTGTTACATGGTGTGAGATAAAATGGAACATGCCGTGGAAATCTCCCGGAAGCTGCCAGCTGAATACCAAGGTTAGTAGATATGGCCGAGTGACAGTCGTTATCCTGGCAGGCATTAAACAAAGTTGTATTTTGGGATGATGTCAATAAGATGGCTGGATTTTCGGCAACAAGAGTGGTCGCAGAGTGCGTATGCTTTGTCTCTTACTAGAGAGATAAAGCGTATTTTTGTATTTAGATAATTTAAGCGGCGGATGATTGTCCGGTACGTTTTTGTTGAATATTTTTGCAGTTACAGTAAATTTTAAGACAATTGGAATTTCGTTTCCTTGTGCTGCAGGAGAGTTGCGGAAAGGTGTTTGGGGGTAGTTCATATAAGTGACATACGCAAAAGTGGATGTTTTTATTTTTGTATATATGATCAGTATGAGAAAATATTAAGTTAAGTTACACGTTTAACTTTAAAAAGTTTCTTGACAAGTTTTATTAAAAAAATTATAATAAGCTTCAATATTTCTTAATTGTATATCATTAACTGTTGCTTCCTTCCCAGTACAGCAATTAGTTAATCATATAATAATGAGGCTGATGCTCCGATTGATAGTATCCGGGGTATCAGCCTCATTCTACTATTATGCTGCTGACTGGCATATATACCGACTCATGCGGGTATTACAAAGCGGTTGCCGCGTGTTTTATATCCGTGGGGATACGCTTGTAAGGAAGTTCTTTAAGCAGCTGGTCCATGGCATTGCGGAGGATTGTCGGAGGTTGGTTAAGGACAGATGCTTCATCACGGCTAAAGTTTCTGGTACTATATATGGTGAGCGTATCTTTTTGGCGATCGTAAGCGTATATTGCTAAATGATAATTATATTCCGCAATCATTTCATCTTGTGCAAACAGATAATATTGTTGCCAGGACCAATGTTTCACTATGGGAACCAAAAGGAGGTCGGCATTGTATTTTTGGGTCAGCTGGCGCAAACTTGTGGTGGAGATATTTTCAGGCGGTAAGATCACATTCGTTTCCAACTGTTCGTAATAAGGCAGCCGGAAGAGTTCTTTGAGGCGTAGGATCATGTATCGGGAAACATCTTCTTGAGGTGACGTTTGGACAAGTATAACAGTACGCATAGAATCAAACATGGGAGGACTGCTCTCCTGAGCCAATGCAGAACCGGTCCATAGGAAGAGGCACAGAATGCAAAGTATAAGTTTTTTCATGATTTTCACCTTCAGATAAAATTTACATATAGCATCTTCTATTGATTGGAAAAATGTTTCGTATATCTGCATAAATATTAATTATAAAACAGCGGTAAATTATGAATTATTTTACTGCTTCATGCATTTTCGGGGGAATCCCATAATATAGTTGTTATAAATAATACCTAATTAAAAATTTCCGGTATCATTTAGCAGTGGAATAGTATCATCGGCTTGAGTGAGTAGTGGTTTTATTTGAAGCAGCATTTTTTCTTTATCCATTGGCAATGTGCCGCCTACGGGATACAGGTTAGAAACATGATTGCTTCTGAAAATGCAAGGATTTTTCATGTGGGTGTTAGCTAGGATAGTATATAATTCTTGAAGAAATCCGTGTTCGGTCAAAGGAGTAAAAGTACCGCGTATTACTTCCTGATATAAAGAAACTTGTGGTGGGATAATCAGTGATAAAGCGCTGAGCATAGTGGGGTTTATAGCAGACACTACGTTTGCTGTATGGAGAGCATGCTGCTCTGTCCAGGCTTGTCCGCCAAGGCCCAATAGAATCATGGTGGAAAGTTTCATACCTGCATCCATAGCCTTTCGGCCGGCACGAATTGTTATTGCGGCAGTTGTTCCTTTACATACTTGCTGCAACACTTCGTCATCACCGCTCTCTATGCCCATATACAGAATGTGTAGCCCTGCTTCATGCAGACGCTGCAACTCCAGTGGGGTTTTGCGATCCAGGTCAGACGGCGTGGCATAGGCGCCAATGCGTGTAAGTGAAGGAAAAGCAGTGTAACATTTTTTAATAATTTGCAATAATTGATCAGTTGGCAGAATGAGGGCATCTCCATCGGCAAGAAAAAGCCGGCGTATACAAGGGTAGGCAGCGGCTCCCCTTGTAATAACTTCATCAATTTCCTGCATTGTTCGTATACGGAAACGGGAGTTTTTATACATAGGGCAAAAAGTGCATGTATTATGAGAACAACCGATAGTTACTCTTAAAATAAAGCTTTTAGCTTCACTGGGAGGACGAAATACCAAGCCCTCTGCGTCATCGATAAGCATACAATCATCCTTTCTAATTTTATGATATGATTCTATTATATCATAACTACAAAGCAGACCCGCTGAACAAAATATATTTTTCAGCGGGTCTGTTGTGAAATATTTATCTTGCATGTTTTTGAGTAAAGGCAATCATCTGGGCTTCTTCTGAGGTATGACCATCCGCTTCGGCTTGGACAATAAGTCCTAATATTTCTTCATAGGCTGCGGGAATGACTTTTGTGATACGTCCTACTGTTTCTGTCCAATTATCTAAGAGGCGTCCGCCAAGATCACTTCCTGTATAAGTTACATGGTTTTCCAGCATATGGTGAACCAGATGCTGCTCTGTTTCATCGGTTAAATCTTTGAGCAGTACTAAGTCGTGGTTACATAGGGATGGTTCCAAGTCCAGGACATAAGCAATGCCGCCGGACATTCCTGCCGCAAAATTTTGACCGGTTTTGCCGAGAATAAGTACGCAGCCTCCTGTCATGTATTCACAGCCGTGATTTCCAATACCTTCGACAACAGCAGAAATGCCACTATTGCGGACGCAGAACCGTTCTCCGGCAATACCGTTGATGTATGCCTCTCCATTTGTTGCACCATAGAAAGCTACATTGCCGATGATGATATTGTCTTCAGCAAGGAATTCAGCTTCCCGCGGCGGATAAACGATAATTTTTCCACCGGAAAGGCCTTTTCCTAGATAATCATTGGCATCACCTTCCAATTCCAGTGTCAAACCTTTAGGGATAAAAGCTCCAAAGCTTTGACCGGCAGAACCAACAAAAGATAGTTTTATGGTATCTTCTGCAAGCCCCGCTTCCCCGTAACGGCGGGAAATTTCACTTCCTAACAAGGTTCCAGTGACACGGTCTGTGTTTTTGATACGCAAACGTGAACGGATATGTTTTTGCTGAGCCAGCGCAGGGCGGCACATACGAACAAGTTTACTCATGTCTAGTGTGTTATCTATGTTGTGATCTTGTGGTTTGGTAAAATGATGGCCTACACTGCTATCGGTATAGGGACGAAATAAAAGATTTTCTAAACTGATAGTAGCAGCTTTCCAATTTGCTATATTTTCTTTTTGTTTTAAACGATCGTATCGTCCCACCATATCACCAATAGTATGAAAGCCGAGTCGAGCCATAATTTCTCGGAGATCCTGGGCAATAAATCGCATGAAATTAATAATATATTCGGGTTTTCCTTTGAATTTTTTGCGCAGTTTTTCATTCTGTGTGCAGACTCCGTAGGGACATGTATTCATATGGCAGACACGAAGCATATGACAGCCAATGGCAATGAGCGGAGCGGTACCAAAACCAAATAATTCAGCACCAAATAAAGCGGCAATAGCTACATCACGGCCAGTAAGTAATTTACCGTCCACTTCCAACATAACGCGGTCACGCAGCTGATTAAGAAGTAATGTTTGTTGCACTTCTGAAAGACCTAATTCCCAAGGAAGTCCGGTGTGACGTAAACTGGTACGTGGAGAAGCGCCTGTTCCTCCGTCATAACCGCTGACGAGAATCGCATCTGCTTTGGCCTTGACTACACCTGCAGCAATAGTTCCGATACCTGCTCCAGACGTTAGTTTTACACTGATGCGAGCCAAACGGTTAGCATTTTTTAAGTCGAAAATCAACTCTGCTAAATCTTCGATAGAGTAGATATCATGATGAGGCGGTGGAGAAATCAGGGATACCCCGGTTGTAGCATGACGAGTTTTGGCAATATCAGGGTATACTTTATTTCCCGGTAGGTGACCACCTTCTCCAGGTTTTGCTCCTTGTGCGCATTTGATTTGCAATTCCCGGGCATGAACCAAATAATTGCTGGTGACGCCAAAACGTGCAGAAGCAACTTGCTTGATTTGATCATTCGTGTTATCTCCATTTGGCCGCCGTTCAAATCGAGAGGGATCTTCGCCGCCTTCACCCGTATTACTCATACCGCCGAGACGATTCATAGCAATGGCAATACATTCATGGGCTTCTTTACTGAGAGCGCCATAACTCATGGCACCGGTACGGAAGCGTTTTACTATAGTATCTACTGATTCTACTTCTTCAATAGGGATACTGCAACCCGTAGGATAGTCAAATTCAAGAAGGTCACGCAGGCGGAACATGGCTGCATCATTTACTTTATGAGAATATTCTTTATAAAGTCCGTAATCGTTGGTCTGACATGCTTTTTGCAAAAGTTGGACAGTTTCCGGATCAATGATATGCGGCTGTCCACCTTTATGATACATATAAAAGTCGCCGGTTGGAAGAGTATTGGTGTTTTCCTCGTATGCATTAGCATGACGGATTTCATTTTCTTTAGCGATTTCCGCAATTCCGATTCCTTCGATGCGAGAAGGAGTATTCACAAAGTATTTATTGATAAGATCCTTTTTGATTCCCACAGCCTCAAATATCTGTGCACCGTGGTAGCTGTGAATCGTAGAAATACCCATTTTAGACATAACGGCAAGAATACCATTGACAGCAGCTCTGATATAATTGTTCTTAGCTGTCGAATAGTCCATCTTTGGTAATTTCTTTTTTTGCATTAATTCTTTAATTGTTTCTAGTGCTAAATATGGATTAATGGCAGTTATACCATATCCGATAAGGGCGCAAAAATGATGGACTTCACGCGGTTCACCGGATTCTAATATAAGACCTACGTCGGAGCGTACCGTTTTTTTAATAAGGTAATTGTGCAGTGCAGCAGAGGCTAGAAGAGCGGGAATAGCCGCCATACGGGAATTGACGCCGCGATCTGATAAAATTAAGATGTTGGCTCCGTTTTTAATGGCCTTTAATGCATCAATGCACAAGGATTCAATGGCTGTTTCCATTGCTTCGGGCCCGCCGTTGACAGGATAAAGCATAGAAATAGTGGCTGAACGAAGTTTGGGTGTAAGGAGAGATTTAATAATCGACATTTGTTCATTTGTTAAAATGGGTTGTTTCATAAACAGCGCGGCAGTTCCAGATTCATTGGGATCCATGATATTAGCAACATTTCCACACATGACGATGGGTGATGTAACCGTATTTTCACGTACCCCGTCAATAGGCGGATTAGTTACTTGCGCAAAATTTTCTTTAAAATAGTCATATAAAAGCTGTGGTTGTTCGGACAACACGGCTAATGGGACGTCTACGCCCATAGAATCAATAGCATGTTTTCCGTCGCGGGCCATAGGCAAGATAATTTTGTCCATATCTTCTTGTGTATATCCGAATACTTTTTCCTGTTCCTTAATATCATAGGGGATTAAATTATCGTTGTCGGCCATGTCACGGTCTTCCATCAGTTTATCCAAATCGACGATATGATCCTTATACCATTCCCCATATGGATGTTCTGAAGCAATTTGATGTTTGATTTCATCATCGTCAATAATACGTTTTTGATGAGTATCAACCAGCAACATTTTTCCGGGTTCCAAGCGCCCTTTATAAAGAATATTGCGTTGATCAATATTGACAGTTCCTACTTCAGAACTTACAATGACCCGATCGTCCTTTGTTACATAATAACGAGTGGGGCGAAGACCATTTCGGTCGAGCATACCACCAATAACGACACCATCGCAAAAAGCGATAGCTGCGGGTCCATCCCATGGTTCCATCATAAAATTATGATAACGATAAAAATCTCGTTTTTCCTGACTCATAAGAGAATCTTTTTCCCAAGGTTCAGGAATCATCATCATCATAGCGTGTGGCAAAGAATGTCCGGTCATATACAGATATTCCAAGCAATTATCAAACATGGCAGAGTCACTGCCACTGTCATCAACAACAGGGAACACTTTTTCTAAGTCTGGAAAAAGCGGAGATTGTGATTTGCTTTCGCGGGCATTAAGCCAGTTGATATTACCTTGGATGGTGTTGATTTCACCATTATGAACAATATAACGATTCGGATGAGCCCGGGCCCAGCTGGGGAAGGTATTAGTACTAAAACGTGAATGGACAAGAGCCATGGCTGTAGTAAAGTCTAAATCAGATAAGTCCAGATAAAAATGACGCAATTGCAAGGAGGTAAGCATTCCTTTATATACAATAGTCCGGGAGGATAAACTGGCAATATAAAAATCAGTTCCCATTGACTGGCTTTCCGGAATAATCTCTTTTTCTGCTAATTTGCGGATAACGTATAATTTTCGTTCAAAATCCATTTGTGTTTGTATTTCTGGGCTTTTTTTGATAAATACTTGTAAAAAGCGAGGTCGAACATTTTTTGCAATATTTCCGATTAAGCTTTCGTCAATAGGAACTTCACGCCAGCCCAGAATAGATTGTCCTTCGGAACGAACAATTTTTTCGAATGCGGCAATTTGTTTTTTTCGGAAATTCTCATATCGATGTGCAAAAATCATTCCCACACCATATTCGCCTTCGGCGGGCAAGGAAAATCCTAGGACTTCGCATTCACGACAAAAAAATTGATGCGGAATCTGCACCAAAATACCAGCACCATCACCACTTTTTGCGTCGGCACCTTCGGCACCGCGGTGTTTTAGATTCTCTAAGATGGACAGTGCATCATCAATGATATCATATGTTTTTTCTCCTTTAATATTAACGACAAAACCGATGCCGCAGGCATCATGTTCATAGGAGGGATCATAAAGCCCTTGCGGGGCTGGTAAATCGCGCATTTTTTTATACATGGAATCCGTACCTCCTTTTGATGGTAAAAAAATAGCCGGACGCGGGGCAGCATTACGGCTGACGGTCGTCCGACCATGGTATTCCCCTTCTTTGGAAAAAATAATTTTATTATTTAAACGTAGTACTGATTATAAGCAATTATTGCTATAAATGCAAGCGTTTTTAGGGAAATAATATTGTATACATTCATTTTTTAATAAAACAACAAACAAAATAGATTATTTTTAGATTTTTATCATTAAAAGCTAAAAATGTAATTAAATACATGCATTTTAATCATGCCTATTTTGTCCTATCCATTCAGTAAATTGCTGACGGAATTTACCAGCACCGCCATTTGCGGGATGGCGCATTAAAGAAACATCAAAACCCGCTTGTTTAAGAGTAGTAAACGCTTTTTTACCGATAGTGCCAATGGTGATATTTGGCGGACACATATGCAGTAATTGATGTGTATACCTTAACCCGTCCATTAATTCTTCTTCCGTTGGCGTACGGTTTGTAAAAGACGAGTTTTTATGGGGGTGGAAAGGAAATATATTCCATAGAAGCACCTCTTCAGGAGACAGGTCATTATCAATAATAGAACCCCAGATATAAGTATCTGTCGGTTCATTCATTCCATCACGGTGCTGTGGAAGACTTGTCATAAGCGGGCAGTCGGGATGACTTGTACGGCGTCCTGTATGGCCTAATATCATTGTACTGGTGATTTGCTTATGCTTGTTTAAGAGCATTCGTTCACAAGTAAGAGCAATCCCTGTGAAACGGCAACCTTGATAACCGGCAGCTTCAGCAATAAAAAGATATTTAGCGCGATTTATGCGGCGCATTATATATTCTTCCAGTTGACAGCTGCGAATATGCGGGGCATCGGAGCTGATGTCACATGTATCATCATAAGAAGACCAAGGATTGAACACTTGATCATGTTTATATTTTTTCAGGTTTTCCATAAAGGTAGAAAGTAACATGATAACTCCTAGAGATTCATATATAAACGATAGTTTCCAAATTGACCGATAAAGCGTGTTTGGTCAAAGAAAATAGAATGTTCGTATTCTGTATAAAACTTTTCAGGGACTAAAATGGATATAGATTCTTTGTGTTGTAAAGATTGGAGCAGTGCATACGGATCTTCTTGTTTATATAAATGTTTTTTTGACCAGACATTACTGCGATGCAATGCGGCATTTTGATCTGTTCCCGGATTTTCAACAAAAGTGGTAGGAATACCGCTGTAATAAACAAAAGATGTTCGAAATTCTCCATAAAAAAATAATTTTCCTTTAATGTGATCAGTAGCTGCAAGCGCATTATCAGCAGAACGATAAGAATAAAAAGAAGTCAATCCCTGCTGCATGATAATACCATAAATAATGATAGTACTTATCGTGATCAAAGCCGGTATTGCCGGATAAGCCCGTTGCCATTGTGAAAATACTACCATAAGTATACTTAAAAGAATACTTATGTAAAGCCCCCACCAACTGCCCCAAGAAACGAAAAAAGAAGCTGTAAGCAGGAGAAGCCAGTAGAAAATGGCCGGACCTGTAAGAATAGTCCATAATTTGCGGGAATCTTTATTATATATATCCTGAATTTCCAGTGTACCCAATAAAATAAGCGGTATATTTGCAATATAAGAATATGTAGGATATTTAGTAGCCATACAGGAGTAAAAAAGGAGCGTTCCCAACGTCCATACGGTCATAAAAACATATTCATCAGAAAAACTTCGCCTTTTCCACAAAGCATATAGGCAGGGACCGGTCCACGGTAATAGACTCACAGGAATGAGAACCAGATAATAATACCATACATTCATTTGTGGATGTTCGGATACTGTGGCGCGAACGACATTATTAAGACCAAGGAAGCCATCAATAAAAGCTTGACCATGTAAGCTGTACATAATTCCATACCAAGGCAGAGCCAATATGAAAAATATAATAATTCCCCAGGGATTAAAAATTCTTTTGCCATATACAGCATTATGACGCAGTACTGCAAAAATAAGAAGGAATAGGCCAGGCAGAACAATACCTACGGGGCCTTTTGTGAGAACAGCACCCGCTGCCATGGCATACGCAGCAATCATGTAACGTGATCTTCCCTCGGTTAAGCCGATGTAAGAGAAAAACATGGTTCCGGCAGTAAAGAAAAACAGTATCTGATCTGTAATAATAGCGTGGCTGATAGCCCATACTTCCAGAGAGGTAGCAGTCATAGCAGCAGTTAATATCGTTAATACCCTATTCTGGGTACGGCGCATCACATACCAGGATGTAATAACAACAGAGGCCATTCCAAATATGGCCCCCGGAAGACGTGAAGCAAAATCGGTGAATCCACAAACGGTATAGGCTAAACTGAGCAGCCAATAGATGGCAATTGGTTTATCATACCAATAAATTCCATAAATTTGGGGAGAAATCCAGTTGCCCGACATAACCATTTCTTTGGCTGTTAATGCATAGTTTGATTCAACCGGATCGGTGACCGGCAAGGCGGAATTTCCTGAGAGAAAAAATGCCAGACTGATGACAGCCAGGCATATAAATAGATAACGTCTTTGCATGAAACCTCCTAAGGATGGTTAATTACAAGAATTTGTGTTGATGTTTCGGCAAGTACAGGATACTGTTGTAACGTCGGATATCGTAAGCATAGCTGTCTATAATAAGACTTAGTCATCAAATAGTATGTTTTGTCAGGATGAGCAAAATCTTCTGCTTTGGCATGATTCCATTCGGTTCCGTATATGTTGCTGTAAAAAGCCATTCCGGGACGGACGAATTTGTCTATATATATAGTAGAAAATCCATCGTATATTTCTACTGTCTTTTGTGCCATGGGACGTATTGTAATATATTCTTCCAAAGAGGGCAATACGATTCCGAAGGCGCTGATGACGAATAGCAGCATAGTAACTACGACAGCTCCTATCCCTGCCTGCCATTTTCTTTTATATAACAAGATAGCAGGAACGATAGTTAATACGGCAAAAAATGAAGAACCCCATAGTATAGCTGGTTTAAAAAATTCGGCATCCTGATGCAGTGGAAGTGCATTGCAGGATATAAATAAGATGCAGAAAAAAATCATAGTTCCTATCCATAGTTTGGGGAGATGATTTTCAATTCGGGTGCGGTATATATACCAACCGATAATATATGCTGTTGGTGGAAACATAGGAGCAATATAGGTAACAAGCTGGGTTTTAGAAATAGAGAAAAATATAAAAATAAAAGATGCCCAGATAAGGCAAAAAGATAAAATATCTTTGAATGGATCCTGTTTTTTTATACATCTGGCAACGGCTGGTATGATAGCACCGCTCCACGGCATCATGGCTATTAATAAAATCGGGAAAAAGAAAAAGTAATTATTTTGCCCGGGATGTTCCGGAGCAGTAAAACGTGCAATGTTGTGATAACCGATAAAAGTATCCAGAAAAGCTTCACCGTGAACATGGTACATCAGTATGTACCATGGTAATCCAATCAAAAACGCGATACAAATTCCCTGTGGAATTTTCATGGTTTTCAAGAGAGACCAATGGCGGCAAAAGATAATATAGCAGAGCATGATTAAAGCTGGAAATCCATAACCGATAGGTCCCTTTGCCAATAAAGCGAATCCACAGAAGGCATAAGCCAAATAATATTTTTCTTGATAAAAAGATAGCATAGCAACGGTCAAGGTAAAAAGCAGTGTCATATCCGTAATGGAAGCTTTGCCAATATAAATAAATCCTAGACTGGTTAAAAGTACCAGAGAAGAAGTAAACGCGATTTGTTTATTAAAAATATTTTTCCCTTGAATATACACATAACCTACGGTAATCATTCCTACAAGTGCACTTGGCAGCCGAGATGTATAATCGGAAATTCCCAATATACTATAGGATATCATTTCCAACCAATAAAAAAGAGGTGGTTTATCATACCAAAAATTTCCGAAAATACGAGGAGAAAGCCAATCACCAGCAAGCAACATTTCTTTTGCAGTCTCACCGTATACGGGCTCATCAGGATCAATTAAAGGCGACATTCCTAGGAAAGAGAGCAGTAATAGTGCTGACAAAAAAAATAAAAAAAGACCATATTTGTTTTCTTTAATCCAAGATTTCATTAGGACTGCCTCCGATGCCGATAATGCTTCCAAAGTAATCCTATGGCAATCAACGCGCATATAATGACCATTGCGATAAGCAGTTCGTGATTATATTGAATTAAATCACGCCAATGGCTACCCAAAACGGAACCGGCCCAAACAAGCAGGAAAGTCCAAGGAATGGTTCCGATAACGGTATATACTACAAATTTTATAAAAGGATACCGGGCGACTCCGGCGGGAAATGAAATGAATGTTCGTACTCCCGGAAGACATCGGCAAATCAATACTGCTATTCCGCCATAAGTATTGAACATTTTTTCCGCCATAATAAATTTATGTTCATTAAAAAATATATATTTGCCGTATTTTAAAAGGAGCGGACGGCCGCCGTATGCACCGAGCCAATAACTTAAAACAGAACCGGTGATACCAGCGAGACAGGCAATAAAAAAGGTAGTCCAGAACTCAAAAATATTTTGTGAAATAAGAAAACCTGCGAAACCAAGTACTACTTCACTGGGAATGGGAATATTCGCATTTTCGGCAACCATGCAAAGAAACATAGCAATATAGCCATACGATTCCATCATTTCCAATAATACATCCATTCGATTCACTCCTGTTCAAAAAATAATTCATACTGAACAAATTTAACAAATACTATCATAGCACATTTAAGACATTAGATAAAATAAAATAACTATGTGCGTTATACGTATATAGCAAGCGATGATCACTGAAAATAATGCTTTGTGTTAAAACAGCGAAGATGTATCAATACATATTTTGCCAACATATACGCATATACTAAGACTAGGCTGCAAAGAAAAATAAATTTCAGATAGTTGGGAAGTGTAAGCGGACGGATAAACCACGCCATATTTTGCAGCAATGTTTGGCTGAGAAAATAGACGGGATAAGAGAGAGAAGCGGCAGTAAGAGTAAGTTTATTATTCTGATTGCCCCAGGAAGCAAAAACGGCGATACATGCCAGCAGACCTGTCATTGATAAAATCGCTTCAATCGCAGGAAGAGTCTGAAAGAATAAAAATGGTAAAAATACCGCTGTTCTGGGATAAAAACATAAAACATAAAACAGTGTAGCTATTGAAAAGGGAATTAGCCAATGCAAAGATGGGATATATCCTTGTACTGTAAACCAGCGGTGTTTGAAGGCATATATTCCTAATAAAAAATATAATCCGCAATCGGCTAAATGGATAGGCTGGAAGTTTAGTATGTAGGCTATGTGAATCCAGTGATTTCCAAAAAAATAATGTGAAGTGTAGGCGGCGGCGATGTCAATGGAAATAATCAGTATCACGATAGCCGGAGATAGAGCGGCAGCGGTATTTCGTTGAAGAATGTGCGGACGAAGCTTTTTGGCGGCCATAAGAAGTATGAAAAATAACAGCAGAAGACTTAGAAACCAAAAGGGACCTTGCTGAAAATATTCCTGCCAAAAGTGTACGGTATAAAAGGTGATAAAATTCATATTCGGAGTAGTCTGCAGTGCCGCCAGGTAGGCTAGTTCAGGAGCTAGAAAAAGACAGCCAAAAAGCCAAGGCAAGCCGATACGGTGCCACTTTTCTTTGAAAAATGGTTTAAAAAGCCGGATACGTAACGAAGAGGCACCAAAATAACCACTGATAAAAAATAAGACGGGAAGAATAAGGGATTCTGCCCAAAGTGCAAACATATCAAAACCTATGCTGCGTTCACTTTCTACAACATACACCTGGTTTGGTAAAAAAATCATAAAACCAGATGCTGCATTATACAATAAAGCCAATATAATCATAACGGAACGTAAATTATCTAAATAAAAAATTCGTTTTCCCATAGGTACAGTTCCTTTCTGTAATTTATTAATTTAGTTATAACATAAAATCGTTTAAATGTCTTATAGGAAAATCAATTGATATAAAAAGTATAAAATATAAACTTTACAACTCTATAAGCAATTCTTAAAAAAAGTAAAACGTTGCTGATTTTACGTAGGTTGCAGTTATTATACTGCTGGGCTATAATACAAATTATGAGATGCAGGATAAGGCTGTAAAAAGTTAGAAAGGGGGGAGACGGTGATGGTAACGACTATAGCAAGTATTGTTCGATTATGCATAGCCGTAATCCTGGGAGGCATCATTGGATATGAACGGCAGGCACAGAGTAAGTCTGCTGGATTGCGTACACATATTCTTGTTTGCCTGGGGTCTTGCTTGTGTATGATTATTTCTATTAATATTGCTATGGATATGTATTTTCAATATGGTATTACCAATTCAGATCCTGAACGTATTGCAGCACAGGTTATTACCGGTATTGGATTTTTAGGGGCCGGGACTATATTAGCGAATCAAAAGGAATGTAATGTCAAAGGACTGACGACAGCGGCAAGTATTTGGGCTGTTGCCGCTGTTGGTCTTGTTGTTGGAGCCGGGTATATTGTAACGGCTATGGCTGCGACTTTTTTGGTATTTATTGTATTAACTATTTTTGTCCGTGTTGATGATTTGGTGCGTCGCCGCAGGGAACGACAATATACATTTCATATTATTATGCGGAATACGGTGGGGCAGTCTCGGCGACTTGCTGATTTTTTTAAGAAAGAAGATATTCAAGTTAAGTCTTTTCAATCTATTGCGGCGGAAGAACAGCCTCGTGCAGAACTTATAGTAAGTGTATCGACCTTTCGCGATGTACATGAAAATAAAATTATTTTAGATTTATTGGCATTGAAAGGAATAGAAGAAGTTTATACAAAACCCAGCGGCGGCAAAGAAAAAGATATGTAAAATATAGAAATATCCTCCCAACATGTGGGAGGATATTTCTATAATAGATGATATAAATAGGGTTTGAGAGTGTAACGGGTTAATAGGATGTGAAATAATATATGATATTGATCATTGTAGTACACATGTATTTTAATGCGGCACTGTCCCATTGAAAATTTGATGAATGATGAAGTTCAACTGTCCCGCTGTTTACACCGACATAATAAAACGCACTGGGAACCGCAGCGCTGAAATAGGCAAAGTCTTCTGAGCCGGAACTTCTGTCCTGCGGAACTACTTGTATAAACGGAGTACATTTATCCTTTAAAATAGCAGCGACTTTGGTTGTTGTACGGGCATCGTTTACGCATACTGGCGCAAATGGTACAATTTGCAGTTCATAAGTGCCGCCGTAACAGGTTGTGACAGCATTCAGAATATATTTCATCTTTTCTAAAATAAGAGCTCGTTTGGACTCATTATAGGTGCGCAGTGTTCCTTTAAGTTCAGCAGTATCGGGGATAACATTGGGATTAAAACCGGATTGGAATTGTCCAAAGGAAAGTACGATACCATCACCGTCCTGCCGGCAATTATATACATAAGACTGTATTTGCTGGAGACTATCGGTGCCCATTTGAATAGGACTGATGCAATGAGATGGCTGGGAACCGTGGCCCCCTTTTCCGTGCAGTATAATTGTGAAATCATCGCAGGAGGCAGTAATGCCGCCGCTGCGGATACTTACTTTTCCTTGAGAAAGTCCACCGGCTACGTGGAGACCTATCGCATAATCCACGGCTGGTTTGTTTAATATACCGGCATCTATCATGCGAGCGGCTCCGCCGCATCCTTCTTCAGACGGCTGGAAAGCCAAACGGATTGTCCCGCGCAGGCAATCCCGATGTTGTGTAAGAATCTTAGCGACACCGAGAAGATTGGCTGCGTGGCCATCGTGACCACAGGCATGCATGACTCCTTTTTTTAAAGAAGCATAGGCAATGTCAGCCTTCTCCGTAAGAGGCAGAGCGTCGATATCGGCGCGTAAAAGAATAACCGGACCGGGGAGTTTTCCTCGGATAAGACCGGTAACTCCTGTGCCGGCTATAATTTTTGCATCTTCTATTCCCATGAGCGATAACTCTTGGAAAATCATTTTACTCGTAGTATATTCCTGATCACTCAATTCCGGGTTAGCATGGAAATATTCACGCATTTCCATCATATATGGCAGAACCTTGCGTACAGCTTCTTCAATATGGAATGTTGGTTTAAAACTATCCATGGATGTACCTCCTTAGTAAATCGCTGTTTTTATATAATTCTATATTGTTTTATGAATATCCTGCTGAAAATAATAAATAAGCAGTTTGTGCTTTTTATTATTGTGGAATAAAGAATCAACGATTAATGGAGTTTGTTTTTCTTAGCAGTGGCAGACGGAATTTATGATTTTCAAAGAATAAAAAGATAATAGGAATAATGAGCAGTGTAAATACCGTCGACGTTAAAAGCCCTCCGATGACAACCACGGCCATACTGGAGCGGGTTTCGGAACCTGCGGTCATGGAAAGCGCAGTTGGCAGCATACCGACGACCATTGTCAGTGTTGTCATGAAAATAGGTCGCAGCCGAACCCGTCCTGCCTCAATGATTGCCTGTCTTGCCGGCATGCCCCGTTCCATTAAGGTTAAGGTATAATCTAGCAGCAGTGTACCGTTTTTGGCAACCAGACCATCCATAACAAGTATGCCAATAAGAGAATAGAGATTCAAGGAGTTATTTGTCAAAAATAATAAAAACAGAGAACCGATGAGACCCAGTGGTAAGGAAAACATACGGATAAAAGGCGTTTTTACTGATTCATACAAGATAGCTAAAATCATATAAATCAAAATCAAAGACAAACCTAAAGCCATTGTTAAATCCTGAAACGTATCATGCATTTGATCGGCTTGACCGGTAAAACGATAAGAAACACCGGTCATATCTATAGAAGATAGGTGGACTTGTATATCTTTCATGGCTTCGCTCATCGGTCTATCTATCAGGCTGCCGCCTAAAGTAATGCTGCGTTCCTTGTCGGTCCGGTGGATTGTAACAGGACCTGTTTCTGCTTTGACATTGGCTACATCTGAGATGTAGATGATATGGCCAGCGGCGTTAAGCGGAATTTTTTCCAAGTCAGAAATGCGGAACCCGTCAGAGCCTTTTAAACGAACATAGATATCTGTATCATTATTGTCGTTTTTAATATCGTTGGCTAGTACACCAGCTTTTTTACCACTGATGGCATTGGAAAACGTATTTGTAAGGTCGTTGATAGAGGTACCATAATGTTTTAGCTTTTCCCGGTCAACGACAAGTCGGTATTCCGGCATACCTTCTTCATAGCTGCTGCTTACGTCGCGCACCCCGGAAATGTTATTTTTCATCATATCCATGACTGCATAGGAGGTATTGGTAAGCTGTTCATCATTTTTACCCCGCAACTCTAAGCGGAGATTTCCGCTGCCGCCGCCGAATCCTCCGGATACACCGGAGACAGAAGCTTGGTTTTCTTGAACCCGTACGTCTCCATCTAAAATATGTTTAGCAGCAAATTGTCGTATAGTATTTGTGATTTGCCAAATGGTACGGGAACGGTCTTGACGATTTTGAAGTGTAACTTGAATGCTGGATTCGTTTAAATTTTTTCCTCCGACCATAGAGGTATAGTATGTAACCTCGGGGATGGAAGATAAATATTTTTCCAATTCTTGTGTAACTTTATCGGTACGGTCTAAATTTGCATTTGTGGGCAGCTGAACAGAAATGCGAAAACCGGATTCATCTGTTTGAGGCATAAATTCTGAGCCGACTAATCCGGCAGGAATTAGTGCAACGGCTCCAAAAAAACATATTAATACAGGAATAAAAAGTTTTTTGCTGTTATCTAACGTCCATACCAGTAGGTGAGTATAATTATCGCGGGCCCATTTTTCTAGCGCATCCATTTTATGCCATATAGGCTTATCTGGTATTTTCAAACCTAAGCGGAAAAGACGCGAAGCCAGCATAGGCGTCAATGTAAAGGAAACAAATAAAGAAAATAACGTAGCAAAAACAATGGTCAAGCCAAACTGTTTAAAATACTGACCAACCATACCTGTCATAAAAGCAATCGGCATAAAAACGACAACATCACACAGGGTAATCGCAATTGCGGCCATACCGATTTCCATTCGGCCGTTGAGGGCGGCTTCTTTAGGTTTTTCTCCCTTCATGAGATGGCGGTGAATGTTTTCCAAAACGACGATAGAATCGTCTACTAATATACCGATACACAAGGCCATACCCATAAGAGACATCATGTTGAAAGTAAAATTTGCGATATACATGACGAAAAAAGTAGAAATAAGTGAAGTTGGAATGGCTATCATAACTGCAGCTGTTGAACGCCATCCGCGCAAGAAGAAAAATAATACGAGACCAGTAGTAATCAGACCTTCTATAAGAGTGTGGAGCGTATTATTTAAAGAATTGCGGACATAAGAAGCTGATTCGTTGGTAACCGTAAATGTATAATCCGGGTTATCCTGTCGCAGCGTCTCAATTTTTTTATTGACATTATCAACGGTAGAAACAACATTTGCGTCACTGTTTTTATAAACTACCATGACGACCGCGTCATCGCCGTTGACCCGGGCATAACGGGTTACCCGCTGGTCCTGCCGTCTGATGGATGCTACCGAACTCAGTGGAATTTTAGTCCCCTTGACGTTCGGAATTTGAATATGAGAAAGTTCCGATTCATCCATAAATTGTGCTTTTACACGAACATCAGTTGTTGTATCATTGGAATAAATTGAACCGGCTGGCATAAGAACATTTTCATTTTGCAGGGCATTGACGACTTCTGTCAACGTCATATCATAATGGACCAATTTATCTTTATCAATCTCAACGGCAATTTCTTTATCACGGCCGCCATTCAATTCGATTTCTGAGACGCCGTCAGCTTGCTGCAGGACATCTTGAAAATCATTTTCAGCTTTTGTATATATATCATCTAAAGAATGGTTGGACTGTACGGCAATAAACATGATAGGAGTGGCATTTATATCACGCTTTATGACAACGGGGTCGTCGATGTCGTCTGGAAGTTTACTGCGTATGGAATTAACTTTTTTTGTGGCATCAATAGCGGCATAGTCAGCATTTGCTGAAAAATCTAATTCTAACGTGATCCGAGCTTGACCATAAGATGCCACGGAAGTTATATGTTTCAAGTTAGATACAGAAGATAAGGCATCTTCAATCGGTTTTACAACTTGTTGTTCAATGGATTCGGCATTAGCGCCAGGATAATTGACAGATACCGTTACATAAGGCGTATTCAAAGCTGGCAGGAGTTCGACACCAATGCGGTAAAAACTGAAAAGCCCAAGTACGACAAAAAAAGCGACAACCATACAAATGCCTATTGGGCGATTGATAGAAAATTTAGTTAAATTCATATCCTATCACCCGATTTCCTTTTCTATAGTCACGTTTGTGCCGTCTTTTAAGCGAGCTGTATTGGAAGTCGCAATGAGATCGCCGTCGGATAATCCTTCCAGAATTTCTACATATTCATCATTTCGCAAACCGGTTTTCACTTGACGTATTTCAATTTTATTATTAGTAGTAATGATATACAGTTTGCTGATGCCATTAATTTCCAATAAGGCGTCTTTAGGTACGTACAGCGTGTTCCTGCGTTGTAAAACCTTTACTGAAGATTGGGCAAACATGCCTCCGCGCAAAGAATTATCTGGATTATCCAATGTAATGCGTATAATATACGTTTTTGTTGATGTATCCATTGTCGGACTGACATAGGTGATTGTTCCGGTATACGTGTTTGCCAGCGATTCAATAGAGACAGATACAGGAATCCCGGGTTTTATTGAAGCTACATCAGCTTCCGATAAGGGACAGTCAATATAAATGCCGCTGTTATCTGTAATAGATAAAACCTTCGTGTTAGCAGAGGCCATGCTGCCGACTTCGGCATTACGGTAACTGATAATTCCGGCACGAGGTGCACGTATAATTAAGTCATCACGTTGTTTCTTCATGCTATCGATGACATACGCCGCTTTCGCTTGTGCTGCCTGTTTGCTGACAATTGCAGCCGGCGTATCGCCGACATTTTGGGTTTGTAAGTTATCTAACGTTGATTTTGCAGCAATAAGAGCTTGATACACCGTGTCCAGATCTTTTTGGGAAATAGCCCCTTCACTCTTTAATACAATATAGCGGTTATAATTCATTTGAGCAACTTCATAATCTACCTGTGCTTTCTGCAGTTCTGAAGAAAATTGTGATTCAGCTGTTCTGGTATCGGCGGCAGCTTGTTGGTAAGCAGCTTGGTCTTGATCAATCGTTAATTCTGAATCCATTGTATCCTGAACCAAAAGGACCTGCCCGGCGTCGACGCTGTCACCGAGGTTTACATTTACTTCGACAATTTTGCCGGCGTATTTTGGAGATAAATCAATTTGGGCAATAGGTACGGTTTCTCCAGAGAATAAAATTTTTTTTAACATATCTTTTTTCGAAACACGATATGCTTGTACGGAGGCTTCCATGAGGTCACCTTTTACTTTAGTTGCAGTATTATAATGACTGTACATATAGATTGCAGTAAAAGCAAGCAGTAAGGTAATACCAAAAGCAATTAATTTATTACGTTTACTTTTTAATACTTGGTGTGGTAATTGAAATGACGACATGAAGAATCCCCCTAATAATGAAATACTATCTATTATACAGATAGTATACCTTATATGGATTATAAATTCTTCATAATTTGTAAATATTTGTAATTTTTTTAAAATGTTAATTTTTTAAATATAAAAATAATTTAATATTTAAGATGCTTAGAAGTTTTATTTAAATATAACATGCGGTTATATTTGTGGATACAAGTTATATTTAATATAATAATGCACCTGCAACAATGCCAAGCCAGCAAAATAAAAAAGCACCGACAACATTCAAACCACCGTATAGGAATCCCAAAGCCATTTCATTGGCACGAATAAAAGTGAGAAGTTCCATATTAAACGTGGAAAATGTGGTAAAACCACCAAGAATACCGGTAACGACAAAAAGCTTTACAGCAGCAGGCAAATTCATGTGAGAATTAAAATACATCATAAGAAAACCAATAAGAAATGAGCCGACAACATTAACAAATACAGTACCGTAAGGAAATAAAATACCTCCATGCTGATTTGCCAGAAGCGTGACTCCGTAACGTAATGCTGATCCGATTCCGCCGCCGATGGCAACAGCCAATAATTTTTCCATAATTCAGATTCCCCCTAGAAAATTAAGTATAAAAAAATGCTGATACTCCTACTGTAATAGTAGAAGTCATCAGCCAAATGGCAGTTTCGACAGAGTGCCGCGGGAGACATTCATTCCCGTTTCATATAAATAACAACAATCTTAATTTTAGCGGCAAGAAGCACTATTGTCAACACGATTTTTATGAATGTGTGTTATAATAAAATAAATTTTGTTTGATAGGATGGGGTAATTAATTATGCAGATACAAGGACCGCTTATTTCAACAATCCAGGCATTGAATCATTGGCCTCGTTTTCGTCTGCGGTTGTTTTTTGAAGGAATTGTTGTCGGAACCATTTCCGGCAGTATCATTAGCTTTTTTCGTTGGGTATTAGAGTATACAACTCATTGGAGAGAAACGATTTATGATATGCTGCCGAATGCGGGAATAATAGCTAACTTAATATGGTTTCTTGTTTTATTGCTGGCAGCATTTCTATTGTATAGTATCAGCCAGTACGAACCCATGGCGTCGGGAAGCGGCATACCTCAAGTAAAAGGAGTTATTTTAGGACGGATTCGCATGCGGTGGCTGCGGATTCTCTGGGTAAAGCTTATTGGGGGAATTGTGGGAATCGGGTTAGGGTTATCCTTAGGACGAGAAGGACCTTCTATTCAAATTGGAGCAGTTACGGCGCAGGGGTTAAGCCGCTTGCTGGGACGTCTGCGAATGGAGGAACGTTATCTTATTACTGCCGGAGCCAGTGCCGGTTTGGCGGCAGCCTTTAATGCCCCGTTAGCGGGAGTTATGTTTGCTTTGGAGGAATTGCATCGGAATTTTTCCGGAGTAGTATTGGTACCGGCTATGATGGCTGCTCTTATGGCGACTATTATATCCCGTATTGTTTTTGGCCCGGTATCAATTTTTCATTTTGGAAATTTGCCGTTGTTTCCCATGAATTATATATGGTTGATTGTTGTACTATCCATTATCAATGGTGTGGCAGGAAATATATTTAACAAAGGGTTGCTGGGCGTACGTTCTTTTTATGAGCTTCCTGTATTTTTTCATCCGTATACTAAGATTGCTTTTGCCCTTGTTACGGGCGGAGTGTTGGGGTACTGCCTGCCTCAGGTATTGGGCGGCGGAAATGAATTGATCAATCATTTATCAGAAATGCCCTTGTCCATATCCTTATTTGGTCTATTGCTTGTGGGAAAATTGTTGTTTACATTAATTAGTTATGGATGCGGTGTTCCGGGCGGATTTTTTTTACCTATGTTAGTTATCGGAGCACTTACAGGAGGTGTTTTAGGCATCGTTTTTATAGAACTAAATCTTATTCCAGCGATGTATTTATCGGATATTATCGTTATCTCCATGGCTGCTTTTTTTGCGGCATCTGTGCATGCACCTGTTACCGGAACTATTCTTATTATGGAAATGACTAGTTCCTATGACCACTTATTGGTACTATGTATTGCTTCTATGGTAGCGTTAGTGTCAGCAAGACTTTGTAAAGGCGAACCTATTTATGATTCTCTACTGTATCGGCTACCGGAATTTAAAAAAACTAATATTCCTGATAATGAACGGCGTAATATTATAGAATTGACGGTCGAAAGCGGCAGTGCTGTCGATGGTAAGAGTGTTGGCAGTATTTCATGGCCTATGCACACCGTATTAGTAGATATTAAGCGTGGTGATAAGCAGATATTGCCGGATCAGGCAGTGCGGTTGCGAGCGGGAGATTATATTTATCTGCTAACGGATCATATAGGTGCGGCAGAAAACGTTAGAAATATGGTGATACAACAAATGTATAATAATTATAAAAATTAGTACCAGGTACTAAAATCAACTTATAAAACTTAGATACAGACTGCATAACAATAAAAACAGAGCGCAAGAACATGGAATAAAAATTGATAAAATGATGAATAAAAATACACTTTTTTGACTTATTGCTGAAATTTTGTTAAAATGTAATTGCTTGTTGTTAGAGCGTCATTTTTCAAAGAGGTGGTAATTTGAAGAAACGTATGATAACGATATTGATGATGTTGTTTATTTTGTCGATATCCTCTGTCTCATTTGCGAAACTTGAACAAGGAATGAATAGCCCGGAGGTTCAATATATGCAATATATGTTGATGGATACAGGGTACTTAAGTGATGGTGCGGATGGAGTATTTGGCAGTGGTACACTAGCAGCTGTTCAGCAATTCCAGTCCGATCATGGCTTAATCGCGGATGGTATTGTTGGCAATCAAACGTTGGCTGCATTGGTACAAGCTGATACTTCGGCGACATCTGTTGTTTTTCGTGGCGGTGATTCTGGTGATGCCGTTCGAGATATTCAGGCACGTTTATCCAATAATGGGTATAGTGTAGGTGCTGTTGATGGTATCTATGGCGAGGGTACGGCAAATGCTGTTAGTGCTTTTCAGTCCAGTTTGGGACTATCTGCAACGGGGGTTCTCGATGTTCGGACAGAACGTGCTTTGTATGCTTTAGGGAATAGTACTCCGTTGTCTTCTAATACTAGTGCGGGCGGACAGGAAATTGTCATGCAGGCAACAGCCTATTCGGCACATGATCCTGGGAATAGCGGGTATACCGCAGGCGGACATGCATTGATTCATGGGCTTGTCTCTGTGGACCCCAGCGTTATTCCTTTAGGTACAAAATTATATATTGAAGGATATGGCTATGCGGTAGCAGATGATACGGGCGGTGATATTACTGGTACGCGCATTGATTTGGGCATGAATTCTAATTCAGAAGCAATGAATTTTGGCAGAAGAGATGTGGTAGTTCACATCTTGGGATAAGAGCACATATAAAAGGAGAGGCTGCAGCCTCTCCTTTTATATGTGCTAAGGTGAAAATTGTATCAGTAACAACGAATAGTATTGTATATATGAACAGGTTGTAAGTGGTTAACATCATAAGATAGTTGAGGTATTTCTGCAGTAAGCTTAAAAAAAGTATATATTTTAAGGCGGTTTTGTGGTATCCTGATAAGGAAATTGTTGTAGTTTTGATTTCTGGGGAGGATTTGGAATGAAAGAAACCATTGCACTTATATTGGCGGCCGGAAAAGGAACACGAATGAAATCCAAGTTGCCAAAAGTTTTGCACAAGGTAGGCGGACTGCCTATGGTAGAACAGGTGCGCCGTACAGTACAGAGCGCGGGGACAATAAGGCAAATTGTCGTCGTTGGTTTTGGCGGCGAGGCTGTACAGGAGTATTTAGGAGATACAGCAGAAACTGTTATGCAGAAAGAACAATTGGGAACAGGACATGCGGTTCTTCAGGCAGAAGCACTATTGAAAGAGGAACAGGGAACACTGCTGGTTACTTGTGGTGATACTCCGTTGGTTACGTCGGAAACATTTACAGCTCTCATGGCTTGCCACGAACAAACACATGCGGCGGCTACGATGCTTACCGCAATTATGCCGGACCCTACGGGGTATGGCAGAGTTATTCGCAATCAGAGCGGGCAGGTTGTGAAAATAATAGAACAAAAAGATGGATCACCTGCAGAATTGGCGGTATCGGAAGTTAATGCCGGCATTTATTGTTTTGATATGCCGTTGCTGTGGGATATGCTGCATCGTGTAACCAATAAAAATGCTCAGGGAGAGTATTACTTGACTGATATTATCGGAATGCTTGTTGCTGAAGGTAAGACCGTTAGTGCGTTTGCTTCGTCGAATTATAAGGAAACATTGGGAGTTAACTCTCGGATGCAGTTGGCGGAGGCTGAGAGTGTTATGCGGCAGCGAAAACTGGAACAAATTATGACCGATGGGGTTACCGTTATTGATCCGGGGAATACGTACGTTGACGTGTCTGTTGTTGTTGGCCGTGATACCATACTCTATCCGGGAACTATATTGGAAGGAGATACGGTTATCGGTGAAGGTTGTCAGATAGGTCCATATGTTCGTTTGACTAATGTGCAGATGGGAAATGAGGATCATCTGCAGTTTACCTATGCCCATGATTGTCAGATTAAGAACGGCTGTGAAGTGGGACCTTTTGTTCATTTTCGCCCTAATACTGTTATTGGCAATCAGGTAAAAGTTGGCAACTATATGGAGGTTAAAAATTCCGTTATAGGAGATGGAACAAAACTGCCGCACTTGAGTTATATAGGAGATAGTGATGTAGGCAGTGGTGTTAACATTGGTTGTGGCACGATAACTGTAAATTATGATGGCAAAGTTAAACATCGTACAACAATTTCCGATCATGCATTTGTGGGATGCAATAGTAATCTTATAGCACCGGTCCGTATTGGAGAATACGCTTATGTAGGAGCTGGATCTACCATTACGAAAGATGTTCCTGCCGGATCGTTAGCGGTAGGGCGGGCTAGACAGCGCAATATAGAACAATGGGTAAAGGACGATACATATAAAAAATAGAAATACTATTATGTACGTATAAAACAATAAATGATAGAATACATATAGAAGACAACTAATTTGAGGAGGATCTATCATGTCATATGAAGATGGGAAAAAGCTGAAAATTTTTACAGGAAATGCCAATCCGGCATTGGCCAAGGAAATCGCCGATTATTTGGGTTTAGAATTAGGAAAAGCGTTTGTTGGTAAATTCAATAATGGTGAAATTCAGGTCATGATCGATGAAAGCGTTCGCGGTAAGGATGTATTTATTGTCCAACCGACGAGCGAACCTGTAAATGATAATATTATGGAATTGCTGATTATGGTGGATGCGTTAAAGCGCGCCTCAGCAAGACATATTACGGCGGTTGTTCCCTATTATGGTTATGCACGTCAGGATCGCAAGACTCGTGGTCGTGAACCTATAACATCCAAGCTGGTAGCAGATTTGATGAGCACCGCTGGGGTAACTCGTATGGTTACGATGGATCTTCATGCCGGTCAGATTCAAGGATTTTTCAATGTTCCTGTTGATCATTTGGCTTCGGCATCTATTATTGCAAAATATATTAATCAGAAAAAATCAGAAAGTGATATGGGCGATATTGTTGTTGTATCTCCCGATCTTGGCGGTGTGACACGTGCCAGAGACTTAGCAGACCGTGTAGGGGCTCCGATTGCTATTATAGAAAAGCGCCGTCCTCGTCCGGGGGTAGCAGAAGTGATGAATATTATTGGTAGTGTAGAAGGTAAGACCTGCATTATTGTTGATGATATTGTTGATACAGCAGGCTCCTTATGTGAAGGGGCCAATGCATTGAAGCGCATGGGCGCAAATAAAGTATATGCTTGTTGTGCTCATGCTGTATTAACAGATCCGGCTATTGAACGTATTAGTAAATCTCCTATTACGGAATTGATCATTACCAATACGATTCCTTTGGCAGAAGAAAAAAATATTGACAAAATTACGGTTCTTTCAGTTGCACCTCTTCTTGGAGAAGCCATTATGCGTATTTTTCATGATGTTTCTGTGAGTCGCCTTTTTGATAAATAGTATAGGCGGTATAGCATTGAATATGATAGTAGGTCTGGGAAATCCCGGACATGAATACGAAAAATCAAAACATAATACGGGTTTTCGCGTTGTAGATGAATTAGCTGCTCAATGGCATGTCACTGTATGGCAAAGCAAAATGAATGCAGCGGTTGCATCGGTTCCGATGGATGGAAGAAAAATACTGCTTGTTAAACCGCAGACGTATATGAATAATAGCGGAGATGCGGTGGGAGCTCTTATGCGCTGGTATAAATTGGCGGAAACAGATGTCTATGTTATTTATGATGATATGGATTTACCTGTGGGAAAATTACGTATTCGTACCACTGGCAGTGATGGCGGGCATAATGGAATTAAGAGCCTTTTTGCCAATGGCGTGCGGGATTTTATTCGTTTCCGAGTAGGTATTGGCAGACCGCTCCCGCATCATGATGTGATTGATCACGTTTTGACTCCGTTTCCTATAGAACTGCAAGAGCCGTATCAAAAGGGAATAAAAGCGGCGGCTGCGGCTGTAGAAGGATGTTTAGAGCTAGGAATAAGTAAAGGCATGAATCGCTTTAATTCGAAAAAAAAATAAATTTGTTTTTTGCAAAGTTGCAAAAAAATAGTTACAGAGAGAGAGCGCCAAATTCTGTGTAAACTCCATATAGTGGTGCAAAATAATAAGAACGTACGAGTCAGCGGTTATATCGTTGGCTCGTTTTCAATATAACAACAAGGGCATGCCCCTGTCAATCAATTCGGCATCCGATCTGCAAAATACACCGCGAGTTGTGCATGAATCTTGCTCCAATCAGGCCGTCGGCCTGTCCATTTTTTAGTAATATCCATCATGGCTAAATACAGCATTTTGAGCAAACTGTCATCTGTTGGGAATACAGACTTTGCTTTTGTTACTTTTCGCAGCTGCCGGTTAAATCCTTCGATGGCATTGGTAGTATAAATCAGTCGGCGTAATTCTTCTGGATACTTAAAATAAGGACTTAAATTTGCCCAGTTTGACCTCCAAGATAACGTAATGGATGGATATTTAGCATCCCAAGTTTCGGAAAAATGCTCCAGCGCTTCTAACGCTGCCGGTTCATCCACTGCGGCATAAATGGCTTTTAAATCGTGCATCAACGCTTTGATGTCTTTGTACGATACATATTTTGTCGAATTCCGAATTTGATGGATAATACAATTCTGGATTTCTGTTTGTGGATAAACGGCTTCGATGGCTTGGGAAAATCCCGTCAGGTTGTCGGTACACGCAATCAAAATATCGTCTACCCCACGATGTTTGATGCCATTGAGAATGGTCGCCCAGAATTTGGCACTCTCATTTTCACCCACCCACATGCCAAGTACCTCTTTTCGGCCTTCTAGATTGATGCCAATGGCAATATACACTGCTTTCTTGATGATTTGTCCTTCACTGCGGACATGGTAATGAATCGCATCCAAAAATACAACGGCATACAGCGGTTCCCATGGCCGTTGTTGCCATTCTTTGGCAACGGGAAGTATTTTATCCGTAATACGGCTGATGGTGGTATCCGATACCTCTAATCCATACATATTCTGAATAGGTGTTTCCATATCACGAGTCGTCATGCCCTTAGCATACATCGATATAATCTTTTCTTCTACGTCGTGGCTGATACTGGTTTGATTCTTTTTCAGGATCACCGGATCAAAATCTCCGTTGCGGTCTCGAGGAACCGCAATGTCCACATTCCCGAAACTGGTACGCAGTGTCTTAGGACTATGCCCATTGCGACTGTTGCTTGTATCCTTGTTCTTGTAGTCATATTTGCTGTACCCTAATTCATCATCCAGTTCAGCATCCAATCCGTTTTCCATAAATTCAGCAATCGTATCTTTGAATAAATTTTGGATATCATCCATGCTGGTGATGTTGCTCATTTGCAACAATTCACGAATTTTGGCACGACGTTCCATTTCTTCTAGACTGCGTTTTCTTTTTACCATAATAAAAACCTCCGTATGATGTAATTTTATTTTACACCACACGAAGGTTTACACAAAATTTGGGATTGTCCCGTTACAGAAACGCGCTGATTACTTACAGATAATCAGCGCGTTTCTGTTTGTCATGTAAATCTTTCTTCCGATTCCTTTTGTTCTATTTTTACATGACCTTATAAAATCTGTCCAGTTTATTGTAGCCTATTTACATGACAACACGGAACTGTTTAAATTTGTTCAGGCTCCGATGCAGTTCTCTCTGACAGCCTATATTTATGAAACCAAAAAAATAACAGAGGCGCAAGCTGCTTATTTTATAAGTCCGCCTAAAAATAATGTTTTTGTATTTTCTCCTATGCCATGGGTGTCATTTCGACATATTTCACATACTATTTCAGGAAAAAAAGACAATGCAGTTCCACTTTTTGATTGGGGAAAGTATTATTATCAAAACAACAAGGTATTACTTCCTTTTGCAGTATAAGCGCATCATTCCTTTGTTGATGGTATACACATTGGAAGATTGGCGCATAAACTGCGGCGATATATGGACAGTATTACATAAATATAAAGCATGCAATACTTTTGAATAATGCAGAAATATTAGAATGTACATTATGAAGAGACACACGAGCATGATTGCTTGCTACTTATCATTATATTCATTAAAGGAATATAATTCATGCTAAATAAGAAATTAAAATAATAAAAAAATAACAAAAAATATTAAATTTTAATTTAATTTTAATAATACTCCCCTATACTGAACAGAAAGTAATTTTTTAAATGACAATTAGTAATGAAATATAAAAAATTACGAATTGTATTTTATGATACGTGTCGTATTTCAAGGTGTAATGTAATTGAAAAAATGCTGATTGTCTTTTTAGGGAATACTTTGCAGCAGGATATTTTGAAGGAAAGGAGCGGAAAAATACGTAATTAAAAACTTATAAAACAGAATGGAGGAGTTTTTTAATGACAAAGCGAACAATGAAAACGATGGACGGCAACACGGCGGCAGCTTATGTATCCTATGCATTTACGGATGTAGCAGCTATTTATCCGATTACACCTTCGTCGGCAATGGCAGAACATATGGATGAATGGGTAACGCAGGGAATTACTAATATGTTTGGACAAAAGGTCCGTGTCATGGAAATGCAGGCTGAAGGCGGGGCTGCCGGGGCTGTGCATGGGTCACTGCAGGCCGGCGCGCTTACCACGACGTATACGGCCTCGCAGGGATTGCTGCTGATGATCCCGAATATGTATAAAATAGCCGGAGAATTATTGCCGGCTGTCTTCCATGTAGCCTCTCGGGCGCTGGGAACCAATACCCTCTGTATTTTTGGCGATCAGCGGGACGTGATGGCCTGCCGCCAGACGGGCTTTGCCATGCTGGCGGAAGGCAGCGTACAGCAGACCATGGATTTGTCGGCAGTTGCCCATTTGTCCGCGATAAAAGGCCGGGTGCCTTTCCTGAATTTCTTTGACGGCTTCCGCACGTCGCATGAAGTACAGAAAATCGAAGTGCTGGAATATGATGAATTGTTTAAGCTGGCGGACCATCAGGCAATCAAGGAATTCCGTGACCGTGCCACGTCTCCGGATCATCCGACCATTAAAGGGTCCTTGGAAAATTCCGATGTGTACTTCCAGCAGCAGGAAGTGGCGAACGGATTTTATGAAGCCCTGCCGGATATTGTAGAAGAATATATGGAACAAATCACGCAGCTGACCGGGCGGGTGTATCATCCGTTTACCTATTATGGAGCCGCCGACGCAGACCGTATCTTCATTACCATGGGGTCTCTTACGGAAGCGGCGGAAGAAACGGTGGATTACCTGAATGCCCGCGGTGAAAAGGTCGGCCTGTTGCGGGTTCATCTCTATCGTCCGTTTTCCTTGAAATACTTCTTTAAATATATGCCGGAAACGGTACAGAAAGTAGCGGTCCTGGATCGGACCAAAGAAATGGGATCCCTATGCGAACCGCTGTTGCTGGATGTACAGAGCGCATTTGCGGCACAGCGGCCGGGAGTCTGCATCATTGGCGGCCGGGCCGGTGTCGGTGGCAAAGATACCACACCGAGTCATATCTTAGCCGTGTTTGAAAACCTGAAAAAAGATAAGCCGAAGAATCATTTCACCTTGGGAATTGTGGATGATGTGACACATATGTCGCTTCCTATCGGGGAAGATATCGATACGACGCCGGAAGGCACGACGGCCTGCAAATTCTGGGGACTCGGTTCCGACGGAACGGTGGGCGCCAATAAGAGCGCCGTTAAGATTATCGGCAACCATACGGATATGTACGCGCAGGCCTATTTTGCCTATGATTCCAAAAAATCAGGCGGCATTACGGTGTCTCATCTGCGGTTTGGCAAGCATCCCATTAAGTCGACCTATCTCATTGATAAAGCGGCGTTTGTTGCCTGCCATAATCAATCCTATGTCTATAAATACAATGTCTTAGCGGGATTGAAGAAAGGCGGTACCTTCCTGTTGAACTGTATTTGGAAGCCGGAAGAATTGGACCGCGAACTGCCGGCCGCGATGAAACGGTACCTGGCCAAGAATCATATCCATTTTTACACGATTGATGCCGTAGGGATAGCCCAGCGTATCGGATTGGGCGGGCGCATCAATATGATTATGCAGGCCGCGTTCTTTAAACTGGCGGATATCATTCCGGTAGAGGATGCGGTGCTGTATTTAAAAGATGCCGTTGTCTCTTCGTATGGGAAGAAAGGCGAAAAAGTGGTAAAGATGAATCAGGATGCCATTGATCAAGGGGTAGAAGGCATTGTGAAAATCGACGTACCCGCCATATGGGCGGATGCCACGGAAGTCCCGCAGCAAAAAGAAGCGGTACCGGAATTTATCACCCACCTATTGGAACCGATCAACAAGCAGGAAGGCGACAGTCTGCCGGTCAGTGCCTTTATTGGCTTGGAAGACGGGGCATTCCCGGTAGGAACTTCTTGTTTTGAAAAACGCGGGGTGGCGATCCGTGTGCCGGAATGGGATAAGGATAAGTGCATACAATGCAACCAGTGTTCGTTTGTTTGTCCGCATGCCGCAATCCGTCCGGTTCTGCTTACGGAGGAAGAAACAAAAGCGGCGCCGGTGGGATTTGAAACGAAACCGGCTGTCGGGGCGAAAGGACTGCACTTCCGTATGGTAGTCAGCGTGCTGGATTGTTTAGGCTGCGGCAGTTGTGCCGATGTCTGCCCGGCTAAGGAAAAAGCACTGGTCATGAAGCCGCTGGCCTCGCAGGAAAGCAAGGCGGCACTTTGGGACTATGCCATAAAAGAAGTAACCGTGAAAGACAATCCGATGAACAAGTTTTCTGTGAAGGGAAGCCAGTTCGAACAACCCTTGCTGGAATTCTCCGGATCGTGTGCCGGATGTGGAGAAACACCGTATGCTAAACTTGTTACCCAGCTGTTTGGGGATCGGATGATGGTAGCGAATGCTACGGGCTGCTCTTCTGTTTGGTCCGGGAGTGTACCGTCCATGCCGTATACAAAAAATCGAAAAGGACATGGACCGGGCTGGGCGAATTCTCTGTTTGAAGACAATGCGGAGTTTGGTCTGGGAATGGTATTAGCGACCGAACAGCTGCGGGAAAAGACGGCCATGGATGTACGGGAAGCGATTGCTAATGAAAACACACCGGCCGCGGCCCAAGCGGTACTCCAGGAATGGCTGGATCATAAAGAGGAGACAGAAGGAACGCGGGAACGGGCAGATAAAGTAACCGCAGTCGTAGAAGCCGCTAAGGAGCAATGCCCTGTCTGCCGGCGGATTTATGAGCGCCGCGACTGCCTGGTAAAGAGAAGCCAGTGGATATTTGGCGGAGACGGCTGGTCCTATGATATCGGGTATGGCGGATTGGATCACGTCTTGGCCTCGGGTGCCAATGTCAACGTCCTGGTGTTTGATACGGAAGTCTATTCCAATACGGGCGGGCAGTCCTCGAAAGCGACCCCTACCGCGGCCGTGGCTAAATTTGCGGCGGGAGGCAAAAAGACGAAAAAGAAAGATCTCGGGCGCATATTCATGAGCTATGGATATATCTATGTAGCCCAGGTGGCCATGGGAGCGGATAAGGCGCAGTGTCTGAAAGCCATCCAGGAAGCCGAAGCGTATCCGGGCCCCTCTCTTGTCATTGCCTATGCACCCTGTATCAACCACGGCATCAAAGCGGGGATGGGCTGTGCGCAGCGGGAAGCGAAGAAGGCGGTAGATGCCGGATATTGGCATTTATACCGTTACAATCCGACGCAGGAAGAAGCCGGAAAGAACGGATTCAGCCTGGATTCTAAAGATCCCGTAGGAAATATCAAGGACTTCCTCATGGGCGAAGTACGCTATTCGTCGCTGAAGACGATGTTCCCTGATACTGCCGATGCGTTTTTTGACAAAACCGCTAAAGACATGGAACAGCGGTTGGAAGCGTATAAAAAACTAGCTGATAAATAATCGACTGCGGATGACATGTGTATGCGTTATTATTTTGAATAAGGCAAGAAAATGCAGCATATTATATCGTTCTAAAATGTATCATATGAAAATAAGACGTGCTGAAAAGAATCGGTGCGTCTTATTTTTAATCTTGATGTTAATGCATAGCCGGAAATTCAATTCCGTCTTTTTCATTTTGTTTTTTTGTTTCTGCTTCAATTTCAGCACATGTACGCATATCCTGCGGGATCGTCTTGGCGTATCGAATCCAGCTTTTGACAGCTTCTATCATGACAACAGCATCAAGAATCAACATGATGACACTAATCGCAATAAGAAGCCATTTTCCGTTAGGAATGTAATTATAGAAAATATTATCATAATCTGCGTAGACGGTAATGAAACTCATAAAAATACAAGGAATCATAGTAATCCAAGCATATCGGCCACGACCATGACGGTAAATGAAAGAGGTTCCGATAGCTAACGTAACAGCCGATAATAGTTGGTTAGATACCCCGAATAACGGCCAAATAACTCCTATATTACCCTGTAATACGAGAAAACCCCAGGAAACATTGATAACAATGGAACAAATAATGATGCCGGGCCACCATTCAGCATCTTTGAATTTTGGTGAAAATTTACCAATTAATTCTTGTAAAAGATAGCGGCCGACACGAGATCCGGCATCAATTAAAGTTAAAATAAACAATGCTTCAAACATAATGCAGAAATGATACCAAAATCCCATGAATTGGCTCATGCCTGGAATTTGATTAAATATATCAGCCATGCCGACTGCCAAGGAAACAGCACCACCGGGACGATGCATAAGATTTTCTCCAACTTGCTGAGCAAGTGCAGGGAGATCTTGTACTTGTACTCCTAAAGCAGCAAAAGCTTGTTGTGTGGAATTAATAGCGAAATAATCATTCGGATGGAGACTGGTAGCAGCAATAAGTGCCATCATTGAAATAAAAGATTCCGTGAGCATTGCTCCGTATCCAATGGGAAGAATTTGACGTTCGTTTGTTAACATTTTTGGAGTCGTACCAGTAGATATCAGTGAGTGAAATCCAGATACAGCTCCACATGCAATAGTAATGAAAACAAAAGGAATGACAGAACCTGTTAAAACAGGGCCTCCCCCTGCACAAAACTGAGTAAGTGCGGGCATGCGGATGTTGGGAGCAACGACAATAATACCGATTGCCAGAGCACCGATAGTGCCTATTTTCATATATGTCGATAAGTAGCCTCGCGGCGCTAAAAGTAACCATACAGGTAAAACGGATGCAATAAAACCATAAACAGCAAGTATAATTTCTAGTTGAGTTAAATTAAATGTGAAGTACGGAGCTAATGCAGAACCAGGAACTTCTGAGCCATAAAATACGGCAAGTAATACAAGAACGACACCGATAATGGTAGCTTCCTGAATTTTACCCGGGCGTAAGTATTTTAAGTATAAACCGACAAAAATTGCAATAGGAATAGTAGAAGCAACTGTAAAAGTTCCCCAAGGGCTGTTAAATAAAGAGTTAGCTACAACAACGGCCATTCCTGCTTCTGTTATGATGAGCAGAAATAAAGTGGCAAGCAAGGCACTCATGCCAGCCAAGCCGCTGATTTCTTCCTTTGTGATTTCGGCAATCGATTTGCCATCATGACGAACAGAAGCCAGCAAGATAACCATATCATGAACAGCTCCGGCAAAAACAGAACCAAATAAAATCCAGAGCATTCCAGGAAGATAGCCAAATTGAGCGGCAATGACAGGACCGACGAGCGGACCGGCACCTGCTATTGCAGCAAAATGCTGACCGAATACAACCCATTTGTTAGTTGGTACATAATCATGTCCATCTTCCAAGCGGATAGATGGAGGGATTTTGTATTGATCTAACATTAAAACCTTAGTAGCGATGAATGTGCCATAAAAACGATATCCTAATATTAGGAAACACGCGGTGATTATAACTATATAAACACCATTCATTACCATATATAATTCCCCCTTTTATGTGACGGCTTATGATCTGACCGTCTTTATATGTGACGGGTTGTAATATACTATGCTTACGAAAAAGGTACAAGCAAATTCGTGCCAATGGAGGAAAAAAAGAGATGAGGGACAATATATAGACATGAATGGAAATGAATGATAGAAATAAATATAATATTTGTGTAAAATTTTTTAAAAATAATAATAATAATTTGGTATGACAATGAAGATTTCCCATTTATAAGCTATCTTAAATAATTGTTTTGGAGTGTATTCAAAATAATACTACGCTGTAAAAAAATAATGAATAATATATATACAAAATTGAAACAAGATATACAAAATAAAGGATCTTCTCTCGCGTATAGTACACGTTTTAAATGAGAATAAAGCGGAATCTTATCTTTTTGTTTTTGTTTATAGCCTGAATGAGGTATAATAAAACAGTAATCTTAATACCAAAAAAGGAACATGACTATGATACAAAAACTACATGAACAACCAGATATTTTTCAAATTCAAGTACCGCTGCCAGATAATCCTTTACAGTATCTTAATTCGTATGTGCTTCCGGGTAAAGAACGGACACTTGTTGTTGATACGGGATTCAAACGCCCGGAATGCCGGAATGCGTTGATGTCAGGCTTGAAAGAGCTGGCGGTTGATTTACCGAAGGTCGATTTATTTTTGACACACCTGCATGCGGACCATAGTGGACTTGTCAACGATTTTGTAGCTGCTGGAGCGACCGTGTATATGCATCAAATTGATTATCAATACCTGCAAGATGGGGTTGATGGCGCTACGTGGGCTGCAACGGAGAAAAGATATGCCAGGGAGGGCATGCCGGACGATGTTATTCGGACGCAAGCAGCAAATCAGGCACGTAAGTTTGCGCCAGATCCCCATTTTCCGGCAGTACTTGTGCAAGACAGACAAATATTGTATCTTGCCGATCAGCGTATTCACGTTATTCATACACCAGGTCATACAAAAGGACTCTGTTGTTTATATATTCCGGAACATGAGGTCCTTTTTTCCAGTGATCATATTCTTTTTGATATTACACCTAATATTACGATTTGGAGTAATATGCAGCATGCTCTCCATACGTATTTGGAAAGTTTGGATAAAGTACGGAACTTTCCGGTAAAACTGGCTCTTCCGGGACATCGCAAGGGTGATACGTCTATTATGGAACGGATCGATAATATTAAGGCACATCATCGGCATCGTCTAACCGAAGTTTACCAGCTTGTAAGGTCAATGCCGGAAGCAACTGCTTTTGAAATTGCAGCGCATATGACATGGTCTATGAGAGGGAAACGCTGGGAAGATTTTCCTATTACTCAAAAGTGGTTTGCTCTTGGAGAATGTTTGTCCCATCTTGAATATCTATTGGATGAAGGTATGATACAATGTCGAGGAATCGATGGTCTGCATCGATATAGTTTGAGATAAGTTAATAGTTCAGGCGATTCTGCGCACTGTGATTCAAGTGATCTGCTTGAAATGCGGTGCGCAGTGTTAGTGTAATATTATTTGAAAAATTTTCAGTGCATAAATTTTTGTAAAAAAAGTCTTTAAGGCCCGCTATTATCTAGGTAAAAAATATAATGAGAGTAGATTTGCATATATAACTATATTTTAGTGTAAATATCATGTTTTTTGTTTTCATGGTAAATAATTCTCGATAAGGTATTGCAAAAAAAAGAAAAGGATAAAATATATAAGTATATTGCCTAACCAGCAAAATATATCAAATTGAAGGTAGATTGTAACAGAAATACTAAAAATAATAGGGAATCTGATATTTTGAGACGGAATGCTCGTAAAAAGACAAGAAAGTCGCAGCAGAAAGTTCATCGGGTACAGATTAGTGAAGAAAGTATGTGATGGGGGAAACTGGCTAAAAATTTTTCAACACCTGCATTTTTGTAGAAACAGGAAGTCAATGAACCTCGCGGTTATCTAGATCGATACATTTATCGAGAACTTCTTGACATATACTTAAAAATTTAATTTCTTGTAATTAAATTTGGTGGGTGATACAATCTAATCAACGAGATAAAAAATATGGATTTGGTATGAGCAGAGCAAGAAAAATGTACTAAGTGTGGAATTTTGTATTACCTGTGGTCAGTGTGTTGCTGTTTGTCCCTCAACAGTGCTTGATAATATAAAGGTTCCTTTAGTTAATTAAATATTATTGACTATCCCGGTTTTGGATGAATATACAGCCGCTATATTTCTTTGGAGTAGACTGCCTGTCAGAGCGTAAAAAAGATAGTTGTGCGAAAGTCGATGGATCAACTTTTGAACGTAGAAGATTTGCTCGGACAAGTTTAAACTCTCAAGGTATTTCTTATCTTGTAATTGATGATGTTCAGACATTACGTACTATTACAGCAGGTATAATTGATTGGGTAGCAGAAGCATTGAAGAAGCTATATGGGGAAACAACTGGTTATAAATTAACAAAATATAGCTTGATAAAAGGAGAAATGATTTTATGAAAGCACTTATTACAGGCGCGAATAAGGGCATTGGCTTTGCTGTTGCAGAAACACTTGGAAAATTAGACATTGAGATTTTGATTGGTGTACGCAGTGCAAGTCGTGGCCAAAAAGCAGTTGAAAAATTATCAGCGCAAGGTATTATAGCCCATTGTATCAAAATTGATTTAAATAATTTTGATACAATTCATAAGGCGGCAAAAGAAGTCGATCAGCTTGATCTACTTATTAATAATGCGGGAATTCCGGATAGTTATAAGGCTGACTGCCCTGATCTTGACCAGAGGAAAACGACATTTGATTATACGACCGATGACCTTATTGAGACAATGAAAGTCAATTTTTTCGGAACACATGAGATAATTAAAAGTTTTCTGCCGAAACTCGTTGAAAATGGGAAAATCGTAAATATCACCATTCCGATTCAACCTAATAATTTTTGGCATCCACTTGCTTATCAAACCAGTAAGGCTGCCCAAAATATTATGGCGATGACTTACGCACTTGAGTTCAAAAATATGGGTAGTCGCAAACAGATTTTTAGTATAATGCCCGGTGGGGTAGCAACGGATCTTAACGGTCAGACTGCTGGGGCACTTGATGGCTACTTCAAATCACCTAAAGAAGCGGGTGAACTTATAGCGAAACTTGCACTTGATACCGAAAATCATAATGGCCAGATAATTCAATTCGATGGAAAAATCGTTACCGATTATGAAGTACAATTACGCTGATAACTAACTAAATCCAGAAATGGATCAATTCCAAATTTTGTGTAAACCTCCGTATGGTGTAAAATAAAATTACATTATACGGAGATTTTTTATTATAGTAGATAGAAAACGCAATTTAAAAGAAATAGAGCGTAGTGCTAAGATACTGTGCAATTACATTGACAAGCAGCTCATTGCGTTAAAAATTATTGACTTACTATTATAGGTTCGTTTACAATTTAAACCTCGAAATAATTGCGCGCACCCATATTCTTAGTTTGAATGAGGAACCAATGAACAACAGAATCGCTTGGTGCGTCGTTTTATTTCCATAGGAATAGAGTTAAGCACCTTATCCCAGATACCATTGCCCATATTGAATGATGGATGGAAGAATTACCTCGGAAGATTCTGGATTATGACTGTGCTGATGCTAAGTTTCAAACGTATATCGTACAGGTGCCCTAACTGCTATTGCAATTTACCATACATTTACCGAGAACTTCTTGATACATACCAGCTACAATTTTGTAGGTTTGTCAAACATATGTTACACAGTAGCAAGAAAAGAACGAAGGACTTCGTTAGGAGATTTCCAAGCCAGAGGACGCATAGGAAAATTATTGTATTCTCTACTACGTACTGCTAACTGTTTTTTGAAATCTGCAAAAGAATAAAAACGATGCTCCGCATAGAAGTACTCGTTGTCTTTTCGATGAGAGCGCTCTACCTTTCCGTTATGCCGCGGCGTATACGGCCGTATTTTTTGATGGATAATGTGATAGGCTGCCAATTGTCGTTCAAACAGCGTGAGTTCCGCTGTCTTACTTCGACCAAATCGGTTGGTGAATTCAAAGCCATTGTCGGTTTGGATTTTACAAATGGGAAACGAGAATCTTCGTACCAAGTGTTGGAGAAATATCGTGGAAGAATAGGTGCTCTGTTCTTGGAATGCTTCCAAATACCGAACGCGCGTACATTCATCGATAGCCGTGTATTGGTACATTCTTTCACCCAGCGCATGTGCCTGCCCCACGATGCAAGCAGAAGGAACTACTTTGACATCTACCTGCACTTTTTCTCCAGGGAACAGTGCTTGTTGATAGGGCTTGGGGATGTACTTTGGGTTCGGTACGGATTCCCGTGTGAGTCCGATACGCTTTAAACAGCGATATAGGCCAGTGATGGATCGTGTATATCCCCGTTTTCTTAGCTTGATCCAAAACACGACCAGCCCGGCATGCGGATTTCGTCGTCGCATATTCTGAATAAACGTTATCTCTTGAGACGTGTGCTGATTGGGATGATGGTGAGGGCGTCTGGATCGGGGCTGTAACGATGCCGGGGTCCCATCATAGCGCCATTGCAAGCGATAGATAAACTGGCGATTCGTACGATATTTTATAGCAGCAATAGTCACACCATATTTTCTGGCGTAAGAAAGAATAGATAGACGATACTTTACATCTTGTGTTATGCTGTTCATGAGAGAGCACCCTTTCTGTTGTGGTTTGGTATAGACAACTTAAGCATAACACAAAATGGTGCTCTCTCTTTTCTGTTTTTGTAACATATCTATGGTAAACCTACATTCTTGATACATACCAGCTACAATTTTTTATTGACAAGTTTGATATTTCGGAGTAAGATACATAGCAACAACAAAACATCGTCCATATAAACCTGTGAAGCGGAAGTAAAAACGATGTCGTGCACGTACAGAGAGCCGGGTAGCTGAGAGCCGGACGGACGCAGCGCGTTAAATGGACCGCCGAGGGTGCAGTGAAAAGGGTGACCTGAGTATTCTGCAACGTGGGGCATACGTCAGTTGCCGGGAATATGTTGGTATTCCGTCGAGTGTAGGGATCAAACCCTAAAACAAGGTGGCACCGCGGGTGAATTATATCCGTCCTTGACAATTTTATTGTCGTGGACGGATTTTTTTTTGTTATCTGAATATTGAAGGAGGTTACAGATGCAAATGATGTCACTGGAAGAAATTAAAACGTATGCAGTAAGCTACAAAGTTGTACCGATCAGCTGCAGCATGTGTGCCGACGTGCGTACTCCCGTTGAAGTACTGCGTATTTTGAAACATGCCAGTTCGCGCTGTTATATTTTAGAAAGTATGGAGGATGCTAAGCGATGGGGAAGGTATACTTTTCTTGGATATAATCCCCAAATGGAACTTACCTGCAAGGATGGAACGATTCATGTTAAATCAGCAGCTGGTACTACGATTTATACAGAATCTCCAGATAACTGTATCCGAAAAATATTAAAAGAATATGTGTCTCCCCGCATTCCGGAACTGCCTCCTTTTACGGGGGGGCTGGTAGGATATTTTTCTTACGATTATCTTAAGTATAGTGAACCTACTCTTCAAATCCGGTCTGTCGATGATGAAGAATTCAACGATTTTGATCTTATGTTATTTGATAAGGTGATAGTTTTTGATAATCTTAAGCAAAAAATTATTCTTATTGCCAATGTCCGTCTTGATAATGCAGAGGAAAATTATAATAAAGCACGACGTGAATTGAAATCTATGGCGGCTCTTATTTGTAACGGCGTGAAGGCAGAATCGGAACCGCTGGTGCTGCATAGCTCGTTTGAAGCATTATTTGATAAAGCCGCATATTGTGCTATGGTCGAGAAAGGCAAGCATTATATACAGGAAGGAGATATTTTTCAAGTAGTGCTTTCTAATCGTCTGCGAGCGGAAGCATCCGGCAGTCTTTTAGATACCTATCGAGTACTGCGCACCGTAAATCCGTCGCCGTATATGTTTTATTTATCGGGGGATAAAGTGGAAATTGCCGGTTCTTCACCGGAGACATTGACACGTCTGCAGGAAGATAAATTATATACCTTCCCTTTGGCCGGGACACGCAAAAGGGGAACGACAGCAGAGGAAGACGAACAGTTGAAGCAAGAATTACTGCATGATCCCAAGGAATTGGCAGAACATAATATGCTTGTTGATTTGGGACGAAATGATTTAGGACGCATTAGTGAATTCGGCAGTGTACGTGTGGACACCTATCTTGATATTTTAAAATTTTCCCATGTGATGCATATGGGATCTACTATCAGCAGTCGCATACAAAAAGGAAAAAGTGCTGTTGATGCAATTGACGCTGTTTTACCGGCCGGTACTTTATCAGGGGCACCAAAAATTAGAGCCTGCCAAATTATAGACGAATTAGAGAATAATAAACGCGGTGTTTACGGCGGCGCTGTTGGCTATATTGATTTTACGGGAAATATGGATACCTGCATTGCGATACGGCTGGCATATAAGATAAAAAATCATGTATGCATTCGGTCCGGGGCAGGGATTGTTGCCGACAGCGTGCCTGAACGGGAATATACAGAATGTTTAAATAAAGCACAAGCAGTGATAATTGCATTGGAACAGGCAGAAGGAGGGATTGATCATGATATTGCTTATTGATAATTATGACAGCTTTTCTTTTAATCTGTATCAGCTGCTGGGACAATTTGATTCTCACATACAAGTTGTCCGCAATGATCAACGAACAGTGAGAGAGATAGAAATGATGAAGCCGAGTCATATTGTTATATCTCCCGGACCGGGGCGCCCCTCATCTGCCGGGATTTGTGAAGAATTAATCCAAAAAGAAGCTGGAAATATTCCTCTTCTTGGCGTGTGTTTAGGGCACCAGGCCATTTGTGAAGTCTTTGGCGGTATTGTTACATATGCTAAAAGACTTATGCACGGCAAACAATCCTGGGCACATCTTGCTGCGGAAAATCCTTTGTTTCAAGGATTACCTGAAAAAGTAGAAGTCGGACGATACCATTCGTTGGCGGTGGAGCCGGATACACTGCCTTCAGAATTATCGATAATAGCTGAAACAGAAGAACATGAAGTTATGGCAGTTGCTCATCGAGAATTTCCTTTATATGGATTGCAATTTCATCCGGAATCTATTTTAACTCCGATGGGGCCCCTTATTATTGAGAATTTTTTAAAAATACAATAAATGTTGCGGCGTGGGAGGAATTTAATATGATAAAAAAAGCAATACAAAAATTGATTAATCATGAAAATTTGGCAATGGATGAAACAATACAAGTTATGGATGAAATTATGAATGGACAGACGACTCAAATTCAGACCGCCGCTTTTTTGACTGCTTTACAAGCAAAAAAAGCTACCATTACAGAAATTACAGCTTGTGCATCCTCCATGCGTGACCATGCATTGAAAATTGAGCCGCATATGGATTTATTGGAAATCGTCGGTACCGGTGGAGATGGTTCCAATTCATTTAACATTTCTACCACGGCAGCCTGTGTATGTGCTGCCGGAGGAGCTAAAGTTGCTAAACATGGGAATCGGGCAGCTTCTTCTAAAAGTGGAGCGGCAGATGTGCTGGAGGCATTAGGGGCCAATATTTCTCTTACTCCGGATGCCTGCATTGCATTATTGAATAAAGTGGGATTATGTTTTTTCTTTGCACAATATTATCATCGATCCATGAAATATGTGGGGCCTGTTCGCAAGGAAATGGGAGTTCCTACGGTATTCAATATTTTAGGACCGCTAACCAATCCAGCTCATGCTACACATCAAGTTTTAGGGGTATATGATCAAGCGTTGGTAGAACCTATGGCACATGTTTTGCGGGGACTGGGTGTAAAACGCGGAATGGTAGTTTATGGACAGGATAAATTGGATGAAATTTCTGCTTCTGCGGCAACTACTATCTGTGAATTTGAGGGAGATGATTTTAAAAATTATGTTATCACACCGGAACTTTTTGGTTTTACCCGTTGTGCTAAAGCCGATTTATGCGGCGGCACACCGGCTGATAATGCCCGTATTACACGCGATGTTTTAAGCGGAGCTGCAGGACCGCGGCGAACAGCTGTTGTTATGAATGCCGGCGCAGGCCTTTATATTTTTGGTAAAGCTGCAACGCTCGAACAAGGCATGCGGCAGGCAGAAGCTCTTATTGACAGTGGTCAGGCAGCAGCAACATTGGATGCCTTTGTAACGCAAAGCCGGTTTGTTTCGTAAGGAGAAAAGAAAATGATTTTAGATGATATCATACAAGCCGTGCGCCAGCGAGTTGAAGCTGATAAAACCCATAATTTACTGCAGGAAATGAAAGAACAGGCACTTGCAATAACATCCTATGGCGAATTTCCTTTTGAAAACGTGTTGTCTGCAGCGGAGATGTCTTTTATTTGTGAAGTAAAAAAAGCATCTCCTTCCAAGGGACTTATTGCGCCGGATTTCCCGTATCTCGCGATTGCCGAAGAATATGAAAAAGCCGGTGCGGCAGCTATTTCCGTTTTGACGGAACGTGATTATTTTAAAGGATCACCACAGTATTTGCAGCATATTGCGGAGACCGTTTCCGTTCCCATTATACGGAAAGATTTTATTATTGATGCATATCAGATTTATGAAGCCAAGGTATTGGGAGCTTCTGCGATTTTGTTGATTTGTGCTGTTTTGGATGATGAAACCTTATGCTCTTTCTTTTCCTTGGCCGATAGGCTGGGGTTGTCAGTTCTTGTTGAAGCGCATGATGAAGCTGAAATAGATAGGGCACTGCGCTGCGGCGCCCGAATTATTGGTGTTAATAACCGTAATTTGAAGGATTTCACGGTATCTCTTGATACGAGCTGCCGGTTGCGGCGTTTAGTGCCGCAGAATGTGCTGTTTGTCGCAGAAAGTGGAATTAAAACGGCTGAGGATATAAGACGGCTGAAGACCTATGGAGTTAATGCTGTTTTGATAGGAGAGACGCTTATGCGAAGTAGAAATAAAAAAGAAATGTTACAAGAACTTCAAGGTGGAAGTTATGATTAAAGTTAAACTTTGCGGAATTTTAAAACCGTGTGAAATTCAATGGGCCAATGAAGAACTACCTGACTATGTAGGATTTGTTTTTGCAGGTGAAAAAAGGCGCATAGAAGATAAGACTGCAGGTATTTTACGACAAATGTTGAATCCCCATATTCCTGCAGTAGGGGTGTTTGTTAATGAAACATTTGAACATATACAACAATTGGTTCAATTAGAAACGATTCAATGGGTACAGCTTCACGGACAAGAAGATGAAATATATATAAAGCGGCTGCGGCAACATAGTAAAGTTCCTATTATTCAAGCGTTTTCCATAGAATCTGCAGCAGATGTACAGAAAGCGTGTCAGAGCAGTGCGGATTATATTCTGTTTGACCATGGCAGAGGCGGCACGGGCGAATGTTTTGACTGGACACTTATCGAAAATATAAAACGGCCTTTCTTTTTAGCAGGAGGAATATGTATGGCTAATGTGGAAAAAGCACGGCACCTTCACCCCTTTGCATTAGATGTAAGCAGCGGTGTTGAAATACAAGGATGTAAAGACAGGGATAAAATCAGACAATTTATAAGGCAGGTCCATTACGGAACTGCACAATAGGAGGAACTATAATGACAACGGGACGATTTGGAGTTTTTGGCGGACAATATATACCGGAAACATTAATGAATGAGATTATACGTTTGGACAAGGCCTATACGCATTATAAAGAAGATGTTCAGTTTCAAGCGGAATTGAAGGATTTATTAGACAATTATGCAAATCGACCGTCTCTGCTGTATTATGCGGGTAAAATGACGGAAGATTTGGGAGGGGCCAAGGTATACTTGAAGCGTGAAGACCTTAATCATACAGGTGCTCATAAAATCAATAATGCCTTAGGGCAGTGCTTATTAGCTAAAAAAATGGGAAAATCCCGGGTCATAGCCGAAACCGGAGCGGGACAACACGGGGTGGCAACCGCAACAGCGGCAGCTTTTATGGGACTTGAATGTGAAGTATTTATGGGAGAAGAAGATACGATTCGCCAAGCTCTTAATGTATATCGTATGGAACTTCTTGGTGCAAAGGTTCATGCTGTAACGAGCGGGACAAAAGTCCTTAAAGATGCTGTTAATGAAGCCATGAGAGAATGGGTAAACAGAGTAGAGGATACGCATTATGTTATTGGATCGGTTATGGGGCCGCATCCTTTTCCTACGATGGTACGAGACTTTCAAAGTGTTATCAGTAAAGAAGCACGACAGCAGATACTGGAAAAAGAAGGGAAATTACCTCGTGCTGTGATTGCCTGCGTAGGCGGCGGCAGTAATGCTATCGGTATGTTTTATCATTTTATTGATGATGCGCAAGTGCAGCTTATTGGTTGTGAAGCAGCTGGACGCGGGATAGATACCCCGTACCATGCGGCAACAATTGCCAAAGGCTCTATAGGCGTATTTCATGGCATGAAGTCGTTGTTTTGTCAAAATGATCAGGGGCAGATTGACCCCGTGTATTCTATTTCTGCGGGATTGGATTATCCGGGAATTGGGCCGGAACATGCACATCTCCATGATATTGGACGGGCACAATATGTACCCGTTACCGATTCACAAGCAGTGGAAGCCTTTGAATATCTGGCTCGTACGGAAGGGATTATTTGTGCTATTGAAAGTGCACATGCATTATTTCATGCCATGCAGATGGCCCCTAAAATGAGTAAAGAGGATATTCTTATTGTATGTTTGTCAGGACGGGGAGATAAGGATGTAGCGGCGATTGCCAGATATAAAGGGAGGAATTTGCGCGATGAGTAATATTGGAAATGCATTTAAAAATGGAAAAGCGTTTATTGGTTTTTTAACAGGCGGCGACCCATCTATTGAAAAAAGCTGTGAATTTATTTTAACCATGGAAAAAGGGGGAGCTGATTTGATAGAAATAGGAATTCCTTTTTCTGATCCCATTGCAGAGGGTCCCGTCATTCAAGAAGCAAATATCCGGGCACTGAAAGGGCATACGAGGTTGGAAGATATTTTTCGCTTAGTTTCCATGGTACGTAAAAAAACACAAATTCCCCTTGTCTTTTTGACTTATTTTAATCCTGTCTTCACGTATGGAATAGAAAAATTTTTTGCTGCATGTGCGAAGATCGGTGTAGATGGCATCATTATACCGGATCTCCCTTATGAAGAGCGCCGGGAAATATCTGAAACAACTCATAGATATGGCATTGATATCATTTCTATGATTGCACCCACCTCAAAAGATCGCATCAAAGAAATTGCAGCTGTTGGAGAAGGGTTTCTTTATATCGTATCATCTTTAGGGGTTACCGGGGTGCGCAAGGAAATTGCGACGGATTTAGAAGAAATTATTCATATTGTCAGAACAGAGACCCACACGCCGGCTGCGGTTGGTTTTGGTATTAATACACCGCAGCAAGTTGCAGACATATCAGCATATGCAGATGGAATTATCGTTGGCAGTGCTATTGTTAGTATTATTGCCAAACAGGGAGATAATGCGGCGCCTTATATTTATGACTATGTGAAAACCATGAAGAAATCTATGAAAAATTGAAAAACATGAATAATTGGCATAAAGTATAAATTGCCGTATTTTTACCGAAATTACGTAAAAACAAATAAAGACTGCCTATTTAGACAGTCTTTGTTTGTTTTTACTTTCTGTTAATCAAAAATTATCAAAGCCATAAAAACAAGATCTTCCGTTCCTTTGTTTTCAATTCCGTGTCCCATGCCATGGGAAGTAAAAGTAACATCACCAGCGGTAATCGTGCGTGTTATGCCATTATCATCATATACGCCTTTTCCTTGAAGAATATAGTAGGTTTCGCTTTCTCCCTGATGTTCATGATAGCCTAGAGAATTACCAGGAGTAATTGTTACTTCTGCGTATAAACCGCATTTTTCGTTCAGCTGCTTTGCATCGAGAAGCTGTTTTACTGTAATATATCCTTTACCGCCCGAAGCATGTTCTTTCTGTATTATTTTCATGGATACCCTCTTTTATTAAATTCAGGACTAGTTCAATCGTAAATGATTAAAGCCATAAGTACCAGATTGGCAGAGCCTCTGTTGATCAAGCTGTGACCGATATCTGATGGGGTATAGGTGACATCCCCCTTTTTTATGATTCGAACTGTTCCGTTATCATTAAATTCACCCTCGCCGGATAAAATATAAAACGTTTCGGCATCTCCGTGGTGAACATGATAGCCGATTTCGCAACCCGGTTCCAGCGTTACTTCGGCATAAACCCGGCATTTTTCGTTCAGTTGTTCATTTGTAAGCAAATGCTTGAAGATTACATGACCGGCGCCGTCAAAAAAATGTTCTTTCTTTATAATTTCCATGAAATCAACTCCTCAGTGTAAAATTTAATATACTTATTTTACCACAAATAGTGATTGCAGGATACTAGCCGATCGTTTGGGTTTATTGTGCGAGGGTAGGAACTACTGTTGTACAATGTGTCATAATATTAATGGTATAATCGTTATTTTTTTGTTCTTCAAGTTTTTTCTGTGCCAGAAGCCAAGCCTCTTTTACTGTCGCAGCAGGAATTTGTCCGGTGCGCCGTATATCTTCGAAGTTTTCTGGACGAGTTACCAGAATTACAGTACAACGATGACATAGACAGAATAAATTATAAGCGACAAAAAATGGAATAGTAAATTCAGCACGCAATGCTTTTTCCATCTCTTCCATTGTGTCAAAACGAAAACTATCCATGTATGCAGGCGGTTCTTTTATATCCCGGGCTTCCATGATGGCAATTACAATGCCGCCGTCTTTGACGGCCATTTCAGCAGGATCATAGCATTTGCTGCCTTGATACAAACTTACATCTTTTGGATATCCACCGGCACAGGCAAATACGACATCTGTTTTTTGCTTCATGGGAACCTGCTGGATGCGGTGTACTTCCTTTGTGCCCTCTAACCAAGCATCATACCAGTCGCCTCCGACCATACGGCAGATCTCACCTTCGGCATTGATGATGGAATGGACAAGAAAACAAGGATTAATTTTTGCGCAGGCTTCAATCATATCATCATTCAATGGATTATGGTCTAGTAAGGTCGGACGAGTAAGCGGATTGACACCTTCGCCAAGTTGGGGAGCCAAGGCGTGACAATGATTACATTGGATAGTTTTATAACCGGAGACTCCAGGAAGGATGAGTTTGCGGCCACCGCCATAACCAGCAAATAAATGTACGGTAATACCGTCTACAATGATGACTTTATCAGCATCGACGACATGTTTATTAATGAAAAGCGGTGTACCTATTTTTGTTTTTCCCAAATCTACCAACGTAGGATCGTTACAGTCATGCTGGTACATTTTAATACGCCGGCACACTTCTTCACCGCAAACCTTGATATTTTCTTCCGGCGTATGAGCGCGATGAGAACCTTGCGCAAATACAATGCAGATATCTGTATCGGGAATGCCGGCTAAGTTTAGTTCATTGATAATATATATTAAAAATTTATTTGATTGGTTCCAGATGCGGGTACAATCCGCGACGACAAGACAAACCGAATCTCCTGGCGTTACTTTTTTTTGCAAAGGTTCACTACCTATCGGATTGCGCATACAGTCGATAGTGGCCGTTTTGATATCAACGGCCGGGACACTTTTTCCTTCCATGACGTCGGAAATGTGTTCTTCCGGCAAACATACCTTTTGAAAGGTATCTCCGATACCAAATGTAAATTCTCTTAAAGACATTTTCCATCATCTCTTCCTTTTAAAGTATTAGCACATATTATAACGCTATTTACTCGGATTTTACAGAGGACAGAAAATGGTATATCGTTTAACGAGTATACGACTTAAGTATAATGAAATTTTGTTTTTCTTATACTTGATCTAAATCGTCATCAGGGACATTTCCAATGTATACATAGTCAAGCCATTTTTTGGCGGCCGCCGCACCGCTGCGCAACGTAGAAATGGGTGTGGCGGGAAGATTCATTTTATACTGTGGGAAGTATCGTGTCAAGTGAAAAGGAATTTGGGAATCAATTTTTGAGAGCCAATGCGCTGTTTTTTCTATTTCTTCGATTCCATCGTTCTCGCCGGGGATGAGCAGAGTTGTTACTTCTACATGCGCAGCGGCGGCAGCTAGTACAATGGTACGTTTAACGGGAGAAAGTGTACCATTGCAGCGGCGAAGATAAAAATTTTCATCAAAAGACTTTATATCAATGTTCCAGGCGTCTATCAAAGGGAGAAGTTCTCGCAGGGGAGCTTCTTCTATAAAACCGTTTGTAACAACAACATTATACAATCCGGCTTTATGGACAAGCGGCGCTGTCTGACGGAGAAATTCATACCATATGATAGGCTCATTATAGGTGTATGCAATACCAATATTTCCTCGTTCTTTCAGTTGTATAGCTAAATGCACGGCATCTTGCGGAGATATTTCTTCATAAGACGGCGTATCTTGCGATATCTGCCAATTTTGACAAAAAGAGCAATGAAAGTTACAGCCCCATGAGCCCAATGATAGAATGAAGCTGCCGGGATGAAAGCGCTGCAGCGGTTTCTTTTCAATGGGATCGAGAGCTATAGATGTGCATTGTCCATAGTTTAATGCCAGAAGTATCCCCGCATCATTGTAACGTGTGTGGCAGCGCCCGCAATGTCCGGGAAGGATAAGGCAATGATGAGGACAAAGTTTGCAGTATATAGCTTTGGTCGGTCTTTTTTCATAATATAACGCTTCCATGATCAACGCCTCTACTCATAACGGGTTATGGTAAACCGATATAAATCAGGGTGAACGGCTGCAGGGATATGGGCTTTTTGCTTTGCGATGGCAATTTGTTGTTCTACCGTATCAATTCCTTCTAAATTAGGCAGCAGCAGTCCGGTGTTAGCATGACTCATGACGATGACTCCGTATTTTTTGGGATCAAGTTGCGCGGAAGATGATATAGCTTCAGGGATGCCAAGGACATCAACGGAAATAGTAATATCCTTCAGTTCGTTTAATTCTACAGGATAAAAGCGGGGATCACGGACAGCAGCAGCTACCGCGTTGTGAATGATTTCGGCTGCTTCCGTAAGCTGTATGGGGAGATATGTTCCGATACAGCCTCGCAGTTCCCCTTGCTTTTTCAGAGATACAAACACGCCTGATTTTTCAGTCAATTCTTCGGGAAGTGAAGAAGGCGTAGATAATATGGCATGATGGGATAAGTAATATTCTATACTTCGCCGGGCCAGTTGTATGCGGATATCTTTTTCTGCGACTGGTTTTTGCGGAGCCCTGTTTTCGTTTAAATATAAGGCAACACCATAGCCGACACCAAACGGACCTTCATAAGAATATACCGGCATATGAGATTGAAAACTGCACAGTATTCCAAATAAAAAATAAACAGATGGAAGACCGCACATGCCAGCTTCTTCGATGAGAGAATCAGGCATAGAACGCAGCAACGTAATATCTTGTTTTTTTAAGGAGTCCATGACGGTATTGTCGAATACGGCTCCTTGAGGAGTATATCCATTAGGCGAATGAGGCAATAAACGATGTGATAAATCTCCGGAAGCAATTACGGCAATACGGCGGCCTATTTTTCCAGCGGCTTTCATGACAATATCACCCAGGGTTGTCATCATATTATAATGATAAAAACAAGGTGAAAGTAAAACGATGGAACCTTGAAAGCCTGCTTTTTGCAAATAATACATAGGGACAAAGGTACCCTGATCAATGGAAATAGAATAACCATAACGGTCGCCCCAGTCTTTTTGATTAAGTTGATGCAAGGGCAAGGTTTTGTTTGTTTCATAGATAATTTCATTGGCAAGTGTCATATCCGTGTTAAGAGACATAGATAATTCGGGAAATCCGAATTTTCCTAAGTTGCCGCATAGGGTAGGCTCTGTAAAAATGGCGGCACCATCACTGAAGATATAATTATGCGGTGACATAATGATGATTGTTTCAGGATGTTGTTCGATAATCAGCTGAGAAGCATGGGAAACAGCTTGGACAGTAGCTTTTATTTTATCCAGCTCATCCTGTCCGATTTCTGGCAGCATAATGGGGGGATGGGGAAATAATGCAGCACCGATACACGTTGATTTCATTTGTGATACCTCCTGTCTTTTACGAATTAATGGGACCATACTGTTTTTTTATTATAACATATACACATATATGATATGGGAATTAGTTAGTAATAATAAAAAAATGCAGGATATATTGACAAATGCCCACGGATAGTGTACTATTTACTTGTAATTTAATACGGGCAATGAAGCCTCTGCAATGTGCTGCAGAGGCTTTTTGCGTGTTAATTACAATATTGTGGTTTTGGCGGCTGCCTGAAATATAGGGAGACAACAAACTATCATTGGGGGATGATATCTTTGTTGTTATTTCGACAGCTAAGTATGGCTACAAGATTATTCTATCATTGTTCGGATGCTTGCTTGGAGTCGGTGGAATGGTATGGTTGAGCGGATGAAAAAATACCATTCCCGGACCGCCTCCTTGAATTGTTTGATATCTACCTGTTAGGGGACGGGATATATACGACGGGAGATTGTGTGAATGAAAGAATTATTAAAGGTTGTAATTATAACTCGTGCCGAAAAGCTTACAGATTTAAAGGAAGCCATGGATGAGCTTCGTGTACCGGGAATGACAGTAACCCAAGTGTATGGATGCGGTATTTCCCGGGGATATACGGAATTTTATCGGGATACACAAATTTCACTTAATTTATTGCCGAAAATAAAAGTAGAAATCATAGTGGGAGATGTTCCCGTGCGAAAAATTATGGAAGCAGCTCGTAAAGCTTGTTATACAGGCCATATAGGTGATGGCAAGATTTTTGTGGAATCGGTGTTGAATGTTATGCGGATCCGGACCGGTGAAGAAGGACTGGCAGCATTGATTGATACAGATGGGGAAGTTGATTTGGTAGATGATATTATTAGTGATAAATATATATACCATATCACGGATGACATATAGGCGGAATGTAAAAATCTCTGCCAAGCATAGGGTATATATACCACTTGCTTATGCAGAGATTTTTTGTGTTAGAATTCTTTGTCATCCATCAGACTGGTCTGTCCAAAGCGGGTGACGAGATCCTGCCGTTTCATTTTCCATGCGGGAGAAGCCAAACTGTAGGATGGATCGTAATTAGGCGATTGAATATTTAATATGCCGCAAATAAATTCATATTCCAAATCATTGGTAAAAAAAGAATTTTGATGGGCTTTTAACGTATCTGCAATAACCGGGTTACGTTCTATATAGTCAGAAGATACATAACAAAACATAGGAATTCGCAATACTTTAAATCCCGTTTCATCAGGTTTTCGGCCTTCTAAAGGATCAGAGCCATGGTCAGAAAAATATACCATCGCATCTAAATTAAGATGTTCTCTGCCATAGTCAAATATTTGCGATAAAATCCAATCGGTATATAATACTGTATTATCAAAATCAGCTTCTTCATTTAATTTTCCGTCATTAAAACGCTGAAATTCAGCTGGATAGCGGTTGCGATATTCAATGTGGCTGCCCATAAGATGAAGAACGATAAAGTTATTTTCACTCGGGTTGACGCGTTGTAAAAAACCTAATAATGCATCATCGTGACAAGATTCTTTTAAATCACGGTCAGTCCATTCGGCGTTGTCAGCGGTATTAGCCACAAGGGTAATCGGAGTATCGGCGACTCCAACAGAACCTTGATTGCTAAACCAGTACGTTTTATATCCTATTTTTTTTGCCATATCAATAATAGATATAGATTCATTGAATTCTTTATTATTATAAAAATTTGATTCAGTTAAGGCATGTTCTAAGACCGGTACTGTATACCAAACACAACTGTATACGTTATTGAATAAGGTAAATTGAGGATTGTTTTTTTCTGCCGTAAGCCACGGTGTATTTTCTACATGGCTAGAATTATACGCATTCATGAGTGTTCGTGTTTCTGATTCTCCAATAACTACAATAACGGTGTGCGGATGATCGGGTTTGTGAAGCTGAACTGCTTGCAATCCGGCAAATTTGGTATCGTGGTTTTCTGCATACAGAGAAGAGCGATTCATGTAGTCTCGCGTATCAAGAAATAAGCGGATAGGAAAACACTCTGGGAAAATTTCACTGCCTAAAGCGTAAAAAGAAGGAAAAATAATAATAAGCGACAACAGCGCGATTATTTTCGGTTTCCAAGAAAGTCTGGAGCAATGAATCCGGTGACAATTTGCTTTTGCAAACACAGATATAATGATCGCAAGTGCAATTATAATAAAAAACAATTTTGAATAACCTAGAGAATGAAAATATTCCAGCATTTCTGCCGGATTGGTTTGATAAATCAGTAATGCTCCCGAAGTAGTGATGCAAGACTGGTACAATGCATAATATACCCATTGCACAGCCGGAACCAGTAAAGTTGCCAACTGTACCAGTGTCATTAAGAAAATTCCTGTTCTTTGAGGAAGGTGCTGTTTAATGAGCATGTTGATGCAAAAAACGATAGCAAATACATAGAGACCAACATAGACATCATAGATATTATTCAAATAAATCGTATTGCTTTTGATTAATGTTGAAAAATTGAGTAAGGGTCCTGTTACGATCCAGGAAATACCAATGATGGCGGTAGGAATGACCGAGGCGATAGAGATATTCTCCCAATACAGTGCCAGCGCTAAAGTGACGGCTGCTACGGCAGGAATCAATCCAAATGTAAATTCTTTAATATTATCTTCACCCAGCCCCAAAGATATTAATAATTCCCATTGAAAACAAAGAACATAAATGACAAGAAAAATACAGAATAAATAAAAAATCCTTCGTGCAATTGTTGACCTAGGCATACATCCATACCCCTTTTATTAATAAAAAATTTACATATTACTTATCTATTATACATCATTAATAAAAGATTACATAGTAATATATATGATTATTTTATCCGTAATTTTACAGAATTATATAAAAGCACTCTTGTCAAAGATAATTACGTATGGTATAATATCCAAGTGTTCAAGCCATTAAGGCTTGATTATATAACTATGCGGCCTCGTGGTGTAGCGGTTTAACATGTCGCCCTGTCACGGCGAAGATCGTCGGTTCAAATCCGATCGAGGTCGCCATATTTGCTTAGGTAGCTCAGTCGGTAGAGCAGGGGACTGAAAATCCCCGTGTCGGCGGTTCAATTCCGTCCCTAAGCACCAAAAACACGCGGTCGTGGCGGAATGGCAGACGCGCTACTTTGAGGGGGTAGTGGGTGAAAACTCGTGCTGGTTCAAGTCCAGTCGACCGCACCAAAAACAAAAGGTAAAAAAGATTTATTGCTTACAAAGCCAGTAAATCCAAGCCTTTCGAGAGCTTCCACGATGAAAAGTGGAAGCTCTTTTTTCGTAGATTTATTAGGGTAAAAGCTTCACTCAGGCAGGATTCAAACCTACAAGTAAAAACGAATGGGAATGGCACCCTTTTCAGAACAGAGTGAAATGGAAAAGGGCGCCACTCAAAATGCAATCAAAAAAACAAGCTCAAAATAAAAAGGGCGCTGATTTTTAAGGCTAATTGAAAGCCGATAAAGTTAGCGCCCTTTTTTATATATACACCAAAATCACATTAAAAATGAAAGCATCGGAAAGCCGGAGAATTGGAGTGCAGGAATGCCCTTTATTCTCCGGCTTTTTTTGTTTTCTGGAAAGGAGTAGCCATGTTGGTACGCTATAAGAGAAATAAGCAAACTGCCTGTTACGACTCGGACAATCTAACTACTCTCGGCAGGACACCACCGGACGAACGACCTCGCGGTCCGTTCCAAAGCTGCGGCGACTGCCCATACCCGTCCCACGGCTTCATCTGCTACAGCGCTGAGGGAGATTGCCTTAGAACGGATATGCAAAAAATTGCAAAACGCAGAAAGGAAGGTGCAAGATGAAACATGGAAACCGAATTAACAAAACGGATTAAGGCGCTGACCCATCACTACCGTCCAAAGCTGCACACCGAAAAGCGAACCATCCGGTGGGCGGATGAGGTATGGACGCCGTCAGGGATTGTAGACAGCCTCCGCTTTGAGGACTATTACGAGGATGAGGAATATCTCTGCAGGCTTCTGGATGCGGACCGATTTTCCGAAAAGGAACCGTGCCTGACTGGGCGGACGCACGAACCCGGAAGGTGCTTTCGGGATGGCAGTAAAGATAAGAATGCACAGAAATGCCACGGCTGCGTCCTGCGGTGCCATAACTGGCATATCGGCATGATGGTCACCTGTTTTGAAGTCAAAATCACCTATCAGGATTTCAAAAGCAGAAACGGCCATAACTTTCATGGGAACGAAAATTACTACTGCGTGCCGAAAACCCTTGCCGTCAGAATCGCCGGGGAAGTTCCCGCCCACATCGGCATCCTCGCATATTTTGAGGGAGAACACCAATACGGGCTTCGGCAGTTCAAACCGGCCACATGGCAGGAGGTATCGGATCAAACCAAGGTACTGCTACTGTACAACGCCATGAAAAAGTGGTGCGACGGAGCGGTTTTCGTGTAACCGCCGGATGTGCATTGCAGTGATTAATCAAACGGAGGTATCAAGATGAGCGTTAACGCCAGAGAAGAAAAAATTTTCACAGTGGAACTCAGCCGGTGGAACCCTTCCGGTATAAATCCGTCGGCAGAAATCACACTCCCCGCCACACCCTATGAGCTGGAGGATGCGTTAGAAAAAGCGAGAATCACCGGGGACACCGTTTATTCCGCGGAGGTTTTAAGCTGCAAGCTGGACTATCTGCCGCAATTTATCGCCCCCGATGCCAATCTGCATGAGCTGAATCATCTCGCCCAGCGGCTGTCCTCCCTGAGTGCATGGGAACTGGACTGCTTCGAGGGCATGGTGATGATGGATGCCGTCCAGACTCAATACGCACCCATTTCGGCGGAGCGGCTCATCAATATGACACACAGCATGACGCATTGCCAAGTTGCTTACGAAGCTCATGACGACCAAGCTCTCGGCAAATTTTACGCGGATAATGACTTTGTACCGGCACTGGAAAAGGTATCGGATGAAGTCTACGCATATCTGGACTTCGGTAAAATCGGCAAGGAGATGCGTGAGGGCGAGGGCGGCGTGTTTACACCATGCGGCTATGTGGTGCAGAATGGCGAGATTGCCGTCTGCTACCACAGCGGCGATGCCAGCCCCCTTGACAAGCCGGATTATGCCGTGCTTCTCCGTATCACCAAGGGGCATTTTAACGATCCCGCCCATGACAATGACACGGCTGTCTTCCTCAAGCTCCCTGCCAGTGATGCAGCGCTTTTGCAGGCGGTTGATGCTGTCGGAGCGGCCTCCCCGGAGGAATATGCATTCTCTGCGGAGGATTGCATGGCGCCCTTTTTGACTGACAAAATAAACAACGCCCTGTATGCCTCGGAAGGCGACTGCTACGGTCTGGTCAATGAGCTGGCTCGGCAGCTTCGGCGCATGGCAGATAAGCGCAGTCTTTCAACCTATAAGGCGATGCTTGAAGCCGTGCCGGAAGAAATTTCCTTGGAGGATGCGCTGGATCTTTCCCAGCAGATAGAGAATTTTTCAGTCATCCGTGAGGCGACTACCCCTGCGGATTACGCCAAATTTATGCTGTCTAAATACTGCATTGAATGTGAAGGCGAGCTGTTTTCCTGTGCGAATCTCCATAAATATGGCGAAAAGCTGATGGAGGAAAAAGGCATCCTTCTTACCGGATACGGCGTCTTATGGTCACTGACCGGGCAAACGGTGGAGCAATGCCTGAACCGTCCCAACCAGAGCTTTGGCATGGAAATGAAGTAGCAAATCTTTGTTGGGTTTTGGTATAGCTATTCTCATGAAGCTGTGGCATTGTGTTGTGCTGAAGGAGGTGAGGCAGTTGGACGAAAAGCTCTTGGATTTACTGGATATGGCGCTTGCGGAACGGTTTCAGCTTGCATATGCTGCCCTGCGCGAATCTGACCCTCAGTCGGAAAATCTGGCGCAGGAATTAGTGTCACTCAGTGACAGCATTCGGGAGAGCACTGAAATCAGTCAAGGTACGAAAGATAGAATTGAGTGCTATTTGAGTCAAAATTCGGATTTGGAGGTAGCGTTTCAAAAGCATCTGTACATTCAAGGTGCCAAGGACTGCGTGGCAGTGTTAAGAGAGCTTGGCGTAATCCAGTAGCGCAGGCAGAGCTGCCTGTGCTTTTTTAGACCACTATCAAAACAGGGCCGTTTCCCCATACAGGAGGCGGCCCTGTTTTTTTGCGCCCTTTTTGCCTTTCCGGGGAAACGACCGGAAAGGAGGACCCATGCAGAAAGAACAGCTTGCAAAGCATCTGCGCCGGTATCACCACGGTGCGGAAAACGCCGTCATCAGCCGGGAGCTGGAATGTACCTTCCGCGTTTCAGGTAAGGAACTGCGGGATCAGGTCAATGCCCTGCGCCGGGAGGGTGTTCCCATTGCCAGTGACCAGAACGGGTATTTTTATGCGAAAACCGAAGCGGAGGTGCGCCTGACCATCCGGCATATGAGAAACCGCATCGCTGGAATCAGCGCCGCCATTACCGGCCTCCGGCGTTCCCTTGCGGCCTTTGACGATACGCAGATACGTCTGCCGCTGGAGGGAGGTGATGACTCCTGAACAGCTTCATGTCCTGGATCGGCGGCAAGAAATCTCTGCGGGAGCTGATTGTCACCCTGTTTCCCCTCTATTATGAGCGGTATATTGAGGTGTTCGGCGGAGGCGGCTGGGTGCTGTTCCATAAACAGCCCGGCAACGATTTCGAGGTCTACAATGACTTCAACGGCCTGCTGGTCAACCTCTACCGCTGTGTGCGGGAAAAACCGCAGGAACTGATGGCAACCCTTGCCTACTGTCTGAACTCCCGCGCGGATTTTGAGCTCGTGAAAAATGCCCTCGCCCGTGATTCTCCCGCATCGGATGTGCAAAAGGCGGCATGGTTTTACCAGCTCATCCGCTACAGTTATGCGTCGGGGCTGACCAGCTACGGTAGCCAGCCCCATGACATCCGCAGCAACTTTCCTCTCATTGAGCAGGCCCACCGGCGGCTTGCCAAGGTGGTCGTGGAAAACAAGGATTTCGAGAAGCTCATCGGGCAGTACGACCGCCCCGTCAGCTTTTTCTACTGCGACCCGCCGTATTTTGAAACCGAAAGCTATTACAAAAACGTGGGCGAGGACGGTTTCACGGAAAAAGACCATGTTAGGCTGCGGGATGCCCTGCTGCGGATCGACGGCAAATTTCTGCTGTCCTACAACGACTGCGAGTTTATCCGTAGCCTCTATGATGCGCCGGGCATCCAGACGGAAGCCTTTACCCGCATTAACAACATCAAGCAGCGGTATGACAATGGGGCGCAGTTTCCTGAAATCCTCATTGCAAACTACGATCTGCACGAGCGCGAGAAAAACGCCCCGTCACAGCTGAATCTGTTTGGGGAAGGAGGCTTCATGGAGTAGCGAAAACGCCCTTGGCACAGCATTGCGTGAAAAACAAAATTAATATTTGATTGGAGGAACTCATTCATGAAAAAGAATCAAATGCCCCAAATCGGCCTCCCGGCCGACGCCTGCGAACGGTCCGGCTTTACTGACAAGGATACGCTGGAGCTTCATGCCGGACCGAGCGTCCTTGTCTTTATGAAGGGCAAAATGACGGCGCTGGAGGTGGCGAACGCCATCCAGAGCCTCAGTGCCCTTGCCGCCGACCTGACCGTCGTCCTCGCCTCCGCCTGCGGACTGTGCAACAACTGCGGTGAGGGCTGTGAGGATGGTTGCCCCGCCGAATGGGTGGCAGGGTGTTCTCTCTGCCATGATCTGCTGGATGACAGTCAGACTGTCAGCATTCCCGGCTATCTGCTGGAGGAAGCGGGTATCCCCGTAGATGCTAAGCTGGAAGCCTACACGGACAAGGACAGCGGCCAAATCACGGTGGTGGAGGCGGATGTCCAGCAGGACATTACCGATGTGCCGCCCGGTATCCTTACGGTGCTGGCACAAAGCGGCGTGTGCCTTGCGGAGCTGGATGAGCTGATTATGCTGGAGGAAATCGTCTACGGTAAATAATCGGTCTTGGATTCCCAACACACAATCCGGGAGGTGAGCATATGCCGGGAATCACTCTAAAAAACGGCCTCATTTCCTACTATGGAAACCCGGCCGGATATACAGAAAAAGAAAAGGCGGTGGTGGATAGTATCTTCCGAAACGACGAGCTGACCGCATGGCTCAAAAGCCGCAGCCTGACCCCGCAGTGGACAGACGGCGTGATGGAACGCCTTGCCGCAGGGGAACAGATGGGCGGCATGGCTGAAGCTGCCGCACCGCTCAAAAGTGTCCGCATCTGGCAGCTGAAGCCGGATACGGACGTGTATAGGAAATTTATCTCCTATGAGGAAACGGTACGGCAGTTCGGGGAGCCGTCCCCGGAGCATTACCGCGTTGCCTATGACGGCCAGCTGGATACCAACGATCTCGAAGCCATCTATACAAGGTGCAATGTGAATCATCCGCCCGGCTATGACGGACACTCCCTGTCCATGTCCGATGTGGTGGAACTGTATGACGCAGAGGGCAGCGAATTCCACTACTGCGACCGCTTTGGATTTCAGAAAATCAGCTTCGGGGAACCGGAGCAGACCCAAACCATGGGAATGAGTATGTAGGCAGCCATCGGCTGTCTTTTTTCATGCCCTCATCATTAGAACGGAGGAAAAATATATGGTTCAGCTTATGAAAAAGGCGAAGACCGCAATTTCACACAAAGCTGCGGCGGTAAAAAATACCGCCGCAGGTCTCGCATTGCGCAGCAGACACATCCTTTCCCAAAACGCCGGGGACGGCTACATTGACACCGCCATCAAAATTTTGATTGCAGTGGTGCTGGGCGCATTGCTCCTCGCGGGGCTGTATGCCCTGTTCGGGGAAACGGTGCTACCCACCCTGACCCAGCGCATCAAGGAAATGTTCAATTACGCCGGTTAATTAGGCCGGACATTTTTAGAAGGAGGAAAAAACCATGCCTAACAACACGACATCGGCTGCCCCCAAGTACGATGTGAAAATCCACTCCATCCGCCCAGAGGGCAGCTGCAAGGCCACTGCCTCGGTCAATGTTTACGGCGATTTTGCCGTGCGGGGCATCAAAATTATGGAGGGCTCCAAGGGGCTGTTTATCTCCATGCCCAGCTACAAAGCCGGAAACGGCGAATACAAGGATATCTGCTTTCCCTGCACCAAGGAGGCCAAGGCGGAGTTTGACAAGGCGGTCCTTGGCGCTTACCAACAGGCGCTGACCCAGGGGCAGACCGCCGCGCAGAAACAGGAATTCCCCGCCCAGCAGGAGCAAGGCCAGCCTGTCATGGGCGGAATGTAGGAGGTAGCCGATGAACAAGAAAATGAAACGGCCGCTCGGCATTCTTCTCATCATCTGCATAGCGGCTTCCCTGTTTGCTGGCAGCGCCTATGCGGTAAACAGGTATTTTGAGGATGCCAAGGGGCATTGGGCGGAGGAAGCCATTCAAATCCTCACGGAAAAAGGCGTCATCAGCGGCTACCCCGACGGGCTGGCGCATCCGGATGAAATCATCACCAGAGGGGAATTTGCGGCGCTGGTTGCCAGAACCATGGAGCTGCCGGAGCCGGTGGAAAGCGAGGTTACCATTCGCTTCACCGACATTGCCGGACACTGGTCGGAGCAAAATATTGAGGCGCTCATCATCGCGGGAATCATCCAAAAGGACGATTTCGGCACAGAATTTCAGCCGGATGAGCCCATTACCCGTATGGAAATGATCCGCATGCTGGTGCGGGCCATCGGTAAGGGCAGTCATGACGCCTCCAGCCCCTGCGTTACCGGATTTTCCGATGACGGCACACTTTCCGAAGCGGATAAATCCAGCATCTGCACCGGCAAGGAATACGGTATCGTAGACGGCTACCCGGACGGTACGGTCAAACCGGACGGAAATGCCACCCGCGCCGAAGCCTTTGAAATGCTGGTGGATACGGAAAAGGCCAAGGAGCAGATCAAGAAGGAAGAACCGCCCAAGCCGACCGTTCCTGCCAAGCCTACGGATAAACCCTCCGACGTAAATTCCGGCGGAAGCAGCTCCAGCGGTTCCGGTGGTGGCAGCTCTGGTGGCGGCAGTTCTCATGTTCCCGCCCCGCAGTTTTCCTTTACACTCCCAAAAACCGCCTACACCGCCGATGAAATCGAGATCAAGCCGGAAAGCCGATATGTAAGCGATTTGACATGGTCAGCCCTGAAAAACGGTCTGCCTGCCGCGCTTTCCGAGCTGACGGACGGTACCATTGACAAAAACGGTGGCAAGCTGAAATTCAAGCAGACCGGCAGTATTACCCTGATTGCCACGGCAAAAAACAGCCGAGGCGTCACGGTGACCCATGAGCAGACTATCAGCATCTATCCGGTGGTGACGGCCGCATTCACACTACCCGAAACCACCCATACCGACAAATCCGTGGCGGTAGAGCTTTCCACTGAAAATCTCGGTTCCAATGCGGTGGTATGGTCGCTCGAAAAGGACGGCGCTGCCGTGGATATCGGAACGGCTCTCACCGGAACGCTGGATTCCACCGGCGGCACGGTGCTGTTCAAGGAAAAAGGTAGTTATACGCTGACAGCCGCTATTACAAATGAGTTGGGCAAGGTTATCACCGCGCAGAATAGCATCACCGTCTATCCTGTGGCGGAAATCAAGCTGACACTCCCAACCGTTTCTCATACCGATAAAACCATGGCACTCAAGACAGAAACAAAAGAAGCGGACGGCCTCACGGTGACCTACACCCTGATCCGGAACGGCGAGTCTGCCGAAACCGGCGCCTTTATTGAGGGGACGCTCTCCGACGGCAGTATTCGTTTTAAGGAAAAAGGCGTATATGCCCTGACCGCCTCTGTCACCGACGCCACCGGTAGAGTGTTTTCGGATACCGCCAATATCACTGTCTACCCGGTGGGCTCCGCAGGCTTCTATCTGCCGGAAATTTTCCACACCGACAACACCGTGATGGTAGAGGCAGTGTTCGGGGAAATCGGCAGCCATACCGCCAAATGGACACTGTTTCGTGACGGCAAGGAGGTATCTCTGACCGATGCAGCCGAGGGTACGCTGGGCAACAGCGGCGGTGAGATGAAGGTCCGCACCAAGGGCAGCTATGTTCTGAAAGCGGAATTCACCGACGACGGCGGCAGAACCTACCGCTACGAGCAGATCTTCAAGGTGTATCCTGTGCCTGCCGTCCACTACAGCCTGCCGGAATATGTCCACACCGATACGGATATCGCGGTCAAAACCGAAACAGCCGATCTGGACGGTCTCACCATCGAATGGCTGGTGGATAACACCTTCGGGTTTCAGGACTGGCCGACCTATGTGACTGGAACACTCTCAAACGACGGCGGCACGATCCGCTTCAAACGAGCCGGTGTCTATGAGCTGACAGCCAGAGTTACCGATGAAACCGGCCGGGTGTTTTTGTACGAAAGTAAAGAAAAGTGCGAGGTTCTGCCCGTACTGACCATCGGCTTTGAGCTTCCCGAATTTGCCTATACCGATACCGCCATCGACCTCAGAACCCACGGCAACAATCAGGTTCTGCCGGTGGAGTGGTCTGTGACAAAGGGCGGCAAGAGCCTTCCTCTTTCGGAGGCGTTTAGCGGCGGACTCAACGCACAGGGCGGCAAAATCACCTTCAAAGATGACGGCGAATATGTTCTCACCGCCACCATGACCGATTATCTGAAGCGCAGCTATTCCCACAGCGAGAGCATCCGCATCCTGCCTGTGGTGCAGTACGCATTTACCATGCCGCAGACTGTTCACTACGGTACGGAGTTTGAGGTTGCCGCAAAGGATGTTCAGCACCTCGGCAGCTATGCCGTAGCTTGGACACTGCAAAAGGACGGCAATCCCGCACAGTATCAGGGAACCCTCGGCAACGACGGCGGGAAGATTGCTATCCGTGATACCGGCGCATTTACCCTGACCGCCTCCGTCACCGACAGTGAAGGGCGCGTAACCTCCCATTCGGAGAACATCACGGTCACCAACACGGCGCCGAATGCTCCTGTGGTAGAGGCTGTTCCCACCCGTACTGCCAGGGACGGCAAATTCCTTGTGAACATTACTGCCAGTGCCACAGACCCCAATGGGGATGCGGTGACCTTGGAGTATGCGGATACTGCGGCTGACAGCTACTATGCACCCGACACCCACACCATCCGTGTCCGCGCAAAGGATATTGCCGGGGCATATTCTCCGTGGACGGAAAAGACCTTTACCGTGACCAATGCCGCGCCCACCGTAACCCTGACCGCCGAACCGACCCGCACCACCAAGGACGGCAAATTTCTTGTCAATATCAGTGCTAAAGCCGCTGATGCGGACGGCGACGCCACCACGCTGGAGTGGGAAAACAAGGCGACGGATGGTTACTATGCGACCGGCACCCATACCGTGAAAGTTCGTGCAAAGGATATCGCCGGAGCATATTCTCCGTGGACAGAAAAGACCTTCACCATCACCAGCGCCGCACCCACGGTCACCTTGACTGCCACCCCGACCCGCACGGTAAAGGATGGTAAGTTTCTTGTCAATATAAGCGCCACAGCCGCTGATGCGGACAGCGACGCCACCACGCTGGAATGGGACAACAAAGCGGCGGACGGTTACTATGCACCCGGCACTCATACCGTAAAGGTTCGTGCCAAGGACGCAACCGGGTTGTATTCCGATTGGGTATCCAAGACCTTTACTGTGGCAAACTCTGCGCCGACAGCGCCGGTCATTACGCGAACGCCGAACGGCAACAGCGTAGCGCCGGGAACGCCGGTCACTATCACGGCCGCCAGCTCCGACCCGGACGGCGACCCCATCACCCTGATTTGGGAAGGCAGAAATTCCGAAACCCAGAACTATCCCCGCGGAAAGAACGTAGTCCGTGTCAAAGCGGTGGATTCCGCAGGGGCTGAATCGCCCTGGGCCGCCATCGTGTTCTTTGTGGCGGACTCCAACGGCGGCGGTGGCATGACGCTCACTGGCCCCGATTCCGTCATCATGGAAAACGGCATTGAAGGCGCCACCATCACGGAATATACCTTTACCGTGCCGCCTGTTGACGGTCACAGCGGCTCGGATTTCGGCAGAGTGCGCGGCTACAACAAGCTGACCGGCCAGTGGGATCAGCTGGACTACGGTACCACCTCCAATGGCATCACCTTTACCCGCACCCTCGGCGCGGGAGTGTATACGCAGCTGGAGTTTTATTACTATACCAATCACGATTGCATGTATAACAAATCCAACATCACCTATTCGGTGTCGTATCATTGGAGCACAGATTAAAAATGAAAGGATTTTGTAGATGTTTTCTACAAAATCCCAATTACTTTTGAAGGAGGAACATCTATGAAGCATCTCATTTGTAAGCTGAAAACCAAGGCGGCCATGGCCGCCGCCAAAACCCGCCGCGTCCTTTCCGGCAGCCACGGGGAAGGCTACATTGACACCGCCATCAAAATCCTGATTGCCGTGGTGCTGGGCGCACTGCTCCTCGCGGGGCTGTATGCCCTGTTCGGGGAAACGGTGCTGCCGACCCTGACCCAGCGTATCAAGGAAATGTTCAATTATGCAGGCTGATAGCACCCTTCAGGCGGTGCTTTTTTTCTGTCTGCTTTTGGCGGCTTCTGTGTGGGATCTCCGCAAGCGGATCATCCCGGACAGTCTCTGCCTCCTGATTGCGCTTACGGGGCTGATTAATTTCAGCCCCGTAAGGCTTTGGGGAGTCCTTGCGGCGCTGCCCCTGCTGATTGCCGCCCTGTGCAAACCGGAGGGCATCGGTGGCGGGGACATCAAGCTCACCGCCGCCGCAGGCATGGTGCTGGGCTTTGGGGGATGCACGGCCGGGCTGCTGCTCGGCCTGACGGCATCCCTCTTTTTTTATCTCATCGAACAGATTATCAGACGGCTCCGCAAGCTGGAGCCGCGGAAAGCGTCACAGGCATCTCTGCCTCTGGCGCCGTTTTTGTCCCTCGGCTTTCTTGCCGTAACCATTTTAAAAATTGGAGGAAACATCCTATGAAAAGAATCCATATCATCAGAAAAAAGACCATCATCGTTGCCGGTATCGCCGCCGTTTCGCTGGCGGCGGCTCTCATACCCAAGGCCGTAAAAGCTGTGAAATCCCGTAAATACAGCTCTGCCAGTTTCTAAATCACCATGAAATCAAGGAGGAAAAATCTATGAGCCTTTTCAAAAACCGCACGGTGGTCGGTGTGATCTGCATCCTTTTGTCCCTGCTCATCTGCTTCGGTGTGACGCCGTTGTTTAATAAATCGGTCAGCCAGAAAACCGAGATTGTCCGCGTCGTGAAAGAAATCAAGGCAGGCGATGAAATCAGCAAGGAGATGGTGCAGACCGTGGAGGTAGGCGGCTTCGGACTGCCCGAAAATGTCCTCCGCCAGAGCGAAACCGTCGTGGGCAAATATGCCACCGCCGACCTTTCCGTTGGCGACTATATCTTAAATACCAAACTGTCCGATACCCCGGCTGCGGAAAACACCTACCTGTATAATCTGGACGGCACCAAGCAGGCCATGTCGGTCACCATCAAGAGCTTTGCGAACGGGCTTTCCGGCAAGCTGGAAAGCGGCGACATCGTGTCGGTGATCGCCCCGGACTACAAAAAGCAGGGTTCCACCGTGATCCCCGCCGAGCTGAAATATGTGGAGGTCATCGCCGTCACCGCAGGCAGCGGATATGACGCCAACACGGGAGCGCAGACAGAAACTGAAACCGAGGATGAAAAAGAGCTGCCCTCCACCGTGACCCTGCTGGTGTCCCCCGAACAGAGCAAGGCGCTGGCGGAGTTGGAGTCTGACGGCAAGCTCCACCTGTCACTTGTTTATCGCGGTACGCCCGCCAACAGCGCCAAGTTTACAGAGGCGCAGGACAAGGTTATTGCGGCGCTGTATCCCACAGAGCCGGTGCAGGACAGCTCTCACAAATCCGAATCCCAGGGATCGGAGGAAAACACTGTGTCCGAGGCGCCTGCGGAAAGCGAGGTGCAGTGATGCTGAACTTTAAGAAAAAGGGCATCTTCACCCGCCAAGCGTCAAAGGAGGATGCCCCGCCGGAGCAGGAGCCGCAGGAAGGAATCCTTGCCGTTTGGGGCTCCCCCGGCAGCGGCAAAACCACCGTGGCGGTAAAAATCGCAATGCACCTTGCCGACCGGAAGAAAAACGTGGTGCTGCTGCTCTGCGATATGACCGCACCCATGCTGCCCTGCATTTGCCCGCCCTCTGAGCTGGAGGGAGAGCATTCGCTGGGCAGTATTCTTGCGGCCGCCCATGTGACGGAACCGCTCATCAAGCACAATCTGGTGACACTGAAAAAGCACAAATACCTTACCATTCTCGGCATGAAAAAGGGCGAAAACGAGTATACCTACCCGCCCTATGAGCAGACTCAGGCGCAGGAGCTGTTGGACGGACTGAGGGAAACCGCTCCCTTCGTGGTGGCGGACTGCGGCAGCTACATTGCCAATGACATTCTCTCCGCTGTGGCGCTCATGGAGGCCGACAGTGTCCTGCGACTTGCGAATGCCGACCTGAAATCCGTGAGCTATCTCTCCAGCCAGCTCCCGCTGCTCCGGGATTCCAAATGGGATGCGGAGAAGCAGTACAAGGTTGCCAGCAATGTCAAGCCACGACAGGCCGGGGAACAGATCGGGCAGGCGCTGGGCTCGGTGGCCTTTACCCTGACCCATTCGCCGGAGCTGGAGGAACAGTATCTGGCAGGAAATCTACTGGCGGATTTGTCCCTGAAGGACAGTCGTCCATTTAGAAAAGAAATAGAAAAAATCGCAAAGGAGGTGTTTGGCATATGAAGTTGGGCAAAAAAAGAAGCACGTCGGTGTTTCAAAGCTCGCCGGTATCTGCGGTGGAAATCGGAAATCAGCCATTATCCGCAGAACCGGAGCTTATCACCGAAGCGGGCAATACCTCCGAATCCACGGCCGAAAGATTTGCAAACTTGCAGTTCGGTTCCGATGTGGATATTTTGAATCCACCGGATGAGCAGGCTACCGCACCGTTGCATGACAATCGCGCGCTGCGTGCGCATGGCCTGTTCTTTACCCCGGAGGCTGGGGGAAAAGACTTCTCTACGGTTCTTGCCGAGGTACAGGCGTACATCTCCGAGCATTACAGCATCCTCCTCACTGCAGGCGGCGAGGACGCCAAGGCGCAGATGAAGCGATACATCCAGAAATTCCTGCAGGACAACCGTGTCTCCGTAAACGGCATAAGCGGCGACAGGCTGGCGGACGCCCTCTACACCGAAATGGCGGAGTTCGGGTTTCTGACCAAATACATCTTCGGCACCGGCATTGAGGAAATTGACGTCAATTCATGGAAAGACATTGAGGTGCAGTATTCGGACGGTCGCACCGTGAAGCTGGAGGAACGCTTTGAAAGCCCCCAGCACGCTGTGAATGTCATTCGCAGGATGCTCCACATCAGCGGCATGGTACTGGATAACGCCAGTCCCATTGTGCTGGGGCATCTCTCCAAGAACATCCGTATCGCTGTGCTGAAAAGCCCCATTGTGGACGAGGATGTGGGCGTGGCCGCCTCCATCCGTATCGTCAACCCGCAGAGCATGAAAAAAGAGGACTTTGTGGGGAGCGGCACGGCAACTGGCCCCATGCTGGATTTCTTATCCCTCTGCGTCCGCTATGGTATTTCGGTCTGTGTGGCGGGAGCCACCAGCTCCGGCAAAACCACCGTGGCTGGCTGGGTGCTGACCACCGTACCGGACAACAAGAGGATCTATACCATTGAGAACGGCTCCCGTGAATTGGCTCTGGTGCGGGAAAAGGATGGGAAAGTGGTCAATTCGGTCATCCACACCCTGACCCGCGACAGCGACAATGACCGCCAGCGCATTGACCAGACCAATCTTTTAGACTATGCCCTCCGTTTTAACCCGGATATCATCGTGGTGGGCGAAATGCGCGGCGCCGAAGCGAACGCGGCGCAGGAGGCTGCCCGAACCGGCGTGGCGGTGCTGACCACCATCCATTCCAATTCCTGCGAAGCCACCTATCGCAGAATGGTGTCCCTGTGCAAACGCGCCGTGGATATGTCCGACCAGACCCTTATGGACTATGTAACTGAAGCCTACCCCATTGTGGTGTTCTGCAAGCAGCTGGAAAACAAGCAGCGCCGCATGATGGAGATTCAGGAGTGCGAAATCCTGCCCGACGGCACAAGGCAGTTCCGCCCGCTGTTCCAGTACATCATCACGGAAAACCGCATGGAGGATGGCAAATTTGTCATTGAGGGGCACCATAAGCAGGTCAACACCATCTCGGACAGCCTTGCCAAGCGGCTGCTGGAAAACGGCATGCCGCAGACGGTCATTGAACGCCTGCGGGGAAAGGAGGAACAAACCGCATGACAACAATACTTTTAATGGCCTGCATCGGCATGATCGCAGGCTCTTTTCTTTTGCTCGGCCTTACTCCCATGGCATTTACAACCGCCATCTTCGGCAGGCTGACCGATCAGCCCAAAGCTCTGCGGGATGAGGTTAATGAAACCACCCACAGGAAAAAGAAGTCCTATCTGCGCAGGGAGCTTACCGAGGTGCAGTCCATCCTCAAGGTCACCGGCAGGACGACACGCTTTCCCATGCTCTGTGCATTGTCCCTGCTATTCTTTACCGTGGGTGTGTCGATAGCTGTCATGCTTTCGAACTTTTTTCTGGTTCCTGTCATGGCGGTAGGCTGTATGCTCCTGCCGTTCTGGTGGGTAAAGCTCACGGCTAGCCACTTCAAAAAGGACATTGCGGCGGAGCTGGAAACGGCTCTTTCCATCATCACCACGGCCTATCTTCGAAATGAGGACATTCTGACGGCGGTGGAAGAAAACCTCCCGTACCTGAATCCGCCGGTGCTGTCGGTGTTTCAGGGCTTTGTGTCCCGCGTCCGGCTGGTGGACCCCGATGTGACGGCGGCACTCCATGATGTAAAAGTAAAGATTGACAACGCGGTGTTTCAGGAATGGTGCGACGCCCTCATTGCCTGCCAGCACGACCGCAGCCTCAAAACCACTCTGACCCCAATCGTCAGTAAACTCAGTGATATGCGGGTGGTCAACGGTGAGCTGGAAACCATGGTGTTTGAGCCGAGAAAGGAATTCATCGTTATGGTGATTCTCGTCATCGGGAATATTCCGCTCCTGTATTTCTTGAATCAGGACTGGTACCGCACCTTGATGCACACTCCGCTGGGACAGGTGGTGCTGGCGATCTGCGCCGCCGTGATTTTCATTTCCACGGCGTTTGTGATCAAACTCACTCAGCCCATTGAATATCGGAGGTGACGGCATGACAATCTATCTGTTTTTATTCGGAGTCCTCCTATCGGCGGGACTCTTTTTCCTTGCCGCCGACCTCTTACATCTGCCCACTCTCGCCACCCAAAAGGCGATGCTGTCGGCGGGAAAGCAGGCCAAAGCCAAACCCAAAACCACCGATGCTCTGCTGCGAAATGCCGCTGTACGGCTTTCCCGGTATCTTCGCATGGATGCGTATAAGAAAAGCCGGATGGTAAATGTGCTGTCGGCGGCGGGACTTTCCGACTCGCCGGAGCTGTTCACGGCTACGGCAATTGTTAAGGCGGCGGCTATCGGGCTCTGCATCATCCCCTGCCTGATTGTACTGCCGTTGCTGGCGCCCATTGTGCTGTTTACCGCTATTTTGACTTATTTTAAGGAAATCCGTAAGGCGGATGAGGCGCTGGCAGCCAAGCGCGGAAAAATCGAACAGGAGCTGCCGCGCTTTGTGGCGACCATCACCCAGGAGCTGAAAGCCAGCCGTGACGTGCTGTCCATGCTGGAGAATTTCAAGAAAAACGCGGGCGAGGACTTTGCGGCGGAGCTTGACATCCTCACGGCGGATATGCGCTCCTCCAGCTATGAAGCGGCGCTGACCCGTTTTGAGGCAAGGTTCAATTCGCCCATGCTCTCGGATATTACCAGAGGGCTGATCGGCGTACTGCGCGGGGACGACGGCGGAATGTATTTTCAGATGCTGACTCATGACATGAAGCAGCTGGAGCTTCAGCGGCTGAAAGCGCAGGCCATAAAGATCCCGCCGAAAATCCGGGTGTTTTCTTTTGCCATGCTCATGTGCTTTCTCATGACCTACATGGCGGTTATTGTCTATGAAATCATTACATCCCTCGGCGGGATGTTCTAACAGGGAGGTGTAAGCCAAATGACGGAACAGGAAATGATGACGCTTCTGCGCAAAAAGCTGGACAGAGGCATGGCGCAGTATCAAAAGGAATGGCAGCAGAAACCGGCCTCCGAGCTGGTGGAGCTGGCAAGCGAAATTGCCGCCGTGCAGTTTGTGTATCAAGAGCTGTCCGACGGCAGCTATTCCGCCGAATATATGGAGTATCTGCTCCGCTTTGAAAACCCGCTGGAGGTGGTAGCGGATCAGTGGATATCCGAGCAAACCGTTGATTTCAGCGAGGAACTCACCCATGCGCTCTGGACACTGTGGGACAAGGGCGAATCGGAATCAGAATATACCCTTGACCCGGACTATGCGCCTGTTTCCGCGGAGGAAGTGAGAATCACCCTGCGGGAATTTATCGAAGCGCATCCGAACGCATCGTTTGATATGATGACGCCCGGCGGGTATGTATACTTGACGCCCGAAACCGCACAGCTTTTGCTGGCGGGCCACAACGTGAAAGGAAATCCCGGCAGCGCTGAATTTGCCAGAGATGTTCCCGCAGAGGAACTGCTGGAGCAGGAAATCTGCACCGCTGATTTCAGCAAGGGCGCATGGCGTGTGTTAAGCGATCACAACCCGGAACCGAGGTTGGAGCAGGGACCCTTTGAGCAGGGGGTGACCATGTGCTGAGAAAAATCCTGAGCAACAAGCGGGGCGAGGGCTACATGGATGTAGCCGTGCTGGTGCTGTGCGCCATGCTGGTCATTGCCCTTGCCGTGAAGGTGTTTCCCGTCTACATCCAAAAGCAGCAGCTGGACACCTTTGCCACCGAGCTCATCCGGGAGGCCGAAATTGCCGGACAGGTGGGCAGTGAAACCAGTCGTCGGGAGCAGCTCTTGCGGGAAAAAACCGGGCTTTCTCCCAGCGTGGAGTGGTCTGAAACCGGCAGAATCCAGCTGAATGAGGAAGTCATGGTAACGGTCACCTACCAGACCAACATCGGGCTGTTCGGCGGCTTCGGCTCGTTCCCCATTACGCTGAGAGCGGACGCGGCGGGAAAGAGCGAGGTTTATTGGAAATGACGGATAAAATCAAGCAAATCCTACGGGGAAAAGGCGGCGCGGGCTTTCCGCTGATCATCGCCATCACCCTGTCGCTGGTCATGATCTTCACCGGCATTTCGGAATATTTCCGTCTTCTGATTGTGGCGCAGGGTGTGCGGGATGCGGTGCAGGCGGCGGTTATCTCCACCGTGGTGGAGAATTACGATGATGTGTACCACGGCGTGCGGGAGGGTTATTCGGGTGCTTACCAGCCCTTTGCCGGGGATTTTGAGGAAAGCCTCGATTACGGCGATATTTATGACCGACTGGACGGCATTCTCGGCCTTTCCAGCAGCGGTGGCTATCACGAAAAACGCACCCCGGACGGAAAGCTGGAGTTTAAGGTCTGGAATCTGGATGTGGACATCCGAAACGCACCTCTTGCGTCAGGGGATCAGGCTTCCGCCCGCTTTGAGGCGGACAGCACCATCCTGCTGGAGGTTCCCGTATCCTTTGGCGGACAGCTGCTGCCGTCCATGATCATCAAGGTCAAGACCAGCGCCGGATACACGCCTAAGTTTTGACTGTTATCAAAAAGTTTTCTATAATATGGATAGACTTTTTGAAAACTTCGTGGTAGGGTGTGACGTAACAAGGAAAAATCAAACTTTCACGAATAGGAGGATGCTCTTATGAAAAATATGAATCCCAAAATAAATAAGTGGCTGGCTGTCGCCGGTGGCCTCGCCCTCTGCGCGGTGCTGGTGGTGCTGATCGGGCAGCGGTTTCAGACGCCCAAGCCGGTGGATGCACCTCTCCCGTCCCAAAGCTCCGAAGTGAGCAAGGTGACGGTAGACCCTTCCAAGCAGGATAGCACAGAGAAAGAAAAAGAGGTCACCGTAACCCCGCCGGATACCACCCAGCCGGTGACTACCGATAACGGTGCGGTTTCCAACGGTACCGAACAGACCATTCAGGGCGATGTGAGCAAACCCGAATATACCGAGGAACAGCGGCAAGACCCTACGCAGAAGCCTAACGGCGAAAAGGTCACGGAGCCTCCCAAGGCTGTCGACCATGACAAGGTGGAACAACCCAAGGAAACCCCGAAAAGCGACAGTCAGCCCCAGGGCGGCGAAACCAAGGACGGCAAGATTTATGTGCCGGGTTTTGGATGGATTGAGGATCACGGCGGTGGTGGTGAGGGTACCGTTGGGGATAGTGATGGCGATATTAACAAGCAGGTTGGAATAATGGACTAAACAACAAGATCATTCTAAGGACACGGTTGAAAGATACCGTGTCTTTTTCATTTGCAAAAATAGGAGGTCAGGATGAAGAAATTACTTCTACGGACCCTGCCGTTACTCCTCATATTTTGCCTGCTCTGCCCGATGAATGCGATTGCCGATACTGGCGGAAGCGGAAATATTGACGGCGGTGGCGGCGGGATGGGCAGCGGAACCAGCACCAATTCATGGAACAGCGGCAACGAAGGTGTGCGCGTCACTGTGGTTCGAGCAAGTGACCATGCAGCAGTGACAACTTCTATTGATTTAACCAATAAGTCTCCCAACAATATCCAAGTGCATTTTGGGAAAGTGAGCAAGATGCAATATACTGCAGGCAGTGGGTTGAAACCGACCACAAATAAATATCAATATATTAATCCGCCACAAGCCATGCCTCGTATTATCAGCACCAACGGAAGCAATAACATTGAAGCCATTAAAAGCTACTTTTGTTCAGAGTACATCATACAAATGATTTCAAACCACACAGGCATGGATTACGATGTCCTCATCGGCGGTGAGTACAAGATACTTTTAGAGCCCATCGCTTACTACAAATTTGAGGGCACCATGATTGCCACCACCGCTACCGAAGCAGCACTCTATGATGAGCAGACCAGCGGCCTGTTAAGACGCCGTATGGTATCCCTCACTCACAAAAATCTGCCCCTTGCCATGTTTTTGGAGGTAAGCGATCTTGGCTACCCTGCATGGGGAGGCAGCAAAACCAGCGCCGCCACCAATGCGGATATCAAGTCCAGCCTTGGGCTTGGGATCGTCCGCTTTAAGGAAAAGTCGGAGGAACCGCAGATTGAAGCCTATGACTACGAATACCGGGTCAACACCGACGTCATCACGGCAGTGCGGATCAGCGGCGGACAGTCCGATCCCGACAGCCCCACCCGCGTCAGCTTCAACATCGGCGGCCAAACCTACAGCGTGGGCAATGTTTATTATCCTGAAGGCGACAGCCAGCTTGCGTGGGTGAAATGGAAAACCCCGGATACCGAGCAGAACATGACCATTGAAGTGACAGTGTCCGGCCCCGGCAGCACGGCGAAAACGACGCTCAACGTTAAAATCGTTGACCTTGATAAGAACTCGCCGCCCAATCCCGTAGCCGATGACCGAAACGACAGCTTCTCCCGTGTTGCTGTTCCAAATCGGACGGTGAAAAATACGGCAAGCTGGGGCGTCTGGCGTCCATGGTGGCAGGAATATTGGGTGTGGCATGGGAGTGACGAGGATGGATATTGGTGTGATCACGGCTGGTACGAATTTGATCTGGATCGCTACAGCGCCAGCCTGACCGCAGCCATGAGCATTCAGTGCGACAGCAAAAATCCTACTGCCAGCGGAACGGTTATGAAGTCAGGGTACGGTATCAACCAGATCGTCACCGGGAGCATCAGTTCCAACCAAAGCTCGGCGGTTACCAAGCCGCAGAATGCGGTCAGCTATTTCCCTGAATTCGGCTACGAAACCTATTGGCGGCTCTTGGAGCGGATGGGTACAGGGCGGTTTGAGTTTCAGAAAAATCCGTATTCCACCTACAAAAACCGCACCCATTTCAGCCCGATCTGGATGCCGGACGGCTCTTATACCGTCAACACATGGCTCATAGATGCATGGACGCCGGATGGAATGCTGTCCGCCAACCTGACCGACAGTCTGACCATAAAGGGCAATTTGTGGCAGGATTGGCACGCCGGTCCCCTCCAGCCGTAAGGGAGGGACGAAGATGGCATATGAACGAATTGAGGCTCCAAAGGGCAGCCTATTCCACTACACGAAAAAGGATCGGCTGGATGCAATTTTACAGGATGGACGCATCCGGCGGTTTGAAGATCGGGAATGCTGGTTCTGCACCTCTCTTGCGGACACCCTGCGGCTTATGGAAATGACTGTCATGAAGGAGGGGCATCCTTACGTGAATACGCAGGGGCGGCTGCGAAAATACCCCGTTTTTGTGCCGGAGGATTATGTGATTCTTCAACTGGAGCCGCGCTATCAAAGCGGCGATTGGGTGCGCTGGAATCAGGAGTTGCCCTCCGGCTGTTCCGCTGAGCTCCTTGCACAAGCGGAGGAATTCAGTGCGCTGAAAAAGGGATTCCGGGGCGACCTGAAGTTTTACCAAAATCCGCAGGTGCTTGCGGTAGCTCCGCTTTTGGAGCAACAGACTCCGGGCATGGACATGACCATGCAGCTATAACACAGAAAAAGAACAAGGCGGCGGGAGCGATCCTGCGGCCTTGTTCCTCATTTCAGAAAGGTGGCCTTTATGAAAAGATACAAAAAAGTCGCATTGGCGCTCTCGCTCATCCTCATGGTCAGCCTGCTGTTCGGCACAACCGCTTTTGCGGCAAACGGCGACGTGGCCGGAGCAATCGAGGGAACGTGGAACGACGCCTCCGGGCAGATCAAGACGGTGGTCAACAAGGTGGTATTTCCGGCAATCGACTTGATTCTTGCGGTGTTTTTCTTTGCAAAATTGGGAACGGCATACTTCGACTATAGGAAACACGGGCAATTTGAGTGGGCCGCGCCTGCGATTCTGTTCGCCTGCTTGGTGTTCACCCTCACGGCTCCGACCTATATCTGGACGATTTTGGGGATGTAGTGGATCGAACTGTTTTTACACACGGCTTCCAAACAGAGCGGAAACATCTGGCGTTCCGAAGAAATTTGCAGTAAAATAGGCGCAGGAGGTGATGCGGTGAACAGTAATGATATGAAAGGGAAAATCCATAACTCCATGTATCAGCAGCTCCAAAAGAACGGCATAGCTGTCCCCGTGCAGGTGCTGATGGATTTAAGCATCCTCTCCAAAGAGGATTATGAGCGGTGGCGCTTCGGCAAGGTGGATTATTTGGAGCGTGTCTGCAAGGGGAACCTCTCCAAGCTGTCCCTTATCATGCGGGAAATTGGGGGCTATGCCACAAAAAACAATCTCAAGGCTTCGTGGACATTTTATAAGCAGTGGGGACTGAAAAACTGCTCCCATGCAAGGAAGCTTCGGTTTTCCAAAAGCGGCGGCGAGGACATCGAAAAAGCCTATGCCACCCACTATATAGACCCCATCAGGGTAAGCGAGCTGAAACAACAATCACAAATATGCTCCAAGACGCACTGTGAATGAACCCACGGTGCGTCTTTTTTATTTCCCCAAAAAGGAGTTTGCAGCAGCAAAACAAGGAGGGCGGCAGAGCCGCTCTCCTTGCTGCTTGCAAACGAATTTCGCTATTTATCGTTGTCATCTGGCTCTGAATCTCTTTTGAGCTCCACAATAACGCCGTCGTCGCCGGAGATGAAAAACTCCTCCGTCTTTTGCTGCGCACGCTGAAGCAGCGAAATGGCATCTGTCACATCGTTAAACAGCGAATCATACATTTTTTTGTAGTCTGCCACGCAATTGACCTCCTATTTCCTTATTTCGGTGGCCACCGTTGTGTGGTATTGAAGCTCTGAACGAGCGGATTGTCAAGTCGTTATTGAAGTTTTCTAAATCTTTGCACCCCACCCGAAATCCGTTCAAACAGATACGCAGGCACACCGCAGCATTTGCTATGGTGTGCCTTTTTTATTTCCACAGAAAGGAGTGAGAATCCAATGTTTATCTGGGACTTTGTTCTTGGAACCGTCATGGATCAGATCATCGAATGGCTCTACGGACAGGTGGTCGGCTTTCTGGCCGACTTCTTTGCGCAGATGGGAAACATGGGTGTGGAGCTGTTCGAAATGAGTTGGGTGCAGTCCATCGTCCTGTTTTTTTCCTATCTGGCTTGGGCGCTGTACGGAACCGGGCTGGTGGTGTCGGCGTTTGAAACCGGCATCGAGTACCAGCACGGCCGGGGCAGCATCAAGGACACCGCCTTAAATGCTATCAAGGGCTTTATGGCGGTGTCCCTTTTTACCACTGTGCCGGTGGAGCTTTTCAAGCTCTCGGTGAATCTCCAGAGCAGCCTCACGGCGGGCATCACCGGCTACGGCACCAGCTTCGGTGACCTTGCGGGAAACATCATTTCCGAGCTTGGCAGTTCTCCGGATATCGGCGGCGCCATGGGCTCCGGCGTGTTCGGAGGGCTGTCTGTCATTACAAGCCCGATCCTGCTGCTTTTTATGATTATCATGATGGGCTATGCAGTCATTAAAGTGTTTTTTGCCAACCTCAAGCGCGGCGGCATTTTGCTGATCCAGATTGCCGTGGGCAGCCTGTATATGTTTTCCGTGCCCCGCGGCTACATCGACGGCTTTACACAATGGTGCAAGCAGATCATCGGCCTGTGCCTCACCACATTTTTGCAGGCATCTATCCTCGCGGCAGGGCTTATGGTGCTGCGAACCCATGCCCTGCTGGGGCTTGGACTGATGCTGGCCGCCGGAGAAGTGCCGCGAATTGCCGGAGCCTTCGGGCTTGATACCAGCACAAAGGCAAATGTGATGAGCGCCGTGTATACCGCACAGGCGGCCGTCAACACCACCCGCACCATCGTACAAGCAGTAGCGCCGAAATAATCATGAAAGGAATTTGCCTATGAAACTAATCTATGTGGCGTCCCCTTACGCCGGGGACATCGAACAGAATACCGAATTTACCAGGAAAGCGTGCCGCCATGTGATGAATGAGGGGCACGCTTTTTTTGCGCCCCATTTATTATACCCCCAGCTCCTTGAAGATTCCAATCCGCAGGAACGCCAGCTCGGTCTGGATATGGGGCTTGCCATGCTCCCCCGCTGCGACGAGCTGTGGTGCTACGGTGACCATATCTCGCTGGGGATGCACCTTGAAATTGAGGAAGCGGTCAGAATCGGAATCCCGGTTCGCCGGGTGATGGAACAGGAAAATGGCTTTGCTATCGGCACAGCTAAAGGCACCGAACCGGCCGAAGCTCCCCAGCAGGCGATGAGGATGGTCTGATGATGACGATGGGGAGCCTCTTCGATGGGATTGGAGGTTTTCCATTGGCGGCTATCCGCAACGGTATTACTCCCGTATGGGCCAGTGAAATCGAAGCCTTTCCCATCGAAGTGACAAAAATCCGATTCCCCGAAATGCTCCATGTCGGGGATATTACAAAGCTGGACGGAGCGAAACTGCCGCCTGTGGACGTCATTTGCGGCGGCTCACCCTGCCAAGATTTATCGGTCGCTGGCCAGCGCCGGGGCTTGGCGGGTGAGCGTTCCGGCCTGTTTATGGAGCAGACACGAATCACAAAGGAGATGAGAAAAGTCGATGAGCAACGAAACGTACCAGCTCACCTTGTTCGACCTCGATACCTCGTTTGGGAAAATGGTGCGACACGTTCCTAACTGAAAAGGTTAGGCGCTAAATAATGAACGTGTAAATGTTCAGTTTAGGAGAACTGATAATCCGATGGGTGGAATGATGGGGTAACGCCCTGAAACGCCCACACTGATACTCCGACTGGCATGAATTATGCAAATAATATTTGTGTCAGAAGCTCGGTGAAGTCGGCAGAGAGTAGTCGTAAGCGGAGGAAAAATAATGCCTGCTCGAAAGCTGGTCAGAGGTGACTGGTGCTACCTATATGCCGGGTGTCTATGCTCATGGTGAGAATGTGTGAATAACACTGACGAATTTCCGAATGTAAGGGTCTAAACCCAGAGTGTGTCGAAAGGCACTACCCGCCATAGCGGGGCGTTTGTGGATGAGTAAAAGTCGTTTTTATGAAAGTCCATTTGTCGTTACAGGCGGCAAGGCTACAGCTAAACGCAGGCTCAAAGGAAACACCTAAAAGCATAAAATGATAGGATTGTCGGAACGTGGAAAGCTGAAAACGTGGAGACTGTTGCGGTCAATGAAGCGTTGGACGGGAAATCAAATCGAATAACCGTCCTTTATTTCAGTGAGAGTAGGGGCACAGTACCGATGAAACCGTAGAAATACGGTGGAGGGATAGCCCCAAGTCGAAATAATATTTCAATTTGAAAACACAACAAACGCAGCTTCGATTATGACAAAGAAAATCCACCCCGAAAGGAGAGGATGCCTGTGTTGACTTCGGAGCAGCAAAAACCCAAACGGAGCAAAATCCGTTACGCAGAATACTACGACAAGCAAACTGTCTTTGATGGTTTATATGCGGACAGCCAAAAAGGCAAGGTGTTTTGTAACCTTGTCAATTTGATGGAAAATGCAGAGAATATCAAGTTGGCGTACAGAACTATCAAGGGCAATACAGGTAGTGAAACCGCAGGAGTAGATGGGCGGACGATACAGGACATTAGCCGTCTCAGTGAGGAAAAGTTCGTTGCGCTCATTCAGCAACAATTCAAAATGTACCGTCCACGCGCTGTAAGACGTGTGGAAATCCCAAAACCAAACGGCAAAACAAGACCGCTCGGTATCCCAACCATTGTTGACCGCATTGTGCAACAGTGTGTCCTGCAAGTCTTAGAGCCAATCTGTGAAGCAAAGTTTTACGACCATTCCTACGGATTCAGACCCAATCGCTCCACGGAAAATGCCATTGCACGATGCAATCAAATGATGCAATTATCGCATTTGCACTATGTAGTGGACATTGATATTAAAGGTTTCTTTGATAATGTATGCCACACAAAGCTAATACGCCAGATGTGGAATATGGGTATTCGAGATAAAAAATTGCTGTGTATCGTACGAGAAATGCTAAAAGCGCCGATTGTTATGCCAAACGGCGAGGTTGTCCATCCGCAAAAAGGCACTCCGCAAGGCGGTATTTTATCGCCGTTACTCTCCAATATCGTTCTAAACGAACTGGATTGGTGGATTGCTTCACAATGGGAGTATATGCCCATGGATGGAAAGGCTTGCTATGTTCAGGTAAATGCCAATGGTGGTTTGAACAGAGGCTATCAATATCGGGTGCTGAAGAAAAGTAATTTAAAACAGGTGTTTATCGTACGGTATGCTGATGATTTCAAGCTCTTTTGCTCCAATCGAAAAGACGCTATGAGCCTATTCAATGAGACAAGCAAATGGCTTAAAGAGCGATTAGGGCTTGACATCAGTCCCGAAAAGTCGAAAGTTATCAATCTCAAACAGCACTATTCCGAGTTTCTCGGCTTCAAAATGAAGGTCATGGCAAAAGGCAAAAAGCATGTTGTGCGCTCTCATATCAGTGATAAGGCAAAGAAAAATTGCAAACAGCAAATCACTGAATGTGTAAAAGCCATGCAACGCCCACGGAATGAACAGGAACAGCACCGTTTCATTTTCCGATACAATTCTGTGGTGGCGGGTATACACAATTATTATAGAGTGGCAACATGCGTCAATTTAGACTTCTCTGATGTAGCCTTTGATATTGGAAAGCAAATGAAAAATCGACTTGGACGGCAAGGTCTATCAAAAACAGGAAAACTGGAAAAGGGATTTATCAAAGAACGGTACGGAAAAAGTGGGCAGTTAAGGTATCTAAAAGGGCATCCGCTGGTGCCAATCGGGTATGTGAACCACAAAAATCCTATGGGGAAGAAACGCAGTATCAACCGATACACCCCAGAGGGACGTGTAGAAATACACAAGGCACTTGGTGTGAACATGGAAACACTTTTATGGCTGATGAAAAATCCACGGATGAAACGGTCAATCGAATATGCGGATAACCGTATTTCTCTGTACGCCGCTCAATATGGGCGATGTGCGATTACAGGGAAAATGCTACTCCCGCATGAAATTCATTGTCATCACAAGCTACCGTTATCATTGGGTGGAACGGACAAATATAACAATCTCGTCATTTTGGACGAATTGGTGCATCAGCTACTTCACGCTACGCTACCCGAAACCATAGCACAGCACCTTAGCCAATTACAGCTCACCAAAAACCAACTGCAAAAGCTGAACAAACTGCGAAAGCAAGCAAATCTATCTGAAATTCACTGCTAAAACAAGTGTTGTAAAATTGCTGAAACGAAGTGTGTAAGTTGTGTTTGAAACAAGAGAAATGTTGTTCCGATGGAGCGCCGTGTGCGGTGAAAGTCGCATGCACGGTGCGGAGCGGGGGAAAATCCTAAGATAGCATCAAAGGATTACCTATCGCTATTCCCCGGAGCTTTCAGCTCCTCAGAGGCGGAAGATTTCAAAGCGGTCATCGAGGAGATTGTCCGCATTAAGTACAGTGCCTGTGATGTGCCTCGACCTGAGTCCGGGCGCTGGGAATCTGCTGGGGCTATCATATTGGGAACTGAATTCAGCTTGGCTTGGCGTGTCTTGGACGCTCAATTCTGGGGAGTCGCCCAGCGACGCCGTCGCATCTTCCTTGTCGCAGATTTTGGAGGCACGACCGCACCCGAAATACTATTTAAGCAAGACAGCCTGTTTGGGGATCTTGCGCAGAGCGGAGGCCCGCGGCAAGGAACTGCCGCCCCAACTGAAGGATGCCCTGATGATACAGGCGGGGCTTGCCTGACCCCATGGGATGTACAGAGCCGCCGCATTTTTGAAGAAACCGGGACATGGCCCGCCCTCTACGGCGGCGAAGGCGGCGGGCACGGATATATCCAGACAGAAGAAAAAACAGCGATAGCCTTTGCCGCGAATCAGCGTGACGAAGTGCGGGATTTGCACGATATTGCGGGGGCGGTACAGGCCCAGCCGGGGATGAAGCAGCAGACCTTTGTGGCACAGCCGCTGTTCTGCTTAAACGATCAGGGCGGCGAACGGATGGATGTCACGGAGGATGTTTCGTCTACACTGCGCGCCGGTATGGGAGGGCATCCTCCGCTGGTATCCCAGCCGAACTGTCTGAACGGCTGGGATACCCAGCAAAGCCGTGTGTTTACGCCGGAGGGTGTGGCGCCGACTCTTGCCGCCAAAGGGGACCCCGGCGAATCGTCAGATTCGTTGGGGAGAGGAGGTGCAACGGAGCGTGTGAATTTCGAGTGCGAAGCACCCGAAGGAACTGAGCGAAGTTTGCAACGACGAGGCGGCGGGGGCAGAAATTCGGCAGGGCTGCTGTTTGCTGCAGGCGTTGTCAGCAAGGGCGACGGCGACTGCTTTCTCACGCCGGAAGTTCATACCTCCATTACCGGCGGCGGTGGGCAGGCCGGACAGGGCTACCCTTGTGTGCTTACCGCAGGCTTCTGCGGCAGCGCCAGTGCCGAGGCCAGAGGAATCGGCTATCAGGCGGAGTGTTCCCCTACCATCAAAACGGGTACGGCTCCATCGGTGCTGTGCCTCAACGATCAGGGCGGCAGCCAGATGCACTGCACCGAGGATATTACCGGTACGCTCCGCGCCCAGGAGCATGGACACCAGCCGCTGGTGTTTGACAACCACGCACAAGATTCACGTTTTACCGGACCGGTGGCGGTATCGCAGACAGTATCCGCAGGCTTCGGACAGGGCGGGAACAATCAGCCATTGGTCATGGCGACTCAACAGGGCGGTGCTGAAATTGGCGAGGGTGTCTGCCCAACCATTACGGCCAGTGCCGGGATGAGCGGCAATAATCAGCCGGTGTTATTTGAAAATCATGGCATCGACAGCCGTTACACTGGCCCGCATGCTGTGGCGCCCACCATGTCCGCACGGATGGGAACCGGGGGTAATAATGTTCCGCTGGTGGGCAGTGCCGTTGCCTTTTCACTGGATTCAAAGGAATCCAACAGCATGAAATCGGCAAATCCCCATTCGGGATGCCGGGAAACGGACGTTGCCAGAACCATTGACACGACAAACCCCGACCCCAGTAAGAATCAAGGCGGCATTGCGATTTTGCAGGAAACCATCTGCATTGCGGGCAATACCATTGACCGGGAGCCGGAAAACGGCGGCAACGGCCTCGGTTGTCAGTCGGACATCAGCTACACCATTACGACCAGCGACCGGCACGCCGTGTGTGAACCGTACCAAGAGGTGGTGGGCGCGCTTTGCCGAGGGGATGAGAAAGGCATCGGCAGCCAGTATGTCAGTCAGAACAAATGCATCGTGGAAAGGCGTAACCTCATCCGCAGGCTCACCCCGCTGGAATGTGAACGGCTCCAAGGCTTTCCCGATGGCTGGACGCTGATTCCCAGCTCATCGGACAGTGCCCGATATAAAGCTCTTGGAAATAGTGTGGCGATACCATGTGTGAACTTTGTTCTCCGTGGGATCGCCTATTTTTTGCGAAAAATCTATGAGGAACAGGAGGAATCACCCCCATGTACATCTACCCCGACAACTTAAAATCCAAGGCGACCCTGTGGCTGTGGGAGCTGCGAGACATCGGAATCATCGGCGTTGGCTGCCTGATTTCCGTCTTCGCACTCTCCCGGCTGGGCTGGCTGCCGCCCATTGTTCTGACGGCGGTCTATGCCTTTTTATCTATTCGCTTCGAGGATGTAAGCATTCTTGATTTTATCCGCTATGCCGCAGCTTTCTTCTTTGGCAAGCAGCAGACCTATGAATGGAGGGCGTGAATATGAACCGGAAAAAGAAACAGGAGGCAAGGGAAAAAGCCTCAACCCGCCAGCTCATGGGCATTGAGGGAATCAACGGACACAGCCTTGCGACGCCCCATGGTGAGCTGGTATTTTTTATGATTAAGCCGACGAATATCAGTGTTTTGTCTGAGAGCAGTGTGGGGGCAAGGATTTATGCCCTCATGAATGTACTCAAGGGAATTGCTGAAATTGAAATGCTGTGCTTAAACAGCCGGGAAAACTTTGAGGACAATAAGAGCTATTTGAAAGCCAGAATGGACGCCGAGCAGAACCCCGTCATCCGAAAGCTGCTGGCACAGGATCAGACAGCCCTTGACCGTATGCAGGTGCAGATGGCGACGGCGCGGGAATTTTTAATCATTATACGGCTTCGGAATGAAAAAGAAAGCGATGTTCAGCCCTACCTTTCCCGCATCGAAAAGAGCCTCAAGGATCAGGGCTTCACGGTGCGCAAGGCGGGTGAAAGCAACATCAAGCGCCTGTTGGGTGTCTATTATGAGCAGAATGTCACAACGGAACAATACGAGGATTATGACGGAGAAAGGTGGGTGATTTTCGGTGAGTAAGAACAGAAAAAAAGAAAAAACAGTGCCGCAGGAGGATGCTAAAATCAAGGATTTCCTTGACATGATTGCACCGGGCATCATCAAATTCAACACGGATTATTTTATCTGCGGCAACACCTACCGCTGCGTTTGGGCACTTCGTGAATATCCCACCGCCACTGAGGAACAGGCCATCCTGCGCCACCTTGGCGAAAAAGACGGCGTGACCCTGCGCATCTACACCCGTCAGGTAACTGCAGCTGAGGAAAAGAAAATCATCACGGGCGCTGCCAATAAAAACCGCATGGACAAGAGCTCCACCAATGATCTCCAGCAGACTGTCACCGCTGAAAGCAATCTGCAGGATGTGGTCACGCTGGTGTCCTCCATGCACCGAAACCGGGAGCCGCTCCTGCACTGCGCTGTTTTCATTGAGCTGACTGCTCACGATTCCGATGCGCTGAAGCTCCTCCAAACCGATGTTCTCACCGAACTGGTGCGCAGCAAGCTCAATGTGGACCGGCTCATGCTGCGCCAGCGGGAGGGTTTTCTCGCCGTAGGCCCTGCCGGATGGAATGTGTTCGCCAGCCAGTTTGAACGGGTACTGCCCGCAAGCTCTGTGGCAAACCTCTATCCCTTCAACTACAGCGGCAAGACCGATTCTCATGGATTTTACCTCGGCAGGGACAAATTCGGCTCCAACATCATTGCGGATTTTGACAAGCGCGACGATGACAAAACCAATGCGAATGTCCTGATACTCGGCAACTCCGGCCAAGGCAAGAGCTATCTGTTAAAGCTCATCCTCTGCAATATCCTCGAATCAGGCAAGTCTGTTCTGTGCCTGGACCCTGAGCACGAATATGTGGAGCTGGCCGAAAATCTCGGCGGCTGCTTCATTGACCTCATGTCAGGCCGGTACCGGATCAACCCGCTGGAGCCGAAAACATGGGATGAAGGCGGCAACCCGGAGGACACCGACGCGCCCCAGGCGTTCCGGCAGTCCACCAAGCTCAGCCAGCACATCAGCTTTCTCAAGGATTTCTTCCGGTGCTACAAGGATTTTTCCGACCGCCACATTGATGCCATTGAAATTATGCTGGGCAAGCTGTACGAAAACTTTGGCATCAGCGACCGCACCGATTTCAGAAAGCTGGCTGCCACGGACTATCCCATTTTGTCCGACCTGTATGCCTTAATTGAAACCGAGTACAAGGGCTATGACAAAACCAAATACCAGCTCTACCCGCCGGAGCTTTTGCAGGAAATCCTGCTGGGGCTCCACTCCATGTGCATGGGCGCGGAAAGCCAGTTTTTCAACGGCCACACCAACGTGACCTCAGACCGCTTTATTGTGTTCGGTGTTAAGGGACTTCTGCAGGCCAGCCGGAATGTGAAAAACGCATTGCTGTTCAATGTGCTGTCCTTCATGAGCGATAAGCTGCTGACCGAGGGGAACACCGCCGCCTCCATTGATGAGCTGTACCTGTTCCTCACGAACCTGACGGCTATTGAATATATCCGCAATTTCATGAAGCGTGTCAGGAAAAAGGAATCCTCGGTCATTCTGGCTTCTCAGAATTTGGAGGACTTCAACATTGAGCATATCCGGGAGCTGACCAAGCCGTTGTTTTCTATCCCTACCCACGCCTTTCTGTTCAACGCAGGCAACATCGACAAGCGGTTCTATATCGACAGCCTCCAGTTAGAGGAATCGGAATACAACCTCATCCGCTTTCCCCAACGCGGCGTGTGCCTTTACAAATGCGGCATTGAGCGGTACAACCTTGCGGTCCACGCTCCGGCGTATAAGGAGAAATTGTTCGGAACGGCGGGCGGCAGATAATGAAGAAGGGAGAAAAAATCATGAACAGACTGCAGCAGCAGAAAGAAAACAAATCGGGGCTCCTCGAAGATATGCTGTCCTTTATCCGCTACACCCCCAACCGGGAGGCGGATCTGTTAGCTTTTATGGAGAAGTACCAGAAAGCGGACTGCGAGGAACGCCCCGCTGTTTTGGAGCAGCTCCGCAGCTGTATGGACGGCAAGGAATACCCCGATCCCTACGCCGGGAGCTACCACTATGCCCCAGAGGATGTGTCCCTCATGGGAAAGATTCTGGATGATTACATCGACGATCTCACCTTGGCACAGGGTGATCCCGCCGCCGTTTCAGAGTGTGTGCGGGATACGGTACTGAAAATCAATGCGCTGAATGAGGAATGCGGACGGTATCTCATTGACACTTGGCGCAGGGAACGACTGTGCGGCTTCATCAATTCCGCAGCGGAAACAGCGGGGCTGTCTCAGGAAAAAGACCTGACTCTGCAGCACCGGATGTGGTAAAGGCGGTGAGTAAATGGAGATACAAGGTCAGGATTTCGGGATTGAAGTTGAAATGACCGGGCTTACCAGAAGCCGCGCCGCCGAGGTCATTGCCGAACATTTCGGCACCACCAAAGAATATGAGGGCAGCTTCTACGACGCCTATTTTGCGAGGGATACCACCGGCCGCAAGTGGAAGGTCATGAGCGACGGCAGTCTGGACTGCCAGCGAAAAGAGGGACGCAGGAAGGTCAGCGCCGACCGGAATTACAGCGTGGAGGTGGTCAGCCCCATCTGTCAGTATGGGGACATCGAAACGGTGCAGGAGCTGATCCGCAAGCTCCGGGAGGCCGGGGCGTTTGTGAATTCCTCCTGTGGCATTCATATCCACATCAACGCCGCACCCTTTGACGCACCCCACCTCCGCAATCTGGTGAACATCATGGCGGCCAAGGAAGATATGATTTACAAGGCGCTGAAGGTTTCGCGGGGACGGGAAAGCCACTATTGCCGGAAGATTGACCCCGCTTTTTTAGAACGGCTCAATCGGCAGAAGCCAGCCACCCTCGACCGGCTGAAAAACCTCTGGTACAACGGCAGGGACGGCAGCCGGGAGCATTATCACGACAGCCGCTACCACTGCCTGAATCTGCACAGCGTGTTCCAGAAGGGCACGGTGGAGTTCCGGGCGTTCAACGGAGAGCTGCACGCCGGAAAAATCAAGGCATACATCCAGTTCTGTCTTGCCATGACCGCACAGGCGCTCAACCAGCGGTCGGCAAGCCCCACAAAAACACAGTCCAGCAACGAAAAATACACCTTTCGGGTGTGGCTTTTGCGCCTCGGTATGATCGGGGACGAGTTCAAAACCGCCCGCCAGCATCTGCTGGATCATCTGGAGGGCTGCATCGCTTGGAAAGACCCGGCACAGGCCCAGCGGCAAAAGGAACGACTGCGGGAGAAACGTGAGGCGGAGCGTCAGCAGACACAGGCTCCCCCGGAAGAAGCGGTACCGGAAACCGAAATGGAAGCGGAGGACGAACAGTCCCCCGCTTTTACTATGTCCATGTAGAAGGGAGAATGTATGAAAAATAAGCTGTATATTGCCTACGGCAGCAATCTCAATCTGCCGCAGATGGCGCACAGATGCCCCTCCGCCAAGGTGGTGGGTGCATCCGAAATCAAGGATTATGCCCTTGTGTTCCGGGGCGGCCGAAACGGTGCGGTCGCTACCGTTGAGCCTTGCGAGGGTGCCTCTGTCCCTGTTCTGCTGTGGAAAATTACACCGAAGGATGAGGCGGCGCTGGATCTTTATGAGGGCTTTCCCCGGTTCTACGACAAGGAAATCATGGAGCTGCCGCTGGACGGCCAGACGGTGTCCGCCATGGTCTATGTGATGACGCCGGGTCACCGGCTGGGCTATCCTTCGGATTACTACTACAACACCATCCGTGAGGGCTACGAAACCGCAGGCTTTGACCCCACTGTTCTGGAGCAGGCGGTGGACTATACCGAGCAGCTCATGGAGAGCGAACCGGAGCCGGAACAGCAGAGCCTGTTCGGCTTCGGCGGCCTGAAATGGTGGTGACGGCATGGCAGATCCCGCAACCATTGCAGCGGTTGCAAAAGCCGCCGCTGCAGCGCTTTCAGATGAGCGCACCCGGAAAACCATCGGCTGGGTAATCGCCGCCGTCCTGTCCCCGCTGATTTTGGTCGTCGTGCTGGTCTGTGCCTTGCTCTCTGGCACCACGGGTCACAACAACACCGCCGTGGAGCTGTGCTTTCACGGCGGTGTGATTCCAGCAAGTATGCCTGCGGAGTACCGGGAGTACATCGGGGATATGCGCCAAAGCTTCACCCTCATAGACGGCGCGATTGCCAGCGTGAATGCAGAGATGGAGGATGGGGACAGCCTTGACGATTACCGGGTCAAGGCAATTTTTTATTCTCTGTTCTTCGGCGCGGAGTCCCCCTCCCGGCTGGAGCATCGAAAATATGTGGACTGCTTTGTGACCTATGAAGAACGTACTCGCACCGTGGACAACGGCGACGGCACCACCTCGGAGGAAACCTACACCGTAGCCGTTCCTATTGCTTCGCTGCCCGCCGTCTACAACAACATCCGCGCGCTGTTCGGCAGAGCCGTCACTTATGAGGATCAGGCCAACGCCAATGAAATCTATTACCGCGCCCGATACGGCACTGGCGCGCCCATGGAAGATGACAATTCCGGGCTGTGGGAGGACTGGACGCCGGATCAGATGGACGGTTTTTATTCTGATTTGCCTGTCGGAGAAGCGGGTGCACAGGCTGTCCGGCTGGGGCTTTCCCGCCTTGGCGACCCTTATTCGCAGGAGCTTCGCGGACAGGGCAGCTACACCGACTGCAGCTATCTTGTGCAGTGGGTGTACAAAAAGCTGGGGGTAAATCTGCCTGGCACGGCTGCGGCGCAGGGCAAATACTGCGTGGACAACGGGCTGACGATTCCAAAATCCAGCCTTGCTCCCGGTGATTTGGTGTTCTGGAGCCACAAGCCCAACGGCCGCTTCATGAACATTACCCACGTTGGCATCTACGCCGGGGACGGCAAGGTGGTGGACGCATCCTCCTCGAAAGGACAGGTCGTCTACCGGGATTTGTTTGATTCCGGCAAGCAGGTTCTGTATGCAAGACCCTACGCGGAAGTGCCGGAAGCCTCCGCCTCCGGCTTGATTTCTCCGCTGGGTAAGAACTGGCGCTCCATGGTGACCTCTGAATTCGGCGGCAGGACAGACCCCATCACCGGCGCGTGGGCAGGGCATTCCGGTATTGATCTCGGCGCATCCAAGGGCACCTCCATCCGTGCGGCACAGGCGGGAACAGTGAAAACCGTGGTCTATGGCAGCACCGGCTACGGCTATTATCTCACCATTGACCACGGCGGCGGGCTGGTCACCTTATACGGTCACTGCTCCCAAATCCTTGTCCGTGAGGGGCAAACCGTGAAAGCCGGGGAAACCGTTGCCAAGGTGGGTTCCACCGGGCGCAGCACCGGAAACCATCTGCACTTTGAGGTGCGGGTGAACGGTGTAAAGCAGAATCCGAGAAGTTATCTGCCATGAATTTAAGAAGGAAGGAATGGTTTTATGAGCGAAAAGAAGATTAAGGTACTCAAAATTGAGCCGGGGCAGGCGCCCCAGGTCAAGGAAATTCAAAATGACCTTGCCAGCCTGCAGGCGGAGGTGGGCGGCCTGATTGAATGCATCAGCTTTCCAAACGGCTGCGTTGCCGTCTGCAATGAGGAAGGAAAATTAAACGGAATGCTGCCCAACAGGCGGCTGGGCGCGGACATTATCTGCGGTCCGTTTTTTATCTGCGACACCACCCGTAACGGTAACTTCACCTCGCTGGGCAAGAGTAAAATCGCGGAATACAGCCAGCTTTTTGCTGACATTCCCGAATTCACCGGGCTGGAACCGGAGCTGGACCCGGAGCTGGACCCCGGCTTTACCTTTATGGGATTTCGATTTTAAGGAGGGCAATCAGATGAAAAAAGAAAGCATTACCGTTCAAATGGACGGCGAAAAGCTTCGTGCGGTGAAGCGCTACATGGAGAAAAAGGATGCAGATTTGGAGCAGGAGCTTTGCGATTCTCTGCAAAAGCTCTATGAAAAATACGTTCCGTCTTCCGTCCGGGAATATATTGACGAGGGCTGCGAGAATGCTCCCGCCACCGCTTCGTCCAAAAAGCAGAAGGAAAAAGAGAAAGCCGCTGCTGCCGCTGACGATGCACAGGACAGGGTGGCACATTAAGGCGCCCGCCTGCTCCCCAGCGTTGCCCCCTGTTCGCCCCTGTGTGCCGCTTTGACAGGCGGGGTGGCATCCATGCACCCATCCCGCCCCAAACGACAACGTGAGGGCTTTGTGCCGAGCGTTGGGAAAAGGCTCTCTGCACCCCGAATCCGGCAGCTCTCCCCACGGTCGAAAAAAGAGCAGGATAAAGGCGGGTGGTCGCAAGCGCCCTCCCGCCGCCCACTTCGCCCAGCAGTGCTGGGCGTTTTTCGCACTTCCACATGAGGTGGTCGGATTGCGGCTTTGTCACAGCGGGGGTGGTCGAAATCTACGAAAACGTAAGCAAACAAAGGAATTTGCACGGTCACCTCATAGGTGGACCCCCAAGAAAGGTCGGATTTCACATGAAAAATAATAAGGAACGGACGGCGGTCTGGCTGTACCCCGAAACCATGGAACGGCTGGATGGCTGGCTGCCAAAGGATAACTGCAAGAGCCGCAGCGAGTTTATTGAAAAGGCACTTAGCTTTTATATGGGCTACCTTGGGACGGAGGACATCTCCTCCTATCTCTCCAAGGCTTTGCTTGCATCCATCCAGGGTACATTGCAAAAGACCGAGAACCGGGTGGCAAACAACCTGTTTCGGCTTTCTGTGGAAATCAGCATGATGATGCATCTGCTGGCAACTACGCTGGATATTACGGATGAGGAACTGCACCGGCTCCGCGGTCGGTGTGTTACCGAGGTAAAACGGACCAGAGGAAAAATCCGTCTGGACGATGCGGTGGATTTCCAGAGCAGCCCTGAGGCGGAAGAATAATGGCCCGCATCATTCTCAAGTGCCCCTATCTCAAAGGCGGGGAAAAGACTGCCGCCCATTTAAGTAACCTCGTCAAATACATCGCCACCCGCGACGGCGTAGAAAAAATGGATAGCGGTCATAAGCTCTGGCACTCCACCAAAAAACAAAAAGATTGGATTGCACAGATACTACGGGAGTTTCCCGATGCCAAGGAACTGTTTGAATATGAGGATTACCTCGAAAATCCCAACCGGGGAAACGCCTCTGAATTCATCACCATTGCATTGGAACAGCATCTTGATAAAATCAGCGGCCGGGAGAAATATCTGGACTACATTGCAAACCGTCCCCGTGTCGAAAAGTTTGACAGACATGGCTTATTCACAGCGGGTGACGAGCCGCTGGTTTTATCACAGGTCGCTGATGAAGTAGCCGGTCACACCGGAAATGTGTGGACTCCGATTATTTCCCTGCGCCGTGAGGATGCCGCTCAGATGGGATATGACAATGCACTTGCATGGAAGGCTCTGCTTTCCGAAAAGGCTGTGGAGATTGCGGAGAACCTAAAAATCCATCCGGACCACCTCAAATGGTACGCCGCTTTCCACAACGAGTCCCACCATCCCCACATCCACATGGTCTGCTATAGCACCGACCAGGGAGAGGGCTATCTCACCAAACAGGGCATTAAAAAAATGAAGTCCTCTCTGGCAAATGAGATTTTCCGTCAAGAGCTTATACCGCTTTATGGAGAAAAGACACAGCGGCGGGACGACCTCAAGAAACAGGCGGCCGAGTCCATGCGGGAGATGATCCGTCAGATGAAAGGCGGCGTTTTACAAAGCGACCGCATGGAGCAGCTCCTCACACTCCTTGCCGAGCGACTGCAAACGGTCAGTGGCAAAAAACAGTACGGCTACCTCAAGCCGGACCTGAAAAATATCGTGGACGAAATTGTGGATGAGCTGGCACAGGACAGCCGTGTCTCGGAAGCCTACCATCTGTGGTGGGAAGCCAGGGGCCGAATCGAATCCATCTACACAGAAACCCCATCTGAGCCGCCGCCCCTTTCCCGCTGTGATGATTTTAAGCCCATCCGCAACATGGTCATCCAGGAAGCCCTGCTGATGGAGAGCATGACCTTTGAGGAACCGGCATCCTTGGAAACAGCCCTGCCGGAGCCGGAGAACGATCTGGAGATGCCCCTCTCCGATATGGCAGATGAAGAAGATCAGGAACCGATAGATGATTCCGGAGGGCAGCCCTCCAGCGATGAAACCTCTGCCAATAAGGAATCTTCCGGCTCATGGTGGACAGATGGCTACAAACAGGCAAAGCAATATTTGTACGGCGATGAGGATGCCGGGATATCGCAGGATTTTGAAAAAGCCCGTGAGCTCTTCCTCACGGAAGCGGAGGCAGATAACCCCCTTGCCCTATATGACCTTGGCAGAATGTCTGCCGATGGTCTTGGCTGCGAAGCGGATGTCGATGAAGCCTATCGTTGGTACGAAAAGGCTCTCGCTGTTTTCCATGGGGCCGAGGAAGAAAAGGCATGGAAGTACACCGAGTACCGCATAGGAAAAATGTATGCCGCAGGACTTGGCACGGAGCAGGACTATCTGCAGGCGGCAGACTGGCTCACCCCGTCCGCAGATGAGAATTATAAGTACGCACAGTATTCCCTCGGCGGTCTGTATTACCATGGCAAGGGTGTGGATCAGGATCATGAAACAGCCTTTACCCTTTATACCCGCTCCGCAGACCAGGACTTCCCCTATGCAAGTTTTGAACTTGGTAAAATGCTGCGGGACGGAATCGGCTGTGTAAAAAATCAGCAGGACTCTGACCGCCGTTTCAAGGAAGCCTTTCTCGGTTTTGTTGCCTTGGAGGAACAGAGCCATGACGATAAGCTCCAATACCGCTTGGGCTGGATGCTTCTGAATGGTGTGGGTACCGACAAGGATGAAGCCAGGGCAAAGGAATACTTTGATAAGGCGGCATCCGTGGGAAACCCCTTTGCCTGCTATCAGCTTGCCAAACTCATCCTCTCCGATGAAAAAGCACCGCCGCAGGATGTGGAGAAAGCCCTCGGCTACCTCAGAAAAGCGGTGGAGGCTGAGAATCCCTATGCCGCATATTTTCTCGGCAAGCTCTATGAAAAGGGACAGCACGTTCCGCAGAATATCGCAGAGGCAATACGGCTCTATACCCTGTCGGCAGGACAGGACAATGACTTTGCCGCATACCGGCTCGGCAAGCTGTATCTCGGCGGTGAGGGCGTACTGAAAGATGTGGAGTCCGCCATTCGCTGGCTGACCTTTGCCGCCGACAGAAAGAACCAATTTGCTGAATATGCCCTCGGCGTCCTCTACTTCAAGGGGGAGGATGTTCCGAAGGATGTCCCCAAAGCTCTGGATTATCTAAAACGGTCTGCCGGTCAGGACAATCAATTTGCACAGTACCGGCTGGGCAAGATTTACCTCATGGGCGAGGATGTGCCAAAGGATATTCAGACTGCCCTGCAATTGCTGACGGCTGCCGCAGAACAGGGGAATCAGTATGCACAGTACACTCTCGGCAAGCTGTATCTGATGGGAAAAGATGTCCCCAAAAACAAGGAAACTGCCGTCCGTTGGTTTACCCTCTCGGCAGCACAGGGCAACATTTATGCCCAATTTTTCCTCGACCATATGGATGATTTCAAAGACCCCTCCGTTCTGCTGGCGGGAACACGGCTCCTGCATCACATGAGCCGTGTTTTTGCAGACAACGCCCCGCCGCTGAAACCGCCCGGCCAGCGAACCGACCGGAAGCTTCTCCGCAAGCTCCGTGAGAAAAAGCAGGCGCAGGGCCATGCGAGGGATGACAACGAACAGACCATGTCATTATAACGATTGGAGGATAACCGTGAAGAAACAGAAAAAGAAAATCAAGCGGCCACCCATCAAGGGAAAATTGCTTCAAAGCCATTGCCGTCCTGTGAAAAGGGCGGCTTTTTTTCATAGAATCGGCACTCGCCATAGATAGGAGGTACGCCCATGGGTGTATATGTGCATTTTACGGATGACCAGAAATACCGTGCTAACAATGTGGACCTTGTGGACTTTCTCCAGCGGCAGGGTGAGAAGCTGATCCCCAGCGGCCGTGATAAGCGGCTGGAGGCCGACCATAGCATCACCGTCCGTGGGAACGAGTGGTACGATCACTCCGTAGAGAGCGGCGGGTATGCCATTGACTTCGTGCGGAACTTCTATGGTCTCACCTTCCCCGAAGCCGTGACCATGCTACTGGGCGGTGAGCAAGACGAAATTTACCGGCCCGCTTCGCAAAAGAAGCAGGAACGGAAACAGCCCTTTGCCCTCCCGAATCCCCACAGCGATATGCGCCGCGTCTATGCTTACTTGGTGAAAACCCGGCTCATCGACCGTGAAGTGGTCAGTTACTTTGCCAAGGCAAAGCTCCTGTATGAGAGCTGTGAAAAATCCAAGGACGGTATGAAGGAATACCATAACGCCGTTTTTGTAGGATACGATGAGAACGGCGTTCCCCGCCATGCCCACAAGCGCGGGCTCTATACCGAGGGAACCGGCTTCAAGGGAAATGTGGATAGCTGCGATCCAAACTACAGCTTCCACCACATCGGCACAAGCAACCGTCTCTATGTGTTTGAGGCTCCCATCGACTTACTGTCCTATATCACCCTTCATCCCCAGGATTGGCAGGAACACAACTATGTGGCTCTCTGCGGTGTCGGTGGTCATGCGATGATATGGATGCTGGAGCAGCACCCACGGCTCCGACAGGTTTCGTTCTGTTTGGATAATGATGAAGCCGGGCACAAGGCAAGCGGGCGGCTGAAAAGTCAACTTACAGAAAAAGGATATGTTTCTGAGCGGCTTATCTCACAGACAAAGGACTGGAATGACGATTTAACAGCGGCAGCACAGCAAAGGCATAGCGGCTTAGGGATGAAGATGGTGTAGGCAAAAAGGAGCGGTCAAGATTATTGACTGCTCCTACTTTTCTATAAGGTTTAATGAATAGACACACTAAGAAAGCCTGCTCTATTTATGCCCTCACGCAAATAGAGATTTGTTGAAGGGCATCCTAATACTCCAGCAATCTGCCATAGTCGTTCCAATCTCCAAACATTTTATTCTGCTTAGAGTTTTCAATCAGCTTCTTGAGTCTTTTTTGGTAAACTTCTATATCCCTTTTCTTATCACGTTGGATGGAATCAATTCTAACCCGTTGATACAGCATAGGGCATTTCCGAAAGTATTCCCACGCAGGAGGAACTGCTTCAAACGCCCGCACTATATCATCATCAATGATAAACCCTGTATCCGACATATCAGGAAGTGCATCTTTTCCTGATGTTGTCATAAGTCCTAACTTTTCAAGCCTGCGGCATCTTTCTTTATTTAGTTCGGTCCACGGGCTTTTCTTCGCGCGGGGCATAAATTTCTGCATGGTAACACCATCTATTTTCTTATTTGTGGTGTCAATCCATCCAAAGCACAGAGCTTCTTCAACAGAATCCAAATACCAAATAGCGTCTTTGGGTTTTTCCTTACCACGTTTGGTAACTACCCAGCATTCGGTTTCTCTATTATGATTTTGAATGAGCCATTCTCTAAATTTTTCGCGGCTCTTAAAATCTAGCACATTTTTTTCGGCCATAATATTTCAAATGCCTCCTATTTGGCAAGTACTAATTGGCTTCTCACTCCGATAAATTTCTGTTCATGTAGCTCATTTGATTTATAGTACCACAAAATATACCAAACCGAAAGGAGTTCCCCATGCAATCTCAAGTCTACATTCTAATCGCAGTGGCCGCCGTGATGTTTCTCGTCATCGGCGGCCTTTCTCTTTTGGCTCACTATTATACCTTGAACGGGATCAAGTCCCGCACGGTGGGCGACGGCCAGCATGGCACGGCTCGGTTCGCTTCTAAGCAGGAAATCAAAAATACCTATCAGCACATCCCCTTTCAGCCGGAGCTGTGGAGGCAGGGGCAATGCCTCCCCACTGCCGCCGAGCAGGGAATCATTCTCGGAAGCGTAGGCGCAAAAAATAAAGTCACGGCAATGGTGGACAAGGACGATGTCCACTGTCTCATGATCGGTGCGTCCGGCGTCGGGAAAACCGCATACTTTTTATACCCCAATCTGGAATATGCCTGTGCCTCCGGTATGAGTTTCCTGGCCACCGACACCAAGGGCGACCTGTATCGGAACTACGGAGCCATCGCCCGCGACTACTACGGCTACCATGTGGCGGTTATCGATCTTCGAAATCCCACTCGCTCAGACGGCAACAATATGCTCCATCTGGTGAACACCTACATGGATGCGTACCTTGCCGACGAAAATAACCTTGTAGCAAAGGCGAAAGCAGAGAAATACGCCAAGATTATCTCCAAAACCATCATCAACGCCAGTGGGGAGAATTACGGACAAAATCAGTTTTTTTATGATGCTGCTGAAGGACTCCTCTCCTCAGTGATTTTGCTGATTGCCGAGTATCTGCCGCCCACTGAGGCAGATGGGAAAAAGGTGGACTGCCGCCATATCATCAGCGTGTTCAAATTGGTTCAGGACTTGCTGGCGCCCAGCAAGGTAAAGGGGAAAAGCCAGTTCCAGCTATTAATGGACAAACTGCCTTCCGACCACAAGGCTCGCTGGTTTGCAGGAGCGGCCCTAAATTCCGCAGAGCAGGCCATGGCATCGGTACTCTCCACTGTGCTATCCCGGTTGAATTCCTTTCTCGACTCCGAAATGGAACAGATTCTCTGTTTTGAAACAGCCATTGATGCGGAGAAATTCTGTAATGAAAAATCCGCTCTGTTTATCGTACTTCCCGAAGAAGATTTGACCAAGTATTTCATGGTCAGCCTTATGATCCAACAGCTCTACCGGGAGATCCTTGCCGTTGCGGATGAAAACGGCGGTAAACTGAAAAACCGCGTGATGTTCTACTGCGATGAGCTCGGAACGCTCCCAGCCATCGAGTCACTGGAGCTGATTTTTTCAGCCAGCCGCTCACGCCGGCTTGCGATGGTACCGATCATCCAGTCCTTCGGTCAGCTCGAAAAGAATTACGGCAAAGAGGGTTCGGAAATCATCGTGGACAACTGCCAGGACACCATCTTCGGTGGATTCGCTCCCAACAGTCAAACCGCCGAAGTGCTGAGTAAAGCATTGGGCAGCCGCACCGTCATGAGTGGCAGCGTAAGCCGCGGAAAGAACGATCCCAGCCAGTCCTTACAGATGATGGAGCGTCCCCTCATGACGCCTGATGAACTAAAATCCATTCCCAAGGGTAACTTTGTTGTGATGAAAACCGGCACCCATCCCATGAGGACAAAATTGCGGCTGTTCCTTGATTGGGGTATTCGTTTTGGAGAGCCTTATACTGTGGAGGAAAAAGCGCACCGAAAGGTGGTCTACGCCGATAAGCAGATGCTGGAGGAAAACATCGTCCGCAAGCACACGGCCTGCCTTATGGTGGACGAAGAAACCGGGGAGATGCTGGAACCAACCACCGGAAGAGGAACCCTTCATACCCCGGTGGCAGAACCGTCTGAAAACACCATGCGCCGCCGCAATGTGCTCAAAACGTAAAGGAGGTTCCCATGAGCTACTTCAACCACATTTATACAGCCTCGCCCGATGAGCTTCCCCATCGGGCGAGAGCTGTCTATCTATACCTTTGTGACCGGGCAGGAAAAGGTAAGGACTGCTGGCCTGCGGTAAAAACGATTGCCTCCGACTTGCAGCTTTCCCGCAGTACCGTTAAACGCGCAATCCATGATCTGGTCAGAGCTGAGCTGATCGAAAAGGAGCCGCGCTACCGGGAGAATGGAAGCAACAGCTCCAACCGTCTCACTTTAAGAAAATAGCAGGGGATGGTAAAGCAAAAGGGCGGATTTCCCGCCAGGGAGGTATTCCGCTCTTCTGCTGAACCCAGGTGCGGTTCACTGTGAACCCACCAGAACCTCTCACTCTAAGAAATTTTATTACAGAAAAAGAATAAAGTGTTGCTTTATATATTCTTGTGTAACACAAGAAACGCTATATTTGTAAACTACAAATTATTGTGGACAAGATGGAGTGAATATAGGTAATTTATTTATATTGTTCTTGTATATTCTGCGCCATCTTGCGTATATTTTCCCGCATTTACAAAGGCTTTATAACTTCAACTTCTACACCAAGCCCCATAAATAATTTGGTACAGGCTCTAGCATTTCACATATGCCTGAGCTGAATTATATATTAAAATTGCTGATCTTTTTCATCAGCAAATCAGGGCAATCAACTAAAGGAGAGTGTCCACTATCTTTAATAATAATCAACTCAGCTTTGTCTCCCAAAGCTTCAACAGTTTCTCTTACTGTAGCTTCTGGTATTATTATATCCTTTTCACTCCAAAAGCTCAGTACCGGAGCCTCTATTTCATTTATTCTGCAATCATCCGCTGAATATCCATTATGTTTATTTGACATGTTAAATAAGGCCAACGCCCAATAAATATCTACCAAGTTCCTCTGTTTTAAGGTTGCATTGATATTTGCAGTACCAACCGTAACCGCATCCAAGATCGAGTACGCTTTTGCCGCTTAAGTCAGGAAATAAGGCATTGAACTGATGCCATTCGCCCGCACCGGATAAGCCTTGCTGACTTCGTGACATTTTCGTATACTCATCAAAAAATTGTATTATCAAAAATGTTGTTCATAGGTTCAAATCGGTAAATTGGAATTTGTAGCCTCGTATATATGCTCGCAATAGACAGTGCGATTCACTTTTTGGCTTTTATATGTAATATGAGAGATAATATCAAGCATATTGCAGTTGGAGGTAAAAACAATACGCTGTGAATTAGAGCATCAAGATCAGCCCCCGCAGAAGCATAGGGGTTATACTCTTGAATATTGTAAAAATAAAATATCCCTCCGAAATAACACATTAATAGTACAATCCCAATTCTAAATAAAATTCTTGGATTAATATTTTTTTTAATTTTAGACCTCATTTAGTAACCTCCTTCACAAAATACAGATAATTCTTGATTAAAATCTGATCGATGCTCAAATTGTGTTACTCAATCGGCAAACCATGTTGTTTCAGGAAAGAGAGCTTATCCCAATAACCCCGTTGAAAAACAATTCTATCATTCACAATCTGGAAGAAACCGCAACCTCGGAGTCCTAATGGGTCGCGCCACTCCATAATCGCCCACTGACCATCCTCAAATATATTCTCCACAATACAAACCATCTTTGCTTGTGCAAATTCATCCTCCAGGAATCTTTTAATATTGTCCCGACCATGTACTGGCTCATTGGCAACCTGATGATTGACGGCATCCTCCGCATAAAGTAACGATAATGTTTCGGCATCAGCCTGATTGAACGCATCAACAAACTTCTGTAAAACCTCTTTTGGTCTCATTCTCGCAACCTCCTGTTATATAAATAATTTAAAATCCAAGCTATCCGACAAATTCTAATATAAAGTAAAACGTTCATAGGCTATCATTTTTCCAGTAGCTGTTTTAAAATTATCATTGATGCATTTTTTTATCTTTTCCTGTTCTTTTTCTTTATCCATAACCGTTAAATTTTCAAGCAAATCAGCTTCCCATTGTATTTGAAAATCAAGTCCATCAATTTTAGATGGAGTATGATGATTGCCTATTATAAAGCATATTCGATCGATATTTTTGCCATAGCCTACCTTTTGTAATATTTCTCTGGCTACTGCTGGTCCTTCTTTTTCTTGATAGACACCGTCAATTGAGCCGTACTTTTTTTGTGCTTCAACGGCACCAATATCATGTAGTATAGCAACAATACAGATTAGTTCTTTTTCTTGATCTCCGATATTTTCACCTTTCATAATATCTTCTGCGTTTTGCAAAACTTTGAGAGTATGATCTATGCCGAAAGGAATTTCTTTGAAAACTACTTTCATCTCTCTGATAATTTTCTCTTTAAACATTGATTACCTCCATTGATACCTCATAGGTGTTTTAATTCTGTATGTCATATGCTTTAGCCATTTGCTTTACCTCCGCATGGTAATTTTGCAATTCTCAATGTTATATATTATTCAAAAAACTCTTTGCAATAAACCACGGTTCCCGAAACATCACCAAGGATTCCATCTTCAAGTTCCAACGCCATAAACGATTCATCTGGCACATCAAATGGTGCTTTAATTCCCCATGTACTTGCGGGCTTAAATCCAAATCGAGGATAGTAGGCTTCATGTCCGAGAACAACGATTGATTTGAAGCCCATTTCCTTTGATTTCTTCAACCCATGAATAATCAATTGGCTGCCGATACCCTGGTTCTGGTATTCAGGCAAGACCGAAACCGGAGCCAATGCCAATGCTTCGTAATTCTGCCCGTCATTTTTAATAAGCAGCTTTGTTAGCATAAGATGCCCGACGATTGCCTTGTTCCTTTCGGCGACAAGGCTGAGTTCAGGGACAAACACATCGCTTTTTCGCAATCTGGCGACCAAAAATTGTTCCCTGTGGTCACTGTGTTCTTCATTCTGAAATGCCTTTTCTACAACAGCTTCCGTAAGTTTATAGTCTTTTCCCGTTTCTTTCCGTATCATGATATCCAACTGTAAATCACCCTAACTTTCCCAAACGCTTTGCAAGGGCAAGCCTTTTTCCTTCCTTGCCGCATCGATTACCTTTTGAATAAATTCTGTCTTTGCGCGTGTATATGCCTCCATGGTACTGCCATTTTCCATGGCGGCTCTCTCTTTTACTTCTCCATATTCATCGGCCAATTTGGGATGCTCCCTTAAATAATCCCTGAGCAGAAATTCGTTGCGCAGATAAAAACCATCGTTGTACGGTAAAACATGAAGATTATGGGTCCAAACTTCATTTGTATATTTTGCAAACAAATATCTGCTTGTCATATCTGTCGGAGTGTGGTGATACTCCTTTGCATTAAAAATGCGCTGATAAAAGGTTAGTTCCGCAAAAGGCGAAACGCCAATAAATATATCTATAACCGGTTTCGCCCGTTGATTGGGTATCGCCGTGCTTCCGATATGTTCAATGGCTACGGCATGAGAACCGAAAAAACGGAGCAATTTTATTTTCTCTTCTTCAAAATTCTTTGTCCAATCCGGGTTATATTCCATAATTTCAATTTTCATGATAGTTTCGTCCTTGCCTCAAAACCCCTGTTTGGTATTATACTCCATATCTCTCCGGTGCAGGAATAGCCTTTTCTGATGCACGGCTAACAGCTTCCCAGTCTTCCCAAGTAACCATCCGTGCTTTTAAGGTATCCATCGCCAAATCGTATACCATGCTGCCAAGGATAAGCCTCAAAGGCGGATTATTGCTGGCTACTAATTTCATAAGGGCTTCCGCTGCCAAGGAAGGATCACTA